>Ga0233431_1000051_pt1 | contig 263598 bp, 268 predicted proteins | sample SI_118_April2016_FD_179867 | JGI IMG/M metagenome (GOLD analysis project Ga0233431, IMG submission 179867) | Seawater microbial communities from Saanich Inlet, British Columbia, Canada - SI_118_April2016_200_MG | ecosystem: Environmental > Aquatic > Marine > Inlet | place: Canada: British... | reverse complement strand
AAACCTGCTCCAGTAGATTCATTTACACTAAATAAATCTAATTTCTGACCAATAATTCTATGGTCATTTTCAGGTAAATTATCATTCTCTTGCATTATAATCTCCTCTAAATACTAAGCTATAAAAAACTTTAGAAATATGGCTAGATACAAAATTATTCAACTGTGGGGTACTCACCCAGTTTAGCCATAATATATATAGAAAAAATAAGTTATAAGGATTGTGGTTTAGAATTCTCGGCTTAATTCTGCCAGAGGATGTCCTTTGACATGGATGTTGAATTCTTTATACCAACCAAAAGGTGCTGTAGCAACTTCAAAATCAGATTCTATCTTTTCTGCAGTTTTCTGTAAAATTTCTAAAGCAATTCCAGGCTTTCCGGGCTTTGAAGTCAGATGAACATAAGGATAAAGCATAATTTTCTTTACACCAATCTGCGCTTGATATGCTTTTATTTCTTTAACAATTCGGTCTGAAACAGCTTCTACATCAGTATCATGCTCTTCTGAAGCCATCATAACAGTCATACATTTCTTCATTTCAATTGGCTCATCTTGCTTTGCAGGTGGTGCTGATTTCAGAGCGGGCTTTCTAGGAATAACAGTTATTGCTGTTGTATGTAAAAGTAGTATTTTCATAAAAATATATAGAAAATAAACCTTAAAAGTCTTTACTCTAAGGTAAATTATGAGCCTTACTAATAAAATACAGAATGCGATAATAAATATTAAAATATCATATTATTCTAGAAAACTCGATAGAGCACCTCTTGAAACTAGACAAAATTTCCATCGTATTTATTTACATAAACTTGTAGAAAAACTAACTGATAAAGATAATCCTTTATCTGAATTAGATAAATATATTGCTCTTAAACATGGATTAAACTGTATTGAAGCAATTGAATGTATGGAAAATCCAGAAGCTAAAAGAAAAGAATATACTAATGAAATAAAAGAAGCAATATCTAATTGGGATATTAATACTGCAACAGAAGCAATTCTTAAATTTAAACCATTTATGTATGTAACGGATATTAAACCTGTAGAGGTTGGTTCTTTAGGCCAGATATACAAAGCAATGATTAACTTAAAAAGAGAATCAAAGAATTCTTGATTGCTTAATTAAATCTATAAATTCTGGAACTGAAACAACTTCGTAATCATCAGAAAGCTGTGCAATTTCTGAATCAATATGTTTAGGGAAATTATATCGCATTTCTGTTCCAATAAATAAGAAAGCCGGTCGCTCTTTTGGTGTTCTTTCAACAATCCGTTCTGCTATATTTCCATCTTTTTCAACAAATGCTGCTGACCAAACTGCTGGATTGTCATTGTAAAATTCAATTGATTTACTATATGGCTGTAATATTGTGTATTCCATAAACAAACCATTAGATATTTGAGAAAATTCATCTAACATTTCTGGAGAATAACCTCTAAATGCGATGTCAAGAAGCCAAATATATTTCAAATCAGATTCTTTCATAAATTTATCTGTGTGTTCAACAAAAGCAGGGAAGTATTTGTAAGTTGAAGGGTAAATAAATCCTCCTCCTGAAGGTGCAACAACAAGTGTATCTCCCTGTGGTAAATTTGAAGAGTAATATTCAAACATATTTGGTGCAAATTCATTCAAAAACGGACTTACACTCCAAGCAAGAGGAGTTTCGTGTTGCTGGGAAAAACTTTTGTATTTTGAATATGGAAGATCTAAATTATCTCCATCAGATAAAATTATAACAACATATACTTTATCCTCCAATGTAATATTTGATATTGGAGTTGAATGTGTTGGTTTTGCTCGTTCTAAAGCAGATAAAAAAGATAAATTTGGAACTCCAGGTATTGGAAGTGAAAAACATCCTTTTTCTGATAAATAACCAATTGTCTCGACTTCACCAATAATTCCAGGATTTATATTATATCCAACCATTGCACAGTCGGGATTCATCTGAGACATAATTTCATCACTAATTTCTGCTTCAGTTGTTGATTTATGATATACAGGCATTGGTGAATCTTCTCCACTAAGCGCTAAAGATGACATAATCATTTTATTCTTAACAATAAAATCGATGTGGTCTATTTTTCCGTCGCGAAATGAAATCATATTTTTGTTTGTTTCTTTTGAAACTTCAAGTACTAACATATTAATCTCTTCTTCAGAAAGAATTGTTAAATCATAAATTGGATCTTCTGCAGAAGTTACTGGAATTGCATCGTAAACTCCTGAAAGAGTAATTGCTAAATATTTCTGCTTAACTGAATCAACATCATATTTAATTGTAGGATAATTAGAATAATCTAAGTCTGAAACTACTGTTTTTTCAGCAGAAATTTGCTCTAACCAAAATTCATCTTTCTCAGAACCAATAAGATATAGTATTGGCTTCTCACGATTGAGCAAACCTTGGAAAACTCTTGCTTTTAATTCATCTTCATGAGATAATTCTGAGATATCATAAACTAACATTTGATCTGGCGAGCTTCGTGGAGTTGTTAAACCTTGAAAAGAAGTTGATTCAATTGTGGATATCTCGCGCGGAATCAGTCTTGAAACGCCCAAGACCAAAGGTCCGAATTTCTCTCCAGAAACTAATGGATTTTTCAAAACTTGTGAAAATATAAAATTGCTTAAGATTATAAGAAATATAACAGATATAACGATTATTATGAGTTTTTTGCTTTTCACATATTTGTATACTAAAAGAAATATTTAAGAGTTTTCAGTATTGCTGTAAAAATGGATAAAATTCATATATACACGCAAGGATGCACAGGAGCTTTTTCCGCTTCGCGCAAAAAGTTCGCAAAAAATACATATTATAGAGGTTACTCAAAATGATAAAAATCTATATACATACACAAGGTTGTACAGCTAATCAATCAGATTCTGAAGTTATAGCTGGGCTGCTCAAAGAAGCAGGTTATAAACTAACTGATTTGAAAAATGCAGATTTAGTAATATTTAATACATGTAGTTTGAAAAGTCCCACTGAGCAAAGTTTATTTAGGAAAATTCAAGACAATGCTAAAACTAAAAAAATAATTATTGCTGGCTGCTTTCCACTTTCATTTCCAGAAGATAAACGATTGAAAAACTATTCCTTACTAGGTAGCTTTGATTTGAAAAAAGTTGTTGATGTTGTTAGTAAAACACTAAATGGCAAGCGCGTTGTTCTGCTTAGTCGAAAAGCAGAAGATAAATCCTGTCTTCCAAAAATCAGAGATAATCAAAAAATTGCAAAAGTTGTAATATCAAAAGGCTGTCTTTCAAACTGTGCGTTTTGCGCGGGAAAAAAAGCTCGGGGAAAATTAGAAAGCTACAGTATTACAAATATTATATCTGAAGTTCAAGCTGCTGTTGCAGATGGATGCAATCGAATTTATTTAACTTGTCAAGACACTGGCTGCTATGGCTTTGATCAAAACACAAATCTTATTGAGTTAGTTAAGAAAGTACTTGCAGTTAAAGGTAATTTTAAAGTTCGGATTGGAATGATGAGTCCACAGTGGGCTCTTAAATTATTACCTGAATTAATTGAAATTTATAAGCATGAAAAAGTTGTGAAATTCTTGCACATTCCTGTTCAGTCTGGCTCAGATAAAATTCTAAAGCTAATGAATCGGCAATACACTATAGCTGAATTCAAGAAGGTTGTTGAAACTTTCCGCAAACAGGTTCCAATAGACAGCATTTCAACAGATATAATTGTTGGCTTTCCTGGAGAGACTGAAGCAGATTTTAAGAAAACCGTTGAGCTGTTACAGTGGTTGAAGCCAGAAGTTCTGAACACAACAAAATACTGGCCTCGAAAAGGCACAGTTGCCGGTGATAATTACTTTAATTCAATTGATAATCCAAACAGCCATCAAGCAAAAGAGATTTCTAAAATCAAACAAGAGCGAGCACTAATTCTACATCAATTAAAATAAAAAAGAAAGAAAGGGAAAGGTGCACCTTCCGAAGTAAATAATTAAATGTGCTTAATACCTTTCTTCTTAACGTTGGACTTCCAGATTTGTTTTCCTCTCATCCATGCAGGTGCGTTTGCTGGTGCTTTGACCCTCTTTCTTGTTCCTGTAAAGATGTGTAACCTTTTCCGTCCTCTTTCACGAAGTACTATATTTGTGAAACCACGTGTTGCTGCTTTAAGTGCTGCTTGTCGAGGTTGTCTGCCTGTAAATACATGCTTAGTATCCTTTCCGTTCTGTTGTAACACGAAATACCGTGTTGAACCTTTAGCTTTTCTTGCTCTTCGCTTTGCCATTTTTTAACTCCTATAGAATAACTATATAGTTAATCTACTAAAATCAGACAACGTTATCATATATAAATTCTTCGGTGCTGTAGTGCGTTTTTAAAAAAAAGGTTATTATTACACAGTCAGAACAAAATCCTATTTATTCTCTATTCGAGGAGCAAGTATGAAGCTCATTTGTAGCTTGTTTAAGCTCTTGAAATCTATTTTAAGAGGATAATCTGAACTAAATTGTATAATTGCAGTATCTGATAAAACTGAAGACTTTGCCATTTTCTTAAGATATTCGGTTGAATATATGCCTGTAACTTTTTCTTTAACATCCATACTAACTAATGCGTCGCTTCCTTTTGCTAAATCAATATTAACTTTAGACCCTGTATCGCCTGCACTTAATTGAAGTTTTTCTGAATCTGCGACAAAATTTAATGCATCACCAACAACACTTGCGTCATCAATAAGATCTCTAAATTCCTTAGCATCAATCTCAATTTTTGCTGCAAATTCTAAACTTGGTGCTTGCTTTTCCTTTGTTTCTTTTTCAAGCATAGGGATTTGGAATTTCTTAATTGATTTGCTGAATATTGTTAAAACTAATCTATTACCTTCTGCAGTCAATGAAATTGGCTCAGTTGGCTTAACTCGTCTAAGTGCTTGCTTAAGATTATCAAGATTTATTGTAATTTCTTCTGAGCCATCAACTTGGTAACTTGTAAATGCTGATGGTAAAATATCAAGAATAACCATAGAAATATTTGCTGGGTCCATAGCAGTTAGCTTAACACCTTCTTTTGTAATTGAAAATGTTGCTTCCGTTATAAAATCAGATATAATAGCTACAGTATTACTCAAAATTCGAGATTCATCTAGCTTAATATTAAACATAGCTTCACCTAATTGAAACAGTTAAATTGTATTTATAATGATTTTGCGTTTTCAACAGACAGCTCAAGATTTAAAATCTTGTGAGGTAGCAAATTCCTTTTGCTACAACTCATATATTCCATATTTCTTAAATATTCCAATAGTTTCAACTAATTTTGCTCCACATTTCTTAATCATACACATCGAGGATTTATTTTTCATATCAATCTGACAAAAAAGCGGTTTATGTATTTGATTAATCGCTCTATTTATCAATTCAGAACCAATTCCTTTATTACGATAGGCCTTATCAACAAAAGTTAAAATAACAAATGCATCGTTACGATATTTTTTTGCAGGCACAAGTAATAATTGTGTGCTCGGTAACATTTTATCTAAGAAACTAGCATTTTTTAAAATTTTAGAAGCATCATCTATTGCATATATGAACCCAACAATTGTATTTTTATCTCGAGCAACTAAACTAAATTCAGGATTTTTTAAATATATTGAAATAACTCTTTCTGAAAATTTCTTTGAGAACTTCTTTTCTAAAAAAGATTTCCTAAAAAGAATAGAAATATCAGAGATATCTTTCTCTGATGGTTTTTCATATTGCATTTCTATATTGGCAGAATACTTAAGTCCAGAATGCCGTGATTTGATAGATAGGTTGCGATTAATATTCCAATAATTATTCCAATACCTATATACATAGTTAATCCGCCGCCCATCATTCCCATGCCCATTGCTTTTTTATTCATAAACATCACCTCAATTATTAGTTATACATACTATTGGCTATATATATAATTTACTAATTAATTGCTATGCAAATACTTGCTTATATAAACCTAAATCAAAATTTGTAAAGTCTTGAACAATATCGCCTTGAAGTTCAATATCGTCTCCATCGCCCCAAATCCTACCGAAAACTCTAACAACTTGACCATCTTTAATCTGATTAAACTTATCTGCATCATTCATAATTATATTTACAGTTCCAGTGCTATCATCTAGCAAGAATGAAAGTATTTTATCATTTTTGCTAACAATTGTTCCAACAATAGATACTCTAGTCAAATCTTTATTTAAATTTTTTACTAAAACTTGCTTTGAAGGTGCTCTTTTTTGAAAAGTTCTTTTTTCTTCTTCTGCCATCTCAATTCTCATAAATTCGAATTAAAATAAAAGCATTTGTTTAGTAAGGTCTATGCGTATTCTCTCCAAGTGTGATTGCCATTTTCTTTCTTGAAAGAAAGAAACTATGCTTCCAAAGAAAGAACATATACTCGTGCTTCGCACGCAATTATGCGTATTCTCTCCAAGTGTGATTACATTTAATGCATCTATAAAATTGGGTCTCTGCTTCATCAGTAGATCTTGTTTGTAATGACCAATTATATGCTTCAAGATGTTTGCATTTTGGGCACTTTTCTTTAACTTTTGCTAAAGTATCTGCAGTTTCCTCTTTAACTTTATGATTATCTTCGCAATCTGCTTTTTCTTTTAAAGATAATTCTGCTTTTGAATGTGATGAGTAACCACAAGAACAATGTATATTCTTCTTATCTGAAGATGGAATTAATAGACCACCACATTTTGGACAAAAAGGTGTGTTCATTTCGTTCTTCCGACAAAACCTGGATATATAAAACTTACTATACCAAATAAGATGAAAATGTTTTTATAAGTTGTTATAGCTTGATTAAATGACAGTAAAAATGCGCAAATTATTTTGGAAAACGTGGAATTTCCTAATTCATGAAGATACAGTATATAGCTTTATAGCTGACGCAATATTAATTTTAATAATTGGTAAATTTATACTTTTTCCAGGATTAGGGCTTATTTTTGGTAATGACTTCCCAATTGTTGCAGTAATTTCAGGTTCTATGGACCATCACAATGCTGAATTTGATGAATGGTGGGCAGAGAATAACAGATATTATGATTATTTTAATATAAGTGAGTCTGATTTTAATGATTTTTATGTAAATAATGGTTTTGAGAAAGGAGATGTTCTAATTATTAAAAGCATTCCAGAGGCGGAATTAGAAATAGGTGACGTTATAGTATATTCTGTTCCATATAGAGCTGATCCAATTATACACAGAATTGTTTCTTTTGACCCTATTGAAACAAAAGGTGACGCAAACCAAGGTCAAATTTCTTTTGAAACATCAATACCTTACAATCAAGTTCATGGAAAAGCAGTTTTTATTGTTCCATACATAGGTTGGGTTAAAGTAGGCGCAATGGAAGTCTTAGGTATAATATAATCAAATATATTTATTTTTCGACTATCATCAAAACTTATTTATACAATCTAGTATATATTCTATATGAATATTAGTAAGACAAGTCTAGATAGTAAAATAATTGAATATAATAAATACTTAACAAAATTAGAAAGAGAATTACAAAGAGTAGTTATAGGCCAAAGCAATGCAGTTAAAGTTGTTATTATGGCTCTAATGTGTAATGGACATGTTTTATTAGAAGGTAAGCCAGGTCTTGCTAAAACACTTTTAGTAAAAGTACTGGCTGAATTAAATGATTGTAATTTTAGTAGAATTCAATTTACTCCAGACCTACTACCTACAGATATTATCGGTATGACTACTCTTGCAAGCACATTCTCAGCAATAGTTGGTGGTAAAGCTCCCCTTGACCTTGAAATAATTAAAGGTCCTGTTTTTGCAAATTTTATACTAGCAGATGAAATTAATAGAGCATCTCCAAAAGTTCAATCTGCGCTTTTAGAAGCAATGCAGGAAAAGCAAGTAACTATTGGTAAAAAAACTTACAAACTAGACGAACCTTTCCTTATTTTTGCAACACAGAACCCCATAGAAGAATCTGGAACATATGAATTACCTGCTGCACAAACAGATAGATTTTTATTTAAATCAAAAGTAGGGTATCCAGATATTTTTTCTGAAGAAATAATATTAGATAACAATGTAACAACAAATAAATTTTCTGATTTAAATATTAAACCAGTTATTAATAGTAAAAAAATCATTGAAATCCAAGAATTAGTTAAGCAAATTGAAGTAAGTCCGACAGTTAAAAGATATATAGTTAAAATCGTAGATGCAACAAGAAATCCTAAAAATTATAATGTTAATAGTGGTAAGTATATTTTATATGGTGCAAGTCCTAGAGCATCAATTGGATTATATATTGCAGGAAAAGCAAATGCTTTTCTAAATAATAAATCATTTGTCCTACCACAATATATTAAAAATGTAGCATATGACATACTTAGACATCGTATAAGAGTAAACTACGAAGGAATTGCAAACAAAATAACTTCAGAAGATATTATCAAAGAGATACTTGAAAAAGTTCCGCTACCATAATTAATAATGAAATCACTTAAAGTTGATATTGATGATGTAATTAGAAAAACATCTGCAATGAGTACAGAGTTACAAATAACAAAAAAAGGCTCTATTGGATTTACACGTCAATATGAAAGTAAAGAACTTGGATCTGAGAGTATAGAATTTTTTGATTTTAGAGAATACACTCCACAAGATAATCCAAAAAATATTGATTGGAAAGCTTCAATTCGTTCAGGTAAAATGGTAATACGTCAAACAATTATTGAAAAAGACGTGGAAGTTATTTTTGCAGTAGATTGTGGCAATAGTATGTTATTTGGTTCTGTTGATAAATTAAAAATCGAAAATTCTGTAGAATTAACTGCTGCACTATCTCATATGCTATTACATTCTGGCGTATCTGTTGGTTTAATTTTATACAGCGACAAAGTTAAAGATTTTGTAAAACCTAGTTTTGGTGGTCATCAGTTTGAAGATATTAGAAGAACTTTAATGAATTATCAAGCATTTGGTGGAGAAACAAATATAAACATTTCAATTCCAATTATCCATTCTGTAGCAAGACCTGAGAGTGTTGTAATATTTATATCTGATTTTATTAAATTTAATGAGCGGGAGATAGATATAATAAAAAAAATTGGCAACAGATGCAAAGTTGCTGGAATCATGGTTAGAGATATAACAGATAAAAATTTACCAAAAGGAGGTTATGTTATCTTTGAGGACCCTTCTGAAAAAGAGCATCTTCTAATAAACACAAGTGAAATAAATGAAGAATATGAAAGAATTGCAACTAAACAAGAAAATATTATATCAGAAGGATTTACTGCTATAAACGCAGCACTATATAAAATATACACAAACAAAAATATAGTTGATAATATCAAAGATATACTTTCGAGAAATGCTAGTGTTTGAACATCCACAATATTTGATATTATTAATAACAATACCTATAGTTATCTTTGCGCATTCATTAAGTATATACAAATCAAAAAGAAGAGCTATACTTTTCTCTAATTATGAAGCTATGAAAAGAGTTAGTAGTAAACATAAACTTCCAAAAAACATTTCTTGGATTGTTTTTAAAATATTAATTTGTGTGCTATTTACATTTGCGATAGCAGGAACAACACTTGTTTATGAAACAACTGTTAGTGATGCAGATTATATTCTTGCACTTGATGCTTCAGGTTCAATGCTTAGCGCTGATGTTGAACCAACTAGATTTGATGCTGCAAAGCAAGCTGAAATTAATTTCATTAATACATTAACTAAAACTGGAACAAAATCTCGAGTTTCATTATTAACTTTTGCAGGTTCTACATTTATACACACACACCTAACTTATGATACAGGCCCTCTACCTGATGTTGTAAAAAGTTTAAACATAAGCACAGTTCCTGGAACTGCAATTGGAGAAACAATAGTAAATGGTGCAAATATATTATATGATAGTGATAAAGTTAAGGTTCTATATATTATAACGGATGGTCAGAGTAATGTTGGTGTAGATGTAGATTATGCTATAAAATATGCGCAAAGAAATTCTCTTGTTGTAAATACAATAGGTATTGGAACAGTCCGAGACCCATTAGTTGAAGAAGATAGATTATCTTCTACTCTTGATGAAAGCACACTTAAGAAAATTGCTTCTGAAACAGGAGGTTCATATTATGCAGTAACAAGTTCTAAACAATTAAGTGATATATTTAGAACATCTATTGGACACACACAAGGAATATATGAACTTGATTTAACACATTACATATTATTACTAATATTAGCTTTATTTGTTTTAGAATGGGTTTTAATTAATACATTATTTAAGATGATTCCGTAGTGAGTTTGTTTTTTTCAGAATTTGTAGAATTATGATTTAATAATGCGTTCATGTAATCAAGGTACGCTTTTATTTGTTCTGAATCTATTTTTTCTAGTTTGTGTTTTAGTGTTCTGAAACGTATAAGAAGATGAATTAATTTATTTGAAGAGTGATCTTTCTTATTTATCCTATCTGCAATTTCAGATACAGTATCTCCTGGCGATATTCTAATATTTTTATGAACTGCTAAATAATATCGTGCAATCATATCCATTTCAATTATTGCTTCCCGAGAGCTTAATTTGTCTATATTTTCCATAAGATAAGATACTCTTATCCTAAAATAATCAATTAAATTTTCTCTAGTAAATTTTTTCGGCTTAGAAGAAAATTTAAAATCTATACCTTTAAATTTTGGTAATTCAATACCCGGAATGTTAATATTTGGCATTTTAATATCTGGCGCCTTAATTTTCTTAAGTTCTTTACTATATTCAATAATGTACAAATAAATCCAAATAACTAACGCAATAACAGATATGACTAGTAAAATAAAAACATTCTCAAATAGGAAATTAGCTAAACTATCTATCATAGAATGTAATATAGTCTTAAGTATATATATTTTTTGTGTTAGTTATTACTGACGAAGTCTGTTCCACTGACGAAGTTAGTGATACTGACGAAGTCTGTTCCACTGACGAAGTTAGTGATACTGACGAAGTTAGTTGTTATGTAGATATAGCGAAGCAATATACATCATACTAATAACTGCAACACCTAAAATTATCATGATTTTATTCCTATCTAGACCGCTTCGATCTAATAGAGGGTCTAATATATTTATATCAGTAGTAATTCTATCTTTACATTCTTTAATATATGTGTCTAAAACTCTGTGTGCTTTAGAAAAACTGCCACCATAGTAAAAAGTTTTTGCAGATTGAACATGTTCTAAATATTCAATACACTCCGGATTTGTCTTAAATAAATCTTCAATGAATCTTACTTTTGCAAAAAATGATTCATCATCGTCTTCCTTAATTTTAATTACGAAAGTTTCACTATCAGTTACATCCATAGGTTTTATTGCTTTACCAGTTATAGTTGCATTATATTCTCCAGATGTAGCTAAATAAGTTGTAAATTTAACTGTAATTGTCTGGTTTGTTTTAGTAGGAAGCTTATCAATAGTATTTTTTTCTAAATTAGCATCAAAACCAGATATAGTTGGGAACAAACTATTCAAGCTAATATCTTCTAAATCTTTATCACCATCGTTTATAATAGTTAATTGAGAAATCTTTGCATCAATTGGATACATTTCAACATCATCCATATTTAATTTAAGAGATACAACTTTAACACTAGAACCGCCTCCACCTGAAGATGGTGATGATGTAGACTCAGATGTAACAGCATTAACAATTAAACTCGTATTTGCTGTCAAATTTTCACCAGAGGCATCTGTTGCAATAAAAGTCACTGTCTCTGTTCCAGACCAACCCGATGTAGGTGTAAATGATGCTAAATGACTTGCATTTGCAATAGATACCAATATATTTTCATTGCCTGATACAGTAAAGTTTAAAGCATAACCATCAGGGTCTAAAAAGTAATCATCTAAATCAGGTCCTTGCTGTACTGAACCAGTATTCCATGTATAATTAGGGATTTGCTTTGTAAGGTTAACAAAAATATATGGGCTCTCATTAAATCGCATTTCTCCATATGCACTAGCTGTATCATTATCACCTAAACCAAAGAAAGTTGTTGCTTGTATACTATCATTAATTGTTCCGTTTGTGTATGGACTATACATAATATATGAGAAATTTGTGTAATTTATCCCATATTGTGAAGCAACTAAACTTGTAACATTAATTGTCGAATTACCTGTAGAATTAATATCTGTAAGATTTGTATTTAATCCAGCAGTCATACCTGTAAGAATATCATAATTTTCAGTTGAGACCCAACTCTCATTTGTAATTTCTTCGACAGTAATACTTCCATTCCATTCAGTTGTTACTATCGATGTATTAATTATTATACTAGCATTATTAATTGATATTACATCTAAATCATATAATCCTGTTGCATTAAATTTAAGGAAACTTTTTTGGTTGTAATATGTATCATCATCAAAATCTCCTGCACATACAACTGCACCTTCTTGCAAATTAAGATTAACATAAGATTCATACATCTCAGGGTTTTGATTTACATAAAAATTACTTGCATTTCCAGATGAACAAGAACTTGAGTCACATACAAAAATCCATATGCCTGTCGTTATATTATCTGTGCTCAAAACAGTGTAATTACAAGAAACATTATAATTTGTTGTTTCATTTACAGAGCAGAAAGTTGTTTCATTACAACCTGCAGAAGTATTTGCTGTGCTTGTATTACAAACATAAACTGAAACATTTGTGCTATCCACATCTGACCATGTGAAATTAAATAAAATTGTATTATTAACAGGAGTTCTATTAAATGAATCTGAATCAGAAGTTAAAATATTAAGTGTTGGTGCTGATGCGCCTATTGTAATATTTGTAGAATTAATAAACGTAGTATTTTGATCTGTTACATTAACGGTACAATTCCACATATTATCAATTCTTGTTTCTGAATCATTTATTGTTTCGCTTGAATTACATGTTGTGCTTTGTGTACAACTAATATCTGTTTCAGTGAGATTTAATGTCCAAGCACCACTAACATTTAGATACCAATAAACTTCTGCAGTTATATTTACATCTGAATCATTACTTGCAGTATACCAACTACATGAGAGATTACTATCATTATTTGGAGAACTTGGTGATATTGCTACTTGTGACAATTCAAGTGCATCATAAACACCTGTAACATTCATAAGAACGCCATATGAATCACTCGTATCAATTCCATCTGATGCAGTAAATGTAATTGTTTCTGAATTATTCCAATTATCATCAGGAGTTAAAGTTACAACACCTGTTGCAGCAATTGAAACAGTTATGTTTGTATTACCTGAATAAGTAAATGTTAAGGTATCATTCTCAGTATCATTAAAATAATCACTTAAATTAAGACTAGTATTAGCTGTATCTTCTGGCCAAGTCATATTTGGAATATCTGTATGAAATGAAGGTGCAGTATTTTCAGTAACTGTAATAACAAGTCCTTCTGATGCTGCATCATTATCTTCAGAACGTGCAATAGCTGTTACATTAAAATCTCCTATGCTTCCAGTTGAAGCAGGTTGAAAAGTCAAATTTCCTGTTGCATTAGTATCGCCTGCGGTTACACCACTAATTGTTGCTATTGAAACCCAGCTAGGGTCACTATCTCCAATATCAAATGTTATTGTTTCGCCATCAGTATCATTTGCAGTTATTGTAATTGATAAATTATGACCTTCAACAACAGATTGGTCTGCAATTGTATGTATTGTTACACTACCACTAGTTCCTTCAGTAATTTCATAAGATGAAAAACCCGTTATACTTCCTCCAATAAATGCGAAACCTGTTACAAAAAGAAGCGCAAGAACAAATATTCCAGTTACTTTTGCAAACTTTAAATTATGAATTGGAGTTAAAAATTCATCTTGCTTAGGGATTTTAATTTTCTTTGGTGCTTTTGGAGAATCATTAAAGTTATTTGCTAGATTAATTGCATAATCAATAAACTTTTTTAGATGTTTATCATCAATTTTATTTTCTTTGTATCTAGAAACCATGATGAATTTGAAAATCCTAATTAAATCGTGCTTTAATTTAACACTTTTATCTGAAGAATTAATCCGTTCCATTAATTCTTCATATGTTGCATTACTATTGCCACCAATTATTTTGCTAACAATTTCTTTAAATGTAATACAAAAACGATCTGTTGCATCTTCTAAAGTAATACTATCAAAATCATTATGTAAATTATTAAGTTTAGATATTTGTTTATCCAAAGGTAATTTGACGTTCTTCTTCTTAACTTTAAATCTTACAAATAATTCATCAAAAGATAAATTTAATCTTTCTTTTTCAAAAAGAATCATAAAAATAAGAATTATAGGTAAAATAACAAACGTACTTGCAAAATATCCTCTATGTTGGCATCCAGAAGGCAAATTACATAAATAATAGAAAAATCCAATAAATATGATTAACAAAAATACAATTGTTGTAAATATTAATAAGGGTGTAATTTCTTTCATATAATTTACTTTAACTTTACCCATAATTATTTCCTCCTGCTTTCATTCTTTTATGAATAAATAAATATACCTCTGCTGAAAATACAAGACCGAGTAAAGATACTACCCATAAAATCGGTCTATGAGATACTTCTTTAAATATAGGTGCAATTATATCTTCGTCTTCATAATCTACAGGCACTTCTCCAGGTAAAAGACAACTCTGGGATAAAGATGGCTCTTCTAATTCAGTTGCACATTCATTTCTATCAATACAACTTCTTGTTTGAATATTATTTATACAATCTGACCAATCAGTACAAGCCCAAGATTCATTACATTCTCCGACTACGAGCTTTGTGCCTCCTCCGCCGCCTCCTCCTCCTCCGGAGCCAGAGCTAGAGGAACTATCGCCAGAGTAAGGGATTATAGTAAGGTTTACAAAATTACTATCAATGGATAATCCATGGTTATCTGTTGCGGTGAATGTAATATTATTATCTCCTGTCCACGAACTTTCTACTGCAATAAGAGTAACTATGCTCTCATTACTTATTGCAACTGCAATATCTTGAGGTCCTGAAAATGTATATGTAAGAAATTCTCCCACAGTATCATTAAAATGATCATCTAAATCCAAACCAGTATATGTGTATGTCTGATACCAAGATATATCTGAAATATTCTCAACAAGTATAGGTGCAATATTAAGATATAAACCAATTGTTGCATCTTCGCCTGCAATATCTCCAGAATTATATGCAGTAGGATAATCTGCAATCATAGTATTACTAATTTTAAGGACTAGCACAACTATATAGATCACTAGCAATAACGCTAGTATACCTTTTGATACTTGCTTCATATATTATTAAGAACACTGATACATTTATACTTTTCGTGTTACATTGGCCAAATTAACTACTCTTAAGTTTTAAATTCACTAATTTTTATTTTAACTTGACCAGAATATTCACCAAACAGTGTATTTGCTGGAATAAATATATCAAAATTAATTTTTCTATTTTCATTTGCTTTAATAAAAATAGAATTCTCACCTGTTGTTAAAAATTCAGTAATATTTCCTTTAACAAATATTTCAACGCTTTGATCATACTTACTTGGAATAATATTTATTGCGCGCGATGCATAATTACCTGAAGGAACCATCCCAAAAGTAATTGCATCAGGATTTAAATCAAAACCAACACGATCGCCAACAATAACACTTGTATTATAAACAATATTTGTTGTATTTGTTTTAAGATAAAATGCTCCCATACTAAAAAATATTATATAAATTACTAAATATACAAACAATGCTTTTTTTAAGCTAACTTCCAAAATTATCACCTGATTTATTATTTGGTTCAATAGTAATTCTTATGTCTCCTTGACTTGCTTCCTCAATATTATCATTTATGTGCGGTGCATTTACTTCATTCCAATCATAATCTTCAATTAAGAAAGGTAAGTAAATTGAAAATGCTGCTATTGTGATTATTCCAATAACAAATATACTAAAAGGAATTTTCATTATTTATTTTTTTTAAAAGTTATATTAATATTTGTCTTGTGCAATATATAAATTATAATTATTAATGCTGCTGCAATTAGGATATATGTTAAATTTGTTGAATCAAGCTCAAAAAACGATGGAATAATCTCAATTTCTCCCGATGTTGTGCTTGTTTTACCTACATAATAAATTGTTATTTCAACGGGATACAGTTCACCAACTTTTAATTCAGATGTATCAACATATGCAGTCATTGTTTGCGATTCCCATGGTGGTAAATCAACTGGAAAAGACTTAAACTCTACTTCATTAATTGCTACACTTGCATAAACATCTTTTACTTCTGAATTCCACTTGCTTTCTACAGTTATATCAAAAGGTTGTGTTTTTGATTTTGTTAATTCTTCTGAAAAGCCAAAAATTTCAACTAATAATTCTCCCACTCTAAAATCATCTTCTGCTTCTACATTTTGACCATCATAATATATAGTTGCTTTAGCATAATATATTCCATTACTTTCAGGAGTATCTACCCAAACAGCTTCAATACTATTTGACATAAAAGAATCAAGTGAAATGATATTAGATCTTAAACTATCTACTAATTCGTCTGTTGAATTATCATATATATCAACGTCCATATACGTTGCATCAATTTTCGTGTTCCCTAAATTCTGAATTGCTGCGACAAATGTTCCTTTTTCTCCTACAGCAATATTTCTTGCTATAAAACTATTCAGCCGAATATATTTTCCATCAAAGGGAACAAATACTTTAATTTCATTAACAATTTCTGTTCTTGTGCCTACTGCACCATATGAAGAAGAATCTTCATAAACAAGAATATTTAATTTATGGTCACCTGGCTCTGCAATGTATTCAGGCAAATTTACTGTAATCCAAAATCGATGGTTTTCATCTAACTCTGTCATTGTAGCATATGGTTTTAGAGCACCATCTAAATCAATCTTAACATCTTCAATATTATTATGTCCCATAACTCTAAAAGATACTTCAATAACACCATTTGGTTGGAAATTATGTTTTAAAGGTCCGTGTGCTAATCCTATAGCGTCAGCAGATTGTATAATTAATAATAAACCAACTAAAAGTATCAATTTCTTGTATATCATATGTAATAAAACAATAGAAATTATTTATAGTTTACTAAAGAATATAACAAAATAAATACTAAAAAATTAAAAATCCCTAACTTTCTTCCTCAGAACTCAAGATATGTTCGTCAGAAAATTAACATAATATATTAATAAATAATATTATATTTCTTAATTAAAATTAAAGTCCTCTTCCTGTTGCACAAACTTCAGGTGAAGTTTGATCACACCTTTGCTCCTCAGAATCCAAATTATATTCGTCGCAAAATAATGCCATTGGTTAACCAATTACTAAATTGAAAATCTCTAAATTTTCATTAAAAATCAATATAACATATTAATATACACATTTAACTCTATTCAAAATTAAAGTCCTCTTCCTGTAGCTGTAATTGTTGCACTTAGAGCTCCTGTTTGATTTGCATCTGTTGGGATAATTAATTGTATTTCAACATTAATTGAATTATTAGCTTGATTTGCATCAAGAACAGAACAAATAATATTTGCTGAAGTGTTAATATCTGTAAAACTTGTGTCAACTATATCTGCACAGGAATCTGATTCATTTTGTTCGATTTTCCATCTAAAAGCAGGGTCTGAACCACCAACAAAATCTTCAGCAGTTTTATTTGCTGTAAGATTTAACTCAATTAAATCTCCACCAATATTTTCAAGAACTAAAGATTGACTTGTAGCTGTCCAATTTCCCCCAGTTACTGATTTCGCATCTGTATCTAATGTAGCATTTTCAAAACCACCTGTAACTGAGCCAGTTCCCCAATCTATTGCTGCTGACGTCCAATTAATTGCTGTAACAGATTCTATTGTTACTGTAGCGGTTGCATTTGAATCTGATGTAACAAAACCTGTAAATCCCATACTATCTCCTAAAAAGAAATCAACCATAGACAAACTAATAGCTACAACTAACAAAAGAGCTAATAGCTCATTTGATATATTAAATCCTTTTCTTTTGCTAGACTGTCTCTTCCTGCTCACCATTTTCAACTGCTCCTGTATCTAAATTATCTTCATTTGATTCAATTACTAAATTAATTGTAGCTTCAGAATCACCTTGCTTTACTACACTTTCTGATTCCTGACTGCTAATATTTGCGTTCATTGAATATAAAAAGTAAATTATTACTATAAGTAAAATTAACACAATTGGATATAAATACTTCTTGTCTTTAATATTCATTAATTATAATATATCTTATTCTATATAAACTTTATGTGAATTTTAATAGAATTAATTAAAATTACTAACATCCTGTTCCTGTGTAATCCCTTCTTTTAAAAAGAAGGTTTTACAATCCCAAGAAATAAATTATAATTAAAATTACTAACATCCTGTTCCTGTCTGGACATATCTGAAATTTACTACATTATTGTATGTTCCTGCAGGTTGTGAAAGTGGTATTGATAACCAGAATCTAAAGTATTCATTATCTCCGCCTGCTACATTAGTGTCTGCATTTACAAAGCTAGTTGTTAATCCTGTAGCGCTTCCGATTGCAGGTGTTGTTGAACTTGTTGATATTGCAGATACCCATGTCATATTATCTAATCCAAGACTATTATCTGTGCTGTTTAGGTCATCGTCTGCGTTTACGCAGAAGTCAATTGGCACATTGGAATCATTAGATACTGCCAAATACATTGAACTTCCACTACTATCGTTATTGTAGTTGTCTGTAGCATTATTATTATCTGTTCCTGCTGTTGCTGTTCCAAATTCAATACCATCTAATAAATTATCAGATCTAGCAACTGCGAAGTAAGCAGTAATATTTGCTTCTGCTGTAACTTGCGAACTATCTCCTGCAAATCCTGTAATACTTGTTGGGATTTGTATTCCAGCTAGCGCTGCAAGAACCATCATAAATATTGCAGCTACTCCAAATGCTTTCTTTGCACTTTCTCTGAAGTCTGCCTTTGCTTTATTGTGTCTTAAAGCATGCAAGGTATCTTCAAACTGTGTTTTTCTTTCAACCCACTCTGCATCCCATTGTTCTGTTGTTTTGCCTTCAAGGATTGCATTTCTATGTAATAGATAGTGTTCTTGGTCAAGCACTCCTGCTGCAAACGCAGTATTTAGTTCCTCTAGCTTTCTTGCTATTTCTGTCCGTTTAGCTTCTAATCTCTCGAGAGATGTTTCTAGGTAGCTTATTTTCCTATCTGAAACAAAGCTAAACTTTCTAGACACTTTCAGCTACCTCCATTTCTTCAAATTGGCACTTCCACTTAGTCAAGAAACTACGAATTTTTGCAGAGCTTCTGCTAGATGTAATAATTACAGATTTAGCAAAGAACTCACTATGCGTAACTTCTAATATTCCTTTTTGTTTTCCTCTTCCTTTTAACTCATAATGAAACTGAACTTTTGCTGAACCAGTTAATTGCTTAGTTGAATAAACAAACAAAGTCTTTGGGGTGACCTTCTTTTCTTTAGCAATTAAACTAGTTCCTTGTTTCAGTGCATCAATAAGTTTAGTATATTTGGAAGAAAATAATTGATCTGCCTGAACATAAATTACAGGCAAACCTACTTGCTCTTGAAAATTCTCAGCAAGTCTTTGGGGTGTTTTTGAGTGAGTTAATAAACAGACAACTGGTGCTGACTCACGGGATTGTGATATCAAACTAGAATCTATCAGAATAATATCTGATATATCTCGTCGTTTAGCAACCAGTTGTCTGGAAATTGCTTTAATCCGATCTTCTCGGGACAGATTTACGGCAATCGATTTCTTAGAAACATTACATTTCCAAAAATATAAAAAAGCTTCAACTTGCTCATAGTAAGCCTTTGGGACTAGAATTACAGAATTAGCAAGTTTCAAGCTATGCGTTTTTTCGAGGATTCCTTTTTGCTTTCCTCTACCATTAAGAGCGTAATGAAATTTAACAAGTTCAGAACTTGATATTTTTGGGCTATATTTGACTAGAACGTATTTACATATACTATTGCCTACTACTAACTTCGGCTTACTACTCACTGTTTTTACCCCAAAGACTTGTTAACTACATTAACACTTTTGTTGTTAGTTCATCTATGTATGTGTTAACTACATTAACAATAGTATAAAAAAGTTCTGATTTATGCCTAAAAATACTCAAAAACAACGCTTTTTACACTATATTTTCACTATTTCAAGGGGGTTAAAAGCATCAGAATTAGTAATTAAAACAAAAACTTTATATATAATGGTATCAATTGGTATCTATGGCATTACAACAAATAAATATAAGATTATCTGCTAACTTAATTGAAGCGGCTAGAAATTATGCTGAACATTTTGGATTTAAAAATGTACAAGAGCTTACTACAGAAGCACTAAGAGAAAAAGTTATGGAAAAATCAGAATTTGATGAAACATTCACTAAAAAAGAAATTGAGCTAATAGAGAAGCTTGCGGAAATTAGTATAAAGAATAATTTGCTAGGTACTGAGGAAGAACTACGCGAAATACTTAAATCATGAAACAAATTAATGTGATTAATTTGTTGCCTCTCAATTACATGTAATTAAGATGAAATTTAAAATAATACCAACTAAACAATTTTTAGAACAAGCAAAATCTCTCGATGTAAAAACTAAAAGAATTTTAAATAACAAGATAGATTTACTAAAAAAGAACCCCTATCGTTTCAAAAAATTACATGGATTCAATCTGAAACTATTTGAGATTAAACTAAATATAGAACATGCTCCAGCAAGATTAATATACACCGTAATCGAACCAAATGTTATTCTAATTTGTTTTTTGCATAGAAAAAATGATTTCAAAGATTTGGATAAATATGTAAAACAATTTGAAAGAAATTAATTATTTCTTAGTAATTTTATGAGTTCTAAAGAAACTTTTAATCAAGTATAATGCAACGAATATTCCAACAATTCCTCCACCAATTAGGAACATTCTTGTATCAAATTGAAAGCCTTTTTCCGCATCACATTGGACAATTAATTCCAGAGGTGCAGCAGCTGAAACAGATGTTGTTGAGCCAGTTCCTGCGATTCCAGCAGGATAGTATTCTGTAACAATTACTTTTCCTTGAATTCTCTCAAGAGTATCAGGACAATTAAATGAGTATGTCTTTGGTATATCAAAGCAAATATCTAGTGGCTTTGCTTCATCATGCATAGTTCCTGCAGGAACATCAATATTCTCACTAAACGGATTTAGCTCAGCTAGCTCACCACTTACAGTTAATTCAACTTTAACATCTTCATCCCATGGATTATAAACACCATAATTAAAGCAAGCATGCTCGCCCTCATCAACATTAGTAATAACTGTTCCATAAACAATTCCTACACCTTTCATAGCAATAGCTTGTGGTGCTAGCATAGATAATACAAGAACAATCAAAACCAGTTTTCTCATTATATTTTTCATATTCAGATATTATATCTTTTTCGCAACAAGAACCTTCAACCCCTTTTCAGTAATTTCAATAATCCTAACTTGTGGGCTATCAAATACCCTTCTTACATAGCCCATTCCAATTAAAAATATTAAATGATTTCTAGTGGTTTTCCAATTAACTTTTGAAATATTAGCAAGTTCACTAGTATTTTTCTGACCTGTTGCTAAAGATTTAAGCAAAGCTCTTCTTATTTTAGAATAATTTCTCTTCTGATGATTATATTTCTGTTTGCTTTGCTTAGATTTCATGCTTTGATAAAACCTCCATGCCCCTTTCAGTAATTTCATAGATTGTAACTTGTGGCAGATTGATTACAACTTTTGCAAATCCAAACCCACATAAGTAAACCATATGATTACGTGTTGTTTTCCAATTTACACTTGCATCTTTTGATAGCTGATTTATATTTCTCTGACCATCAACCAAGCTATGAAGAAGACTTTTTCTAATAACTCTAAATTCTCTCTTGTGTTGTTTAGCTAATGTCTTTTTCATACTACAAAGCAGCCTCCTCTGCGTAAACTGCAATTGTATTATTATATATTCCCACTGACTGGTTTCCTGGAACAGTTAAGTAAAACTTCAAATAAGATGTGATGCCACTTACTAAATCTCTACCAATTGTGCTATTAGATAAAGCCATTGTGTAATAATCGCTATTTGTTACAGCAGACTCAGATGTATTATATCTATATTCTTCATAATCAAGTTCAAGAATTGCTCCACCATCTGTTGTTAGGTTACCATCTGCTGCCATAGATAAGTCAACATTTGTTCCTGTGGAAGTCACAGTCACATAATAATCTGTATCACTTGTATCATTATTTCCAGTTGCATTTCCTCTAGCAGTTGGTAATTGATTAATTATCCATCTTACTCCTGCACTTAACTCGGATGAAATTGCTATGGATATGGATTTTGAACCGACAGGGAACTCTTGGATAGTTGTTTCATTCTCATTTCCAAGGCTGTCATTTGCCCAGAAATACCAACCAACATTTGAACCTGCTGAAGTTAAGATTTGTCTTGTGAAGTTAGATGTATTTGTTGTTCCTGAGAATTCATAATATGTTGAGTTCTCCCAGCTTCCTGAATCATTAGTTGCAAACATAAATCCTGCTAGACCCATATCTGCTACTTGAGATTCAGTCCAAGTTGTATTGAACATAACTGTCCAACCATTCCAAATAGTTGATTCATTCTTATTTACATCAGACCAAGTTGGCTCAGCATTATCAATATTCAAGCTAGCACTTTCATTATACCAGCTAGAATTAAAGAGCCAGTCTGTTGCAAAACATCTTAGATTTATTCCTGCTGTATTATTATAAGTTGAAATATTCCAATCATAATATCCATCTGCATCATCTTCTACAATATTTGCCCAACTACCTGTTACATTAGATTGGATATAATAATAAATATCGCTTCCATCTTCGTCTGTTGAACCTGAACAGTTGATTGCAACGGTTTCATTCCATCCACCCCATGTTCCGCTTGTAGGTATCAAACTAGTTGGTGCAGTTGGAGCTGTAGCTGCTAAGTTCACACTAGCAGATATTGTTGTAGTTCCATCTTCGTAAAGGTCATTTGGAGTTACAGCTGTAGTCCATATATCACTAATTGCTGTCTCATTAAAGGATAAGTTCTGAACTGAATGTCCTGCTAACCCTGCTGAATATTCTTCTAATATCTGATTTGCAGTAAGTGAACGATTGAATATTTTGACTTCATCAATTGAGCCGTTGAAGTTAAGGTCATATCCACTTCCTGAGGAGCTCTTTCTACTACCAATAGTTACTGGCTCTGATGTAGATACTAATGATGATGGTGGTGTTGTAGAGCCTACTTCTACACCATCAACATAAATCTTCATACGACTATTTTCATAATCAAATACTGCTGTAACATATTGCCAACTATTATCTGGGCTTGTTGTTGTTGAAGCGACATAAGGTGTAGTAGCATCCCATACATAGAATCTGAAATTACCACTATCAATATCTATTGAATATTGTTCATTGCCACTACCATAACCTTTTGTAACTATAGCTGCTCCGCCCTCCTGTGTGGCTGGACCTTTGACCCATGCTGAAATAGTGAATTTTAAGTTAGTATTAAAGTTCAAAGTTGAGTCATCACTTACATTAATATAATCATCAACACCATCGAAAGTATATGCCCCACCAATCTGTCCGCTAGATGTCCAAGTAGGTTCTGCACTTCCCGTTCCGAAAGTTCCATTATTTTCAAAGGTTGAATAATCTCTAATATATGATCCAGTCTGCCCAGATCTGTTAGTATCAAATGGCATATTTAGAACTGCTATACTTGTTCCGTTTCTTCGCCAGTCTGTTATATTTACAACTGCATCACTATCTGCATCTGTTCCTTCTGTCCAGTATAATGTTAGATTATCTTCAGTCAAGTTATTATCAGATGTTGCTGTTATGTTAACGCTTGTATATGCAGTTGGTATGTTATTGATTGTAACTGTTCGCTCTTCTGTATTATTTGCATTAGCTCCTAAATCAAAGTTATACCCTGTATATGTATAGCTCTGTCCCTCAGTCAACCCTGTCCATGTCTTGTTATACTGATTAGCATTAGCATCATATTCTGCAAGTATCTCTCCTGCTGAAAGAGCTCTACTATAAATTTTTACTTCATCAATTGCTCCGTTAAACTTAGTACCTGCATCATCACCTCTAGCTCCTATATTTAAGGTACCGGTTGAAGAAGGTGGATTAATTGTTGCACCTGTATTCTGTACATCAAGATCACCATTTACATAACAAGCAAGAGTATTTGTATTACTGTCAAAAGTTGCTACGAAATGATACCATTCTCCTGCATTAATTATTGTTGAAGCACTACCACAATTAGCTGATGAAGTACCATTTATGACATATGCGATTATTCGATTACCTGAAGTAACTCTTAGTGCATAATTACCTTTTCCTGCAGACCAATCATATTTTTCTAATACTGAATGCTGAGTACCTGTTTCGTTTCTATGAATCCATGCCTCTAAAGTCCATGCCTCTGTTGGATCGATACTATCATGATCAGTTACTGTAATATAATCTCCACTACCATCAAAGCTCATTGCCTTGCCAAACTTACCTTGAGTTGGTGTAGCTCCAACTGCTGTTCCGTCATTGCTCCAGCTAGAATTATCTGAAACTGTTGATCCTGATACTTGGTCAAAGCTCCAGTATCCAACCAGAGTTCTGTTCCAATCTACGAATGTGCTTTGGTTATTTGTGTCTGAGGAAGTTAGGTTGACAACTACTTCTCTCCAAGTTGCTATTCGAGTTAGGTCTGACCAAACATCTGCTAGGAAGCTAATGCTTGGAGTTGTCTGATCGGAGGTTATTGTCCAATTCTCGCTTGATACATCACAGCTTGCTCCATCGCAAGCTTCACAATACCATTCAAATCCATTTTCTTGCAAGCCAGTTACATTGAACTGAGCAGATGCAGATGTTCCTGAAACAGATACAGTTCCATTGTTGTGCCAAGTTCCAGTATTATTCTGATACAAGCTAATATTTACTAGCGCAACATCAGTGCTAGTTGCTGAACAGTCAAAGGTTGCATTTGCACCAACTGTCCAACTAGTGTTTGGATTTCCAAGAGTAACTGATCCTTCTGAGAACTTCCACATTGCAGCTGGAACATTATTTCCACCATCCGTTGCAGTCAAAGCATTGATAACTACTGCTCCAGTGTTGTTTCCTTGGCTGATGTTGGTGCTATCCCAAGTATATGATGTTGCTGAATCAAAGTAAGCTAGCCATTGTGAATTTGTGTTATTGGTTATGTTTCCAGCCCCGCTGGTTAGGTTTCCAGATAGGTCTAGGACATCGGTGTATAGAGTTGCTGAGTTGGTTATGTTTAGAGTGTCGTTTGCTGCTACAGTGAAGTTTCTGAACCAGGAATCTCCTATAATGTCAACTGTTCCAGTTCCATACCCGCCGGTTGTAAATGCTTGCTGCCAGTCCACCCATTTTAGAGTTAGTGTTCCAGAACCCGATAGAGTTGTCATTGCTCCATCTTGGATGATGGCTGGATATGCCTGACTTGCTCCTTGTAAAGTATTAGAGTATTTCAAAGTATAATCAAATTCACTAATTGAAGCCATATCAATTGTTCCGGATTGAGAGGCGTTTCCAAGAGTTAATACACTATTTATATATAAATTAAAATCTCCTGCAACTCCTTCGCTGCTTAATAGGTTTATAATTGTAATAGAATTACCATCAGCAGTATAACTACCGATTCCATGATAATTATATATCGCGTTGCTTCCTGTAAAGCCGTTCCAGTCTCCACTCACATAATCTTTAACCATTGTTCCTTCATTATGTATGAAAACTCCTGAGCCAGTTCTTGTTGCTGCTCCATTCAAGGTAGTATTTCCTGAAGTAGCATCATAGGTTCCGCCTGAGTTGATTGTAAGAGAGCCAAGTGTAGATGAACCAGACCACAATGATGCTGCACGGTTACCTAACCGTCCATTTATAATTGCATCTCCAGTTACTGTTAGGGAACCTGTAGAAATGCTATTGTCTGGGTATAGGACTCCACTCTGTATTGTTAGATCATTAGCTACAGTAAAGGACGTATCAAATGGAACATTGTTTGTGCCAGTTGCATCAATAACAAGATCATATGGACTTCCGCCTGCAAAGTCAATATGTGTTGCTGTTCCACTGCTAATATTTACAGTTCCACTATTTGCAGTAAATGTTGATCCTGAACTTGCAATGAAAGCGTTTCCAGCTACATTTTCGCTTGTGATGGTTGTTGTTCCATTTGTAGCAGTGTAAGTTCCGCCGGAGTTGATTGTAAGTGAACCGAAAGAGTTTGCTCCATCATGTGCGCTTTTACCAAGTGTTCCAGTAATCTCTACATCTCCAGTTACAGTTAACGTGGTTGATACTGAATTTGGATAGAACGTTCCTGAAGAAACTGTTAAATTGTTATCTATTGTTGGATCTCTATAATCTACTCTATAGCTACCTGTATTAATTTCTAAATTATATAAATTACCTGATGTTCCAGTTAAATCAAATTCTGTATGTGCAGAATTTAATGTAATATTAACTGTTCCAGAGTTAGCTGTAAATGTTCCATCATTATCTATTGAATATCCTCCAGCTGTTTCATTAGTTATTGTTGTTGTTCCAGATGTTGCGTCATATGTTCCACCTGAGTTTATTTTTAGAGAGCCGAAAGTGAATGCTTGAGAACCACTATTAGCCCAAATTTTCCCATTATTATTTATAACAGCATCTCCAGTTACGGTTAATGTTTGTGCGGTAGTATCTGACATAAGCGTTCCACTTTCTACCGTTACATCATTATCTACAGTTAGTGAAGTATCAAATTCAGTTCCGTTTTGGAATCCTGTTGATACAACTAGATCATATGGATTACCTGTTCCAGCAAAATCAAAATGTGTCGCTACATTTGTAATATTTACTGTTCCATTATTATGTGTAAATGTTGACCCTGATTTTGATTCTAATGCTGTTCCTGCGATTTCACTTGTTGTTGTGGTTGTTCCGCTGGTAGCTGAGTATGTTCCTCCAGAGTTGATTGTTAGTGAGCCGAAAGTAGCGTCGACACTATTACCATCATCTGTAAGAGATCCATTAATAATTACATCTCCTGAAACATTCAAATATCGATCAGCAGCATTTCCAAATACATATTCTGCTCCCGCATTAACAGTTAAGTTTCCAGAAATGTCTTGAGTTCTTGATTGTATAACTGGTTCTGTATTATTGATAATAACATTATATAGAGTGCCAGTATGTCCGCTATCTTCTCTAACATAGAAAGCTCCTGAGCCAGCAGCTCTATCAAATAATACCGTTCCACTGTTGTGTGTAAATGTTCCGCCATTATTATAATAGAAATAATTAACTCCTGTAGTTGTTGCAGTTAAAGTGGTTGTTCCGCTTGTTGCTGAGTAGGTTCCGCCTGAGTTGATTGCTAATGCTCCAAATGTAGCACTGACTGTTCCTGACCCAGCATTACAATCCAGTGTTCCACTGACATCAACATCTCCAGATGCGATAAGATTTCTTGCAGTTCCAGACGTTGCTTCATATGATTCAAATTCTCCAGATGTTATTGTTAGATTACTAACGGTAAGAGCAAATCCTTTTCCATTCCAATATTGAACTTTATTAGAAGCTTTATCGATTTCTACATTATATAATGTACGAGCAGTGTTAGCTGCATCATATAGTTGTTGATTATCAGACCCTGTAAAGTTAATTGTTCCACTGTTGTGTGCGTAACTAACTCCACTACTAAATACAATCGCTAGATTTGATGTCTGGCTCGATATTGTGGTTGTTCCGCTAGTGAAATTCATATCCCCTGTTTCTATCTTTAGGCTACCGTATGTGTGATCTCCTGAACCGCCCATAAATGTTCCTTTAACTTCCATTCCATATTCTGCAGTATATGCACTTCCTAGACTAAGGTTTCCTGTGCCTGCCAAGAAGGTTCCACTATTTACAAAGGTCTTATCTGTAACTGTTGTTGTTGATGCGCTAGGATTCTCGTATGTTCCGACTGAGTTGATTGTCATGGAATCAAATTGTTGAGTTCCTCCTTGGCTAGCATTCAGAGTTCCATTAATCTCTGCGTTTCCTGTTGTATTGATGCTGTATGTTGAGGTTACAACGGTTGCTGCTGATTCAACCTGAAGCGTTGTACAACTCAGGTTAGCTGTCAGCGTGTCATTAGCTGAGAACAGACAGGCCTCTCCTGCTGTTCCAAAGTTCCACATTCCAGGTGGGACGTTGTTGCCGCCATCTGTAGCAGTCTGTGCGTTTATAACTAAAGAACCTGTGTTGTTACCTTCTGAGATGTTGGTGGAGTTCCAGGTATATGTTCCAGAATCAAAAGAAGCATTCCATTGAGTATTCGTATTATTAGTTAGGTTTCCAGATCCTGCAGTTAAACCTCCATTAAGAGTTAATGTATCCACGTACGATGTAGCTGAATCAGTTAAGTTAAGTGTATCTCCGGAATTAATACTTAAAGTTCTAAACCATGTATCTCCATCAAGCGATATAGTTGATGAATACGTTGAATCCGTAGTCTGTGTCAATTGGAAATCTAACCACTTCAAACGAATATCTGCGCCCTCATAGAAACTCAAAGCGCGAGTAATATTTGCAGGATAAGATTGACTTGCACCGTATATGCTCATAGAACCTCTAACTTGAATAATATTACCTGCATCTCCAGTTAATGTTGCTGCCTGAGTAGAGTTACCGAAGGTTACTATTGTATTTCTAATTCTAAATGCTCTGTTATCTACATGCATATTATTTATGACAGTAATATTACCATTCCGAATATCTGGATAACCTTCTCCATCAGTACTAATATTATAAAATACTGGTTCAGAAATGCCGTTCCATTGAATATATGGACTACTCATAAATCTTACATTTCCATTATTGTGTGTAAAAGTTCCATTGCTATCAAAAGCACCTTTCATGGTTGTTGTTCCTGAAGTAGCGGAATATGTTCCTCCACTATTGATTGTCAGGGAGCCGAATGATCTTGCTCCTGCTTCTGAACCTGAATCTAATTGACCTTCATTAATTACAACGTCGCCAGTTATAGTTAGAGCTCGATTATCATTATTAGACTGGAAAGTTCCAGAAGATATATTTAGATCTCCATCAATAGTAGTTGTATCAACAATACTTGCTGTACTACTTGTATTCATTACAAGATCATTAAGATTTCCAGTTCCAGTTAAATCTAATAGCGTCGCGTCAACCGTTGTTACATTAAAGATGCCAGTGTTGTTGTTTAGTGTTCCGTCATGGTTTATTGCAAATCCTCCCACAGTCTCACTTGTGATTGTTGTTGTTCCAGTTGTTGCAGCATAAGTTCCTCCAGAGTTGATTGTTAAAGATCCAAAGTAATGCGCACCTGTAGCACCATTACCACCAAGCGTTCCGCTTCCACTTTCAGCAATGACTACATCACCAGTTGTATTTATTATAAGTGAACCTTCCCCATTACCATTGAACAACGATCCGCCATCAACGGTAAGATTACCTTCAACTACTAAATTCTGATTAGAATACCGCTGATTTGCAGATGATACAACTAAATTATAAAATGGTTGAGTGCTACCAAATATTGAAATAGATCCAGTTAGATTAACCAATCCATTATTATGTGTATAGGTTCCTGCTGCAGTATTACGTATAGCCCATCCATTGCCATTAGTACTTGTGATAGTTGTTGTTCCGCTAGTTGCTGAGTATGTTCCGCCAGAGTTGATTTTTAATGAGCCGAAGGTTAATGTAGATTCTTCTCCATCACCAAGAGTACCACCATTATCAATAACTACATCTCCAGTTACAGTCAGTGCTAAAACATCGCTACTTGCTCTAAATAAATCTGTTACAGTCAAATCATTATCTATTGTTGTATCTGCTTCTGCCCAATTAACTGTATTACCACCAACTTCTAAATTATAGACATTTCCAGTACAATTAATATCTGCGTTTGATGTGGATGGATTTGTTATATTTACAGTTCCGCTGTTGGCGGTGAATGTTCCATCACAATTTATAGCCCAATTTGAAGGATTTTCACTCGTTATGGTTGTTGTTCCACTAGTAGCTGAATAAGTTCCTCCGCTATTGATTGTTAGAGATCCGAAAGACATATCTCCTGAATGTGAAACACCACCTAACATTGTTCCACCATTAAGTACAACATCACCGACGATAGTAATATCACCACTAGTGCTTGACTGTCTAAATACACCTGCGTTCAATGTAAACGTATCTGAAACAGGCACGTTATTAACTTCTTGGTCTATCCACGTAGCTCCTCCGTCAAATGTGGCGTTATTAAATCCAGCACCCGTGCAGGCTCCATCTATATATGTGAATCCGGAACTATCTGTAAAGTTAACTGTTCCACTGTTGTGGGTAAATGTTCCATCACAATCCCACGCCATATTCGTAGCAGCATCAGTAGCACGTGTGATTGTTGTTGTTCCACTTGTTGCAGCGTATGTTCCGCCAGAGTTGATTGTTAGTGAACCAAACCAGTTACCTGCCGATTGAGAGGTTCCGCCAAGAGTTCCACCGTTATTAACAGTTACATCGCCAGTAACCGTTAAATTAGTAGCAGCATTATTTGGTATAAAAGAAGGAGCAGAAACGGTTAGATTATTATCAATAATGGTGTTCGGCGTCCATTGAATATTACCTGCTCCAGTTGCAGCTATTTCTAAATTATATACATTGCCAGTACAATCTAATTCTAAGTTACGTTGTTCTGACCCAGTAATATTAACCCATCCTGCGTTCGCTATGAAAGTTCCGTCACAATCTATTGCCCAATTTCCTGCACTCTCACTCGTTATCTCTGTAGTTCCACTAGTAGCTTCATAAACTCCTCCGGAGTTGATTGTTAGTGAGCCAAACCATTGCTCTCCTCCTAGTGATGCATTCAAGGTTCCGTTGATCTCTGCATCGCTAGTAGCATTAATTGAATATTCGCCAGTTACTACTGTAGCTCCAGATGCTACACCCAGAGTTCCACAGGTTAGGTTAGCAGTCAGTGTGTCATTAGCTGAGAACAGACAGGCTACTCCCGCTCCGCCAAATAGCCACATTCCTACTGGGACGTTGTTGCCGCCATCTACGGCTGTCTGTGCGTTGATAACTAATGAGCCGGTGTTGTTTCCTTCTGAGATGTTGGTGGAGTCCCAGCTGTAACTATCTGCTAAGTCAAAGTGGGCTAGCCACTGAGCATTGTTGTTGTTTGTGATATTACCTTGGCCCGAAGTTAGGTTTCCGTCAAGATCTAAGACATCTACATAAAGTGTAGCTGAATCAGTTATAACTAATCCGTCTCCACCAGATAGTGTCAGGTTCTTAAACCAGCAATCATCATCAATAGTAATTGTTGTGTTATAGTCTTCATCTACATCTGTTTCGATGTCAGTGTCAAAAGTTAACCATCTTAAACGTGCATTTCTAGCATTATTAATATCAACGTCGTCTAATAATCGTAAATAAGTTACAGATATATTTGCAGGATATGCTTTATTATATCCAGATAGATATGCAGTATAACTATTATGTCCATACAGACTATTAATTGTTACTTGAGATGCATATGTATCATTACCCAGAGTAACGTTTCCATTATAGTACATATATAATACCCCACTACCAGTTAGATCATGTTCAACTGAGATTGTATCTCCATCAAGAGTAACTTTGTCTGCATCGATGTTTAGGTTATAAAATGCATTGCTATCTCCAAATCCATCTAAGTAATCATATGATCCTGTAACATCTGTTACATTAACAGTTCCCGAATTGTGTGTGAAAGTTCCATCATTGTCAAATGCATATCCTCCAGAGGTTTCACTTGTGATTGTTGTTGTTCCGCTGGTTGCTGAATATGTTCCGCCTGAGTTGATTGTTAGTGAACCAAATGTTGCTGATCCAGACCATGTTGCATGTCCGAGAGTTCCAGTAACATCAACATCTCCAGTAACCGTCAATGAATATCCATCTGTTCCGTAAAAGAAATTACCACTTGTTACTGTTAAATCATTATCTATAACTGCGTTATCAACATATGGATTTACATTAGCACCTGTATCAATCTCGAGATCATATACATTTCCAGTTCCAACTATGTCTGCCCGCGTATTTGTTCCAGTTGTTATTTTAAAGGTTCCTGAATTTGCAATTAATGTTCCGTCGTGATCTATTGCATAATACCCACCAGATCCACCTTCACTTGTCATCGTAGTCGTCCCACTTGTAGCTTCATAAGTCCCACCTGAATTCATTGTTAGTGAGCCAAACCACTGCCCACCACCTAAACTTGCATTCAAAGTTCCATTTACTTCTGCATCGCTAGTAGCATTAATTGAATAAGTATCAGTTACAACCGTGGCTGCGGCTAGAACATCTAGCTTTGAACAGGTTAGATTAGCTGTCAGGGTTGTGTTGGCTGCAAATGAACAGTTGGCTGGAGCTGCTGCAAAGGAGAAGATCCACTCTCCCGTGTCTACGTTATTCAATTCGTCTGCTCCTTCGTAGACAACTATAGCTTCGGTTCCTGTGTTGTTTCCATAGCTGACTGCTACATAGTCCCAAGTTGAGTTTAGTGTTGGGTGAGGCATTACCCAGTTGGTAGTTCCTACAGTTGTAATGTTAGCCAAGTTTCCTGAAGATCCTGATATTGATAGGTTTCCTGTTCCTGTGAAACCTGAACCTACTATGTCAGCAAAGCTGACGTTGGTTCCTGCCTGGACTGTTAGATCTGATGTTGAGCTAACATTCATCTGAGTAACGTTGTTGATTGTTCCGTTCATGTTTTGGGTGCCAGTTAGTGTTAGGTTTCCTTCATTTCCAGTAAAGGTTCCTTCGCTTGCTATGTCTCCTGAGAATGTTGCTATCTGTCCGTTTAAGTCTAATGTATCTCCTGAGCTGATTGTGAATGCATCAAACTCGCAGTCTCCGTCAAGGGTTATTGTTGCAACTTGGTCTGCACTTGTTGAGAAAGAACGATTGATATTAATCCATTTGAAAAACTTTTCACCAGAATAAGATTGTACATTAATATCACTGTCGATTATTGCTGGATATAGTTGATTCGCTCCATATATCTTTGCATTAGCTTTTAATCTAAAATTACCATCAGTTCCCCAGTCAATAATTCCTGCTTGGGTAGCGTTCCCGAGGGTTAGTGTTACTGCGTCTATAATAAAATAATCACTAACATGTGTTCCAGTAAGTGTATTAATCACGATTGCATTTTCCGTCATGGTAACTCCTTGCCCAGTTCCATCAATTACAGCTAAGTCATAGAAAGAAGCTCCGTTTGCAGTAAGAGTTATTGGCGCTGTTGGACTTAATTCTACATTCCCATCATTATGCGTAAACGTCCCATCGTTGTCAAAGTTCCCTGAGATTGTTGTTGTTCCGCTTGTAGCTTCATATGTTCCGCCTGAGTTGATTGTTAGTGATCCAAAATTAGAATTTCCACCGTTTGATAAATCAAAAGTTCCAAATATATTAACTGCCTCATCAACTGTAGCATACCATGTACTTGTAGTATATTGATCTAATGTTGCACCAGATGCAATAGTTAAATTACCATCAATTTTATTTAAATTATGGGCTAAACTAACGATTCCATTAGTTGAAACTTCAAAATTATTTAGATCATAATTTTCAAAGAAAATAAGAGTATTACCATTATGAGTTAAGTTTACGATTCCATCATTATGTGCTACGGTTGTTCCTGATTTAGTTTGTGTTTCAAGAGCATAACCCCCTCCTTCACCATCAATCGTAAGTGTTCCTGAAGTAAAGTCTATATCACAATTTGTTGCAGAGCTTCTAAAGGAACCTGTATATACTGTTGAAGAACCCATATCAATTATTCCGCCTGATTGCATTTGAATTCCAACATTAGTTGTTTCACCGGAATAATAATAATGCGTCCCAGTAGTCATAGTTAAATTACCTGTAATTACTGTAGCACCTGATACATTAGTTGTTCCAGAAGTAGATGAATATGTTCCACCTGAGTTGATTGTTAGGGAACCAAAAGTATATGTTCCAGATCCAGAATTGCCTCCGAGCGTTCCAGTAACGTCTACATCTCCCGTTACAGTTAGAGTTGATGTAGCATTTAATGTAGATGTTTGTAATGTTCCGCTTGTGATTGTTAAATTATTATCAATAGTTGTTCCATGTAGGAATCCTGCTTTTCCGGAACCTTTGGCTACTTCAACATCATACAGTGCGTCTCCACCCATAACTAGCGCTACGGAATTATCTGTATTTGTTAAGTTAATTAATCCATTATTGTGAATGAAAGTTCCTGTTGCGTTAATTTCTCTATTTGTTGGGCTTTCGCCAGTGATAGTTGTTGTACTTGCTGTAGCGTGGTATGTTCCTCCCGAATTAACTAATATAGAATCAAACCATTGCTCTCCTCCTAGTGATGCATTCAAGGTTCCGTTGATCTCTGCATCGCTAGTAGCATTAATTGAATATTCGCCAGTTACTACTGTAGCTCCAGATGCTACACCCAGAGTTCCACAGGTTAGGTTAGCAGTCAGTGTGTCATTAGCTGAGAACAGACAGGCTACTCCCGCTCCGCCAAATAGCCACATTCCTACTGGGACGTTGTTGCCGCCATCTACGGCTGTCTGTGCGTTGATAACTAATGAGCCGGTGTTGTTTCCTTCTGAGATGTTGGTGGAGTCCCAGCTGTAACTATCTGCTAAGTCAAAGTGGGCTAGCCACTGAGCATTGTTGTTGTTTGTGATATTACCTTGGCCCGAAGTTAGGTTTCCGTCAAGATCTAAGACATCTACATAAAGTGTAGCTGAATCAGTTATAACTAATCCGTCTCCACCAGATAGTGTCAGGTTCTTAAACCAGCAATCATCATCAATAGTAATTGTTGTGTTATAGTCTTCATCTACATCTGTTTCGATGTCAGTGTCAAAAGTTAACCATCTTAAACGTGCATTTCTAGCATTATTAATATCAACGTCGTCTAATAATCGTAAATAAGTTACAGATATATTTGCAGGATATGCTTTATTATATCCAGATAGATATGCAGTATAACTATTATGTCCATACAGACTATTAATTGTTACTTGAGATGCATATGTATCATTACCCAGAGTAACGTTTCCATTATAGTACATATATAATACCCCACTACCAGTTAGATCATGTTCAACTGAGATTGTATCTCCATCAAGAGTAACTTTGTCTGCATCGATGTTTAGGTTATAAAATGCATTGCTATCTCCAAATCCATCTAAGTAATCATATGATCCTGTAACATCTGTTACATTAACAGTTCCCGAATTGTGTGTGAAAGTTCCATCATTGTCAAATGCATATCCTCCAGAGGTTTCACTTGTGATTGTTGTTGTTCCGCTGGTTGCTGAATATGTTCCGCCTGAGTTGATTGTTAGTGAACCAAATGTTGCTGATCCAGACCATGTTGCATGTCCGAGAGTTCCAGTAACATCAACATCTCCAGTAACCGTCAATGAATATCCATCTGTTCCGTAAAAGAAATTACCACTTGTTACTGTTAAATCATTATCTATAACTGCGTTATCAACATATGGATTTACATTAGCACCTGTATCAATCTCGAGATCATATACATTTCCAGTTCCAACTATGTCTGCCCGCGTATTTGTTCCAGTTGTTATTTTAAAGGTTCCTGAATTTGCAATTAATGTTCCGTCGTGATCTATTGCATAATACCCACCAGATCCACCTTCACTTGTCATCGTAGTCGTCCCACTTGTAGCTTCATAAGTCCCACCTGAATTCATTGTTAGTGAGCCAAACCACTGCCCACCACCTAAACTTGCATTCAAAGTTCCATTTACTTCTGCATCGCTAGTAGCATTAATTGAATAAGTATCAGTTACAACCGTGGCTGCGGCTAGAACATCTAGCTTTGAACAGGTTAGATTAGCTGTCAGGGTTGTGTTGGCTGCAAATGAACAGTTGGCTGGAGCTGCTGCAAAGGAGAAGATCCACTCTCCCGTGTCTACGTTATTCAATTCGTCTGCTCCTTCGTAGACAACTATAGCTTCGGTTCCTGTGTTGTTTCCATAGCTGACTGCTACATAGTCCCAAGTTGAGTTTAGTGTTGGGTGAGGCATTACCCAGTTGGTAGTTCCTACAGTTGTAATGTTAGCCAAGTTTCCTGAAGATCCTGATATTGATAGGTTTCCTGTTCCTGTGAAACCTGAACCTACTATGTCAGCAAAGCTGACGTTGGTTCCTGCCTGGACTGTTAGATCTGATGTTGAGCTAACATTCATCTGAGTAACGTTGTTGATTGTTCCGTTCATGTTTTGGGTGCCAGTTAGTGTTAGGTTTCCTTCATCTCCTGTGAAAGTTCCTTCGTTTGCAAGGTTTCCAGAAATTGTTGCTGTCTGGCCGTTTAGGTTTAATGTGTCTCCTGAGCTGATTGTGAATGCATCAAACTCGTTGTCTCCGTCGAGGGTTATTATAACATTTGTACCACCAGTTGTTTGATCTGTTTGTATATCAACATTTTCTAAATGAACTAATGAATTATAATCTCCCTTATCCCAATCAGGAGTTCCAGTTATTATTGCTGGATATGATGAATCAGCTCCTTGTATCTTAACATAATTTACAGTATTATCTGTTAATCTAAATATTGTACCTGAAGCAGCTAAAGTTCCGGATTGCGAAGCATTTCCTAACGTAAGAATAACATCTTGCGAAGTTCCGTCTAATTCAATATAACCGCCAGTATTATTTATATTATTAATTACTGTTGTATTTACTCTAATTTGAGGATTAACATAAGTATCATCACTAGCTAACAAGTTGTAGAAAGTAGTTTCAGTATCGCCAGTTAAAGTAGTATGTGTTGAAGCATCATCAAAATTAACTAGCCCATTATTATGTGTAAATGTTCCATCATTATCAAAGTTTCCTGAGATTGTGGTTGTTCCGATAGTAGCTGAATATGTTCCGCCTGAGTTGATTGTTAGTGAACCAAAAGTAGCTGAATCGTTCCAAGAAGCTTCTCCAAGTGTTCCTGAAACTGAAACATCTCCAACAGCTTCAATATTATAATTTGAACCATATTGCTTAAAAGTTGCTCCAGCATCTATAGTAATATCATTCCAAACTTTTGCAGAATTATACCATCGTGAATCAGTTCCTGAATCAGTTATTTGTAAATCATATACTCCATTTGTTGATGTAGCTATTCCTATTAAAAGAGCTTGTCCACCAGCACCACTGTTATTAATTAAAAGCAATCCATTATTATGTGTCATAGTTCCAACATTATACACTACAAATGCTCCGTTTGTATCAGTTATTGTGGTTGTTCCACTTGTAGCTGAGTAGGTTCCGCCTGAGTTGATTGTTAGTGAACCAAGAGTTATTGCTTGTGCACCGTTTCTTGCACTAAGCGTTCCATCAGTTCCTCCGGAATTAATTATAACATCACCTGTAACGGTCAAAGTATACGAAGTGGTAGCTGCTCTAAACTTAATATCGGTTATTGTTAAATCGTTATCTATTGTAAACCCATTTGTATTCCAATCAATAAAATCATTTCCAGTTGGTCCAGTAACAATTAAATTATAAGGATTGCCTGAACCACTCCAAGTAATACTCGGAACTCCTCCTGAATGTTCATGAGTTAATGTTCCTGAGTTGTGGGTGAATGTTCCTGCGTTGTTTATTACTCCTGCATTTACTGTTGTTGTTCCACTTGTAGCCTCATGAGTTCCACCACTATTGATAGTCATTGAACCAAACCACTGCCCACCACCTAAGCTAGCATTTAGAGTTCCGTTTACTTCTGCATCGCTGGTTGCATTGATTGAATATGTGTCTGTTACAACTGTGGCTGCAGCTAGAACATCTAGCTTTGAACAGGTTAGATTCGCTGTCAGGGTTGTGTTAGCTGCAAATGAGCAGTTGGCAGGTGCTGCTGCAAAGGAGAAGATCCACTCTCCATCGTCTACATTATTTCCTTCGTCTGCTCCTTCGTAGACGATTATGGCTTCTGTTCCTGTATTATTACCGTATGAAACTGCTACATAATCCCAAGTTGAGTTTAGGGTTGGGTGAGGCATTGTCCATTCTGTTGTTCCTGCGTTGGTTATGTTTGCGAGGTTGCCTGAAGATCCTGCTATGTTTAGAGCTCCAGTTCCCTCGAAACCTGCTTGTGGTGAATCATCAAATGTGACTTTTTCTCCTGCTCCAGTAGCCATTGTTCCTAGGATGTTTAATACGAAAGCTGTGATGTTTCCGTTTTGAGTTAGGGTTCCTCCTGAAGCTATTGTGATGTTATCGTCTGAGCTGTTGAAGACTGCTGAGTTGGTGTTTAGGCTGTAGAATGTTGTGTTTCCAGTGATTTGTGCAACTGTGTCGTTGTTGAATGTTGTTGTTCCGCTGTTGTGGGTGTAGGTTCCTGCGTTTGATAAGGAACTGTTGATTGTAGTTGTTCCGCTAGTTGCAGAGTAATTTCCTCCTGAGTTGATTATTAGTGAACCCATAGACATTTCAGAAGTGGCTCCTAAAAGTGTACCTATAACATCTACATCTCCAGTTACAGTTAAATCGTCATTACCATCAAATGCTCCAAAGATTCCAGAATTTATAGTTAAATCATTATCAATAATGTAACCACTTTTCCTCCATAAAATAGTATTATCTGTAGAAGTATTCACTATCAAATTGTATAAATTTCCACTTCCACTTGCATCGTACAAAATAGTAACTGTTGGGGTTGTTACTTTCATAGTTCCAGAATTATGTGTATATGTTCCACCATTTCTAATATATGCAAATCCTGACCCACTTTCATTTGTGAGTGTTGTAGTCCCACTTGTAGCATAATATGTTCCTCCAGAGTTTATTGTAAGTGAGCCAAATGATCTTGCTCCAGACTCAGCTGCACGACCAAGTTGTCCACCATTAATAATTACATCTCCAGTTACAGTCTTAGTATATGTTCCAGTTACGGTCATTATAGTTCCGCTTGTAACATTAAGATCATTAGCTACTACAATATTATTTGCGAAGTAAAAGTTTGCACTAGTATCTAAGATTAAATCATAGAAAGACGCACTATTACGAATATATAAGTAAGTCTCATCTTGTGTTATAATATTTATTGTTCCGCCATTAGCTGAAAATGTTGAACTATCACCTATCCAGACAGCATAATTACTACTCTCATCTGTGATTGTTGTTGTTCCACCTGTGGCTCTATATACTCCTCCTGAGTTAGTCTTTAGGTAACCAAAAGTGTCTGTTCCATTTGCTGTGCTATCATACGTTCCTGTAACTATTACATTACCTGTAACATTTGTTGTTCCACTTGTAGCCTCGTGAGTTCCACCACTCTGAATAGTCATACTTCCGAACCATTGGTCTCCACCTTGTGATGCGTTTAGGGTTCCGTTTACTTCGGCAGCTCCTGTTGCGTTGATGCTGTAAGTTGAAGTTGCTAGATTTCCTCCAGCTAATACATCAAGGTTTGCGCAGGTTAGGTTAGCAGTTAGGGTTGTTGTTCCGTTGAATGTGCAGTTAGACGGTGTTGGTGAAGATGTGAATATCCACCATCCTGGCGTTGGTACGTTATTTCCTTCATCTGTCCCGTCATAGACTATGATTGCTGATGTTCCTGTGTTGTTTCCATAAGATACTGCTACATAATCCCAGCTGCTGTTTAAGGTTGGGTGAGGCATAGTCCATTCTGTTGTTCCTGCGTTGGTTATGTTTGCTAAGTTGCCGTCTGAACCTGCGATTGTTAGGGTTCCGGTTCCTTCGAATCCTGCATTTGCTGAGTCATCAAATGTGACTTTCTCTCCTGCTCCGGTAGCCATTGTTCCTGCAATATTTAGAACCCAAGCTGTTATGTTTCCGTTTTGAGTTAGGGTTCCGCTAGTGTCTATTGTAATGTTATCGTCTGAGGCGTTGAATACGGCTGCGTTGGTGTTAAGGTTGTAGAATGTTGTGTTTCCTGTGATCTGCGCTAGAGTGTCGTTGTTGAATGTTATTGTTCCTGAATTGTGTGCGAGTGTTCCTGCGTTTGAAAAGTAGTTGGTGATGGTGGTTGTTCCTGTTGTAGCTTCATAAGTTCCGCCTGAGTTGATTGTTAGTGATCCAAAACTAGCTGTATCAGACCAGCTGACAAGCCCTAGAGTACCACCGCTATTAATTATTGTATCTCCCGTTACAACTATGTCATAGGTGTATCCATTCGGTTGAAATTCTCCGCTGTTGATTGTCAAATCGTTATCAATAATATTACTATCGAATACCCACTTCACGATATTAGTGCCACTTCCCGTGTCGATTATTAGGTTATATGGGTTGCCGCTACCTGTTGCAAAATCAACAAATGTTGTGCCTACAGCAGTTGTAATATTAATTGTTCCAGCATTTGCGGTTAAAGTTCCGTCATTATTTACAGCATATGCTCCATTACCATTATTATTAATTTCAGTTACACCACTTGTAGCTGAGTAGGTTCCGCCAGATGCTATTGTAAGTGATCCGAGAATATCTGTTCCGTTTGCTGTACTATCATATGTTCCTGTAACAGAGACGGCATCTGTAACTGCTGTTGTTCCTGCCGTAGCTGTGTAAGTACTGCCAGACAGAATAATTATATCATCCCCAACATCTACATCAGGATTAAACCAAACCGGATTTCCTTCTAGAGTTCCTGTATTTCCATTTCCTGATGAGTCGGCTGCTGTGCTTCCAGTTGCATCATTTAGCTTCCATTGTCCTGCTAGGTTGGTTGTGTCTGTGAATGTCTGGTTGTATAGCTGGCCTACTTCTGCTGCTGATAAGGAGCTGTTGTATATTCGGACATCTGAGATTGTTCCGTTGAAGTATCCTCCGTCTGTACCGCTTATATTATACCGGCCTATACACCCATCATCACCTGAGGGAGTATATGAAGATGCGGTAGTATTGCTGTCATCTAAGATGCCATTAATATACATATAGTTCGTATCCCCTTGTCTAATTATGGCAAAGTGATACCACTGTCCTATTGTTAAAACTCTGGAATTAACAGCATTGTTAGTTCCGTAATTATATGTGCCAGAGTTCAACTTGTTATTCAGTATCCTAATATCCCTACCATCATATGCGGAAGGAACATTGCCAGCATCATTATATATTGTATTAAAGTTAACTAAGGCATTAGCCTTGAACCAGCCTGAAATTGTGAAATTCAGTGGGCTCTGGATTGAAGTATCATTTCCGATATTAACATAATCATTAGTCGCGTCAAACTCCAATCCTCCCGCAGCTTTAGAGTCAAGGGTGCCTGAGACTATGTTAACATCATTGTCTACTGAGAGGTTGCCTTTGTGGGTTACATAGGCTGCGTTTGTTATGTTTAGATCTGCGAAGGATTCTTCTACTCCTATTACTGTAGCGTTTTGTTGGAATTTGACTGTTCCTGTATTGTTGTTGAATGTTCCATAATTGATGAAGTTTCCATTCATTGTTGTTGTTCCGCTAGTAGCATCGTAAGTTCCTCCAGAGTTGATTGTTAGTGAGCCAAAAGTCCATGCAACAGTTTCATCTCCATCGCCAAGAGTTCCATTTACTTCTACATCTCCTGCGACTGTCAAACCAATTGTAGTAGAACTTGTCGTAACACTACTTCCTGATTCGATAGATAAATCACCTGAAGCTGAAATAGGACGTGCAGTAAGCTCCATTGTGCCATTAGAAACTAAGACATTATGAACATTTGTTGGATTATTTCCAAAATAAGGATAGTATACTAATCCACCTGTACTACTTCTAATTTCTATATCATAAAATTCATCTCCTTCGATTCTTGGTGATGGACTTGTTACAAGAATATTTCCATTATTATGAGTAAATGTTCCTGCTGATGACTGAATTCCATATCCTGTAAGAGTTTCACTAGTAATTGTTGTTGTTCCACTTGTAGCATCATATGTTCCGCCTGAGTTGATTGTAAGTGAGCCGAGAGATATGGCTTGAGAACCACTCCGGGCAGAAAGAGTTCCATCAGTTCCGCCTGAATTAATTATAACATCACCTGTAACTGTCAAAGCATATGAAGTGGTGGCTGCTCTAAACTTAATATCAGTTATTGTTAGGTCATTATCTATTGTAAACCCATTTGTATTCCAATCAATAAAATCATTTCCAGTTGGTCCAGTAACAATTAAATTATAAGGATTGCCTGAACCACTCCAAGTAATACTTGGAACTCCTCCTGAATGTTCATGAGTTAATGTTCCTGAATTGTGTGTGAATGTTCCTGCGTTGTTTATTACTCCCGCATTTACTGTAGTTGTTCCAGCAGTCGCCGCATATACTCCACCCGAATTTATAGTCATGCTTCCGAACCACTGCCCACCACCTAAACTAGCATTCAGAGTTCCATTTACTTCTGCATCACTAGTAGCATTGATTGAGTATGTGTCTGTTACAACTGTGGCTGCGGCTAGAACATCTAGCTTTGAACAGGTTAGGTTAGCTGTTAGGGTTGAGTTAGCTGAGAAAGTGCAGTTTGCAGCAGGTGTTATTCCAGAGAAGATCCATTCTCCTACATCTACATTGTTCAATTCATCTGATCCGTCATAAACTATGATTGCTTCTGTTCCAGTGTTATTACCGTATGAAACTGCTACATAATCCCAAGTGCTGTTTAATGTTGGGTGTGGCATTGTCCATTCTGTTGTTCCTGCATTTGTGATGTTAGCTAGGTTTCCATCTGCTCCTGCGATTGTTAGAGTTCCTGTTCCTTCAAATCCAGCTTGTGGTGAATCATCAAATGTTACAACTTCTCCTGCGCCAGTGTTCATTGTTCCTGCGATGCTTAGAACATATGCTGTAATGTTTCCTCCCTGTGTTAGGGTTCCGCCTGAAGCTATTGTTATGTTATCGTCTGAGCTGTTGAAGATTGCTGAGTTTGTGTTAAGGTTATAGAAAGTTGCATTTCCAGTAACTTGGGCTATAGTATCGTTGTTGAAGGTTGTTGTTCCGCTGTTGTGGGTGAAGGTTCCAGAATTAGATAGGCTACTGTTGATTGTGGTTGTTCCGCTTCCACATTGATATTCTCCGCCAGAGTTGATTGTTAGTGAGCCGAAAGACACATCAGAATTAAGAACAGTATTATGTATCATCCCACTACTACCAATAACAACATCACCAAGTACAGCTCCATCGTAGAAGAACTGAACATCTGATGAAGTTACAGTTAGATCATTATCAACATTAATACGATAAAATATGGTGTCTGATCCTAGACCACCATTAATAATTGACAGGTCATAGAAATTATGATAAGAAGTACCTGTTACAAAACTATCATCTCCACTATTAGTAAATGAGAAGGTTCCATTATTGTGATTAAATGTAGCTCCATTAACGAAATTTATTGGCCGAGTAGTACTACTTGTTACTGTTGTTGTTCCAGATGTAGCATGATATATTCCTGTAGCCGGCATTGTAAGTGCTCCAATATTAACATCTGGATTAAACCAAACGGGCCCGCCATTGAGAGTTCCATCATTTACTTGTGTGGATGAATCTGCTGCACTTGTTCCTGTTGCATCATCTAGCTTCCATTGTGCAATTAAGTTAGTTTGATCTTCAAAACTAGCATTATATATTTGTTCTATCTGAGATGAATTTAATGATGTATTATATATACGGAAGTCAGATATCTGTCCATTAAAGTTATCTTCATATCCACTTCTTACAGTATCTTCTCCAATCATTGGGTACATTGTTGTATCATAAACCAAAGTTTGTTGGCTTGTATCTGAACCTTCTAGAACACCATCAACATACATATCAATCTGAGATCCAGAAAGAGTAACAGCTACATGATGCCATTCATCTGTATTCAATGTAGTTGTACTTTCTACTTTATCAAGAGCAGCACCATTAAATGTAGTTGAAGAAAAACTTACATTTGGAGTATCTGCATTTACTCTGAAATGATATCCATAATATAATTGGGAATTTGCATTTCCAAATATTGGATTTTGATTAGTATCTTTAATATTAACCCATGCACTCATAGTAAATATTTGTAATTCAAATACATCTTCAGGTACAGTAATATTATCATCTGTTCCATCAAACTCTAATCCGCCAGCTGCTTTGGAGTCTAGCTCTCCTTCAACTAAAATACCATCAGTTACAGTTAGATTACCTTTGTGTGTTACATAGGCAGGACTGCTAACACTTAGGTTAGACAGGTCTTGTGTGTCAAATCCAACTATTGTTGCATTGTTATCAAAGTCAACTGCTCCAGAATTATCTGTAAATGTTCCATAATTGATTAGGTTTCCATTCATAGTTGTTGTTTCATTACTAGCATCATATGTTCCGCCAGAGTTGATTGTAAGTGAACCAATATTATGATCACCACCATTAGAAGTATCTAATGTTCCGCCACTATACACAATTACGTCTCCAGATATATTAAACAAACCAATATCGCTAGTGAGATAAGAAGAATCAAGTTCTCCACCTAGAATATTTAGATTCTTAATTTGTATGTACTCATCATCTTCTGCAATTGAAACGGTTCCTGAAGTAATATTAAATTCATTTTCAATTGTTTGAGTTCGAGTAGATGATGCATCGCCAAATGCACATGTTCCACTTGTGCTTGTAATTAAATTATAGAAAACATTACCTGCTGTTACATAAGTGTTTGAGCACCATGTTACTGCTTGCGTAGATATGTTAATCGTTCCATCATTATGTGTAAATGTTCCTGTGTTAGAAAATGCTACTCCATCTACACTCTCTCCCGTGATGTGTGTTATTCCTTGTGTAGCTGAATATATTCCCCCCGAGTTTATTGTAATTGAATTGAAAGTCCAGTCTGCTGTTTCAGTTGCATCACCTATCTGACCACCAATTACAACATCTCCAGTTACATTTATGTATTTATTATTGGCGTTTGTAACTAGTGCACCAACACTGTTCTCAGTAAGATTACCTTCTACATCTAAATCTGTCAATAAAGTAGTACTTGTTCCTGAGAAGATTAAGTTATAGAAGTTACCACTTGTTCCAACTGCATCTATTGAAGTTCCTACTGAAATTGTAAAGTTAACTATTCCATTGTTGTGTAAAAAGTCACCATTATGTCTGAAAGCATATCCCGAACTGTCTTCACTAGTTATAGTAGTTACTTCAGAAGTTGCGTGATACATTCCGCCACCATTAATCCTAATTGAGCCTAACCATTGATCTCCACCAAGAGATGCATTTAGAGTTCCATTTACATCTGCTTCTCCCGTTGCGTTGATGCTATAAACATCTGTAACTACTGTAGCTCCAGATTCTACTTGAAAAGTTGAACAAGTTATGTTGGCAGTTAAAGTTGCATTACCTGCGAATAGACATGGATCAGGTGTTGGGGTTGCTGAGAAAACCCACATTCCCTCAGGTTCGTTGTTGCCGTAATCTACTCCATCATAAACAATTATTGTAGATGCTCCAGTATTCTCACCATAACTGACATTAGCATAGCTCCATGTTGTTGTTGTTGTATCTGGGTCTATATCCCAATCATTTGTTCCAGCTGAATGAACACCAACTAGGTTTCCATCTTCTCCAATTGCGTGGAACTCTCCAGCAGATGATCCGAATCCTGTGCTTGCTATGTCTTCAAAAGTCAGTACTGAACCAGCAGTTAAGTTAAGATCTCCAGTTGCAGTTACAACTTCCGTTGTTATATTATATCCATCTGTGATAACTGCTCCAGAATTTATCAGTAAAGTTTCATCCACAGTAACATTACCTGCAAGATATCTTGTTACATCTTCTGAGAATAAATAACCATAAGTACTACTTGAGATATTAGCGTCTCCTGTCTGGTATGTGACACTGTAAACATCATTAAACAATGAGCCACCATCTACTGGATTAAAGTCACCTCTAATAAACAAATCAGCTCTATGTCCGGTTGTTTTTCCAACAATTGTTCCACTTCCAGATGTTAGTGTTCCAAAAATATCTAAATCTTCTCTATCTGCAATATTATCAAACGTTGTTGTCTGTCCAGATTGCGCAAGCTCTAGATTATATACAGCTTCACTAGCAGGATAAGTAAAGTTTCCAGTTCCAGTCATGTTGATAGTTGAAGTTCCATAGGTGAATGTTCCTGCTCCAGCCCAGACTCCACTTCCGCTTGCGGTTCCGGTGTTAGAGCCGATTGAGTCTGCAACGCTGGTTCCAGTTCCTTCGTCAAATTGGTAACAGCTGACTAAGACGGATTGATTGGAATTACCTGCACAATCTGCAAACATATTTGATCGGATTTCTGATTCAGTCAAAGTTCCGTTCCAAATAGCGACTTTTCCAATTGATCCATTGAAATATTCTGGATATTGTGTTCTACCAATATTAGTGTCAGAAGAATCATAATCTAATAAAGTTAAAGTTGAACTATTCATTAGCTTACCATCAACATATATTTTAACGAAATTAGAACTATCAACAGTACTTACTACATGATGCCATTTTCCATCAGTAAAAGAAACACCACTATCTAGATTAGCAGCAGTACCATATCCTGAAAACCATAAATAATACTCTGATCCAGAACCACCATTCCATATCATCAGACTTCGTCGCTTTCCTGCACTCTGTTCACCCCAACTAATAATTCCTCCAGAAGTATCAACAATTTCACCAGGTCCATCTGCCTGGACCCAGGCTTCAACAGTAAAATCATTGCTTAAGTTTAAGCTTTCATCAGCACCAACATCGACATATTGATCGTTTCCATCCAAATCTAAAGCGCTCTTTCCAATTAGACCACCTGTAGCTTTCCAGTTTTCATTTACAAATATATTAGAAGCATGTGCGTCTAAGGTTCCGCCTGTTGCAATTGTCAGGTTATCAACTGGGCTAGATACTGAACCAATCTTTCTATCTGAGCCTGTATCTAGCTCTCCTGCTCCAACAATCACCTGTCCATAATTAAAGAAGTAGTCTGTATTCAGAGTAACTGTTCCAGCAGTATTTACAAATATTGTTCTATGGCTGTCGTCAGGCATTGCTGAAAATGTTCCAGTGAACACAATATCAGATGTGCTCTGCCCTGAAACACCGCTAGAACCATCCCAGTTAGGATTACCTGAATTAACATAAACAAGAGAATTAGCCATCGCTATAGTTCCTGAATTTGTAATAGCTCCATCAAACTCCACTCTCTGGCCATTTAGATTTAATGTATCTCCTGAACTAATTGTAAATGCATTAAACTCAGAGTCTCCATCAAGGACTATAGTAATAGCATTACTTGCGCCTGTAGTTATATCTATATTAAAATCAACCCATTTTAGATAAATAGTTCTTGAAGCAGAAGCATCCCAATTCCATTCTGTTCCACTAATTTGAACAGGATAAATTTGATTTGCCGCATATATTTTAGGTTCTACTCCTGCACCACTAGTTTCTGTTGGGTTAAATCCACTAGTTCCTGTAATAATTGATCCAGATTGTGAATCATTTCCAAAAGTATATATTAAACCGTCATATAATCTTACAGTTCCTGATCCTACTCTAAATTCATTTATACAATTAAAGCTTCCACGTATGTAACCTGTATTAATTTCTAAATCATAGAACGTTGGTGTGGTTGAACTTAAGTAATTGAAATATCCACCTGTCTGATTTACAAGTCCATCATTATGAGTAAATGTTCCGTTAATTGATGAATCATCAGTTATTTTTGTTGTTGCAGTTGTAGCTAAATATGTTCCTCCAGTTACAATACCGATTTCATCAAAAGTTATTCCTGTGCTAGATGTAGCATCGATTGTTCCATTAATCTCAGTTATACCTGTAGCTGAAAGAGTGTAAGTGCTAGTAGTTAGCGTGTTACTTCCAGTAACATATAAAGTTGTACAAGCTAAGTTTGCAGTTAAAGTAGCATTCATATCAATTACACAACCTTGTGCAACTGTAACTGAATCACTTACATTTGTTCCATTTTCAATTCCATCATTTGGTGTTACAGAACAATTCCAAACATCTTGATTAGTTAAATTCTGTCGTTCTACTGTGCTAGTTGTTCCTGCGCCAGATTCTGAAAAGACCCACACATCATCTTTGTACCAATCATAAGTATAAGTTAGTGATTCTCCATCTGCATCTGTTCCAGCAGTTACAGTACAAGTTAAATCATCATCAGTTGTTGGGCTGTCAGGAGTAACATCAACAGTGGTTATTACTGGAGCTGTATTAACTGTCTCAACAGCATTTGAAGTTGTTGTAGTTCCATCATCTAATCCATCATTTGGTGTTAATGCAACAGTCCAAGTATCATTCAAATATGTTTCATTAAAGCTCATGTTCTGAACAGAGTGTCCTGCTGCTCCATCTGTATATATCTGAAGAATTTGATTTGCAGTTAGACTTCGGTTGTAAATTTGGACTTCATCAATTGTGCCATTGAAATACCTATTATCTGAAGTTGAACGCCAGTTACCAATATATAAATTATTATCTCCAGTACCTATGCCTGCTGCTCCAGTAACCATTGACTGCAATACTGAATCAACATAAAATTCAGTAAATACACTATTATTAATGACCATTGCTACGTGATGCCAATTACCATAATTATATGTAGTTGATGTCTGATTTCCATCTGAATCTACTCTGACTCTAAATGTATATGGATCTTGATTAGTATGGAATATCTGATAGTCGCTACCTGAAGAATCTACTTTGAATATAATTCGTCCATATTCTTCATTTCCAGAACCACTCCTACCTTCAATATTTACCCATGCAGTTACAGTCATATTATCTTGTTTTTCTAGAGATGCATCATCACTAATATTGATATAATCATCAACTCCATCGAATTCATAAGCTCCTCCGATCTTTCCAGTTGCATTCCAAATTGGAGCACTGCTAAACGTACCATTATTTGTATTAGTTGAATAGTCTCTTACTATGGCGCCAGACTGTCCGCTTCGGTTAGAGTCAAATGGCATGTTAAGAACTGCTATAGATGAACTGTTTAATCTCCAGTCTGTGATGTTTGTAATTGTATCTGAATCATCATCTGAGGATTCTGTCCAAGTGACGGTAAGGTTTTGATAAGTGTTGTTTAGCGAGGAGTTATCTGCAGCTAGAACAACATTTGTAAATGCATCTGGAGCAGTATTTGCAATAACAACATAGTTTGATTCAACAGCGGTTCCATCTAAAGTTGCATCATTTGGAGTTACCATAACAGACCAGTTCTGTCCTCTTGCGGTTTCATTAAAGCTCATGTTCTGAACAGAGTGTCCATCTGCACCAGCATTATACATTTCAGCTACTTGATTTGGCGTTAGAGAACGATTGAAAATTTGAACATCATCAATATGTCCTGTAAAGTCAAGACCTGTAGATGTTGCACCAAAACCGCCGATAATTGCTTCATCAGTGTTTCCTGTTGCATTTTGCATACCTAATGAATCACTTCCTCGCAGAACATTATCAATATATAAATATCTATCTAAACCATCTACAATTGCAACAACATGATGCCAATTTCCATCATTGTAACCGCCATTATATGTCAGGTAATCGTGAGAATCATTTGCATAATCCCTAGTTAGGAACCCCAATACTCCAGCACTACCATAATTGCTACTTATACTAAAAAGCGTACTATTACCACCTGCTGCACGCTTTAAAGAAAGTGGATATTTTGCAACAGTGTCTGTGGTGTTTACCCACAGAGAAATAGTAATATTTTGAGGCATATCTCCAATAAGAGCATTAGTTGCACCCAGATTAATATAATCACCACTTCCGTCAAATTCATATGCTCCACCACTCAATCCATCAGCTACCCACGTTGGATCGCCTTCAATTGTTCCATTAGTCTGATAAGTTGTATAATCATAAACTGTTCCACTAGAGATGTCAGTATCAAATGGCATGTTCAAGACAGCAATAGAAACATTATCTAATCTCCAATCTGTGATGTTTGTTATTGCGTCTGCATCTGCATCTGTTTCATTAAAGTATACTGAAAGAGTATTTGTTGTGTAAGCTGTAATTGGTAACAAATCAACATCAGAAACAACTGGTGCAGAATTATATCCACTAACTGTCCAAGTAGAACCTGCTTCAATTACATTAACATAATAGCTTCCATCATTACCTGTATCTAAATTATTGTCTTCTAACTGATTTGCTTCAGCTGTTCCATTAAAGTAAGTATGATTAGAAGTTAGAGTTGAGCTAGATGCAATTCCCACATATCCGTCTGGATGTTTGTAATAAGTTGCATTATCATCAAAGTTACTTGAATTGTATGTGAAGTTACCTACTGAAGTAACATTCATAATAGTATAATTTGCATCACCATCATTTGTTATATTTCCAGATATTCTTAATTCATAAAATTCTGCTTCTCCTTCTAAAGTTGAAGATGAGCCATTCATATCCATAATTCCACTATAATGTGTAAATGTTCCAGAGTTGCTAAAGTCCCCATCAATAGTTGTAATATATCCAGAAGCAATATATTCGCCGCCAGAATCAATTGTTATGTCATCTACCCAAAAATCATTACTTGTTACATCATCGCAATTAAATGTTCCACCACTTTTAACATAAACATCTCCTGTTATGTATGTACCTCTATTTGCATATCTGTATGCAATTCCACTAGTTACATTCAAATCATTCTGAATATAAATAGGATTATCTAATAATTTAACATAATCATCAACAGCAACTTCTAAATTGTAAACACTATTTCCCCATAGAGCTGTATAAGCATTACCTGTATGACTTCCTGTTAGCTTCAACAAACCATTATTGTGTGTGTATGTTCCAGATCCACTGCTAACATAATCTCCATTCTGACTTGTAAGTGTAGTTGTTGCGTTTGTAGCTCTATAATTTCCACCCGAATTGATTGTAAGTGAACCGAAACTGAAATTTCCACTTTCTATTTGTCCGCTTCTTCCCAAACTAGCACCATCATCTATTACTACATCACCTGTTACAGTCACATTCTTATTATAAGATTGCGTATAGAAGTTACCATCTTCAACAGTTAAATTACCAGTTAGAACTACGCCACCTAACATTTCCATAAAGTCATTTCCACCAACAGACATGGCTAAAACCATATTAGTCAAACTACCTCCACTACATACTAAATCTATTGCACTTGAAGTAGCAGAAGTGAAATTAATTGTTGTTCCTGTTCCATAAAATGTTCCAGCACAATCTATTGCTCTTCCAGAACCATGCTCTCCCCAGATTTCTAAATAATCACTTCCTGAAGCATCAAAAGTTCCGCCTGAATTAATATCAACACCCTCTATACTAATGTTATCTCCATAAGTATAAACATTATTTGGACTATCAATTGTTATGTCGCCAAAAGTACTATTTCCATATATTTTTACTCCACCTGTATTTGTGTTTCCGCCTGTGTCTAAAGTCAGAGTAAAGTTAGTATGATTAAGATATAAATAACCTGATCCATCACTATTTCCACCCATATAGTGTTTTATGATTTGAGCAGGGTATTCTGCATTTGCACCCATTATCCAATTATTATATTTAATATTTATAGTATAATCACTAACACCATCACCACTAACACTTCCAGATTGACTATCATTTCCAAAAGTTAAACGTGAATTATAATATGTGTTCCAGCTACCTGCAGATGTGGTATAAAGACTATTAATGATCCACATAGTATTACCATCCATGGTATACCCACCCGTGTTGTATAAATCATAGAAAGCACTGGCAGCTGTATTAAATCCATCCCAATCTCCACTTGCCTGAGTTCTTGTTACTTGACCATTATTGTGATTAAAAGTTCCTGAACTATGTCGATATGCCTCTTGTGATATTGTGGTTGTTCCACTTGTAGCAGTTAATACTGATCCTGTATTAATATACATATCATCAAAAGACCAAGCTCCAGATTCTGATCCATCTCCAACAGTTCCACCTGAATAAACATCGATTCTATCACTAACAGCTAATGTATCTGCATCAGAATTAGCTGTGAAATTTCCATAAACCCATATATCATCATAAATTTTCAGACCATTATCCCATTGTGCTATACTACCTGCTGTAATTGTTACATCTGTTATTCCTTCTGTTGAAGTTGCTGTTCCAGCATTTAGTATGGCCGAAGTAACTGCTGTTGTATTACTTATATTCCACGTTCCAGTATTGTGTGTTATTCTACTTGCAGTTCCGCCCGAATTAACTGCAAATCCACTATCATCTTCACTTGTAATTACAGTTGTTCCACTTGTAGCATTATAAGATCCTCCTGAATTGACTGTTAATGAACCAAACAAATGATCTGCATTAGTTCCAGAAGGTGCGAAATCAACAACACCATTATTATGTATTACTACATCATCTGTTACATTAAATTCTCGTCCAGTTCCACCACTGTGAGAACTTAAGATACTATTCTCAACAGTTAAATTACCATCAATAGTTACTTGTGGAACAGATTGTGCAATTCGAGTAGAACTGCCTAGATTAATTTCTAAATTATTAATGTTTCCATCATATTCAGTTAGATCTAATAATGTTGAATCTGTAGTAGTTATGTTAACGGTTCCGCTATTGTGTGTGAATGTTCCATCTACATCTATTGCAATTCCTGCATCAGTCTCACTTGTGATTGTGGTTGTTCCAGGAGTAGCATCATATTCTCCGCCTGAATTGATTGTTAGGGAACCAAAAGAAGCATCTCCGGTCCAAGCAGGAACAGCACCTAATATCGCATTTACAGTAACATTTCCAAGAACAGTTAAAGTATCAGTTGCACCATAGTGCTGGAAGTTTGAGTTTACAGTTAAATTACCATCAATTGCAGTATTACCATTCCATTGTATGGTATTTGCGCCATCTATAACTACATGATATGGATTTGCTATCTCACCACCAACAAAGTCTAAAAGTTTATCTCCAGAGGCTGTTGTTGTAAGATTTATAGTTCCACCATTTGCAGTTAATGTTCCATCATTATCTATCAAATAATTTGTTGAAGATTTACTCGTGATAGTTGTTGTTCCAGAAGTTGCTCGATAGTCTCCACCAGATTTAATTGTTAAGGAACCAAAAGTTGCAGCTCCAGTCCAACCTGTGTGTGCTAAAGTTCCGCCACTATATACAGTAACGTTTCCAGTTACATTTAAATTCCGGCTATCTGAAGCACTACGGAATGTTCCACCATCTACATATAACTCGCTTTCAATAGTTACTGGTGTTGAAGCCCACTGAACAGTTCCTCCACTTGAATTTACAATATATAACGGGTCACTATTTGGTTCAAAGAAAGTTGAAGGTCCGTCTAAAGTTAAAGTTCCATCGTTATGTGTATATGTTCCATCATTATTTAATGCCCATCCTGCTTCAGTTTCACTTGTGATTGTTGTTGTTCCAGATGTTGCTGAATATGTTCCGCCAGAGTTGATTGTAAGTGAGCCAAATGTTCCTGATGCGCCATTACTTCCACCATTTATATCTCCATCAATTACTACATCCTGAGTTACAGTTAAATGACGTGTAGCTGATCCTCCGAAAGCATATTCTGAACTAGCTTCAGATGTAAGATTACCTTCTATAGTTAATGCACCAATCTGTCTTAGTTGATTTGATCCCGTTGTTCCAACCACTAAATTATTTAGATCTCCAGTTCCAGCATCATATATTTGTGAGTATGCACCTTCGGAAGCAGTTTGTGTGAAGTTGAAAATTCCTAAATTATGTGTAATTGTTCCGCCATTATTATAAAATGCATAATGCGAACCATCTTCGCTTGTGATGGTTGTTGTTCCAGTTGTTGCTGAATATGTTCCGCCAGTGTTGATTGTTAGAGAACCAAAAGAAGCTGCTCCAGACAATCCACCATTACCGATTGTTCCGCCATTGTTAATAATTACATCACCTGTAACTGTCCACACCCAACTATTAGATTGTGGGTATACTACTCCGGCATCTACAGTAAGATTATTATCAATTATCATTCCAGATGGGGTGTATAATTCATTTGTCTTATCTACGACTAAATTGTATAAATTTCCACTGCCTGTAGTCTCATTTTCAATAACAGTATTGCCTGATGTAGTGATATTAAATGTTCCTGAGTTTGCTGTGAGTATTCCACTATTATTTATTGCTCTTCCTCCTGCTGTCTCACTTGTGATTGTTGTTGTTGCGCTTGAAGCTTCATATGTTCCTCCAGATTCTATTGTTAGAGAGCCAAACCATTGATCATAAGTATATCCAATAAATGTAGCCCCATTTGCAATAATGGTGTCTCCAGTTACATTCAAATAAACATCATCATATGATGTATTAAATATTCCACTTGTAACATTAAGATCATTTGCTATATTAAGATATGGCGTTCCTGATGTATCAACTACAAGGTCTGTTGTATTTACATCTAAATTATAAAAATTAATGCCTGTGGTAGAAGGTGCAATTTCTCTTTCTATACCTGGACTTACAATTTTGAATGTTCCGGTATTTGGTGTAATTAAACCTGTGCTTGATAGAAGAATTACTTGATTATATACATTCGAGGAATTTATTTCAGTAACTCCTGTTGTAGCAGAATATATTCCACCAGACAGAATATATAACACTCCAAATGAATGGTCAGCTGTTCCACCTGTAAGTGTATTATCATCAATAAAAACTGTGCCTAATACATTTATTGCTTGTCCATTTGCATCAAGAGAACCACCATATACATCCATACCACCTAATACATTCAAATTATTTGAAACTAAAGTTGAAGTTCCGCCAGTAAAATTAAGGTCATTAAAATCATTTGCTTCAGCTGTTCCGCCTGTATTTATATTACATCCACCTGAGAAAATAACCGGACCAGAATCTAAACTTATTGTTCCATTATTATCCCAACAAGTTCCTGAACTTGCAGTAATTGTTGTTACGGCACTAGTAGTTTGATAAGTTGCACCACTACTAACTGCTAAAGAACCTAAAGTTGTTGCACCAGAAGTTCCAGTAAATGTTCCTGAAACAATATCTGCTCTGCCACCAACAGTTACTGCTTGTCCTTCTGTTTCAAGAGTTCCTGTATTTAGCAACATATCATTATCTACATCTAGTGCATTTGAATATAAATACACACTTCCACCTGTAAAACTTATGTTTGAAAAATCCTGACCCGTTCCAGTTCCTCGCGTATATACATCACATGCTCCACCAAATTCTACTGTTCCACCATTTGATGTAAAAGTTCCATTATTGTCCCAGCAAGTTCCTGAGCTTGCAGTAATATTAAGCGAATCATTAGTAGATTCAAATTGTCCACCCGTTTCTATCAAAAGCGTGCCAAATGTCCAATTTTTTGAACTAGGCTCTCCAGATGTAGTTCCAAATATTCCATTTGCATTAACTTTTACATCTCCCTTAACATCAATATCATAATTCACAGAATCTATATTAAATTCTCCATTTTCAATAATTAAATCATTAGAAATTGTATGTGTATTTCCACTTGCTATGTAAAGAGTATTTGTGCCTGAAGTATCATTAAGAACTAAATCATAAACTGTTCCACCATCACCACAAACAATATCTGCATAAGTTGTTGAACCTGTGTTTTCTAATGTAAATTGTAATTCTCCATTGTTATGTGTGTATGTTCCATCACAATTAAATGCAAAATGGCCACTAGTTTCACTATTAATATAAGTTATTTCATTAGATGCATCTAAAGTTCCACCTGATTGGATTTCTACAAATCCAAAGGAATGGTTTCCATTAGATGCAGGTACATCTAAATAAGATGTTAAAGTTCCACCTGATTGAACTATTACTCCTTCAATAACAGTTATATCATTAGTTATGCCAGATGGTTCTAATTCAGAACCAGATATCGTTAAATTAGCATCAACTGTAAAAGAGCCATAATAAAGATTAGCAGTTCCACCTGCATTTATAATTAAATTATATGGATTCCCACTTGTTCCATTAAAATCATTAGCACTACCTACAGTACTACCTGAAATAGTTAATGTTCCAGAGTTTGCTGTGAAAGTTCCATCATTATCAAAACCTGTTGATTCAAAACCTGATTTTGTTACGGTTGTTGTGCCAGAAGGTGCACTAAATGTTCCACCAGAATTAATTTGTATCAATCCAAAAGAATGATCTCCGCCTGCAGATGCAGTAAATGTTCCATTTACAACTAAATCTCCTGTTGTATTAGCAACAAATGCTCCTGTATCAAGAGTTTCTGAACCATTAATTGTAAGGTTTCCAAATGAGGAGTCTCCCATTATTGCAATATCTGAACCATCACTTGTTGTGATGTCTGGTCTATAATCTACCCATTTGAAATTCATTGTTCCAGTTGTTCCACCATCATCCCAAGTACTCCAACGCAAGTCATTTCCAATCATAACAACAGGATAACTTTCACTTACTGATTGAATTGTGAAATTATCTGTGCCAGTTAAATAAAACTGAATACTATTTGTCATATCCATATTTATTTGTCCTGCAGATGAAGCAGTTCCAAAAGTCCAGAAAGGATCTGAAATTTCTCCTGATTGTGGCCGAATATATCCATCAGTTATATTTAATTCATTTTCAATAGTCATATTTACATAAACTCTAACTCTTCCATTACTTAGTTTATGAACAACTACATCATACAAGCTTCCATTATTTCCGCTTGTAAAATCTCCAAACATATTTGCATTATCGTCGGGATTATCAACAAAATTAAAAATTCCATTATTATGTATAATACTAGCATAGTTATTAAGATCGTCTCTAATTATTGTTTTTTGAGCTGTTGCATGATAAATTCCATTATCTCTTGTAGAAAGATTACCAAATTCTTGATCACCACCAAGAGATGCATTCAAAGTTCCATTAATATCTGCATCTCCAGTTACATTATATGAAAATGTAGAAGTATTAATTTCAATTCCATCTGCAATTAATAAGTTGCCACAAGACACATTATCAGTTAACTCATAATCTGAACTAGGAGCACATGGGTCAAATCCATATGTTATAATAAAATCATCAACTTCCTGATTTGAAGCATCATCACTAGAATAATATGGAGAAGCTCCCATACCAATCCCAGCGTATCCAGCTGCAGTCAAGTTAGTAACCGTATGTTCACATTCATTAACTCCATCAATCCACACTCTTACTGTGGTTCCTACCATCTCTAAAATAACTGTCTCTCCTGCATCAACTCCACTAGTATCACATTCATCATTAATCATTTCTGCAACGCCATCTACTGCTATATACAACTTTCCAAAATGATATGAAGTTTGATAAGCATAATAATTATTTTCATCTAACATTCTTCCATGTAATATTGTATAATCATCAGTACTATCTGGCTGAGTTATAACTAAACTTACATTATAATCTGCTGTTGGTGGTGTGTAATCTAAATAAGAAATCCATCCACCATTATACCCTAAATCTCCCACTAGTGTTTCTAGAAAACCATCACCACCACCCACTCTTCCTTCTGCATTTTCTACATTCCAAAGAGTAACCCAACTATGTCCACTATCTGAAGTATGTTCGTCTAAATCCGTATCATTACCTTCTGTAAAAGTATCATTAGCTCCTTGTGGGTCATATGCAAAGTCTGTTACTGAAGCTGTTTGATTATAGAAATCAAAGCGGAGAGTTGCATATCCAGCAATATTCATCAAGTTAGATACGTAAGCAGTTTCATTACACGTATAATTCTCAATTAAGAAATAATTTGGCTTAATTGATTGGTTTTCTGATATTTGAGAGTAATTGTAGCTCTGATTATATTGGTCAAATATAATTAAATCATTAGCAAGGTCTGTATCTGCACAAGTAAGGTTCAGGAAAAGCATCTCATCGCGAGTTTCGTTCAAATCTGTTTGAATTTCTGTCCAGTTTGCGTTTGGTGAGGAAATCTTCAAGTTTGCAGTTCCAGATGTATTAAAAGCGACTGTCCAAGTTTCTCCATCTCGCAAGTAAGTGTAAGGGTTAAGGACAAGGATTTCTATTTCAAAAGTCTCATTTGAAAGGTGTGGTGTAATCCATTCAAGGTAATCTATTTGTGTGTCATTATCTGTATCAAGCATCCATAAGTCAATACTTTCATTATTAGTTACATCAACTCTTTCTGTTGTGTATGTGGTCTCATTTGTTTCATTATCAAAGTGCTCTACTTCTTGTATTTGGTATAATTTGATTGCTGATTCAGGAACTTGCTGTTCAAGTGTGGTGTATGTAAGGATATTTTCATAGTGGACATCTGAAGAAACAACTACTCTCTTTCCAAAGTCAGTATTTTCTTCAGTTGTGACTGGCGCAGGAGTTTCATATTCAATTATAATTTCTTCTTGCTGTGTGATTGTTTCATTGATTGTGATTGTTTTATTTGGAACTTCAAGTGATTCTGATTGTGGTTCAGATACTGCAAATCCAGTTATTCCACCACTAAAGAAGTCTAGGAACCAGTTCCAAAATGCAATTACTTGTTCTCGAAGTAATTCTGATGTTACTGCGCCTGTAATTGAGAACTCATCTGCTGAAGAAGGTAATTCATTCTCAGGATTAGCTGCAATAGTAAATTCATCAAAATCTTCTAAATCAATACCTTCTATATGCTCATCAGGAATTAGCTCTTCTTCACCAGTTTCTCTGATTTTTGTTACTTTAATCTTAGTTGCTGGCTCTGGAACTTCAAACTCCAAAGTTTCTGTATCTTGATCTAGTTCAATTACTTGTTGCCAAATAACTGGCTGGAAAATAGTTACATTTGATTGAATCGTTCGAACTCGAGCAGTTACATTTGATGTTGGTTCAACAGTCTCATTTAGGGTCTCGTTAACTGTTTTATTTGTCTCATTTATTGGCTGTATTGTATTGTTTAGGGTATCATTTACAGGAGATATTGTGTCATTAATTGTCTCATTTGTTGGAAGAGGAATTTCAAACTCTGGTTCTGTAGGAGTTTCGGGTGTTGGTTCTTCTATTTCCTCTTCTGTTTCGTTAGTTGGTTCTTCAGGTGTTGGTTCGTCAGGAATTGCACCATAGAAAATATGGTAAGTTATTGCTTCTTCGCCTTCAGGGAATGCTGAAACTGCACCAGTTACTTCAAATGATGGTTCGGGTGTTGGTTCTGGTTCACTTTCAGGTTCTGGTGCTTCTTCTTCTGGTGCTTCTGATTCAGGTATTGTATCTGAAGATTCAGAAGAATCTACTTCGTTAGGAGTAGATTCCTCTGTTGAGGGTATGTCTTCAGATGGTTCGGAGGATGATGGTAATTCTTCTTCAGATGGTTCAGGTATTTCAAATTCAGGTTCAGGTGTCTCTTCAGTTTCATTTACAGGTTCTTCAGGTGTTGGCTCTTCTTCAGGAGCTTCGTAAATCAAATTATCAAAAACAATATCTACTTGTGTGCAAAGATTATTTTCGTAAACTTCGTTCTGAGTTTCAAACTGAATTTGTGTTGCATCTGAGGTATAAACTGCAATTCCTTCTGAACAAGTTTCTGACTTGTATTCACCAAAGGTGACTGTTTCAACGATTGTTTCAGCACTAGTTCCAGCAGTGATTGTGATTGAGTTCTCCCATTCAGATTCAATATCTGAGAAGGTAAAACCTGTAACACTGGTTGAAGTTGGCATATAGGGTATTGCGATGATAACTGCTAGCAGGAGTGCAACATAAATCACTATGCTATGGTTATATTTCATTTTTAACCAAAGCCTCCATACCTTTTTGGGTAATCTCAAAAATTCGGACTTGGGGACTGCTAAAGACCTCTCTAGCATAACCCATGCCCAAGAAAAATATCATATGATCGCGCGTAGTGCGCCAATTAACTTTAGAAGTAGTTGCTAGCTCGCGTATGTTTTTTTGACTAAGAGCCAGATTCTTCAGCAGAGCATATCTAATTTTTGAAAATGTCCTTCGCTTACTCTGTTTCTTATGACTACTAACTCTCACCCGTACCATCTGCTAGACTACCCTCTATAACTTATCCACAAAACTGCATCCCGAAGAAGATATTATAGTTAGATATAGATGTATATAAATGTTGCGTAAATAGTTATATGTTATGACTAAAATAGACATAGGTTATATCTATAATAGTGTTAAGTTAACACTATGAATAACGTTATAGTAATATGTTATGACTAAAATAGACATAAGATAGTATTATAATATTATATAGAATATACTAACGTTGTTAATATCAATTTACTACGGCGCTACGCGTAACAACGTTAATACTGTTAAAACTAGTTGAAATTTGCTCCAAACCCTTTTATATTTCTAGGGTGGTGTATATACACTATGGCAAAATCAAAGACAATAGAATTCAAAAAAATTGATGTAATGTCGCTAGCAAAAATAGGTAGCATATTTGGAGTAATATTAGGATTATTGGCAGGAATTGGAATTGCATTTATTAGTCAATTTAATTTGCCTAATATGCCAATGATAATGCCTGAAAACTTTGGATTTATGGCAATAATTGTATTTCCAATAATATATGGTATATTCTACTTCATAATTGGAGCTATCGCTGCGTTAGTCTATAATATATTAGCTAAAAAAATTGGTGGCATAAAAGTAAATATATAAATTATTTTTTATATTATTTTAATTTTTTAATTTCGATTCCAAATTTACTAATATCTTTAGATAAAGATGTTAAAGTATCATTCCAAACCTTCTTTGCATCTTTACCTTTAGTTCGTAATGTAAATACTAATTCTCCTGACTCGGGGTGTGTTATCTTAAAACCAGCGATTTCAGTAGATTTATCTTCCCATAGCTTAGATTTAACTAAATTAATAAATCCTTGATCCATTTCCTTGAAAGACAGCTTAAGCAAGTCTTTTTTTGATTCAATAATTGTTGGTTCCATTATAATAAACTAAGAAAAGAGTTTAAAAGCCTTACTATATCCAATCCGCATTTACAAAAGTCTTAGGCCAAGAGTCTTCTATTAATCTAGGGCATGCTGTATTTATCCAGCAGTCAATATCTGGAAAGTTTAGTAAATCTGATGCAGTAATCATATCAGATATAAAAACATAAGAATTTTTGAACTTTTTATTTAGTTTTTCAGCAAGCTTTGGCTTATATTGACCAGGCTTTGTTGATAAGATTATACCTATCTTCTTTGAGTGATTTAGCTTATCTAACCTAGCTGCTTTTCTAGCTAAGAATTTCCGCTTATCTTGCTGGCTAATTTGCTCTAATCTCCTTGTAATAGGATTTAATTTAAACACCGACTTATCAGTTTCAAGAGCAATTGCAATAGGATGGAATTCACCTGTTCCAATATATACATAAGAGTCTACATTTAGGTTCTTTGCAGCACTAGCATCACAACCAAGTATCTGACTGGTGTAGAATGAACAAGGACCTTGACAACTTACAGATTTCTTAGACTTTCCAGTAAGAATTTTGACATTATTTTTCTCTAGAAAATCCTTAGCTTTCTCAAACTCTCCAATATGCTGAACAGTTGTAAATAAACCAATAGTCTTAAACTTCTTCAAAGTTGATAGATTAGCTCTTATTGCAGGAATCAAATCCTGACTTGATCGAGCTTCTATGAATAGAGTTTGCATATTATATGATATAAGAAACACTTTTAAAGGGTTTTTGTCACCTAAAAGTAACATGGTATCAAAGACAGCTAAAGTCAGTGCACTATCGTATTTTATAGGTGGGTACATTACTACAAAAGAATTTAGAAGAGTTGCTAGTGGTGAAAGTAGTGGGCCATTTATAGGAAACAATGTTAGCTTGGAATTCAAATTAATGCTCGGCACAGCACTTGGTGGATTCGGTGTTGGAACTGCTGCAGCAATGAATTGTAATGAACTTTCAGAAGATAAAACTGGTTCTAGTGGAAATACCTACAGAGCACCAAAGAATATAATGCTTATTCCTTATGCGATAGGATTAGGAATTGGTTTAGTATTTTAATTTTAGATTTTTAATATCTAAACCTCTTTTCATAATCTTTGTGGTTAAACCATTCAAGAATTATACTAATTATTTGAACTTTATCTGTTTCAATTGTATATACTAAACGCCAAGCATTTGGCAAATCATATTTATACAAATTTGTAATATCATATTTTTGTATATATTCTTTAGGCCATAATTTTTTAGGTATTTTTGTGCCACAATTTGGATTCTGCTTCATATCATCAATAGCTCTTTTTATGAACTCATAAAGTTGATTATCTTCAAATTTATTATCTTTTAAAAACTCAAATTCATCTTTTAATTTCTGTGATATAAATACTACAAATATCTCTTTCATATTACTTAACAATTAAACCTTCCTTAATTAATTGCTTCACTCTTTTAGGATTATATGTCCAGATTACAATCCCCTCTTCATCAATCATTATCTTTCCAGATTCTTGTAAGTAATCAAGAATTATAAGATATGTCTGATACATCATTTTCTTAGGTAATTTTTTCCAAAGCTGATATTTTCCAAACTCTTGGCTATATTTTCGAATAGATTCTTCTACCATTCTTACAGATTCTAATGTTGGACTATGCAAAATTGTTGATTGTTTCATCTTATATATAGTTATATAATAATGTATAAAAGTGTTACGGTTTAAAAGATTACTCTATCAGTTTTTTAAAACTAAGCTAAGCTTTGCGTGGCCACGCTGAAAATAAATTCAGCTTGGAAAATTTAACAAAAACCTTAGCTACGCTAAAAGAATAAAAAAATTAAAAAGAAAAAAACAACAGATCTCTTATTTATTTTATTTTTGAAAAGATCTGAAATGCCATTGTGATGGCTCCGATTAGCACTAAAATGAATGCAATGACCACGAAGATTAATTCAATCCATGTTACGGCTGCGCCTATACCAGGAATACCTGAAGCTGTTGTAACAACAGATCCCAGCAATAGGAAAATTGCTCCTGACGCAATGTAACTTAGTTCTTTTTTGATTAAATCTACATAACCACTGTACTTCAAAAATGCTAATCCCAATAGTAGGCCGATGCCCACACCAAGACTTCCTTCAAAACCTAGCATATCCGCTCACCTAAGTTGAATAAGTATATAGTCAATACTATATAAAACTGATTTATTACTGTGTAAAAATGAAAACTATATTTTAGAGTGTCCGAAGTTAATAATTAAATCAAATTTTAGATTTTTAAGATGCAAAGGAACGTCACAAGCGCCAAAATTACTTCCTAGCCAAATATAAATTTCTGAACCTGTTTTCTTTTTTAATTCATCAGAAAGTTTAGTTGCTTTTGGCTTAAGTCCATCAGGTAGTTGAATACATACTTTCTTTGCTTTAGACTTCTTAATGTATTTAATTATTTTATCTACTTCGAGATTATATTTCAAAACATTCACCTCTACGCAATAAGTATATCAAAAACATTGTTGTCTTCATTTGATTCAGCAATTTGTGACCTATCAATTTTAATTCCATCAACAGGTAACACATCATCTACTATTACTCTAATTGTATAAGGTTTATCTGGTGCTACAAATGGGATATTAAATGTTTCTGATGCTCCAAATGAACTTAATGAACGGCTTTTAATCAAAGTTACTTCATCATTAATAAGATATGTATTTATTACAAATTCTTTTTCAAAATCAGAGCCTGTGTTTGAAACTTGAAGTAATATCTCATTATCCACTATGTCTAAATAAGATATATATAAATCCGGAGCAATTATTCTAGACGCATATGATATAATCTTTTCATTATTGCTTTCATCTACTTCTCTAATATAATCTTCGGGGTCTAATATAGCTATAACTTCGCCATTTCTTGCAATACTTGTTTTCCATCCAATTGTAAATGTAACAGGGTCTTTATCATTTAAACCATCTTTAAAAAATTGCCTACCAATAAATGCTTCTTCACCTACTGTATCTTTTTCTCGCTCATAAAAATTTACTGCAAAGCGGTGTTTTGTCCCTTGTCCAATATTCTGTATAGTTGTAGTTATATCCGTAGTAGACGTTTCAACACTAACAATTTCTAATTCAGGTAGAACAGATAATTTACTTCCAACTGCACCTGTAGTATAATATTGCGAAAATAATGCAAAAGATGCGATTACAAGAACAATTACAATTGCTAAATATCCATCTCTACTTTTTTGCATAAATATTAAAAGGTATGATTTTATTTAAGGTTTATGAACAATTCAAAAGTTACAAACAATAATATAACAAAAGCAAAACTTGACAAGTATTTTGCTTTGACTAATGCTGCGTTTAAAATGGCTAAAGTTAAGAAGGATTTATCTAAAAAAGAACAGAAAAAATGTGAGCAATTCCTTGATTTTTGTATACGATATGTTACTGATGCTGAGCACTTTAAAGAGAAAGGTGATTATGTAACTGCTTTTGCAGCACTTAATTATGCTCATGCTTGGCTTGATGCAGCTGCTGTTGCTGGCTGGCTAACAATTACTCACAAAGACCGAAATAAGTATTTTACAATAGATTAGAAATATTTCTTTAGCGTTGGTTACTCTTTGCTAAATCTTGAAATTCCATATTATAATTGATTAGAACTATCTAGTTTTTTTCTAAGATTACGGATTTGCCATTCAAGTTCAGATACTAATTGAGAACGTTTGAAATCTTCTTCAGAAATATGTTCTCCAGCAGCTCTACGCTGAGCTTCTTTTGATACATTTTCACTAAGGCTTCTTTCTAATTGCTCAAATTGTGATTTAATTGTAGCAAAATCATCTTGCTCTGATGTTGCATAGCCCATAGATTGTGCTGGTTGTTGCTGCTCTGAATAACTCTGGTGATTTTGGGGGAATGGGGGAGCATAACTTGGTTGTGCTATTTGTGGTGGTGCAATTGGCTGAACAATCTCACAATTTTGTCCATTAAATTTAATTTCTTGACCTTCTGCAACTCTATCAAAGTCATCTTTTGCCTGAAACAGTGCAGGTATTGAAAAATCTCTGCAAATCTGTGATATTGGGGAAGTTAATCCATTTGCTTTATTAACAAAACCTGTAGATTGAACTAAATATGGAAATATATTTCGCTCAGTGCTACTTGTAATTATAATACTCTCGGAGGTTATTTTTGAATAATCTTCTTTTGATAAAACATGGAGTGCTTTTCCAGAAGAAGTTAATGAATTCAATAGAATTCCAGTTTCAGATGAAATTAATGGCTTTTCAAATATTCGAGTTATTGGTCTAGTTTGAATAACAAGTATCGCATTTCGCTCTACAGCCCACTCAATATGTTGTGGAAAATTCATAATATGCTCTACTTTAGCTGCTAAATCTGCTAAAACTGTAAGCTCTCTTTCAGTGAGAACAGACATATTTTTCATATTGTCCGGAAGTGGTTCCAAAAGAAGTTCTCCAAACTGAGCATTTCTTGTATAATATTTATCTTGCTCTGTTTCGCGTTTATCTAAAATCTTCTTTGCATGCTTATCAAAAATATATGAACTTGGATTACTCATAAGGTTATTATTAATACCCCAAACTGCTTGAGCGTAAATCTCTGATTTTGAATTTTTAATTGGATTTATTGTAAACATATCTCCTGATTTTACTGCATGAGCCATTTTCTGAACAATTATTGCTATGGAGAAATCAAAATGACCTATATTATGTTTATATCTATAATATATTGCTTGTGGGGAAAATGTAGCTAAAATAATTTTCTTAATTGCATCTGAAATCTGTTCAATTCCATATGCATTTAAAATAGGTTTAAATTGAAATGGCATATTCTTAGTTGGAGATGCTCTAACTGCTACAAATGGCAAATCTCTACCAGAGGTCACTAATTGTTTTGTTAGCTCGCTCATTCTCTCATGCTCAACATAATCGGGAATTTTCTTATATTGGTCAAGCAAAGTATCTCTTGATTCTTGAGTTAATGAGAATTTTGATAAAATATCCCTAATTTTTGTTGCTGCATTATATGCTGATTGTAAATCTGAAACAGAACTCAAAGCATCTTCAATCTCGGTTCTAAAATTTGCTATAACTTTATCATAAAATTCTGTGCTAATCACAAATGCATTTGGCACAGGTATTTGTTTATTATGTAATTCTGCTAAATATGCTGCCTTTTCACCAACTTGACTTGAATCTGCTACAGATAGGTTTTTCAGCCAGTAAATAAATGAATGGTCCATAATAAATACAAGGCACTAGTTGATTAAAAAGTTTGTATAGTTTATAGAAGATAATTACTCAGATTTCTTTGGTTTTTCTACTTTCTTTACTTTCTTAACAATTGGTTCTATTTTTTCTACACTACATTTAATTGGGAATTTGCTTGAGGATTTTCTAAGAGCTTCTCTTGCAAAATGAGCCCCATTCTCAGGAACTCCGACAGTCATTATGACTTTTCCTTTCTTAACTTGTGCAGATTTTCCAACAGATTTTCCAAAAGCATTTCTCATACCTGTCTGCATTCTATCTGCTCCAGCTCCTGTTGCTAATGCATTTTCTCGCATAATATGATGTGGAAAAGCGTGAATATGAAGTGTAAAACCTTTCTTACCAAATTGTCTTCCAAGTAAGTGTGTTGCAGCCATTCTTCCAGCTTCTAACGCATTGTGTCTTAAATTAATATCTTTAGTTGCGACTAACTTATATTTTATTGGAAAATCAGTAGTAAGATCACCCATATCAAATAATTGAATTCTAGACCCTGGAACTCCCTTAATGTAAGCCCTTCGCTTATATTTTGATATTCGTGTATAAGGTCTTTTAATTCTTCGATATGCATTGGCATTTCTTAGCTTTGCCATTAAGTTAGACGGTTTGAGTGATTTTTAAAGGTTGCTATAGAGAAAAAAATTAATTTACTGTGCGAAGCTCATCGCCGATAGGCGCTCGGTCGCAACGCGCCGAGCAAATGGTCAAACTTTTTGAAGTTTGTTTTAAAGGTTGCTATAGAGAAAAAACGTTAAATAGAAGTATCTGCTTTCTTAAATATGGTTGAAAAAGAAGCTTATACTGAAGTAAGTTACAGTCTACTTATTTTTTCACTGGGATTTGTTGCTTTCGGAATAAGTAAACTTTTAGCACTAGAAACATTAATATCTTATTGGATGGCGGGCGTTTTAGTTTTCTTATCAGTTATGACTTGTGTGGCAGGATTAGTCCATTATTGGAGATATGGTCAATTTAAGTGATTTCTAGAGGATTGAAACCCTTAAAATTGTTTCGTTTATAGTATAATATGTATCACAGGCAAGTGAATAAATCACATAATAATTTTATCCAATATAATCCTAAAGAAGTTGCTAGAAAAGCCAATTTTAATCAAGATATATGTCAAGCTAAAAAACAAGGTGGAACTTCTTCTGAAGACCTTGAAGTTAGAGTAATTAAACCAGAAGGTTTTGGTGAAATTGACCCTTTTACAGCAATATTACTTGCAGGCGCATTTATTGGCGCTGCAGCATCTGTAGGTCTTGCTAATTCAGGTGGAGTTAATCAAGATACTAAAAATAATTATAATTCAGATAACTCTCCGGTCGTCAAAGGTGTGCGATTAGATGACGTTAAAATTCTAAAAACAATTGGCGTAAGTGATAATGAGCATGGTAAATCTCTAAATATGGATTTATATTCCAAAGGAACGAATAATTATGTGGTTTCAGGAAATTTAGAGGGGGACGTTGCTATTACAAATATTACAGATACTGCTAAACCTACGCTTAAGAATATATATGGTGGAGCTGAAACAATTCATGATGTTGAAGTTAAGGGCGATGCTGCTTTTGTTCTTGAAGACAGAGAAGGAGCTAATTATATTACAAAAATTGACTTAAAAAATCCAGATAATCCAAAAATTGATGAAAGAAAAGAACTTGATGAAAAACATACTGAAATCATTGATATAAATAAAGGACTTTACTTAAGGAATAATATCATAACGAATGATCATGTTATTGTTAATGAAAATTTAGATGAGGTTGAAGAACTTTCTGATATTTTAACAGAAGGTGCTATAAAGCAGGACGAGAATCCGATTTGTAGAATTAAGGGCGCTATTGAAGGACTTTATTTGGCTCTTTTAGATAGCGATCTAAATGAAAAAGCGTCTACAACAGTGGATTTTGAACCAGAGGGGTCTTTCTTCTGGTCTGTTGCAAAGAAAGATGATAAATTATATCTTGGAATTTCAGACACAAAACATCTTAGTGAAAACACAAAACTAATAACATATAAGATAAATGGTGAAAATCTCGAGAAAATCAATGAAATAAATCACATAGGTGAACCATTAATTTTAGGAGATCACTTACTCACAGAACATGCTCCTAAAACAGGCGTTTGGAATTTTGTTAAATCGATGCTAAATATGGAAAAAGGTAACACTTATGTTGCTGGTGAGCAGACATCTAAAGATATTGTCTTCTGTAAATTTGGTGATTTATACATTGGTAGTGATGATAAGAATCTTAAAACCTTTGAGATGAATAAGCCAGAAAAAATCAAGCCACAAAATGCAACAATTACTGCAATTAAACCAAATCCAGTTAATGATTTGGTAAATTTATTTGAAAATCCAAAGCGAGTTGTTGATGTTCATGTTGAAGGGATTTCTCAGTATGACAATACACAGGTTGTTATAAAATCCGATAGTGGTGAAGAAATTGTATCTACAGTTAGTCCTAATGCAAATGGAAGTTTTGAGACAGATATGGCTGGAGGAATAATAAATATATTTCCTGCAGACGTAGTCACACATGGATTAGCAGATGCACTTATGACTGCAGCAAATCAGCATGGAAATTTCAAAGTATTTATGTATATTACAGATGATAATGGATTTGCTCAAAGAAAAGATATTGGCTTGCATGCACCTACAATTGAAGAGCAAAGAGGTAGTTTAGAAGGCAAGATAAGCAATAGTTACTATGGACAAGTTTTATCGCCTGTTGCATGGATAATCACAGACAAAGAAGGTAGAATAATTGGTTATAATAATGGAAAAATAATAAACCAGCTAGGTAAAGATGGTTATATCTCTAAAGATGGAGAATTTGTATATATTAAACCTCATGTCAACTTAAAAGAAGTTAAATTAATAGGCACTGAAAGAGGTCATCATACATCAGTATTTTCAAATAAAAATAATTCAGAAAAAATATCTGGTAGCGTTCACAAGGGAGATATTATTTACTTTATGCAATCTTCAGAATCAAGTAAGGGTTGGAGTGTGAATCCACTCTGGTTTTTGTCTGCATTGATAGCAAGTGGCTGGTTTGCTAAGAGAAAACTCAAGAAAAAGAAGAATAAGTAATCTTTTAAGGTTTTTTAGTGTAATTTAGTATGACAACATTTGCACATAGAGGCATATATCAAGCCCCGAAAGTAAATCCAAAGCAATATATGAATAATATTAATCTAAAAAATGAAAAAAATGTAGCTAAAAAGCAAGGTATAACTTCTGCTGAAGATCTTGAAGTTAAAGTAATTCAATCTTCTGGATTTGGAGAGATTGATCCTTTTACAGCAATATTACTTGCTTTAACATTTGCTGGGGCATCAATATTTACTGGTTGCATTGGACAGGAGAGTAATAATAACAAAAATAATGATACATATGATTATAATTTTGATGGAATAATTGTGAATAATGGAACACAATTTAAGAATACTATAATATCATCTAGTATTTATATGCAGACCATAAATAATGGAACACACAATGTAACTGCTGCAAATAATTTCTTCAAATATGGTAGAAATATTCCAATACTTGTAGATGGTGTAGATTCAGAAGTAAATGAAGTAAAAAAAGATGGTGAAAAAATAACTGAATTAATAGTTAAGCTAGTAAGTCCTGATTGGGAAAGAAAATGGTGGGAAATATTACGTACTTCATATAAAGGTTGGGGTTTAGGATTTAAAAATAATTCTCGAGTAATTCAAGTATATGAAAGAGGATATCATGAAGTTGTAGATACACATGAAGACAATCCATATAATGTTACAATAGATGTAAGTCGCGATTCTGGTTGGAAAATAAGAGATATTTTAAAAAATAAGTAAATCAACAAAGCTCACTTATATCAAATTCTAAATCTGCTGAAATTTCAGTTTTAATTTTAAAATCAGTATTGTCATTTGTTACAATTAAATTATAAGGCATATCAATTTCTAAAATATTTCCTGTTATATCATATTCTGGTTGATGTAATATATCAAAAGGAAATTCTATATTTAATCCCATATTTTCAGTGGGTAAATTATTTTTATATATATATTTCCTAAAAGGAACATCAAATTTATCTATAAAATCTTCTTTGTTTCCATCTGTGCAATAAGTGCTTTCATCAATTGCGTAATCTACAGAATACTCTGCGCTTTTTTCAATATACATCTTAGCTCCTTCTGCAACAGTATAGCTATTTAGAATCTGATTCTGATCTTTCCCCATATCGTCAATATATGTTGAATCTTGCTGACTTAGTGCAAAAATCCCAACTAAAACAGTTACAACTAGGAAAACTATTGCAAAAAACTCTACTTGCGCTTTATTTTGTTTCATCAACTAAACTTACCTCCACATAAGAAAGCTCTCCTTGTTCAGGTTTATATTTTGGAACAATTTGCGAGCAGCACTTGCTTAAATCTGCAGTAGCACAGGATGTATCTTTAAATACCACTGTTTTGTCTTTGAAAATCGGCTCAACTAATTCTTCAATATTTAATTTAACAGAAGATACACCATTTCTGCCAATTGCTTCTGCATAATCATAACCTAAACTATTTCCATTTACATCTGTAACTTCTGCACGTAGAACATTCAAAAGAGTTACATCACAGCCCTCAAAGCGAGTTACTTCTTCAACATCAAAGAACAGCTCTACATCTGCTTTGAAAAATAAGACACTTATTGCTAAAATCCCTAAAATAAGAAGCGAAAATACAAATGCAAAAAACCCTTCAAATCCCTGTTTGTTCATCGTGTAGTTACCTCCAGCACAGCAAGATTAAGTTCACAATTAGAATAACAACCTTCTTCCACATAATTAACTAAAAAAGTATATGTTTGTGGTTCTTTAATATTATTTGGTAAATTCTCCTCTGTCTCAATAGGTGTTCCACCATCATAATCATCATAATTATATAATTTAAGTATAAATGGTTCATCATCTAAACAATTATTTGCATTAGAAATTTTATCTAAATCAATAACTCCTGCGTGCGTTACTCCTGGTGCATCTTCAAAAGCAAGACAGTCAGGTGATGTCATAAAGCGAGAAGTTAAAATATCATTTTGCAATTGATTAACTGAAAAATCAGTCATAACATAATATTCTCCAATAGCTGGCATAATAACTGCAAAAACTCCAAATGCTAGCAATGCAAGTGCAAGTAACAAATTCCAAACCTTTTCAAAACTTGAAAATCCCTTTTTACCTATTCGCATTTAGTCTTCACTCCCTCAACAGTTATTTTATCTCCAGTTTTTCCTATAATAAGTTTTTCTGGATTTATATAAGCAGGATCTCCAAAAAACCCTGCAACTAATGCGTCACAATCGCTAATCTTATCAATATTTGTCCAATCACAAACTAGACCAGTTATATCTCCATATATAGGAATTGGATTTTCGCAGAAATAAATACTAATCATTGCTTGAGTTGCTGCTTCTCCAAATTCTATATCATCTGCACAATGATCAAATTCATATTCAATATGTGATTTTTTATAATCTGCAGTTTTAATTTGATCTTTAACTGCTTCATAATGATTTTCATCATCCCAGTCTTTTGGATTTTGAAAGTATTTTGTAATACCTCCTACTTGATGTCCAGTTATAGGTGGTTCTGCAACAGCAAAGCCAAATAAATTTCTAACGGTAACGCCTGTTTCCCATACTCCATCTAAAAACATACCAATACTTGCTTCGCCTCCTTCCTTGAGCAGTCTTTTAACATAATTACATATATCATATCTAGAAACATGAACTCTTCCTTTTGGTTCCTCAAACCAGACCATTGAAACATCTTTATCAGAAATATCATACTCAACTGAAACTTCTCCTGGTGCTGCAGCAACAGTATCTAATGTAAATGCTGTTTTTTTCGCAACATAACCTGGTCCTCTATCTGCCATTGGAAGTAAATTCATACCAACAACTAAAATCATAATTGTAGCAATAAGTATTCCAATATACAGAATTATTTCATTTACTTCTGTCATTTATATATCCTTATAGACCTGCAACTAGGGGTCTTATAATAGCAATTGCAACAATTGTTGTAATTATGATCATAATCATTGCTAAAATAACTCTTAATTCAATGCGCCCTTTTTTATTTAGCTTCTTCTGTATCATATAACCCAATACACAGGTTTAATATAAATTCTTCTAATATCTTACAATTTATTCTTTCCAAACACAGTCTTTGTTTGCTTCTGCTATATTACACCCTGTTTTAGTTTTAATATCGCTACACTTACTTACTCCCTTACAAGTCCAAGATCCATCATTATACCAAATACATCCAATAACATTACATAATGCTGCATTACCTCTATATTCCCCACAAATAATTCTATCTTCAGATTTAGTTGGATAAACTTCACAAGTTCCTGCATCAGGTTCTGGTTCATTTATTATACATTTTATTTTTGTAACTGCTGAACCACCACCAGCTAATTTAGTTCCTTTAATAATATTACAATCATCATCAATTGACCATGTATATCTATATTCATATCTAGAAGGAACTTTTGTTTCTTTATTACAAGAATCTCCTGGTGCTACATCATCATAACCATTGCATATACAAAATTTTTTTGCTGCATCTATTCCATCATCTATTGTTTCGCAAGTATCCCATCCCATTGCTCCAGAAGCATCAACATTAAATGGGGTGCTAATTGTTCCTGCTGGACAGTCTTGTGGGCAATTACTTGGATTTTCTTTATCTTCGCAACGCCCATTTCCACATTTATCATCAATATAATTTATATCAGCAAGTTCTTCACAATAATGAATCTTTCTACATCCTCTATCTTTATAATCTACTCCAGCTTGTTGATTATCTTCCAGGTCATATGCATCACAAAGCGCATCACATAGGAATTCTTTAGTACTAATAACAATGCGACCTGGATCACCACCAAAGAACTCGTCTTCTTTCCAATCAATAACTATTTTAGAATCAGCAGGGATAATACTAGCATCAAAATTAAACCAAATCCGATGAGATAAATCTCTATTTGATAATTTTGATTCTCCTTTATAATATGATTTTGATATAGTTCTTGCTTCAGTTATATCTGCCATAGTTATTCCTTCATTAATACCTGTAAAATTAAATTCAAAACAATCAACATTTACTTCATCATTTCGTCCAGACATGTAAATACATCTTTCAAGAAGATGCATGATTTGCTGAGAAACATATTTTTTCTTCCACTCCGCTGTTTCCTTATTTTTCTCGCAGAGATCTTTATAATTTTCACCACCTTCAAAATTAATAAAAGAATTACAATCAACTTTATTATCTACAGTAATTTCAATCATCTCTTCATACTGATGACAAAAAGGGATCTTAGCACCTACGCCATCTATAGTTACAAGAGTAGCAAACTGAACATTATAATTACAAACTGCATCTGGAATTACTCCAATAATTCCAAATATAATTCCAGGTACTATAACAAGAATAACTCCAATAACTATAAGAGATATAGCTATTTCTAAACCATAATCTTTTATTCCTGCTTTTTTATTTAATTTCATCTGAACTTATCCAAAGACCCAAATACAATATCTGTGATTGCTGTCTGACTTCCTTCTGAAAAATATACATATAGAACATAAATAATCATAAACCCAATTACTGCAAGAAGGATAGCCATCATTTTAGTAAATGTAAAACTACCTTGTCCTTTTGCCATTAAATAATTCCTCCACCAATATTTAATTCACATGTTGAGAAAACCTCGCAATAATTATTACTAAGATATTCACAATACCCTGTATCATCTTCGCCATGAGATGGATCATTATAGCACCCTGCCTCTTCACCGCTACCGCGCCATATACAGACAGATTTAGATCTAACAGCATCACATTCAGGTTCACTTAATGCTGAGCAGAAATATCTTCCTGCTGGATATACACCAATACATGTTCTTTCGTCTTTACAGTCAGCTGAACAGCCATCTCCTGATACAACATTACCATCATCACAATCTTCACCTTCTTCGTTTATAGTATTACCACACGCACTTATCTGCACACAATACAAATGCAAATCACTATTACATGCTTTTGATCCAAATTTATATATCCAATTACCTGTTGTTCCACATTCACCAAGTGCTCCTCTTACTGATGAACTAGACGATTTCCAATCTGAACATGCATAATTATTACCATAAGAAGTTACTAACTTTCCACTTTTATCTGTTCCACTCCAAACATAGCAATTTTCAGTACTGTCTTGATCTCCGTCAGCATAATGATCTATACCTGTATATACACTATTAAACAAACGATTTTTATCATTTGCAAGCAGAGTATCTAAAACATCATAAAAATTCCCATCTTTTATTCTATCAATTATATTTACATTAGAATCAGACAAAATTGCTATATATTTTCCATTTAACTCTGCTGCTTCTGCTTCTGCTTGACAAATTGCATCTGCTTCTTCAATTCCATTTAAATTCCCTGAGTAAGTATTTTCTGTAAGGAATATATAATAATTAGGATAAATTTCTAATACGCCATCTTCATTACAATAATCTCCATTATCATTATATTCTCCTGGGCGGGTACCATCTTCACAGAAGAAGCAATCATCAGTTAGAGCACAATCTGGATCTTCACAATTTCTTAAACCATCTCCATCATTATCATAATAATCTCTACAAAGAGTTTCTGTTTTCTGACCTTCAGAACACATACATCCACCAAGATTTGAATTACATTCTTGCTGTTCACAACTATCATCTAAACAATCAATTACACCATTACAATTATTATCTATTTCATCCCAACAATTATTTTCAAAAACAGTTACACAATCTGGATCTTCACAATCAGCTAATCCATCAAAATCATCATCAATTCCATTATGACAAATTTCTCCAATAACTTCATTTTCACATCTTAGAGAAATAGCATCATATCTTATTATTACGTCTTTTATGGACATTTCTTGCTCATTGGTACTAATTCCATCTGTTGGCGGAGCAGCTAAAATAAATACATTTCTTAAATATTCAGCACCATTTGGAACTACAAAATTCCATTCTAAGTGCTTCCAAGTTTCAAAAGTTAGATCTTCTGCAATAAATGCATAATACTGGTTATGTTCACATACAGCTAATGTATTTTCTGAAGTAATTATTCTACATTCATCAGATTCATAGCTCTGCTCGCCTTCTTCTCCTGTTGAACTAACTTGCACAGAATTACCTTCTGCATCATTAAATCCAATTGCAAATAAGTAAATTGGTTGCTTTGTTGAGGATTTTACCCAAGCAGATAATGTGCAACCACGTTCATTATCACTAAAACGCGGTTTCCAATCAATACTATCTAGCGATAACCTGTTTGAATTTATATTTTCAGGCATAATCTGAATAGCTCTTACACCATGAACTGCTGCAGATGTTGTTGAAACACTATCTTGATCTCCACCTAACCAATAAGATATATCATGTCCTATAATATCTTCAAAAGAAGGATTTGGCAAAAGATTACCTTCATCTTCTCTCCAATCATCAAAAAACAGCCTATTTTCTTGTTTTTCTTTTAGTTCTTCTATATCTTTCTCTATGTCAGAAGATAAATTTTCTGGAGCATTTACTCCAATTTCAGTTTTATCTATAAATGTGATTGCTACAAATAATAAAGCTAATATTACTATAATAATACCTGCAATCATGGCGATTGGGTGGCTTAATCCCGTTTTAGATTTCATATTATTAATTATGGTGTAGATGTACTTGGCGTTGGTATACTACTTGTATCTGCTAATCCAAGTATATCTGTAAATGAAGATTTTATACTAACTCCAAAATCAGTAAACATACCAAGTATGAAAAGAGCAACAATTAGAACAATAATTATTCCAATTATAATCCAATACCATTCAACAGCTCCTTTTTTATCCATATTTTTTTTGCATTCGCAACGTATCGGTCTCGGCTATTCGCTCGACCTCAGATGCAAAAACCTCCTTTCATTTTATGTTTCACAAATTACATTTTCACAAACAATTTTATTATTATCTAGCAAACCCTTACATTCTGGTTCACAGAACTCGCTGTTTGGTTGATTTAATTCAGCTAATTCTTGTGCTTCTCCACAAAGACGTTTGCATTTAACTTTAAGCACAGCATCATTAGTTACGCCTGCACTTTCTTTAATATCATCTGTTTCACCAGCAGTTCCTGAAAAAGCAGGTAAGAACCACACTATAACTGCAATTAAAACCACTGCAACAATAATAATTTCAACAATTGTTGTAAAAGCTAATTCTCCTTTATTGTTTTTCATAACTATATAATCTACTAGACATATATATAATTTACTTAATCTCCTTTCTTTATGCTATTTGTATCTTCATACATCGAAAATCTGATTGCGTAAACCTCGCGCTTCAGCGCGTTAGGAAAGCAATCGATTTTCGTGTGCTCAATAATTGACCAACGTTAACACGCCCTCGGCTTTAGCCGAGGGTTATTGACATAAATGCAATCTCATGCTGAACTGTAAATTAAAATATAATATAGCAAAGCGTAACCAACCTAGAAGTTAAAAATTACTTAGACATATATAATGATTACGTCAAATTATATAAAATTAATCACTAAAATTTAAATAAAAAATTTAAAAATAGAAATATAAAAAAATTCTCTGTTTGATTTGGTTCTAAAATCCGTGACCTTTACACTTAGTTCCGCCCGTATTTGCTGCAGTACATGTGACTTCAGACGTGATTACACAATCCTCTTCACTACAGAAAGATGTAGTTAAAATATCTGCTTCAACAGTCGTGTTTATTTTTCCACAAAGAGTTTCACATTTTGCAACGATTACATCTGTTGCTGTTGTACCTGCTGTGTCTCCAACATCAGTTAGTGTTTTTCCAGTATCTGCGAAAGAAGGTAAGAACCAAATAATTACTGCGATTAAAACTACGGCTGTTATTACTAACAGAGCGATAGTTGTAAATTGCATCTCACCTTTTGCCATGTTGATTATAATAAGAACACTGATATATATAAAGATTATTTGCTCTCACACAGTGATTATAACACTATTGGTCCCATTCGCCGTTGTTATCAAGGCAAGAATTATAATCATCTTCATCTGGGCAATCAATGCTCTCGCCAGCAGTATCCTTACAGTGTGAGCATTTTATCTCAGCACAGCCCCGATCACAGGTATCTTGACTACAAGTCCAGAAAGCATCATAGATATCGCTTCCAGATGTTTCACATTTAACACTAATTGGTGCTTCCCAACAATTTGTTGGATTACTTTCAAAAATATATGTTCTTGAGCAATAACTTTCTGCACCCCATGCTTCTGGAGAATCAACGGTTTTAGCATTAGAACAAAGATTCTTACAAGCAGCTTTTGCAATATCTACATCTGCATTTTCTGTAGATTGCTCACTAGCCTGAAAAATCTTTGTTAAAGACGCGCCTAAGCCTGTTGTTGTAAATGCTACAATTATAATCAAAACAAGAGCAGCTACAATTGCAATTACAATATAATTCAAACTTAAACCTTGTGCTTTTGAATTCATAATTTATATAGTAAAAGAAATATATAATGCTATTGGTCTATATCTAATATTAACATACTCCTTCAATCCAAATAATATTTTCTTTTGTTACACAATCATGACGATAACCTTTATCTGAAACACATATAATTAAAGGATAGATTGGGTCAGCAATTGGAATATCTTCAAAATTTACATCAAGATTTGATTTTCCAATAGGTATATCTTCTAAATCTATTTTTGTTAAATAATCTTCAGAAGTTCTAAATTCTAAATATGAATCCTTAGCAGTAGCCTTACCCTCATTAATAATATTTAATCCCAAATTTAATCCCTTACTTATATATATTCCATCTACTGTTCTTTTAGAAGAACCACATAATCCCACCTCTTCAATTTCTAATTTAACTTTAGATCTAAACACACTTAAAATTTGTTCATCTAATTCTTTAACAAAACCTCTACCTACACTAATTGTATTATTAGCTTCTTCTGAAACATCTGAAAAAAAGGGTTTTAGAATTACAATTAATAAAATTATTCCAATAATAACTAAAACAATTTTAAGAAAACTTGACCAATTCATTCCTTTTTTATTCATTTTAATTGCACACACTCCATTTTATAATTAATCTGCAAATGATTTATAATTTGTATAATTTGTATCATGGTGGAACAAACCTCACACTATCTGCTAGAAAATTAAGCTCAGGAATAAAGTAAACTGCTAATATACTCAATATTATTACAAATAAAACTAAGAGAAATAATACACTACCATATGCAGACATTGTAAAACCACGCTTATTCATAACATTACAAACAGTTCTAATATAAAAACTTAATTTACTTAAACATATCAACAATTGCTGGCGCACTTTCAGTAATACGTATATTAAAATTACCCAATATTAAATATATAACTACTGCTATAATAATACCTAAAATCAGAGCCATAAATATATTCACATACATACTTGCTCCTTTTTTCATAAAAATCCTCCAATTTTTGCCCAGAAACCAATTATAATAAGTACAGCAATAATTCCCATAACAATGTATACAGCATAATTTTGCATATCCATTATACACCAATTCCTTTTGTTATCATTATAAACAAAGCACTCATTGCTAAAGTTACTATAATATAAATTGTTGTGCTAATAAATAAGTTTTTCTGAATAGTATTATTTCTTTCAACTTTTTGTGGACCATGAATTATTCCTGAAAGTAAATAAGACATCAGTATTGTAACTTGTATAAGATATACTCCAACAACAAGCTGGAAAGCCCATGAAGGAATCAAATAATCTACTTTGAATATGTCTAACAAGGTTGTTCCAAAACCTAATTGCTCGTCTCCACCAAGTCCGCCTAAATTTTTCACTTGTTCAGATAGATTTAACAAAATATTTGTTGTGAGAACTGCCATAGAAACAACAATACCAATTATAAGAGGGATAAATATCTTAACTTCTGACTCAAGAGATGCTACTGTTTCAGCTAGCAAATCATTAAGTCGTTCATTAACACTTTTTATAGAATTCAAGAACCGAGATATTGTAATTAAAGAAAAAGATACAATTTTTGAACCTTTTTTAGAACCCTCAACAATTATTCGCATAACTCCTCTAATTATTGATGAATTAATACGAGAAACTGCACCAATATTTGGGTCAAAAATTGCTTGCTTTAGATTCATGCGATTTGAAATCAAATTATTATATATATTATTAAACAAAACTGCTACAGATGATTTCGGCATAGTATCTGCAACTCGTTTAAATGCATTTTCAACAGGAATTCCTTCTTCCAATCGATTACCTAGTTGGAATATACTATTTGAAAATTCTTCATCTAATTTGTTTAAGTCGTCTTGTTGTTTTACTAAATCTTTAATTCTAAGTTTGAAATATGTTCCCAATCCAAATCCAAGTCCTGCAATACAAAGTAAACTAACAGTTAAACTTGTAAGCGTATTACTTGCACTTTCAATAAAATCTGGAGAAGAATAAAGGTTTGTAAAATATAAAACTGCAGGTACTATAAATAAAAGTGCTACTCCAAGACCTGCTAACTTAGGACTTATCTTTAATGTTTTGTTTCCAATTTTAATTGTTGCTTTGTAATTCTTACTAGAATAAAAATCATAAATATCACTTGTATCAACACCTGATGGTCTATTGTTGATTGTGTGTCTAGCTAATATATATACGGTAAGTGGTAAGAACACATTATATAATAGGATTATATACCCTATTTTTACAACATCGCCCATAAAAGATACGACCATTGGAAGCATTACTAACGTCATAACAGGTAAGATTATACCTAGCATGTGAACTGCTTGAACAGGATTTTGAGTTTCTCTTGCATACTTCATCATAGTGTGCTCTGTACTTTCTAAAATAGTATTAATTGTTCTTTCCAGAACTTCGTGCCTATGCTCATCTGTGCTAACATACAAAGAGGATTCAAGAAGATGAACTGATTCAACAAATCCAGGATTCCAATCTTTCCAAACTTTTGCATAATCTTCCAGAGCGTCTGAAATATTTGTATATTTGCCAGATTCAACTTGCCATAATATTTTAATAAAATCCAATGAAAGTGGTGGTGGCAAGTTCTTTGCTGCAAAATAAACTGCCTGCTCTAAGTTTGATGTATGTTCAAGATAAATTACCATATAAAGAACTGCTGTAACGAGCTGGTCTGACGCCTGAGCACGCCACATCTTAAATAACAACTCAGGCGCTTTGTATAAAACATAAAACACTACTGCTGAACCAATTATTCCTAAAATTAAAACATACATACTCATCGAAAGCACTGTAAATAACACTGAAATAATTCCAAGAACTGCTGTTGATAAATATGCTAAAGACCTTGTGCTTTCAGGTGAAACATTAATGTGAAGCAATTGTAAATATGAAGTTAATTTGCTTGCTTCTTCAGGATTTAAATGTGTAGGAACGATTTTACTAGAAAGTCTACAAGCTTTTGCATATAATTTATTCTTAGTATTTGCTTGCTCTGATAGAAACTGCCTATATTCAAGAGAGTAATTATGATTATCTTCTTTTGGATTAATCTCCTGTTCTAGCTCCCGCTCATATTTTGCCTCATCTATCATCTTAATCTCCGATTAAGGGGCAGCAAATTTGTAGTTTGCTTCATATAGTTTAAAACATATAGAATTAATATATCTTACTATGAATTATTTATTTTTGTATCCAAATAACTTATCGTACCCTTTGTGGTCAGCAATACTTAAGACAAAAAGGAAGATATCAATACGATTACTTTCTAATGTATATAACATACGCCAGTAATTTGATAATTCAACACGATACAAGTTCTTGATTCCAATTTTTACTAGTGATTTAGGAATTAGTTTTTTAGCAACAGGACTGCCGTACTGTGGATTATCCACAAGTATTGATTTTATTCTTTCGATTGAGTTCAAGATACTCTTTGCTTCTTTATCATTTCGCTTCTTCAATTTAATGTAACTTTCTTTAGCTTCATCTTTCAGAAATATTCGAACGTCTTTCCCAAAAAACATTTCAGAGCTCCAGACTACCTTTCAGCATTTTTTTAATATGCTCTGGCTCAGAATAAATCCACTGAATACCTCTTGGTCCATAAATAATTTTTCCGCCTCTGAATAAATATTCTAATATTATTTTTAATGTCTGGTGCATAACTTGTTTTGGCAATTTTTGTTTTAATTCAGATATTTTCATAGGTATATCACAGTTTTCTCGCAGAACATCTTCAACCATTAAAACAGTATTTAGGTTAGGGTAACGTTTTTGAGTATCGTCTTGCACTACAACCATTTCAGTATTTTTTAATTCAGTTTTTTGCATATTTATTGAAAATCGCTTATTGCGATTCCTCCACAGTAATTTTCAATTCCGCGAACAATAGTTCGCGTTATCACTTTTATATATCAATTGATACGTATTTCATATATAAAAAGTTTATGGTTTATTTCTTATTATATATTATGTACATTATTATTTGTAGACTTCTTCTGCTTCTGGAGAAAATATAACTTTAACTTGTTTCATAATTCAAGACCTTTTGCAATTGCAGCTCTTAGCTTTGGGTTTGTATTGTGTATCCAAGTAACTCCTTTCATACTTACTGCAATCTTATTGCTTTCCTCCAAATACTCCAGAATTACTTTCAAAGTATTGTGGTTAACTTGCTTTGGTAGCTTTCTTTTTAGCTCAGCTACAGTTACAACACTTTCTTCCATATTTTTTAGGGTTTTTTCTACCATTAGAACAGTATTCAAGGTTGGCGCATGAACTAATATTTGTTTTTGCATACATATATCCTATTGTTATTAACTTATAACAATTTGTTACATTTATATATAAATGTTTTGGTCTTATTTAATATTCAACTGAACTTCTAAAGTTGGATTTGAGAAATATGCACGGACATCAAACTTATGGTCCATAAGCTCAATCATTACAAAATCAGGGCGTTTTATTAGCTTGAAACCACTTTTAGGTAGGTATTTCTTCTCAAATGCAGCAAAGTTAGATATAGTGAAATCTGCATCTCCTTGTTCAGGTCTAGTTGGATCATAAATACGGATTTTTAGCAGTTTTAGGTCTCCTGCTACAGTTTTTAGCGGCTTAATCTGAAAGAGTAATCCAGTTGGAGTTTCTTTAACAACAGTTCCCATCTTTTTCGCAGCTTCAAGCAATTCATCATACTCATCTTTACTCTGAGAAAATATACAAGCATAATTCACCAGAGCATCTTTGTTCTCAATATGCTTCCTCTTCAGCTCATCAGCTCTCCCAACAATTTCTTTTACTAACTTTTTCAGATTTAATGTATTCATTTTAGTCAATCTTAGAAATCTTTTGTTTGAACCAGGCTAGCCATTCATTATAGATAAGTTTTGTATCAGTTTTACCTTCGCTCTCTTTGATTTGATCCATTATTGTGTGAAGAACGTCATTTGATTGAACAACAAAATCTGCTTCTAAAATTTGTGGTTTGTTTTGATTTTCAGCAGCATCCAAAATATCTTGAACAATCTTTGCTCTAAGTTCGATATTCTGCCAGATTGCTTCAAAATCTCCCGCCCATTCTCTAACTCGAGAGCCAATTGACTTTAATACATCGCTCTCTCCCTGAAGCAAAGCATCTGTTGCTTCAAGCTGGTCTGTTTTTGGATTATAGACCATTAAATCAACAAAACCATGTTCTTTTAGAGGGTCTTCATCCCAATCCTTTCTAACCTCTGTAATCTGAACAACTCTTCTTTGTTGTTTTAAGCCAGATGCAGATTTAACTGGATTACAAACAACAATAATATCTGTTGCTTTAAAACTGGTCTTTGGCACTTTCAGATCATTTACAACTCTATCAAAAACACCATAAGGACTATCACCATGGATTGTTCCTGCAACAACATTTGCTAAAGCTCCAACTCTCATTGCTTCATAAAGAGCTATTGCTTCTTCAGAACGAACTTCCCCAACAATTAAACTAGAATCTCCCATTCTAAGACTTGTTCTAATACCTTCTGCAGCAGTGATTTCCTGCTCGCCTTTTGTTATAACAGACTGAACCTTAAGTGACTGAATATCATAATTTAATTTCTTAAATTCATAAACTGGAATTTCAAGTGTATCTTCAACAGTAATTATACGAACAGTTCTAGGAATTTGAACCATAAGTGATGCTAAAACACTGGTTTTTCCAGCAGAACGTGTTCCTGCAACCAACATTGTTCTTCCACCTTGAATTATAAAATCTAAAAGTCCTGCAGCTAAATGTGTAAGCATTCTATTCTTAACAAAAAGTGGAAGTGTCCACGGTCTATCTCTATGCCTTCTAAATGAAAATGCTAATCCACTTGGACTAAGTGGTGGTTGTATAACTGCAACTCTAGACCTTGAGCCAGGAACTAATAATTCTGCATCTAAAACGGGATTTGATTCATCAAGCGGTCTGCCAGACATTAATCTAAGTTTTGTTGCCCATGCATCAACATCCATAGGTGTAATTGTTATATTTGTAACACATTCGCCATAATCTGCATGTATAATTGTAATTTGAGTCATTGAAGCAGGAGAATTTATAGAAATGTCCTGAACTTTTGGGTCTTTTAATATTAACTCAATTAAGCCAAAGCCAATTGTATATCTAACAAGAATATCTGCAAGCTTGTCAATTAAATCATAATCTACGTTCATTCCTTTTGACCGAACAAGATCTGAAATAAGGTCTTTTCCAACTTTTTTGAAAACTTCTCTTGTATGTTCTGGATCAACAAACTCTGCTTTAGTTGGCTTATGTTTTGCTAAAATATCTTTTGCTCTACCTAAAATCAAATAATGCTCTTCTAAAAGATCATATTCAGGGGGAACTAAATGATATATGGGTCGAATATCTTCTTTCTTTTTAAGAATAATAATTCTATTCCCACTAACATCATATGCACTAAGTTCTTTTGCGCCAATTGGAAGAGTCTTTGCAACTTTTGCAAATAAGAAATTTGGCTTAATTTCAGGATTAAAAATAATTTTGTATATATCTCTATTACTTGGATCATAATTTTTCAAATGAGGAATTACTTGTTTTATTATAGCAAGTTTTGACATTTTATTAAATATATTCTCAAGTAATTTAGCAAATGTATCATTGCTTCGCTTACAATTAGTGCAAACTCTCTTTGTAGATTTCTCTTCTTGGAGACGTTTAGTAAGATGAACATATGCGCCAATAGGGTCTTCCCTAAGTTCAGACATAACAAATATTTCCATAAAATTTCTGCGCGCAGGTAAGCAAACAGAACATCCTCCAAAAGATGCACTACCTAAAACATGATCATTTTCTAATAAACCTTTAATAAATTCAGCTAATTCTGAGAGTGCTTCTGCCTGAGCACCATCATAAATAAAATCTTCTCGTTGTCTAAATGCTACTTGTGTTACAGAACCAACATCAAGTAGGAGATTTATTACTTGTGCCATACAAAAAGGTCTATCTTCAATACTCGGAACAATTGCGTAGCCTTCATAATTAATAAGTAATGTTTTTTGATTGCCTTCAGATATAATTCTATAGTTTTTCTGAGTTTTTTCGTTAGTTTTTACCATTGCTAAGGATTAAGTAACATTTATAGTTATATAAAATTACATATGTATAAGATATATAGTTTTTGGAGCTAAAATGAAACCTGAACAAGATGGACAAAGAATGATTGTAAGTGCGCTATCTCAAATGGATAGAAAAATTAAGTTAGTAGAAGAAAGAGTAACTGGCTTAAGAAATCATATTGAACTTATTGAAAACAATCTAATAGAAACAAATCAAAAACTTGTGCAAGAAGCAGAAGATTTTAACAAAACTGCACAGGATTTAAGAAAACAAATGCAAGAGAATTTAGATCAATTAAATAAAATTTCTGAACATATTAATAATTTTGCTAGTAAAGATAGTGTAAAGGTTATTGAAAGATATATGGAAATAATAAATCCTCTAAGTATTATGAATAAAGAAGATGTTGAAGAATTAATTGAAGAAAAAATTAGTAACAAAGAAGAGTAGAGGAAAATTATATATATTTGAAACTATATATTAGAAGATATAACGGATATTAAAATGGCATTACTTGATTTTCTAAAAAAGAAGGAACCTGTAGAAGACTTATCACATGATACTTTTGGAGAAGGAAACGATTTTTTCCCACCTCCACCAGGGGGCGGTCCTATGCCTGAACCAAACATTTCTCCCGCATTAAAGCAACAAATGAATGCACCACCACAAATGCCTCCTCCAAATATGAATCCTAATCAATTTGGCTCAGCAGCACCACAATTTGGACCTGCTCCAATGGATGCACCACCACAAATGCCTCCTCCACAACAACAATTACCACCTCCAAGTATGCCAAAAATGAATATTCCTCAAATAGATAATAATATACCTGAACCACCAATGCCTCCAGCAAAAGAAAATATTCCTATAGAACATGAAGAACACAAAGACCATGTTACACTTATGACTGATGATATTGAACAAATTGCTGAAACAATAATTGATGAGAAATTTGAAAAACTAACTGCAAAAATAGATAATCTTGATGCTTGGAAAAAAGATATTGACACAAAGATTACCACCATGACTAAAACTGTAACTGATATGCAAACTAGATTAAATGAAACTCAAAAATCAATTATGAATAAAGTTTCAGAATATAATAAAAGTATAACAAATGTTGATTCTGAAATCAAAGCACTTACACAAGTCTTTGGTAAAATAATGCCTACATTCACGCAAAACGTAAAAGAACTTTCTAAAGTTGTTGGTAAGGTAAAGAAAAAACCTATTTCATCAACAACTTCTACAAGTAAACGTGGAAGACCTAAGAAAAAATAAATAATTATTTTAAAATTTAAGCTACTTTAACTACCGTAACCATGTATGTAGCAGTTCCGAATACAATAAACATTACTAATAAAGATAATATTGTTGGATGAAAAATCGTATTTCTAAGCAAATCCTGACGCTCATCAAAACTACTCTCGGGGAGAACTGTTGTTGTTCCATCATTAGTTTCAGTTATTAATACAGTATTTGTTCCAGAATCTCCTCCTCCACTTCCAGTATTAATTCCAGATAATACATTTCCTGAACTACTTTCTTGATTTGAAACACTTAACTCGGGAAAACTCTCACTAAGGAAAATAAATACACCAATTAAAAGAACGGCAATTATTACACCATAAACACCTGGATGAGTAACAGCACTTTGCATAGTATCATCTTTAACTCCAATAAATCTAAACAAAATAAGAATCATAATCATAACTAAAAATAATCCAAACAAATAAGGAACAATTAATTGAATAAATATTAAAATGGGCATAAATTGAATTGATAAAAATGCGATTATGAATGCTAAAATTGAATTTATGAACTTATCATCTCCAAAAGGTTTTACATAAGATAAAACACCATATGTTAATGTAAATACAAGCATAAAAGGCATAATAATTGTAAATATACCAAATTCCTTTAGAAACTGAACTCCAGATAGTAATGATACCATTATTATTTTGCCTTTACTATGAAATATATTGTCGCGAGTGGCAAACCAACCATTAACGCGAGCACTATTGCAAAGTTAACCATAATACTTATTTGTTCGCTAGATAAACCACTAGGTCCTGAACTGCCTCCAGAACCACCTGAGCTACTTCCAGAACCACCATCATCTGCAAATCCGCTCGCTACATCATGAATAACGGGAATTTCAACACTTTCAAGAGACATATCAACAACGCCTAAAAATATAAGTATTAAAATTAAAACAATAAATTTTGCAGTCCATGTGCTATTCTCAAAATAATCTTTTTTTGCAGGTCTAATGCCGAGCATTCCTAAAACCATAAGTAAAAACACAACGAGTATTAACATAAAAGATGCTGCAGGTATTATTTCATTTATCATTTTAACAACATCTGTTGATGCAATTACAAAAAATGCTGCAATAAATGAGATTATCGCATAAAGCGGTCTTGTTTTGTCATCAGGCTCACCAAATATATGTGTAAATATAAGAACGCCATAAAATATTGCAAATACTAAAATAAGTGGAAGAACAACCTCAAAAAATCCAAAGTCTTTCATAAACTGCAAAGATTCTGATAATGGTGCTATCTGTGTATTTGCTAAGGTAGCGTTTGCCATATTAGTTACATACTCCTAATTTTATAAATAAGATTAGCGAATCTTTGATTCGTGCCATTTAAACTGTAGTCTATAGTTTAATATAAATGTTTCTAAGATACCTAACTAATAATGATCATATTGTAATTTATGCTCTAATGTTTTTTCAGCATTTTCAATTAATTTTAATACATTACCAAGAAGTTTTTCATGATTTACAACGATTTTTCCATGTACATCAATTTGTAATTCTATCATCTCAAAATATTCTTTAGGTTTATTTATAAATCCAACGCCATCTCGTTCAATTATTTCATCTAGAATAACAATAAATTTAGAAACTTTTATTTCTTCTTTCTCTAATTCTACAGCCATATTAAAAGCAGCAGTTAATTCTTGTAATACTATCTCTCTTTTTTTAAGATTAAAATCCTTTAGCGCTTTTATTTTTATAATAGAATCTTTCAGTAATATAACTAATTGTTTGCCTAATCTTTCTTCAACATTATCTTCGCGATTTATTTGCTTTAATTTTTTAAGCATATTTTTAATCATAGCTATATTACTAGAAGCATCTTTATCAACAAGCTTAATAATATTTTTTCTAAAGTTTTTTATTTCTGCATATACTTTACGATCAAAATTAAACATAACTTTAATATCGGTAAGTTCTCTTTTAATCTCATAAAGAACTTCTTCTACCTGGTGATTAACTCCCGCAATTATTGCTCTATCTCTTTCAGACATGCCCTCTTCTAATTTTTCCTTTGCTTGCAAAAGTTCTTTGTTCCTCTCCACTAACGGCATAAACGTTGCTTTAATTATATTCAAAGCATTTCTTCTTGTTAATTGATATGTTGGTGAACGGGATAATTTTTTAATTCTTCCGGCTTTACCAAAACCTGTTGAAGATATTTTTGACATTAATGCTAAATAACCAATAAATGATGGATTTATTGCAGATTTTCCAAAAGATTTTACTGCTAAATTACGATAAGTCTGTAGTGACATCATTTTCCGAAGTCTATTTGAATTATCTCGCATATCATTAATTGTATTTAATTGAGCTTTTTTAACAGAATAATCTCTAATATTAGCAACTTCTTCATATTCTCGTTTCAAATTATCTCTAATTTTTATAATATCTCTTAATTCATTTGTAGCAATTGCAGAAGCTAAATTAAAATTCCAATTTTCAATTGCTTTGTACATTTTTACAAATCCTTTTTCTTCATCAATAATATCTCCAGCAACATCTTTATCATCATCTGCAATATCTGTAATTGTTTTTGGTTCTTTACCTAAATTACTATTATCTGCTGGATCTGGATTTTTATTTCCACCGAATAAACTATTACCAGAGCCTCCACCAGAGCTATCTCCAAACTTCCAGTCCTTCATAATGCCAATTATACCTATAATCAACATAATAAATCCAATAAATGTAATTACTGCGCCCCAACCTTTCATTCCAAGATGTTCAAAATAAAACATTGAAAGTCCGATGACTGCTGAACCTGCTCCATATAAAGCTAATTTAGCATATCCAGATTTATCTCCCTCTTTTAAATTTGATACAAATTGTAATAAAGTTACTGCCAACATAATTGTTATGAAAAACGCAAGATACCCCACAATAACTTCTGAATAATACCATGCACCTAATAATGCCCCTGCCAAAGAAAATATAGACATTGCAGCTTTACTCGACTCATCTCCATAACCACCTTTACCACCAAATGCTTTTGATGCTGCATAATTCATAATTGCAAAAGTCATAATAAACGATATAATAAAATTAATCAGAGGTGCATCAATGGATAACTTAACAATTTGAAAATAATCGCTGGCACTTGTAGCACCCTCAAAATCCCATGCCTCTCCGGTTGCTGCACCAGTTATATCTCCAGCGTACAACTGTCCTGCGAGAAATGCTCCCAGCATTAAGAGCATCGTGAATAGGAATACTGTTCGCTCTTTACGAGATTGCATAACTTGTATACCATAGGATATTTATATATATTTTGTAAAAAAACTGTAAAACTAATTAAACCAAAATGTATGATGATATTTTTTAAGTGGCTCAATATAACGCTTAAAGTTCCATTTGTAAGAACGTTTAGTAATATCGCCCTTAGCAACTCTTTCCTTAACTCTTATTTCAAATATTTCTAACTCACTTAGTAATATTTTAAACTGATTTTCAAGTTCTTTTTTCAAAGCTTTTTCCAAAGCAGGCGTGCTTTTATTTACTTCTCGTCTCAATTCATTTTCTTCGTCAACAAGAAGTCCATATTCTTTTGATAATAATCTCTTTTCATGAATAATATCTTGAAAATTAAGTTCTGCTTCTCGTCGTATTTTAACTTTATCAACAAGATTTTTTATTTTAGCTCTAATAATTTTCTGACGTGCTACTTTATGTTTTATATCATTTTTTAACTTAACAATATCTTTATTTTCAGTAAGCAATTGTTGAAGTAACGTTTCAGTTCTATGTAAATTATAAAAAAAGTGTCCACGCATATCTGCGTCCGTTTTCTTATACATTTTCCGATATGCTTTCCTAACTCTCTTAAGATATCTTTTAAGCTTCCATTTCTCCACACGAGACATTACTTTAAAGCCTCCATCTCATAATCTGCTAGCTTTCCCGGAATAATAAGACATGCAGGTGTTCCAAATCGCTTGCTCATTAATTCCTTAGCAGCTCCAGATTTTATAATTTGCTCAGAAGTTCCTAATTGAGAGCAGCCAATACAAAATGTGCTATTTGTGAACACTTTTGACTTTCGCTTTCTTGCAATCTTAATCAGGACATCAATTGCTTCTTTTACGGTCATGAATTTATTTAACTCAGGTCTTAAATCTAAAAGAAATAGTGTATGTGCTTGAATCTTTTGATTTTCTTCAAGAATATCAAAAAAGCTTTCTGGTTTGAAATTATTTTGCCAAAATGGAACTGAAGCAGCTTTGCCAAATTTATAAAGTGAAAGTCCTGTATCTGCAATAGCTGTCAGGATTGAAGGTCCATGTAAAATTTCAACTTTAATCTTTTTCTTCTTTGCAGATTGAAGAATTTCAGTATGTGTTGTGGCTGAAAGTGCATCTCCATAAACTAGAAGTGCTATGTTTCGCGTCTTTGCATTATTGAAAAAAGGTTTTACAATTTCAACATGGTCTCTATTTAAAACTACTACTTTCTTTCCAATTAACTTCTCAAGTTGCTTTAGTGAAAAATCACTGGCAGAGGTATAATTTTCAAGATAAACTTCAGAGCACTTTTTTAGAACTTCTAATGACCTAACTGACAAATCTTTAAAACTTAAACCTAAACTAACTAAATATAGCATATTTTGTTTAGTTAAAGATTTAATTTAACAGTTTAGACATTACTAGTTAGTTATAAACAAATTATAAATACTATATAAGCTATCTATTCTTAAAATGGTACTAAAAAAACCAGTTATGAATGCAACAGAAAAAAGACACCTTGTATCTATAGCTAAGCGGATAAATAGCATTGAAACACTATTAAAAAAAGAGCCAGCATTATTTCGTAAAACAAAAAAACCACTAGAAAGTGCTAGAAAAACTATATTAAGAGCATTGGGGGGTAAAAAATAATGGGATGGCTTGGAAGACTTAGAAAAAAAGAAGTACAAGTAGAACAACAAATAGAAAATCCCATGAAAAAAGGAAACCCTATGAATTTTGATCAGATATTAGTGGCATTTAAAAAAATGAGTACATTAATAGATGATGAATATACTTTAGAAAACAGTGAATTAAATATTGATGCTGCGAAAAAAGTGAAAATTAAAGAATTATTGGAACTAGGTAACAAAGAAAGAAAATTGTTATTAGACATACTAGCACGAGTTAATACAAAAAGAGTATATTACAAACAGGTAATGAGTGATTTAATGCGCGGTCACGAAACCATGGGTAAAACAACAAATCCTACACATCCAACAGTTATAGCTAATAGAAAAAGATATATGGAACAGATGCAAGGAATAATTGTTGAAACTGCTCAACTACAAAAACTCGCATATTCTGAAGCTAGAGAAGATAGTGTGCTGTCAGATATTCTTAAAGAAGAACGTGAATTGATGGTTTCTATTCTAAACATGAATCGTAAACAGGAAACAGAAGCTCTTAGTTTAAGAAAAGTTTTGAAAACAGAAGCATAATTTTTTATTTATTTTATAATTTTTATTATTAATAGGTATAGTTAAAAATATCGATTATATCATATAAAATGGTCAGATGTTTTAAAACTAAGAAGGAAAATACACAAGAACTAAAGAAGTTCTTACGAAGCAAGAGTTGGTTTAATGATCAATTTAAGATAGGGCACTCTGGAAAATATGTTCTACTTCCGATTATAGATAAAGCTAAACAAAAAGACATAGTAAACAAATTCATAGGAACTATTGAAGAACGGAATTTAATTAAAATAGATGATAAGAAAGTTGAAAACTTGAGAGACGCATTGAAGAAAGTTATTCCTGCAGACAAAGTTGAATCAATAAATCGTGGTTTTGAAGTTGTTGGAGATATTGCAGTTCTTGAAGTTCCTGAAGAAATTGTTCCTTTAGAAAAAAGCATTGCTTGGACACTAAAACGAATGAAACCAAGTATAAATATTGTAGCTAAAAAAGCTAATAAAACTAATGGCAAATATCGAATAAGAAAAATTAAGGTTTTAGTTGGAGAAAACCGAACTGAAACAATTCATAAGGAGTCAGGTGTTAAAATTAAAACTGATTTAAATAAAGCTTATTTCTCAGCTAGGCTAGGCACTGAAAGACTGCGAGTTCTAAAGTTAATCAAGCCAAAAGAAAATGTTTTAGTTGTATTTGCAGGAGTAGGTCCATATCCATTAGTAATTGCAAAACACAAACCACTATCAAAGATAACTGCAATTGAATGGAATCCTGCAGCAGTGCGATTCTTTAAAGAAAATTTAAAACTTAACAAATTTGAAAACAGAATAAATATAGTCAAGGGTGATGCACATATTGAAATACCTAATTTAAATGAAAAGTTTAACCGCATTATAATGGTGCTTCCTGGAGAATCACATAAATTTTTAAAAGAAACACTTAATGTTGCTAAAAAAGGTGCTGTAATTCATTTATATCAATTTGAGCACGTAGACAAAGTTAAAGAACGCGGTGCTGAAATCAAGCAGATGATTGAAAAATTAGGTAGAAAAGTTAAATCAATCAAGGGTGTCCGAAGTGGATATTTTGCACCTAAAATCAATCGATATAGTTATGATATTTTATTGGAATAATGTCAATTATATATCATAGATTTTTCAATAGAAATCTTTAAGAATGATTTAGTGGAGTTCTAAGTATGCTAACAGGTGAGTATCCCTGGACACTCTAAGAACATCTTGCTAGCTAGAACTCTCGAATTATTTGGTGATTATGCGTGGAAAAAGCGAGAGCAATCGAAATAGGGGTCGTAGCATAAAGCAAAACGAGGTCTTGCTAACAAGCAAACTTCATTTGCATGTAACCCGGCAGTGTGGCCGGCTCCAAATGCCTTTCTCTTATGTGAAGAGAATAATTCGAGAAACAATTTCTCGTGGCTATAGAACCCGGTTAATGGGGGTTCAAAGCGAATCCATTTGCTTGATGCGAACGTGTTCGAAGAAAATCCCTCCGACCCCACTCGCAATTCTTAATAATAACAAGGAATGTGTATATAATGGTTAATGAAAATAAAGTTGACGCCTTTGGAACTTCGGATATTAAAGATTATAATAAAATCATAAAGGAGTTTGGAGTATCGTCAATGGAATCTCTTGTTAAATACATGCCAAATCCTATTTCGTTATATCGAAGAGGTATTGTATTTGCACACAGAGATTTTGATATGATTATTGATGCTATGGAAAAGCAACTTCCATTTGTTATAATGACGGGAATTAAGCCATCAAATTTCTTTCACTATGGCTCAAAAATGATTGTTGATCAATTGGTTTACTTACAAAAGCATGGTGGAAATGTTGTATTTGCTGTTGCAGATATTGAGAGCTTAGCTGACAATGAAATGCCTCTAGAAAAAGCTAAAGAAATTGCAAGAGATAACATTATTGATTGTATTGCTTTAGGTCTAGATCCAGATCCAAAGAAAGCGATATTTTACAAGCAAAGTAAAGATTTAACGGTTCTAAAAGCTGCTCAAGTTTTTTCTAGCAATGTAACAAACAATATGATGAAAGCAATTTATGGTGAACATGAGCTTAAGATTTATAATGCGGCACTAACTCAAATGGGAGATATTCTAAAACCTCAGCTTGAGAATGGTAAGACAAGAACAGTTGTTCCTGTTGGATTTGACCAAGACCCCCATATTCGATTAGTTAGAGATATTGCGCGCAAACATAATTTTATTCCTCCTTCTGGAACATATAATAAATTTATTGGCTCTTTAACCGGTTCTGCAAAAATGAGTAAGCGAGAGCCGGAAGGAATAATTTTCTTAAATGAAAGTGCTGAACTAGCTTGTAAAAAAATTAAGAAAAAGGCATTTACAGGTGGAAGAGATACACTTGCAGAACAAAAACAACTTGGTGGACAGCCAGAAATTTGTAAAATATATGAACTTTATGAATATGGATTAATTGAAGATGATAAAGAACTTGAAGATATACAAAAACGCTGTAAGAGTGGAGATTTAATGTGTGGTGATTGTAAAGAAATTGCTTGTAATAAAATGACTGCATTCCTTAATGAACATCAAAAGAAACGTAAAGAAGCTCGCAAAATCGTTGATAAATTTCTTAAGTAGAAAAACTTAAAAGTAAGAAAATTCTTACATATATATATGAAAATTAAAACTGTAACAGTATCTGAAAAAGGGCAAATCGCATTACCTGTAGACTTCCGTAATATTATTGGAATAGAAAAAGGTAGTGAATTAATAATTTTGCAACAAGGTCAAGAATTAATTATTAAAAAAGTTGAAGCTTTTGCTGATTTATTAAAAAATGCAGAATCTACAGCTAAACAATTATGGGATAACAAATATGATGAAATCTGGAATGATATTTAAGCAAGGTGAAATTGTAATAATTCCGTTTCCATTTACAGATCTAAGTAGTATAAAACAAAGACCTGTTCTAATATTATCAAAAGAAAATTACAATAACAAAACAGAAGATATAATTATATGTGGAATTACATCTAATCCAAAAGCAATTGAATTTTCAGTTATAATTGATAACAATAATCTAAAAGAAGGACAAATACCTATTAAAAGTAAAGTAAAAGTTGATAAAATATTTACATTAAATCAACAATTAGTTATTAAAAAAGTTGCAACATTAGATAAAGAAACATTAAACCAAGTATTAACTAAATTAAATTATTTATTTTAAAGTAAAACTTATATTCTATAAATTATAATTAGAAGATGATATGGTTATATTTCCTGTTGATAATCATAATTGCTATTCTTGAATTTCTAGATGAGATTACAACTAAATTTGATTTAAATAAATTTGGAATTCAGCAAGAAAGTAATAAACTTATTCGCAGTCTTGAAGAAAAACAAGGTGAGAAAGGTGTTTTTCTTTACAAGCTAATCTCAACAATTGGCTTTGCAGTAATTGGTTATATAATATACACTGTTGACCCAATGTATTTCTATATTCTTTCAGGTATTGTAATTGCTCTATATACTGGAGTTGTTATCCATAATTACAAACTAGAGAAACAAAACTAATTCGAACAATTTATAACCTTATTTTTAGACACATAATATGAGAATAGTTAGTGCTTGTTTGCTTGGTTACACTTGTAGATATGATTGTAAAAGCAAACCTCATAAAAAAGTTATTGCTTTGTTTGAAAAAGAATATTTAACTCCGGTCTGTCCAGAACAACTAGGTGGGCTACCAACACCAAGAACGCCATCTGAACAACAAGGAGATAAAATAATTTCTAAAACAGGTGAGGATGTAACTGCACAGTTTACTGAAGGTGCACAGAGAACGCTTAATATTGCAAAAGCAAAAGGTATTGAAAAAGCTATTATGAAGCAAAAAAGTCCGTCTTGTGGTTGTGGAAAAATATATGATGGAACATTTACTGGAACATTAATTGATGGCGATGGAGTTACAACTACGCTTTTGAAGAAAAATGGAATTGAAGTTATAACTGAAGAAGATCTTTAAAAATCAGCTAAGCTCTTTTGGTTTTTATTTGTTTGAGATTTATTTAAACCTAAAGCAGAATCAATTCGAGATTCCTTAAAACCATGTCTCTGACAAAGAATTTCTTTGACTTTGTTTATATCCAATGGCTTCCACTCTAACGTATATCCTGTTGAGATAGCAGGTTTTAGAAATATACCTTGAACTGCATCAAACTTTGGCATGTCTGCTTTGTATTTTTCAATGTTTCCTTCTTGGATAATCTTAACTGCAGTTTTTGGTCCAATTCCTTTTACACCTGAATTAAAATCTGTTCCAACAAGAATTGCTACATTAATCAAACCTTTATGGTCAATTTTTAGTTTATTTAGCGTGTCTGTTAAGCTAATTATTTCAGGAGTTATTATTTTAGTTCCTCGCTTTTTCTGAGAAATAGTTAAATTTCGGATAACTCTTTGTGCTCCAAAAAGTAAAGTATCATAATCTTGAGAAACTACTGCCCAAACTAAACCTTTTTGACACATATATGCTGCTTGTGCTTCTGCATCTCCAAGTGCTTGGATAACGGGCAGACCCATTGCTTGAATAAGTTCTTTTGATTCTTTAATCATTTCAGAATTCAGAGTTATTGATTGCTGACCATATTTTCTAGCAGTTTCAATGTCTCCTGCAGCAAGAGCTGCTTCATGTTTTACCTTAGCTGCTGCGCGAATCGCTCTTCTTGCAGCTTGTGTGTCTGCTTTTAGTTCAGGTGCATCACCATCAAATACAAAACAAGGCTGAACACCTGCTTGCATCAGCTTTAAAGTTCTGTGAAAAATTCCGCTTAAATGAGATGTTACATTTCCTTGCTCATCTTTCAATGGAGTTCCATCTCGCTGTCTAATTGCTGAAAGAAATTGAAAAAGAACATTATATGCATCAATAGCTACTTTTTTGCCTGCTAATTCATCTATAGAAATCGGTTCTTTTACAACTAAATCTTTAAACGGAACACCTATAATAATCACCTAAATAAATGTATAATTATAATATTTTAAGGTTTTAGCTAATTTACTTTAGTTTAGCTATTTTCTTTAATCCGAAAAATAAGTTTCCAATAAGTAATGCTTTTTTGCCATTTGGATAAACTAAAAATCGCTGTCCATGAAGATCTTCATCATGGAATTTTGCTATAATTGCTTGAAAACCTCCATTTGATAATGTAGATCTATTCTCATTTAGAATTTTACCTACACTAGAATTAACTTTATGGTAGCTTCCATCACATGATTTCGCACACAGGATTACCTTACTAACATCAAGAGATTTGTCTATTTCTTCTTCTGGAGCTAGCTTCGCTGCTCGGAATGAATTATCACTCATTTTTTGTAATACTGCTGTATTTACCATAGTGTTACTACTTAAATTAGTTTAAAAAAGTAACTATTTATCCAAAAGCTCTTCGGACATCAATTACATCTACAGATTGAACTCCAGCAATTTTAGCAAATTCTTTTTCCATTGGTTCTGTATCGCCTTTGCTTTCGTCACGCATAAATATGAATTCTAATGCTTTTAATCCAAATGCAATTGGAACAATTTCAGAAGTATGATATTTACTTCCATCTTTTTCAACAATTTTCTTTACTTCGGTTTCAATTTTACCTAAATCAACATCTGGAGATTCAGGCATTATTTTTGTTTTAACATATACTTTAGCCATAATTACCTCTAAGGACCTTCAAAACCACATTTACATATGTATTTTGTTCCTAATTTTCTACATTTTCCGCATCTTAAAACATCTTCTTTGCTACACTCAGGACATTTAAATCCAGTTGAGCTCATATCGTTAGTTAAGCTTGCGTTACAAGATGTGCATCTTCGTTCTGCCATTGTTGGAAGAACAAAAAGGCATTTAAAAGCGTTGCGCTGAATAAAATATGTTTGAATATTTGATGGTTTTTATTTTAGGAGGATTTCCTATTGCAGAGATTCGTGGTGCGATTATTTATGGTATGGCAATGAATCTCAATATGTATTATGTTTTTGCAATAGGTGCGCTAGGTAATATAATTGCTGTTCCAATAATATTTTTTGCTTTAGAAAAACTAAAATTTATTCACTTAGCGAAAAAGCTATTTGGTAATAAAACATATATTAAAATTGAGAAACATCAAAAAGCAATAGACAAATGGGGAGAACTTGCTTTATTAATTTTTACAGCTATTCCTGCGCCAATGACGGGTGCGTGGACAGCATCACTTATAGCAGTTTTACTTAAAATGAATAAGAAAAAATCATTTGTAGTAATCACATTAGGAATATTAATTGCAGGCACTGTAACTTGGGCAGTTGCAACAGGAATTATTACAGGTTTAAGTTCAATAATATAAAATGAAAATAAAAGACACACCAGAAGACTTTATTGTAGAAGAGATTTCTGAAGTAAAACCAAAAAAAACTGGAGAATACACATATGTTCAGCTAAAAAAAGAAAACTGGACAACACAAAGAGCTATTCAGCAGCTATCTCGAAGGCTTCGTGTATCAAGAAATAGAATTGGGTTTGCAGGTAATAAAGATAAATTTGCGATTACAACACAAGTTTGCTCTGTTTGGAAAATTGAGCCAGAACAAATAAAGCATATAAATATTAAAGATATTGAACTGAAAGTGCTGGGTAAGGGCGATGAACGAATAAATCTTGGTGACCTTAAATCAAATAAATTCAAAATAATTGTTAAAGAAGTTAGTAAATCTGAGCTAGAAAACTTAGAAAAGAACTTTCCAAAAATTAAAAAACAAGGGTTCGTAAATATATTTGGAAAACAACGCTTTGGAAGTGCAGGTAATTCTGGGAAAATTGGTGCTGAAATAATTGAAGGTAATCTTGAACATGCAGCTAAATTATTCATAACTGAACATGGTGATAATGAACGTGCTCAGGAATTTGGTAAATTTGCTAAGAAAAACTGGGGTAAATGGAAGGAAATCATCAAAGAATGTCCTGATTTTCTTGGTTTGGAAAAAGCAGTCTTAAATTGGTTAATAAGAGTATCTACTGATTTTGGTGGTGCAATAAGAGCAATTCCAAAGCCGACAAGGAGAATTTTCGTAAGTGCATATCAAAGCGAGATTTGGAATAAAGAAGCTCAGAAAAGTAAAGCTGAGATAATCAATATCGATCCAATTGAAATAAAAAGTATGCCTGAGCTAAATATGCGAGGCGCTGAAAGACGAAGAATTGTTAAAACAAAAAATCTGAAAAAGAAAGTTAAAGGTAAAACTGTTGAGCTTGAGTTCGAGCTTCCAAAGGGATGTTATGCTACAGTTTTAGTTGATAAATTATTTAGATAATATAAACGGTTCAAATAATAATATCTAATTCGCCTCTTGAAACCGTATAATCAAAAACAATATCATGATAAACAATTGATGGTTGTCTTGTGATATCCCATTTCTCAATAAGATTCTTGACGATTTTTGACTCGCTAAAAGCTGTATCAAATGAATAAATCATAGTATTTGGATTTTCTTTTTTATATTCTGTAAGGATTATACCTTGAATTTCGCAAGATGGACAATCTCTATTTGAATAAAAGAATAAAATCGTCGGGTAATCATAACCGCACTCTTCATTTACTCTCTGAACAAACAGCCAGTGCTTTATTTCCATAACAAAATACTGGCGTTTAATATTCTTAAGAATTATTTGGAGAGATTCATCCGTTATTTCTCGCTCTAGATAATTCATTTTATCACTCATCTCATTAAGGTCTCGATTCAATGTAATAAGTGACTCTGTATCACAAACATCACTATATGCTAGCTCATATTGAGCTTCAATTTCAAGATTATCTGTGTATAATTCCACCTCAATTTGTTGTAAAGCGTCGATTTTACTATTATAAATAGATGAAGAAAAGGCAAATCCTGCTAAGAAAATTAAAGTAGTTATAGAAAATGCTGCAATAAAGTTCAATTTATTTATTTCACGCATAGGTTAACCAATTAATTTAACTTATAAGAATTATGAAACTCTATTAGTAAGTTTACTAATTAAATTATTATTCCAAACAACTCCACCAAATCTTAAATCCTTACCTGCTAATTTGTATAATAATGTCTTAATCCACCAACTAGCAAACAAGAAAACATAAAGAGCGATATAAAAAAAGAAGCTAATTGCAAATTTCTCTTGGTCTTTTGAATATTTCCTAGCTGCAAAGAAAATAAATACACCTAATAAAAATAAAATAACTACAACAAAATCAACAATACTTGCTGAATAAAAAAATGAATCAAATTTTATATTATATAATGTAAATTTATACATATTATAAAAATCAGATACTGATGCTCTTGTAAAAAACTTAACAGTTTCGAAAATTAATTTTCCTATTGAAAATAAGAACAAAGCTAATGATAATGTAATTGATATTATTGCAGAAGGTAATATGAAAATGCCTAAATAACCATGTTTTACATGAAATAAGCTCTTATGAATTATTAAACAATCTATAAATCCCAAAAACCATCTAACTCTCTGTTTCATCAAATCACTGAAATTATCTGGAGAGTTTGTATAAACCATCGCATCAATAACATTTGCAATACGAAAATGTTGTTTTTGTATTCTCAACGTCATTTCAAAATCTTCAGTTATGTTGTTATCGTCAAAATATCCTACTTTCTTAAAAATAACTTTTCTATATGCTGTAAATGCTCCTGGCGTAACATAAACTGCATCAATCAAAGAGAAAACTTTTCTAAGAAAAATACCAAAGACATACTCGACATATTGTATTCGTTGTGCTAGTGTTTTTGGTGGTGCAGGTCTTATTGCAGGAGCAACTGAAAATATTTCTGGATTGGAAAAATATGAAAGAACTTTATGCAATATATCTTTATCTCGGATATACGTATCTGCATCCATAGTTATAATAATCTCTCCCTTTGCTTTTTTTATACCATAATTTAATGCGTGTCCTTTACCTGCTTTTTTCAATTGAAAGACCTTTACACCAAATTTCTCAAATTTCTTTGCGATTGCATAAGTTTTATCTTTTGACTCTCCATTTTCAATAACCATTATCTCTAAAAGTCTCTTTGGATAATTAATAGAAAGTGCAGATTTTATTGTAGCAGCAATACCTGCTTCCTCATTATGTGCGGGAATAATAATAGTTACAGAATATTTTTTAGGATTTTTTGGGTTTTTCATATGTTGAATATTCTGCAAAAATATGAGTATGAAAAACGTGCTACAAAATACACTAAAATATACAACAACAAATAATAAAGTCGCATGAAAACCTGTTATCAAACCAAACATAAAAGAATCACAAAATCATATTTAAATTAATTGTGCTACTGAGTTATACTTTAAGCCCTAAGAGATGCATGCTATATTTATCAGCTGTGGCAATTAAGCTCTCACTAGTTTTACCAGAAACAATTGTACAATCTCCTTGCATCTTAACTTCATCTTTTCCATCTAATGTAAAAAACAACACCGCTGTTGTGCTTGTAGAATCATTACATGATTTTATGGGAATTTTATCATCATATGTCTCATTTGGTATATCTGCAGTCAGAGCTGAACTTGGATATACACTATTAACATTAACAATAACAATAAGCCGACTAAGTTCTGCTAAAGCAAGCTGAATATTATTTTTTGTATCTTCAAAATCATCTGTATTTGGGTCAAAAACTAAGTATATTTTTTCAGAAGTTTGTATTTTATCAACAGCTGCTTCTTCTATTTTAATATGTGAGACATTTCGAGGGTCTGTTCTAAATGGGACCATAGTTCCAGCACCTAATTCATCTACAATAAGTGCTTCAAAGCTATCTTGATACGTGTCTTCATAAAAATAAAACCCATTCACATCAATTGGTTCTCTACCTGCAATTATTGCACCTGTTGGACCTGTTTCTTCGCCCTCATTATTATCATCATTATTAACTGCAATTCCCATAAGAGAGCCTAACATAATAAATACTACAAGCAAACCAAATATTCTATCATATCTCATAACTAATATAAAATCGATTTAATATAAAAGCTTAGCGCTAGTCAATAAAATTAAAAAAGAAAAAAGAAAAGGGATTAATCCCTTTATTCTACAACTTCGTCTTCTACGACTTCTTCTTCTACAGCGACAGTTTCAGTTACAGCAGTAACGCTTGTTCCTGAGACTTCAACAGCCATTTTACCATCTAAGTCTGCTGCGTATGTAGCATAGTCTTTTAAGATGTTTGCTGCGTCTCTTGTGTTTGCTGCTTCCCATCCAGCGACTACTAAAGCCATATTTGTTCCACCGAAAGCATTCTCATATAATTTGATAAGTGCTTTGTCTGCAGGGATTCCAGATGCTGCTCCATATGCAGGGTATGTTAAACCCATAGCTTCTGCTGCTAATGGATTGATAGCTGGTCCACCAACGATAATCATTGGTTTACTAGTCTTATCTGTTACTTCTGTATCTAATTTAACTAAGTCGACACCTGCAATTGAGTTAACTTGTACTGAACCACCTGTTGTTGCGATAGTTGAGGATTGTCCTTGTACAATTATATTAGCTCTAATCTGATCACTTGGAACACTAATCTTAACTTCATCTGAAGCACCATTGCTCTTTGGATCATATATCATAATACCATATGCTGTCAGATGATTCTCATCTTTGGTACTAATATCTGAACTCAAGTTACCCCAGAATAATTCTCCTGCTTCATTTGCACCTAATGTTGGGCCTAATGACGTAATTACTCCTGATGCTGTTGTCCAATTAATAACAATATCATCTCCATAATCAAATTTACTATCGTCATCTTTTACCTTAAAAGTTGTTGTGTATACAGTAGTTGTAAGATTCATAGCGCTCATAATTACATTTCCTGCTTTTGTTGAACCATATATAACATCTAAGAAATCTGTACCCCATGTAGACACATTACCTGCTCCCTCTAAATCATTGTTTGAATCTTCATAGTAAACATGTAACTGAACTGAATCAGAATCATTTATCCATAACCATATCTGATCAGTTTTTACATCTGCACTTAATCCATCAATTGCAGACGCTTTTAACTGTAAACTATCTTCTACACTAGATTTTATACTTATAGTTTCTTCAGATGTTCTTGAAGCATTTTCATTTGAAAGGTCTGTGTCAGATTCAAAAGTCATAGTTAAATCTAAGTAATCATCAGTGGTTAAACTATCAAAGCAAATTTCAATGAAATCATTTGGTAAGTCATAACATCCACCAACTGTAATTGGGTCGTCATCATCTCCATTAATAACAAAGTCATTCTTTATACCAATAGTTGGTCCTGCTGAACCATCTGTCTGGTTTGTGTCTCCGACTGCATTACCTTCTAATCCATTAATTACCCATTTCCAGTCTGGGTCAGTTTTCTTACAGCTTGCACTTGCCCATTTTGTTGCACAATAATCTGTGTATTGATCACTATCTGTATATGATTCTGATGATTGCTCACCAATAACAATACTTGCTGATCTTTCTGCTGTTGTGTCTGAGTAAAATGTTTCATCTACAGTTAATTCAATTCCATTTACAACTTCTGTTCCAGATACAGTTTCAGCTACTCCATCAACATCTACAATAACATTACATGGACTACTTGAACAAGAAGCTACATTATTTAATGTAATAGTCTTATCAAGAACAGTTACAGCATCTCCTACATTTAAGAAGAATTCATCTCCTACATATGCAGTAAATCCATTACCGTTTGCATCAACAGATGTAACTTTCAAAGTTTTACCTAAAAAGTCAATTGTTAATGGTTGACTTGATGATGCTGTACTTACATTAATAGCTTTATCAAATAAGTAATAATATTGTATGCTGTTTCTTGCTACTTCCATATATGGTGTTGTCTCATAGTCATCATCTGAACCAGTTAAACTTGTGTGAACAATTGGACTATCTTGACCTAATACAATCATTTCTCTTACATCATAATCTGTGCTTTGGAAAGTAATCTGACCATCTGTTAACATTGAAATGTCATCATCTTCTAATTCATAATCAAGTGCATCATTATGTGTTGCATTTGCAATTCCTTCACCAAAGTATGCTTTTGCACTAGTTCCACCAGTAACTACAGTTGTTCCTGTTCCAGAAACAGGGCTAACTGCTTCTTGTGCTAGTCGTCCAACAATATCAGTTGCTCCAACGATGTCAGCTGCGTTTGCTCCGCTACCAACTACAACTAGAGCTCCCCATTGTCCTGCTGTGACAAATGGAGCTGGGTAATCACCTAAATCAGTTGCTGCTACTGCGCCAAGTGCTGTTGCACCTAACATCAGCGCGCCTGTTGACATTGCCGCTACTCTCTTAATTGCGGTTTTTGCCTTTATAACAAATTTTTCTTGCATTTTAATTTTCACCTCGAATACCGTCCTGCAGAACGAATTCTGCAATCATTGATACTCCATTACTTATATAGAACTAAGTTCTATTTAAATACATTATGGTCATAAAGCCGACGTATAGCGTTTTTTAGTGTATTTTTCTTCACTGGACAGTTACGAACTGTTCTATTTTTGAAACACGTTTTAATCGCAAACAAAACCTTATATACTATTTCTTAGAAGTGAATTATGGGTTCTGAAGACGAGGTAAAGCCAGAAAAACTTATAAAAGACCTTAAAATAATTACAGCAATTTCTCTGGGTAAAGACCGAAACAAAGAACTTGCTAAAGTTCTTGATACAGATAAGTCATTTACATCTAAAAAAGTAAAAGAACTTGAAGAAAAAGGATTAATTTCTAAAATTGGCGAAGGAAAAGAAACAAGATACAAACTTAATCCATTTCACGTTATGCAATTTTTACAAAGTACAATTGTAATTACAACTAAAAAGAAAAAGGAGGTTAAAAAAGAAGATGATGGAATCCGAGAAGAAGATGAAATATGAAATAACTATGTATAAGTTACTTGGAATATTTATTGTAGGACTTATAATATTCATGGGAATTGGTTTCTGGGTAGGAAATACTTTTGGTTATTCTCGTGGTGTTGATGAAACAGATATAATTGTTCCAGATTACTGTTCAGCTAGTTATAGGAACGGCCAAATTACAGTAACTTGCACAGAACTTGAAGACTATACTGCATTAGAACTATGTAATATGTTATCTAGTTCACTAAAGAACAAAATTAAAGTTGTAGTAATCGCAAATTAAAATATATTATATATAATAATAATTGCGATTACTCAATAATTATTTACTTTTTAAGCTTTTGAAACTCTCTAAAACTTTTTCAGAAAAAGTTTTATCACCGAGCTGAACAAAGTTCAGCGTGGCCAAGAAAATCTATAATTTTCTCTGGAAAACGCTACGCACATATACTTTGCAATAATTTGTAGCTATTTACCTTTTGTTTTTTGAAACTCTCTTTTTAGAACTATATTCTCGGCCTTTAGTGCATGTATCATTTGATTGTATCTGTGAAGTCTAGCTAGCAAATCATTTAATATCATTGTAACTGCTTGTGGGTCATCTGAGATTGGGTCTTCTGGCTCAATGATTTCAACTGAACTTGGCAAGTAATCATAAACTAATCCCATTAATTGAGTTAGAGTTTCTGAAAGAATTTCTAATTCCATAAATGCAGAAAATACTTTTTCTGAAACTTTTGTTGCTTTGTGTGCAGTTCTTTCAACTGTAATCATACCTTTTTCTTTGTCTAGTTTTTCTGCAATTGTTTTAATTGATTTATCAATATGTTCTTCTGGAAAGCCCGCTACTTCAATAATCATCTTTAGGCGAATCCATCCTTCTCTTACTTTCTGACTAATTTCACTTTCTTTCATCCTGCCCCTTTCTTTTCGCGAAAAGAAAGTAGTAAGCTAGCCCAAAGAAAAGGCAATCGCTTTACAAGCTCATTCGCTTCGCGAAAATCTATTTAGATACTTTTGAAAAAATGAACAACACATTTAAACTTATCGAAACTGCAAGCAATAAAAGTAAAGGTAAATTACTATTTTCTTGCGCTTTTGACTCATAAACAACACTACTTGTTATTTTAGTTGGTTGCTTTGGTGTAAGTGCAATATCTTGCTTTTCTTCTAGTTCTTTGATTTCTTCTATCTTTTCTTCTTTAGGTGCCTCAATAATATCTTCTTGATTTTGTTCTTCTGGTTCTTCTGCTTCTATTTCTTCATTAACTTGCTCGCAAAGGTTTTCTTGTCCAGGTGTTGGTCTTGCAGAGCACCATTCTCCATCAACTAATTGTAAAGACTCTCCATTTCCATCTGCACCCCAATCAGAAGAATAAGTTACACAAAACAAATCGGTTTTTTCAGAATCTCTTATACAAAGTTCTTCTCCTGTATTCTTTAGAGCAAATGCTGAATCCAAAATAGTGTAACTAAAATCTAAATTTTCAGGCTTATCTGCAATTATAATATAATCTCCTGTTGCAAAAGTACAAACATCTCCTTTAATGTAATGATTTGTGTCTGCTTCAAACAATTTATGAACGCAAATATCTATGTCGCTTTCATCATTATAAATCTCAATCCATTCAAAGCCAGTATCTTTACCTTCAACATTATACATAATTTCTGTAATCTGAACAGAAGCACCAACAGGTAAAAGTATACAAATCAGAATTACTAATATAATTAATCTCATAAATATCATATGATTCAGAATATATAGCAATTTCTATAGTAAATTATTAAAAGAAGAAGTGTTTCGGATATTTGTGATAATATGGGTTTACTAGATAGATTCAAGAAAAAAGAAGATAATTTTGATAATCTTCCATTTTTACCAAATGAACCATCCTTGCCACCATTACCACCACAAAAAGGTATGCAAATGGGTCGAGGTATGCCGCCAATGCGTAGAATGCCTCAAAAAATGAGTGGACCTGGAGATTTACCAGAATTACCACCAATTCCAAAGATTCCTAGGGAAGATAGCAGAGACCTTCCACCAATTCCAAAACTACCAAAACCAAAAGATTTTGGTGATGAATTGCCTCCATTATCTGAACCAGATTTTGGTGATGAAAAATTACCTGATATTGAAGATGATGATTTAAATACGCCTGAACTTTCACAACCTAGACCAATGCCAACATTCAGACCAGCACCAACTTTTGCACCAGAAGAAGAAATGAATATGGCCCCTAGAAAAACAGCTAAGGTTTTTGTCCAACTAAGCAAGTACAAAGACATTGTAAACACTGTTGGAAAGATGGAAAGTCGGATAAATGAACTTCAGAATGCAATTAATAAATTACGAGACATTCGAGCAAAAGAAAGCCAATTAATTGATGGGTGGGATGGATTGTTAAATGAAGCTAAATCAAAAATGGAAGACGTTAACAGAAAGCTACCTAATGTAGATGAAAATTAGTGCTTTCTATTTTTCTTACTTATTTTTTAATTAATTTTTTAGACATAAATAAAATTCTAAGATAATTAATTAAGAACTACTTTTAGTTCTTTTAGTGTTTTATCTTCTGATGTAGCTAATATTGTTTTAATTCCCAGAGAACGAGCAACAATTAGATGTTTTTCTTTATCATCAATAAATACACATTCCTCGGCTTTCCACTTCATTTCTTTTAATAAATATTCAAATGAATCAGTCTCAGTTTTAGTATAGCTCTTGCCAATTAAGAAAAACATATTTGAAGTTATATTCATTAATCCAATTCTTTTGTCTGCTTCATTACGAATAGGATTTGAATGTGAAAGAATAGCAACGCCGAAACTTGAATCTAAAGATTTTATGTAATTAATTAATTTCTCATGTAAAACTGCATCTTCTACAACTTGATTAATAATAATCTCGAAAATTTCTTTAGTGTTGCCACCATGCTTTTTTGATGTCCTTTTTAGAAACTCTTCTAGAGTTATTTCTCCAGCTTTCATATCTTCAAAATCTTGTCTTTGACCTGGCATGAAAAAAGGTAAATTATACTTCTCAGCTAGCACTTTATTAGTATGAAGAATATCTCTAGAAACAAGAACATCATTTACATCTAGTATTATATTTTTTATCATCTTCTTTTGCACAAGAATAGTTTCTTGGGATTGCCGACGAATTTTCAATTCGCGGAACCGCAAATCTGAGATTTGTCGGTGTAAAACCTTCTTTTCTAAAGAAGGGATTACTAGTGGACCCAGTCGGGATTTCGTAATCATTTTTACAATCAGTTTCTTTGGGATTGTAAAACCTTTCTTTACAAAGAAAGGGATTACATCGAACCGACGATCTCTCGCAAGTCAAGCGAACGTCATTTAGTGTGTAAGAGCAAGCTCCAACATACCACTAGACCATGGGTCCATTTATGAAGTCTATAGAGCGGATTAAAAAGGTTACTTTTTCATATAAAATTGTCTTTCTTCCGGTGTGAAACGTTCAATTGAGTAACGTAGCATTGTTCGAGGCATTACTTTGGAATATTTATCTAAAAAGTTAGTTAGAGTTTGTTTGTCTTTTTTTCCAACCTCTCGGAGCATCCAGCCAACTGCTTTGTGAATCAAATCATGCTTATCGTGCAGCAAAATCTCTGCGATATTAATTGCGTCATCTAGCTGTCCTCGGCGTATGAAAGCAAATGTTGAGATTATTGAAATCCGCTTTTCCCACAAGTCAGGTGATTTTGCTAGTTTGTATAGGATATCTCGTGGTTTATCTAGTAAATACTCTCCAACAATCTTATGTGTTGTTACATCAACTAAATCCCAGTTGTTGATATATTTAGTGTTTTTCAAATAAAAATTGAATATCTCTTCGTTGTTGTTTTTGTACTGTAAAGTTAGAATTACTAAAGCAATCATTCGATATGTATGAATTCCACTTTCTAGCAATTCTTGTACTTGCTCTAACTGTAAGTCTTTGTATTTCTTAGCTATTTCTCTTTGTTGAGGCATTGTTAATCCTAAAAATACATCGCCTTCCCCATATTGTCCTGGACCTGTTTTGAAGTATCTCTTGCTATGCTCTGCTCGCTCTGGATTTGCTAATTCCTGAACATCTTGTTTTAGTTTTTCTATCATTTTACCTACTTTTCAGTTTGGTAAATTATTTAAATATCTACTGATTTGCACTTTATGGCGAAACTAAAGGAGTTTATACAAATAGAGGATTTGAATGAAATTCAGCACGAAATTAGAGATTTAAATTCTAAACTTACAAGTGCAATGAATCAAACTAATCTTGTTAGAGACTTAATGGCTGAGAAAAATGAATTAATGAAACAAGCAAGCGATATTTCATCAATGCTAATACCTGAAGTTAGAGAACTTAATCATTTTGTTGGTGGCCAGTCTTTTGGTGGAGAACCAATACAGCCAATAAATGCTCCAGCAGTTCCAAATGTTATAAAAAGAAGAGGCAGACCAAAGAAACCAAAAGCAATGGTTAAAGCTGCACCACGAATACCTAAAGCACTTGAAATGAGCTTACCAAAGAACATGAGATCTGCACCTGCAAAGCGAAGAGGTAGACCTAAAAAAGTTGCAACACAAAAACCTACTGTAGAAGTTGCAGAGCGATTAAACCCTCTTGAAGAACTTAGAAAAAATCTAGCAAATTTGCGTGATCAGTGATTTTCAACAGCTTTTTAAAATAATTTTAAGACAAGTAGTTATAATAAATTGCGCTGGGGTACCGAAGTGGTCAAACGGGCTGGACTCAAGGAGCCTTTTTCTTTCCAGAAAGAAAAACGTTCGCGAAAAAGAAAGCGAACATTGGCCTAAGAAATCCAGTGGCTTAGTGCCTACGCAGGTTCAAACCCTGTCCCCAGCATAATATTTTTTGTTCCTATTTGTCTAAGATAAATCGGATATATAAATTTCAAAAAGAGGTTTGTATAATGCAAGACATAAAGGAACAAGTATATGGTATTAAAAGACAGTTAAATACTGCAAAAGAAAGTTTACAGAGACACAAAGGTGTTTCAAAAAGAAATCAAAAGCTAATCCTTGATTTTGTTAGATTTGGTGAAGCTAAAGGATTAAGTCCACATAGAGTACTAACGTATATCAAATATATGCGAACATTCGCAAAAATTGTGAATGTTGATTTTGATAAAGCAACAAGGGATGATATGGAAAAAGCGTTTGCTTACATCAATAGTAAAGGATATGCTGATTGGACAGTTCAAACGTATAATGATGTAATTAAAGCATACTGGCGATGGTTGTATAAATTGGGAAAGAAAGATGCTCTTCCGCCGTGTGTGAATTGGATAGAAGGCAAAAAGTTCCCCACTAAACTTACATCTGAAGATTTACTGACAGAAGAACTTATTAAAAAAAGCTACATGTATTATTAAATGATGTTAGAAAGAATGATATTCAAAGTTTAGCAAAAACATCAAGATTAATTAAGTATTACACTATAATATTATTGTTTGATGATGAAGAGTTAAAACAACTTGAAATACTTAGAAAAAAGTTTATTCCTAAGCGAAGCATTATTCCCGTTTCTAAACACAAAGCAGGAGAAGTTTGTGACATATGTAAAAGAAAAGATAAATTAATGCGGATTGATTATAATGATTTAACAATTAAACCAGAATATTATTTTAATTATTATTGGATGTGCTCAGAGTGTATTAATAAATTTAAAACTGATTCAGATACCAACGCACCCGCCGACTGCAAGGAGGCGGGCTATAGATAAAGATTAAGTAACTCCAATAACTTACATAGCTCAAGTGATGCGAAAATGCTTATATTTTTCTAGAGTGTTTCATCAGCATGGAAGTCAAGGAGTTTGGAAGCCAGGTTGATGCAGAAAAGTGGCTGAAGGAAAGTAAAGGAGCATCACGATTTCTTGCTTTCAAAAAGTCTGGGGGATTTGTAGCGGTTGTTTTCAACTGACTTGAAAAATGGAAAACTCCACTGTGCCGTCGAGCAATAGTTCTAAATTACTTAATCAGAATGTTTGGGAACAGCTAGCTTTGGGAGCCATCTCATGGCGAGAGCTGAGACGACTTTCTGGTACTTATTTCTATGTTAAAAAATCTGATGCGTATTTCTTCTGGAAGGGTTATGCTATAGCTAGCAGATTGATCCTAAATAAGCGAGGATTAAAGAAATGTGCTAGTTGATCCATAAAAATCTTTATATATTTGATGTGAATTAAGAATTCAGCCTAAGGAGGTTAAAAATGAATTGGTTCAAAATTAGTCCACCTGGTGATGATGACTACGACAACGATGATAAAGATAAAGATAAGGACAATGACGACTGGGACGATGATGATTATTAATTAAGATAAATGTTAAATTAATTAATATATTTGTTAAGCTTCTTTCTGGAGCTTAATTGGTGTTTATTTTTTGTTTTCTCAGAATTTCCTTTTTCTCAAAAAAGCATTATGCATTGACTATTAAACAAGCGTTAAATACAAGTGTGCACCATATAATTCAGAAGGAGGCGGTCGTTTTGCCAAAAGGTAAAAAGAAAGTTAGTAAAAAGAAAGACAAAGGCGGACAGTAATCGCAAGATCCTTAATTGCTCTCCACGACGTGGAAGCAAAGTAACCCTTGTAGCACCTCGTTTTTGATTCTTTTGAATTTTAACAAATATTATAACTTCATCTGTAAATCTTACTATAAAAATATAATAACTAAAGAATATTTGTCCATTTTTTTGGCGTTCGTTGTTTCCAATCTTTTTTATGATAAACATAACTAACTATTAAAGGTAAAACAGTTGTAGCTTCAGCAAATACCATTTGTGAAAGTGTTCTGTCTACTTTGCCCCAAGATTGTGCTTCACTCAACGTTGAGCTAGAACAAGCACCATCTCTTACATCTGCGACAGTTATTTGAACCGCATACTTATGCATAGGAACTCCATCACCTAATAATTCAGCACATACAACTGTATCTTGAGCAAAGTTCTTTGGAACTCCACCTCCAATCATAAATAATCCAGATTGCTTAGCTTTTCTTTTAATATAAGTCAATTCTCTAAAATCAGCAACAGAGTCTATTGTTAAATATGATTGTTCCTTATCAATCCTGTTTTGCTGGTGCATAACTAAACCAAATCCAGCACTAGAATCTGAAAAAGCTGGACAAAAAATAGGTATTTTTTTCTCATAAGCTAAACGAACTATTGAGTCTGGCGCCACATTCTTATCCTGTAAATATTTTCCCATTTGTCCGATGAATTCTCTTGATGAATACGGTCTTGACTCCAAGCTGTCTGCTATATCTAAAATAATTTTGTCACATGTTTGTAATTCCGCCTCATCAATAAAAGTATCATATATTCTATCAATATACATTTCTCGAAGTTTAGCATCATCAACTTCAGGTGTACCTTGATAATGTCTAAATCCGAGAGCTTCAAAAAAATCCATATCAATTATATTAGCACCTGTTGAAACAATAACATCAATCATATTGCTCTGCATCATATCCGAATAAATCTTTTTACAACCTGCAGCAATTGTGCTTCCAGCTAAAGTTAAAATATTTGTACTGTCTTTATCTTTTACCATTTTTTCTAAAATATCTGCAGCGTTTGCAATTTCTCTAGAGGAAAAAGACATATTTCGATAAGAATTAATAATTGGAGTTGAATCAAAAGAAGTTATATCTACATGCTTTACTGTATTCTTTAACAAAGATTTTTCACTCATTTTCTTCTCCCGCAACTATTGGATAAACATAATTGACAAAACAAAGTACGACCATAGCTGTTCCGTAATTCTTTTCTGGAACAATGCTTTCTATTGTAATCGTTATGTCTCTTAATTCAAACGCATTAAATGAATCATATTTCTTACAATATTCAGTAAACATTTCATTAAGACTTGCGTTAAGTTTTTCTCGAATTTCTTCTTCAGTATAATTTCCGTTATGCTCGCAAACCATTCCACCAATTTTTTCTCCGGTCTCTTTGTTGTGTATCCAACCAAATATTACTCCAGCAGTTGCACGTTCGCCCTTCTTAGCATTTGAAACTGCCATTATAGTTTCTGCAACTGATCCGTAATCATAAGAATTTGGCTTTTTAATCTCTCTAGCTATTGGTGGTAATATTGATGAATAAGTCATAAGATTATAACATTCAATTCCTGCATCAATCATGGCTAAATGGTAAGAACCTGCATGAATAGTAATATCACTTTCCCCTTTTCCTTTAGTAATAAAGAAATCTCGTGGAATACGATTTCCAATGATTATATTGTTCATTATTATTTTCAGTTACAATATGAAACCGACCTCCACATTACTTTATTCATGATTAATTTAGAATAAAAATCAGTTTAAAAAAGTATTGATTATATGAAATTCGCATACTAACAGTCTGACTAAGTGTAATCTAAAATATTTAAGTCTTAACAAGAGCGGCATGAAGAAATGTGCTAGTTGATTATTATTTTTCCATTACTTCCTTTAATTTATTAAAAATAGCTTGAGTAAATGGTTTTCCAAGTTCTCCAGTTCTGACCCATTCAAAATATATCATTTCAGTTGTATTCTCATTTATTTTTCTATAAGTATATCTAACAAAATATTTATTTTCTAAATTCTTAAGTGTAAATTTCTTATCTTTTTCAAATTCTACAACTTTATAAGTATTATATTTTGGTTCTTTTCCCCTGTTTTTGTAAATAGTGCCAATCTTTGGTGGATATTGTTCCGATTTCTCTTCTTCAATTGAAGGGATCCACGTATGTGTGTTCTTTGGGTTTGTAGTAAATTCAAATACTTCACCAAGTGGCTTATTTATCACAACAGTTATTCGATTTTCTTGCATGTTAGATCAATTAATGAAAGAATAAAAAGTCTTTTATTATCCAAAGTCCATATACATTAGATATATCCGTACAAACAAGAACAAATCAGACTGGGCTTGTCCCCAGCACTGAACCTTTTTCTTGTAAGAAAAACGTTCTCGAAAAAGAACTTAATTATACAATTATTTTTAACTTAATATTATTTTAGATTTAATGCGTGATGTAACTTTATGTTTGATTATTAAGCAAGAAACAATTTCTTCAATTATTCTAGGTATGAAAAAGAGAGGCTTTGGGGAAGGTAAATTCAATGGATTTGGTGGAAAAGTAGATCCTGGAGAAAGTATTGAACATGGTGCTGCTCGAGAAGTATTAGAAGAAACAGAAAACGATCCTTCAGAAAAAAATATTCAAAAGCTTATGAAAGAATTAGAAAAAGTTGGTGTAATAGATTTTCATTTCCATGATGTACCACAAGAAGAAGGTTGGAATCAAACAGTTCATGTTTTTGTAATTAGAAATTTCGAATTTGAAGTTAAAGAATCAGAAGAAATGGCTCCCAAAGTATTTAGTTTTGATCAAATACCTTATGATCAAATGTGGAAAGATGATGTCTATTGGCTACCTGCGGTTCTAAAAGGAATGTTTGTTAGAGCTGCTTTTGTATTTGATAAGAAAGGTGATGAAATAATTGACTTTTCTATATATGCTAGAGATAGAGAACGACGCTAATTTTTACAACTTTCAGCAGTAAACTATTTATTAGAGCAAACACATTAATTGAATGCCAACTGGTGTAGGTTTAAATAAACAAGAGATTGAATTATTTTGGTTAGTTATGGTAACTATGCTCATAGCTGGAGCATTAATAATATAATCTTTAATTAAAAATGGAAAGGTTCGAGAAATTTGGTTATGCTATTTTCTTACTTTTAATATTAATCATAACTATCCCAAAAATATCGCAGAATTTAATCGGTAGCACAGTTACTGTTGCTGGAGTTAGTGCAAATGATTTTACATTACTAAGTATATTATTGGTTTCAGTAATTGGAATGTTTTGGTTATTCTTTGGTTCGAAACCTGACTTCTCAACAGCAAGCAAAAAATTTAGAAAATTATACAACCCAAAATCAGATATGCAAAGACTAAGACAATATATTAAAGAACAAAAAGAATTTGGTGTTCCAAATAACAAAATAATGCACAGTTTACTAAGAGTTGGATGGGACCAAGAAGTATTATATGCTGCATTTGAAACGGCAGACAGAGCGAAAGTTATCAAAGTAAGACCTTCAAAAATAAAGAAACGAAGAATTAGAAAAAGGAAATAATGGAAATAGAAAAAATGCTCGTTATTGTTGCTTTTATTTTAACACTAATTATTAGTTTTCATAATCTTGTATCAATTCAAGGGGCATCAACATCGCTGGAGTGTGAAGAAGAACCTTGTGATGAAATAGAAACAAATGAAGATATTGCTGCTCAAGAAAAACAAATATTTTATGTTAATGCATTTATGATTGCTATAATTTCAGGTCTATTTATGTTCTATATTTGGTCTAATCATGCACGCTGGTAATTAACTATTTTAAGATTTTAATTTATTTATAAATTCTGATGCAATCAATTCTTTTTTATTTTGAGATATAGAAAAAAGAAACTTTTTAACCATTTTTTCAGATATTGTAAATATATAATTAATTTTAATTATACTATCTTTAATAGCTCCCTCTTTCTTTAGAAGAGGAACACCTTTCATTTTTGTGTTGCTTGTAATTCCTGCAACAACTATATTGCCGTATTCTTCAAAAAGAACTAACACAGGTCTTTTTTTAGTTTCGAAAGTATCTGTGAACTGGACTTCCGTAAGGACAATATCACCAAACTTAAGCATTTTCCCACGCCTCGTCTTCTTTATTATCCCAGAGCTCTTTCATCTTAGGTTGCTGGATTTTATGCAAGAATTCATCATATTGGTTTCTTTCTTTTACTGCAATAAATATGTTTATCATTTTTTTTAAGAGTTCGGTGTATGTCTGACGAGGAAATTCTTTAGCTGCTTTTAGCTGTTCGATGACATTTTTATTTAATTGAATTGTTGAAGCTTCACTCATATATAATCACTTATATATCAATTATATATAAACTATATAAATCTTTTGGTCTAACCATGCACGCTGGTAATTGTAGAATCTCCAGTTGGGATTGTTGGCATTATTGTATTACTATCGATACCAAACTTATGTGATAGTTGTTTAGCAATATCTGACTTCTTTTGATCTCCTTGCTTTACAACAGCATATTGCTTACAATGCTTTTGAATTGCTGAAAGTGCTCCAGCCATAATTCTTCCTTGCTTATCAACACCAATTGCAACTTCGAGCTCAGTGTTTCTAAAATAATTCTTCTTTCCACGAACCATAAAAGAGCCCTTACCCAAATACTCTCCTGTTTGTGCTTCTTTTGTAACTTGCTCAGGCTTAACTTGATATACATCTGTTGAACCAACACCAAGTTTCCAAGCAGCAGAATATGATGCTGTTGTTTGAGCAACTTCTTTCAAATCTTGTTCAGTTGATTTACTTCTGCCCTCTTTCAAAATAAAAAATGGCGAACCTGCTATATCTGTGTGGAAAATAAAATCATTAAACTCTGTATGTTTCTTAACTAAAATCTCATTTGAGGTTGCATCTCTACCACCAATTGCAAGCAATCCAGAGCTTGTTAAAAACCAATGGAATTTTTCAAACCATTCTTGCTTTTTTCTCTCAATAAGTTTTGGAGCTCTTGAACTTGAAGCTTGCTGCATACTTTCTCTATTTTGCTCTAGCTGTTCTAATTTAAATCTAGCATCTTCTAAAGTTCGATGCGCTCCTTCAAGTTTTGCTTTTGCTTTTTTTGATTTATCATAATAATCTCCAGCATTTTCTTCAAGAGATTTTGTAAGGTCTAAAGCAAGTTCCTCACCAATATCAATAATTATTTGTCTTGTTTCTGGCTTGATTTCTTTTACTAAATTTGCTTCATATATACCTGAATCTTTTTCTCGCTGAAGAACTTGATGAACATCATACCAATCATAACCTGCATCAACTGCTGCTTTGATTTTTGAAAAAATTGTATAAATTGTATTGTATTGACTGTAAATCATATCTGCAATTCTCTGACTATTTTTTGCTTCTTCTTCATATTGATTATAACTCTTTTTTTGCGCATTGTATATATTATCTAATCTTTGCTTTTCTTGCTGGTATTTTGAATCAGATGCTTGCTTTGCCTTGCTTGCAACTTCTGAAGTATAAAGAATATCTAATGCCTGATTAAAACTATCAATTTGCTTTTTCTCTTTATCTGTATAAAAATTAATTGGAAATGCTGTAGCATCTACTGGCTTTCCTTCATCATAAATTATTTCAGATGAATTTGAAGAACTAAATTGTAAAAGAACTTTTGCAACTTGTGTATAAATACGCTCAACTTCTGCTGCCTTAAGCATTTGAACAACTGTATTTTTCTGTATTTTTGCTCTTAAGCAGATTTCTTCAGAATAAGTTCCACCGAAACCAAGTGTTGCAATTAATCTCACAATCTCGTGCTGTGGGTATTTACTTAGATAACTCTGGAAAGTAATTTTATCAATTGTAAGTAAATTAAATCCCTCTGGAGGGTATTTGTAAATTTCTCCACGTTTTATTGTTCGGTCTTTCCATTGTTGAACTGATGCGCAATTTATAATTTTGTAAGCACTATCACAAAGAATAAAATTTCCTTTGCTAAACAGCTCACAAACTAAAATCCGAAGTCCGTCTCGGGTATCAAAATGAAATTCAATTATTCTTTCTAATTTGTTTTGAATAATCGCAACTAATTTAGAACCATTTAAGTGCTTTCTAAGAAACAAGCAAAAACCAAAAGGTGTTAATGGATTTTTAACAGAATAAGATGTTGCAAACATTCCAACGCCAGAATCAACTTTAACAAGGAATTTATGCCCTCCTGTTTTGAACAAATCAAGCATCAGAATGCGAGAGCTAGGCTGATGAATCTTATTTACTTTACTTCCAATTAGCTGCTGTAATTCTCTTACAACCACAGATAGCTCTAAACTTGTTAGGACTTTTGTCATTTTTGCTCCAGTCACCCTTATTACAATAGGAGTGAAGAGACAACAAATCTACTGATTTGATGTATATAAAATGTAAGAAATAAGGATTTAAAGGGTTATTCTTCGGGCTTTATTTCTTCATTTTCCTTTAAGTTTAAAGTTGCACGAATCAAGATTCGCTAACATTAATCTTCTACTTTGATGTCTTCGTCCTCGCGAAGATTAAAGTATTCATAGAATTTCTTTGTTGGTGATAGAAGTCTAGTCTTTCCTTTTTGTTTAGCTGTAATAAAACCATGGTCTTCTAAATGTTTAATGTGATTATATGCTTTGTTTGAGCGGACTTTGACAACCTCGCTCTGCTTTGCACTTTTTTTGTAAGCGATAAATGCTAGAGTCTCAAGGATTGCTTTTTCAATCTCTGGCTTTGCAGCTTCTTTAACAAGAGGAACGTGCAAGTCTGGAATTGCAAACTTCCAAATACCTTCTTTTTCCATTAAACGAACTCCACGCTCGCTTTCTTCAAACTCTTTTCGCATTTCTTGAAGCGCAGTTTTAACATGACCTGCAGAGCCAATTCCACAAACTCGAGCTAGTTTCTTAGTATCAACTCCCTCAGGTATGCAGAACAATACTGCTTCTATTTTACTTTTGAGTTCTTTCATTTTTTCACCTTCTTTCTATATATTATAGAAACTGCTAGGACTGCACCTACTCCAGCTAAACATACTACAAATGGAATAAACATCACAAAATCTTTTTCTCGCCAAGCATACAATGCAAAAAAAATCAACCCAACACATACTATTGAAACAAATGGAATGGATATGTCTTTTGAACTTCGATTTTTATGAATCTTATATGCCTGTAAAAACCAAGATAGAGATACTATCACATTAATACCAATTACGAAAACAGCTAATATATCCATATTATTCTTTATTATTTGGATTTATTAAATCTTTAGCTTTTAATTCAACATATATTTTATCAAATGGCTTGTCTTGCAAAAGTTCAATCTTACCTTGGTTTGCTAGATGAAGAAGTGGAACAAATGTCCAAATAATGTCTTCCTTTTTTTTACTAGGAATAATTTGTGTAAATTCAACAGTACTGTGTTTTGATTTCTTAAAAAACATTTTCAATACATCGTAAACACTTTTGATTTTTCCAAGAACATCAAACTTCTCATATTTGAAATCAGGGCGAGTTTCTTCTTTTTCTTTAAGAGCAGTTGTTCGTCTTAAATCTCTGCGCTCATCAACTTCCATTGCTTTCTTTAATGCACCCATTAATTCAAAAATTGTAACTTTTCTTTCTCGCATTCTATCAAGACGAGGGTCAAGTGTAATTTTTTTTGTTTGAGTTTCTTTAATCTGATTAGCTAACTGCTCAATTCTCTGCTCCACAGCATTTGGATCTTGATCAAAGTCATCTAATCCAGGTTCAAGTTCTTCTGGCTCTGGCTCTTCAATCATACCTAAGAACTCTTGTAATCCTAATCGATTTGTTTTCATTCGCAGCAAAATTGCTGCAGTTAGAACCACCTTTCCAGAGATACGGAAGTTTAATTCTTTTAATTTATTTATCATTCCAAGATATTCATTAGCAAACAAAGAAACATCAATATCCCAAGGATTAACTTTCCCTGTCCGAATCATCTCATAAATCAAAGACTGCCATTTAAGGTCATCCTCTTCAAAAATCATATTATATATTTGGTTATGTTCTGTCATATCTTTAGTTCTTTCTCCAGTTGTTTGATTGCTAAATCCATAAATTTTATTTTGTCTTTTGCTAAATCTTTACTTGCTTTTAGAACCAAACCTTCACTTGCGATCTTTCTGAACTTTTTGAAAACTTCGAGGAATTCTTGTAATGAACTTTTGCCCATCCAGTCCCATGCACCAATTGAAAGTCGTACAATTCCTGTTGCACCTAAGAAATCTAATAAATCTGCATCATGAAGAAGTTTTGCTTCAACAGATTTTGGTTTTCCATTTGGAGTATGTTCCAATATTGCATGCTGAACTTCTTTAATTTCTACATATGAGAAATCAATTTTTTTTAGAAACTTTCCTGCTAGCTTTGCAGCACCAGTCCAGTGTGGCTCATCTTCAGAAACATCATGTAAAAATGTTGCTGCAAATAATATTTTCTCATTAAACTTCAAACTTTCTTTCTTTGCTAGAACTTGTGCAAGATGATAATCACGTTTAAAATGATCAATACCTGCAGCCACTTCATTATCTAGTTGCTTTGTTGCGAAATTAATTATTTTTTCTTTTTGTTCATTAGTTATTTTCATATTTTCAAACTGTTTACAAAAGATTCTCCTTTTTTATTCATCCAAATTCCATAGAGATTATCTGCTGCTGAGATAATTGAATCATTATGGCTTATGATTATAACTTGAGCTCTCTTGCTGTACTCTTGAAGAAGCTTTGCAACTTTGTCTGAGTTGAGCCGGTCTAGTGCTGCATCAATTTCATCTAACAAATAAAATGGTGCGGGACTGTGTTCTTGAACTGCAAAAATGAATGCTAATGCAACAAGAGTTTTCTCTCCACCTGAAAGTGCGCCAAGATACATTCCCTTTCCATTTTTATCACGAACTCGTATATTTAGACCTCCATCAAATGGCTTTTCAGGATTTTGTAAAATTAATTGTGCTTGCATTTTATGTGATATCTTACTAAAAATTTCATTAAAGTGTTTGTTTACTCCATCAAAAGTTCTTGAGAAAGAATCTTTTTTCCTATGCTCTATTTGATTTATAACTCCAATTACTGAATCTCTTTCTGAACCTAATTTATTAAGTCTCCAATTGAGATTATCATATTCTTTTTTTACACCATCATAAATCTCAAGAGCTCGCATATTAACGCTACCAAGAGCTTCGATTTTCTTTCTTAATTCTTCTTGTCTGCTCTTTGCTTGAGTTTGATTCTTTATGTGCGATAATATTTTTGCTTTTTTATATGGTTCAAATTCTTCTGAAATTGCTGCAAACTCTGCTTCAATTTTTGCTTTTGCAATTGTTAGTGCATTTCGCTCCTCATCATCTCCAGTCATTTCATTTTCGATTTTCTTTACTCGCTCATTTTCTCTTTCTAATAATTCTAAAAATTTCTTTTTGTCTGTAAACAAAACCTTAAGAGCACCGTAAAATGCTTTTTCTTCTTTTTTCTTCTTATCTAAGTTTGCACGATTTTCTTTTGTGTTCGTTTGCTCTACATTTATTTGCTCATCAAATTCCAATTTTTCTTTCTCAAGATGAATAATTAACTTCTTAATATTTTCTTGCTCAGGTTCAAGTGAGTTTTCTAAAACAGACCTAATTGTAGCGATTCGTGTATCAACATTTCGTTTACTTGATTCTAACTTCTTTATTTCTGCACTTTGTGCACCAAAGCGCAAGTCTTTGATTTTTACAGAAACAGCATTTTTCTCGATTGTTGCTCGATTGATTTTATCTGCGATTGATTTTTCTTCTTTATCGAACTTGATTTTTTCATGTTCGATTTCCTTTTTCTTTGCAACTAAATCTTTATGTTCTTGTAAAACTTTTGATGGGTCTGTTTCTGAGATACTTGCAGAACCTAGCTTACCTTCAATTTCAGCTTTCTCGTGTCGCAATTTAATTATCCTTTCCTGAAGTTCATTTCTTGATTTTTCAGACCTAGAAAGTTCTCTCTTTAAGGTTGAAAGCTCAGCTTCTTCTTTATTAACTCTTGCAGAAATATCTCTCTCAGCAAATTTAATACCTAACTCCCTACGTCTAAATCCGCCAGTTATTGCTCCAGATGAAGAAAATACATCACCATCAACTGTAACCATATTAAACTTTCCAATTCCCAAAGATTTTGCAGTATTTGAGTCCTGAACAATCATAGTGTCCCTAAAAACATGTTGGAAAACTTTCTTGTATTTTGAATCGCAATTAATTAATTCTGATGCTAACCCAAATACACCTGGTTGGCGAGATGCTTGGCTTGAAAGCGCTGACAAATCTCGCGTATTTAATTTTGTAATTGGTAAGAACGTTGCTACACCTGATTTTGTGCGCTTTAGAAGATTAAGTGCTTGAATTGCAACATTTTCATTATCAACAACAACATTACGCATCTTACTACCTGCTGCTACAGCAAGAGCTTGCTGAAATTCTTTTTTTGATGTTCCTAAGCTAGCTACTGTTCCAATTATTCCTTTGATATCTTTTTTGGAACTTAAAACTTGAGAAATTGCTCTATCTCGCATAAGAAGCTCTTGTGTTGCTCTTGAATCTATTTTTAATTTTGCTACTAATTCATCTTTAATATCAACTTTCTGCCTAAGGTCCTGAAGTTTAATTGCGAGATTAGAATCTTCAGATGTAAATTTGCTTATTTTATCTAAAAGTGATTTATAAAAATCCTTGCCCTTATGTATATTTTTCAGATGTGCTTGATTCTTATTTATCTCTTCAAGCTTGTTTTTTATTTCTTCTAATTTATATTCAGTGATTTTAAAATCTGATTCAATATTTGTAATTTGTTCCTTTATTTTTTCTTTTGCTAATTTTAATTGTTCTAGCTCTTTTTCTTTTCTATTAAACAATTCATCTAAATCATCTATGCTTTTTGCAGAGCTTTTTGCAAAACCTGTTAACTGTTGCTCTCTTTTTTCATAACCATATTTTTCTTTTTGTAAGACATTTAGCTCTTTATTTTTTTCTGAAACTTTTTTATTAATATCTAAAAAACTTCCTTCTAGCTGCTTTTTCCGTTGTTCAATTCTACTTATTTCATTTTTTGAACTTAAAATGATATTATTAGAATTATCCACTGCGAGTTTTAAATCTGAAATTGCATGTTCTAATTCTAGTTGGTCTTCTCCACCTTTTTTCTCAATCTTTTCTTCGATAGAATTTATTTTAATTTGTAGAAAATCGATTTTCTTCTCGTGTTCTTTTATTTGATTTGTAAATATTTTTTGTGACTTTTCAATTTTTTCGAACCGGGATGTAATTTCAAGCTTTTTCTTTTTAATTCCAGTTATCCTAAGATTTAATCCAGTTGCTTTTGCACTTTCTAATTCATTATTGAAACTTCTGAATTTCTCTGCTTGTTGCTTTTCAGATTCTAATCCCTTCAAATAAACTTCTTTTTCTGTAAGAATAATTTTTGCTTCTTTTAATTTATCTTCAACCTTACCTAATTCTCTAAGTGCATCATTCTTTCTTTGCTCATAAATTGCAATACCTGCAATCTCTTCGATTATTCCTCGCTTCTCAATTGGGGACATTGAAATAAATTTATCAATATCTCCTTGTAGAATAATATTATGACCTTCTGGATGAATTCTTGCGATTGAAAGTAACTCAAGAATTTGTCTTCTACTTGCTTTCTTGCCATTAATATAATATTTTGTCTGCCCTTCTTTTGTTATTCTTCTTACAATTTCAATATGTTTTGAATCAAATGGAAATACTTTGCTTTCATTATTTAATTTAAACACAACATCAGCAGAACCAACATGAGAATCTGTTTTCTTGTGAATCAAATCTTGGATATTTTCTGCACGAATAGATTTTGTTGAACTTCTACCTAAAACAAAGCAAATTGAATCTAAAATATTTGATTTTCCTGACCCATTTGGTCCAACAATACAATTTAATCCAGGTCCAAGTTCAAGACTAGCTTTGTTGTTGAACGACTTAAAACCGCGCATATGCAAGCTAGATACGTGTGTCTGCACCATAAAAAATAAAAGAATTAGTTGTATATAATACAATCGGTGGAAGTGCGATTATTTTATTAATGTTACTATCTAAGAAAGATTATGAAGATTTCAATAATAGGTGCAGGTAAAGTTGGAAGTTCAATTGCATTTTCTGTGCTTGGTGCAATTAAACCTAATAAATTAGTTTTAATAGATGTTGTTGAAAAACTAGTAAAAGCAGAAGAACTTGATTTAGGACATGCTGGATTTGTTTTATCTCCTCAAACAAAAATATTAGGTAGTGTAAATATATCTGATACAGTTAGCTCAGACTTCATTATAATAACTGCGGGAAAAGCACGTAATTATAAAGAAACACGTGATGAGCTTTTTCAAAGTAATAAAAAATTAATGGAATCTTTATGTAGTAAAATTTCTCAAATATCTCCACGGGCTACAGTTATTGTAATTACAAATCCATCAACACAAATGGCTGAAGTTGCAAAACAATATTGTAGTAAAGTAGTTGCAATGGATAACCAATTAGATACTACTCGCCTAAAATATAATATACGAAAAGAAGCGAGATTGAAAGAAATTAAATCTTATGTAACTGGCGAACATGGAGAAAATATGGATTTTGTAATTGATGATGATTTAACTGATGAGCAAAGAGGTAAAATTATTCTAGCTACAAAATTATCTGGCTCAAAAATCATCGAAGGCAAAGGTTATACAAACTGGGGAATATCTACTCAAGTTACAAAACTAATTTCAGAACTTATGGATTAAGTCTGTCTGGGTCTCTTGGGAAAAGAACAACTTCTCGAATATTTTCAATCTGAAGCATATAACTAATCATTCTGTCAATGCCCCATCCAAATCCACCATGTGGCGGCATTCCAAATTTAAAAGTATCTAAATATGGTTTGAAATTCTTTGGACTATATCCTTTCTCAATAATTTGTTTGACTAACATATCATATCTGTGCTCTCTTTGTGCGCCAGTAGTTAGCTCTTGTCCCATGAACTCAAAGTCTCCACCTCTGCCATATTTTCCATCACGCATCCAATAGAACTTACAAACTTCAAGTTTCCAAGGAAACTTTGTTATGAAAAATGCTTTATTTTTGTATTTCTTTTCAACTTCTTTACCAAGGACTTTTTCTTCTGCAGTTCCAATATCCTCTCCTTGTTTTATTTTAATTCCTGCTTTCTGAAGAAGTTTAATTGCTTCTTCATGAGTAACTCGAGGTAATGGAATTTTCAAAGTAGGGATTTCTTTTTCTAATAATACTAATTCTTTTTTACAATTATTTCGAACGTAATCTAAAACATATTTAAGCAAGTTTTCTTCTAATTTGAAAATATCCTCTTCTGAATCAATAAAAGACATTTCTAAATCTAATTGTGTAAATTCTGTAACATGTCTTTGAGTATGGCTCTTTTCAGCTCTGAAACTTGGGCCAATTTCATATATTTTTTCAAAGCCACATGCCATCATTGCTTGCTTGTAAAGTTGCTGACTTTGATTAAGATATGCTTTTTGTCCAAAGTAATTAAATTCAAACATTGTTGCTCCACCTTCTGCACCTGCTCCTGAGAATTTTGAAGCAATTACTTCAATAAATCCTTCTTTACTAAGGAATTCTCTAATTGCAATAATTGCTTTTTCTTTAATCTTAAAAATTGCTGCAGTCTTTGGGTTTCTTAAATCTAAATATCTAGCATCTAATCTTTTGCTCAAATCTGTTTCAATGCCTTTTCCTAAAAATTCTATTGGAATTGGTGTCTGAGCAATCGATATTTCATCTAGCTCAGTTGCAAGGATTTCATTTCCACCTGCTTTGAGCTTTGATTTTTGGACAGTTCCTTTAATTGAAACAACAGATTCGCGAGTGATTTTCTTTAGCTCATTAAATTTCTTGAACTTGTCTGGAAAAAATACAACTTGAATATCACCTTCTCTATCTCTCAATCTTGCAAATGCAAGCTTACCTAAAACTTTGATATCTTGAACCCATCCAGCTAGAACTACGGGATTTCCTACTTTCTCTTTCTGAGCTGTTTCTGTGCTAACTCTATCATTAAGTTTTATCATACTAAACATAAAGAAATATGTATTTAAGGCTTACCAATTGTCTAGATTAGCTTGGGATTTTTTCTTCTTGAGTTTTTTATAAGTAGACCAGCAAGTTCGAATATGATTAATATGCTTATCATCAGAATAGTGCTTTTCTAAGAATTCTTTACATTTTGGGTCTGCAGGATAGCCGCTGCCAATGTCATGGCCAATCTCTTTAGCAATGCACTTGATGGTATTATCGCGAGTTACTTTTGCTAAAATTGACGCTGCTGAACAAATTGGGAAGGTAACATCTGCTTTATGTTCTGAAATAATATTTATATCCTCGCCATTAAGTAATGCATTTACCATTATACCAAACTTTTCTGCAGTGGGTTCTGGAGAATCTAAAATAGCTTTGTTTGGCTTTAGTTCAGTTAAGATATGTGCAATTTTAATCGCTTCTAACTGATTTAGATTTGTGCCATCTTTATTGCATTGGTCAATCTCATTTGGTGAGACTTCAAGTATACAATAATTATCAACTAATTCAATTATTTTATCATATAACTCTAGGCGCTTTTTTGGAGTTAAAAGTTTGGAATCTTTCACACCCATTTCTTTAAGTTGTGGTAGTTTGTCTTCTGAGATTGCTACGCCCGCTAAAACAAGTGGACCAAGGACTGGGCCTTTACCAGCTTCATCACATCCACAGATTATTGCCATTTTAACTGATTAAAAAGCAGACTTAAAAACATATTGATAGGTGAGTATTGGACACGGGACAAGTACCTGTAAGGGTTTTATAAGCAAATTGTGATAATATTTATGAAATTAGATATTTCCAATATTACATTTAGCAGAGAAGATATTATTAAAGGATTTAAACTCCCTACTAAAACAAGTATTGACTTAGCTTACTTGTGTGGAGTCTTGGCTGGAGATGGTAATATTCATATTAGAAAAAACAAATATGATTATGCAATAAAATGTGTTGGGAATCCAAAAGATGAGCAAGAATTTTATTATATTGTCATTTGTCCACTATTTAAGAAAATTTTCGGATTAAAAATTATACCAAAATTACTTGACAAAAACACTACATTTGGAATAACTTTATGGTCTAAAGCACTTGTTAAATTCTTAACAGAAACTATTGGTTTACCAAGTGGTGCAAAGCACCCTTCACTTCGAATACCAAAAATATTTGATACGAAAGAGCTAAAATTAGCATTTATACAAGGTGTTGCAGATACAGATTTTTGTTTTAATCTTAAAAAATGTGGTCGAACTGTAATTGTAGGTGCTTCTAAAACAAGGCAATTCATGGAGGAAATAAGTAAAGAAGTAGAAGAATTAGGAATCAAAATGTGGAAAGGTTTTGATTATAAAATTAAAGATGATAGACTCAAAAAAGGATTCTGTATAACAAATCGTATTGAAATCGGTAGCAAAAAAAGTATATTAATTTGGCTAAATAACATTGGATTTAGAAGTCCAAAACATTTAGAAAAAATAAGAAGATGGAAATGTGGTAGAGTAGCGGGAGATGGATTTGAACCAACGACCCTCCTGAAACAAGAATAAACTCTTATTTTTTCGGGTGTCTCGGCTCTAACAGAGCATATGAGCCTTCCGCAAAATCGCTTACTTTAAACGAATTTTCGACGGGCACATGCTGCTGGCTTACCACCAGTTCCAGACTGCCCTAATACGGCTGTTTTTATTAACAGTTCCCGCTATGGCGTCTAGCCGCGCTACCACAATTAGAACTCAGAACTCGCTTTTAAAAAAGTAACTATAACAGAAAATTATTCTACTTGTCTTAAATCGAATTTAATAAGTTTTTTAGATTCCCGGATTGCTTTAGCAATAATTTTCAAAGAATCTCTTAAATCATTTTTATCAACATTATATGAATTCGAATACTTGTACGGCCGTTCAAGCTTAATATGTCTAATAGATTGAATTGCGTTAGTTATAATTTCTGCAATCTTATTAAATTCATATGCATCAAACAACTGAAATTTACCCTTTCCACTGGGTACATGTAAATTTTTTCCATTTCTATGCAATAACCTTAAAATTGCTCGTGCTTCACCTAATCGAGATATTGAAAGAGCTTAACAATACTTAAAATCGAGATTTTTAAAACGATCATCTGACATAGTGAGAAGTTTTGCAGCCCCTCCGAGTTCTTTAACTAAATCTTCTTCAAGATTAATCTCAACCATAAAAATCGTATTATATCTCTTTGGCATTTCAATAAATTATATTCTTGCTTATATAAAAAAATTTAGGTTAGAGTTGCTTACTGATGCAATCAGTCTCGCAATTCATCAGAGTTGTTTAACTTTAACAATCCAGCCTTTTTCATTTAAGAAATTCTCTGCTGATTTAGCTAATTTGCCGTTTGTTAGGAGGACTGCGGGGCACTTTTGCTCCATTGCTCCAGCATAAACCGCCATTAAATCTGCTTCAGTAATTATCTTTTTTTGTTTGATTTTTGCGTAAAAATTGACTTTGCCAAAGTCCGTGTAAACTTTTACTAAAAGCTCCATTTCAGTTTTCTTTGCACTAATTTCTTCTACAATTTCATATCCTTCCATTTTCAGCCAATCCATTGCTTTGTCAATAAATGTTCTTTCAGCTTCTGGCTTATATTCTGGTTCAGGTTCTGATTGAAAATCAGGTAAATTACTTGGCATGGTTGGTGGAGGTGTAATGGGTTTAGAAACCGGTATATGTGTTGGAGGAGGTAATGGTCGTGGTTTGTAAACAGGTCTATTAGCAATTTTAGCTAAAGGTCTTGGTTGTATTGCAGGCATAGTTTTTCTCTGTTGCTCTTTTGCTTGAATCTCAGCTAATCTTTTAGCAAATGCTTCTCTTTTTGCTTGGATTTCAGGATTTTCACTTACAGATGTGGGTGCATAAGTTCTAGCAGTCTTGCTATGCTGTTGTTTGATATTTTCCATTTTCATAACAACTTGTCGCTCTTGACCTGGTAAATAATACATAGGAGATTCTGCTAGCTTCTCCTTACTCTGGCTAATTTTTCCTTCTTCAACTAGTTCCATTAGAAATGCTTTAGCCATAAAACTATCAACACCTATTTTGCTACTTATTTCAACAGGTAACATGGGACCAATTTGCTTAATTAAATCTAATATTTTTTGCTTCATATAGTGGCTATGGTTTTAGATTTTTAATAGATAGTTTAATTGAGTAAATAGTATCTTACAGAAGGATAATTCTTTTTAAGATACAGATATATTTAGTAGATGAATGGATTTAATTGGATATTTACGGGAAAAGGTAAGGATGCTATAAAAGAAGAAGATTTATTCGACATACAACGCTTTGGATATAAAGAATTACTACTTAATCCTTCAAAAATAATGAAGAAGAACAAAAAATTGCCTCCAAATATATATCTCAGAGTTAATGAAAATCAAGAAGATATTACAGTTTACACGGGAGAGACCATATTAAATGCAGATGAAGTTGGCTCATTCAAATATAGCGATATTCATAAAGAAAAAAGTGTTTACAGTTTTAATTTTATAATATGGGTTAATGAATTATCTGAAGAAGAAGTTTATCCTGTATTAAATATAAATTCATTACAAGATATTGTATATAGTTTAGATGTTTTTGAAGGACGAACAATAGGTCAAGTTAAACCATTTATTGAGAAATTTAGAAAATATGTTTTAATGGATTATAGACCAAGAGATACAGATTATGTAGATGAAGGTCAGAATTCAATTACAACAACTATACTAGTTAATGCGTGTGATATAATGAATAAAATATCTCCAGATACACCTTATGAAACTTTCCTAGATAGATTAGAAGAAAACATATCTGGTATATATCATAATTAATTCTTTGAGTAAATTATTTATACACCGAAGCATATAGTTTAGAATGGATGCAATATTATTAGATTTATCTATTATAATTATTATAGCTGCTAGTATTGGCATTATTGCAAAGTATCTAAAGCAACCTGCTATACTTGCATATATTATTGGTGGAATAATTATTGGTCCTTTTGGTTTCAAATTAATTCAAAATGTTGAGTTTGTAAAAACAATTGGTGAGCTTGGAATTGCACTTCTTTTGTTTGTTGTGGGTTTAGAACTTAGTGCAGATAGATTAAAAAAAGTTGGAGTTAGTGCGGGAATAATTGGTTTAGCAGAAGTTGGAGCAGTTACACTTTTAGGTTATCTTGTTGCAGGATTTTTTGGATTTAATCAAATGGAAAGTATTTACATTGGTTTAATTCTTGCTTTCAGTTCTACACTTGTTGTAATTAAAATGCTCTCAGATAAAAAAGAGCTAGACACACTTCATGGACGTATTATGCTTGGAGTTCTATTAGTTCAGGATGTAATTGTTATTATTGCTATGACTCTGCTTCTTAACACAAATGTTTCTGCAATGGATTTTGTAGAATTAATTTTAATGGGTTTGAGTATACTTGCTGCTGCTGCGATTGGTGCTAAATTTATCTTACCGCTTTTCTTTAGCAAAGTTGCTGAGTCTCAAGAGCTTTTATTCTTATTTGCGTTAGCATGGTGTTTCTTATTTGCAGGAGCTGCAACATATCTTGGATTCTCAATTGTAATTGGTGCATTTATTGCAGGAGTTGCTCTAGCAAATTTCCCGTATAATATTGAAATAATTGGTAGAGTAAAACCTATAAGAGATTTCTTTGTCACAATTTTCTTTGTAGCAATTGGAATACAGATTGTTCCAATATTAGATAAAGCACTTTTAATTCCAATAGTTGTTTTTACATTAACAATTATTTTACTAAAACCGCTAATTATTGCATTTATTGTAAGTATGCAAGGTTATGCACGTAGAACTGCATTTTTATCAGGATTTGGACTTGCACAAGTTAGTGAATTCTCAATAATACTTGTAATGCAAGGAGTTTTAATTGGTCATATTTCTGAAAGTTTGCTTTCTGTTACAATAATAATAACTGCAGTAACAATGTTGCTAACAACATATTTAATTAAATATAGCAATAAAATATATAGTGTTGTTGGACATTTGCTTTTCTTTAACAGACACACAGACCATGAAATTACACACATTCAACATGAACTTAATAGACATATTGTAATTTTTGGTGCAGATAGAACTGGTAGAAAAATTGTTGACTCATTAAGAGAATTCACAAATCAAGTTGTTGTTGTTGATTATAATCCTGATATTATTCATGGATTAATATCTAGAAAAATTAATTGTATTTGTGGTGATGCTGAAGATACAGAAATACTAGATAGACTTGAACTTAGCAAGGCTTATGCAATTATATCTACAATACCAAGTCATTCAGTAAATCGTGCAATAATACGCAACCTTAAACGAAGAAATCATCATGCGATTTTCTTAAGTGTTGCAGAAAATAGTGAAGAAGCATTAAAATTATATGATGATGGTGCTGATTATGTTATCTTACCTGCAATGTTGGCTGGAGAAAAACTAACAGATATTCTTCAAAACTTTAACAATCCTAAAATAATTGATGTTTTAAGATTAAAACAAATTACAGATCTTGAGAAAACAAGGAGTAGAGAATTGCTTGAAAAGCATGTTCCACATTTATTAAAATTTAGAGACAATGTCAAATAAATATAACTTAATTTTAAAAGAAGTTAGTAAAAGTATTATTCCATCTTCCAATGAGCACAACAAAGTTATTGAAGCAGCTAATGAAGTTGTGCAAATAATTAATGAAAAAGCTGAGAAATTTAAAGCAGAATTAGTTATTGGTGGCTCTGTTGCAAAAGGAACTTGGCTTCCAGGTATAAGTGATATTGATTGTTTCCTAAGATTTGATCATATTCAATACAAAGACAAAAGTGATCAGCTTCCTGAATTTGCAGAAAAAATAATTAAAAGTTGTTTTAAGAATTACATAAAATTACATGGCTCTAGAGATTATTTTCAAACAAATTATTCTGGATTCGATATTGAAATAATACCTGTATTAAAGATAAATAAGCCAGATATGATGAAGAACATAACAGATGTTTCTCCACTTCATTTTATATGGCTTAGAAAAAGAACAAGACAATTAAATCTTGGTAATGAAATAAGAATTGGTAAAAAATTCTTTAAAGCAAATAATTTGTATGGTGCTGAATCATTTATTCGAGGTATCTCTGGACATGTAATTGAGGTCTTAACGATTAATTATGGTGGATTTGTAAACTTACTAAAAGCAATTAGTAAATGGCAAGATAGGGCAACAGTTGACCCTGAAAATAAATATGTAAATGAAAAGCAAATGATGCTTTTAATGAATGAATCTAAAACAATGAGTCCTTTAATTGTTGTTGACCCAATTCAGCCAGAAAGAAATGCCTCTGCAGCTCTTTCAAAAGAAAAGTTCAATGAACTAAAAAAGCTAGCTAAGAAATTCTTAGCTAATCCAAGCACTGCAGCTTTCAAAGAAAAAACAATTACTGTAGATAAAATCAAAAGTCGAAAAACAAAGAACAATTTACTTCTTTTCTCAGCAACTCCAGATAAGACTGTAACAATTGATGTTGCTGGTTGCAAGATATTAAAACAGTTTGAATATATTACAGAAATTCTAGAAAAATTTGATTTCAAAATTATAAAAAAAGATTGGCACTGGGATAAAAAAAATAATGCATTATTATGGTTTTATATTAATCCAAAAAAACTATCTCCTGAATTTAGACACAGGGGTCCACCAACAAACTTAGTTCAGCATGTTATTGCATTTAGAAAAGAGTGGAAGAAATACAAAGTAAAACAATCCAAAGGTAAACTTTATGTTGATTTCCCAAGAAAAGTAAGAACTACAAATGATTTCTTAGTTGAACTTAAAAAAGATAAAGATTTGAATGTTAAAATATTATGTTAAAAACTAAAAAACAAATTAAAGAAACCTGGAATAAAATTGCTAAAGAATATGGTGGATACCGAAGAAAACCATGGCCTCTTCTTGAAAATTTTTTAGATAATGTTGATTCGGATTTGCTTGATATTGGCTGTGGAAATTGTAGTGCAACAGGTGTTGTTTTGAAAAAAGGTGTAAAACTATATGGTGTTGATTTTTCTAAAGATATTCTAAAACATACTCCAAAAGGTGTTATTACTATTGAGGCTGATGCTACTAAAATTCCACTCAAACGTAAATTTAAGTATATAGTATCCATTGGTATGTTACATCATTTACCAACAGAAAAGGATCGAATTGCATTTTTGAAAGAAGTAAAAAGATTACTCGCTAAAGAGGGTGAAGCAATGCTTACAGTTTGGCATTCTAAATATAAAGGAGATACTTTAATGATATGGGGTGTTAAATACAAAAGATATTATCATATGTTCTCCAAAAAAGAGTTAAAAGAACTCTTAGATAAAGTTGGATTTAAAGAATATAAAATATTATTACATTCAAAAACTACACATAAAAATTATATAATTAAAATTAAAAAATAAATAAGGAACTACTTAAGTTCCTTAAATAAAATTACTCTTGCTCGTATGTCTGCGTTTTTATCTGATTTTGTTATTACAAACTTAACTCGCTTTTTGTCAATTACTTCAGCTAGACCTTTATCAACAGAGCCGTCCATAATAATTGCAAATACATTTTCACTTATATCTGATAATGTCTCTTCAAGTTCTTTTACTGGAACTTTTCCAAGAATGTTTAAACCATCATCAAGAACATAAGCTCCACGAGTTCCAATTAAATCGTCTGCTAATTCTTTTAAGGTATCTTTATTCTTTTCAATAAATGAATCTTTTCCCGTTGAAGAACTTCTTGGTCTTGATTCTCGTGATTCACGAGAGTCTCTTGAATCTCTAGAATAACTTCTTGGTCTAGTTGGTCGTTCTCTGCTTGTTGAACTTCTACTTGTTGTTGTTCTAGATGTTGAACTTCTACTTGTTGTTGAACGAGTTGTTCTTGTAGGTTTAGATTCTTTATCTGAACCAGAGTCATTTGTAAATTCTTCCCAATTTTGTTTTGCTCTAAGTGCTTTTTGTATCTCTTTTAATGTTAGTTCTTCTACTTCTTTTCCATCTGGAGCTTTTGTTACAAAATCAATATCTGCTAAGCTAGATAATTTTTTAATAACTAAATCTCCGCCTCTATCACCATCAACAAAAAGCGTTACAACTTTCTGGCGCATTAAATTAGTTAAAGTATCTGTTGATTCCTTACCATTTAAAGCAATACAATTTCGCATACCATATTTAAGTAATGTTACAACATCTGCTCTGCCTTCAACAATAATTATTTCATCAGAGCCATCTATCATTGGTCCTGCAGGAAGCTTATCTTTACCATAATCACTAACCTCCATAGAACGAACTGTTTGAGTTACTTTATTTGTAAATTCTGTTGAATCTGGTAAAGTTTCAACTAAATTCTTAAGCAGCTCTTCTGCTCTCTTAAGTATAAAGTCTCTCTTTGATACTCTTACGTCTTGAATATCCTGAACAGTAATTCTAGAATTACATGGTCCTACTCTGTCAATTGTCTCTATAGCTGCTGCTATAATAGCAGTTTCAGATTTTCCCATACTAGATGGAATTATGATTTCTCCTTCAGATTTTCCACCTTGATTCTTTAGATTAACTTCTATACGGCCTATTTTGCCTGTTTTTTGCAGTTCTCTAAGCTCTAATTCTGAGCCTAATAGTCCCTCTGTTTGGCCAAATATGGCACCTATAACATCAGGTCTATCTGCAATACTTGTAAGCGAAATCTTCGCTAATACATTATATTTTATTGATACTGGACTTATTTTTCCCATGTTCTTTTGCCTTTGCAACGTTCGGAGTCGCTCATTATATAACCTTAATGAGCTCCTGTCCTTATGTGCAAAAGTTCTCCATTTTTTTATTTTTTGCTTAATTTACTTCAGAAATATCTTATCTAGACTCTCAACTACTTGAGAATTCGCTAGCCTAAGCAGCGTTTTTCCAATTTTGGTGTTCACATGAACACCTTGAGATTGAAGATGATTTTTCATTTTCTTAGTCAATTCCAGACCTTTTGGGTCTGAATCCAACATCAGTATTACCTGATGCGATTTTTGAGCTAATGTTTCTGAAGTTTCTATTAAGCTTTTTTTGTCACGATTTACCGACGAAGCTTTCCTTCGCGGTTCAGCAAATTGTCTACAATTTGCTTGTAACAAGAAGATTTTAGAATCAATTCCAAGCTTTTGTAAAGCTATTTTATCTTTCTTACCTTCGACGACAATTATCGCGTCTTGATTATTAAGTTGATTTATGATTTCTTTTATGTTATCTGTTTTTTTGTTGAACATTTATCTTCTTGCTATCTAAATTAGAAGAATTGAGTTTAAAAGTATTTTGTTTTACTAAGGAAGACCGACTCTGCGGAAAATATCATTGATTTTATCTTCTTTCCAGCCCTTTTTCTCTAGAGCATCTTTGATTTGTGAGTATGAAAATCCACCTCTTCTAGTAGACCGAATATACTCTTCAAGACTGGACTCTGGAGTTCTAGCTGAAGGCATTTCAGGCATTGTTGTATCTCTGTTTATTTCTTTTGCTCCTTTGCCAAACTTTGATTTAATTCCACCAAATAAATCAGTTATTTTAGAAAAGTCAAAGCCTTGTTTGTAAAGTAAAAATATAATTCCTGCTGCAGCTAATATAATAACTAATAAAATAATTGTTGTATTTGAACCTGACTTACAATCACTTGAGCAGCTATCTTTATTCTCCATGCTTTCCTGACATTTACCGTCTCCACAATGACAATCAGTTAAGCAAGTTACTGCATTTTCCCCAAATTCACATATACTATTACCACAAACGGTATCGTCTCTTTCTTGATTTGAATCTTTATAATCAATCAGCTCTATATCTCCACTAGAATCTCCTTCATCTACACAAGTACAGTCACTTGCGCAGTCCCCACCATCACAAGCACTTACTTCACCAATATCACACTCTTCAGTTCCAGTAACTAATCCATCACCACAGTAGAAATCAATATCTAAATCACCATCAATTCCATCACCAGAAGATTCATCAGTAAGCTCAATTGTTATCTTGGTTTTTCCAACAGCATCTTCGTTATCAAATACCCAAAGAGTAACTTCACACTCTGATTCTTTTTCTTCATCATATTCAGAACAAGCATATTTATTTTCATATGTATGAACAGTCTTTTGCTTTGTTGATACAGATTCTGGATATATATTAAGAATATCCTCACTATATTTTAGATTACAAGAACATGGAATTTGCTCTTCATCATCATAATCATCTAGAGAAACCGCTTCTTCTTCACCACAAGATTTGCTTCCTTTTACAGCTTCGCAAACGATTTCATCATATTCATTAGTTTCAAGATAACCCCATGGCTCGGTTCTATCATCAAAATCCCATAAATAAGCAGTTATGTTACCATCTGAATCAGAACCTTCTGCTCTAAAGTAAATATCTTTATTATTTCCTGCTTTGTAAATCTCATCATCTTCAGGAAAAGAAATTCTAGCAATTGGTGCTTTATTCGGAACTTCAACACAAGCATCCATTCTGTTTTTGAACAATTCATTAAAATTATTAAACTTAGGATTTACCATATATCCTGTTCTACAACAATAACCTGTATATCCAATTTGTTCTCCACCAACACTGCATAGCTGACTGTAATTTCCATATGGACTATCTCCTGTTGCAGTTCCTGAAAGAATTATACCAAATTGCTTTGTGCTTGAAGCAAGAGTTGTTTTATCTGTAACTGTAAGAGTTACTGCACAGCTTTTTTCTGGACCACAAACATTTGAATTAGCAAAGTCATATGAGAAAGTCTTGCGATTATCAACATATCCATCATAAACTTCACCATCTGTATCAAATTGTAAGCAAGTACATGGTAATTTATCTGCACATTGAGTCTCACATACAGGATTTACACAAGAATCTGTTCCATTTGTGCAAAGGAAATTCTCTACTTTTCCCCATGGTTTATTATGTATTTCAATATACCATTTGTATTCTAAGAAATTACTATCTAAGAAGTAACATTCTTCTCCACCATAACATGTAGGTGATTTAAATTGACTTAATGATGCATCAAATACTACGGGATAAGGATCTTCACTAGCAGTTTCAAATGTTTCCACATCAATATAATATACATCTTTATTAGCTTCAGGGTCACCTGCAATAGTGTAGTTTATAATCGGCTTGCTTGATGAATCTCGCTCTATTTCTAAAGTATAAAGTTCGTCAAAGATATTACCTTCTGGATCTTCAAAATAAGCTTTAATATAGCAAACAGAATGTTCGCCTTTACGCTTACAATCAGAGTATCTATATTCTTTTTCATCTAGAAGAGATGTATATTTTGCTCCAGATTTTTCTAAAGATATTGTTTCAAAAGATTCTGGATAGACGCTCATCCAAGGCATTTTCTCATTAAACCCTGCAGTACTATTACATACACAAGGGCTTCCAGTAAATGCTCCTCCTGTTTCAGGCACATAATAATCTTTACAGTAACCTGTAGAAGAAATACAACATAATACTCCCTGCATATCACAATAAATATTATGACCTACAATTCCGGCAGGAACTGCCTTGCCTGTATAAATATAAGCATTAACAGTTGTTTCTGCTGAATCTAAATTATCAACAGTAATTTCTACCATTGTATATCCGATATTCTTAATTGAAGTAACTAAATTCTTAGCATAATCAAATAAATGAACTCGAAGCATAAATGTTGTTTCATTCTGACACATTGCATTACATCCATCTTTTGTGAGATTATTACCATCATCGCATTCTTCTCCCAAAGTTAAATTCAAAATTTTATCACCACAATATAATCCATTTAATGTAAGATTTGCTGAACAATCTGAATTACAAGATGTGCAACTTATATTACCATATTCACAAGCAGTTTCATCGACATTATTGCCATCATCACAAACTTCTCCTGTATCAATAGTTCCATCTCCACAATATGACCCAATTAAGCTTAACTCTGCTGTGCAATCTGCATTACAAAGAGTACATTCTTGAGTTCCATAATCACAAGCAGTTTCAGTTATAATATCATCATCATCGCAAACTTCACCATCTTCAATTAAACCATTACCACATGCTTTAAGCGTTGCACAAAGTAATTTGTGTGTATTACTACAATCATCCGTATTTGATACTAAACTTGTTCCATCATTAATATAATATCTACCATCAACATCTACAGCATTTGTAGAAAAATCATTACAACCCTCACCATACCAATATTCTCCATTAAATGCCCTAAATGGTGCGTCTATACTATCTTCTCTAAAATTTATTTCACCAGCAGGTGTTTCATAAATCATGTCAAGATTAAGATAATCTAATGCTTTTTCAGTAGTATAATCTAAATATGAGATAAATTCTCCATTTAATCCCAAACTCTCTGCTTCAGTCATACAGATTCCATCCGCACCACTTTTTCCACCTAAATTACCATCAGATTCATTAGTTGTTTCAAAAATTACGTGATTATCGATGGCCCAAGCTTGACCTATACCTAAAACAAGTATAAGAATCAATGCAAACTTAAGATATTTCATTTCTTAAACCTCCGAAGTTCTTTTTTTGCTAGCTCAATATCAGGTAAAATATTAGGTATTTTCTTTAGAAGAATACCGTCACTAGATATATTATAAATATAAAATCCTGTTCCGGGAGAGATTTTTAGTTTTTCTCTTATTTCTTTAGGTATTACAATTTGACCACGATTATCAATTTGAGATATCTTAAGATGATTACTCATAATTTATAATATTATATTCTTATTTAAGTTTTTCTGAAATTCGGAATATCAGAATTTACGTATTTTCTGAATTTACGTATATTCGGAATATCAGAATTTACGTATTTTCTGAATTTCTGATTTTACGTATTTTCTGAATTTCAGAATTTTAAAATTATTACTCAATATAATCGCCAAAATGATACAAGTCAAGATATGCTTTCATTTCGTTATAGAAATCCCAACCTTCTTTCCAAAGCTCGGTTTTTAATCTTTCGAAAGTTCCTGCATAAAGATACTTCTCAAAAAAAGATTGTAAAAATTTATTTATTCTGTTAGTCTCCCACTTTGCACCATAATCCATAACAAGAAGTGCAGTTACGCGCATAACAATATTACCTGTCTGAAGCTTTATGTCTTTACCTTCTTGCTTTAATTTAACATCATTAATACCATACATTTCCCATTTAACTTTAATCTCAAATCTAGAATATTCATCAATATCTCGTGTGCACTCCCATTCTATTTTAATCTCTCGTCCTGCGGGTTTTGATTTTTCTTTATATTTTTTTTCGACAACATCAAATCGTCTCCAATCTAACCAATCATGTGCGTGTTTATATACCTCTTTAACATCAAATAACTGCCCTGTTAAATCTATCTTTACTTCATTGAAGATATCATACTTGACCATTGTTATATTAGTATTGTATACTCATTAATATAAATGTTTCCTCAGCTATTTTGAAGAAAAAACTATATATAATCTAACATACAATCAAATTATGAATAATAAGAAAGGTCTTACACCAGTTATAGCTGTAGTTCTATTACTTATGATGACTGTTGCTGCTGCCGGAGCTGCATTTTTCTGGTTTGTTAGAATTCAATCTGAAATGCAAGGCGGTACAGAATCTTATTCTGAACAACTATCTGAAAAAATTGCTGCAAAGGCGGATGTATCTGAAGTTGATGTTATGTATGATGAATCTCTTAAAATAATAATTAGAAACATAGGCAATACAGAGGTGCCGTTAACAGATACATCAACAGTAACGTGGATATTAAAAGATAATAAACAAAATATTGTTTGTAACCAACCATTTAATGCATCGGGAACAGGTAATAATGAAAATACTTATTGCCAAAGTGGTTGTGATTCTAATATTGATGTTAGAAGCACTCGTACAATTATATTAAACATAAGTAACACATCACACAATTGTTATTTAGGAACATATACAAATAACTCTGTATTTTATTTTAAGATGGACTTCGCAGGTGTAACAGGAACTGGAAGTCAGTTTATTAAAGATCCTGCTAATAGTTAAAATGATAAAAAAAAGTATATTTGAAAGAACAAAGACAAGTAGCCCCGATTTTATAGAAATAGGTTTAATAGGAGCGTTAGTTATTTGGTCTGTTAGTGCCTTTATACTGCTACAGCAAGCTGCAGATATAAGCACAGGTAATTATTTACTAAGTTGGACCTCATTAACTACATTTTTTTCAGGAATTATTAGCATAGTTTTAATTGTAATTGCAGTAATTCTTGCAGATATTAGAAAAGCACTATCAAGATGAACTGGAATTCATAACACTTAAAAGCTTTTTATCCTATCCTAGTGATAGGTGTATATTATGAATGATCAAGTTCAACCAATTTTTATTCTTCCTGAAGGTTCTTCAAGGAACACTGGTAAATTAGCACAAAAAGCAAACATTGCTGCTGCAAAAGCAATATCCGATACAGTTAGAACAACATTAGGTCCAAAAGGTATGGATAAAATGTTAGTAAGTGCAAACAATGATGTAACAATAACAAACGATGGTGTTACAATTCTTGATGAAATGCAAATAGAACATCCTGCTGCAAAAATGATTGTTGAAGTTGCAAAAGTTCAAGAAGAAGAAGTTGGTGACGGAACAACTACTGCCGTTGTAATTGCAGGTGAACTATTACATGCATCTGAATCTCTCCTAGATAAAAATATTCATCCAACTGTAATTGCAGATGGATATAAACTTGCTGCACAAAGAGCACAATCAATATTACAAGCAATTGGTATGGATATTGATATAACTAATAAATTAACTCTTAAAAACATTGCTATGACGGCTATGACTGGAAAAAATGTAGAATGGGCTAAAGGTAAATTAGCTGAAATTGCAGTTAAAGCAGTTCTTCACGTTGCTGAAAATAATAAGGTAGATATGGATAATATTAAAATTGAAAAGAAAGAAGGTGGTGGTAGTGCAGATACTGAATTAATTGATGGTGTGGTTTTAGATAAAGAACGAATTCATAGTGATATGCCAAAGCGTGTTGCAAATGCAAAAATTGCTTTGCTTGATACTGCCATTGAAGTTAAAAATACTGAAATTGAAGCAAAGATTCAAATAACTGACCCAAATCAATTACAAGCATTTTTAGATTCTGAAGAAAAAACATTGAAAGCATATGTGGATGCAATTTCTAATGCTGGAGCAAGTGTTGTTTTTTGCTCAAAAGGTATTGATGACCTTGCTCAACACTTTTTAGCGCAAAAAGGAATTTATACTGTGCGAAGAGTTACACAAAGTGATATAATTAAATTATCAAAAGCAACAGGTTCAAAAATAGTTTCTAAAATAAATGAAATTAAACCAACAGATTTAGGTAAATCTGGGCTTGTTGAAGAGAAAAAATTGGGCGATGAAAATATGACATATGTTACAAAATGCCTTAATCCAAAAGCAGTTACTGCAATAATCCGCGGTGGAACTGCACATGTTGTTGATGAAGTTGAAAGAGCACTAAAAGATGCAATTGGTGACCTATCTGCAGCATTATCAAATGGAAAATGTGTTGCAGGAGGTGGTGCAGTTGAAGTTGAGCTAGCAAAAGAACTTAGAAAATATGCAGACAGTCTTAGTGGAAGAGAACAACTAGCTGTTCAAGCTTTTGCAGAAGCACTTGAAATGATTCCTCGAACTCTTGCAGAAAATGCAGGTTTAGACCCAATTGATATGTTAACTGCATTAAAAGCAGAACATGATAGTGGAAAGAAATGGTCTGGATTAAATGTTTTTTCAGGTCAGGCTCAAGATATGTGGCAAGCCGGAGTTATTGAGCCACTTAAAATTAAAACTCAGGCAATTCAATCTGCAACAGAAGCAGCAATCCTAATCTTACGCATTGATGATATCATTAGCTCAGGTAAATCAAATCAACAACAAATGCATCCACAAGGCATGCCTCCTGGAATGATGTAATTATTTTTTAATTTTTTCTAATTGTTCTAATTTTACTTCTAAATTTCTCATATGTCTAAATATTTCAGATAATCTTTCAAATGCAAGAGGAAGTGAAGCAAAATAACGTTCTAATACAATAACGTCTTTTTCGAATTTAGCATTAGATAAAATATCATATTTAACTGAATGTGCACCCTTATCCATTATTTTTTTACAATTAAAATTAATTGCTCTTGCTACAACAACAGCTCTTAATGTTCTAGTATTAAAAACAGAATTTAATTTAGTTAACTTACTGTCATACAACCTAAGAATGCTAAATAGATTTTTTTCTAAACCTAAAAGTTCTTTAATTGATTTATCTTCTATTTCTAAATATTTAGTTATTTTTTCATTATGTTTAATAAGAAGAATTAATTGTTTTATTGCGCTTTGTATTTTTGGAGATTTATTTTCTATTTTCTTTATGAGTCTTTCAGATTCCCATCTTGCTGTTTGAACATAATTCATAGCAGGTATAGTAGCATCTGCTTCACGTTTTTTCCTTGATGCGAGTGATATGTTTGAGAAAACGTGAATAATATCTCTAGATAAATATGTAACTTCTTTACCGATTTTACTGATTAATATTGCTTCTTTATCTACATAACCTAGCTCAGTTTCAGATAATCTCATTTCATTATAATTTGATGCCATAATTTAATTATATGTGCTTTTATTAAAAAGTTTCTAGAAAATGGTGATAAATTATTTATATAATCGAATATATATTAAATGAATCAAAAACAAGTTTTTTAGATAACGCCAATTGATTAACCAATTTGCGGGATTGAAAATCTATAGATTTTCAATAGAGTTTCCTGACGCAGTCAGAAAACTATATATTATCTAAACTATATATTTTAAAATGAGTAGGAAGAAAAGTAGCTCTAGTAGTATTGATGAATACGAACTTATTCCGATTCAGCCTTTGCATGACTTGAAAAGAGAAGTAAGAAGTTTACGCAAGGGTATGGAAAAAGAAAATAATGCTGAAAGACTTTTAGTTAAATTACTAAATTCAAACTTACAGACACAACAAAAAATTATTGAACAAAATTACAAACTTGAGGAAATCAAAACACATTTGCAAAAATTCATTAATGTAATTAGAGAAATTGAATTAGAAGATGACTCTGGTCATGAATTTAAAAAATTACATTCTAAAATTGATGGTTTACATGACAAACATGACCACTTAACTCGTGCATTTAAGAGTTTAAATTCAAACGAAACATTTACTGCATTTAGACGGTTGCCTAGCGGTATTCCAGTAAAATATAGGAGAAAAAAATAATGAATAAAAAAGGTATCACACCAACAGCTTTTTCCACTTCGCGCAAAAAGTTGGCAAAAAGAGCACCTTATCAGCGCTACCCTAAAAACAAAAAAGGAATTACTCCAATTATAGCAATTATTTTATTATTAATGATGACTGTTGCTGCTGCAGGCGCAAGCTTCTACTGGTTAATTAAAATTCAAAGCCAGATGCAGGGCGGAACAGAACAATATCAAGAAAATGTATTTGATAGATTAGCATCTAGCGTAAACTGGCTTGATGCAGATTATAATGCAACATCAGAAACAATAACCGTTTACTTACAAAACGTTGGTACAACAGATATTCCATTAGATAATTCTACAACAGACCCGACAACAACGTGGATTCTCAAAGATAGTGAGCAAATAACTGTTTGTGAATCAAAGTTTGATGGAACAACAGTTCTTTCAGTTACAAGTGTTGATTGTTATTCTGGTTGCGGTCCATCTACAAATCTTCAGTCTTCTGCTAGCACTGCGATTTACTTAAATTTATCAGATACAAAGTGTGATATTTCTGGTTACTCAGATGATACATTAATGCGTGCAACAGTATTCTTTAGTGGTGAAGCAACAACATCAGGGACTTTTGAAACATAACTAGACCATAATTTTATACAAATCAAAACAAATGTTTTGCTAGCATACAGTTTTTTCACAATAGTTCAAAAACTATATATATTCTAAAAGATATAAATTAGATTATGCACGCTAAGATTAGACGTAATAAAAAAGGTATCACTCCAGCAGCTTTTTCTGCTTCGCACAAAAAGTTGGCAAAAAGTGTACCTTATCGGCACTCTAGAATGAGTAAAAAAGGTATCACACCAGTTATAGCTGTAGTTCTATTACTTATGATGACTGTTGCTGCTGCCGGAGCTGCATTTTTCTGGTTTGTTAGAATTCAATCTGAAGCACAAGGTGGAACTGAAGCATATCAACAAGAATTATCTGAAAAAATAAGTTCCAACGTTGATGTTATGACTGCAAAATATGTTGGTGGAGACCTTGATATTTATTTAATTAATCATGGTAACTCAAATATTCCAATATCGAGTTCCAATGATGCTCCGACAACAACATGGATATTATATGACTCCGATAATGATGTTGTATGTAATAGTGATTGGGAAGATTCTCCTGCTGATTGTATAAGTGGTTGTAATAATTATTTAGAAATTGGTGAGATACAAAAAGTTACACTTAATCTTGGGGACCCTTGTGATGACCTTGCTGAATATAATAATAATACGATATTTTCATTTACAATTGACTTCAGTGGTATAACTGGAACGGGCGGCAAGTTCGTAAAATAATTTTATTGTTATTTCTAATAAATTATATAAGTAAGTATACAATTAATATACTATGAAGAAAGGTATGACAGGAATAATTAATATACTTATTATAATATTAATTACATTTGCAATTGCTAGTGCTATGTATTTATGGTTTGCACGAATACAAACCGAATCACAAGAAATTGGAACACAATATCATGAGCAAACACTTTCCAGTATTATAACTGAAGTTAAAATTGTAGATGAACCTATTTATAATACACTCGCAGATGATTTACAATGCATCCCAACATCTATAAAAATGTTAATACAAAACTCGGGAGCGAAAAAAGTAAAGATTGCTAATAGCACAGAAATTATGATTTCTGATTCAAACGATAACGTAGTTTGTTTAAGTACATTTAAAGGAACATGTATTACAGAAGAAAGTGGTATATTTGCAACAATACAAAATTCAGATGGAAATTCTAGCATCATTCATTCAATAGATGGCGTATCTTGGACAGCAAGAGATAGTAAGGTTGGAGCATCTGAAATATCTGCTAGTGCAGAATATAATGATAGTATTTATTTTGGAGGAACTAGTGTATTAATAGATATAAGTTCAGTTGGAGCAGGTATATTTAAAAGTTGTAATTTTAACAGTTGGAGTTTAGATAATGACATACCCAATGCAAGAAAAATAACTGATTTAATTGAATTCAAGAGTAATTTATATGCATCTACTACATCTGATGCAGGTGAAGGAGATGGTAAGGTATTTAGAAGAGAATCAAATCAAACATGGACAGAAGTTTATGATTCAGAACAAGATGATATTACAGATATGGAAATATTTAATAATCAATTATATGTTAGCACAATGAATGGAGGTAGATTAATTAGAACAGATGATGGTGATAATTGGACAGTTTCAAGTAATTATTTTGGAAATATAACTGCTATTAAAGTATATAATGATAAATTATATGTAGGTTTTAATGGTGGAGAAATATGGGCTACAGCAGATGGTGAAAATTTTGGCTCAAGAATATTAAGTACTGGAGATGATGCAGTTATTAGTTTTGGATTATTTGTTAATGATACGTTTTTTGCTGGAACAAATAAAACAGGTGGCGCATCAATATGGAGATATGACCCAAACTTAGGTGGTTGGGTAGGTGGTTGGGGTAAAAAATCTACAAACAACAACGATTCTGTATCTGGATTTGCTGTATTTAATAATAAATTATTTGCTACAGTATATAGTGAAAATGGTGGAGTTATACTTAGTTCAATAGATGGCACATCTTGGCAACAAGCTTATGAAGCAGAGGGTAAGGGATTTAGTAGTATTATTAATTATTCTTATTGTTCAAATAATCGTGTTGAATGTATTCAAGGTTGTGGCACAGATATGGTTGCAGGTGAGACACGATTAATTGAATTACAACTTTCAGATACTAATTGTGATTTAGCTAAATATGGAACTGGAAGTGAATATAGTTTTAGAATAAATTTTGGTAGCGAAGCATCTGTTTCAGGTAGATTTGATAAAGGTCTTGTTGAAACTTCAAATGAAAATAGTTTATGTGAATATACTTATCCATTTTGCAATGGTGCGTGCTCAAGTGGAGGTGATTGTGCAATAACATATGGTCATGAATGTGAATGTATGGCTGCTGAAACTTGTGGTGGTGTTCCGCCAGATTGGTCTTGTTCAATAGGAACTTGTGACTCTGGAACATGCACTTCAGATTTAGATACAGGCACATGTGAATGTCAATGATAAATAAAAAAGCTCAATCAAATATAACTGGATTTTTAATTATAACACTAATTATAATTGTTGTTGTAAGTGGAACTTTCTTTTGGGCTAAAGAATTTCTAGATGATTCAAATCAAGTTAATGAAATTTCTCGCATTGAAAATAGAATGATTGAATTAGACAAAGCTATAAGAGAAGTTGCAAACGAACAATCACAGCGAAGTGTTAATTTTGATATTGATGAAGGTTATCTTTTTATTGACAATAATCATACAATAACTTTTACTTTTGAAAGGAATCCACCTGATGCATTTCTAAGTAAGGGAACTGCAATTCTTGGTAATGCTAGTATAAATGGTTCTTGTTTTAATTACACGATTCTTGGAACGCTTGGGGAAGAAAGAAGTAGCTGTGTGATGAAAAAAGGTAGAGATATTTCAGTTAATTACATTATGCTAAATGATACTTTAACAAACAAATGCTATTCTGTTCAGTTTAAACCTAGTGGAAATGCTGCAGCAGGAAAAGGCTCACATAAAGTTCTTCTAACTTATTCACATACTAATACAACAAATGATTGTATTAACACCAGCTACATCCAAGTAATAAATGTAGATATCTCTTAAACTTTCAAACCATAAATGTGTGTCTTTTTAACAAAACCTAATTTTTCGTACAACTTCTGAGCAGGTTTATTTGGAGCATCTACAGATATATCAATAAACTTTACTTTTTTTAGTTTGAACCATTTTTTAATTTTCTTGACCATTGCAGTTGCATAACCTTTGCCACGATATGACTTAAGAATATATAATGAATCTAAATGACCTACATTTTCTTTCTCGAGCTGTCCATTGATATAACCAACAACATTTCCATCAACTTCTAATACATACCACATATGCGTCAAATCAATATCTTTTTTGCCATCCATACCTGCGAACCATTCAGCATGATCTTTAACTGAATGCTTCGAAGCAATAACGGGTTTCTGCGCAAATATAGTTTGTTTATTTTTCTTGTGCAAATCAAACATAGCTTCCTCTAAATCAATACTCATCTGTCTTACTTGTTTTGCGTCTTTTGGTTCAGCTCGTCTTATTTTGTGCATATAATCTAATCAATTTACTCCATTATATAATTTATTATAACTCGTTCTTTAAAGTTTTAGGATGCTTGTTTCTGAAATTAAGAATAAAGTGCATCCGAAGTTATATCCAACGTTAGAATTCAAAGAATTTAGACCGTGTCAAGCAAAATCTATTGAAGCAGGTTTGCTTGAAAGAAAGAACTTACTAGTTTGCACACCAACTGCTTCAGGTAAAACTCTTGTTGCAGAGATTGGTGCAATTAATTCTATTCTTGAAAAAAAAGGTAAGGCAGTTTATATTGTTCCACTGAAAAGTCTAGCAAGTGAAAAATTTAAAGAATTTAAAGAAAAATATGAACCGTTAGGTGTAAAAGTTGCTATCTCAATTGGAGATTTAGATTCGTCAGACCCTTGGCTAGAAAATTATGATTTAATTATTGTAACTGCCGAAAAATTAGATTCCATTCTGCGCCATCAAGCAAAATGGGTAAAAGATATATCGACAGTTGTTGTTGATGAAGTTCACCTACTTAATTCTCACCATAGAGGTCCAACTCTTGAAATCCTAATAACATTACTTAGAAAACTACTTCCTAAAATGCAGTTAATTGCTCTTTCTGCAACAGTAGGTAATCCTGAAGAATTAAAAACATGGATGAATGCAGAACTGATTATAGATAATTGGAGACCTATAACACTATATCAAGGAACATTTTTTGATAAGCAAGTTAATTTTCATAATAAAAAAGATAACCATGAAGTTATCTCAGATATTTCTGACCCAACACTTCAGCTTGCAATCGATACAATAAAACGCAATCAACAAGCTTTGATATTTTGTCCGACTAAAAACGCTGCTGAATCAACTTCAATGAAAATTGCTAATTTACTTAAGGTTGATGAGGACCTAAAAAGTGACGCTGAGAAAATAATTAAATCACTTGGCAGGCCAACAAAACAATGTCAAAAACTTTATGATGTTTTTATGAAAACTGTTGCGTTTCATCATGCAGGACTTGTTGCAAAGCAGAAGAAATTAGTTGAAGACAATTTCCGTGAGGGTAATATAAAAATTATTTGTTGCACACCAACGCTTGCTATGGGAATAAACATGCCTGCAGATAGGACTATTATGAAATCACTAAAGCGTTTTGATGGGCGTGGCTCTAATTGGATACCTGTTTTAGAATATCATCAAATGACTGGTAGAGCAGGCAGACCTGGACGAGGTGTAGAAGAAGGACTTGCAATATCAATTGCTAATTCTGAAAAAGACCAAGACTATATTTATGAAAATTATATTCTTGGCAAGCCAGAAGCAATTACATCTAAACTTGCAGTTGAACCTGTCTTACGAACTTACATGCTAAGTTTGATTTCTTCAGGTTTTGTTAGAACAAAAAACGAAATTATGGAATTTTTCAGAGAAACGTTCTATGGTTTCCAATATGGTAATGACTGGAGCTTTGAGCTAAAAATTGAAGACATGTTAGATTTGCTTGAAAAATACAAGTTTATCATTGTAAAAGGTGAGGATTTAAAACCAACAAAAGTTGGTAAAAGAATATCTGAATTATATCTTGACCCTATGGATGCTTGGAAAATGATACTGGGATTAAATAAAGTTGTTAAAAAAGATGAATTTTCTATGGTTCATTTAGTTTCAAACTCATCTAAAATGTATCCATTAATACCTAGTCGTAAATCTGATGGCGATTTAATTGACGATGCAATTGTAACTTACAAAGAAAAAATAATTATAGATATTCCAAAAGAATGGGATTACGAATATTCTCGATTTTTAGATACAATAAAAACTTCTTTGCTATTTATGGACTGGATGAGTGAGCATAGTGAGGAATATTTACTTGAGAAATTTAATGTTCGTCCAGGAGAGATTCGCTCAAAACTAATGACTGCAGACTGGTTGCTCTATGCCTGTTCTGAACTTGCTCGCTTGCTAGATATGGAAGAAATGCGAAGTTTATCAAACAAAACAAGATTTAGAGTAAAACATGGAATTAAAGAAGAGCTACTTGCTCTTGTCAAGTTACGAGGAATTGGTCGATACAGAGCAAGATTACTTTGGAATGCTGGCTGGAAAAAACCATCTGATATCAAAAAGAGCTCTCCTCAAAAACTAGCAATGATTCTCCATTCTGCAAAAATCGCTGATAATATCTGGAATCAATTATCAAATGAAAAGAAAGAAGCTCACCCCGATAGAGAATTAGATAGAGATTTAGATGAATTCTAAATATCAATTCCTTTTTCTTTGACTAATCTTAAAAACTCTTTAGCATATTCAAAAGCATATGTAGCACGACCACAAATATCATCACGTATTTCTTTTGGTAGCATTTTCAAATATATATCTCTACTATCTTCACCAATTATAATTGTTAATGGTTTATCTGTATAAAAACTACTTACATTTATAAAAACAGATTCTGCATTAAATACTTCTGAATTTTCAGAAGAATATATAGCAACAACATTATTTTTTCCAGATAAATGTATATTAATTCCTTTAGAAGCATTATCTAAACTAAGAATTAATAAAGAACCATAAGAATTGAATCGATTATTACTAAAATCAAATAATAATTCTGTCCATAAATCTTTATTTTCTAATAGTTTATTATCCACATCTAAAATATAATCTAAAGCAAAAGTATCTCTTGTATTAAACATATCTCTCTTAATTACTTCTGGAGTTTTTGGTGAAAATCCATTTTTTTTCATCAAATTCTCAATACTACTAATATTACTATCTTTCAAAGAGTATTTTGTTAAGTAAGTAAGAGTATTTACCATACACTACATAGTAAGAAAAGCTTTTAAGAGTTTATATTTTACGACAAAACATATTTAGAGGAGTTTTAATTTCTCTTACGAGCAACTCTTTGATATCCCACCAATGTTGTTAATACTGCAGCGCTACTTGTTCCAGCATAACACGTATCATCACCATCAGTATTAGCTGCTGTATCATTTGCAGCTTGAGCACTTCCAACTAAATTAATATTATTAAATGCTTGAGAAATATATTCAATACCAGTTTCTATTGCTTCAATTGGTTGATTTTTAATAACAGCATAACTTGTAACAATTGTAGTTAAAACACATGCTACTTTAACTGCTCTAGGATTATTCTCAATTATTTTTGTTATACGCATTTTATATTTTAGTAGTAAAAGCTTTTAAGAGTTTATATTTTTCGACAGAACACTAAATATGCTGTGTGGCCAATAGCGCCCATTTTTTCTTTAAGTGAGTCCCATTTTAAACCCCATTCTCGCTCAATGACTTCAATTGTTCGCTCAAAATAAAGACCCTGTTTTTTTGCAAATGCTACAAAATCTTCTGCTTGCTCTAAATGTGGAACATATGCAACAACATATCCACCTTTTTTCAAAGCAGCTGGAATGTTTGGAACTTTTGTTGGAGTAAGTAAATCAAGTGTAATTAAATCTAATTTTCTTTCTTTAATTCCTTTTGTTATATCTGCATTTTTTAGTTTGATGTTTGTTAGCTCTAAGAACTTAAAATTATCTTTTGCAATTTTAGCGAATTCTTTACGTATCTCATAGGTCGTAACCCTACCTTCAGGTCCAATATAGTGCGAAATAAACGATGATAACCAACCACTACCTGCACCAGCATCAACTACCTTTGCTCCAGGTTGCAAATTAGTGTGTGCGACAATTGCAGCTGCATCTTTTGGCAGAACAACCTGTGGTCCTCTACCACACTGCAAGAGCTTATCTGTAAAGTTAGCTTCAACTTGTAAGTAAGTAGTTCCCTTATGTGTTTCTATCAGACCATCCTTCTTCTGAATTTTAATTACACCGTGCTGTGTGTGAAACTCTTTCTCTCCTTTCTTCATCAAATACTTCTTCCCTTTCGGATCAATTATTAATTTCATTGCATTATTATCCTCGCTGCAATTGTAACTGCTGCTAAAAGCGTAGTTGAAGCTAGAAAAATATTAGCAAGTAGTAAAGGTTCATATCCAAATACAAAGCAAGCAATTGTTATAATTACTCCTATCACTAGAATAAACGCAATCAATAAGTGTCTTTTAGTTATCATTTTATTTTTAAATCTTTTAATTTAATTACTTTGCCAATCTTGAGTAACATAAGTGCAAACTCCTGAAGACCATGCAAAAGGATGCTCTGCTTTGTAAAAAAGACGGTTAATTGGCTCTCCGTCAGAATCGTAAACTTCGTAAACCTCGCCTTGTTTTTCAATACCTGCATTGATTTCAGCTAGCTCATCTGTTGCTCGATTTTCAAATCCATTTTCATTTAGGGCTTTTGCATAAAAACAAGATACCCAAAGCCAACGCATTTCAGTATGATAATCAGGAATTCCTGCGAAAATATTTACTGGGGAAATAAGTGCTGTTTTATATTCAGGATATGTTGTTTTAACACCAAAACCCTCTGAAATTTTATTTGACTCTGCATATGACAATATGCTTTTTGCTTTCTGCTCATCTGCAACGCCCCAAAGAATTGCTAAAACATTTCCATCTGTTGAAAAATAAGTATATGTTGTTCCATCATGTATCCAATCTGCATAATATCCGTCATCTAACCAAAAATTATCATTAATTCTTTTATGAACTAATCTGGCCCATAAATCATAAAGCTGTGCTTCAGGCTCATTTTCAACAATATGGGCAATATTTGACATTGCTTTCAAAGAACGATAATAACAAACATTTGTATAAAGAACCTCGCCATTTTTCTTCACAGAATCTGTCCAGCCAGCATATTCTCCTTCATCTATTAAGAAATTATTAGAATCATCTTTACTAGCTAACCACGTAATTGCATTTTCAAAATTATGGAAATTTTCTCTAGCAAACTGTATATCGCCAGATTTTACAATATAATCTTCTGCAGCAATTACAAATAAACAATTTTGATCTCGAGGGTTACTGAAAAGCTTATCTTGTTCATATCTAGGTCTTTGTCCTTGATTTATATTTATTCCCAAAAGTTTAAGTGTAATATCATAATCACCCACGCGCATAGGTATTTGTCCATCAATGTTTTGATATTTGATAAATAATTCTAGTTGTTTTTTTGATATATCATAATCACCTATTGAATTTGCTCCAAGGGTTGCAAATAATGCATCTCTTGCCCAATAATCTGAAAACTGATTTGGTCCGGCATAAATACCTTCTTCTTGGTATAGTGCTTTTAAATCATGTTTAGCAATATCCTCGCTTGTTGCAATAGACAAAGGCATAATTAATAGCACAAGTAAAAGCATACTTACTTTACGCATATATCTTCTATTATCGTAAGATTTAAAACATTACTGTGACTGCAAACTTATGACTGATTGGATTGGGAAGATTTACGAGCATAAGTATAAGAAAATAATAATATTACCTATTGTGATTTTATTATGTGCAATATTAATTTTAGGATTTTGGAAGGTCAATACAGGTGAATTTGTCAGTAAAGATATAACTCTTACTGGTGGAATTATGATTACAGTTGAGACTGGAGAACAGATTGATATTGCAAGTGCGGAAAAAGCAATATCCAACCAACTTGGATTAAGTTCAAGAGTTAAGGAATTGAGAAGCTTTGGCTCTTCGGGAAATCTTGGTTATACTTTTGAGGTTGAGCAAACGTCTGATATTGATGGTATAAAAAAGGCTATTTCAGATTCTACAGGGCTCGAGGTAATCGAAGGCAAATACACAATCGAAGAAACTAGTTCTTCACTTAGCACAACATTCTGGAATAATACAGTTCAAGCACTATTCCTTGCTTTCATATTTATGGCTGGAGTTATTTTCTTTTACTTTAGGAAATTAGTCCCAAGTGGTGCAATTGTTTTAGCTGCATTCTCTGACTTTTTATGCACATTAGCTGCAATAAATTTATTAGGAATTAAATTATCAACTGCAAGTATCGCTGCACTTTTAATGCTCATTGGATATTCCGTAGATTCAAATATATTATTATCGGTTAGAACAATTAAGCAACATGAAGGTTCTGTCTCAGATAGAGTCGCAAATGCACTAAAGACAGGTATAACTATGAGCGTAACAACACTTGTTGCACTTACAACAATTTATGTTATTAGTCCTTCAAAGATTTTGCAACAAATTGCATTAGTTCTTTTGCTAGGACTGATGTTTGATTTTATTAACACTTGGATTATGAATGCATCAATAATAACATGGTGGTTAAAGAAGAAAAATGGATAAGCTAAAGAAAATATTATTTGATTGGAAAGTTATTCTATTAATAATATTTTTACTTTTATCTATTTGGACAATACAACCAAGATTTTCATCATCTGGCGCATATGTAGATACAATTAATAAAAATAGTTCTGCAGAAATTTCAGGAATTGATACAGGTCACATAATAACAAATATTAATGGTCAAGAAATTGAAACATTAAATGCATATGCAAATATTGTTTCAGAATTAGAAATAGGTAGTGTTGCAACTTTAGAAACAAACAAAGGAAATTACAAAATTGTTTATCAAGAAGATGGGTTAGGAATTAATATTAAAGAAGTTCCAACTTCAAATTTAAAAAAGGGTCTTGATTTAGTTGGAGGGGCAAGAGTTATTCTAAAACCTGATGGAGAAGTAACCGAACAGCAATTTATAGATGCTATGGATATTATATCAAAGCGATTAAATATATATGGTTTAAGTGATGTTGCAATCAGTCAAACAAGAAGTATTGAAGGAGATAAATATATTATTGTTGAATTAGCTGGTGCAACTAGAGAGGATGTTGAAAAACTAATTGGACAACAAGGAAAGTTTGAAGCTCAGATTGGCGGAGAAACTGTTTTTGTTGGTGGCCAAGATATTAAATCTGTATGTAGGTCTGCAGATTGTTCAGGTATTGACTTAAGAACTTGTGGACAATCTCAAGAGGGTGGAATTTGGCAATGTCGATTCAGTTTTAGAGTTGATGTATCTCAAGAAAGTGCACAAAAACATTCAGAAATAACATCTAAGTTAGATATTGTAACAAATAATGGTGAAAGATACTTAAGTGAAAAATTAGACCTTTATTTAGATGATGAATTATTTGATAGTCTTTATATCTCAGAGGATTTACAAGGAAAAGTTTCTACAAGTTTTGTAATTCAAGGTCCAGGACAAGGACAAACAAAAGAAGCTGCAATAACTGCTGGATTAGAAAACATGAAACAATTCCAGACACTATTAATTACAGGTTCACTTCCAGTTAAATTAGACATTGAAAAAATTGATATTGTATCTCCAACACTTGGAGAGCAGTTCTTTACATCTGCAATATTAGCTCTTGCTGGTGCATTACTTGCTGTAGGGGTAGTTATTTTCATAAGATATCGAAAATTAAAAATTGCTATTCCGATTTTAATTACAGGAACAAGCGAGATAATTATAATTCTTGGATTTGCTGCACTAATTAAATGGAATCTTGATTTAGCTGCAATTGCAGGTATACTTGCAGCAGTTGGAACTGGCGTAGACCATCAGATTGTCATAACCGACGAAGTTCTAAAAGGAGCTGAAGCAATGGGCAATTGGAAAGAAAGAATTAAACGCGCTTTCTTTATTATCATGGCAGCATATTTCACAACAGTTGTTGCAATGGCACCACTTCTAATAATGGGTGCTGGAATGCTTAAAGGATTCGCACTTACAACAATCGCAGGAGTATCAATTGGTGTTTTCATAACAAGACCTGCCTTTGCTAAGATTATAGAAATTCTACTTAATGACTAGGAAATCATTATATAATTCATAAGATTATTTAGTTATGGTCTTAGAATCATTAATTCCTGTTCGGTTAGCTGAGAGAAAGCCAATTGAGATGTTGCCACTCGCGTTTCTTTACGCAAGTCTTGCAATTTTTATTGCGCTATGGATATTTCCAAATCATGCTAGCTTAACAACTGTTTTCTTTACAGTTATGGCACTATTGCCCTTAATGGTTTCTTTAATGCGCTTTGAAGAAGAAAGTGTGTTTAAAAAAAATGTAGATTATGATGTAAATCATAAACGAGCTATGCCTTTTTTTGTATGGATGTTCTTAGGAATGGTTCTCGCGTATTCATTATGGTTTGTAGCATTTCCACAAAGTTTAGTTAATAATCTCTTTAGTGTTCAAATAAATACAATACAAGCAATCAATAATAATATTAATCAAGTAACTGCGAATGCAATTAGTGTTAGTTCTTATTTCATGGCAGTTTTAGTAAATAATCTCAAAGTCTTACTTTTTGTCTTGTTATTCTCATTTATTTATGGTGCAGGTGCTATTTTCATACTAACTTGGAATGCAAGTGTTGTTGCAGTTGCAATTGGAAACACAGCTAGAAAAGCTATAGCAGGTTATGCTGGCTCTGCAGGAATTACTGGAGTTTCTGCTTATTTTGCAGGATTTTCTTTAGGTCTCCTTAGATATATGATACATGGTATACCTGAAATTGGTGCTTACTTTGTAGGTGGTCTTGCGGGTGGTATGATATCTGTTGCAGTGCTACGTCATGAATTTATGGATCAGAAATTTAATAGAGTGTTATATGATTGTTCTAATTTAATTCTACTTGCAATTGGATTACTTTTAGTCGCAGGTGTTCTAGAAACATTTGTAAGTCCTATGGTTCCAATATAATTTTGTGATTTAATCAACGATCATTAAAAGAATGTACTTCTAAATGAATAATAATATCACCAAGTTCTGGTGTTAGAGGTAAATCAAGTTCTTCTGTTGCAAATTTGAAAAGTTTTGTATACGCACTATATGGCATCGCGATTTCAGCTTGCAATATTTCGTTCTCTCCATGGTCTAAAATAGATTTAATTACATCGCCTAAATATTTATCTAAATCCATACAATCACCATGAACTGCAAATGCTTTTCCATAAGAACCATCAAATTTAGATGCAGCTACAAAATTCTTTATTTTTTCCATTCTTTCATCAAAAGGTTTTGCTACTTCGGGCATTTCGTTTTTAGATAAAATCGCCTTTCGATTAGTATCTAAAGGTAAATTATTAATTTCAAATGTTTTTTCTGCTAATTTTCTAATCTTAGCGTCATCTAACACATCATAAATTGGATTAAAATCATTTTCATTCATAATTCCAACATGCCAACTATTTGTTCCAAGAGTAAAATGTTCTACATCTTTATAATATGTGCCAAGCTCACCAGAGCGACGCTTACTTTTCATATCAGTAGGTAATTTATCTCCACAATTTATACAGTGAAATCTTGGTATTATTTCCATATAACTCGCAAGATTTTGAGTATAAAAATATTTATATGCTGCTATATAACGACTTATTTTACATAATGCTTTTATATGTAATATTAAAAGAATTTGATGGATGATATTTCTGATAAAAGGAAACAAATAGTGAGTAAATTTAAAGGTCTTATTAAAAGTGAAGATAAATCTGATGAAACAATATCTATAGACAGAGAAAAAGTTATTAAATTCCTAAAAACTAATAATATTTATTGGATTTTACTTCTTCCAATTTTAGCACTTGCTTATTTTGTGCGAACAAGAAACCTCTCTCACTTACAAAGTAAATATTTATTAGGATTAGACCCCTATGCGTTCTTTAGATATTCTCAAGAAATAGTTCAAACTGGAACTATGGTAACACATGATATGATGCGTTATGTTCCACTAGGTTATAATTTAAGAATGGACTATAGATTTGTTAGTTATGTTTTAGCATATGCTTACAAAATAATTAATCTGATTATGCCATCAGTAACACAAATAGAATGGCATATAATATATCCCGTAGTTGCTACAGTTATTAGCTTAGTATTTTTATTCTTATTTGTAAAAGAAATTTTTGGCGAAAGAGTTGCACTTGTTGCAACTGCATTTTTAGCAGTTATTCCTGGTTATATTTACAGAACCGGCGCAGGATTTGCAGACCACGAAGCAATTGCTATGGTTTTCATGTTCGCAGCACTATGGCTATTTGCATTAATGTGGCAATCTAAAAAAACAATTAAATCAATTATATTTGGAAGTTCAGCAGGAATTATTTCTGCATTTATGTATTTTAGTTGGCCGGGAGGATATCGTTTCTTAATTGTTTCACTTGTGGGATTAGCAATACTTTCAACAATTTTAACTAAATTATCAAAAAATCAATTGATTGGCTATTTAAGTTGGTTTGCATCATTTGTAATTTTAAGCGCAATAGCTCTTGGTAATATAAATTTTATCAAAGAATTAGAAAACTTGGCGTTACTTCTTTCAGTTGTAATTCTTTTAGCAAATAAAATTAAGCCTCTTAAAAATCTAGCTGATAATATTGGTGATGCTCTTCCATACAAAATTCCTGGAGAATTAATCATTCTCGGTGGAATTGCTATAATCGCATTTATTGTAGGATGGGCTTTAGGATTAACCGACCCTTCTTTTGTTATAAGCAGACTTCTACATCCTGGAGGAACAAGTAGATTTGCATTTACAGTTTCAGAGAACCAACAACCTTATTTTATTGGTGGTAATGGTTGGTGGTCTGGATTTGGTTGGACGTTCTTATTAGCATTTTTTGGCTCAATTTATATGGTAATTAAAATGTTTAAATCATTAAAAGTTGGACTTTCAATTGCTGCAAGTTATTCAATATTTTTTATCATATTCATATTTGGTAGATTTTCACCAGACGCAAAATATGCTAAAATTGCTGAATTTTCTACATCAACATATCTATGGTGGTTTGGATTTTTCGTAGCAGCATTTTTTGGATTTTATATTTATTATTATAACAGAGACAAACATGCTTTTTCTGAAATATTTAATGTAGATTGGAGTTTACTTTTGATTTTCATTTGGTTCTTATTTACTGCAATTATCGCACGTGGAGCAGTAAGAACAATATTTGCATTTGGTCCAACCGTTGCAATAGTAGCGGCATATTTTACAGTTAATTTAGCTAAAGATTTATTCAAACACAGCGAGACTGAAAAAGTACTGGCAATAATTTTAATTATTTTTGCTGCATTTTGCTTTTACTCAAATACTGTTACAGCAACATATGTAAATTCAAATTCTGGTTCAGGTTTACCTGGAAAATGGGAAAATTCAATGACATGGATTAGAGATAATACTGCGGAGGATGCAGTAATTGCGCATTGGTGGGATTATGGTTATTGGACACAAACAATTGGAGAACGAGCAACAGTTGTTGATGGTGGAAATGCTATGGCATGGGACCATGGAATGGGTCGCTATGGATTGACACATAATAATCTCACAGAAACATTTGATTATTTTAAAACTCATGAAGTTACACATTTATTAATCTCAAATGAAGAAATTGGAAAATATCATGCTTTTGCAACAATTGGTTCTGATGAAGATTTTGACAGAAGAAGCACAATAGGTATGTTCGCACTGCAAGGCCAAAATGAAATTAGAGGAGGCGTTGAAAATCTTTACCAAGGATATTGGGGATTAGACCAGGATTTAATTATTGATAATCGCGTTCTTCCACAAGGAACGGCTCTTGCAGGAATAAGTATGATGGTTTATGAAGATGGGTCATTTGAACCACCCGTAGCATATTTCGTAGTTGGAAATGGACAGCAACTTTCTATGAACATTAATTGTGTTGTTAATAAGGGTGTTATTCAAAACATAATTGTTGAAGAACCATCAATAGATGCGTGCGTTGTCTTACTTCCATATTATATTGATAATGAAAATATAAACCCAATTGGTGCGATGTTATTTGCATCATCAAAAGTTAAAGATGGTAACTTAGCAAGACTATATTTTTATGATGAAAAAATTCCGGGATTTAATAAAGTATATGATGATGGAACACCTCTTGGAATATACCAAGGTAGTATTATAGGTCCAATTAGAATTTGGGAAATTGAATATCCTTCAACCGCTAAGGTGGATGATAAATACTTAGAAAAGAGTATTTACGGATAAAGGAGTATTGAAGAATGATAAAAACAATACTGTTCATAACTATTGTAAGCTTTCTAATTAGTTATATTTCTGCAACTCCAATTATTAAATTTCTAAGAAGTATTGGAATGACTGTTCCAGACGCGCACAAAATAAACAAACCATTAGTTCCAAGAAGTGCTGGTTGGATTGCTTTTGCAGGGACTTTTGTAGCACTAAGTGCATTAATATTTATTCAAACGTTTATTTATAATAATAGTAATATTCAAATACTACATATTTTTGCTGCAATTACAACGCTTCTAATAATTACAATTGCAGGTTTTATGGATGATCTTACAACTATTAAAGATAAAGCAGATTACAAATCAACTGAAACAGGTGGAAGATTAAAACAATGGCAAAAACCTCTTCTTATTCTTCCTGCAATTATTCCTTTGATGATAATATCTGCAGGAACTTCTACAATGAATATTCCTTTTTTCGGAAACATAAACTTTGGAATTCTATATCCTTTAATGATAGTGCCAATTGGGATTTTTGGTGCTGCAAACATGGTCAATATGTTAGAAGGGTTAAATGGTTTAGGTTCGGGTATGGGAATAATTTATACAGGTATGTTGGGATTATATTCAATTGTTCATCAAAGTTATTTAGGTGCAGTTTTATCTTTTGCAGTTTTTGGCTCACTTCTTGCTTTGTGGAAGTTCCATAAAGCACCTGCTAAAATAATGGCAGGAGATTCTTTAACATATTTCTTAGGTGCAAGTCTTGCTTGTATTGCAATTCTTGGTAACATTGAAAGAGCAGCAGCAATCTGTTCGATTCCATTTTTTATTGAATTCGCGTTAAAGTCTAGAAGTAAATTTAAAAAAGATACAATTGGTTTTGTTGATAAGAAAAATAAAGTTCATTCTAAATGGAAGGGAATTCACTCGCTTCCACATATATGGATGAGAACAGGAAGGTTTACTGAAAAGCAAATTGTTTATCAATTAATGCTAGTTGAACTAGCATTCTCTTTACTTATATGGTTTGTCTAAAATGAAAACATTTGCAATTATTCCAGCAGTTAATGAAGATAAACATATTAGAAAAACTGCTCAAAAAGTTTCTAAGTATGTTGATAAAGTAATTGTTGTTGATGATGGCTCTAAAGATAAAACATATTTAGAAGCAAAAAAATCCAAAGCAATAGTTTTGAAGCATATTGTAAATATGGGTAAAGGTGTTGCAATGAAAACAGGTATTGAATACGCAATCAAAAACAAAGCAGATACAATTGTTTTAATTGATGCAGATGGTCAGCATAATCCAAAAGAAATTCCAAAACTACTGAAAAAATTAAACAAATCAGATATTGTTTTTGGAACACGTAAGATGCCTGAAAACTCTCCACGCGTATTTCGTTTAGGTAATTGGGGATTAAACAATATTTTTAGAGTTTTGTTTGGTGCTAAAATAGATGATACGCAAAATGGTTTTAGAGCATTTAAATCTAAAATATATCCGAAAATCAAATGGCACTCACATGGATATTTTGTTGAAACTGAAATGATTATTAATACATTAAAGAACGACATCGCATTCACAGAAATTCCTGTTGAAACATTTTATCACGATGCTTACAAAGGCACAAGTGTATTGGTAGGTATGGGATTCTTTATAAAAATGTTAGAGGTAAAGATAGGATGGATTTGATTTTCATACAACTAATTGGTATTGCTTATGGTGCAGGAATGCTTTATTTAGCATTTGATAGCTGGAAGCGTCATCATTTAACTCGAGGAGATTTTTATATTTGGTCAGCTGCATGGCTAGGTTTCATATTTGCACTAATGTTTACAGATTGGATTAATAAATTTAGATTAGTTTTAGGTATTGGTGGCGGACCAATTCCATTTTTCACAATTGCAGGTTTTATGTTTCTAACAGGAATTGTCTTTTACCTTTATCAAAAAGTTCGCATCAACTCTAGAAAACTTGAAAAAATAGTTCAACAAATAGCCTGGAAAAAGAACTAGAAGAACTTCTTTATATCGCAAATCAAAGATTAGCGAGCTCCTAAAGTTCAGAAGAACTTTCGGATATAGCTAATTGAAAATTAGCTAGCTTAAGAAATTTAGAAAAATTTCTTAATATTATGATGCCATTCTTCATGGAAGAGCCAAGCAAGAAGGATAACTGCATCAATTGATATCATTAATTGTTGATTAATTCTTTGTGCTCCAAATGCTACTGCTTGAGAAAGAGGATAATAAGGTGTTGTATCTCCTGCAAATCCATCTAATAAAATATGTGCTAAAACACCTATTGCAACTAATATGCTAATTAAAAACCAACTATGATGTTCTTTTTTTGAAGGTCCTTTACTAAACTTTGTTCCACTCCAAAGAAATGCTGATGCAATAAGTAAAGCAAGCACTAGAAAAATAGAATGTGTAATTCTTCCATGACGTAATAAACGGGGCAACTCAATTGAAAGGAAGTTAAACAAATAAGCTAACGCAATATCAATATCTGGTAAAATTCCACCAACACCTACAAAGAAAATATATCTTCGTGGAATAAGTCTTCGATGTTTGTGTTTTAGAAAATAATCCCTAATTAAATCTGCTATAACAAGAGGAATAATTACATGTGTTGTTGCAAGCATCATATTTTTATATCTGCATATTAAAATAAGTTATGATTAAAATTGACGGAGCACAAGGAGAAGGTGGCGGACAAATTCTTAGAACGGCAATTACATTATCTTGCATCACTAACAAACCCGTTAGAATTATTAATATACGAAGAGGTCGAAGTAAGCCAGGTTTAAGCGCTCAGCATTTGACTGGAATTAATGCTGCTGCAAAGATTTGTGGTGCAAACGTTACAGGAAATCGATTAGGTTCAATGGAATTAGAATTTACTCCAGGTGCACACATACATGGCAAGTTCCAATTTAACGTCGGGACAGCAGGGTCTGTGACATTAGTATTGCAAACTCTTGTGCCTATTGCAGCTTTTGGCAAGGATGTATCTACTTTTGAAATTATCGGTGGCACAGATGTAAAATTTGCACCGACAATAGATTATTTTGAGCATGTTTTTGGAAGGAACATGAAGATTATTGGTTTAAATATTTCAGTTGATGAAGTTAAGCGAGGATTTTATCCAAAAGGTAATGGAAAAGTTAGAATTGTAGTCTATCCTTGGAAAGATAGAACTGCTTTTGATGCAATTTCACAAAAAAACTTAGAACATATTGATGTTCATTCAATTTGCTCAGATGGATTAAGAAATTCGCAAGTTGCTGAAAGGCAATTAGCTGGATTTAAAGAAGAACTATCAAAACCTTATAGGGATAAAATACTTGAGCAAAAAGTAATTTATGGTCCTTCACTTAGCAATGGAACATCTGTTCATGCACATGCACACTTTAAGAATTGTAAGCTTGGAGTTGTTGAAATTGGAGAACGCAGAGTTAAAGCAGAAGAAGTTGGTGCAATATGTGCCGAAATGCTTGAAGAAGAAATTGAAAGTGGTGCAACAGTTGATCACCGAATGGCAGACCAAATTATATTATTCTTAGCTCTTGGAAATGGTGGCAAGTTCAGAACATCTCGCATTTCAAATCATCTTAAAACAAATGCGTGGGTTATTCAACAATTTTTACCAAAAGTGAGCATAAATATTAATGAAACAACAAATGTTGTAAATATAACACAATAAGTATTTTATACTTGTAGGTATTTATATATTATGTCAAAAAACTTACAACTAGAACAGGGAGATAAAGAGTTATTATTAGATTTTAAAGCACTAGAAAACATTAAAAATAATATTAAAACCGGAGATATAATTGGAAGTATTAGAAATTTAAAAGTCATTAGACCAAATCTAACGCACGCATATGATGTTCAGAAAATAATAATAAATATATTAAAAAACCAAGGTAAAAAAATACAACATAGTGATACGAGTACAGTAAAAATTCTTTTTAGATGTGCATTTGTAATTAGGGCATTAAACCCTATCATGTATCGATCTCCAAAAAAGATAGCAAAACTTATTGATTATGTTACTGACCTTGAATTAGCTGTAAGGCAAGTGCATTACAATATTAAAAATTTAGGGTTATAAATCGATTACTTAATTACCTAGAGCTTGTGTGAATAAATCTTTGTTGTCTTCTGCATAAAGAAGAAGATTAGTTGCATGTTCAATAAATTCTTCCATAGATTTAAAACGTCCTTGCTCAACGTATTTTTCTATTTTTTCTACAAGTTCTTTTGGTAGAGAAATCTCCATTTTCTTTTTTTCCATAGTTGTTTAAATAAAATTCGCTGTTTTAAAATTTATGTTCCAATATTTAGTTTCAAATAGTTATATTAAATAAAACAAAGCTACATTTCCACTAACGAATATTACCCTCCTGCACTAGTATAATGCCTTAACCCGTATCGCCAAGATAATAAGCTAATTAAAAAGAAAGATAACGCAACTAAAAGCAATTGAATAACACCTATCCACTCAAGTCTTCCTAAAAATGCTTGTGCAGGATAAAATGCAACTAATCCCATAGGTAAAAAGAATGTAAAAATTATATGTCCCATTGGTCCGAAAATACTAATTGGATACTTACCAAACATTCTAAGCTGTGTAAAAAAATCAATAATTGCGTGAGCCTTAACAAATATAAAGTTCATTGATGCTGCAATTATATCAATAGAAGTTAAGAACATAACTCCTGCTAGAACAATCAATAAATACATTAAAACATTAATTGGTTGTATTACAAGTTGTAATTTTATAATTGAATAAGTTACAATTATAATTCCCATAGCAAGTTCTGCTAAACCATCGATGTCGGGTGTTCGTAGAATTGCGAATTTTAGTGGTGAAACAGGCCTAATTAAAAACCCATCAAACCTTCCGCGCCTTACAAGTTCAGATGTAGACCACCCAATTGCACTAAATGCATAGTGCTCAATACCTGCAACTAAACTAAATGAACCTAAAAGTAAAAGTGCTTCATAAAAAGTCCACCCTGGAAAAGAAAGATTATTTGAATATATTAAAAAAACCACAACAGGACCAAATAAACTAAAAATTGCTGTTCCAATTAAGAACAAAAAGAAACTTAATCGATATGCCATCCACGAAGCTAATTCTACATTAAAGCATTTCTTATACAATTTCCATGACTGTGATATTGTCATGTTCCCACCGCCATAAATTTAGCAAATGCTTTTTTCCAAACGGTTAATGCAATTGCCATAAAAATTAAGGTCCATAATAATTGCATTCCAAGCATAACTAAAACCTCGCTATATGAATATGCACCTAAAAATATCTGTATTGGAACATATAACATATATTGGAAAGGCAAAAAGAAAAATGCTTTCTGAAATATTACTGGGAAAAATATCAATGGAATAAGCATTCCTCGCAATAATCCATCAACACCATTTCTAACAATTCTAATTCCTGCATATCCTTTAGTCCAAAAAGATATTAAACCAAATGAAAATATATATGCAAATTTTAAAAACATAGCAAGAATTAGTGAAATTAAATACAATCCAGCATTAATATAATTAACATCTAAATTAGGTATTAAAAAATACCCTACAATTAAAACTGGTGTGGCATATTTAATTGCCCTAAATGCACTATTCCATATATTTCTAAATAAACACAATCTAAAATATGTTATGGGTTTAGTAATATATCTAACAAGTTTTCCACTTCTAACTAAATTAGCAATTCTCTGATCAAAATTACTATGTGTTATAGACATTGTTACATGCGACATCATATAATACGTAATCATTGCACTAAATGTAAAACCTCTAATTACGGTTTCTCCACTTGCTGCAAAAAGTGTTTTCCATAAAAAATATTCCACTATAAGAAAAAACGGGACTAAAATTATCCAAACAAACATATCAAATCTATATGCACTGTGATCTTTGAATGTGAACTTTCCTATACCAAGAAAACGCTTAACATTTATCATTTTCATAAATATCTCTTATGATTTCCTCAATTGGAGGGTCTGAGATTATAATGTCTTCAACGGGATACTCTTTTATTAATTCAACAATAAAGTCGTCCATTCCTTTTTTCTTAATCGGTATTTCAAACTTTGTAACATATGGCGTTCTTGATATTAAACACGCTCTTTTTGGAAGATTAACATGTGTCTTTTCTTCAAATTTAACTTCAATAAATTTTTTCTTGATATATTCTTTAGTTAAATCACTAAGAAGTCCATTGTAAACAATTTCACCTGTATTAATTATTATAACTCGTTTACAAAGTTTCTCGATATCACCCATGTCATGTGTTGTTATAATAAATGTTGTTCCATGTTCTTCATTTATCTTCTTAATAAATCCATGAAGTTTCTTTTTTGCAACAACATCCATTCCAATTGTTGGCTCATCAAGTAAAACTAATTTAGGATTATGTAAAAGTGCTGCAATAACTTCGCACTTCATTCTTTCTCCAAGACTTAAATCTCTAGTTGGTGTTTTGTAAATATGCTCAACATCTAATAATTTAATCATATATTTTAATCGTTTGTTAAACGTAGCGTCAGGCACATTATACAAAACCTTAATCAAATGATAAGTATCATTTGGTGGTAGGTCCCACTCAAGTTGAGATTTCTGTCCAAATACAACGCCAAAGTCCATTGCATATTTTATTCGCTGTGTCCATGGTTCATATCCAAAAGATTCTACTTTTCCTTCTGTTGGGAAAAGTATTCCACAAAGTATCTTAATTGCAGTAGATTTTCCTGCACCATTAGGTCCAATAAATCCAAGAATTTCTCCTTTCTCAACTTCGAACTCAATACCTTTTAGTGCTTGTTTAATACTAAACTCTCTTTTGAAAAGTGCTTTAATCGTAGCCCCTAATCCTTCTTCTCGCTTGTAAGTCTTATAATTCTTTTTCAAACCACGAACTGTAATCGCAGTTGCCATATCTTACTTTTTAATTTGGTGTTAAAACAGTTGTGGTTATTTTTAAACTAAACAAACCTTTTTATGTTTTAATAGTATCATTATATATGAAATGTCCTAGGTGTGGGTCTGAAAAGTCAGAGATAATTATTATCCCCTCTATCGAAAGATTAGAAATTTCTAAATTTGAAAAACCCAATAGTAAAACTACCGAACCTCTTGAAAAGATAAGATGTATTCGCTGTGGTTTTTACATTAAAGATTAGAATGCATTCTTAAGAACATCATCAATGGTTTTAACTGGAATTATTTTGATTTTGTTTTGCTTATTCTTACTAAGAACTACATCATTTAAATTTGCATGTGGAATTAAAACGCGTTTTAATCCTGCTTCTATGGCTGCTTCAACTTTTGCTGAAACACCTCCAACAGGTAAAACTTCTCCTCTAACTGAAAGTGAGCCCGTCATTGCAGTATCTTGTCTAATTGGTTTCTTTTTCAGCGCAGAGATAATTGCTGTTGCTACTGAAACTGATGCTGAATCTCCCTCTAGTCCCTCATAAGTTTGAAGAAACTGAACATAAACATCATATTTGTTAATATCTTTACCATATTTCTTTTTTATTATTGCTGAAACATTTGTTATTGCTTCTTTAGCAATCTCTCCTAGACTTCCTGTTGCTACAAAAGTTCTTTTCTCTTTACCATTTCCAACTGTAACTTCTGCTTCAATTGGTTGAACAATTCCTGAGAAATGGTCTGAACTTCCTAAAACTGCCAGTCCATTTACTCTTCCAATTTCTTTTCCAGTTATTCTAATAACCTCATATTCTCTTTTTCTTTCAATATATTTGTCTGCAATTTGCTGTTCTAAACCTCGGGATAATTTTTTAGCAGACATAACATGGTTTCCATCAACAAGTTTTGCTCCTTGTTCAAATGCCAAATCTCCCGCCGCTCTAACAAGCCCGCCCAAATCTCTAAGTTTCAAAGTAAGTTTTCCTTTTTGACCTGCACGCTTTTGTGCTTCTTTGATAATTTCATCAATGGCACTTTTAGAAAAGTGAGGTATTTTTTTATCTTTAGAAACTTCTTGAGCAACAAATATCTGAAGAAGTTCTCGGTTTTTCTTATTATCATCCATCATATCATTCATATATATTTCATACCCATATCCACGAATTCTAGAGCGTAAAGCTGGATGCATCTTTTGAACCGTCTCAGTATTTCCTGCAGCTACAAGAACAAAACTGCATGGCACAGGTTTTGTTCTTACCATTGCGCCAGCAGACCTCTCAGACTGACCAGTTATTGAATATGTTCCTTCTTGAAGAGCTGTAAGCAAATCTTGTTGAGTTTTTGGATCAAGAGTAGCTACTTCATCAATAAACAAAACTCCCTCATTTGCCTTATGTATCATCCCTGATTCAACCCTAAGATGTGGTGGTGTTCCTAAACCTCCCGACTGAAAGGGGTCATGTCTAACATCTCCTAATAATGAACCTGATTTAGCACCTGTAGCATCAATAAATGGCGCATTCTCAATATTTGAATTATCAACAAGTAATTTTGGTTCAATTGTTTTGTGCTTTCGACTTCCTAAATTCATAGAAATTGCTAAAGCAACAATAAACATCATACCTGCAATTAATGACGCTGCTGCCATAATATCTCCATAATGGCTTCTAATCCACCAAGGAATCATAATTGAAATTAATGCCAATATAAAGAAAAACATTTGTTGATTTCTCATACTATATGCTGCTTTCAATTTTGCCTTTTCATAAATAACTCTACCCCTACCTGCGGGAAGAGATTTAATAATAGGTTCATTTTCATCTCGCCGATTTGGAAGAACTAATATATCTTGAAGCTTGCTCTTAGGCATTAATTCTGCTAATGCTTGTCCAAGCATTGATTTTCCAGTTCCAGGAGTTCCAATAAGTAAAACATGCCTTCTTTGCTTTGCAGCTTTTTTAATAATTTCAACTGCTGAAGATTGTCCAATAATTTGGTCAACTATTTTCTTTGGAACTTTAACATCTGCTGTTGATTTCATATTTATTAATACCTAAAGCTAGCTATTTTAAGAATATTGTTGTTTAAAACTAAACAAGTAAAGTTCTACTCTACAGATTCGCCATAACTTGGTGCTGCTGCTCTAGCAACAATCATTATGTTTCCAATTGATTTTACAAGTTGGTGTGGAATAATTACACCTTTTGCATTTGGCATAGTCTTTGATAAGAAAGAGTCCTTTGCTGAGCGAACTTTCCATGCATCAATTCTATTTCTCTTAATTATAGCTTCTTCAATTTCGCCAAAAAAGTCACCTGAGTCAGTATAAACCTTTAAGTCACGAACTTCACTTAAATCTTTCATCTGTAGCATTTAATATCACCTTTTCATCTTTACGAAAGACTTATAGAATATAAGCATTTCTCTCCACCATCCTATTAAACAATGAAAAACGTGAAAATCATCGGTTCAAGTCATGTAGCAAGAGAATCTGTAAATGAAATAAGAAAAGATATTTTGCTAGAAAAACCAGATATTGTTTGTGTAGAATTAGATAAAAATAGATTTGTGAGTTTATTTCAGAAGCAAAGAAAACTCAGAATTGGTGATTTAAAGGTTGGTGGATTTGGTGCGCTTTTTATGATTGTTGGTCGCTGGCTACAGAAAAAACTTGGGGACCAAGTAGGAATAATGCCTGGTGCAGATATGAAAACAGCAGTTCTTGCTGCTCGAGAAGTTAAAGCAAAAATCTATTTAATTGATATTCCAATTCAGAAAACACTATTTAAATTATCAAAAGAAGTTCCTCTTTGGGAAAAATTGAAATTAGTTTTTTATATTATTTTCAGTCCACTTTCTTTGAAAAACCGTAAACTAACTAAACACTTTGATTTAAACAAAGTTCCTGCACAAAAAGTTATTGATCAAATAATTTCAGAAATGCGATTAAGATTTCCAAAGTTATTCAAGGTTTTGTTGGATGATAGAAATGTCTATATGGCTAATCAACTAAAGAAAATTTCTAAAGACAATCCAGATGATAATATAATTGCAGTTGTTGGTGCTGGACATGAGAAAGATATTAATTTTATGTTAAATCCAAAGATACACAACGTTGCTAAAACGTTTATCAAGAACTCAAAAACAGGTGAGTTTCTTTTCCTTTATAGAGATAATAAACCAAGTTTAAACCATCCAGATACTTGGGCAAATGTGGGTGGAGGAATAAAAAAAGGTGAGACGCCCTTACAAGCTCTTAAACGCGAGGTAGATCATGAGATTGGCGTAAAGATTTATGATATTAAACTTATAGAAAAACGAATTTATGCTGTTGAAAAGTTTGGCATTCGAGGTAAGAAAACTGCTTATGTTTATATTGCTAAAACTGATGCAAGTTTGAAAGATATAATTGTAATGGAAGGTCCTGCTGCAAAATTCTGGGCTCTTGACCAAGTACTAAAACAGAAATTATATCCAAGAACAAGAGAAATGATTCTTAAACATAGAAAAAAATTAGAGAGTGGAAAATGATAAAAGAAGCACCTGAATCAGTTCATGTATTTATTAAGAACTCTATACATAGAAAATTTCTATTTATATTAAGAGATGATATATCAACAATAGTTTATCCAAACACTTGGACAATAACGGGTGGTTATGTGGATATTAATGAAAAACCGATTGATGCAATAAAACGAGAAACATTAGAAGAAATAGGACTAGAGTTAGATAGATTTAGATTTCTTTCAAAGACATTAATTCTTAAAGATGAACATAATGCTCCAATTCACAAAGATGTTTATTGGTATTACGGAGAAACTGTTGCAAAAATAGATGAAATAATTCTTACTGAAGGTCAACTAGCTGAATATATTACTTTAGATCAAGCTATAGAACGAGATACAGTAAGACCTATTAAAGAATATGTAATACAAAATAGATCAATTTTAGAAAATTAAAAATCTGAGCTAATTTCACTAATATTTATATTTCTTTTTGGTGAAGTATATTCTCTCCATAAGGTAGATTTATGTGAATGAATAACATCATATAAACAAGAACCAATCACGCGATAACCATTGCTACGTAATTTACTCCATTTAATATTATATTCAGTATTTTCTGAAACTATTTCTTGTGTTTCAGGATTAACTATTTGTTGAGTATTTGGATGAAAAACATATCCTTTGTCTTCTATAGATAAAATTATATCAATCATATCTCTACCTAAACGATAGCCCTCAATAAGTTCTTTTAACACCATTACTATTAATTTAATTAAATAATATCTTCTTCAGAAATTATAACAAAGTCGCCAGTTGATAAAACCGAACTAAATGGAACCATTAAGTCACCGTTTTTTGATGTTTCAAGATTTAAGTTTGCTGCAAACTCCGTTGCATTTGATAATAGAATATAAATTAACTCTCCTGTACGTGTCTCAAAAACTAAATCACCTACAACACCGAACTTTTTTCCGGATTTTGAAACAATTACTTTTCCAACTATATCTCTTGAAAACTTCTTTTCTTCTGGCATACTGAATAAAGACACAATGATATTAAATAATTTTCTATCACAGGCCGAACAATAGCTATATTTTATACAAATTGAGAGTGAAGTCCTTTAATTAATAATATGCCTAAAACGCTCCACTTAAACCATCCCGTACTAATATCTGAAGCTAGAACAAACATTGCTGCAAGCAAATCAACTATTCCATAAATATGCATCTTAGCGAGCCTCCTTGCGAGTTAAGATGTAGAAAATTTTAATTTTTTCCATCAGGCCATCACCGAAGGAATTCCTTTAAACACAAGTGCGAGTATAATGATAATCTTAAGCCAATTTAACCAACCAAAATCTGAGAAATACAACACTCCTGCTGCTGCTAAATCTGCCAGACCATATACTTTTACTAGCATGAATTTTCTCTATAAATCAAATTTATAAAGTTTTGTAGTTTTGTAGAACACAAATCTATTTTATATCAGCACAAACATTTTAAAAAAATCTCAGCAAAATAATGATGAAAGTTCTAGTAACCGGTGGTGCAGGATTTATTGGATTTCATACAACTAAAGCACTATTAGAACGAGGTGATGAAGTTATTATTGTAGATAATTTTAACGATTATTATGACGTTTCATTTAAAGAGAATAGAATTAATCAAATCAAAGATAATAAAAATCTGAAAATATATAGAATAGATATTTCAGATTACAAAGAAATGGAAAAAATATTTCAGGAAAATAAATTTGATAAAATTTGTCACTTGGCTGCACAAGCAGGAGTTAGATATTCTTTAGACCATCCATTTGTTTATGAGAAAGCTAATTTGCTTGGGACTCTTGTTTTGCTGGAACTTGCTAGGCACCACAAAGTAAAAGATTTTGTTTTTGCATCTAGCTCTTCTGTTTATGGTGGAAACAAAACTATTCCTTTTTCTGAAACAGATAATGTTGATACACCAATCTCACTTTATGCTGCAACAAAAAAATCTGATGAATTAATGGCATACTGTTATCATCATTTGTATGGAATTAATTGCACAGGACTTAGATTTTTTACGGTATATGGTCCTTGGGGTCGGCCAGATATGGCGCTGTTCTTATTTACAAAAGCAATTCTTGAAGAAAAACCGATGGATGTATTCAACTATGGTAAAATGAAACGCGATTTTACATACATAGATGATATTGTTGCTGGACTTCTTGCTTGTCTTGATAAACCGTTTGGATATGAAATATTTAATTTAGGAAACAACAAAACAGTTGAACTCCTTTATTTTATTGAAACTATTGAAAAAGAACTTGGCAAGAAAGGTGAGAAAAATCTTCTACCTATGCAAGCAGGAGATATTGCTGAAACATTTGCTAACATAGATAAAGCTAAGAAAATGCTTGGCTTTAATCCAAAGGTGAGTATAGAACAAGGTATTAAAAATTTTATTCAATGGTACAAAGAATATAACAAAACTACATGATATTAGCTACCTCACACACTTTTTGTCTTTCAATACCAATATATTCAAATAATTTTCCAGTTAATTGCTCAATTGTAATACCTTCATTAACAATAACATGATGTGCCATTTTAACACATTCATCAATTCCAATACCTCTGTCTTTTCTGTCTTTTATAGCAATTTCATCAAGAGTTTTTGGATCACCTGCCCGTCCTCGAGATAATATTCGATTATATCTTGTTTCTTCAGATGCAGTTATTGCTATTAATATAAAATTTGGGTCATTCTCTTTAAAATAATTAACTTCACCTACTGCTCTAATACCATCAAAAATTGCTTTATCGTCATCTTTTGCAGAATCTAAAACTCTTTGTGCAAAAACCATCTGACCATACTCTCGACGAGTATTATTACCAACATTAATTAAAATGTCTCTTTCAAGTTCTGTATGTCCTTGTGCTCTTGCTTCTTTTCTAACTTCATCAGATAATGAATGATAAGTAAATCCTACTTCTTCAAGTGCATTTATTGCTGCAGTTTTACCTGCACCAAATGGTCCGGTAACACCTAAATGAACTTCTTTTTCCATTATATAAACTCTTAAAAACCTAATTTAAAAGAAATTATATGATTAATAAAACTCCAATTAATACAATTAGAAACAAATCTACATATAGTTCACCTATCCCTTACCCTCACACACCAGAAAATCTTAAGATTGTTTATGTAACTAAAAATAATCCATTTATGAAAGAAGCACTTAGACTTCGTGAATATTCTGGATGTTTTAAACAACAGACTGCGGCAGTTATTGTTAAACTTAATGAAATTATTGGACAAGGATGGAACGGTCCAAAAGATGCTCCATCAAAAAAATTGGAAGGTATAGAAACAAGATTAGACAATTGTCCTAAAGATAAACAAGGTTTTGAAACAGGACAAGGATATCATTTATGTGAAGAAATATGTGGTAATGCTCGACATGCTGAACAAGAAGCTATTGCTGATGCTAAAGAACATGGGTTTGAATTAGAAGGTGCGGATGTATATTTAGCAGGTCACTGGTGGGCTTGCAAACCTTGTTGTGATGGTATGGAAAAAAATGGCACCAGTCGTTTAATTATGGAAAAAAACGCAACTAAATTATATAATCCAAAATTCAAATAATTCATTAATTCATTAACTCTTTTACTGCATCAGGATTTCTATCACGGTAAGCAGATAAAACTAAATCTTTTCTATCACATGTTTTAGCACAACTAATATTTGGTGTAGTCATACACTTTGGTCCCATTTTTTTAAATGCCCGAGGATAATAATCTTTAGTTTCTTCAGTAAGTTGCATCATAAAATTACTGTCTGCCCAACCGGTTGAGCAAGCTCTTTGTAATGCAGTTGTAAGTGCATTTCTAGGTCGCAGAGATATCGTTCCCTTACATCCTGCTGCAATTGGTATACAATATCTTGCTTGACTTATATCAATTCCCGCATCTACAGCTCTAGCATATAAATCTGAACGGTAATACATTAATGTATGATATTTTTCTAACATTTTTGGATTTTTCTTAATTGCTGGCGGAACAACATATTCAAAATTCGCATGTTCTGTATGATGTTGACTTGAGAACATTAAACCATTTTTATGTCTTGCAATTCTTTGCAACATCATTCTACTAATTGCCACATTATAAACAAGAATTCCTGTATCAAATACACCATAATGTCTTTGATCAACAACACTATCTAAAGTAGAATCAATTTCACCTTCTTTAAATTCAAAATTGCTTGGCATATCTTCTAATGGAAGTCGTTTAAATGTAGTATTTGCATTTTCAGCCAATATAGGTTCTAATTCAAGTTCTCCTTTTTCATTTCTTAAGTGAGATCTAAATTTAATTTTAGGTGAAAATTCATATGAAACGCCATCTTTTTTTGCTTGAAGATATTTTTGATTTGCTAACTTCATATTATGTATAAATCCTGCGTCATTATTAGTCAAATTTGGTGCAATTGTATTTGCTATTTGTTCTTGTTTTTTATGTATAATATTCTCTAATAATGAATTATCAAAATGGTCTATTTCAATTAATTTCCCAGAAGATGGATCTTTTACAAGATTACTTGTATATATTTCCTTTCTATCTTTTATTTTTTTACAAGTATATTTTTCTCTACAAATATCATCTGGAACACATCGAGAACCTAACCAATTTGCTAACTGTGGTGTAGCGTTTTTTGTAGCTAATGTAATTAAATTACCAATATAATTTGTTTCAAATTGCGCACCAGAACAATCTCTCATACCTGTAATGTTAAATATGGTCCTAAGATTTGCACTTAATTCTATTTCAGCAGTTATTGCATTTACTAATATATGTTTTGCTTGATTTGAGGGGATTCCCTCATCAATCATTTCTTTAATAAAATAACTATCAAAAGCCATTGCTGAATGAAATTCTGCTGCTAATTGTGGTGCTTTTTGCCATTCGGGTGGAAGAAAATATTTGATTTGATTTATATTATCTCCCTCAATATTATCTTTTAGTCTTTTTGTATTGCCATACTGTGCAAACTCTGCACTCTGGTGTCTAAAATAATCATTACTTAAAACTAAAGTTCCATTAATACGAAAATGATAATGTCCTTTGTTAAATACAGTCTGGTCTTGATTATCAATTAAAGCTAACTTAGTTAGTGCAAGTAATCTATCATCAGAATTTGTTGGTAAATCACTATCCCTTAATAAATAATCATATTTTTTCTCAATATATCTTACTGCTTTTTTCTCAATAAGTCCGTCCCTTCCTTCAAGAATTGCCGTTGGAGGGTCAATCTTAACAAGCGCATTTCTGTTTACTGTTGTAAACGCAGTATTAATACTATTTTCAATATTTTTCCAACTCATACAACTTCATCAAAATGAAGTTAAAAAACATTTATGTAGTATATAATATCTTTTGAAGTTTACATGTTTAGAATAAGATGAGTAAGAAACTACTTGGTTTTGCACTTGTATTTAGTTTAATTGGATTACTTTCACTTATTGTGCTAGCTGAATTTACAGAGCTAGAGCAAGTTAATGTTGCTGAACTAGAGAACAAAGTTGAACAAAGAATAATTATTGAAGGTGCGATTACAAGCTCTTTTCAGAAAGCTGATGTAAATTTCTTTGACCTTAAAGACAAAACTGGAGAAATCAAAGTTGTTGCTTTTGGTAATATGCTGAAACTGAAAAAAGGTTCAGAAGTGAGAGTTCAAGGTTTAGTAAAAATATATCAAGGTGAGTTAGAAATCATTGCAGATAAAATTATTTTAACTTCTTAGTTTTATCTTTCTTTGAAGCTTCTTGCAATTTCTTGTAATATTTATTAGATTTTAATAACTGTCTGTGTGTTCCTTCTCCAACCACCTTACCATCATGCATAACAATAATTCTATCAAATAAATATACTGAAGATATTCTATGAGTAATAGCAATCAAAGTTATGTTTTTTGAAAGATTGTGTAAATCTTTGTGAACTTTTTTCTCTGTAACAACATCTAAATTAGAAGTTGCTTCATCTAATACAATTATTTTAGGTTTTGATAAAAGCGCTCTAGCAATACAAAGCCGTTGTTTTTCTCCACCACTTATTTTAACACCATCTGGGCCAACAACGGTATTAAGTTTTTCAGGAAGTTTATTTACAAATTCCCATGATGCAGAATTCTTTAGAGCATTTACGATGTCATCTTTACTTACTTTCTTATTTGTAGCTAATTGCATATTATCATAAATTGATGAATTCATTAATTCATTATCTTGAGGAACAATTTTTATAAGCTCATATAAATCATTTGAATGTATGTCTTTAATATCAACATCACCAATACAAATACTTCCTTGTTTAGGCTGATACAATCGCATAAAGAGTTTTGCTAAAGTTGATTTCCCACATCCAGATAAACCTACAATAGCAACTTTTTCTCCTTTGTTAATCGTTATATTAATTCCTTTAAGAACATCAACTTTTTTTGAAGGATAGTTAAAAAACAAATTATTAAATTTTATTTTCTGCCAGTTTTCTGGTCTCTTAGGTGATTTAGGTTCAGTTATTTTTGGAACATTTTCATATATTAAAGACATTCTATACATTCCAGTTCGCTGTCCAATAAGTGTAGTATAATCACCTAAAATCGTGCTTGCATAACTAGAAAATTTAGAATAAAATCCATATATCATAACCGCCATTCCGATAGTCATTAAACTATCCATAACATTAATTGCTAGATAAGTGAGTATTGCAACGGAAGATAACTGAGATATTAATTTTGAAACTGCACTTCTTCCTCGTTCATATCTTCTTGTAATTTTTTGTTTATTAATTATATCTTCATAAGAACTACTAAGAGTTTTCAATAATTTATCTTTAATATTCAACAGCTTTATAATTTTTATATGGGAAAAGAAATCATATACTGTAGAATAAACATTTTCAGATACACGATAGACTTTATTTTCTAATTCAACTAATTTACTCATCGTGTAAATCCCATGAATTAAAAATAACATTAAAACACTTAATGCTGCTAGAGCTACAACCCAATTAAGTGTAAAAAGAATAGCTACTGAAAAAATCATACCTGACAGCTTAACTATTGTTGTCTTAAATAATAATTTTATAAATAATCTTACAGAACTTGACCCTGTCTGAATTCTTGAAAAAATTTGGCCTAATGGATGAGTTTCATAAAATGAATAATCCAGACCAAATAGGTGATTAAATGTTTTTAATCTTGATTGATTACGAACTATACCTCCAATAATTTTAGTTTTATATATTACAAAATTATAAACTGTTTCATAAATTATATGACTTAATGCAATTAAACCTAAGAATAAAAATATGTTTCCAAAAGTATTATTTGTTAAATCATCAATAATTCTTCCATAAAAATACGGTGGTGCCATTGCAATTAAAGATATTATAATTGTAAGAATAAAATAAACAACTAGTTTATTTCTTTGTCCTTCTGCATAAAACCACAAATCTTGAAACTGTCTCCTAAAAGAATATTTATTACCAATCTTTTCTTCTTTTCTAGAATCTCGAGCCATATGTAATATAATATAATTCAGCATTTATAAATATTGATTAAATTAATAATCACACGCCTGTAGAACCAAAAGCACCTTCGCCTCTTTCAGTTTCAGTTAATTCTTTAACTTCATCCCAATCTATTTTTTCGAACTTATTTAAAACGGCTTGTGCAATTCTATCGCCTTTTTTAATTTCAAAATCTTCTGTTGATAAATTAAGCAAAAGAATGTGAACTTCGCCTCTAAAATCTGAATCAATTGTTCCTGGAGAATTTGGTATGATAATTCCTTTTTTACCAAGACCACTTCGCTGTCTAATCTGTAATTCATATCCTTCGGGAATCTCAACTTTAAGTCCTGTCGGTACAGCAATAACGTTATTTGTAGGTAATATTATATCTGTTGTTGAATGCAAATCAACTGCTGCGGCTCCTTCAGTTTTATATTTAGGCAACAAAATATCTTCATTAATTTTTACAACTTTAATGCGCATAGTTTAATCAATAATCTAATTTTATATTAATTTGTTTTGTTTTGTTATTAATGCTAGAATTAATCCTAGCAGTATTACTTGGAATATGTGCAGGGACAGTTACGGGATTGATTCCAGGTTTGCATACAAATACAATTGCTTTGATTGTTGCTGGAGCAAGTGCTACAATGTTGGCTTGGTTTTCTCCGCTTGCAGTTGCAAGTTTTCTAATTGCCATGGTTGTTGTTCATTCTTTTATTGACTTCATACCCTCTGTTTTTCTTGGTGCTCCTGAAGATGCAACAGTTCTTAGTATCTTGCCAGGACATGAACTTTTAATGCAAGGTAGAGGTTATCGTGCTTTAAAACTTACAGTTATTGGTGGTGTAGGAACTTTTTTCCTAAGTTTGTTTTTGATTCCAATTGTTTTTGTTTTTTTGGAAAATATTTATGAAACACTTAGCAAGATAATAGCACCAATATTAATTATATTTTCAATATTATTTATTTTACAAGAAAGAAAATTTAAGAAGATATTCTGGGCAAGTATAATATTTTTACTTTCTGGAGCACTTGGTTTAGTTGTTCTAAATTCAATTTCAGTTAAGCAACCACTGTTTCCACTTTTATCAGGTTTGTTTGGAATTAGCACATTATTTCTAAGTTTGTTTAATACACAGAAAATTCCTAAGCAAATTTTAGCTAGTAAAATTGATTGTTTTACAAAGTCGCGATTTTTAGATTATTTCAAAGCAGCTCTTTCTTCATTATTTGTTTCAGTTTTACCTGCAATTGGAGCTGCACAGGCAGCAGTTATTTCTCGCGCATTTACAAAGTTCAAAGACAATGAAGACTTTCTGGTTGTTCTTGGAGGTATTAATACTGCCGCTGCTTTATTTACACTTACAACGCTTTACTTAATAGGTAAAGCAAGGACGGGAGTTATTGCAGCACTTAAGGATATTATTGAATTAAGTTTTTCAGATTACATAATTCTAATTTTTGTTTGTTTTATAGCGATGATTTTTGGAGTAATTCTTGCTTTAAAGATTGGCAGATTTACTGCAAAGAACATTTCAAGATTTAATTATCACAAAATGTCCGTCAGAGTAATTTGCTTTATTAGCATTATTGTATTTTTCTTTTCAGGATTAATTGGACTTTGGATACTTTTCATATCTAGTTGTATTGGTTTGATTACACCTCTTGTGGGAGTTAGAAGAATTCATCTGATGGCAGTTTTAGTTATTCCGGTTGTGCTATATTACATCTAAATTATATAAAATAAAAATAAAGGAGCTTAGATGCAAGCTCCATTTACACAAGAGGTTGTATCATTGCTATTACAATTATATGGTATACTATTCCATACATCTCCAATACAATAATATTCTAATAATTGAGTAGCGTTTGTAGTGCAATAATCTGTATAAGTATATGTTTCTCCACTGTCATATCCAGATACTGTACCTTTTGTATTTACATTATAACCATTATCTGAATCTGTACATGAGTTGCAATTTCCGCAATCTGATGAGCAAGAACTACAATCTTCATCTGCATCACAAGTTCCATCACCGCAATATGTGCTAGGTCCGCAATCTGCTACACAATTATCACTGGATTCTGAACCCTCACAAGTTCCATCTCCACAGTTGCTTTCATCATTGTCTTTTTTACCATTACAACCATCATCTTTTCTATCTGTATATCCATCACCGTCGTTATCAATCTTATCGTTACATTCTGGCTTTGGTCCTCCACCGCCACCTTTTGGGCCTGCAACAGCAATACTCGTTAATAAAACGCAAGCCACAACTACTGCAAAAACTATCGCATATTTTCCATTTTTATTCATAAATCTCACCTTTAATACTAATTAAATTAAGAAATTTATAATATATTATATTATAAAAACTATATTGTATATGCTATTTAATTTATTTAAAACTCCTTTTCAACAAATTTAGTTAGATATTTATAATTTAAATCTCTACGAAGCTTTTCTTTTGGGGTATTCTTTATCCAAATAATACCAATAAATGCGACAATTATACCACCAATTGTATCCACAACAATATCTTTCATTGTATCATTTAAAGGAGTAAGTAATGGATTGCTCTGCTCAACAATCCTACCAAATACGATTAAATCAATAGTCCACTCCCATACTTCCATTAATGCACCCATTGCAATAGTAAAGAATATTATAAATAAAAACATCATACGAATATCAATTTTTACTTTTGTTGTATGATAATTTAAAATAAATACAATTGAAAAAGCTAATAGTGCTACTAACATCCCAGCAGTTCCATGAACAATTATATCCCACCACCACAATGTTGCATAGAAATTAAGAACATATCCCAATACATTTGTAAGAAGAGTTATTGTAATAAATAAATCAATTCCCCAAGGTAAATTTACTTTATGACTTTTTGCAAATACACTAGGTATAATTGCTAAAGTAAAAGATATAAAACAATTAACTGCCCAATAATATTCTTGTTGCCAGAATAAGAGATAAATACCTGATACCAGCATTATTATTTTAAGAATCCAAGATACTGAAATTTCAGTATCTTTTTCAAGCAAATATTTTAATTTTGGATTCATTTTGTATTATATACTCTAGAAAATAAAAAGATTTGGAATTTATTATTATAATGTTTGCATGAGGCCTCTTTGTTGCTGGGAGATTATTTGAAGGCCTTTTGGAGTTAAAAAATATAACTTTGGCTTTTGTCCTCTTGAACTTACTAAATTCATAACTTCTAAAGTGGATAACTTATCTCTAATTGTTCTCTCAGTTTTGTTTATTGAGAATGCTTGCTTTAGCTGAGTTGAAGACACTGCAAATTCAGGTGTATCTGCTTTGCTTTGATTAAGTAATATAAGGAGCTGAAATTTATCTAGCTGAACATTTGGACTTCCTTTGGAAATCCTATTGGAAGTTTCCGATTTCCGATTTCCGTTAGATTCTATGGTATGTTCAAGAAGTCTAATATAGCGGTCTTTCATTGCGTTAAGCTCTTTTTCAATATTAGCTAAACGCTCTTCAGTTGTTTGTTTCTTTGAAGCGTCAACTTGACTTTGCAATTCAGCTATCTGTTTTTTAACATCCTCAACATCCATAAAAAATTTACAACCTAAACATATATATCTATTTCCCTTTTCCGATAGACTTCCGATTTATCTGAACACAGTGAATTTGCCACTGTTAACTGTTTAACCCCCCTATTTCGTATGGAAACTGTGTTTCATTTGATACCCCCTTATTTCCGTTAGAAACCCCTACTTAAGCGCAGTCTATCGAAAGCTATTGGAAATTCATTTCCGATAGCGCGATTATTTAGCTATGTCTATGTATAAACCAGAAATTCATTATGCTTAACTGTACATATTATTTGTTAAAATTAGAGATTTAGTGCTCTATACGTCCAAAGTTGCTTGCTTTGGTGTTTTAGGTTCCTGAGCTGAACTTTCAGATAAGACTGGTAAATCTTCTGATTTTCTTGAGAGATTATGTGTAGAGAGTTTATGTCCAAAGCAAATATCTTTATGTTCACAATAACTACAAATATAACCTTCTTCTCGCTTTGGTGGAGTTTTCATTTCAATAGAATTTGTGAGGATTGCACCTCTTGCTTCAAGATAAGGTATAATGTTCCTTGCAGGAACCTCAAAAACCTTTATTTTATGCATACTAAAATAAATAACAAGTATTTTCTCAACCTTAGCTCTCTGCGCCTCATCGAGCATAGAATAGTATGCTTGAGCTTGCAAAATATGTGCATCTTGTGGCTTTTGTGGAATATTTGCAGTAGTTTTAAATTCATACAAAGCACCATCATGAACTGCATCTATAAAACCTAGAACATTAAAATTTGGGAAAATTAGCTCCTTAAATATTTCATTATCTGCCTCAGGTATTTCTTTTTGAACAAACTCATGTATTGCAGTTCCTCGTGTAAATATCCAAAGTTTATCTAAAGGCATTGCAACTTCTTCAGTAAGGTCATAATAGGTTTTTCTCAAGCAATTACCTACTAATCTTGTCACACCATAACGTGGCTTTGAATTGAGTTTCTTTTTTCTATTTCTACCTTTCAAAAGCATACTCATAATTGGTTTTGGGAAACACTTAGCACATTCTGCGCATTCTTCAATAGTCTTTTCTGATTTATCTGGACAAAGAATTTTCATATATATAAATCCCTAAAATTGGGTTTAATATGATTTATAGCTTAGAGAAAACAAAAACGTTTTTTAAAAAGTAAGTATAGAAAACTTATGGATAAAAGTGAGTTCAAACTTTTAGCAATAACGACAATTGTATTGGGATTTTGTTTTAGTTTCAGAGATTGGGGTATATCTCAATTTAACATAGGTGTAGGTATTCGAAATTTCATTCTTGCTACAATTCTTGTTGCTATTTCAATTGGAATTCATGAAATAGTTCATAAACGCTTTGCTAAAAAATATGATGCTACAGTTAAATTCAAAACTTGGAATTCACTTTTATTTGCTGCACTTTTAATAACAATTTTAACAAATGGGTATATTATTTTTGCAGCTGTTTGGGTTGTAGTTATTAGTTCAAAATATGTTCTAAGACCTAAACATAAATTTCCACACATGGGTCCTTGGGAAAGAGCTAAGATTGCTGCTGTAGGTCCATTTAGTAATTTTATTCTAGCACTAATTGCAGGGATATTGGCTATAAAAACAGGTGCATTTGTTTGGCATAAATTAATGGTTATCAATTTTTGGCTAGCTACAATGAATCTTTTTCCTTTCTTTAGAGTAATTCCTCTAACAATGATGGTAGGACAAGGAGATGTTCGTGCTATGACACATAAATTAAAAAAAGTCGTATGGCACAAAAACGATATTCCTTACATGGAAGGTGAAATGATTTACTTTGGGTCAAGATTATTGGGAACATTTTTACTAACACTTACAATTATAACAGCCATACTTACAGTTTACTTTAATAGAATATTTCTCGCATTAAGTATGGGCATACTTGGAAGTATTATTATGTTCTTTGTTATTTATCATTATCTTGAACCAAAACACTCTCGTGGCGTAGGTAAATAATATATATTTATACACTATTTCCAAACAATATAAAGTAATTTAAATTAAACTTCTAAAATAATATATGAAATTTTTGCGGGAAAAATTAAACCTTAGAATATATCAGCAAACGATTTTAGATAAATCAATCAATCAAAATACTCTTTGTGTAATACCTACAGGACTTGGAAAAACATACATTGCTGTTGCACTTTCGAGTATTATTTTAAAGCACGGTAAAGTTCTAATGGTTGCGCCAACTAAACCACTTGTTAACCAACATAAGATAACTTTTGATGAGTTTTTTGAGCATAAGAAAGAAATTATTTCTATTACGGGAACAACTCCTGCGAAAGATAGAGAAAAAATATATAGTAATGCTAAAATAATTATTGCAACACCTCAAACAATTAAACATGATATTCTTGCAGGAAGAATTGATTTGAAAGAGTTTAAATTACTGATTTTTGATGAAGCACATAGAGCGATAGGAGATTATGCTTATGTCTCAATTGCAAAATATTTTGCTAAAATAAAAACCAATAGAATATTAGCGCTAACTGCTTCTCCAGGTACAGATCAAGATAAAATAAAAGAAATCTGTGCAAATCTACATATTAGTAATATTGAATTAAGAAATAAAACGCACCCTGAAGTTGAACCATTTGTAAAACCAATTCTAACAAAATATGAATTTATTGAACTTCCGCAAGAATTTAAAAAAATTAAACATCATCTTGAACTTGCAATTAAAGATAGGCTAATAATTCTAAAACAATTGGGTTTTATTAAAACAACTGAAATCAAATCTCTATCTAAGAAAGCCCTTCTTAGAATCCAAGGAAGTTTACGTTCGAGAATAAATGAAGGTGATTTTAATGTTATGAAAGGATTATCAGTAACTGCGGGAATAATCAAATTACGTCACGCAGTAGATTTATTAGAATCTGAATCAATATCTGCTGTAAATAGTTATTTTTCTAATATTTGGGCATCTTCAAAAACAACTAATGTAAAAGCTGTAAAAAATATTGTTTCAGATTTTCATGTTAGAGTTGCATATAGAATGATTCAAGAAGCTTCAGAAGCAGGTATTGAACATCCAAAATTACAATATTTACGTAGAGTTTTTGAAAAAGTTGTTAGTCAAAAACGAGATGCTAAAATATTAATTTTTACAGAATTTCGTAGTAATATAGATGAAATACTAAAAACTCTTGATGGTTTTTTAGTTGAAAAGTTTGTTGGGCAAGCTAGCACTGTTGGTAAAGGTATGACACAAAAACAACAAATTGAAAGAATTCAAATGTTAAAAAATAGTGAAATAAATGGTTTAGTCTGCACATCTGTTGCAGAAGAAGGTCTTGATATTCCATCAGTAGATTTAGTTATCTTTTACTCTCCAGTTCCAAGTGCAATAAGGTCTATACAAAGACGGGGCAGAACTGGAAGACAATCAATTGGAAATTTAATTATTTTAATTGCTAAAGGAACAAAGGATGAAATTTATTTCTGGGTATCAAAAAGACAAGAGCAAGGTATGGATTACGCTATTAATTCTGTTTCAAAAGATTTAGTTAAAAAACCTGAACAAATGAAGATTACAGATATTAAAGAAAAAGATAAGGAAGAGATTATAATTTTTGTAGATAACCGCGAAAGAGGATTTATTGTTGAGGAGCTACATGACTTGGGTGCTAAATTAATTTATAAGAATTTAGAAGTAGGTGATTTTATTCTATCTGATGATGTCTGTGTTGAAAGAAAAATAGTTAGTGATTTTGTAAATAGTTTGCTTGACAGAAGATTATTTACACAAGCAATTGAAATCAAAAGGAACTTTGATAAACCCCTTTTTATTCTTGAAGGTTCGATAGATGAATTATTCAAAGTAAGAAATATTGACCCAAACGCAATAAGAAGTGCTATTATTTCTATTTCACTAGATTATGGAATTCCTATAATTTTCTCTGATAGTCCAAAAGAAACTGCTAAATATTTATTTCAAATTGCACGGAGAGAACAAATTAGTTTAAAGAAAAGTGTTTCTTTAAGGGGCTCGCGTAGAGATTGGCCAATTGAAAAACAACAACAATTCTTGATAGAAGGCTTACCTATGATTGGAGAAAACATGGCATTTGCTTTATTAAAAAAGTTCAAAAACCCAAAGAACATTGCTAATGCATCTATTGATGAACTTAAGGAAGTTGAAAAGTTAGGTCCAAAGAAAGCTGAAAAAATTAAAGCTATTTTCGAAGAGGAATTTAAATAATTAAATTTCTCTAATACGTTCATTAACTCTTAACATAAATGGTTGTAATTTCTCTTGTTCATGAATTGGTAACAATTCATAATTAGTATGATAATCTTTACGTCCTCTTAGGTTTTTAAGTGCATCATTAGCTGATTTTGCTTTAACTTCTAGTGTTGTCTCTTCCTCAAAAGGAAAGCTACCACCAATAGTTGGTTTAGAAATTGTTAAATATATTGGTACTTTATATAATTTTTCTCTCATATTATTCGTCTAAACACTATTTATAATATTTTATATAATTAAACTAAGTAAAAATCCTGCTATTGAGCAAAGTGCGATTGGTGGAAGTGCGGGTATTGCTCGTCTAGATTGTTGATTGATTAAAAGATAGAAAACTAATGCAGCTCCTATAATTGAACCTGTTGCAACAAAAATAGATGAATATAAACTAATTTTTAGAACACTAACTGCAAGTATAAGTGGAAATGCAATATCTCCAGTTCCTAAAAGCATGAACCCAGCTTTTGGTTTAACTTCAGATACTTTTGAAAACCAGCTTTTTGTTATTGGAACGATGAGTGCTAATAATAATCCTCTATCCATTAAACCTGTAAACATCTTAACCATATGTTTTGTTTTGTAAACTGCAATTACATCATATATTGAAAGAACACCAAACAAAAATAAAATTGTTGACAAAGAAAGTGAGAAACCAAGTTCTGTTGATATTCCAGATATTGCAAATATTAATGCAATATTATGCATAAACACATATGGAATTGCTACCCAAAGTGCTACAATTATTAGTGCAATAATACTTGCATAAAATTCCGACATAAATGCTGCGAAAACTGTTCGTGAACCAATTACAATAAGAAATACAAAAAGTAATTTAAATCCATGTTTGTTTTTGAACAAACGCATTGCTATAAATATGAACGCTACAGACATTAAAAAAATCATTATAAAATATGTAAGAGATATTTGAGGCGTTGCTAAAACTTCTGGTCTTCGTATTAGAAATTTACTTGCAACAAATATTCCTAAAAATTGAATTATAGCAAAAAGTGTTAATTCTGAAACTAAAACTTTTGTTTTATTCATATTATGATAATGAATTCTAACATATATAGTTTTGCAAAGAGTATTACACTTCTTTATTAAAGTCTAGGATTTTAATTTTCATATTTTTTAAATTAAGGAGGATTACTTTTCCAGGGTCGGGATGATGTCCTAACTTCTCTTGATAGCTTGTTCTTCCTTGAAAACAACTTGAACATATCATAATTGTTCCTTTGTATGTTCCAATGTCGCTCTTGTGAATATGTCCTGTATGAACTACATCTGGAATTTGGTGTAAAACAAGTGGGTCTGGTTTCATAGGTAAAACTTCTTGTCCGCCATATGTTGGAGATAAATGTCTACGTTGTAAAAAGAATTTAATTACTTCAGAACCTTTATCATATCCACCAGCAAGTCTTAGTGCTTCAACATTATTAATATAATAATCAAAACTATCTCCATGATACATTAGAACATTTATTCCAGGATAACTATCAACTTTATGAAGTTTAATAATTGATGGATTTGTAACTAAGTGAATATTATCGACATCATATAAATCAGGTGCTAAATGTTTTGGAATCCTAGGTCTTGGGTCTTCAATCCTTACACCATCATGGTCACTTGCAGATATAATTATTTGTTTATCTTTTGGAATTTGTTTAATATATTTTGCTAGTGCTTTAAACTGCTCATAAATATCAGTTATTTCTAATTCTTTATCTTGGTGTGGGTATATACCAACACCATCAACAACATCTCCACACATTAAAATATATTTTACTTTTTTAGCTATATCATTATCATCATTTAACCATTTTAAAAAACTCTCAAACTCTTCCTTAAGAAAAACCTTTGAACCAACATGAATATCTGCAAGAAAAGCTACATAAACATCTTCATTTGTTGTTGGTAAATTTTTCTGTGGAACATCTGGCCAAACAATATCATTAATAAAAAATATTCCTTTTGAACAGCCGCCAATAAAACCAATAACTTCATCTTTTGCGATGAATTCTGCTTTTTTTAATAATTCTTCATTTTTCTTTGAAATAATTGCTACCATTTTTCCTGAAAGGTCTTCAAGTTCTAAACGAATTGTTCCAGTTGGGAATTTTGTTTTTTCAAAAACCATTCCAATAACTGTAACATCTTTGCTTTCCATTTGTGGTGCTCTACTAATAGAAACGGCATTTTGAAGTTCGCTTCTATTCATTAGTAAATTTTTCATGGTAGTAAATTTTTCACGATTAGCTTCATGAAATTCTTTAACATTTACTTTATGTGGTATATATTCTGGTGCATGTACAATATCAACACTAGTTTTGTTAGAATTATTAATATTATCAACAGTAGGAACAATTCCTTTTTCTAGCATTTGTTTTATTTTATCTGCTTTTTCCATTAGAATTAAAATAACTCTGATTCAAGAGTTGCTCTTATTTTTTCCAAAATATCCATAGGTATTGTCATATAAATTTCACGTGTTCTACCATACCTACCTTTTGAAATTAATTTTGCATTAATAATACCTAACATATCAAGTTCTGAAATTAAATCTGAAATTCTACGTTGAGTTAAAATATTATTACCTGTTCTTTTACAAACCTCTTTATAATTTTCAAAAACTTCTCCTGTTTCAGCAAATTCACCTGATTTTTTCTCATCTAAAACATGAAGTATTGAATACATAACTATTTGACTTTGCTTTGGTTGAGTTTGAATAATTTCTAAAACTCTTGATTTCTCAATCTTATCTTCTGCCATATCAATATGTTTTGGCTCAACAATTGTGCAGTTTTCTCTTTCAGCTACTTCTCCTGCAACTCTTAATAAATCTAAAGCTCTTCTTGCGTCTCCATGCTCTCGTGCTGCATATGCAGCACATTTTTGCAAAACACCATTTTCTATAACTTTGTCTTTGAATGCTAAAGCTGAGCGTCTCTCTAAAATATCTTTTAATTCAAGAGCGTTGTATGGTGGAAAAATTAATTCTTCTTCTCCAAGACTAGATTTAACTCTTGGGTCTATATTCTCCATAAACCTAACATCATTTGAAATACCAACAAAAGTGAGTTGTGCATTATTTAATTCAGAATTTATTCTAGTTAATGTATATAATATTTCATCACCAGATTTTTTCACAATTTGGTCAATCTCATCTAATATTATAATTATAGTTTGTTTTTTTGATTCTAATTTATTAATAAATATATTATAAACTTCATCAGTTGGCAAACCAGTCATTGGAACTTCCTCACCAATCTCACGAGCAAGTTGTGCTATAATCCTATATTCTGTATCTGCTACTTTCTTCATCTTACAATTCAAATATATTATTCTCAAAGGTATATTTCTTTTTTTTGAAATTTCATTCATCTTTGAAATTGTATGTTTCATACAAAGTGTTTTACCTGTTCCTGTTTTTCCATAAATAAATAAATTTGATGGTTTATCATTTTTCAAAGCTGGTGCTAAAATTGATGCTAATTGTTTCATTTGATTTGTTCTATGTAATATAATATCTGGTAAATATTTAACTTGTAAAACAATTTTATCTATAAATAAAGATTCTTTATCTAAAAACTCCTCAAAAAAATCATTTAATTCATCCTTAACTTCATCTTGTTTAACTTCAACTTTATCTTCTTTAATTTCTATTTGTTCAATTTTATCTATATTTTCTTCTTTAGTAAATTCAGATAAATTTTCTTCAACCATACTTTCCAAAAGAAATGCTGCTTATATATATTTATATAGAAAAAAATAGAATTATTAAAAAAACACTATCTACAAATTTTAGAACACTCTCACTCCTTCATTTCTAATGGAAAGTCTTTATTATTATTATATATTTTAATAAATATATATATTATATACAATATTGAAAAGAATATAATAAAATTTTAGCTTTTTCATCTAATGATTTTATTAATATATAACACTTCCAATTAAAATAAACACACTAAGAACAAATTAGAATAAAATGAGAAATTTGAAAAGTAAAGATTGAAGAGAAAAAGAAGCTTCAAAGGAAATGAACGGGTGTGAGTATAATATTAATTTGTGAATAAATTTACTTTAAAGCATTAATTTTATTCATTACATCTTTAGAAATTTTAGGTTGAGCATTAGAACTTAATTGAAATATAACTTGCTTAACTCCACTACCCCAAGAAAAATCACCCTTTACATCACGAATTTCTTTAAGATTAAAAATTCCAAGTTCAACACCTTTATTTAAATGATAATACACAGAACGCATTGATATTTTTTTATCATAAACCTTACAATATTTTTTATATAATTCATAACCATAAGCTTCTTTCATGAAATAAAGAAGTTCTACCATTTCATCTCGTATATCACTTTTTGGTTTTCTTCCGAGTTTTTTGCTCATCTTATGTGTGCAACTAAAAGCATTTAAAGTTTACTTATGTTTTCAATACAGAAAATATTAAATGATTTTTAAATAAACAATTCTTTAAAAATTAAGATTTTGAGGCCAGAGTATGGATAAAATTGTATGTTCACCTAAAATTAAAACGTATTTTGATAATATAGATAGTAAAACAAGAGAAGCATACGATATTGCTAACAAAGCTAGAGAAATTGGGTATGATCCTGAAAAGAAAGTAGATATTTTATTAGCAAAATCTGTTGGAAAGAGAGTTGAGGGAATTATTGGTGCTATAGAATCAAGAATTATTGACTCAGGAGTTGCTGAAAGAATAAGTGAACTTGAAGGTAAATATGGTGCGGGTGACTGGAGAGTTGGATTAACAATTGCTTGGGAAGTTTCTGATAGAAAATTCTTTGATATGGAAGATGAAGAACTTGCTATTGGTATTGGTATAAGGACAGGACTTACTTATACTACAAATGGTGTAGTTTCAGCACCATTAGAAGGTTTAGCTGAAATAAAACTTCGACCTAGAAATGATGGAAAAGGTAATTATATTTCACTTTATTTTGCAGGTCCAATTAGGGGCGCAGGTTCATCACAACAAGTTGTTACATTAGTTATTGCAGATTATGTTAGAATTAAGAAAGGCTTACCAAAATATGACCCGACACCAGATGAAATTTCTAGATATTATACAGAAGTTACAGATTATTATGAAAAACTTGAAAGAAAGCAATATAAACCAACTAAAGAAGAAATGGAATTTATAATTCCACACATACCTGTTGAAATTAATGGAGACCCAACATCACAAATAGAAGTTTCAAATTATAAAAATTTACCACGAATTGAAACAAATCAAATAAGGGGTGGATTGGCTTTAGTTCTTACAGATGGTGTTGTTAAATATAATAAAGTTTGGAGACAACTTTCAAAATGGGGAACAGATTTTGGACTTGATTGGTTATGGATGGAAGATTATTTTAAACTTAAGAAAAAAATTCGTTCTACAGATTCAGCATCCTCAACTAAAAAAGAAGAATCTAAATCAAAACTAGTACCTAATTATTATTATATATCTGAAATTGTTGCGGGAAGACCTGTATTTGGGTATCCTTTAGAAACAGGAGGATTTAGATTAAGATACGGTCGGAGTAGATTAACTGGAGATGGTAGTTGGGCAATCTCACCTGTAACAAGTAGAGTTCTTTTAGATTTTCTTGCAACAGGAACACAACTAAGAGTTGAAAGACCAGGTAAAAGCACAGCACTTACAATGTGTGATTCAATTGAAGGACCTATTGTTAAATTAGAAGATGATTCTGTTGTTAGAATTGAAACAGAAGAACAAGCTATAAAATTAAAATATAAAATTAAAGAAATTTTATTTATTGGAGATATATTAATTTCACGAGGAGATTTTTATGAAAATTGGACAGCGTTAGTTCCAGCAGGTTATTGTGAAGAATGGTGGTTGTTAGAAGTTGAGAAAGCAGAGAAAGAAAACAAAATTAATCTTAAAGATGTTGTGGGAGATTTAGCAGAAAAATTAAAAGAAAATATTTTCGAAACAATCCCAAGTTTTGAAGACACACTTAAAATTTCTTTGAAATTAAAAGTTCCATTTCATCCATATTGGACATTACATTGGAAAGATATTACTGAAATAGAATATAATAATTTAGTTAAATGGTATTTATCAAAAAAATTTGAATCAAATGATAAATTAAAAAGAACTATAGAAATAATTGGATGCCCACATAAAATAGAAAACCAAAAAATTATCTTTGAAGATGATTATATTAAGATTTTAGATTTTTTCCTGAAGCAAGAAAGTTCTGGAGAAAATGGGTTAGACTGTATAAATAAAATTTCTCAAATAAAACAAAGAGATAAGTCTGGAACATTTATTGGTGTCAGGATGGGTAGACCTGAGAAAGCAAAACTCCGTCAGTTAAAGGGAACACCACATGTATTATTTCCTGTTGGAGAAGAAGGTGGAAGACTTAGAAGTTTTAATGCAGCTATGGATAAAGGTCATATAACTTCACAATGGCCTGTATTTTATTGTGAAAAATGCGAAAAGCAAACGATTTATCCAAGATGCGAAAAATGCGAAACAAATACAGTTCAGTATCGAGTTTGTCCAATTTGTAAAAAGAAAACAAAATTAGATAAATGTCATAAAGAAACCGTTCCATTTGAAAAATCAAAAATAGATCTTAGAAAATATATTTCTTCAGCATCAAAAGTTGTAAACATAACTCAAATCCAACCATTAATAAAGGGTGTAAGGGGAATGTCAAATAAAGATCATTTTGTAGAATATTTTGGTAAGGGTATATTAAGAGCCAAATATAATTTAAATGTAAATAAAGATGGAACAATTCGTTTTGATATGACGGAGTTAGGAATAACTCATTTTAATATTAAAGAAATTGGAATTACTTTAGAAAAAGTAAAAGAACTTGGATATGAAAAAGATATTAAAGGAAATCCTTTAGTTGATGAAAATCAAATTATAGAAATATTTCCACAAGATATTGTTTTACCTTTATGCACTGATGCTGCTGATGAAGGTGCAGGTCAAGTTCTAACGAGAGTTGCAAACTTCATTGATGAAGAATTGCAAACAATTTACAAACAAAAACCATATTATAATGTAAAGAAAAAAGAAGATTTAGTTGGACATTTAGTTATTGGACTTTCACCACATACATCTGCAGGAATTGTGGGCAGAATAATTGGTTTTTCTCATACACAAGGAGGATTTGCACATCCTTATTGGCATGATGCACAAAGAAGAGATTTAGATGGTGAAGAAACCGCGATATTTTTAGTTATGGATGGTTTTCTAAATTTCTCAAGGCAATATCTTCCAGATAGACGGGGTGGTAGAAGTATGGATGCACCACTTGTTCTTTCAACATTATTAAATGTTGAGGAGATTGATGATGAAGTTTTTGATGTTGATACTGTATGGAAATATCCTTTAGAATTATATGAAGGAGCTTTAGAATTTAAACATCCTTCTGATTTTAAAATTGAACAAATTAAAGATAGAGTTGGTAAAGTTGAACAATATGAGGGATTAGGTTATACTCATCCAGTTAGTAATATGAATGTTGGTGTAAAAAATTCTGCATATAAATCTTTAGCAACTATGATGGAAAAAATGGATGGACAATTAAAACTTGCTGCAAAGATAAGAGCATCTCATTTAGATAAAGTTGCACAATTAATTGTAGAAGGTCATTTTGTGAGAGATATAAAAGGTAATCTTAGAAAATTTACAAAACAAACATATCGTTGCACAACATGTAATACAATTTACAGACGAATTCCATTAAGTGGAACTTGTTCTACATGTAAAAAAGGAAATATTGTTTTTACAATTGCAGAAGGAACTGTTAAGAAATACTTAGCAGCAACATTAAATTTAGTAAGTTATGATGGCATTTCACCTTTTGTTAGACAAGCAATCCAACTTTTGAATGAAAGAGTTGAATCTGTTTTCGGAAGAGATAAGACTAAACAGTTGGGATTGGGTGACTTCTGCTAAAGTCGATATTCTGTTACCCTTAGACGTTTCCAGATAAAATCTTTGATTTTCTTGGCCACGCAAATCTATTGATTTGCTCGGTGATGAAACTTTTGTGAAAAGTTTCTAACTAAGTAATTAGGTCTTGGCGACTTCTGCTAAATTTTAATCCAAAAAGATTTAAGAAAATTTTACCGAGCAAAACAATTGCAGTTGCAACTGGAGCACCAATTAAACCAAAATTTGAAATTAATATTACGTTTAAAATTAAATTTACACATATTGATAAAAATGCATCAAATCCTAAAATTATATTTGTAGTTTTATTTGATGTATGTTCACCTAAGAAAATAGAATTGATTAAAGAATATATAACAAGTAATGCGCTAGATACAACCATGGACCATATTAAATAATAATTAATATCAACAAATTCTGAACCATATAAAAACGGAACGATAAATGGCGTAATTAATCCAATTAATAATGCAATAGGTAGTAGTAAAATTAATAATTTTTTAATTGATTTAAATGGCATATATTTTTGTCTCGAAGATTTTGTAATCATTACAAATGGAATTGTAAATGCACCAATTCGTAATATATTTATAAAATTTGAATATGCAGAAAAGTAACCTAATTGAGCAAAGTCTAAAACATAATTTATAGAAATTCTATCTATATGATACATTGAGTGCATATTAATTAATGCAAGAAAAAATGGAAAAGTTATCAACAGTAATTTTTTAATTGAAATATTTTTAACGCCAAATTTTATTTTACTAAATTCATATATTGAAAGACTAATAATTGCTATCGACATAGCAAGCAAAACAAACCAAAAATTTCGTAATAATATTGCAAATAAAATCAACAAGATTAAAATTATTCTATTATACAAAGAAAATTTAATTGCAAGTTTAAATTTCTCAAGACATCTCAAACTACCACCAAGAATGTTAAATAAACTTACTCCAAAACTGTAAAGTAAAACTAACCAAAAAAATAATTTTATGTTTGGATTTAGATTAAGATATTCTCCAAAGAAATATATTGCTACTGAAAAAATAAAGCTAGATAATACTAATAAACTAATAACTTTTTTGAGTAATGTTTTAGTTAATTCATTAAGGTTAAATTTTGCAAACGTGTTTGCTAAACCAAAACTTGCAAAGATATAGATAAGATTTGTTATACTAAAAAAATACATGTAAATACCAAAGTTTTCTTTCCCGAAAAATCTAGCAATTACTATATTTGTTAAAAGACCAATTGCTACAATTAAAATATTTACTAAAAATACCTTACTAATTATTTTTCCAGTTTTTCCAAGACTTAATTTTTTAATTTGCATGTTAATATGTTATCAAAACTAAACGCAGGTATTGATATGAGATTTGAAAATTCATATAATATTTTTGTTATTTTTACATTTAATGTTCTTTGTAATATTGGTGGAACGCCTAGAGGTAGTGTTTGAGTTTTAATTAGTTTAAAACCATTTTTTCTAAGAATTTGCTTGTATTCATTAAAAGGTCTATCTCCAGGGTGGTAATTGATTTTTGCTGTTCTGATTAATTTACCTGTAAATAAAAATGATAATCTTGAGAATAAATGAGCAAGGTTTGGAGAACCAAAAATTAAAGTTCCACCTGGTTTTAAGATACGTTTGAGTTCTTTAATTAATATCTCGTGTTTTGATATATCAATATGTTCAACAATATCTAAGCAAAGAACAACATCAAATGAATTTGCTTTAAATTTTGTTTTTGTTGCATCTCCTAATATAACATATTTAGAAGAATAGTTTAAATCTAATCCTTTAATGTTCCAACCCTTTTTAGCAAATAACTCAACATTCTCACCTTCACCACAACCAATATCTAGAATCTTTTTATTTTTACTTATATTTTCAATTGTTCTACGAATAATTTTTCTTTTATGAATATGTAAATGATAACTAGACCACTTTGTATCTAACTCTTTATGATAATCTTTACGTTCCTTATACACACCTTTACGAATAACCATTTTATGACGCTCTTAATTTATTAAATATAATTCTACCTACCTTAGTTCCAAGTAAGAATTTCTTAGCTAAGTGATATCTTTTATCATCTTTTGCAATGTAATATAATAAACTTCCTTTTGCATATCCAAATCTGTATCTTAGATGCATAAGTCTTGTAAGATTGAAAGCTTCTCGTAAAACTTGTTTTCTTTCTTTGTATGTAAATGAAGGAGTTTCAAATACAGGTTTACTTGTTTTACTAGCAGATTCTGTTAGGTATGTTTCAACAGGAAGTATAAATCTTCCATGTTCTTTAACATAATCAAATGCTTCTGTTCCAGGATAAGGTATAAAGTTGTGAAAGTTTGCATATGCAATTGGCAATGTTTTTGCAAGAGCAATACTTTTTCTTGCTCTAGCAGCAGTTTCTTTCTGGTGACCAATCATAAAATTTACAGAGCATTTTAATCCAACTTTTTTAGCAGCTTTAAATGTTTTAATTGCTCTTTCTAACGTAATACCTTTTTTAATTTCTACTAAAATTTCAGGGTCACCACTTTCTAAACCAAATGCAGTATATATACAACCAGCTTTTTTCATTTTTCCAAGTAATTCTTCATCAGCTCTATCTGCGCGAATACCTGAACCACAAGTCCAAGTCATTTTAATATCTCTTTCAATTAGTAAGTCACAAATTTTTTTAGCACGGTCTAAATTAAAACTAAAACAATCATCAACAATTTCAAATACTTTGTAACCTTCATTATACCAATGTTCGATTTCATCAACAACATGTTCTGCAGTTCTAGGTCTAAATGTTTGACCCATTGAAAGTTTTACAGCACAATATGTGCATGCATGTGGACATCCACGAGATGTTACAATTGGCATTCTTTTATCTACAGAACAATAAGTATATTTTTCTAATTCAAATTTATCATATGCTGGAAATGGAAGAACATCTACATTCCAAATAGGCATTCTATTTTTATTTTCAATAATTTGTTTCCCTTTTCTCCAAATTAGTCCATCAATTTTTGATTTTGCTTTTCCACCAAATAATTCTAAAAGAGTGTATTCACCTTCTTGTTTAATTGCAATATCTGCATTAGTTCTTTCTAAGACATCTTTTCTTGTTGAAGATACATGAACACCACCAATAATTAGTGGAACTTTTGTTTGTGATTTAATTTTATTAATTAATTTATATGTATTTACAAAATCAAAACTAAACATAGTCATACCAATATATGTTGGTTTGAATGTTTTTATTTTTTTAATAAGATAATCAAAAGTGTGATTTAATTGCATATCAATAATTTCAGTTTTTATTCCATGTTGTTCTAACCATGCAGCTAAACAAGCAACACCAACGTGTGGGTGCATAGCTCCAGGATAATTAGCATATATCTTTGGAATTACAAATAGCATTTTATGATTAGTTTTCATTTATGAATTCACCCACCGTTTTGTCTATCCAAGATTTAGGTTTTTTATATTTTTCAAATTTGGTTTTTTTAGCAATTTGAATTGTCTTAAACATTTCATTAAGTTTTGAACAATAAATCAGACTTTTAGTTTCTTTAGAAATTGCACGTAAAAACTCAACTTGGTGCATTTTATCTGTTCGATTCATGTTTGCACAAGCAATAAATCTTTTTTTAGTATCTAGAATTTCAAATACAGTTCCAGGTCCACCATGACCTATCAGCAAATCATTTTCTTTGTAAAACTTTTGTAATTTTGGTGCAAATCTAAACCACTCACAATTTTTTGGAATGTATTTTCCAGAACCAATTTGTATGGTTATTTTGTCTTTTAGTTTTGGAGCAATGTTATCAATTTCCTTAACAAGTGTTTCAAATTTTCCAGTACCAACTGTTACAAATATTTTTACCATCTATCCAAGCCTCCCTACAAATTTTGCTTTTGGATATTGTTTAAGTAATGATTTCCATTGAACCATAAATAAATCTGAAAAGTGATAAATTAATTTTCCTGTAAATGATTTGTTATGAACTCTAACCCAACTTTCAAAAAATATTAGTTTAGCACCAAAGAAATATTTTGCTAACCATAAAACATGTAAATTCATTCCAGGTCCACAACCAATTATAAAATCCGGTTTTATTTTACTAAGAATTTTAAGTGCCCCGATTGTTGAAGGAATAAATTTTAGAACAACTTTGATTAAATTCTTGTCTGTTTTAAGGCGAGTATCATACACACGATAAACTTTACCTTTTATTTTAATATGTTTTTTTGATGTTGTATCACTATCTGCAATAATGTATGAATAATTATATTTATCTCCAAGTTTGCTAACTAATCTAAGCATTTGTGTAGTATGCCCACCCGACCCAAGTATAATTGCTACGTTCTTTTTCATATTATTTCTAAAAATGTATCTAATGATTTAGTTTGGTTTGGTCTTGAAATGTAATCTGTTTCTTCTATATCAAAAGATAATTTTATATCTTGCTTTTTAATGTTCTCTCTAATAAAACCTATAATCTCATCAAAATTTCTCACACCCTTTTCTAAAGGTAGACCTTCTTCTATTATATATCCTGTTTGATTAATTGCTGGAATCCAAGAACGTCCCGTGTCCCCTATTTGTATTTCATTTATTTGAGAGTTTGTTATTTTAGATAAGTTTGGTAATGATATTGCATCTAATATTTTTTTAGCATCTTCTTTATTAGATATATTATGTGATAATGAAGATACAAGAATTTGTATGTTTTTATTTGATAAAAGTTCTTCATGTTCTCTAAAATATTCAATAGAATTTTTAGTAATTAAATAATGTGATGTGTCAAAACATAGACTAATATTTTTTTGAGACTCAATTGCAGAAGAAAATTTATTAATGCTTTCTAAAGTTGTTAAGTTCGGTTCTATATTTACTTCAATAGGATTTGCAGAAAAATCAGACATCACAGGGAAAGGCATATTCTCATAAGCAAAATTAAAATGTGGAAGTTCTTTAGCAAGCATTATTGCGTTACTAGTAAAATTAGCAGCCTCTTCTAAATTATTTTTAGAATATTTAGAAACATAATATATTGTATTTGGATGAAGAATTAAATCTTTAATTTGAGTATTCTTTATACTGTTGAGCAAATTTCGATGAAAATTAATTGACTCTTTTTTTCCTAAATTTAGACCTTCTTGAGGTATTTTTGGACAGATAGGCACATGAAATGTGCTATTAGACCATAATTTTTCATCGATTATGTATTTAATCGTATTAAGAACTGTGTTCATATTTTCCGTAAAATATGGTAAAGATGGATGTGCTGCTCCAGGAAATATTTGCACGCCCGTTTCAAAACCTGCATCTTCAGCTTTACTTAATATCTTTTTAATATTATCTAATTGAACAACAGGTTTTGAATTATATATTTCTCCCGGATAGTAAGGTAATTGTATTATTGTTTTCATTTTAACCACTTTTTATAATTAATAAACTTCCTAAGACAACAAATGCTATTCCACCCCACCTAAGTAATGTAATTTTTTCATTTAGAAATACAAATGCAAGAACTGCTGTTAGAATATAACCTATACTAATAAGTGGATATGCTAGACTTAAATCTAATTGTGCAAGTGCAAATAACCAAAGAATTGTTCCAATTCCATATAATGCAAGACCTGTAAATACATATTTGTTAAATATTATTTTTATTAGTCCTTGTGAGCTTATCAAATCTTTTGAATCTGAATTAACTACATTCATACCTTTTTTCATATATAATTGCCCAGTCGCAGCAAGAATAATACACACACCAACTATAGCTAGAGCAAACATTGTCTTATGCCTCATTTTTTGAACAATTATTTTACCTTAAAAGGTTTTATGTAGCTCAGTTCTATCGTGTCTTGTAGTTGAATAAACTATAAAAAGTGAGAAAGCAAGATTTTTGAATGGCTTTATCAAACAAAATTCTTTCGTCAATAGATAATAAATATAATATCGCATTCTTACTTGTTTTAATTGCAGGAGTTTTCATACGATTAAAATATTTATTTGTAGAAAGTATTTGGCATGATGAAGCAGCATATATGTGGCAAGCAGGACAGTTATTAAATTTTAATTATATTGGAACACGAATTCAAGAACCTTTAGGATTAGTTGTGATGTGGTTTTATGATTTGTTTATGCACGCGTTTACTGCAGGTAGAGTAATGAGTTTAACTTTTTCAGTTGCAGGAATTATATTAATTTACTTACTAGGAACTGAAATCAAAGATAAATTTATTGGGATTATTGCTGCATCGTTATTAACCTTTCATCATTTGTTTTGGTATTTAAGTGAGAAAGCATTGCTTGATGTTCCACTTACAACTATGTTTATTTTAGTTGCATACTTTTTAATAAAATCAGAAAAAACACCAAATTATAATCTTAAATTTTTACCTAAAATTGTTCAGAAGAACTTCTGGCCAATCTTACTTGGATTGTCTTTAATAGCTACAGTTATTACAAAACAAGCGGGGATATTAGCAGTTGTTTATGTTTTAATTTACTTTTTGATTACACGAATGCATAAAATAATTAAAGATAATGTTGCATTATATGCATTAGGAATTCCAATCGGATTTATCTTAATTGGAACTGTTGCATATTATATTTTGTTTAGAAGTTTCCTTCTTTCTAAATTCTTTTACTATTTATTTGCTATGCGAAGTATATCTCAACCATTTAATTTTGTAGGAATACTTCCATTTGTTCTGACATGGTATATTATACCCTTATTTGTAATTGGAACTATTTTCGCTTTAATTTATAGAAGAAAATCTGATTTGATGTTATTACTTTGGTTTTGGGTTTTCTTTATTTTCTTTTCTATAAATATTGGTGGACCACTACCAAGATATTTGTTACCAATTCTTCCAGCAGCACTCTTGCTTGCAGCTCTAGCAATAGACGAAATTAGAATTTATATAAAGCAAATATTAAATTTTAATGTATCAAAGATTATTTTCATAGTTATTGTGTTATTCTTTTGTTTTACATTTTATCAACAAGGAGATGAAATGAATCAAAGCAAAGCAGATTCTTATGTAGGTTTTAGAGAAGCAGGAGAGTGGCTTGCTCAGAATGTTCCAGAAGATGCTGTTGTATATGCAGGGTCTCCAGCTGCAATAAGATTGTTTTATGGAGAAGAATATTTGAATGAAGGATATGCAGAAGGTTTTGGAAGTGTAGATGGAAAAATTTACTATGGTTTTCCTGCAACAAAACAAGAATTTGAACAACAATTACTAACAAGACCCTCTAATGTTTATTTAGAAGTTGATATTTGGGAATATAAAAATCAGCAGTGGATGTATCCATTATCACAAGAGAATTTTGATTATCTTGCTAGTTTAGGATTTGAGCCAGTGTATGCTGTTGAAAGGGAAATACCAACACAAACAGGTATACAGAATGTTCCTGTCATATATATTCTTAAGAAGTAGAACTTAATACTAGAATAAAGTAGCTAAAACATTTTATATAAAATTCCAAAAGTATGTTATGTTAAGTAAAGATTCTATTTTAGTTACGGGTGGTGCAGGATTTATCGGAACTAATTTTATAAAATATTTATTAGACACATATAAAGATACAAAAGTTATTTGTTTAGATAAATTAACTTATGCAGGTAATCTTAGAAACTTATCAAAAGAATTAGAACAAGAAAGATTTACTTTTGTTAAGGGTGATATTGCAAATACAGAAATTGTTGAACACATATTAAAAGAAGATATTAATTGTATTGTTAATTTTGCAGCAGAATCTCATGTTGATAGAAGTATAAAAGACTCACAAATTTTCTTAAAATCTAATATCTTTGGGACACATAATTTACTTGAATGTGCAAGAAAAAAATGGGAATTAGGTGAGAATAAATTTAAAGATAATGTAAGGTTTATTCATATATCTACTGATGAAGTTTACGGTTCAATTAAACAAGGAAGTTTTAATGAAATGACTTCTTTAGATCCACGTAATCCTTACTCTGCTTCAAAAGCAAGTTCAGATTTAATAGTTAAATCTTATATGCATACACATAATTTTCCTGCAATAATTACTAGATGTTCTAATAATTATGGACCATATCAGTTCCCTGAAAAGTTGATTCCTTTAATGATAAATAATATTCTCAAAGCAAGAGGTTTACCGGTATATGGAGATGGAAGTAATATTAGAGATTGGATTTATGTTATGGACCACTGTAAAGCTATTGATTTAATAAGACAAAAAGGTCAGATTAAAGATGTATATAATATTGGTGGGGATAGTGAAATTACTAATATTGAGCTAGTAAAATTAATTATTGATAAGATGAAATTATTAGCTAAAGAAGATAAATACAAAACTTTTTTCGAAGATTCTAAAAAAGTTAATTATGATTTAATTAAGTTTGTAAAAGATAGAAAAGGACACGATAAAAGATATTCCATGAATTTTTCAAAACTTAATAAAAATCTTAATTGGAAACCTGAAGCAAATTTTGAACAAGGAATAGATTTAACAGTTAGATGGTATTTAGATAATATCAAATGGATGAAGGATATTACTTCTGGAAATTATCAAACATATTATGAAAAAATGTATGGAGGAATTTTATGAAAGGAGTTATACTTGCAGGTGGAAAAGGTGAAAGATTATATCCATTAACTAAAGTTACAAATAAACATCTGTTGCCAGTAGGTAGAGAACCTATGATATATAATCCAATCAAAAAAATGATTGAAGCAGGTGTTAACGAAATTCTTATTGTTACAGGCACAGAACATATGGGTCATATTGTTAATTTATTAGGAAGTGGCAAAGAATTTAATTGTGAATTTACATATAAAGTTCAAGAAACTGCTGGAGGTATTGCAGATGCACTATTGCTCGCAGAAAAATTTGCAAATAGAGAAAAAATTTTAGTTATACTAGGAGATAATATTACAACAAGTTCTCTTAAATCACATGTTAAAGCATTCGAAAAACAGAAAAAAGGTGCAAGAGTTTTATTAAGAAAAGTGGATGATCCTTTCCGTTATGGGATTGCAGCTTTAGATGAACCCTATATAATAAACATTGAAGAAAAACCTGCAAATCCAAAATCCGATTATGCTGTTATTGGATATTATATGTATGATGAGAAAGTTTTTGATATTATTAGAAAATTAAAACCTTCTGCAAGAGGCGAATATGAAATTACAGATGTGAATAATGAATATATTAAGTTAAATGAACTTCAATATGATATTCTTGAGGGCGAATGGACTGATGCAGGAACGTTTGATTCACTTGCTCAAGCAAATAAACTCATTTTAGAAAATGAAAAAGAATTTTAAATATTCGGTTGTTGTCCCTGTGTATAATAGTGCAGGATCTTTACCTGAGCTATGCAAAAGATTAACAAATGTATTTAGAAAACTAAAGCAAAATTTTGAAATTATTTTAGTTGATGATTTTAGTAAAGATAATAGTTGGGATGTAATGAATACATTACATAAGAAATACATGAATGTAAAAATTATACAACTAATGAAAAACTTTGGTCAAGATGGTGCATTAATGTGTGGGTTTAATCACGCAAAAGGTGATTATATAATTATTATAGATGATGATTTACAACATCCTCCGGAAGAAATTCCAAAGTTAATTAATAAAATTAATGAAGGTTATGATGTTGTTTTTGGTGTTTACAAAAAAAAGAAGCACAAGTTTTTCAGAAGCCTCGCATCTAAAGTAGTTATGAATGTATTTGCTAAAATTGTTAATATTAAATTTGCAGTAACTTCTTTTAGAATAATTTCTAGAAATGTAATTAATGAAATGATTAAGTGCAAAAATTATAAAGTTAATATTAATGTTATGCTATCAAATATTGCTGGAAGAATTAGTTCTGTTCGAGTTCGACATGATAAACGAAAATATGGTAAAACAAATTATACTTTTATTAAATTAGCAAGATGGGCGCTAAATATGATTTTTAATTTTACAGTTTTTCCATTAAGACTTGCTACAATTTTAGGATTATTTTTCTCTGGATTGAGTGTATTTGTTGGAATATATTTTTTAGTTCAGTATTATTTTAATAATATACTTGTTGGAGGTTTTACTTCTTTAATACTTTCAATAACCTTCTTTTCAGGAATAATACTTTTCATAATGGGCATTATTGGTGAATATCTTGGTAGAGTATTTATGAATTTAAATGAGAAACCACAATACATTGTGAGGCAAATAAAATGAATATACCATTTAACAAAGCAACCCTTTTTGGAACTGAAATACGATATATAATGGATGTTCTTAGTTCGGGTAATATTGGTGGAGATCATAAATTTTCAAAAGAATGCCAAAATCTAATGAAAGAAAAATTCAATGCTAAAAGTATTTTTTTAACAACATCTTGTTCAATGGCTTTAGATATGTGTGGAATTTTAGCAGACATTAAACATGGAGATGAAATAATCTTACCCTCATATACTTTTGTTACAAGTGCAAATGTTTTTGTTTTACATGGCGCAAAACCAGTTTTTGTTGATATTAGAAAAGACAATATGAACATTGACGAAAATAAAATTGAACAAGCTATTACTTCTAAAACAAAAGCAATAGTTGTTGTTCATTATGCAGGAGTTGCATGTGAGATGGATAAAATTATGGAGATTGCAAAGAAACACAATTTAATTGTTATTGAAGATGCTGCACAGGGAGTTAATGCAACTTACAAAGGAAAATATCTTGGAACTATTGGTGATTTAGGTGCATATAGTTTTCATGAAACAAAAAATTATTCTTGTGGTGAAGGTGGAGCAATTATTATTAATAATCCAAAATTTTTAGAGCGAGCAGAAATAATACGTGAAAAAGGAACAAATCGGTCTAAATTTTTAAGAGGAGAAGTTGACAAATATACATGGGTTGATGTTGGAAATAGTTTCCTGCCATCAGATATTCTTGCAGCAGTTCTTTTACCTCAACTTGAAAATATGAATGTTATTCAAAACAAAAGAAAACAAATTTATGATTATTATTATAGTGGTTTGAAATATTTAGAAGAACAAGGAATAATTCAATTACCAAGTATTCCAAAAGATTGCGAATCTAATTATCATATGTTTTATTTATTGTTAGAGAATTTTGAAAAGAGAAATAATGTGCTTAGTGCTTTGAAGGAAAACGGAATTTATTCTGTTTTTCATTATGTTCCATTACATACTTCACCCATGGGAAAATCATTTGGATACAAAGAAGGAGATTTGCCTATAACTGAGCATGTTGGAAAAACACTTATTAGAATCCCATTTTATTATGATATTACAAAAGAAGAACAAGATTATATTATCAAAAATTTAAAGGAGATATTATGCAAAATTTAGAACGTCTAAAACAAATAATTATTTGTCCTAAATGTAAAACATCTATTAAGAACAAAGAAATAAAATGTAGCAAATGTTCTAAAATATATCTTAGTAAAAATAAATTATATTTTCTTAAAATAAATACTACGTTTAAAGTAAGTGATTGGTTTGATAAAATAAAAAGTATGGTTAAAAAATATCCAGTATTATATAAATTTATTATTCGGTTTATTTCTCCAGTTAGTTCAAATCCCAATTCTAAAGTTAAGAAATGGTTACGTTTATTTAAGAAAAATAGCATTATTGTTGATGTCGGATCTGGAACAAATCGATTTAGAAAAGATATTATTAATTTAGATGCATTTGATTATGATAATGTAGATATTGTTGCAGACGCAACAAACTTACCGTTCAAAGATAAGTCTCTTGACGGTATTATTAATATCGCAGTTCTAGAACATGTTGAAAATCCACAAAAATTTATTAAAGAATTTTATAGAGTTCTTAAAAATAACGGCCGTTTTTTTGTTCTTGTACCATTTTTACAAGGATATCACGCATCGCCATATGATTATTTTAGATGGACAAAACAAGGATTAAAACATTTATTTAAAGATTTTAATAAAGTAAAAGTTATTGTTGCAGACGGACCTACTTCCGCATTATTATGGATTTTTCAAGAGTGGTTTGCTATAACCTTTTCATTTCGTAATAAATATCTTTATCGCACATTATTATTATGTGTAATGTTAGTTACGTTTCCAATTAAATTTTTAGATATATTAATTAGAAAACATCCTGAAGCAAGTAACATAACTAGCGCATTTTATGTAGTGGGAGAAAAGTAGATTACAGTTTAATAATTCTTAAAAAGGTTATCATTCATGAAGAATACATGACAGAAAACATTATAATAGTTGTAATGGGTGGAAGTGCTATTAGTTTAATACCTATTATTGTTGAAAATAGCTATAATTTAATTGGTTATACTGATGATTATGGAGATAAAAATACACCTGATTTAATAATAAATAAAAATGGAGCAGAACAAAGAATTGAAGTAAAATATCTTGGAAAAAATGATAAATTGCCTGAAATAAAAGAGAAATATAATTGTAATAATGCAGTTATTGGTGTTGGTGGTGTTGGAAATAGATCTTCAATAGAACTAAAAAAGAAATTATCTGCTATGCTTAAAGAACAAGGATTTAATACGCCTGCTTTAATATCTAAGGCTGCACATATTAATGCACATAATGTTGAAATTGGAGAAGGTACTTTTGTAATGCCTGGTGCAATTGTGCAATCTGGCGCAAGAATTGGAAAAAATTGTTTATTAAATACCGGTGCTCAAGTTGATCATGAATGTAAATTAGGAGATTATGTTCATATTGCTCCAGGTGCAGTTCTATGTGGTCGTGTTAATGTTGATGAAGGTGCACATGTAGGTGCAAATTCAGTAGTTAGAGAATCACTAACAATTAACGCGTATGCAATTGTAGGTATTGGTGCAGTTGTTGTTAAAAATCTTGAAAGTTCTTCTGAAAATCAAAAAACATATATTGGTAATCCTGCTAGAGAGCTTAAGAAGTAATGAAATTAGATATGAAGAAGTTGTTGATATTGTTATTTATTCTAGTTATATTTGTAAAACTTGCTGGGTTGAATGGTGCGATATATGATGATGAATCTAATTATGCGTTTTCAATAACAAATGCAGATGAAGCAGGTTTTAATCCACATTATTATTCTCCATTACCTATGCAATGGTTAGGAATTTTGTTTACAAATTTATTTGGAGCAACAACATTTGCATTTAGATTAATTCCATTTGTTATTAGTTTCTTTACACTTGGTTTAGTTTACTTGTTCGCAAAAGAATATTATAATAAAAAGACTGCACTTATTTCAGTGTTTTTAATTTTAACAAGTTTTTATTTTACATTAGCAAGTTTGCAAATTGATATTGAAGGTTCATTAGTTACCTTATTTATTTTAGCAACGTTTTATTGTTTTACAAAGTCTGAAAAATCTAAGAAACTAAATTGGAGAATTTTAACTGGAATATTTCTTGCTTTTAGTTTAATATCAAAACATAACGCAATTGTTGTAGTTTTGATTTTAGGTTTATATGCGCTTTTCAAAAATGCGAAAATATTAAAAACAATTTACGATTTATTTGTTCCATTTGCAACAGGACTTGTAATATATCTACTTTACATAATTTTATCTTTTGTTCATGACCCAAATCATATTAATTGGCTTTTGTTTGGTGCTACTCGAACTTCAATGAGTTTGACGTTACTTTCACCAATTATGTTTATGTTTTGGGCAACACCTTTGTTAATAGCACCTGCTTTGTTAGCAATTAAAAATAGAAAAAATAAAGATAATATCTTTTTGTTTTGGATAATAATTACAATTTTGTTTAATACATTTGTAATTAGTAAAGGAGATTTTAGCAGATATTATATGCATTTAATTCCTGCAATGGCAATTCTAGGTGCAAGTTACTTAAGTAAGATTAAGTTCAGAAAATTAGATTTAATTAAAACAGGAATATTAACTTCTGTTTTGTTTATGTTACTTTATGTAATTAACTCCCTACATATAAAATATGTTCCAAGAATAACTTCAAATTATTTAAGTGAAATTAAACAATTAAGTTTTAACTTTTTGTTTTCATACACAACAAGTTCTGGACCATTGTTTGGAATATCTTTTGCAACAATAGTATTAACTCTTGCAATATCTTCAATACTTGTTGTGTGTATATTTGCAGCTAAGAATCAGAAATTCATAAAGATATGTTTGGTATTTTTGTTAGCAAGTAGTATTGCATTTAATGCACTACTTATTCAAGAATATGTATTCCATTTTCAGGGAACTAATCCAAGCCAAGCAACATATGATTTAGTAGATTACTTTGAAGAAAGTAATCTTAATTATCCAGTTTATTCTAATGATGAAGGTGTTTTGTTTTATATAAATAATTCTTACTGGTTATCAAATAAACAACAAAGTAATGTTATGGGTTTAGATGATTATGAACAAGATTATGAAGATGTTATTGAAACAATTGTAAGACTTAAGAAAACTAATGGAACTGTTCTGGTTCTTAATTGGCCACCAATACCTGAGAAAAGTCCTACTTGGGATGTTGTAGTAAATTGTGATTTGGAAAAAACATTTTATTCAAAAGATTACAAAATTGCAATGGTTTATTCTTGTTAAATTAAATTTTCTTTTTGTAATAATTCTTTAATCTGTTCTTTAGTTAGTAAATTATCTTTTGAAGAATAACTTTCTTTATTTAGTGGTTTAGAATTTGCATAAGAATTATTTTTAAGTCTACTATAATATGTATTTTCATGAGGAAGTATTACAAATTTATTTCCAATATCTAAAGCCATTTTAGCTTCATCTTCAGTTAGTAAAATCTCATGTGTTTTTTCACCAACACGATTACCAATATGTTCTATTTTAACTTCTGCAGGATTTTTATTTAGTTTAGTACAAGTTTCTTTAATTATTACTTCTGCTAAATCTTTAATTTTTAATGTAGGCATTTTTAAAATAAAAACTTCGCTACCACACATTTCATCTGTAGCTTCTAAAACTAAATTAACTGCTTGTGGTATGGACATCATAAAACGCGTCATTTTATCACTTGTTATTGTAACTGCTTGTCCACAAGTTATTTGATTTTTAAACAAGTCAATTACCGACCCTCTTGAACCCATAACATTACCAAATCTAACTGCTGCAAATTTTGTTTTCTTCGCACCTTTATGATAAAAAGCACATGAAACTAATTTTTCAGATACTAATTTTGTTGCACCCATAACGCCTAAAGGATTTGCTGCTTTGTCTGTGCTTATAACTATGACTTTTTCAACTCCTGCATCTAATGCCGCATCAACAACATTTTGTGTTCCAATAATATTTGTTTTAACTGCTTCAAATGGATTATATTCACTAAGATGAACATGTTTTAATGCAGCAGCATGAAATACTATATCAATATTTTCCATAGCTTTTTTTAATCTATTTCTTTCACGAATGTCCCCAATTAAGAATCTCAGAGGACCTTGACTATACAATGTCTCTGACTGTGAGCCAAGTTCCATTTGAAGTTTATGTTGTTTTGTGTCATCACGACTAAGTATTCTTAGATTATTTGGATTTTGTTTAAGAACTTGTCTAACTATTTCAGAGCCAATTGAACCAGTTCCACCTGTAACAAGAATATTCTTACCTTCAAATGGCCTGTTCATTTAAGACCTCCTTTAAATTTTCCACAACGATTTTAATATCCTCATTAGTTAGTTCTTCATAAAAAGGTAAAGTTAGTGTTCTGTTTGAAATATCTTCAGAAATTGGAAATGAACCTTTTTTATATCCAAATAAATCTTTGTAAAGTTGCTGTAAATGTATTGATGGAAAATAACCTTTTGTCTGTATATTTCTCTTGTTCATCTCTCGAATTATTTCATTTCTATTAAATGATTTGTCTAGTGTAATAGTATAAACAAACCAACTATGTTCTGCGTAATCTTCTGTATGTGGAATATTAATTCCTTGAATATTTGAAAGTGCCTTATTATATTTTTCAGCTACTTCTTGTCGATTAGATATTATTGAATTTATTCTATTTAACTGAGATATACCTAGTGCACAATTTAATTCACCTAATCTATAATTATAACCTAAGAAACTATGTTGTAGCCATTGACCTGTATCAACTCGTCCTTGGTTGTGTAAACTATTACATATATCATAAAATTCTTTATCATCCGTTACAATTACACCACCTTCTGTTGTGTTTAATTGTTTGTTTGGATAAAAAGAAAATACACCTGCTTTACCAAAAGTTCCAACTTTTGTTTTATTAAATTTTGCACCAATACTTTCACAAGCATCTTCAATAACAATTAAATTGTGTTTCTTTGCAATCTCCATAATTTTTTCCATATTACAGGGTTGTCCAAATATATGAACCGGAAGAATTGCTTTTGTTTTAGATGTAATTGCTTGTTCAATTTTATTTTCATCAAAATTAAATGTTTTTGCATTAATATCTACAAATACGGGTTTTGCGTTACACATTAAAATTACATTTGCACTTGCAATAAAACTAAATGGACTTGTTATAATTTCATCATCTTGATTTATTCCTGAAGCAATCATACAAAGATGAAGTGCAGATGTTCCCGAGTTTACTGCAAGAGCATATTTTGTTCCAATAAATTTAGCAAAATTTTCTTCAAATTCCTTTTTTTTAGGACCGAGACTATGTTGTGTTGTATTAAGAACATCTAAAACTGCTTGTTTATCTTCAGCAGTTATTTTTGGTTTTGCTAATTGTATCATATTTGTTTCTCCAGAATTTCTTTAGATTTAATCATTGAATCTATGAAATTATATTGTGAATCTTTTATACCAATCTCCAAAACTATATTTATATTTTTGTTTACTGGAAGCATCTTAAGCGCATTAAATATAAAATTGTAATCAAATCGATCCTCCGTTTCTTCAGACACATATTTAATTGGCAAATGTTCTCCTATAAAAAAACTAAAATTATTTGGGTAATAATAATTAAAATAATCTGTGCCATTAATATGAATATGTTCTATATCATTTTTAAATGTTGTAATAAATAATTCAAGTGCGTGTTTAAATGCTACATCTAATTTGCTAGAATTTTGTTTTGCAAATAATTTAAAATCCTCTGCAAATTCTTCTGCATTAATATTATCAAAATTATAATCAATGTTTTCTTTTAGAAATTCTTCAAATAAATATGTATAACTTAAATGTTCTATATCTAAAGTAATATGAAAATCTTTTCCTAACAGTTTTTTTATTTCTTTAAAATCTTCTATCTTTGTTAGCAAAGTTTTGTGTTGGCGACAATAGTCAAACCACATAACATTTGTTTCAATGCAAATCATAAAGTCTGAGGATAAGTATTTACTAACTCTTTGTTTAAATAATTTAATTGATTCTTGTTTGTTGGAAGTTACAGAATTAAACATTGATTCGTGAAGAACGATTTTTTTAATATTACATTGCTTAGCAAAGTCTATAGTCTTGTTTAGAGATTTAATTGATTCTTCTCCAACTTCACCTGTAGATGTTATGTTAAAATTTTGAAGTTCTCCATTTAATTTTATTTTTGTTGGCTGATGAACAGAGCAAATTTTAATATGATTAGGTAGATTATTAAATTTATTTACATCACAATCATCTGAAGTCTTAAGATATAATTCATACTCCTGAAACGCATTTTTAGGATATTTAGTTAAAATAGAATAATCTCCTTTACCACTTATAATAAACATGAGGTTTATTTTAGAACTTTTAATATAAGTATTGTTGAACTTTAATATATACCCAAGTTCCAGAAAACTTAAAAGACTCTATACAATTGTTATTTAGAAATGAACATATCTAATCATATTATTGAAGATTTTGGAGAACCATTTATTATTGCAGAACTTGGTGTGAATCATAATGGTAAAGTAGATTTAGCTAAAAAAATGATAGACAAAGCAATTGAATGTGGATGTCATGCAGTTAAATTTCAATCATATGGCCTTAATATTTTTTCAGAGATATGCTATGAAGACAATCCAGATAAAAGAGCAAAGTATGAAAAACATCCTATGATGAAGAAATTATTTGAAGAAATACACCCAAAATTAAAAGAACCTCTTGCCGAATATATGTTTACAGATGAGCAATTTAGAGAATTAAAAAATTATTGTGATGAAAAAGGTGTAATATATATTTGCACACCCTTAGATTATGAACGAATTGATTTTCATGCAGATGACTTAGATGTTGATGCAATAAAAGTTGCTTCAATGGATTTGAATAATTATCCTTTTTTAGATTATATTGCAAGAAAAAATAAACCAATAATATTGTCAACTGGAATGTCTACTTTTGAAGAAATTGAAAAAGCAGTAAATACAATAAAAAAAGCAGGTAATAATCAAATAGTTCTTTTACATTGTGTTTCAATTTATCCACCTGATGATGATATTGTTAATTTAAATAATATGGATATGTTGAGAGATAAATTTAATCTTCCAGTTGGTTTTTCAGACCATACTTTTGGCACACTAATGCCTATGGCAGCAGTTGCAAAAGGTGCATGTATAATTGAGAAACATTTTACACTTGATAAAAATATGGAAGGATTTGACCATTCAATTTCAGCAAATGTTGAAGAAATGAAACAAATTGTTGAACAAAGTAAACGTATACCTATTGCATTAGGAAGTAGAGAAAGAACAGTTAGTCAAGCCGAGAAAAATAAAATAAAAATATTTAGAAGAAGTTTAACTGTTACAAAAGATTTAGAAAAAGGACATATTCTAACAAAACAAGATATTGATTTTAAACGTCCAGGTATTGGAATTGAACCTGGAGAATTAAACAATGTAATTGGTAAAAAATTAAAACGAAATTTAGAATATGATGATATAATTTTTAATGAGGATTTAGAATGATAAATAATAAAACTGTTTTAGCATATATTCCTGCAAGAAGTGGGTCTAAAAGTATAATTGATAAAAATATTGTTGATGTTTGTGGTAAACCTTTAATAGCATATTCAATTGAAGCAGCAAAACAAAGTAAGTATATTGATAAAATAATTGTTTCAACAGATTCACAAAAATATGCAGATATTGCTAAACAATTTGGCGCAGAATCACCTTTCTTAAGACCAGATGAATTAGCTACAGATAATGCTGTTGAAATTGATGTTATTCTTCATTTAATGAAACACCTTGAAGAAAATGAAGGAAAGAAGTATGATATTATTGTAAAATTAGAACCAACTTCTGCCTTAAGAATTGCAGAAGATGTTGATAATGCTATTGAAAAATTAGAGTCAAAACTTGGAGATTCAGTTGTTAGTGTTACTGAATCTTTAACACATCCTTATTGGATGAATACTTTACCCGATAATCATTCTATGAAAGATTTTATTAGACCCGATGCTTTGAGAAAAAATAGACAAGAGCTACCTGTTTTTTATCAGCTTGATGGTGTTGTTTATGTAGCAACATGGGATGCGATTAGAGAATATAAAACATGGTTAGCAGGAAATTGTTTTGCTACAATTACACCTGAAGAAAGAGCTATTGATGTGGACGGTCCAATTCAGTTAGAAATTGTTAGGATTTTGATTGGTAAGAGGCAAGAAAATGAATAAGAATGTAGAAGAATTGTTTAGTTTGAATGATAAAGTAGTAGTTATTACAGGGGGTGCAGGCATGTTGGGCACACAACATGCAGAAATACTATCTGATGCAGGTGCACATGTTGTAATTGTTGATATAAAGCAGGAATTCTGTGATACGGTTGCTCAAACTATAACCTCTCGAAATAATGTAGAAGCAATTGGAATTGAAGCAGATATAACTAATGAGATTGCACTTAAGAATGCAGTTGAGATTATTAATAAGAAATTTGGTAAGATAGATATTTTGATTAATAATGCTGCAGTTAAGCCAAAAAACTTGTTTAATAAGTTTGAAGAGTATTCTTTAGAAGATTGGAGAGAAGTTGTATCTGTTGATTTAGATGCAGTATTTCTTTGTTCAAAAATATTTGGTAATGAAATATTAAAACAGAAAAAAGGAGTTATAATTAATATTGGTTCTATATATGGAATAGTTGGACCAGATCAAAGTATTTATGGAGATTCTCCTAATAAAGCACCCGCAGTTTATTCTGCTTGTAAAGGTGGGGTAATTAATTTAACTCGATATCTTGCAACGTATTTTGGAGATAGAGGAATTAGAGTTAATTGTTTAAGCCCAGGTGGAGTGAATAATAATCTTGATAAAGATTTTATTGAAAGATATTCTAAAAAAACGCCTTTGGGAAGATTGGCAAAAAAACATGAATTAAAAGGAGCAATTCTGTTTTTAGCATCAGATGCATCATCATATATGACTGGAGCAAATCTAGTAGTAGATGGAGGTTGGACAGCATGGTAATGAAGCCACGGCACCCCGGAAGAATTTCAGAAAAAGCACTAGAATATTTAAAAGAAGTGATAGATTACGGTTTTGGTAATACAACTGGTCCGCGAATGGTAGCTCAATTTGAGAAAAAATTTGCAGAAAGAATCGGTTCTAGATATGCAATGGCACATTGTAATGGCACAGCAACAATGCATTCATGTCTTGCGGCTGCTGGTGTAAAACCTGGAGATGAAGTTATTGTTCCACCACTTACAGCAATATCTACTGCATATGCAGTTCTTCATCAAGGAGCAATTCCTGTTTTTGCAGATGTTGATGAACGAACATTTAATATTGACCCTGAAAGTATTCGTGAAAGAATTACACCTCTTACAAAAGCAATTATTGTAGTTGGTTTATATGGATTAAGTGCAGATATGGACCCAATTATGGAAATTGCAAAGAAACATAATATGATTGTAATTGAAGATAATGCAGAATGTTTGCTTGGAATGTATAATGGAAAGGTAGCAGGAATTACAGGTCACATGGGTAGTTTTAGTTTACAAGCATCAAAACATATTACTTGTGGTGATGGAGGTGTTGTTGTAACTGACGACCCTGAACTTGCTACAAAAGTTCGTAAGTTTGCATGTGTTGGATATCATACTTTAACTGGAGATAAGGGTGGAATTATTCCTAAGAAAGAACGTGGACATCCAAAATCTATTCGACATGATTCTCTTGGTTGGAATTATAGATTATCTGAATTACAAGGTGCAGTTGCATTAGAACAAGTAGAAAGAATAGATGAAATTGTTGCTAAACGAATAGAGATTGCAGATATGTTAAAAAATGTAGTAAAAGATTGCGATTTTCTTACACCACAATATACACCATCAAATTATGTTAATTCTTACTGGACGTTTGTGTGTCTTTACAATCCTGAAAAAGCAGGAATAACTTGGGATGATTTTAGAAAAAGATTTTATTCTTTTGGTGGAGATTTCTTGTATGGTGCATGGCTTCTTTCATATATGGAACCAGTGTTTCAAAATAGAAAATTTTTAGGTGGAGGATTTCCAATTGATTCTGAAATCTACAAAGGAAAGAAACAAATTTATGAATTAGGTCTTTGTCCTGTTGCAGAAAAAATACAACCAAATCTTATGCAATTCAAAACAAACTATGTAGATATGGATGAAGCAAAAGAACAAGTAGAAGCATTAAGAAAAACAATTGAAAGTCTAAAAAAATAATACTTTTTATTTATTTTATTATTGAAAATCGAAGATTTGCAATTCCGCAAATTGGTAAACTTACTAAAATATGGACTTTAGTCCATAGTATTACCAATTTTCGTTATTACATAATTTCCAAGAATTAGTATATTTAATCCACAAGAATAGAATGTTCTAATTGCATCTTTTGGTGAGCAAACAATTGGTTCACCATTTAAATTAAATGATGTGTTTAAAACAATTGGAACACCTGTAATTTTATTAAATTCAGAAATTAATTTATAATATTTTGGACTAACTTCTTTGTTTACAGTTTGCAATCTTCCTGAACCATCTACGTGCGTTACTGCGGGAATTATTTTTTGTTTTTCTTTTTTAATCATGTAAACTTTTTCCATAAATGGAACAAATGTATTATCATCGATATCAAAATATTCTTCTCTGTATTCTTCTAAAATCGATGGTGCAAAAGGCCTAAATGCTTCTCTATATTTAACTGCAGAATTTACTTTATCTTTCATAGAAGCAACTCTTGCATCACATACGATGGACCTATTTCCAAGTGCTCTTTGTCCAAATTCTAGTTTACCTTGGAACCAACCTATTAATTTCCCTTCAGCAATTTTTTCTGCAGCAAACTTTTCAACATCTTCAATAAATTCATATTTTATATTATATACATCAAGAGTTTTCTTTATTTCATCATTGCTAAATTCTGGGCCATAGTAATTGTGAACTTGAGGATATCTTTTACAGTTTTTACTTTTTTTATTACATACATATAAAGCAGCACCAATAGATATTCCACTATCATCAGGACATGAAGAAATAAATACATCATCAAACTTTGTGTTATTTATTATTTTACCATTAAATACAGAATTCATAAATGAACCGCCATTAACAACAACCTTGTTTAAATTAGTAACTCCTTGAATGTAATTTAAACAATCAGTTAGAACTTCTTCAGAAACTTTTTGTAATGCATGGGCAATTTGGTAATGTTTTTGTTTTAATTCAGAATCTTTTTTTCTAGGTTCACCAAATTCTTCAACTAACTTATCTGTAAACATATGTAATTGGTCATGTAAATAATAATTAAAATATGAAACATCCATTTCAATTTTACCATTAGGTAAAACCTTGATAAGTTTTCTAACTTTTTCATAGTATGGATTTTCATCTTTAATATATGATGCAAGCGCCATGACTTTCCATTCATCAGAGTCAGGTCTAAATCCTAAAAACTCTGTAAATGTTCCATAGAATAATCCAAGTGAGTGTGGGAAATCTGTAGAACCTAATTTTTTAATTGTTGTTCCTTTACCAACTGCATATGTAGCAGTTTCGTTTTCACCTTTTCCATCTACAGTTACAATTGCAGCTTCTTCAAATGAGGAAAGGAAGAAAGCGTTTGCAGAATGTGCGAGATGATGGTCGATATAAACAATTTTACATTTAGCGTCTTTAAATTGTAATTCTTGTTCAATAAATTCTATTTCTTTATCATCAAAAAATTGCATTAAGCTATTTGGAATTGCATAAAGATGTTCTGCTCTCCATCGCGGCATGTTAGAAAATCTATGATTATATCTTCTAATGTGCCTACCGGGATTCCAACCAACAACAATATAATCAATATCTTTAATTGAACAGTTAGCTTTTTTCAAACAAAAATCAATAGATTTTGAAGGAAAACCTTTGTATTTTTTCTGCCTATTTAATCTTTCTTCTGCAACAGCTGCAATAATTTTACCATCTTCAACTAATGCTGCTGATGCAATCCATGTATCTGCACTTAAACCAATTACTTTCATTGTTTAACCTCAATTTTACTTAATAATTTTTTAGAAGTATAATCAACTAAATCATAACCGCCAGGAGTTAAGTAAAAAATATTACTTTGCTTTTTGTTGCTTGGAGAAATGTTTTCAGTCTCAAAAACTTTAATATCTTTCCCATTTTTATCTACACCATTAAGTAATGTTATAGTTTTATTATCTTCTAAATCATTGGAAATTTCAAATCGATATTTATTCCAACTTTTTAATTTCATTTGTTTTTTAATTTCAGATATATTTAATTTTATTAAATTTACAGGATATTCATCTCCAATAAAATCATTATGTTGGTTTTTAATAACTAAATAATAATATACATCTCTCCATTGGTTATCTGGTTTTTTAAACATAAAAGTTTCACTTAATTTTAAATGCCCTTTTTCTAAGAACGCTAGAAAATCATTTTCTTCACAAGCCATGTAACATTCTTGCATTATTATTGTGCTATGTGGATTTAGAAATTTCTGAACATCTGCAAAAAAGTTTTCATGAATAGACCATTTGAAATCTTTTAAAATTATATTTTGTTTGTATTCTTCTTGAGTTTTAGCATGAAAATGTGGGGGGTTAGATACAACAAGGTCCCATTTTTCAGTCTTTGGAACATTACTTAGTCCATCTGATTGATAAACAGTTACTTTATCTTGAAGATTGTTTAATTTAATAGTCTCTTGTATTGCTTTTATTGCCTCAGGATTTATATCAACTAAGCAAAGAGAATTACATAAACCTTCAGCAAGCAAAGAAAAACCAATAAATGATGGACCTGCACAAAATTCGCAAATCCTATCAACTTTTCCAATTGTTTTTTTGACAATAACAATAAATTCTTTATATGTTTCACTACCACCACCATCTAATTTAGGTAAATAAGCAACTTTTAGTCCGTTATAATTCTTAAATAAATAAGCCATCATCCAAATCCTTAATTTTCAATATAAGTTTTTCGCTATAAGAGTATAGATTATAGTTCTAGTTTTTCGCTATAATATCATATATATCGGTGTAAGAAATTATACCAATATCATGGCTTTCACAAAATTCTAAAATATCTAAATGAACATCTAAGTTTCGGTCATACATAAATACATCTGCTGGATGAAATACCCATGGAACAAATACATTCTTATCTGTATGATTAGCTAAAGTTTGAGCATTTACTAATTCACCAATATAATAATCTGTTCTTTGTTCTTCTGTCCAACTCTCAGTATTATTAAACAAGAGCATTCTAGTTGGTTGTGTATTATGAACATCATAAGAACTCACTCCAGGAATTTCTAGAACACCATTATCATAATAAAATGGCAGAGTTTCTAAACTAATTGCATTTGGTTTCTTTTGTTCAGATTTTAACCAAGAGGACACATATTTTATATTATTTGCTTTTAATGCATCTAATATTTCTATATCTTCAATTTCACTAAAAGGCGTGATGTTTCCCATAGGTGTTCTAAGTCCAATTACATCTACGCCTAAATGTTTTTTAATCGAATCTTTACTTGCTTTAATTTCATTAGAAATTACACTTGAATCTTGTGTTTCATATAAAGCACCTTCTTTTACCGTAGTTTTGTAAGGTTTATGATTCTGAGAATGTGATTGAATATCTATGGCAGAATTTGAAAATGGTTCTGTAACTTTTTGATGCCCAAATTCTTCAACAATAACATCAAGCCAACTACCTAAAACAAAAGAGGTTAATTTACCATTGAATTCAGAAAATAAAGTTCCAAGTTCTTTAATTGTAAATAATTCATTTCTACTTTGTCTCATAAAGTTTGGATCCTTCCATAAATCTTTTGTTATGTAATCAATCCAAGCTTGTTTCTTGCCACTCATATCTAATTTTGAGTAAGTTCTTTTGCTAATAAAATCTGCAGGAATCCTGCTTTCAATAGGCATTTCAGTGTCATAGCTAATAGCCAAGTTAACTTGTTCTATACTCATTAGATAATGATACATAATAAAGCTTATAACTTTTATTAAACTTGATTATATGTGATATAATGGTAAATTCAAATAATCCCTTTGAAAATTTAGGTGCAAATCTCAGAAATGACCTTTATGAAGCAGACCTTGGAGTTTTTTCAAACCTTAACAATAAAATAATTGATTTAGCAGATGTTAAAAATCCCGAGAAAATAATTGATATGGGGTGTAGGACAGGCATTTCAACAACAACATTACAAAAAAGATTTCCTAATGCAGATATATATGCAATTGACCCAAATAAATCAAGTAGAGATGTTTTAAGATATAAATTAGGAAGTAAAACATTAGATATGCAAGATTTAGTTACAGCAGAAATTATAACTAAACAAGATATGGATAAATTAGAAAATTATTGGAATGAAACCTTTCAAGAAATAAATGCAGATAATATTCATATTATGTCTGAAGATATGAAAACTGCTGATGAAGAAATGTATGAAAATTCTGACTTTGTTACATCTTTGTCTTTTGTTCATTGGGTTTATGGAATAGGTGGAGAAAAAGGTCTTGCAAATCTCTTTGAAACTGCGAATAATTATTTAGCTCCGGAGGGAACTTTTGTATTTAATTCATTTATGGACTTTTGCTCTCCAATTGATTCAGAAAGTAAGAATTTTGTAAATCATCCATTAGTTAAGTCTTATTTTACAAAACTTTTAGAGAATTTAGAAATATTAGGATTTAAAGAAGCAAAATTAAAACAAATACAACTAATGAATGCAGATAAATATGTTACATTACTTAGCGAAGCAGGATTTGAGATTGTTGAAATGTTAGATGTAGCAATGCCTTGGGATATTAAAACATTTGAAAGTTCATATAAAGATAGAACAGAACATGCAGGAGTTTGGGATAAAGTTATTATTTCTGATGAAGATAAAAATAAATTAATGGAAGATATTATGGACGAGACTCTTGAAGACTATACATTTGAACCAGAACATAAAGCATATGAATTTTCAGTAAATCCTACATTTGTTGCAAGAAAAATTTAATTTTTTTTATCTTTTATGTATTTCCAAACACCCTTAGCAAGATTAGTTATGTTTTCAGGTTCTAAAGAAAATTCATTACAATCACTTGGTAAGCGAGTTAAACCAGGGTAAGTTGCTTTGAATAATGCTGCCGTAAATCTAATTAATTCATTATAATCTGTTTTAGTTCCAATATTTTCGCTAATTAATTTTTGCAAATCTTCAATTTGTTTTAATTTATTTATATTGTCTGATACAGTGTAATAAATATTAGCAAAACTAATTACAGGTTTTTGAAATAAAGATGCTTCCCAACCAACTGTGCTATTAATAGTTACAACTAAAGAACAATTTTTAATTAATTCAAACGTATTTGCATAAGGTGTTATAAGTCGAACATTTTTTAATTTTTTAAGTCGCTTGTAAAAGTCATAAGGTTTACTTCCAAATCCATATTGGTGTTCTTTAACATAAAGTTTGTAACCAAGTGGAACAGATTTAGCAATGTTTTCAACAATTGTTGCTTGGTCCATAAACCATTTTGCATATATTGAAGATGATGCTTCTGGCTGAAAATGTAACGGAAAGAAAACATATTTTTCTTTTTTGCGAGGTTCCTTAAATAAATTTAGCGTTTTAAAGAACTTACCTCTTAATGGCCAAATTATAAGTGGACAAATTGTTAAATCGTAATCTGGAAATTTTCTAGCTTTGACAAGTCTAAATGCATATGATTGTGCTCTCTTAATTGTCTTGGAAATTGGTTCACTATAATCTCCTGCGCAATCAGGTTTAGTTGGTCTATTTCTATAATCTTTAATAAATTTCTCTGCTTGTTCTTTTTCTTTTTTAGTTAATGTTCTTTTTTTAAGTCGATTATATTCTTTTTGTAACATGGGCCATTCATATTTAAGGTCATCAGAAACTGCGAATCTATAAGGTATGTTTGAAGATTGCATATCAATTATTTTTACATTATTTGCTTGTGCAACTCTGTGAAATATTGCTGTGCTAAAACTTGCAGGTCCATAAACAACATAATAATCAGGTTTTATTTTATCTACAACTTTTTGAAAGTTTCTTAAACTATATTCCATCCAACTTAGAATTTGTCTTTTAGGTAACTTAGCTCTACTTTTTTTACGAGGTGCGCTTATGTTCCAAAGGTCCCACATATTAATATTATATTTTTTTTCACTTTTTTCTAAATAATCTATATTTGGTTTTCTAATTTCAGTTTGAGTTTCGTAATTAATTTTAAAAATATGGTCTCTTGCAACACCAAGTTCTTGTAAAGTTTTAATGTTTTGATCTTGTATTGCAATGTAGTAAGCATCTATTTTTTCTTTTTTACTCATTTCTTTAGTAATCTTGTGCATCCAAATATCTCGACCGCACGGACCTGTTAAAAATAGAAATTTCTTTATTGACATAGTGATAATCAAAGAGATTGTTTAAAAAAATTATGAACTTATAGTCTATACTTTGATGATTTTGTCTAAGAAATTTAAATTTAATCCAAGCTTCTTTTCAATTGCATGAATTATAATTAAATCTTCATTAGTAAATGATTTTAGTAGTATTAAGCAAGTTAAATATGTAAGTAAGAATAATATAAATGTGATTCCAATATAGATATATGAATCTAAACTTATTGTCCGAGTTATCCTATAAAGTATTGATAATGGAATTGTTGCACTTAAAATATATTTAGCATATTGTTTTGGTATAATTTTAAATCTAATTATTTTTCTAGCAAATAGAAGTATTATTATTTCTCTAACAACTATTGCGATTCCTGTTGCAAGAGCTGCACCACTTATACCAAAATTTGGAATTAATATTATGTTTAAAATAATATTTACTACTGCAGAAAATACATTAATTGCAAATACAAGTTTTGTTCTTTTGAAAGTCATTAAAATTCTCACAGCAGGACCTGTAATTACATCAATAAAATAAGCAGAAATCAAAATCACAAGTGCTGAACTTCCTAAAATATATTCCTTACCAAATAAGAGACCCAATATGTTTTCAGGAAACATAATTACTAATAAAACTACAGGCAAACTTGACATAAATATCCATCTAAGAACTGTGCTATAATTTTTATTTAGTTCATCATATTTTTTCTTTGCATGTAGTTCTGACATTATTGGATAAAATATTTGTGAGAATGTTGTTAGAAAAATTCCAAGACTTGCTGCAAGTGGAAGTGCAACATTGTAAATACCAACTTCAGAAGCACTTCGATATATACCTAAAAAAAATGTATCTGCATAAAGCATTATGTTAATAAATATATCTGAGAAAAATAATGGAACTGAAAATTGTAAAAGAGGTTTGTAATTATGAACCGCCTTAATTTTTTTACTAAGAAAAGAAAATACTTTACGTTCAAATAAAAATATAGATAATGCTGCACCAATTGCCATAGATATTAAGTAAGCAAAACTAATTCCTAATACTGTGCCACCAATTAATACTACACTTAGTGCAAGAATTAGATTTATAAATTCTCTTCCAAAAACACGCGAAATTAAATTATATTCAGGTTTCTTAAAAGACAAAATTGCATTTGTCATCATAATTAATATCGTATAAAGTGGAATTACTAACGCAAATATTGCTAATATAGGAATTAATCTCTCATTGTGAAATATTTGAATTGATATAAATTTTGAAAATACTGTAATTATTATTGCAAGAATTATACTAAGAATAATTGATATTTTAAGTGCAGCTAATAAAGAACCTTTAACTTTTCCAAATTCATTTTTACCTCTATAAAATGCCATATATCGAACTAAACCTTCGTTTAATCCAATTACTGAAAGTAGTATTGCAACATTTAAGACCATGATTCCTATAGAAAGTAAACCATAATCTTCAGGCCCAAGATATCTTGCTATAGCTATCCTATAAATAAATTTAATTGCATACATAAGAAAAGTGCTTATAAAAATTATGCCTGCACCACGAGCTAATTGCTTTAATGTTTCTTCTGACATATAGAATAGTGATTAGTATTACAGTTTATAAAAATTTATAAGATGAATAATACTTTGGTTGTATGCATATTGTTCATACTTATTCTAAAAACATGGGAATTGATATTAATAATAAAGATAAATTTACTTTTGCAGATAGATGGGGATTAGTTTCTCAAGCAAAATTAGGACATAATGTTACATTAATTTGTGGAGGAAATAATAAAAAGAAAAAAACATACAAATGGAAAGGAATAAATGTAATTGAACTTCCTGTATCTTTTGAATTAACAGACACATCTAGGTTAATAAAATGTCTTTTTAGAGAATTACTAACAATTAATGCAGATGTTTTTCATACACATCATTATTGCTTCTTAGTTCCAGAAATAACTCTTTTAGCTGCAAAACTCTGTCGAAAACCAGTGTTTCTAACTGTTCATGTAGCATTTAATGAACAAGTAGATTTTAAAAGAATAATCGAGAGAGCATATTACTTATTATTTCAACCATCTTTGTGGTTTTATAATAAAGTATTCTATATTTCTAAATATCTCACAAAAAAATATATCGGAAGTAATAAAGAAATATTATATAATCATTTTCAAAATCAATCTAAAATAAAAATCAAACGAAAAGATAACACTATATTTTTTATAGGTAGGTTAGTTCATTTGAAAGGCTTAGATATTGTAATTAAAGCAATAAGTATTGTAAAGCAAGAAATTCCTAATATAAAATTAGAAATTGTTGGAGATGGTTTTAATAATTACAAACAGAAACTTCAGGAATTAGTTAAGAAACTAAATTTAGAAGATAACATTAAATTTTGTGGTTTAGTTTATGGAAATGAAAAGTGGAAGAAATATTATTCAAGTACAATTCAAGTAATATCTTCTAGAGAAGAAGGTTTTGGTAATGTTGTTATTGAAGGTATGTTGTGTAATTTACCTGTCATTGTATCAAACAAAGGTGCGCTTGTAGAGGCTGCAGGAGGTAATTCTCTTGTGTTTGATATAGCATCTCCAAAAGATCTTGCAGAGAAAATAATTAAATTAATTAAGAATAAAAAACTTCGAAACAATATGGCAAAAGATGCAAAGAACTATGCAGATATGTTTACTACAGACAATATTGGAAAACAAACAATAAAAACTTATAAACAATATGTCGTATGTGCTGAATGACTAAAAAATTACATCGGCATTATCATAAAAATTATGATAAAATTACACGTTTTATATCTTATTATCATCAATTAAAATTAGTAAGAGATATAGAACCAAAAAAAATTCTTGAGATTGGAATTGGTAATAAAACTGTTTCAGATTATCTTAAAAGACATGGATTTAATGTTGTAACTTGTGATTTTGATAGTAAATTAAAACCTGATGTTATTGCAGATGTCAGAAAACTACCTTTTAAAAAATCAGAATTTGATTTAGTGTTAGCGTGCGAGATATTAGAACATATACCTTATACTGACGTTAGAAAAGCACTAGAAGAAATTAATAAAGTAACAAGCAAATACGCAATAATTTCAGTTCCATATTCTCAGATTTACTTTGGGTGTTCAATAACTTTTCCATTAATAAGCCGAATTTTTAATAAAGAATTTTTCAACTTTTTTATCGGAATTCCTTCTCATACAAAAATTAAATTTAATGGAGAACATTACTGGGAGCTTGGACGTAAAGGTTATTCTTTAAGAAAAATTCGGAAAAACATAAAGCAGAATTTCAAAATATTAGAAGAGAAAAGATCTTTACCTTATCCCATACATTATTTTTTCTTGTTAGAAAAGAAAGCATAATTTTTAATAGATTTAGTCCAATCATATTTTTTAATTTGATTAATAATTTTCTTAGAATTAAATTTAGTATTAATTGCTATTTCAAATGCTTTAATATAATCCCCATCTTGCTTAACAAGTAATCCAACATCTTTTGTTACTAAATCAATTGTTCCATTTTCTTTTGTAGCAACAATGGGTTTTCCACAAGCCATTGCCTCCATAACTGTGCCAGGTAATCCTTCGCCAAGCGATGGTAAGTAAAATAAATCACATGCAGAATAAATATCAATTATATCGTTTCTCTTTCCAAGAAAGTGAACGTTTTTTAATTTCATATCTTGTTTTTGTTTATCTAATTTTTGTCTAAGATATCCATCACCAACAATAAGAAATACGTCTTTAGGAAATTTCTTAGCAGTTTGTAAAACAATATCTGCGCGTTTTCTTTCAGTTAGCATACCTACAAAAAGAATAAGTTTTGTTTTTTTATTTATTTTAAATTCTTTACGTATATTATCTCTTGCTTTTTGTGAAAATTTTATCTTATCTAAATGAATTCCTGTAGGAACTACTTTAAATATTTTTTTTAAGAACCGTGGAAAATTCTTTCTAATATGTGCACTATATGTTGTTCGTTTATCTGCTAAATTAAATAATAATCTACCAAATGTATGTAAGTATAACTTAAGTGTAATTTCCAACCATTTTTCAGGAGGAAAATAACTATATCCGATAATTCCATCAGTTGTTAGAATGATTTTGCACTTTCTGTTAATAAAATTTCTAATCAGCAAAGGCAATGTAGAATAAGGATAATAATATTCCCATATATGTAAAACATTATTTTCTTTAAGCACACGAACAGTTTTTTTAAGCAAATCAAATGGGTCTGGAAGAGCAAATCTAAATCTTTCAGAATATATTGATTTTATTGGAATTAGTTTTATGTTTTTGTGATTTAAGTTCTTGTTAAAATGAAATTTATAATCTAAATTACCTTTGCTTGGAAACATAAGTGATACTTTGTAACCTTTTTCTGCATAAATTCTAACTAATTCAACAATAGGTCTTCTAAGAACAAGAGTTGGATTTACAAAACATATTGTTTTCATATATTTACTGCGGTCTAATAATACTTAAGAACATTTCTCTATAGAAGTAAATATGTTAGTTCCTCATGCAAAGCCAGCAGTTTCATATAATGACTTGTTTGGAACTTTTTGTAAGGATTATTTAAATAAATATATAAGACAAAATTATTATTGGACAGGTTCAGGGTCTGCTGCGATATATTTAGCAATTAAAGCAACTCGTGCTAAAAAAGTTGCTGTGCCAGCATTTACTTGCTCAATTGTTAAAGATGCAATTAAGAAATCTGGCGCAAAATGTCAATTTTATGATACGGGAATTGTAGCAACTCTCGCAGATGTTAGAAAAGCTCTTGCAAAGAAACCTGATTTGTTAATATTAGCATATAATTTTGGATTAATTCCCGATAATCTAAATGAAATACTTAAATTGTGTAAAAAGCAAAAAGTTCCTGTTTTAGAAGACTGTGCACAGGCATTTAGCTTTGGACAAAATGCACAATTTACAATTTATAGTACAGGTATTGCTAAAAGTTTAAGTTACTATGGAGGGTTTTTAGTTTCTAAAAAGCAATTAGATATAGAAAAATTAAATTCTTTATCTGTAAAACAAGAGTTTTTATTTTTTGTAAAAGCATTAGCTTCTAAATCAATTTTTAATAAGAAAATTTATTCTTTTGTTAGTAATGTTGTTCTAAATAAAATTGATGGAAATCCAAAAGCAAAATTATATTCAATATCTAAATTTGCAAAGAAAGTTGTTTTACGTCAAATAGCTCGGTTTAATAAAATGCAAAAAATTCGAAACAGAAACTTTGAATTAGCTAAAGATTTGAAATATATTGTAAAAACAAAGAGCAAATCAAATTTATATCTTGTTCTAAAAACAAAGAATCGAGATAATATAATTAAGCAAATGAGAAAGCAAAATATAGAAATTTTACCTGCAAAAAGTTTTACAAATCTTGCAGGAAAGAAATTTAAGAAAGCAAAAATTGCAGAGAAAGAACATTTAGTATTTTCACTTTATAGGTCAAAAAAAGAAATGGAGGTGTTTGTTAATGCATGCCGCAAAATTAAATTGTGATTGTATAGAATGGAGAAACTTCCTAAAAGAAAATGAACATTTAATTATTCATACACCTGAGTGGAAAGAATTTATTGAAGCAACATTTCCGCGAACGAAAGCAAAATATTATGCACTTAGAACAAAAGATAAAATAAAATTTATATTTCCTCTATTTAATACAAAGTTTTCAATTATTCCGAATATTTCATCAACATTTCTTGAATATGGTGGACCTGTAGGTAAAGCACCAAAAAAAGAAGTTCAAAAAATAATAACAAAACTTCCAAAGAACATTGAAATTAGACATGGAATTAATAATCATTTGCTTAAAGATTTTATAAAATCAAAAAGTGCTAAGAGATTTGTTTTACAACTTAGAACTGAAGAAGAAATTTGGAAACATATTCATAAGTTTAAACGAAAAGCAGTTAGACTTGCAGATAAATCAGGAATTAAAATTAAAGATGTTCCTAAAAAAGATATAACTGCTCTTTATAATTTATATTTAAAATCAATGAAATCTTTTGGAACGCCTCCTTATCCAAAAAAGTATTTTACAAATTTCTATACGTTCTTTGTTGATAAAAATATAGGTAGAATTGTTGGCGCATATTATAATAAAAAATTAGTTTCAGTTTTAACAGGTTTTACGATTAGTAAACGAATTCACGTTAATATTAATTTTTCAAATCCAAAATATCTTAAATTCAGACCAAATGATGCTGTTTATTGGGAATTTATTAAATGGGGTTGTAATAATAATTATTCTGAATTTGATTTTGGTAGGACATGGGAAGGAAGCGGACAGTTTGCATTTAAGAAAAAATGGAAAGCAGAACTTTTAGATTTAAATCATTTTTATTTTTCTAAACCTAACGATTTTAGATTTGTATATAATATATTCTCTAAAGTTTGGAGTAATGTGCCATTATCGATTACAAAATTAATTGGACCATATATTAGAGAGAACTTTGGGATTTAATAAAATCTCTACACGTTATGAAATTTGCATTTGAGTTATTTATATATTGTTTGAATATTTTCCAAGCTTTAGCTCCACGATTTCTTGAATAAGCTAGACGAACATGTGCAGGTATATTCTTACTAATTTTATTTTTATTAAATTCATGTAGGTGAAGATATATCATATAAGGGTCTTTTGCAAAGCTTTTATTTAATATAGGGTGGAATAATTTCAAATAAGATAATCCTGCAGGAACTTTTAGAACAGAAACATTGGGTATTGGAAGTTCTATAATTCCATTATTGTATTTTTTTGGATTAGATTTGCTTAAGTTATTATATCTTCCAGGAAACCAACTAGCAAACACTGATGAATTGTATGTATAATTGTATTTTTTTAATAAGGGAATTAATTGTTTTGGTGCAACTCCAAGAGGTGCTCTAAATCCTTCAACTTTGCATCCAAGTTTTTCTAAGATTTTTTTTGATTCTGAAACTTCTTTTTCTAATTGTGTTATCGTTATTTGTTTAAGATTTGAATGTGTTAAAGAATGACTTGCAATTTCATGATTGTATTTTTTAATTAATTTTATTTGCTCGGGAAATTTCTTAGCAATATCACCAACTGTAAAAAAAGTTGCTTTGGCATTGTTTTTTTTTAGAAAATCTAGAAATGAAGGTAATATTTCTTCAATAGCATTAGTTTGTTTTGTTTCCCAATCAGATTCTAAATCAACTGTTAGAATAACCTTACGCATAATTCCTTAGTTGTAAGGGAATTTATATATATTATGAAATTCAAATAAAGAATGAAAAAAATAATTGTTTTGATATTATTACTGTGCTTTGTTGTTAGTGTTAAAGCACAATCATCAGAACCCGTATATGTTTATGATGTTTATGATATTGGCGTTGATAATTTTCAAGGAGATATTAGTGTTCTTTCAGATTTAGGTGAACGTTCTTGGGGAGCCGAGCTTGCATATATTAATTCAAAAGGTTTTATGGATGAAAGTAAAAAAACATTAGGAATAATGGGAATACAGTTTACACCTTTAAATGAAGATGGGTCTTACTGTAAGAAACATTATCCTTGCTCATGGGAAGAACATATTGTATCGATTCTAACTGAAAAGGGTGAATATAAAGCATATATGCCAAGTGGAGATAATTACGAAACAAACTTATATTTTTATGTTACTGAAGATGGCACAACTTATTGGGCAAAAAGTGGTCATTCAACAGGACCAAATTCACATATTGATTTAAGTTTTGAATCTGCTGTAACTGAAGAGCATCTTGCAAGAAGAGGAAATGTCCAAACATTTATTGAACCTAAAGAACCTGAGCCTAGATATGTAATTGAAGACCATATTGCACAAGAAATTGAAGAAGATAATTCTATTAATTATGCTATAGCTTTATTACTAATTTTATGTGGTTTAATTATATATGCGATTAAGTTTTACAAAAAGTGATTAACAATCACTATCTGCACCATCTATAAATCCATCTGCATCATTATCAAATCCATCTGCACAAATAGTTTCTGTTTGATATTCGCAAAAGAATGCACCTTTTTCTTCACCATTACATGTAGAATCTGCACAGTCTATTAATTCATCACAGTCATTGTCTATATTATCATCACATCCTTCAGTATTTACAATATTTTGTGTCATATTACCTGCAAAAATGATGTCTTTTGAGCTGATTGAAATTGTATAATTATATGGTGCTTGTTCTCCAAGAGCTGTGCAAGATATTTTAAAAGTCCCACCATAAATTTGTTCTAAGTGTGGACATAAACTAAAGTTACCTGCACAGTTTCCATTATTTTCAATTGCACTTTGAATGTTTTTTAATTCAATTCTAGAATTTTTCTCAAACATGATTATTGATGCTTCATCAATAGTTAGAAAATAAGTCATAAGAACAAACATAGCTATTGCTAATATTACAATACTCATAATAAAGAATTGAGCTTTTTTATTTTTCATCTTTTATCATCATAAAGCAAATAACTGTAGGTATTGCTGCTAAACCTCCTATAAATAATGCAGCTCTAAGTCCAAATCCATCAACAATAAATCCTGCTAATAACATTGCAATAATTCCCCCAGAGCTTTTAATTAAATTCTTAATTGAGTCAGTTGTAGCGCGTATTTTAGATGGAATTCTTTTGTGGAAAAATGCAGATCTAATTGGGTGTCCCATACTTTCACCAAATGCACCACTATAAAACAAAATAATTGCAATTAATGGAGAAGTTACTATTGAGACAAAAATAAATAATAAACCAATTGTTAAATCTTCTAATATCAGCGCTCTTTTTTCAGACCCTGCAAATTCTACAAACTTATTACTTAAATTTGGTGCAATTACTCCAACAAAAACTCCTGCTGCATATATTAATCCAAGATGTTCTAATTTAATTCCAAGTTCTATGAAAAATGGTTGCCATACAATTCCAGCCATGCTAAAGAATTCATTAAAGAAAATAGCTAATGTAAAAAAGAATAAAGTTCTTCTTAAAAATATTAATTTAAATCCTTGTTTTGCAAATCCAAAAGTGCTTTTATATACTTGTCTGAAGTTTCCTTTTTTAATTATTTTTTCTTTGTCTCCAAATATTACTGCAAATAATCCAGCTAAAATCATTAAAATTCCTTGTATATACCATAAGTAAGACATACCAAAATGTTTTACAACAAAACTAGCTCCAATAAGTGCAACAGAACCACCTATTGCTATAATACTCATAATTCTAGAAAAAGCAGTCCTAACTAAGTGTGATTTTCTTTTTGATTTTAGATAATCTACTAACCAAGCAGATTCAGCTCCACTAATTAATGTTGCAAAACTCATACCTATAAAGAAAATTATTATAACTTGCCAAAATCCTTTTGCAAAAGGAATTAAAGCTAAAAATAATCCCATTACAATCATACCTATTGCAACAGAGATTCTGCGACCAAAATAATCTGCAATTGCACCAGTAGGAACTTCAAATATAATCGGTGCAACCATTATCATTGCTATGATTGTGGATATTTCTTTGAAACTAAATCCTACACTCTGGAAATAAACTATCCAATATGCTGGAAGAAATGAACCTAAACCCCAAAGCAGATTAAAAATATAAAATCTCTTTAAAAGTTTCCATTCTGATTTAAATTGTTTTAAGTTCATAATTTCCTCCAAAGATAAAGTCTAATTGATTGGGGTTCACCTTGTTGAGGTAATGTGTAAAATGTGCTAATTATACTATCTTTTGTTGTAGCATTAATAGATGGACAGCGAGTATAGTTTGTTGAGCTAACAACACCATTATCAATAGGATAACAGCCACTATTATTGTAAAGCTCTAAATCATAATTTGTAAAATCATTAAGACTCGCATCAATATATGTATCGAGTTTAGTAATATTTGTATTATTAATTGCATTAAAATTATCTAAATTTTCTAATATATGCCACCCATTCACACGTAAATCTTCGTTTTGTTTGTAAGTAAAAATAACTTGTTGAGATTCAACATAACCAGATAATATTATGAATACAAGAATTATTGATAGCACAAGCTCCACGAAGTAAGCGTAGCCTTTTTTTCGCATAGGTAATATTTTTATTTTCATCTCCAACTCATAATATTAAATTTTACTGGAACTTTTTCAGCACCATTAACGACTAGACCAACTCTTTCAATTTCACAGAAGTTTTTATCTTTATCTTTATCTCCACTTGAACCAAATTCATTATTTAATATAGTATTATTATTCAAATAAATTGGAAAAGTTTTTTCAAGTGTTGTGTTCTTGAAGGACATTGATTTTATGAAAATTAATTCTGGAATTTTATTAAGTGTTAAATTAATACAATCTAAATCTGCAGTAGTTATATGCCAATTTAATTTTATCTCATCTCCATAATCCTTAGATGTCGTTATGTTTGTATCTACATTTTCTAAAGAACCACTATCACATGTATTTGCAGTGATTGTTGTGAATGGGAAAAACAAATTTATTGAAAAATCTCCAACCGTTGAATTGCTTCCAGCGTAAACAAATAGATTAGTTTCATTTCTAATAATAAATGCTCTTGGATTATAATTATCTGGCAAAGAAGCAGGAATACTTTCATTTGTAAAATTTATTGCATATGCTTCGTAACTTAATTTAAATGGGATTGATAGATTTCCATCAGTAGTTATATTATAATATCCTCGAGTTTTTGCTGCTTCAATTTTATTATAATTAATTTCCATATCATTTTCTGTAGCGAAACCAAGTTCATTTAGATTTCCACCATTATTCCAATTAGTTTCATTACCTTGAAATTCTAAAAATTGAATTGCAAGAGTTTCTGATTGAGAACATGCAATTTGTTCTCTTGCTTTGGATGCTTCACTAGGAAATATTTTTAGATAAGATTGTGTTAAGGTTATAGTTATAATTATGAAGAATAATAATACTATTATAAATTCTATATTGCTTTGTCCTTTCATGAATTTAATGTTAAGTGCTATTGACGCAGTCAATTCCGCAAGGTCTTTGACCAATTGCGTTAGATGACTTCAAATGTTCTAGTTAATGTTTCTTGTTCGTTTTTATATTCAACTGAAATAATGATATTATATACTCCTTTCTGTGTCGGCGCTTCAATTGTTCTTTCAAATTCCCCAAGATTATCTACAAACATAGTTAAAACTTGTTTTTGTGGAGTTATAACTGTCACAGTTGCACCACTAGCTGGAGCAGATTCGTAAAATGCCTGCCCATTTATAATTATATTTTCTCCACCAACAACATTTCCAGGGTAGATTGTTGATTCTAAATTTAAATGAGATGGAAATATAAATATGAAGAAGCAGAAAACACCTACAGATAATAATATAACAACATGTCTAAATCCCGCAATTAATCTTTCTTCAGATATTTGTCCCGCAATAATTCCTGCACAAATACTTTCAATGACAATCATTGAGAAAAATAAGTTTTTGAAATAATCCAATGTTAATGCCTCACCAGTTTGAGCAGTTATTCCACTAAATACACCCATTTTTTGTATGAATAATATTGGAGCTAATATTCTAAATAATCCAATAATAACACCAACAAAAACAAAATAAACAGCATACATAATTATTATTTGTTCTTTCATAACAGATTTTTTTTCAAAATCCATTTGTTTTAGTAAGTTGACATCATCTGCTAAAGAATTTAACGTAACTTTTATTTCTCCACCTGCATGAAAACTTTCAAGAATAATATTATTAATTCGACTAATTAAATCACTCTTTTTTAATAATCCTGTAAATTTATTCCAGGCTTTAGGAAATGGTGTGTTCCAACTTAACCAAATGTTTAATTTTTTAACATACTTTGTAAGTGCACCATAATTTGAATCCGCGCTTGTTGAAATTGCTTGAGGTAAAGTCATTCCTGCAGAAACATTTTGAGCAATATCACGTAAGAAGTTCGGGTATTCTTGTTCAGCATTTTTAAGTTCTCTAAATGTAATAAAATTAAGTGCAAGAAATGGCCCAATAATTAACATTAAACCTAATGAAGAAATTGCAATAATTGTTGTGCTTTCTGCACCGAGTAAATATGCTGTTAAAGATATAATTAATGGAGCAGGTAGTAATAATAAAAGTAATTTTAGTTTTTTTTGTTTACCTAATTTTGTTTCTGTTTTTATTTTATCTTCTTTCATGATTCAGACCCCCATGGAGAGGCGCTTTTGATAATTATTACAAATACAACAGTTACTAATGGCAATCCTACAAATACTAAAAGATACTGAAATAATTTTACTAGATTTGTAGATACGCCACCAATTGTAACCATTAATGAAGATATTACTACAAAGAAAACTAAACCAACAATAACAGTTGTTATGTATATATTCATAAATAATGCAAGTAGTTTACTAAACTCATCAAGTCGTCTTTTATATTGCTGAATAAATCCGTGCGCTTTTTCTTCAAGATATTTACTTGTATCTCCTCCAACTGTAATTGAGTTTCTTAATCCTGCAAGTAATTCTGTCCAGTCAGGAGATGGAGAACGAAGAATAGCTCTACTTAATGCTTTAGGTAAATCCATACCCAAACCTTCAATATCACTATTGATTTTTCTAGCTTCTACTGATATAGTTTTATATTGTTTAAATCGAGATAACATCTTAAACATATTTTTTGGTTGCAAACCTGAGCGAACAATTGTAGATAAGTAAATTGTAATAAATGGTAATGAATTTTCAATTTTACTTTTTCGTTCACTAATTTTAAAACTTGGATAAAAATAAGCAAATACTGCAACACTAATGCCAAAAAATAAACTTATTAGTAAGTATATTATGAAGTTAATTAGATTTACACCTAACAATAGAGAACCAAAAAAAGCTATAAATACAAAGGAAGTTATTGATACAATTGTGCTAATTAATAAAATAAATGCGCCATATTTTTCATAGCTTGTTTTTATACGCGCGATTTTAAGTTTTTCATCAAGAGGGACAAATATATAATTAATTCGTGTAACTAGTGGTTTAAAAATTTCATAAGAGCGATTATATATATTTCCCATTAAATCTCCTAACTTTTTGGATTTTGTTTCATTAAAGTATCTAACTGCTGTGGATTTATATAATACATATGGATTATACTTGCAACATCGTTAAAGTTGTAAATATTGCTAGCATTCATCCAAGTAAGAACTTTAACTCTACGCATAAGTTCTTTATGTATTTCATTTGTGCTTAATCCTGATCTGTCTGCAATTTTTTTAAGAACATGACTATCTTTACTAGTGAAAATATCTTTACTTGCAGACCATTCAAAAATATTATTTGTTATAAGTTGCTTTTTTTCAGTATCATAATTTTCAATTTCAATTATTTTATCAACACGTCTAATTAATTTATCTCCTTTTTTTGTTTTTTCTAAGAAAACAATAATATCTAAATTTTGTAAAAGTGAAGCAGGAAGTTCAATAGGTCTTGTTGTTAATCTATCTATAACCGCATTAACATTATCTGCGTGTATTGTTGATAATCCAGGATGTCCTGTTGACATTGCATGGAATAAAACACTCGCTTCTTTTCCTCGAACTTCTCCAACAATTAAATAATCAGGTCGCTGTCGTAATGCAGCACTTAATAAATCATACATGCTTACTTCACCATAACCTGATGCACCAAAACCAGAACGTGTAACTTGTGGCATCCAATTAGTATGTGGTATTTGTAATTCTGCCGTATCTTCAATAGATACTATTTTCATATTAGGTTCAATAAATAAAGATAAAACATTTAGTAATGTTGTTTTACCTGTTGCAGTTGTTCCAGAAATTAAAATAGATTTACCTGTTTCAATTGCAAGCCATAAATAGGCCATCATAAATGCGTTTGATGTTCCAAATCTTATTAAGTCAACAGGCGTTAAAGGAACTCTAAAGAACTTTCGGATTGTAAAATTACTTCCCCGTCTAGCAATATCTGTTCCATATGTTACTTGAACTCTGGACCCGTCTGGAAGAGAACCATCCATAAGTGGCGCTGCAATAGATATTGTTCGGTTACATTTTTGAGCTAATCGCATAACAAAAGAATCTAATTCTTCTTTATTATCAAATGAAATATTTGTAGAGATTTCCCCATAAATCGGATTTCTATGATAAATATATATTGGCAGACCAACACCATCACAAGAAATATCTTCTATATTTGGGTCATTAAAAATTACATCAATTTTACTTAATCCAATTGCTTCTCTGAAAATATAATATTTAATTTTAATAGATTCATAGGGCTTTGGTTTAAAGCCAATCATCGTCCAAATATCATCAATCTCTTTGTTTATGTATTTATAAATCTCCATTGTGTCTTTTACTTTATTAAAATCAATATCAAGTCTGTCATGTAATTCTTGAATTGTTTTTTCAATTACTTCATTAAGTTCTTTATTTATTTCTGGTTCAATTACTTGATACTGCAATTGATTTGAGTAACTATTATACATAATTTTAGCAAGAGCAAGATTAATAGAACCTCGCTTTGTTTTGCTTGTGATTATTGGATAAACTTCATTTACATTTCTTATTTGCGAGAGTATATCTTTTTTAATCTCAATATTTTCTGCAATCTGACTAGGTAATGCTATTCTATTTTCTGTAGAATTATTTTCAACAATGCCAATACCTTTTTCTTGTCCACCACCAATTTGTTGAATTATTTCATTAACCGATGGTTGCTCTACTGATTGTTCTAAATGTTCCTCTTGTATTTCCTTTTCAGCCTTATTCTGAATATAATCAACATTTTTCAAATTTTTAAGAAATTTACTAATAACCTTACGTTTCTTATTCACCATATATAGTCTATCCTATAGTTATAGAAAAAAGTTTCTAAGAAATTACTATTTTATTGCTTGTTGTGTTCAATAATAATTGAATTTTAGTATCTAGCGAATTTGTTGACCCTTCAAAGGTAAATTCTTTCCAAGTGATTGGTTTTACCTTGTAAAATTCACTGCTTCCAGAAGATTGTATAATTAAACTATTATTTTTACCAATTATTTGGTAATTATTTTCTCCAAGTCTTCTAGGTATTGATACGATTTTAGTTAAATTGTCTGCAGAGGTCTGATTTTGAATCGATTTAAGTTCTAAACTTGCTTGTTCAATTCTTGAGAAAACATTATCTGCAATATATTCTTTGATTTCATCAGAGCTATCCTCTTTAAAATCATTTGATAGTGCAAGTGTGAATGATAGAAAAACTAAACTAAGTAATATAAAATAACTCATATATATTACGTTTACTTGCGCATTCTTTTGCTTTCGTAACGATCGGAGTCGGCGACTATATAACCTTAGTCGCCTCCTGTCCTTATGAGCAAAAGGTTTTTTTATCATATCCATCAGAAACAGTTAAATAATTTATATGTGTCGTTTCTTATTCAGAGATGATAATATGAAATTGAAAGAATTATTTGATACAGCGATTAAAATTGGTATAGATAATGACCCTAGAGATAAAAAGGAAATTCAATTGCAACTTAAGGAAATTAAGGATGCATATAATCTTTTACCTAAAGATGAAAAGGAATTATTTGATAAGGAAAAATTAACTAATCCTTATGGGGATTCTCATATATCTTTTGATGCTAAAAAACCAATTAAGACTGTCGCTGTTGGTATTGATATGGAGACACCTGAAGTCTTGCTTGTTAATGAATTAAATCGTAGAGGTAAGAATATTGATGCTATTTGGGGACATCATCCAGAAGATAAAGGCTTAGCAATGTTAGCACAAGTTATGGAAATTCAAAAATTTTGTAATGCTAAAGCCAGAGTTCCAATATCAATTGCAGAACATGTTCATGAATCTAGAATTGCTGCAGTTAATCGTGGAGTTGCACCTGCAAATCATACACGTCCAATTGATGCTACAAAACTTTTGAATATAACTTATTTTAATACACACACACCTGCAGATAATTGTGTTTGGAATTATTTAACAAAGAAGTTTGATAAGGCAGAGCCAAGAAAATTAAAAGATGTTGTAAAACTTTTACTTAAAGAACCAGAATATAAAGATGCAGTTAATCATTGTGCAGGTCCAAATATATTTTATGGTTCACCAAATAACTTTGCAGGCAGAGTTGTTATTGATATGACTGGCGGAACAGAAGGTGCTGAAGAAATATTCCAAGCATTTGCACAAGCAGGTGTTGGAACACTTGTTGGTATGCATTTTTCTGAGAAACACAAAAAAGCAGCAGAGAAAGCTAAAATAAATTTAGTTGTTGCAGGACACATAGCGTCAGATAATATTGGAATGAATATTTTAATTGATAATATTGAGAAAAGACATGGTAAGTTGAATATAATTGAGATGTCCGGTTTTAGGAGATTTAAAAGAAAATAATGTTAGATATAAAATTATTTAGAGAGAATCCTGAAATTATTCGAGATAGTGAAATTAAACGTGGACATGGAACTAAATTTGTAGATGAAGTAATTAAGTGGGATAATTCTTGGAGAGCTGCACTAAAAAAAGTTGAGCAATTAAAAGCACAAAGAAATCGTGTTTCTATGGAAATTAATCATCAAAAAAAACAAGCAAAAACTGCAACAACTAAAATTCGTGAAATGAAAAAAGTAGCAGATGATATCCAAAACCAAGATAAAAAAATAAAACAAATTTTAATTAGACGAGATGCTGCACGGTCAAATGTTGGCAATGTTTTAGACCCTTCTGTTCCAAAAGGTAAAGATAGTAATAATAATGTTCCGATAAAGTTTGTTGGAAAACCTGCAAAATTTAATTTCCCAATTAAAGACCATATTGAATTAGGAGAATTACATAACCTTTTTGATTTTGATACTGGTGCAAAAGTTGCAGGAGCAAGATTTGTATATTTTAAAAATGAGGCAGCAATTCTAGATTTAGCATTACAGCAATTTGCAATTGATAAACTTAGAAAAAAATGTTTTACAATTACTTGGCCACCATTAATGGTAAATAGAAACACTCTTGCAGGAGGAGTTAATTTATCTGAGTTCCAAGAAGATACATATAAAGTTGAAAAAGAAGATTTGTATTTAGTTGCAACAACGGAATTTCCACTGATTGCGCTAAAAGCAAATCAAGTTTTACATGAGAATGAACTTCCAATTAAAGTTGCAGCATACGGAACTTGTTTTAGAAGAGAAGCAGGTTCACATGGTCGAGATACAAAAGGGACTATTCGAATGCATCAGTTCAATAAAGTTGAAGAAGTAATTATTTGCAAACCACAAGATTCTACAAAATATTTTAATGAACTTCAAGCAATAACTGAAAGTATTTGGAATGATTTAGGAATACCGTATAGAGTTGTTAATATTTGCACAGGAGATTTGGGAAATAAACAAGCATTACAGTATGATATTGAAGCATGGCTACCTGGCCAGAACAAGAAAAAAGGAGCATATCGAGAAGTAACTTCATGTAGTAATTGTAAAAATTATCAAGCAGTTACTTTGAATACTCGCTATGCAACTAAAGATGGAAAAGAATATGTTCATATGTTGAACAATACTGCTCTTGCAACATCTAGAGCAATACCTGCAATACTTGAAAACTTCCAGCAAAAAGATGGTTCTATTAAGATTCCAAAAGTTCTTTGGAAATATACAGGATTTAAGGAAATTAGAAAATGAATCTAAAAAGAGAAGTTATTGATGTAAAAGATGATATTATTAAATTATATAAAGAGCGGAATAGAGAAATAAGCTTATTAAATGCTAAAACTCTTTCTTCAGGAATTAAGTTAAATTGGTTTGAAGTACATCGTATACGTAAAAATATTAAAAAATTTAATGATGTTATTGAACAAAAGCAAATATTTTTGCTTAAAAAAATGGAACAAGTATATCCTAAACCTAATGCAATAAGCGAAACTAAAAAATTTATTCGCACTTGGGAAAATGCATAATTATTTTTAAGATTAGAAATAATTTTAAACTCCACCAAGTTTTAATATTAAATGAAAGTCCTTGCAGTAGTTGATATCCATGGTGATGAGAAATTTATTAAAAGAGCAGCAAGTATTGTGAAAAAAGATAAACCTGATTTAATTATATCTGCTGGCGATCACTCTTGGTTTGGAGAAAGTGAGAGAAAATTATTAAAATCACTTGACTTTGGGATACCTGTTCTTATTCTTCCAGGAAATCATGAAACTCCCGATGGAACAAAAAGAGCAATTAAAGGAATGAAAAATTTCATTTGGCTTCATCAAGGAGCATATGAACAAGATGGAGTTTTATTTGTTGGTTGTGGAGAAGGCGGATTTTGCTGTGGAAATAATGATTTTGAAAAATCTAAAAAATTTCTTTCAAGAGAATTAAAATCACACAAAGGAAAAAAAATATTAGTTACACATGAACCACCATTAGAAACAAAGGCGGATGAGGTAGCTCCTGGCGACCATGTTGGTTCTAAATCTCTTAGAGAGTTTATTATTGAACATCAACCTAATTTTAATATTTGTGGACATATTCATGAAACTGCTGGTGCAGTATCTCGAATTGGAAAAACAATTGTGGTTAATGTTGGACCAAATGGAAAATTAATTAAGCTTTAAGTTCTAAATTAAATATGAAAATATTAGCAGCAGGTGATTTGCATGGAGATATTAATGCTGCTAAAAAGCTAGCAGAGAAAGCTAAGAAACAAAAAGTTGATTTAGTCGTTTTATCAGGAGATTTGACTTTTGGAGAGATTTCAACAAAAGGATTAATTGGACCATTCAAAAAAGCAAAGCAAAAAGTTTTAATTTTACCTGGAAATCATGAGTCGCCTGCCACTACTGCCGCACTTGCAGAGATTTATGGTGTAACTGATTTACATGGATATTCTATGAAATTCGGAGATGTGGGTATATTTGGAGTAGGTTCTGCAAATATTGGAATATTTCAATTAAATGAAAAAGAGCTTTACGACATGCTTGAAAAAGGATTTAAAAAAATTAAAAATTCTAAAAAGAAATTAATGATAACGCACTGCCATCCAGATAAAACTTTGATGTCTAAGATGTCTAATTTTGTTCCTGGTTCAAAAGGTATTGCTAGAGCAATCAAAAAATTTAAACCAGATATTGCAATCTGCTCACATGTTCATGAAGCAGAAGGAATTGAAGAAAAAATAGGTAATACTACACTAATAAATGTTGGAAAAAAAGGTAAAATTATAGAAATTTAATTTTCGAACAGATTTTAAATGTTGACTTTTAGCACCTATAATGCAACTTATTATTGCTGAGAAACCATCTGCTGCAGCAAAGATAGCAGCAGCATTAGGACCTGCAGATCAGAAGAAACAAGGAACAGTTTCATGGTATGAAATATCTGATAAGAAAATATATGTTGCTTCTGCAGTCGGACATTTATTTGGATTAACTAGTTCTAAGCGAGGGTATCCAGTTTTTGATGTTGAATGGAAACCAACTTTCGAAACTTCAAAGTCTTCTGCATTCACAAAAAAATATTATTCTGTTCTTGCAAAACTCGCAAAAAAATGTGATGAATTTGTTGTTGCAACAGATTATGACATTGAAGGAGAAGTTATTGGACTTAATATTGTTCGATTTCTTTGTAAACAAAAAGATGCGCAGCGAATGAAATTTTCAACAATGACTAAAGAAGATTTAGTAGATGCATATAAAAATCGATTTAAAACATTGGATTGGGGACAAGCAAAAGCTGGAGAGATGCGACATACCTTGGATTGGTATTTTGGAATTAATTTATCTAAGGCCGCAATGTCAGCAGTTTCAAAAGCAACAAATCGGTTTGTTAAATTATCAATTGGTAGAGTTCAAGGACCTGCACTAGCACTTTTAGCTGAAAGAGAATTAGAAATTAAAGCATTTAAACCGGTTCCCTATTGGCAGATTTTTGCAGATGTAAAATTAAAGACAGGAGTTTTTGAAGCAGTTCATTTTGAAGATAAGTTTTGGGACGAGAAAAAAGCAAAACAAATTTTTGAAAAAGTAAAAGATAAACCTACAACAATCGCTAAAATTGCAAAAACAAAACAAGCAGTTTTACCACCATTTCCATTTGATTTAACTTCATTACAAATAGAATCTTATCGATGTTTCAAAATGTCACCAAAAAGAACTCTTTCTGCAGCTCAAGAACTTTATACTTCTGCATATATTTCATACCCAAGAACTAGCTCACAGAAATTACCTGCTAAATTAGGATTTAAAAAAATCATAACAAAACTTAGTAAGAATGCAAAATACACAAAAACTACACAAGAAGTTCTTAGAACGAAATTAATACCTAATGAAGGTAAAAAAATAGATGCTGCACACCCGGCGATTTATCCTACAGGTGCATTAGTAATTAAATTAGGAGATGATGCAGCAAAAGTTTATGATTTAATTGTTAAGAGATTTTTCTCCGTCTTTGGAGAGCCCGGAGAAAGAGAAAGCACAAAAGTTGGATTGATGATAGAAAAAGAACCATTTGTAATGCGTGGAATAATTACCACAAAACTTGGCTGGCAAAAATGGTATATACCCTATTCAAATAAACAAGAACTTGAATTGCCACAATTAAATATTGGTGAAGTTTATTCTGAAAAAACAAGATTTAATGCAGATGAAACAAAACCTCCAAAAAGATATACTCCTGCTTCAGTAATTAAAGCATTAGAAAAAGAAAATTTAGGAACAAAAGCAACTCGCGCAAATATAATTGAAATATTGCGAGATAGAGGTTATATTCAAGGAACACCTATCAAAGTTACTGAACTTGGATTGAAAGTTGTAGATACTTTTGGAAAATATGCACCAACAATTTTGTCAAAAGAACTTACACGAAATTTTGAAGAAGAGATGGATAAAATCCGCGAAAACAAAAAGAAACCAGAATCAGTTTTAGCTGGAGCGCAGAAAATTATAATTAAAATTTGTGATGATTTTGATAAAAATCGAGAAAAGATTGGTAAACTTTTAGGAGAAGCATTTATTGAAACACAGACTAAAAAAAATACTATTTGTAAATGTTTGAAATGTGGCAAAGGAGATATGCGCGTTTTAACTTCTAGAAAAACACGTAAAAGATTTCTTGCTTGTTCAGGATATCCGAAATGTAAAACTTGTTGGGGAATGCCACAAAAAGGAAACTTTGCAGTTCTAAAAACAATGTGCCAATGTGGAACTCCTTATGTTAATTTTTACATTCGCAAAGGCAGACCGTGGAGACTTTGTCTAAATCCTAATTGTGAGTATAAAGAAAAACCTGAAGAAAAAGAAAACAAATAAAATATATTAAATTATAACTGTTCAAAACTTAATATAATTTTCTGTTTAAGTTTCTAAATTATTTTAAAGTGTTTAAGCTAATTATGTGGAGGTTCTCAGAATCCCTCTAATGAGGTTAATATGAAAAAAGATATGAATTTGGGAATTGTTCTTAATGAAGATTTATTTACTGAAGTTTTAGAGATAACTGGACTGCAAGATACAGACGTTTGTAATGTAATTAATACTTATTTTGAAAGAGTTTTAGATAGACTGTCGAAAGGGTATAAAGTTTGTATGCCGCCGTTAGGTTCTATTTATCCTGCGCAGTTAGATAATCCTAAAAGATTTATACCACAGTTTAATCCATATAAACCAACTAAAGATGCTGTCCAATATGCAGGACAAAAATATTTTGAAGAGAAATTAATTATATTATTAAAAAATCAAAATGTTGTAAAACATGGAGATTTTATATTTTCTTCAGGACAAAGAAGTAAGTATAAAATTGATTTAGATAGTATAATAACACACGAACCCACATTGGATTTAATAACTGATTTAATGATACCTGAAATTAGAAAATCTAAAGCAGATGTAGTTATAGGTCAAGTTAGTAATGGAGATATTATTGCGAAAGAGATAGCTAGAAAGTTAGGAATTAATTATGTAGTATATTACAAAAATCCTCAGCGCATTGAAGGTCCGTATTGTTTTCGAGCATGGCTAATTGATGATGTATCAACAACAGATAATTCGGTTGATATGCAATGGAAATTTGTAGAACCACATGTAGAAGTTTTAGGTGCAACAGTTGTTGTTGCTAATAATCCTGAAACTACAAAACATCATTATGTAACTTCTGCAGAAAAATTATTAAAATAAAATAAATTGTTTCGTTTATTATTTCTTTTAAACTATCTAAATTTTTTTAAATCAAAAAACTGTTTCTTAATTGATATTATGGATAAAAAGATAATTCCATTTCATATTCTTAGTGAAGAAAGTTTTTCTCGTAAATTTTTAGATGGTTTATTTGAAGATGCTAGTAAATTTAAATTTATTTTTTCGCATTTTAATAAAATATATAATGAAAGAAAATTAGGTGATGTAAAAAAAGAACTTGCTAATATTTTACATTATGCAAGTATGGCAGCATTGTTTGAAGAACCTTCAACAAGAACAGAGAATTCATTTAAGATGGCAATGCTTCATATGGGTGGTAGAGTTGTTTTATCACAAAATGCAAAAGAATTTTCAAGTTTAGTAAAAGGAGAATCTAGATATGATTTTGGAAGAGTTTTTGCAGGTTATTCACCCGACGTTATTGCGCTTAGAAGTGCTGTAGATGATGGTGTTGATGAATTTGCAAAAGGTGTTGATAATAGTATTGGATATAAACCACATGTTATTAATGCTGGAGCAGGTAAAGCAAAACACCCAACTCAAACATTACTTGATTTATTTACAATTCAAGAACATTTTGGTTCAATTGATGGATTAACTATTGCTATGGTTGGCGATTTAAAACATGGAAGAACAGTTCATTCATTATCACATGCATTAGCTAAATTATATAAAATAAATAAAATAATTTTTATTGCTCCAGATGAATTACAATTACCTGATGAAGATATTAAAAATCTTAGAAAAGAAAATATTAATTATATTAAAACAATAGATACTGAAGTTGCTTTCAAAGAAGCAGATGTATTGTATATTGTTAGACCACAAAGAGAAAGAATGCAAGGAAATTCTGTAGATGTTCTAAAACAATTAGATAATATTAAAATAACATCTGAATTATTGAAAAAATTTCCTGGAGACAGACCAATTATTATGCACCCCTTACCTAGAACTACTGAGATAGAGAATAGTGTTGATGAAGATTTTAGAGCAATTTATTTTGAACAATCTGATAATGGTATGTATATTAGAATGGCCTTATTGTTAAGATTAATTCGACCAAATTATAATATTGACCCTATTGTATCTAAGGTCGAAGGTATTGTTAATATGAAATATCTTAAAATAAACTAAATCTCTTTTCTTTATCTTTTGGTTCTTCAATTTCTTTAAGACCTTCATTTACAATTTCAAACCAAACTGTTCGTCCTTCAGGTAAAGAACGGTGCTTCATTAATTCAGCTTTTCTAAAACTATTTACTTTCTCTAAGCGAATTAAGCACTTGCTCCAATATGCAAGTATTTCTCCACCAACCATTCTTATTTCATCTCGCTTATCAAAGCTTGAATAAACTTGATTTGTTACAAGAATTGGAATATTGTTTTTTCGGGCAATTGAAGAAAGAATTGAAAGTTGCTTTGTAAGTTCTAAATTAATTTCCTTTGGGTCTTCTGGTCTTTCAAGTCTGTAAAGCATTGTTAGTGAATCAATTACAATTAGTTCGATTTTTTCTTTTTGAATTAATTCTCTTAAATCTCTAATTGCTTTTTGTTGTTCTTCAAATTCAAAAGACCTCATTATATGTATGTTATTCATTAAATTATTAATTTCAGGTTCAATTTGCTTAGCTCTTTCAATCGAGAAATCGCTTTCAGTATCAATAAAAATTACCTTACCGCGCTTAGCTCCAGCAATTGTTGCAATAATTGCTAAATTAGATTTACCTGTTCCAGCTGCACCAAATACTGTTGTTATAACATCTCTTTCTATGCCACCCTCAAGCAATTTGTTAATAACTGTTGAACCAAAGTCTACGCGTGCCATTTTATTTTTCTCTTCCACTCAATAGTTTTTTAAGTTTTAATTGTTTTATTTCTTTCACAATACTTTTAAATCAGTAAATTAGGTAAATTGTGATGGCTAATAAAACTAAAAAAACATATATGAAGAAATATAATCAATTACCTAGTGTAAAAGCTAAGAAACGTAATTATATGAGAAAGACACGAGAAGAACAAGACCAAGAAGCAGCTAAAAGATTAGTTTTATTTTTATCTGAGATGGGATATTCTGATTGGGCAGAAGATATGGCATTAGAAAGAGCTCCAGAAATGTTAGCTACAGTGAAGACAAGAGTTTCACAGAGGAAATAATTATATAGCAGCGTTCTTTTAATTTAATATGCATGCACGAACACATTTGTTAATAGCGATGTTCTTTGGTTTTATCTATTTGAGATTATTTCCAGATATGTTATTAATTGAGAAATTTATATTCTCAATATTCATAATCACAACATCTTTGCTGCCAGATATTGATTCTCCAACATCAACTCTGGGACGAAAGCATAGATTTATTGCAAATATAACAACACATCGAGGTATATTTCATAGCATTTGGATACCTTTAGCAGCAGTTGTGTTAGCATTTTTATATCCTTTGTTAAAAGGACCTTTGATGGGAATATTTATTGGTTATACTGCTCATTTAGCAGCAGACATGCTGACTGTTGAAGGTATAAAACCACTTTATCCATTATCAAAAGAGAAAATTCAAGGCCCACTAAAGACAGGATCTATTTTAGAAACATTTATTGGCGCTGCAGTGGTTATGTTTTTCTTAGTCCAACCATTTTAATTATCCATATAATTTTCTAACAGCTTTCAAAAAAGCTGGCAATTTGAGCGTATTCAACAAGTTGAATACACTGTAGCTTACCCGTAAAGTTTTCTAAAATGTTCTACATGGTCAGTTGGTTTTTGTCTTGTTGCTATAGATACTTTATCTCTATTATGTAGCTCTGCTAGTTTTTCAATTGCTTCAGACTTGGTTTTCAGCTCGTATTCAGCTTTAATTATATTTAGAACTCTATTTGCTTCTTTGCTAATCTCAATAATTGCCTTGATAGATTCTTTCATATTAATATGATATTAACACCACATTAATATATAAGCCTTTTTAGCAAGCTTTAAGAACAAATTATATGTTGTAGTATATGGTATTTAATCGGCTAAAAGAAAGACTAATGGGAGAAAAGAAGAAAAAACAACCAAAAATCCCCGCAAAAGTTATGAAAGAAGCAAAATCAATAACGTCTTTAATAAATAAAAACAAGCCAAATTTAGCAGATAATGTTGTTCCGATATTAGTTAGGGAGAAGATAAAAGCACCTTATGGTGAAAAAATAAATAAAGAATTTTACAAAGCATATGCTAGCTTTCAGTTTATACCTATTAATAATAAACAAGTAAGATATTTTTCTGCAATATTAAAAGATACACCAAACATATCTAACATTAAGAAACAAGCTCAAAAAAGAATTAATATTTTAAATCAATTTAATAATTTTATTCATAGTGGAAGCCCACCAGATGTTGATAAAAGCGATAAGCCAAATCATTGTTTTTTTGCGTTAGCAAGTAATACTAACATAACGCCAGTTTTGTTTTCACCAAAACATTTGTTTGATTTTGTTGAAAATATGGTTAAAGCATATTTGAAAGTTAAATTAAATAAGAAATATATACCATTGAATTTGAAGAAACTCGACATTATGTTAATTAATAGAAAATTGATTCTTGTTGGTTTTGGTTCAAGAAAATATACGATGGATAATTATTTAGAAAAAACAATAAAGATGCTAGGAACAAGTAACTTTGAATTTGGACCACACAGTGCTACACTTACAAGAACAGGTAAGTTAAAAATAAATTAATTTATTGAATGTCTTCCACTCAGTAGGTTATTAAAACTTAACTGTTTGTTTTTAAGATGATAGGAGATAAGAAAGCACCTTCTAAAGATTATGTTGAATTAAATGTAGCTGAGGCACAGCAAGATGATGTTGATAAGGGAATCGTTAGAATTGATTCTCAAATTATGAAAGATATTGGATTAAATCAAGGAGATATTGTTGAAATCCAAGGAGAAAGAAAAACTGTTTCTATTGCAGGAAGAGCGTTTCCTGCAGATTTAGGTCTTAATATTATTCGAATGGACCCATTAGGTAGAAGGAATGCTAAAACTTCAATTGGCGAGAAAGTCAAAATTAAACGATTAGAGTTTACACCTGCAAAATCTGTAACTCTTGCACCAGTTAAAGTTATAATTAAAGGTGATTTTTCAAATATTAAAAAAGGATTAATTGGCAAAGCTTTATCGAAAGGAGATTTAATTTCAATGGATTCAGCACGAAGACGTAGACGCTCAAGATCACCTTTTGACGAAATTTTTGATCAACTAATATCAAAGTCTAATTCTGAATTTAATGATTTTGGATTTGGAGGCATGGGATTTAGTAATTTAGGGTTTAGTGGACTTAAGATGATGGTTGTTAATACAAATCCAAAAGGGCCTTGCGTAGTTACGGAGGAAACACAAATTGAATTAAAAGAAACACCTACTGAACTAAAAGAAGAAACTGTACCAGAAATTGCTTATGAAGATATAGGTGGATTAGATGAAGAAACTAAGAAAGTTAGAGAAATGATTGAACTCCCATTAAAAAATCCAGAAATCTTTCAAAGATTAGGTGTTCAGCCACCAAAAGGCGTTTTATTATATGGACCACCTGGAACTGGTAAAACACTATTAGCAAAAGCAGTGGCACATGAATCTAGTGCTAATTTTGTTACATTAAATGGTCCTGAAATAATGTCTAAATTTGTAGGCGAAGCAGAGAAGAAACTAAGACAATTATTTGAAGATGCTTCAAAAAACGCACCATCTATTATATTTATTGATGAGATTGATGCAATTGCACCAAAAAGGGAAGAAAGCTATGGTGAAGTAGAGCGAAGAGTTGTTGCACAGTTACTTGCTTCTATGGATGGGATGAAAAACCGAGGAAGAGTTATTGTTATTGCAGCAACTAACCGACCCGATGCACTTGATCCAGCACTTCGAAGAAGCGGACGATTTGATAGAGAAATAGAAATTGGTGTTCCAAATCGAAAAGGTAGAGAACAAATTTTAAAAATTCATACAAGAAATATGCCAATTAAACATTATGCACCACAAGTTGTAGGTAAAATATTAATTAATCATATTAATTTACATGAAGAACGTTCAGTTGAACGAATAGAATTAAATAAATCTAAAATTGAACAACAAGAATCTAAAATTGAACAACAAGAAGAATTATTACGATCGTTATATGAACAACTTCGTGATTTAAATAAAGAAAAGCAAATTCAATATGAAGATTCATCATTTATTCAAAATATATTAAATAAAATTCATAACAAGAAAAAAGATATAGAGAAAATAAAAGATTCAATATCTAAAACAGAATTATCTACATCTCATATGAGTCAAGAAATTAAAAAAATAAAAAAAGATATAATTAAAATTAAAGACATTAATAAAAAGTTAAAATCAGATAAAGTTTTACTTAGAAATTTAAATAAAGAAATTGACATTATTATGCAGAACATATATAAATTAGATTTTTTAGATCCACGTAGTATATTTGCTGAAGAGATATTAAAGAAAAAAGGAGATAAAATATTTGAAATTATAATCGATTTACATGCTGCGGAAGTTATATCTACAGATTTTTATAATGCTGTTGATAAAGAATCAACAAATAAATTAATAGATTATTTAGCACATAAAACATATGGTTTTGTTGGAGCAGATTTAGAAGGATTAGCAAAAGAAGCTGCTATGAATGTTATAAAAAGAGTTATACCTGAATACAAAGAAACAGAAAAATTTGATGAAGATTTATTAAAGAAATTAATTGTTAAGAAAGGTGATTTTGATGCAGGTTTGAAGATGGTTCAACCATCTGCAATGCGAGAAGTTCTTGTTGATATTCCAAATATATTATGGGATGATGTTGGAGGACTTGAAAAAGCTAAACAAGAATTACAAGAAGTTATTGAGTGGCCATTAAAAAATCCAGAATCTTTTGTGAGAATGGGAATTAAACCACCAAAAGGAGTTTTATTATATGGACCTCCTGGAACTGGAAAGACTTTATTAGCAAAAGCCGTTGCAACTGAAAGTGGAGTTAACTTTATTTCAGTAAAAGGTCCCGAAGTTATTAATAAATGGGTTGGAGAATCTGAGAAAGCTATTAGAAAAATATTTGCAAAAGCAAGACAAGTTTCACCATCAATAATTTTCTTTGATGAGATTGATGCAATTGCTTCAGAAAGACGTGCTACGAGTATGAGTTCTAACACTGACGCAAAAGTTGTAAATCAAATTCTTACAGAGATGGATGGGATGGAAGATATGAAAGATGTAATGGTTTTAGCTGCAACAAATCGGCCAGAGTTAATAGATACCGCTCTTATGCGACCAGGAAGATTTGATAGACATATATATATTCCTTCTCCAGATGAAAAAGGAAGAGAAAAAATATTTAATATTCACACTAGGGGAATGCCTATTGAAAAATCAATAATTTTGAAAGACCTAGCAAAGAAAACGGTAAATTATTCTGGCGCAGATATTGAAGCAGTTTGTAGGGAAGCAGCTATGCTCACACTTCGTGAGAACATGAAAGCAAAAGAAGTTAAAAATAAACACTTCGATGCTGCACTAAAAGAAATTCAAGGCAGTTTAAGAAAAGCAGATGTCTCTCGTTATGAGAATGCAATTGATTCTGCTAAGAAAGGAACTAAATGTGATACTGCTCCAGATTATATGGGATAATTTAAAATCTCAATTAATATTCAACTTTTTCTAGAATTAGTTTTTGTTTAAAACTACCTTTCTCTTTAGCTTTTTGTCTTCGAGTTACTTCTAATTCAGCTAATTCAATTCCTTTTGATTCACAGATAGCATATATTATTTCTAGAATGTCTGCTAGCTCTTTTTCTTCATCCGTGTTTATAAATTCATTAACTTCTTCTAAAAGTTTTGCTTTAAGTTTTTTAATATACTCATCATCTTCTGCAGTATGTGTAAATGGTATTCTATCAAATGTTTTAATTATTTCAGGAACTTTATCGCGTACTAGTTTATCATAATCTATAACTGAACCTTTTGGTTTATCATAATTCATATAATTTCTTAGACTAAGTAGTTATAAGAATTTGTTAAGTTAAAACCTCAGGTTTATCTGCGATGATGATGGTGTGTTCTGCTTGAGAAACCTTACCGCCTTTGTCTTCTGGAAGAGTATGATATTCCTTAATAATTTCTTTTGAGAGAAGTAATTTGATTGCAAGAGCTGCTTTTAGTTTGCCAAATTTCTTTGCAACCTGGCGTTTTGCGAATGGAAGAGTCTTGAATTCAGATTGAATCCACAATAGCACCTCACGAAACTGCCTAATGTTTCCATCGGAGTTAAATGAGTATACCTCTGAACCCGAGCCATTCTTTACATAGCCACTACCTGTAGTTGCAAAGGGTTCGATTGCGATTATTTCTCCTGCTTTTAGTTTTTGAGTATTTCCATTATCGAAACTAGGAATGTTTGGCTTGCCATGGACTTGCCAGTGTCCTACTGCATGTCCAAATAAATTTCTAATTGGCTCAAATCCATAACTCTTAATTTTTTTCTCTATAGCAATTCCGATTTTATTGATTTCCGTACCGGGTTTTGCCATTGAAATTGCAATTGCAAGCGCTTCCTCGCCTGCTTTGATTAGGTTTTCATTTTCTTTGTTTTTGCCAATCGATACAGTAAAAGCGCTATCAGTTACATAACCATCAACATGCGCACCCATATCAATTTTTACTAAATCACCTTTTTTCAGAACAAGTTTATCATTAACATGTGGATTATAATGTGCTGCCATATCATTAAGAGAAACATCAACGGGAAAAGCGGGCTTTCCACCAAGCTCTTCGATTTTAGCTTCAACTGCTTCAGCTATGTCTAGTACTTTTGCACCTTCTTTGACAAGTGTTCTAGCATATATTTTAGCTTCCCTTGTAATCTTACCTGCTTGTCTAAATTTATCTAAATTAGTCATAATATATACGTAGAAGTAAGAATAAAAAGTTATTTATGCCAGACACCCAAACACTCTGTAAGATATGGCTGATACGCTTTTCTTAGCTTAAACTTTCTAATATTTGTAATCGTTTGTGTATCTAAACCCGTTTCATCATGTATTTCTTCATCATTTTTTTGGTTAACATAATGAGCCACCTTATTTCCAGTTAGTTCACCTTCAGTTTTAAGATAAGTGTTTATGATCGTTTCAATATATTGTACAGATAGTAATTGATCAATAGCCTCACGTCCAATATCTTCAAAGTTTGTTTCTTTATCCATTGAACCAAAAAATGAAATAATTTCATGTTTATATGCTTGTTCAAATCTTTGTCCACTTTCAATATCTAATTCGATAGGACGTCTTGGAGCTATATCTATACCGATTATTGTTCACCTTCTGTAGAAATTATTGGAATATGAACTGTTGGAACTTTTATATCTGGCAGAAGATATAACCGTGCTCTACCTATGTTTATTCCATCCATCCATTCTTTATTTTCCGGATCTAATCCTAAATCTGCGTTGTGCATTTCTTCAATAAACATATATCGATTAGTGTCTCCAAGATATTCAGTAACTTGTCTTGCTTTAACAGGATCTAATCCAAATAAATTAGCATCTTTGATAAGACCTCTTTTAGATAACTCTTGCAAATTTTGTACTGTCTTTCTTTGGTCAGATATAGATAATTGAGATAAAGCATCAATAAAATTCCCGCTTGCTAAAACCTTTTCTAAACTTTCTTTAACTAGCTCGAGATTTATTTCTTCCATTTAATTATTTATTGTTCACCTTTGAGAACAGTAAAGAAGCGAGACATTTCTCTATTAATGTGATCTGAATCAGCGTTTAATTTCTGACAAGCTAACATTAATCTCTCTTGATCTTTAACTAAATCTGCAATCATATCATATGGTTTTGTAGCTCGATTAAAATCAGCAAGACCAACAGAACCAAACTGTGTGTCGCCCATTTCTCGTGCTATTCTTTTTAGTAAATTACCTAGCCATAAGTTAATTGCATCTTTTACTTCTGAGCGAATTTGCTTTGAGTTTCCAATCTCGCTCTTGATTATTCTAACTACTCTTGCCCTTGGAAAAGGCAGACTATCATCATCTTGATCTTCTGTAGCTTCTTCAGTTACAGGTTGCTCTACTGGAGCAGATTGCTCAACAGGAGCGTTTTGAATTTGGTTTTCTTCTTCCATGGTTATCGTTTTTACTTACAATTTTATATTTATAAGTAATTGTATTATACTATATATACACTACTGTAGAGGTTTAAAAAGCTAACTAAAAGCCAAAATCACTTCATACAAAGGTCACAATCGCCTTTTTCACCAGATTCCGTTTTACAAGCATCACAAGCATGTCCTTGTGTTCTTATTGCTTTACAGACCTGGCATACACCATATTTTAGCACTTTTTGGTTCTTTCCTTTTGCAATTGCTCCTGCGACAACATCAAGCATCTCGTTCATTTCAGAAGAAATCTTAAAATCCGCTGCCCGCTTTCCACTTAAATACTGCGAAATTGCTGCTTCAGTGCTATCTAATGCTTTTGCAATGTCTTTCTGGCGCATCCCTTTTTCTTTGAGATTACGTGCTATCTGTGCTTTTATTGCAGGTAAAATCTTCCAAACAACGAGTTCACATGGAAATTGCATAATATGTCTGTACGTAAGGCTTAATAAAAGTTTTCTTTTCTTAACTATCGTTAAGTTTATAAACCTTCATACATTGAAGATATTTGTGATAATATGTATTCAGAAAAAGTTAAGCAAAGATTCATGAATCCAAAACGTAGAGGGGAAGTTAAGAACCCTGATGCAAAAGTGTTAGTTCAGAGTGAAATCTGTGGCGATGAAATGGAAATCTCGTTTAAAGTTAAAAATGGCAAAATTACTGAATGTAAGTTCCAAACATTTGGTTGTGCAGCTAGCACAGCTACTTCAGATATGCTTTGCGAGCTAGCAGAAGGAAAAACAATAGAAGAAGCTGAACATTTAACTAGAGAAGATGTTATTCATGGTTTAGGAGATTTGCCAGCAGTTAAACTTCATTGTTCTGATTTAGCAACAAAAGCCTTAAAGGCAGCTATTGATCAGTATAAAAAGAAGAAATGAAAGAACAAGAAGTCTTTTTTAAGAATAGCAAAGGACAGAAACTTGCAGGACTTTTAGCTAATCCTGAATCAGATAAGATTATTATAATTATGAGTGGTATGCGAGGTCATAAAACTTATTATGATTTTATTAATTATTTAACACCAGAATTAAATAAACAAGGTTTTGCTACATTAAGATTTGATTTTAATTCTCATGGGGAATCAGAAGGAAATAGTATTGAGTTTACACGAGCTAGCACAAGAAAAGATTTTGAAGCAGCTTTAGATTTTGTTAAAAATAAATTTAGCAAAATTGGTGTTTTTACAACAAGTATGAGTGGAGCAACATTACTGATGCATGGATCTAAAAATATATATTGTGCAGTTATACATAATCCTGCTTTATTACATGAACAATGGCATTTTGCTGTTAAAGATGCTAAAGAAGAATTAGATAAGAAAGGATATTATTTATCTTATGCTAAAAGAGATAATCGTGAATTTAAGTTTGGTAAACCTCTATATGATGAATGTAATAATAAATTTATGAAATTTTCTGAAGTTAACTGTCCAACAAGGTTTTTATTTGGAGAGATAGAGCATGCTACACAAGATATGCGTAAGAAAATGTTTGATATGATAAATACTAATAATAAAGACATAAAGACAATTAAAGGACATAGACACTGGAGATCAACTCCAGAACAAGATAAAGAAATAGCAAAATATTCAATTGATTGGTTCAAGAGGTATTTGAAATAATGTTATTCAAAAAGTTTAATCCTGAAGTGTATCGGAAAGACTTTGTAGTACTTAGTAAAAAGATTGCAGGTAAATTACCTATCTATTTTGATAATGCATGTATGACCCTTAGACCCAAACAAGTTGTTGATAAAGTTAATGAGTATTACAATGAATATCCGGGATGTCATGGTAGGAGTGGACATAAATTTGGTGCAAGAGTAACAACTGAAGTTGATGCAGCTAGAAGAAAAGTTCAGAAATTTTTAGGTGCAAAATCTAAAGATGAGATTATATTTACAAAAAACGCAACAGAAGCAATAAATTTAATTGCATATGGAATGTCTTTCAAACCTGGAGATGTTGTGATTAATTCAGATAGAGAACATTCATCTAATATTGTTCCTTGGCAATATTTAGAAAAGAAAAAAGCAATTCATAGAATTTACATTAAAGCAAAAAAAGATGAAACGTTTGATTTAGTTTCATTTGAAACAGAACTTCACAAAAACAAAGGAAAGATTAAATTAGTTTCAGTTGTTTACACATCAAACTTAGATGGATATACTTTACCTATTGAAGAAATAATCAAACGTGCACATAGATATAAAATTCCAGTTTTACTTGATGCTGCACAAGCAGCACCACATCATGAAATAAATGTTCAAAAACTTGATGTTGATTTTGTAGCAATTTCAAGTCACAAAATGTGTGGACCTTCAGGAGTTGGTGCACTTTATGGAAAGAAACAATTGTTAGAAAAATTAAAACCATTTATTATGGGTGGAAGCACTGTTTCAAATACAACCTATTCAGATTATGAAATAGAAAAATTACCTGAAAAGTTTGAAGCAGGTTTGCAAAACTATGCAGGTATAATTGGATTTGGTGCAGCTTGCGAATACTTACAAAATATTGGATTAACTAAAATTCAAAAACATGAAAATATGTTAACTCGTTATTTTCAAGAGCAATTAGAAAAACTATCAAAAGTTAATGTGATTGGTGTCCAAGACCCTAGGTTAAGATGCGGAATTACTAGTTTTAATGTAGAAGGAATGAACTATCACGATGTAGCTCTTTTACTTGATGAATCTGCAAATATTATGTGTCGTTCAGGACAACATTGTTTGCATTCTTGGTTTAATTCTAGAAGAATTTTAGGTTCTGTCAGAGTTAGTTTTTACTTTTATAATACTAAGAAAGAAGTTGATATTCTAATTGAAGCTCTAAAGAACATAATTAAACTTTCTAGTTAACTAAATTTCTAACTAATGAAGATGCACTTGTTGTTACAACTGCTGCTCCAATTAACATAGATATTAGTGTCATGAAATCTGTTGATATGCACATAGCTTTTTCTATTTGCCAAGGAAATTCCATAGTTATTTCTTGGTCTGGCAAATCTAATCCTTGAATACTTCCAGCGTCAGTAATTGTTTTAATTGCGTCTACTTGACATGGCGCTGTTAATGCATAATATATTAGTCCAATACCTATAATCAAAAAAACAGCACTTATCAAAGCTTTATTTTTCTTATTTGGAACGTGTTTTATTTTAGCCATTTAATTGTATGTTGTAGTATAATATAAACTTTATCAAAATCCTTATAAATAATAGTTCTTACTTTTTTTATGGGTGGCCAAGATGCTGAGAGCCTAGTTTCTAAATTAAAACAGCTCTCTATCGAAGATAAAAAGAAATTAATTGCCGTAATGCTTCTTACTGATGGATATATAGCAATAATTCGAAATCATCCAAAGATTTCTTATTATGGTTCAGATAAAATCCTTCATGATATTTTTAAGTACTTGATAAATTCAACATATAATACTTCTGAAAGTAATTTTTATTGGAGGAATTTCTCAACAGATTATTTTAAGAAAGAAAACATGAATATATATGAAGATATGTATAAATTATCTTCGTCTTTTAGGTCTAATTCAAAAGAATCAACCGTATCTTTTTTATTTGGTTTAGATAGAGATATTAAAATTCTTGCTATTCAACTGGCTATGGCTGCAGAAGGCAGTATATCTATAAGTCGTAGAGATACGGGAACAATAAGAGGAGATCTAGCTTTAGCATGCACATCTCCAACAATGTGTAATGAATGGAAGAAACTTTTCGAAGAATTTAATATTCATTTTAAAATAAAAAAGAATAAATTAACAAGCACAGGTTTACATGGATTACAAGCAATTAGACAAGAGTCTATTAAAAATTTTTATAAAAATATAAATTTTTTACCTCAATCTTATGCAAATCGAGCTAGACGATTTAAAGGTAAGGAAAAACGAAACATTCTTAAGATGTATTGTGATTTTATTGACAATATTGCTAAAGAAAAGTTTAAAACATATACTCGATGGAACAATATTACCTTTTGGGAGAAAGTATGCGTGGGTGGCCAATGAACCTTTCTCTTGTAAGAGAAACGTTCTCGAAAGAGAACATTTAGCAAGAAGGTTCGGCTAGATCCGGTACAGTTTAAGATAAGTTCTTTTCCTGCGGGAGAAGGCGTGCGGTTGCAACCCGCAAGATTATGGGTTCGAATCCCATCCCACGCTCTTTAAATACTATGATATGTTACACTTAAAATGATTCGAGTTTACAATACGTTAACAAGGAAGAAAGAAGAGTTCAAACCAATTAAATATAATAAAATAAATTTATTTGTTTGCGGTCCTACGGTATATGATTCATCTCATATTGGGCATGCTAGAACATATGTCTCTTTTGATATTATTGTAAAATATTTGCGTTACTCTGGCTATGATGTTTTTTACTTGCAAAATATAACTGATATTGATGATAAAATAATTAGAATCGCAAAAGAATCTAAAATCGACCCACTAAAATTATCTAATAAATTTACAAAAGAATATTATGCAGATATGAAATCTATGAAAATAAATGCTGTTACAAAATATGCAAAAGCAACAGAACATATTAAAGATATTATAAAGCAAACTCGCGCTTTAATGGACAAAGGTGCTGCATATGAGTTAGAAGATGGAATTTATTTTGATATATCTAAATTCAGAAATTATGGTAAAATGTCTGGAAGAACTGTTAAGCAAGCAGAAGACTCAGTTACAAAAATAGATAGTAATATTGGAAAGAAAAATAAAGGCGATTTCTGTATATGGAAATTCCCAAAACTGGGAGATCCTAAATGGGAAACAAAACTTGGTGCAGGTAGACCTGGATGGCACATTGAAGATACTGCAATTACAGAACATTATTTTGGTCCACAATATGATGTACATGGCGGAGCAAAAGATTTGATATTCCCACATCATGAAAATGAGATTGCAATTATGGAAACAATTTCTGGAAAAAAACCACTAGTTAAATATTGGTTCCATACAGGTTTTCTAAATGTTGAAGGAAAAAAAATGAGCAAATCTCTTAAGAATTTTATAACAATAAAAGATTCAGTAAAAAAATGGGATGCTGATGTTTTGAGATTTATGTTTATATCAACACATTATCGAAGTCCTGTGGATTATTCTGAAGCATCTTTAGCACAAGCAAAATCAAACTTAGAACGAATTAGAAATGCTGTTGGAGCTGCAAATAGAAAAGGAACAGCCGGAAAAAGATATTTAGAGAATTTTGAAATGATGATGAATGATGATTTTAATACACCAAAAGTTGTTGCGCTGCTACTTAAACTTGCAAATGAATTAAATAAAACCGAAGATAATAGTTTAGTTGACACATTGAATAAAATTGGAAAAATTCTTTCAATTGATTTTAAACCAAAACTTCATAAGATTCCTAAAGCAATTCAGGTATTAGTTAAGCAACGTAATCTAGCTAGAAGAAAAGGAGAGTGGAAACTTTCTGATAAAATTCGAGTTGAGTTACGAGATAAAGGATATTTATTGCAAGACACAGAGGGAGATACACAAGTTAGTGTGAGATGATGTTTAAAATAGAATATTTCAAACAGCTTGCTAAAACAGAGGTTTTAGCATGAAATTATTATTAACCTCAGCAGGCTTTGAAAATCCAAAAGTAGGCAAAGAGTTTTTGAAAATTGTAGGAAAACTTGCTTCTAATATTAAAATTATTTTTATTCCCACAGCATCAAGAACAAAAGAAGAAATTTATTGGGTTAACGAATCAATTAAAGAACTAGAAAGTGTTGGAGTAAAGCGAACTAATATACAAGAACTGCAAATAAACCGAAAGATAACATACAACGAGATTAAAGATTTTGATGTTATGTATATGTGTGGTGGAAATACTTTTTATCTCCTTGCACAAATTAGAAAATTTGGTTTTGATAAAGTAATTGAAAAATTTATTTCTACAGGAAAATTGTATTTAGGTGTCAGTGCAGGAAGTATATTGGTGGGCCCAGATATTAAGATTTCAGGGCTTGAAAATGCAGACATAAATGATGTCGGTCTAACTGATTTTACAGGTTTAAATTATATTAATACTTTAATTACACCACATTATGTGGAAAAACAGAAAAAAGCAATAGCTAATTATCAAAAAACAGTAAAATATAAAATTATATCTCTAACTGATGATCAAGCAATTATTGTTATTGATGGAAAGCAGAAATTAATCCATTAGAAAACCTTAAAACCGTTATTTTATTAGTAAAATATAGAACCTATGCGAAGCAGTTGCTTTGACTTCGAAGAACTGGAAAAGCAACATTTCTTTACTAGGTTCCAGAGAAAACGCAAAGCGTTTTCTTGGCCACGCAAACAAAGTTTGCTTGGTTTTGGAAAGAAAACTATGGCAGAACAACCTCAATATACTCCCGAGCAGATAGCAGAGATAAAGAAAAAGCTAGAGAGTATGAGTCCTGAAGAAATTCAGGAAATGGTAAAACAACAATGTGTATTTTGTAAAGTATTAGCTGGCGAAATTCCAACATATAAAATATGGGAAGATAAGAAAGTTTTTGCAACATTAGAAATTCAACCTGCAAATACCGGACATATTTTAGTTATTCCAAAAAAGCATTATTCTGTTCTTCCACAAATGCCTGATGATGAAGTAGCGCATTTATTTGCAGTTGCTAAGCAATTAGCAGGCGTTGTTTTTGATGTAGTTGGTGCAGAAGGTGTAGAAATTCGACAGCGAAATGGTCAAGCTGCAGGACAATCAATTCCACATGTTCATGTTCATATTATTCCTCGGTTTTCAAAAGATGGAATTGTAACAAATTGGAAACCAAAGAAGCTTTCTGAAAATGAGTTTAAAGCAATGCAAGGAACTATAGCTGAAAAAGCAAAATCTGTAAAGTTTAAAGAACCTAAAGCAAAAGTTGTAGAAAAAATTGTTCACGCTCCAGCCCCTGCAGGTGCAAAACCTGCTAAAGCACCAAGAGCAAAAAAGCCAAAGGTTCCGAAGAGAATTAAAAATCCATAATATTAATTAATAAAAATTATTAAAAAATAAAAAATTTAATTAAAATTCTTAAAGAAATGGTATACGTCGTGATGTGCTCTTGCAGCTTCAACTGCGTGATTTATCATACCATTGTCTAAGTGTTCAATGACTTTTGCTCGTGCATGCACAGGTAGACTATCCATATATTCATATGCTTTGTCAATGTTTGTAACTGCTTGTTTAATGTGCCGCTGTTTTGCTATATATAGCTCATGGTTTCTAGATTTTACAACACCCATACTTGAAAGCACCCAAACCATTGCTACAAATCCTAGAACTCCTAAAAAGACATAATTATTTGCACTAGCTAGTAACTCCATGTTTATCTACTATGTATATTATTTGTATTATATATAGTTTGTTTACTAAATCACAGTGGTTACTACAACAGTGCGTTGAAAATATAAAACAAAATATCAATATTTAGTAATGTTGCAATTAGCGCAACTAAAAATGCAGGAACATATGGAAGACCTTCTTTGACAACAACATTGTTTAATTTGTTTTGTTTTTCTAATTCTTGAAGTTTTATAATTTCAGATAGACTAATTCCAGTTCGTTCAGGTTTGTAAACAACCTTATCTTTTATTTTTACATCTTCAGAAATCCAATCACCTTCTGTTAAATTTTTAGGTTTTATCAAACGATACATACAAGATTCTTCAATTGCTTTTAGACTTAGTAAAAGATAAAATAAAATTACACCTGCTCCCCATATAAATGGAATAAATATATTTCTTATAAATGCAAATAATACTATAATTAAAATAAGTGTTACATATAATAGCACAACAATTTTTTTGTATTTGTGCAAAAGTTTTCTAATTTCTTCAGCAAATTTCTTCTTATGTTTAATTGCTAAATATACACCCCAGAGAATACCAATAACTGCACCGAAAAATAATATATTAAATATCATTGTAAGTAAAAATGGCCAAGCAATTAATGCCGGGAATGTAGCAAAGTTCGCACCATAACCTGTTATGAGTTTTGCATCTCCACCACCCCACATACCTGTGTAATAAAGGGCTGCTCCAAATGCGTAAAGAGCAACTGCACCGATTACACTAAATAAAATTGGATAAATAGAATTGCTTAGTAATGATATTATTATGTTTGTTCCAATACCAAATATTATTAGAAAATAACTTACAAAGTCAGGGACCTCGTGTTTTTTTAAGTCAGTTATTGTTGCGATAATAGTAGTTATTAACACAACTGAAATTATAATATTTGTAATCATAAGAACAGAGTTCCAGTAATTATATAAATATTTGTTCTAAAAAAATGTATAATGTATACAAATAATGTAGTAAAATATAATGTTCCTAAGCACGTTGCGATTATTTTAGATGGTAATCGTAGGTTTTCTAAGCGACTGATGATGAAGCCATGGAAAGGACATGAATGGGGTGCTAAGAAAGTAGAGAAATTATTTGACTGGTGCAAAGAATTTGAAATAAGAGAATTAACATTATATGCATTATCTGTTGAAAATTTTAATCGACCTAAAAAAGAGTTTGAATATTTAATGCAATTATTTAAAACTGAATTTAAAAAATTAGAGAAAGATGAGCGTATATATAATAATAAAATTCGAATAAATTTTATTGGTAGACTTTGGATGCTCCCCAAGGATATTCAAAAAACTATGACACAAATAATGGAAAAAACAAAAACACATAAAAATCATATTATTAATTTTGCTTTAGCATATGGTGGACGAGCAGAAGTTATAGATGCTACAAAGAAAATAGCAGAAAAAATTAAGTCTGGTGAAATGGATATAGCGCAAATTAATGAAAAAACTTTTAGCGAAAATCTTTACTTAAGTGATGAGCCAGAATTGATAATCAGAACAGGTGAATCACGATTAAGTGGATTTTTAATATATCAATCTGCTTATTCAGAAATTATATTTCTTCCAAATGTTTTATGGCCAGAATTTACAAAAGAAGATTTTACAAATTGTCTTGCTGAATATGGTAAAAGACAAAGACGTTTTGGAAAGTAAATTACAAAATACAAAACCTTAAAATTATATTTAGTTGCTAAGTTTATGGAAAGTATTGATGAATTATTTTGGCAAGAGTATGATGTATGGGGTAGTGGTATATTTTTAGAGGAGAATACATATAATTCTATTTGTGATGCTCTGGCATCAGAAGTTAGTAATATGTTCCGGGAGTTGTTCGGTGAAGATGATGCTTATAATCTGCAAGATATAGATGGTTTTGATATGGACTATGCATTTAAGCAAGCCGCTGAATTCGATTCAAAGATATATAATTAGGCGTCTTCGATACCTTTCTCAGTAACTTTAAAGATAGCTTCTCCTTCAGGTAAATATGGTGAATCAATTAATCTTGCGATACGTTTTCCAGCCTTACCTTTTCGAAGATAGATTCTAAATTGACATGCGTGATGTAAAATATGCCCACCAATTGCTGCTGTTGGATTACCAAAGAAAATATCTGGGCGAGACATAACCTGATTAGTTATGTAAACTGCAATGTTATGTAGGTCTGCTAATTTCTGAAGTGTATGAATATGTTTGTTTAGTTTCTGCTGTCGAGTTGCTAGCGTTCCTCTGCCCGCATATTCTGAACGAAATAAACCCATCATTGAATCCATAATAATTAATTTAATGGGTAATTTTTTTTCTTTAATTAAATCTGAGATTTTTTCTGCAAGAAGCATCTGATGGTCAGATGTAAATGCACGTGCAACCATTATCTTTTTCATAACTTTTTCCGGGTCCAATCCACGAGCTTCTGCAATTTGTTTAATTCTTTCAGGTCTAAATGTATTTTCTGTATCTATAAAAACACAATAACCATCAAGACCGCCTTGGTCAACAGGAAGCTGAACATTAACTGCAAGTTGCATTGCAATTTGTGATTTGCCTGAATTGTGAGATACAATATTATTAGCTAAGAAACTATGTGTTTGTGGAACTTCAATATCATATACTTTCCCATCTACAGTATGTTCTTTATTTATTTCTTTTATACTCAAAAGATTATGAAGTGGTGTTTTAATATATCTTTGATATGTTGAAATTGCATTATTTATTTTATTTTTTAATCGTATTGTTCGTATACCTATTTCTTTTTGGAATATTTCTATATCTCTTCGTTTACTTACATGTAATTTATAACATGTAAAGGATTTATCATCACGTTTAGTAATGTCTTTTGTTATATATGTTCTAATTTGGAATTTTGATAGAAGAAGTTGCACATCGTGGAGTAATTTTAAACTAGCACTTCTTAATTCAATATCTCTAGTACCATTACACATATTATAATTATTTTTGCCATATGTACCATCTTTTCTTTGCCAACTTATTTCGCGGTTTCTTTTTGATATATCATAACGCATACAACCTTCGCAATCATAAAATGCTGCTAGGAATTCAGCTACAATTTCTTTTGGTGAGTGGAATATTTGTTCTGGAACATATTTATTTCTTGCAGTTTCTAATAAACCATCAAATTGTTTTAGGAATTCACCAACTTTTACTGAATTGATGTCCATAGTTATTGTTGGTTCGTTTTTTTTAATTCGAGTTCGTGGTTCGATAGAGAACGTTTGATTTACGCATTCTTTCCAATTATTTAAAAGTTCAGTAGTTTTAGAAGCAAAAGATATTCTTGCAAGACTCCCTACATATGTTTTTTCATGCCAACCTTCACCAAGAGAATAACCAATTATTCTAGCTAATTTTTTATCTAATTGGTTTGGTAATGTAATGTTTTTAGATTTAGCACATTTATTTATACTAACTTCAGTATTAAGAGCAACGCATTCGTTCGAGAAATTATTATCCCACTCGACAATTAACCAATCATCTTGTTTTAATTTATCAGCTCGTTTCCATCCATTTGGTGTCATTAATGGGTGATTTGGTGTAACTTTTATATTTCTTCCATCTGAAAGTTTAATCTTAAGAACTTTATCACATTCATAAACAAATAAATTATTTGCAAAAGTTTTACTTAATTTATTATTAAACCAAGTAGTGATAGGTAAATTAATTGGATGAACTCCAATATCATAATTTTTAGCAATGCTACCAATTTCAGTCATTGAACCATCTGCTAAAGTTATTTTTGTATCTGCTGCCACACAACCGAACTCGCCGAAACATTCTGTAATTCCTTGACTTTCAATTCCACCACCAATTAATTTATCAACTTCTTCACTGCCAATGGTAATTTTTGTAATGGATTTTCTTTTGTTTGAAACTTCTTCTGCAGTTGAGAAACCTAGCTCCATAGCATCACGTGCCGCAGAAATCGCCTTGTTTGCAGTTGTTTCAGTAATGCCTGCAACATCAGATAAAACACCTGCGCTAGCAACAGCAATACTCATAAGATCTTCAAAACCTGCTTCTTTTAATTTATCAATTGTTACAGGTCCAATTCCAGGTAAATCATCTAATTTAGTAATTTTAGA
>Ga0233431_1000049_pt1 | contig 269600 bp, 235 predicted proteins | sample SI_118_April2016_FD_179867 | JGI IMG/M metagenome (GOLD analysis project Ga0233431, IMG submission 179867) | Seawater microbial communities from Saanich Inlet, British Columbia, Canada - SI_118_April2016_200_MG | ecosystem: Environmental > Aquatic > Marine > Inlet | place: Canada: British... | reverse complement strand
TCTTGAATTTTACCATCTGGGTACCTCCTGCTATTATGGGGTAATCGTGTCAATTACCACTATAGCAAGGGTTCCCAGGTGGTATCTACCCTCTTTTAAATTTTAAGTGCAAAATTCAGGTATTAAAGACAAAAAAGGGCGATTTCGGGAGCGGATCAAAGCCGGTGACCGGATCGTCGATATGGCGACATCAGATAATTTTAGATCCCCAATCCCTTTTTATCGACAGCAGTTGTCCGTGATATATCAGAGCGACCTGCGGAAGTATGTGGAGAGAATATCTGAAAACAAGATGTGGATTATGCAATTCAGATCGGGGAGGACCAATTTTCCCGAAGCTGAAAAGGTCATCGGTTCGGCAACAAGGGGCGTCTATGACCAGGGCGGCATCTCTGTTTACGAAACAGTCTCGACTGCCGCCGACGGTGTGAGGCCGATCCGTGAAATAAACGGGCTGCGGGTATCGAGCCAAACCGATAGTGACCTGCAGTGGTTGAAAGAAACGTATCCAAACGAGCACGGCCTGATTATCGACATTTTGTCGCGCCAGGGGGTAGATGTTTCTACTATCAATTAGTTTTTTCTACCAATGATAGGGAGACCCGATATGGAAGAGATATTCATTGACGAAAGGAGAGTCAGCTCAAACGATCCTCCACTTGTTATTGCCGAGGTGGGAATCAACCACGAGGGGGATGTTAATAAAGCCCTACAACTTGTGGATGCTGCTGTGGCGGTGGGAACAGAGTGCATTAAATTCCAATGTCACATCACCGAAGCGGAGATGATCCCCACCGACATGAAACCCGGGAAAATATCCGATGAGAAATTGTGGGATATTATCAAGCGGTGCGAACTGACCGAAGAAGAAGAAGCGCGTGTCAAGGCCTACTGCGAAGAGAAGGGAATTCTCTATCTGTGCACGCCGTTTTCCAGAGAGGCAGCTGATAGGCTATATGATATGGAGGTGTCCGCTTTCAAAATCGGATCGGGAGAATGCAACAACACTCCGTTGTTGTCACACATCGCCAAAATGGGAAAACCCATGCTCCTTTCCACCGGGATGAACGATCTGGCCTCCATAAAAGCCTCGGTAGAAGCAATCCGAAAACGCGATTGCCCCGTAATGCTGATGCACTGTACTTCCATGTACCCGACCCCCTATGACAAGGTCCGGCTGGGGGCCATCGAACAGCTGCGACAGGAATTTCAAGTACCGGTGGGGATCAGCGATCATTCCATTGGTATTTACACCTGTCTGGGGGCGGTGGCGCTGGGGGCATGCGCACTGGAAAAACATTTTACCCTCAGCCGTAAATGGCCGGGTCCGGATGTTCCGCTGTCCATCGAACCCCATGAGTTGTCCGAACTCGTCAAAGGTGCAGGTGCCGTATACGCGGCCATGGGAGGAGAAAAAACGGTTTTGCCCGATGAAAAACCGGTTATCGATTTTGCATATGCTTCGGTGGTGAGCATTGCCCCCATAACTGCGGGGGAACGTTTTACCATAGAGAATATATGGGTGAAGCGGCCCGGGACCGGGTCGTTGTCCGCAGCTGGTTTCGAACGGGTGCTCGGCAAAATCGCATCGGTGGATATTTCACCGAATACTCAAATCCGCCCGGAAGATATCGTTGACTGGTAGGTTTTCCGAACACCGGATTCTTGTTACAGGAGCCTCCGGATTTTTGGGTAAACAGTTTTCCGAAAACCTTATTTGGGAAGGGGCCGAGGTGATGGGTATCGACAGACGCTCCCCCGGACCCGGGCCGGACAATGAACCAAAAACAGTCAGGCCCCAGCGTTTTGTCCAAGGAGAACTGAAGGATGTGTTCGACGAAACCGCCGAATTTCTGGCATCGGTGCCGGTGGCGCAACGGGGGGTGTTCCATCTGGCCGGGTTGGCTGATGCACATCAGTGCCAATGCCATCCGGATTTTGCCTTTGCCTCGCACATCGAGACGACGTTTTCCGTGCTGGAGATGTGCCGACGGATCGGTGGGGCAACTCTGTTCTATCCGTCCACCGGACTTGTCTATGGTCAATCGTGCCAAAAGCCCGTGGTGGAGAATTCTCCGGTCATTGACGATTCCGGATCCGTCTATGTATCCATGAAGCTGTCGGCTGAATCCATGATCCGGCTTTATGCACGGCACTATGGGGTCGGGGGGATTATCGGCCGTCTGGCCAACATCTACGGACCCGGCATGGGTGACAATACGATCATCGGGCGGATTCTGTCCCAGGTTCGGGAGAAGAAGCGGATTCGGGTCCGCGAAATGACGTCGGTTCGCGATTTCATCTATTCGGAAGATGTCGTGGATGCCGCACTGGCGTTATTTTCCAAACCGATCACCGAATCTGTTCTTATTGTCAACATCTCCACCGGAATCGGAATGCGGCTGGAGACACTGGTCACCGAAGCCTCACGGCTTTTCCAGACAGAATACGATCCGCCCGAGGAATGCCAGACCACAAAAAACGATCCTTCACACCTTGTCTTATCAAATGAAAAGCTAAAAAAACTGACCGGGTGGACACCCAAAACAATCCTTACCGAAGGCTTGATTAAAAGCCTGAAAGACTCTATCTGAAAAAAATGAATACTCCCAGCAAACGTAAGATCGCTATCTACACCGGAAACCGTGCCGAATACGGGCTCCAATACCCCATTATCAGGGCCGTGGCCGATCATCCCGGTCTGGAATATTATCTATTGGTCTCGGGCGCCCATCTCCAAGAGGCTTTCGGTTATACCAAAAGAGAAATTGAAACCGACGGATTTACAGTTCACCGGGAAATCAATTTGGCCATGGATGAGGATACCGTGTATGCCACGGCCCAGGCAATCGGATCGGGGATCCTGGATCTGGGCCGATGCCTCAACGATATCCGTCCGGATTTTTTGATCGTCTATGCCGATCGGTTCGAAGGATTTTCCGCCGTGATTACCGGAAGCCAAATGAACATTCCGACGGTTCATATCGAAGGCGGTGATTTGACCGAGGGCGGGGCTCTGGACGATTCCGTTCGGCACGCCATGACAAAGTTGAGTCACTTGCACTTTACCACCAACAAACAGGCTTCGGATCGAATTCGACAAATGGGCGAAGAACCCTGGAGGATACACACCGTGGGGCTGCCTGCATTGGATCTGGTAGCCGTCGGAAATTTTGCCGAGGCATCCGAGATCGTGGAGCGTTTTGGGATAGATCTGAACCGGCCTGTCGTCATCTTTACTCAACACTCGGTGACCACCGAATTTGAAAACGCCGGAGATCAGATACGACCGGCATTGGCGGCCATGCAGCGGCTTGCCACTGAGGGATGCCAAGTAATGGTGACCTACCCCAACAACGATGCCGGTGCCAGACGAATCCTTCACGAAATCGAGATACTTGCTGCGGCGAAGATCCCGAATATTCAAGTCCATAAGAGTTTGGGGCGCTATACTTATCATGGCGTTCTGAATGTTTGCGCCCGGGCGTGCCATGGTGTTTGTGTCGGTAATTCTTCCAGCGGTATCAAGGAAACCCCCATTTTCGGCTGTCCGGTGGTCAATATCGGGAGCCGGCAAAGCGGTCGCCTTCGGGCGGATAATGTGCTGGATGCACCCTATGATGAAGACGCCATCTACGATGCCTGCAAAAAGGCGATATCCGACAACGCGTTTCGGGATCGGTGCGCCCATACAGAGAACCCATACGGGGTGGGGGATGCGGGAAAACGGATTGCCCAGATTTTGAGCGAGATACCGTACGATCCCATGCGGCTGCTGCAGAAAAAGATGACCTATTGAGAGGCCCCATCACATCGGAAGAGATATTGGAATGGATATTAACGGCTATATAGTCAGACCCCACGACAGCATCAAGGATGTGGTCGAGGTGATCATCGGCAACAAGGATGGGATTGCCTTGGTAGTGGATGAGAAGGGGGGGCTGGTGGCGACCATTACCGATGGGGACATTCGCCGCTTCATGCTCACCGGGGCCGATTTGACTGCTCCCTGCTCCCGGGTGATGAACGAAAAACCGGTTGTCGCCCATGAAGCGGTATCCCGGGAAGAATTGATTCAAACCATCAAGCAGCATCGGATCCGAAATATTCCCATTGTCAATTCCCAAGGCATGCCGGTGGCTGTGATCAACTCCAACGATCTGATCGGTGAAACCCAAAGCGATACAGTGGCAGTGGTTATGGCCGGAGGAGAAGGCCGAAGACTCCGCCCGCTTACGGAGCAGATTCCCAAACCGATGCTCCCCATCGGTGATCGTCCGCTGCTTGAACAGATCATTAGAAATCTTAAGACCGCAGAGATCGATAATATATATATCTCCGTAAATTATCGAGCCGATATCATTGAAGACCATTTTCAGGACGGCACCTCGCTGGGGGTGAAGATTCACTATCTCCGGGAAGAAAAGCGTCTCGGAACCGCCGGCGCTCTGTCTCAGTTTCCATTGACGCCATCGGGTCCCGTCCTAGTCACCAACGGAGATGTGGTTACCAATGTCAATTTTTCCCGGCTACTGGAATTCCACCGGGAGCATCGCGCTGTGATGAGTCTGGCGGCCATGGATTATCGACTCAATATCCCCTATGGTGTTCTCGACCTTGCCGGTCATTACGTGCTCGGGTTGGATGAAAAACCGACCAAACACTTTCTATGCAACGCCGGAATTTATGTTCTGGATCCGGATATCATCACCCTGGTGCCCAAAGAGACCTATTACGATATGACCGATTTACTGTGCGATGTCACCAGACGGGGTCTGCCCGTGGCCGCGTTTCCGATTCATGAATATTGGGTGGATATCGGAGACAAGTCGGATTTAAAAAAAGCCCAAACCGATTGCCAAAACGGCAACTATAAAGAGGGGGCGGATGGGTAATTCTTGGAAAGATAAACCGGTACTCGTCACCGGTGCAGATGGGTTTATCGGAAGTCATTTGACCGAAGCCCTCGTTCAAAAAGGCGCACGGGTACGGGCGCTTGTTTATTACAATTCTTTCGGACGCTGGGGATGGATTGATCATTTGCCCCCAGGAATCCGTGATGCTATGGAGGTTTTTCCCGGCGATATCCGTGATTCCGGCCGGACCCTGGATGCCGTTGAAGGAAATGCGGTGGTGTTTCACCTGGCAAGTCTCATCGCAATCCCTTACAGCTATCATGCGCCTGAAAGCTACATCCAGACAAATGTGATGGGGGGGATCAATATCCTGAATGCATGCCGGCGATGTGGGGTCGAGAGGCTGATCCATACCTCCACCAGCGAAGTATACGGAACGGCTCAATATGTGCCCATTGACGAAAAACACCCGCTCCAGGGGCAATCCCCCTATTCAGCCTCAAAGATTGCTGCCGACATGATGGCAGAAAGTTATTACCGCTCATTTGATCTGCCGGTTTCCATTATTAGGCCATTCAACACCTACGGGCCCCGACAGTCGGCAAGGGCGGTGATTCCGACCATTATGAGTCAGCTTTTTGCCGGTGCGGATCGGATCAAGCTGGGCAGCCTGACTCCGACCCGGGATTTTAATTATGTTTCGGATACGGTTTCCGGTTTCTTGTCGGCTGCAGAGTCTACGGCCACAATCGGCCGGGTGGTTAATATCGGCTCAGGCCGGGAGATTGCCATTGGGGATCTTGTCGAAATGATATTTCGCATTACCGGCAAATATGCCCGGGTGATCACGGACTCCCAGCGCATAAGACCAGAAAAAAGCGAGGTTGAACGCCTGCTGTGTGACAATACCCAGGCGGTAGCACTGACCGGATGGAAGCCCAGCCATACCCTGGAAGCCGGATTGGAGGCCACCGCGCAATGGATAAGAGAGCATCCGGAGGCCTTTCAAACCACCGATTATTGTATCTGAGCCATAGGCTCGAAATCAGCAAAAATACTCACTGAAACTCACGTATGCTTAGAAAAAGCAAAACTTTTTATCAATAAAATATCTTTTTCTATTGACAGGTTACGATGTTCCGACTATGAACACTGTTCAAAGTTGAGACTTGTTCAATAATGAACAGCGGTGAGGATGATTCAACGGGTAATAGCATCGGTAGAGGGTAGAGATGGAGCTTTCACAAAAGGATTTCCAGGTGCTGGAAGCGCTGGACAGTCATGAGATCGAAACCCAGCGGCAGTTGGCCGCACATGCCGATATCAGTCTGGGTCAAGTCAATTACGTGCTCAAAAGTTTATTGGACAAAGGCTTGGTGAAAATCGGAAAATTCCGGAAAAACCCAAACAAAATCCGATATGTGTATCTGCTCACCCCAAAGGGAATCGAAGCCAAATCCAAGTTGGCTGTCAGTTTTGTGCTCACCCGTTTGAAGAAATATCAAAACCTTCGGAAAAAACTTTATAAAAAACTCACCTCAGTCCAACAGAAAGGTCATTGCAAGGTTCTTTTTGCGGGTCCGTGGTTGATTTACGATCTTATCGTGTCGGTTGTCAGAGAAATGGAAATGGAGTTGACCATTACCGGACACATCAGCAACTTGCAGGAACTTGAACATTACTCCTTTGACGCCTTTGATATCGTACTCATGATGGACGGCAGTCTGGGGAGTTTTAAAAAAATCAGTGAAACCACAGGGGTGCCGAAAGAGAAACTACTCCCCCTCTGGTAAATTCCGGGGGAGGCCGCTGTGGATGGCGAGTTTTATTTAACGAAATTCATAAAACGTTAAAATAATTAATAATACCTACCTGTTAAAAGTTCAATTTCGTGTAAACGACCCGCCGGAGGCTTATCCGCGGGGAACCAATCACTCTGTTTGCGTGTCCTTGTGAAGAAAGTTATGCAATTTCAGACCGACCACAACAACATGGATTTACCCCGTTGAACTGGCTGTTTCTGACACAAAGCCGGACCTTATCCGTTTTCTACGACATCTTCAAACGCTATGAGGAAACCGGATTATCCGGACAAACCGGTTTCTATGTTTCCGACTCAGCATATTACCATGAATTTTCTATTCGGCACCCGGAATTCAACAACCATTCAAAAATAATTGCTCGCCTCAATGAATGGGACATTATAACCAAAGCTCGCAATGTGGAGCCGGATGAAAATCTTCTCAGAGACCAAGAAAAAAGACTTGGCGACCCCATTCTTTGGAACGCCATTGTTTGTGATCGCCGTCTCTATTTTGGTGGAAAGGCCACATTGGAACAAAATTACCAGACCAGATTCTCCCATAAACAGTTGCTGGCCATTCTTCAAACCGGAATATTAGAAATGGAGTTGCTTTTCGATCGTGTAAAACCTGATGTTGTCGTGTCTTTTATTTGCGTCACGATAGGCGAATATCTTGCCTACCTCATCGCCAGGGAAAGGAAGATCCCATTTGTAAATCTTCGCCCCACCCGAATACAGAACTACTTTTTTGCGGGTGAAAGCATTTTGGAGCCCTCCCGGCGACTCCGCAAGACCTACATGGAAATGATTGAACGGATTCCCGTTGATCTGGAGCAGAAAGCCCGAAACTGCATCGATGAGGTGCGACAAACCCACGCCATGTACGAAGGGGTGGTGCCGTCAGACGGAAAAATTACTGAAAAAATTTCTTTCGGGTCTCGGGTCGGCATCGGGGTACGCAAAGCCGTCAGGTTGATGGAACGGATTCGGTATTTCAGCCGGTATCGTTTTGGTAAATATCGCAATGACGCCTCGTACCGGGGGTTTCTATACCCGACCTGGTTTGTACGGGTGAAACAACCGATCCGCAGGAAAATCCAGAAACTCCGATTACTGAAACAGTATGCTGATCTGTCAGATCTCGGTTCCCTGGATTATGCATTTTTCCCCCTTCACAAGGAACCCGAAGTCACCATGCTCGTATACGGACGGCCTTTTTTAAACCAGATTGAGGTGGTTCGAAACATTGCCCGTAGTCTGCCGGTGGGAATGAAATTGGTGGTAAAGGAGCACCCGGCGGCAGTAGGATATCGACCCATTTCCTATTATCGAAAGCTGCTCACCATACCCAATGTTGCACTCGTTCCTCCGGAAACCAAGAGCCGGGATCTGGTGCAGTCCGCAAAGGTGGTCGCAGTCATTGGGGGATCGGTGGGGCTGGAGACGATCATACTAAAAAAGCCCCTGGTGGTACTCGGCAAGGTTCCTTTTGCCTTTTTCCCTGATACGATGGTTCGTTATGTGACGAATTGCGAGTTATTGGGAAATGAAATCTCCAGTCTTATTTCCGATTATGCACACAATGAATCCGCACTGGTCTCCTTTATAGCGGCTGTCATACACGAATCTGTTCCGATAGCTTTTTATTCCGAACTCCTCGGTCGTAGAGGCGTATATCGTGCCTTAAAACCCCAAGATGAAGGGTCGACAAAAGACCGGAGCCTGGATAGATTGGCGCAATACATCTTCGAAGTCGCTTCTGGAATGGCTCGACGTGAGCCTGTTCGCCAGGAGATGTTTAAGTGAAAAAACCCAATGTCTTAGATTGGTTAAAGAAATTTTTCGACCCGAACTTGCCTATGATTTGCCGGACCACTTGGCAACTCACCGTAGTCTATTGGAAACTGACGGTAATCATCTTTTTTGCAAACATTGGCGCTGCCTGTTTTGCCGGCAGCACCCTGGGTGTATTCGGCCTAGCCATCAAGGTATTGACCGGCGAGGTGCAAACAACTTTTTCCCAGTTGCTGGGAACCGTCGGTAGAGTCGCAGACAGATTTGTAGGGACAATGGACCGTGAATCCTTGTTTTTTGCAATGATTATTTTGGCCCTGATCACTGTATTTTTCAACATCGTTTTTAGATTCTGCGCTGCAGCTGCCGGTGCCTATCTGAATGCAGCAGTTTATAAGGATGTTTGGAATAGGCTCTTTCAACAGTTCATGACCATGGAATATGCTCAGATCAACCGGTACAAAGTGGGCGATCTTAACCGATACGTGCAGGACGCCAGTGGAATGAGTTCCTGGCTCAGACAACTGAACAAGACTCTCGGAGATGTGCTGACTTTTTTGGTTTACGGCACATTGATGCTTGTTCTGTCCTGGAAGATGTCGGTGGTCGCCTTTGTGATGCTGTCGGTGTTTTCACTCTTGCTCAACGGTTTGATCAAAAAAATACGTGTTGCTGCAGAAGCCCTGTTACCAATCTCTATTGAAGTCAGCGTACTGAATTTGGAATATCTAAATGCGTTGCGTCTTCTCAGAATTTTTAGAAGAGAAGCAGAAGCCACTAGACGGATGACATCCATTATCAAGAAACAGGTCAATGGGCTTCGGAAAAGGGCTATCTTGAACTCACTAATTAAACCGATTATGCAGACGACCGGCGTGTCTGCTGTGGTTATTATTATTTTCGTCAGTTATTATTGGTTTGGTGCTTCGGATAAGACGATCTGGCCACGGCTTCTTACGTTTTTGTTTGTCCTGAATCGCATGAACCCCCTGGTATCGAGCATTAACAGCCGTCGCGCGGATATTCACAATGCATATCCGCTCCTTAGAAGGCTTAACACCATGCTACGCACGGATAATAAGCGTTATACCAAAGACGGAGTCATTGCGATCGAGCAGCTCAATCATAGAATAGAATTCAATAATATCTCATTGAGATATCTCAATAATGAACGCTATGCGGTGAAAAATGTGTCTTTTAGAATCCCTCGGGGGAAAATGATCGCCATCGTCGGCGAATCCGGGGGAGGGAAATCATCAACAGCCGATTTGCTCCTTCGTTTGTATGACCCCCAGTTCGGAAAAATTACCGTGGATGGTATCGATTTGCGCGAATTGCGATTGTCGGATTGGAGAAACTTAATCGGTGTCGTCAGCCAGGATACATTTATCTTCAATGCCAGCATTCGTGAGAACATCGCTTTTGGCAAGCTTGATGCGACTGAAAGCGAGATTGTTCACGCTGCCAGAAACGCCCATGCACATGATTTCATTTCCGAGTTATCCAACGGATATGATACGATCGTGGGGGATCGGGGATATCGATTATCCGGTGGACAACGACAGAGAATAGCAATCGCCCGGGCAATCATCCGCTCACCGGAAATCCTATTATTGGACGAAGCCACGAGCAGCCTTGACAGCCATTCGGAAATGCTGATTCATCGTGCGATCAATGAGATTCGGGGTGACCGTACGGTTTTGGCCATCGCCCACCGGCTTTCAACCATCAGAACAGCGGATTATATTCTGGTTATGAACAAGGGGGAAGCGGTGGAGCAGGGCACACACGAAGAACTTTTATCAAAAAACGGATATTATGCCACCATGTGGCGACTGCAGTCTACCAACGAACCGGTTTCAATGGTGAAACAGAATGCTTAGTCAAGAAATTAATGAAAAATCCATCCTGATAACCGGAGGCACCGGTTCTTTCGGGAAACAATGCGTCAAACACCTACTGAATACATACAATCCCAAACGGCTTATTATCTTTAGCCGTGATGAACTCAAACAGTTTGAAATGGCGCAAGAATATTCTCCCGCCACCTATAATTGCCTCCGGTATTTCATTGGTGATGTTCGTGACAAAGAGAGATTGACGCGAGCATTTCAAGACGTTGATATTGTTATTCATGCAGCGGCAATGAAACAGGTCCCCGCTGCTGAATACAATCCCTTTGAGGCGGTGAAGACCAATGTTATCGGCGCACAAAATGTGATCAACGTGGCAATTGACCAGAAGGTGAAGCGGGTAATCGCCTTGAGCACCGACAAGGCTGCCAATCCGATCAACCTATACGGCGCGACCAAGTTGTGCGCGGATAAGCTGTTCATCGCCGGGAATACATACGGACAGGAGTGTACCAATTTCTCCATCGTCCGTTACGGAAATGTTATCGGCAGCCGGGGCAGTGTGATCTCGACCTTCCAAAAGCAGAAAGAAACCGGTTTTTTGACGGTTACGGATCCCCGGATGACCCGGTTCTGGATATCCCTGGAGCAGGCAGTCGACTTTGTCATGAAATGTCTCCATAACATGGTGGGTGGAGAGATTTTTGTCCCAAAGATTCCGAGCATGAACATTATGGATCTGGCGCGTGTCATCGGTTCGGAATGTCGTGTCGAGTATGTCGGTATTCGTCCGGGAGAGAAACTACATGAAGTCATGGTGCCGATGGACAATGCAAGAGACACATTGGAGTTTGACGACTATTACATGATCAAACCCTCTTTTCGTTTCTTCGAACGTCGATTTTGCGAGGAAGGCTGCCGCCCGGTTCCTGAAGATTTTGAGTATAGCTCAGGTAACAATACCATTTGGTTGAGCGTGGAAGAGCTTGCGGGGCTTGTAAAAAAACTGTGATTCCTTACGGCAAACAGGTTGTAGATAGAACCGACATTCAAGCGATCACTGAAGCCGTTGACTCCGGCTGGCTGACCACCGGGCCGAGTGTCAAAGCATTCGAAAAGGCGGTGACCCGCTATACAGGGGCTAAATTCGGTGTTGCGGTCAGCAGCGGAACGGCGGCATTGCACGCTGCGATGTATGCCCTGGGTATCGGTCCGGGCGACGAAGTCATCGTCCCGCCCATTTCTTTTGCCGCCACGGCCAACTGCGTGGTCTATCAGGGGGGGCATCCGGTATTTTCCGAAGTAAAGGACGATACGCTTCTCATGGATACAGAATCGGTACTCTCAAAGATCACCGAAAGAACCCGTGCAATTATCTGCGTCGATTATGCCGGGCAGCCGTGTGATTATCTATCCTTAAGGCGTATTGCCGATGATCACGGGCTGGCCCTGGTGGCAGACAGCTGCCACGCTTTGGGTGCAGAATACCATGGCCAAAGGATCGGAACCCTCGGCGATCTTACCGTGTTCAGTTTTCATCCGGTCAAACACATCACCACCGGCGAGGGGGGGATGGTGGTCACCGATCATCTTGAGTATGCGGACAGAATACGGCGTTTTCGGAATCACGGGATTAACGCCGATTCTCATCAACGCTATGAAAATGATACCTGGTATTATGAAATTACGGATCTTGGATACAATTACCGGCTCACGGATATCCAGTGCGCCCTTGGTACCAGCCAACTCCAGAAACTGGATCAGTTTCTGCAACGGCGAAGAGAAATTGCAGCCCAGTACGATAAATCCTTGAACCGGATGGATGGGATTACGCCGCTGACTGTACAACAAGGTGTGCGGCACGCATACCACCTCTATGTGGTGATGCTGGATCCGGACATCGACCGTGCCCGTGTTTTCCAGCATATGAGACAGTCCGGAGTCGGGGTGAACGTTCACTATATTCCGATCCATCTGCACCCGTATTATCAAAATCGATTCAACACCGGCCCCGGCATGTGCCCTGTCTCCGAGTTGGCGTACGAACGCATTCTTTCTTTACCGATGCACCCCGGTCTTGCCGATGATGAGATCAACACCGTTGTGGGATCCATACAGGCGTTTTTGGATTGATGGCGAAAAATATCTCTTTGACAGGGGACGAAATGCTCCTGGTCCGTGCAGATGCCAACGCCGCCATGGGGATGGGACACGTTATGCGTTGCCTGGCCCTGGGGCAGTATTGGCGGCGAGCCGGCGGCAGGGTTCAATTTGTCGGCAACATTGACGACAATTCCATTCAGAAACGTTTGCGGCAGAGCGGATTTGAATTCGTCTTTCTGAAAACCCATCACCCCGATCCACGAGATCTTGAAAAAACCCTTCAGATTTTGAACCGATGCAGAAGCGATGTCTCCTGGACGGTTGTAGATGGATACCATCTGGGACCTGAATATCAAAAAACACTTAGAACCTCGGGCAATCGGCTATTGGTTTGGGACGACTACAACCATCATAAGTCCTATTGTGCCGATATGATCCTGAATCAGAATCTGGGAGCTGAAAATATACTCTATACGACCGAACAACCCACTGTGAAGCTGCTGGGAAAAGACTACATCGTATTGCGTCGAGAGTTCCTTGATAAATCACAACCCGGCGGAGGCGATACTGATTCTTTTCGGCTTCTGATAACTTTTGGAGGCGCAGATCCCGAAAACGCCACTTCCAAAGTCGTCCAAGCCCTCCACCGCCTGGATATCCACCCCATGGAGATTGCGGTCGTTATCGGCGCCAACAATCCGAATGCGGCGGCGGTGCGAAAAAGCTGTGATTCCCTTGGTCGGCATTTGGTACGAGTGGTGAAAGACCCTTATATGCCGGCGATGATGTCATGGGCCGATATCGCCATTTCCTCAAGCGGAACCACAGCCTGGGAGTTGATGTATATGGGGGTTCCCACCCTTTTGATCGTGCTTGCGGAAAATCAGAAGGAAATAGCAGAGGGACTTCATCAAAGACATGCGGCGTGGAATATAGGTGATATTCATGCAATAGTACCTGATACGATTGCCGATTCGGTGAAACGGTTACGTGATGAGACAGGGTTGAGACACGAGATGAGCCTTACCGCATCCAGGCTTGTGGACGGGAGAGGGGCAGAGCGGGTGATTCAAGCCATGATGGGAAGTGGACAATGACATCCATACGAATCGGAAACCGGGTGATCGGGCCGGAGCAACCCTGCTTTATCATTGCCGAGGTGGGAGTCAACCATAACGGCGATCCAAAAATTGCCAAACAGATGATCGATGGCATCGCCGAGACCGGTGCCGATTGTGTTAAGTTCCAGACATTCCATGCCGATGAGTTTGTCCGCTCCACCGAGGAGACCTACGACTACTACTCCCAGGGAAAGAAGGTCACGGAATCGATGCTGGAGATGTTCCGGCGCCTGGAACTCAAAAAAGATGTATTTGCCGAGTTGTTCGACCACGCCAGACAAAACGGGTTGATCCCCTTGTCGACGCCAACTGATAAGCAAGCCGTTGACCTTCTTGAGGAAATCGGTGCGGAGGCCTTTAAGATCGGATCGGATGATCTGGTTTACACCCCCTTTCTCGATTATGTTGCCGGAAAAAACAGACCCATGATGCTCTCAACCGGAATGGCCACCGCCGATGACATCGAAAGGGCCGTAAACACGATCCGCTCGGTTGGAAACGATAAAATTATTCTGCTCCACTGTGTCTCACTCTATCCCACCCCCGAGAAGGAGATCAATCTGCGCCGTATCAAAACCTTGAACGCTCTGTATGACTTGCCCATCGGTTTTTCAGACCACAGCAGCGGAACCACCGCGGCCTTGGGTGCGGTTGCCCTGGGGGCCTGTGTGATCGAAAAACACTTTACCCTCGATCAAAATTTGCCGGGACCGGATCATTGGTTTTCAGCGGATCCGGGTGAAATGAAAGCATTGGTAAACGGTATACGGAGCCTTGAAACGCAGCTGGGCTGCGGACGGCTGTGGCCGTCCCCCCCAGAACAGGAAATGGCCGCTTTGTGTCACCGTTCGATTGTTGCTGCAAGAAGCATGAACAAGGGAGATATCATCAACACCGGCGATCTTGCCTATCAACGGCCCGGAACCGGGCTGCCGCCGCATCTGAGCGACCGGGTAATCGGCAGGCGCTTGAGAACCCACCTGGCCGCCGGAACGATCCTGGATTGGTCTCATATGGACGGGGCGGATGACAAAAGATAGACAGGATAAACAGAAGGAAAGGTATTTTTGGGACAAAGTGGCTCGAGAGCGGATCTATGCGGCCTTTGATGATCGCGAGTATCTTCAAATTTTCGATACGGCGCTGGAGATGGATCTGGCGGGAAAGGTCATCGTCGATATCGGGTGTGCCTCGGGTGTTTCCTCGGCATTGCTGGCATCCCGGGGGGCACGCGTCCTCGGTATCGATATATCCGAGGATCTCATCGAACAGGCAAAAAGAACCTGGAAGGCGTATGAGCCTGAAATCGATTTCAGCACCGGTGATGCCGAGCATCTAAATATAGAATCAAATACTGTCGACGCCTGTTTTCTGGGCGGCGTGCTGCATCATTTCCCAAAACGGATGCAGGTTTTTGCGGAGATCCTGCGAGTTTTGCGCTCAACAGGAAAAATTATCGCCGTGGAACCGAATCGGCTCGATATCATGGAACGTATCGAATGGATGGTGGCTGGATGGCGGGGAAAACTGTCTCCAAACGAATTTCCGATTAATCCATATGATATGCAAGCGGAATTGGAATCGACGGGCTTTGTGGGAATGAGCTTTAGAACCATTCGTATCGATATTCCAGTTTTGGCCCAGATCCCAATCGTGAGAAATGCCTTTAACCGTCAAAAGGGATTTTGGTTAAAAAATCCAATACTTCGTTTTATCAATGCATTCAGACCGCCGGCTCAGCAGGGCACCTTTTTTGTTATGGAAGCGGTAAAACCTTGACCTGCGTCGATTCTGTAAATTGGTCTCTTTTTTGGGATGAGAAGGCAGAAGCGGACTCCGATATGGCGGCAACCGGTCGCGGGAGCATGAATATTATCGGATTCCTGGCGACATTGCGTGAAATTGCCAAAACTCTTTGTCTCGATAAAAACGATACAGTCCTGGATATCGGGTGCGGGTCAGGAATCATTGCTTACGGTCTTTCGCCTTGGGTGAAACATATTCACGGAATCGATATCAGTCAAAAAATGATCGAACGTGCCCGGAAAAATTGTAGCGACATCCCCAATATAGCGTTTTCAGAAGGCAATATCACCCGGCTTGGGATTAAAGGGAATCCTTTTTCGAAGATCATTGCCTATAGTGTTCTACAGTATCTTCGGAATGAAGGCGAAGTCGCATCGGCGTTTGAAGAACTATCCGGTGTTCTGCATCCCAAAGGAACTGCACTGCTGGCGGCCAATCCGGATCCGGATAAGAAAACGGCTTATATTCAAGCAATCCACAATACCGAAAATGCGGATAAAAACATGAAACTGGTGGATGCGACCTTGTGGGTGGATAGAGACAGGATTGTAGACATCGGGGAAAGCGCCGGGCTTAAAATAGAAATCAGAGATATTTGCCCGGAAATCTGGCAACATTTTTATATGTTTAATGCCGTGGTATCGCATGCATCCTAAGGATTTTAAGACATCCTTTTTGGAAATGATGCACAACCAGGATAATCCTTTCCATCCCCTGGTCTGGATAAATGGAAACCCTTTGATCGGCAAAGACGTCTACATCGGAGGGTTTTCCGAAGTCAACGCAAAGGGGGCGCGGGTGGAGATCGGCGACCATTGCGATATCGCCTCATTTGTTTCCATAAATGTTGCCGACTCCCACAAACGGACCATCGAACTTGCCATGGATAACGAATGCCGGGACATTGTTATCGGACATCATGTATTTATCGGATCTCACTGCGCAATACTGGGAGGTGCCCATATCGGACATCATTCAGTCATCGGCGCTGGGAGCGTGGTCCGGAACTGCAGAATACCGACATATTCCCTGGCGGTGGGCAATCCCCTGGTCATCAAAGCCGGTTACTACTCAAAGAAATGAAACCACCGGTCCGGAACCTGCATGATACCGCATAACCGCCCTTGTATTACCGGAGAAGACATTCAGGCCGTTGAAAAGACGCTCCGTTCGGGGTGGATTGCCCAGGGCGGGCAGGTGGACGCACTGGAGGGTGAATTTGTTCGGTTTATGGGCGGCGGAACTGCATGTGCATGTGCATCGGGCACTGCAGCGCTATATCTTGCGCTCTACGGTTTGAAGATCGGGAAAGGGGATTCCATTGCCATTCCGGCCTATGCATGTTCAGCGCTTTTAAACGCCGTCTTTATGTCGGGTGCCACTCCGAATATCGTGGATGTGAGATCCGACGATTTTACAATCGACCCAGGTCTGGTAGATATCCAGGCCCCGGATGCCACGGCCGCCATCGCCGTTCACTGTTTCGGTGCCAGGGCAGACATTGAGGGGCTGCAGTCAAAAACCGACCGGATTGTTGAAGACTGCTGCCAGTCACTGGGTGGATATTGGCATGGGAAGCCCGTGGGCGGCAGTGGAAACGTTGCGGTTTTCTCCTTTTATGCAACCAAAATCATTACATGCGGTCACGGTGGGCTGTTATGGGATCCGAAAGGTGTCTTGGGCAAATGGGCCAGGGATTATCGGGAGTTTGATTGTCGTAAGAGATACAAACCCCGTTTTAATTTCCATTTGAGCGATATCCAAGCGGCCATGGCAAGAAATCAGTTTGATCGTATCGAAAGTATCAGACATCGCCGCAAGATGATCATGAAACGCTACCTGGCCGTATTACCGCATGGTTTAGGGCATCAGGCGGGGCTTGCATCGGACGGTTCGATGGTTTACCGGTTTGTCATCCTGTTTGAAAAAGAGAGTGCCCGGGATGCAGCGAAAGCCCATTTTGAAGCAAACGATATTGAAACCCGGGTTCCCATCGAGCGATATGAGTTGCTCCACCGATACATGAAACTGGACCCTCATGAGTTTCCCGTCTCCGAGGGTTTAGTAGATACAACCTTGTCATTGCCGCTTTACCCGATGTTGACTGATACTGAGGTTGATAAAATTTCGGGTGTTCTTGGCAGCCTTTAAATGCAAATGATACTCACCGCTCATCAACCGGTTTATCTTCCCTGGCTGGGTCTGTTTCATAAAATTGCGCTGGCTGATAAATTCGTCTCTTTTAATCAGGTTCAATTCCTCCCCAAAGACTGGAACAATCGAAACCGTATCAAAACACCGAGTGGTCCCATCTGGTTGACGGTTCCGGTCTTAAAATCCGGACATCGGGAAAAGCCGCTGACCCAAATCGAAATCAACAACAGTCTTCCGTGGCAACGGAAACATTGGAAATCACTGTTGTGGAATTACCAGAAAACGCCCTATTTCAAAAGATACGCGGATTTTTTTGAAGATGTCTATCTGCATCGATCTTGGCGTTTTCTGGCCTCACTCAACGATCACATGCTCAAATGGTTTCTTCTTACACTCGGTATCGATACACCGGTTGCGGACGCCGAAACACTCGGTTTTGAGGGGCGGAAAAACAAGCTGGTCCTTGACATGTGCAAGAAACTGAAAGCTGATATCTATGTTTTCGGGGAACTGGGCCGGAATTATGCGGATCCGGAGGCCTTTCGAAAAAACGGGATTCATGTCTGTTTTCAAACCTACCGTCCCCCGGTGTATCAACAGTCTCACGGTGAATTCATTCAGAATCTATCTATCGTGGACCTACTCTTCAATATCGGCCCCAAAAGCCTGGAGGTCTTGATGTCCGGCAATATGACCCGAGAAAATCTCCTGTCGTGTGTTGAGACGGGTGTCACCTGATGATCCCGCGAAAAATGCTGGCATTGATCCCCGCCCGGGGCGGGTCCAAGCGTTTCCCTCGAAAAAATGTGGCGATGCTTGACAATAAACCGCTTTTGGCATGGACGATCCAACCGCTTTTGTCGACAGGATTGTTCGATCGTGTCTATGTATCCTCGGAAGACGAAAAGATATTGCAGATTGCAAAAGACTGGGGGGCGGCCTGTATACGGCGCCCGGATAAACTGGCCGGTGACCAGGTGGCCTTGGAACCGGTGTGCCGACATGCCGTCGAAAGCCTGGCAACATCCCAGGAAACGTACACAGATCTGCTCGTTGCCCTGCCGACCAGCCCGTTTCGTAAGAAAGATCGTTTGATTCGCGCGTGGCAATATTATATGCAAAAAGATGTAGATACTCTCATGAGTATCGTCGCTTATCCGCATCCGCCTCAATGGGCCATGGCCTATAACGATAAAGGATTTCTCGCGCCTCATAACCGTAAGGGGTTTTACCAAGAGCGACAAGAACTGCTCCCCCTGTACCGCCATGAAGGCGCTTATTTCATTACCCGCATCGACCGATTTTTTGAAACCGGAACCCTCATGGGACCCAAGACCATTTCCTTCGATGCCAGTCCCATGGAATCTGTGGATATCGACACCCCCATGGATCTTGAATGGGCAAGTTTTTTGCTCTCAACCCAACGGAAACGGATCAACGAATATCCCGCGCTGGAATCCGGACCGCTCCATAAAGAGGAATTTAAACCGTGACAAACGCCAAAATTCTGGCAATCAATCTGGCCTTGCGGCCGGAGTCGAAAGTCAAGATTTTCCCCATTGGTCTATCCTACGTTTTGTCCAGTGTACAAAGGGCCGGTTTTGATTTCACCCTCGTGGATATCGATCGGTACCGGTATTCAGACTCGGAACTGGATGCAAAACTTCAGGAGAAACAATGGGATATTGTCCTGTTGGGGTGCATCGTCACCGGATACAGAATCGTCAAGAAACTGCTGCAGAAGATCAGGGGCATTGCCCCCGGAGCATTGATCGTCGTCGGTAACTCGGTGGCCGCTTCCATCCCCAGGACTCTTTTAGAAAAGACCGATGCAGACGTTGCCGTTATCGGTGAGGCCGATGTAACCGTTGTGGACCTGTTGGATCGATGGACCCAGACAGGTTCCCTTACCCGCGTTGAAGGGATATGGTTCAAAGACAACGGTGCCATTGTAAAGAATCCCGTGCGCGACGTGATTGCCGACATCGATACCATTGCCCCACCCATCTACGATATCTTCGATGTGGAGGCCTATATCGTGACTCATCGGAACGTTATCGGAGAGCCCCTGCCCATGGCCCGGGAAAAACTCAGGGCGTTTCCCGTCAACACCGCCCGGGGGTGCATCAACCACTGCACCTTCTGTTATCATTGCTTTTTGGATGTGAAATACCGATATCGATCGCCACAGAATATTGTTTCGGAAATCGAGGTGCTTAGCGAGCGGCTCGGGATAAATTATGCCCTTTTGTGGGACGATCTTACATTTTTTTCAAAGAAACAGATCGAGAATTTTGTAGACCGGTTGATTGAACGAAAACTTGAAGTTTACTGGATGGGCGCTGTGCGTGGGAACCTTTTTCAAACGGATGCCGATTTTAACCTTCTGCTAAAAATGAAAGCCGCCGGCTGCATTTGGTTGGGCTATGCACTTGAGTCGGCAAACGCCGATATCCTAAAAGCCATGAAAAAGAATGTCTCGCTGCCCCAATTCAAGAGACAGAAACAGCTTCTGGATAAATCGGGAATTTCTTCCGGTACAAGTATCGTGCTGGGATATCCCCAGGAAACCCCAGAGACCATCGCAGAGACCTATCAGTTCTGTCTGGATCTCGGACTATACCCGAGCACCGGATTCTTACTGCCCCAACCCGGAACCCCTGTTTATCAGGCAGCCCGGGATAACGGTAAAATCCCCGATGAAGAAGAGTATCTCCTCAGGATGGGAGATCGACAGGATTTACGGATCAATTTGACAGAAATGGGGGATGCGGAGTTTGTCCAATCCGTGACCTACTGGCTCCAGAAGCTGAATCGAGATCTCTCCCTGGGACTTGACGAACACACCCTTATAAAAACGCAGTACAAGCGGACACAGGATGCATAACGACTGTTCGATCTGTCCAGTGGTGTAATCTTTCGGATGAGGCCCATCGAAAACAGCAGAGGCGGCAAACGCAGATGAGAATCCTAGTGATTTCGGCTCATCCGGACGATGAGGTGTTGGGCTGTGGCGGGGCCATAGCCCGATGGTCGACGGCAGGTCATGAACTTTTTGTGGCCATATTGGGTGAAGGCTTCAGCGCCAGGTATCGACAGTCCGACATGCCTGAAGACTCACGCAGAGAACAGGAGCGGCTTTATGAGAACAGCCGAAACGTATCCAAGTTTCTGGGTGTCAAGGAGCTTTTTCAATTCAGGTATCCGGACAATCGCTTCGATACGGTTCCGCTGTTGGAAATCGTGCAATGCATCGAATCCGTATTGAACAAAACGCGGCCGCATGCCGTGTATACCCACCACGGTGGGGATTTAAATATTGATCACGTTATCACATTTCGTGCCGCCATGACTGCAACGAGACCATTGGCGACATGTTCGGTCACCGAACTGTATACCTATGAGGTCCCCTCTGCATCGGACTGGTCGTTTGGATGTTTTACACCATCTTTCAAACCGAACGTTTTTGTCGATATTCGAGAGACAATTGAAGCCAAAATAACGGCCATGGAAATGTACGACAGCGAAACCAGGCCGTTTCCCCACCCCAGATCCCCCGAATATCTCCGAGCCAACGCACGGCGGTGGGGGGGGGTAACCGGGTTGCCTGCTGCCGAAGCGTTTGAGTTGGTCAGGCAGATCAAATAGTTGAAATCAGCAATTTGTATTAAACCTAAATTCAGCTTATGAAACTTCTCCTGATAAGTGAATTGAACGTGCCGAGTATCATCATAGCGTTTATCAGCAGGATCTATTTCGACAAAATCATTTATCTGGACGCGACACCGAGATTTAAAAAAGAATCACTGTTGGCGGTGCTGAAAAAATTCAAAGTCGAAATTATCGATTATGGACGATTTAGATTTTATGATGTGGACCAGATGTATTCGAGACAAAATGATATTGCTTTAGGAATATATCGACGTCTATACTCTGAAGCCGCTGCACTGGAGAGAATCATCCCACTTTTCGGGCATTCCCCTCGGATGGACTTGAAACTGAAGGTTGCGATCATCGATATGCTTTCCAGATTGATAGGCATGTTGCCGGAGCTGCTTGTATGCACGGATTATTTTCAAGCGCACTATCAACGGGTTTGTGTCTATATCAAAAGAAATTCCTATCTCGATATCGGAATGGAGGACTATACCAAGCTTGGGGTCAGGAATTTATATCCATCTGCTTTTAATGTGCTTCTATTTTTATGGGCATTGGGGAAAAAATTGTACCGGGTGCTAATGAGGGCACGAAGAACAATTCTAAATGCGATTACCGCTGATACCGAACTGAAAACAGTCGACACGCATCAGACAGTGAGGCGAGACTGGAAAATTCTATACTTTCCTCATCAGGGAATTTTATATGGAAACCTGTTTCTGAAAGATCAGTTTTACAGCAATGACCCCGAAAACCCTTTTTACAAAGGGAATATTTTTCACATAGAATATCAGAAAAAAGGTCTTAATAAACAACTACTGAAAAATATTGTCAATTACTATAATGAGAAGAATATCCCTTATGATTTCTTGGTTAAAACAAGAAATAAGAGGGCATGGAGGAAATTTGTCAGATTCATTCTAAGAAACGGCAAAACCTTATTTCAACCAATGCGTTTTTCTCTTAGCCGCATTAGACTAATCTGGAGGATCTATAGGGTTTATCTTTCTTATTACACATATCTGTCACAGTTTAAACATGCAAAGATAGCCTTAATCGGGTATGATGTACTGTTTCCCAAAACTGCCAGTCTGGCCCTGTCTGTGTTGAATATTCCAACCATCGCCACCCAGGAACGCTTTATCCAAACTTTTATGAAGAAGGTCAATGTCCTACTCGACTATTATTTTGTCCAGGGCGATTTGATAACAGAAAGTTTAGAAAATTGTGAATCTTCATACACAGGATCCATGATACCAATCGGCCCGATCCGTCTGGATATCCTGCACGAATACCGCCAAAGAGAATATAGCCGAGTGAAACGAATAAAACGTAAATATAATTTAGTTGTAGCGTTTGATTATCATTCGGATCCAAAAAAAATTGAAGGCAATTTGCCACCGATCGTTAATTGGGAAAACAATAAAGCTTTCTACAAGGATATGATTCGTTTGGCGATGGAAATGCCAAGTCTATATATTATTATCCGGGGAAAGGATGATAAGTGGTGTGAGATCCCCTCATTTAAAGAAACTTACGATATAGTAGCGTCATTGCCGAATATGGAAATCAACAGGGAGTATGATCAACCCAATGTTTCGTATATGTTGACCGGAGCCGCTGATCTGCTTGTTGTGCGGCATACCTCAATCGGTGATGAAGCCCTGGCAGCCGGTATCCCTGTTTTGTTTTACGATTTTACCAAAAACGCGGAGAAAGTGATTTCATCTTTATTTGACTATGAGAAACATCCGGTATTTGTCTATTCCTATCAACAACTCAGGAATCGGGTTGAAAAGATAATAGAGAAAACTGAATTCATGCCGGAGGATGAATTCGAAAAAATGCGAAAACGGTTTTACGGCGGGGAATTTAACGGAACCGTTAAGAATAAACTGCACTCTTGGCTTATGAAAATTTTTGTTGAGCAAACCGAAAAGAAAAATGGGGATGCCGGGATGATGGGTTTCCGCCCCGAACCGGAGAAAAATGCCTCAAGAATTTGATACAAAACGCCTTAGTATCCGTAGCCTGAAAAATCGTCAACACGACATGGATCTATCGGTTCTGTTGCCTCTGAAGCCGGCTTTATGGGGGCATCGAAATCTGGACACTGCTGCTTCACACATCGTTGAAGCCAAAAATAAAGGTTCGTCAGTAATTCTGATGATGGGAGCGCATGTCCTAAGATCTGGGGTTCAAAGATATCTGATCGATCTCATGGAAAAAGGGTTTATATCCTGCGTGGCGATGAACGGGGCTTCAATAGTTCACGATTATGAATTGGCTCGCATCGGTAAAACCACTGAAAGTGTCGCTGAATACATTAAATCCGGGAAATTTGGACTTTGGCGAGAAACTGGCGAAATCAATGATATCGTTAACTCTGCAGCGAAAAGAAAGATGGGGTTGGGGGAAGCTGTGGGAAAATCCATATTGAACAGCGATTTCCCAAACAAAGCCATAAGTCTTTTTGCTTCTGGATACCGAAGCCGCATACCCATGACGGTACACGTCGGAATTGGATATGATATTGTTCATCAACACCCGAATTGCAGCGGTGCCGCCTATGGTGAAACCAGTTACATTGATTTTTTACGATTCACGAAAGAATTGGACAACATCGAAAATGGTGTGGTGATGAATTTCGGCAGTTCCGTTATGGCACCCGAAGTTTTTCTCAAAGCACTGAGTATGGTACGCAACGTCGCCGCACAGGAACATCGAAGCCTCAATCATTTCACAACCCTTGTCTGCGATCTGTATCCGCTGCCTGAAAACTATCAAACCGAAGCATCCAAGGAACATCATCATTATTATTTCAGACCCTGGAAGACCATGCTGGTCCGGACAGTGGCGGATGGCGGTCAAGGACTTTATGTCCGTGGAAGGCACGCAGAGACGATACCGGCGTTATGGACCGCGATTCAAAACCACCAATAAAACTGTGGAAGCTGAAAAGGGACAATTGATTTAAAGATGAATGACCAAAAAAAAATCATTGTGCTCGAAGATTTGGCAAGACGGGTCGCTACAGAGAGATCAAATAACAGGACGGTGGCACATTGCCATGGTTGTTTTGATTTGATGCACCCGGGACATATCAAATACCTGCAGGCGGCAAAAATGATGGGAGATATTCTCATTGTCACCATTACCCCCGATCAATATGTGGACAAAGGACCACAACGGCCGGTATTTAACCAAAACCTGCGTGCTGAATCCATTGCAGCCTTGGCTTGTGTTGATTTTGTTTCCATCAATCGATGGTCGACGGCAGAAAAAACACTCAAGCTCCTTAGGCCGGACTACTATGTAAAGGGACAGGAATTTGAAACTTTGAAAGACGCCACCGGAAAAATTCAAAAAGAACGTGCCGTCGTCAAGGAAATCGGCGCGGAAATGCGCTTTACTTATGAAATTGTTTTTTCATCGACAAATCTCTTGAATCAATTTTTCTTATCTCCATAAATGTGCTGTAGATTTTCTCAATCATGATGAATAAGATATACGATTTCCGGACGTTGGAGAGCCGGATCCGGACCTTCCAGAACACAGGGGAACGGGTCATCCTATGTTACGGCGTGTTTAACGTTCTTCACATCGGGCACATTCGCTATTTGAAACAGGCAGCCCAGCTTGGAGACGTTTTAGTGGTCGTGTTGAGCATGGAGACCGGTCGAGATGGGAATCCGTCCCACGATCATGACGCCATGCGGGCAGAGGCGCTGGCGTATCTGGAATGGGTTGATGCGGTCACCGTCAATCAATATTCAAATTATCGTGATATGATCGAACATCTCAAACCGGATATCTATGCAAAAGGATTCGAGTCGGTTCAGGCGGATCGAAATCTGGAAGATGAACTGAAGGATGAAGAATTTTTTCAAACACTCGGTATCCAACTGGTTCTTATCAAGGAAGAAGGATTCTCCTCCACCAATCAAATCAATCGGTATTTGACCAATTATCCGGAGGAAGTTTACAATTATCTCCATGTGTTTCGGCAGCGATATGGCACCGAAGATTTGATTGGACCGTTAGATCAGCTGGAAAAGTTAAATGTTCTTGTCATCGGCGACACCATCATTGATGAGTATCAATATTGCAGCGCCATCGGAAAATCGTCCAAAGATCCCACGCTTGCATTAAAGTATGAAAGCACGGATTTTTTTGCCGGCGGAATTCTTGCCGTTGCCAATCATGTGGCCAATTTTGCCGGTCACGTCGATCTGATGACCGTTGTGGGTGAGATCAACAGCTATGAAAGTTATATCCGATCTGCTCTGCATAAGAACGTGACACCTTATTTCATCGTTAAACCCGAAGCTCCGACATTGATCAAACGCCGTTTTATCGACGGATACTCCATGAATAAATTATTCGAAGTCTATGTCATGGATGACTCGCCGTTGAAGGAAGAACAGGAGCGCAGGCTCTGTGATCGAATTGATTCCAAAAAGGGCGGTTATGATATGATCATCGTTGGGGATTTCGGGCATGGGGCTATCAGTTCCAATGTTATTGACGTATTGACGGGGATGGATAGTTTTTTGGCGGTAAACACGCAATCAAATGCAGGTAATCGGGGGTTCAACACGATCAGCAAGTATCCACGCGCCGACTATGTCAGTTTGGCCGAACATGAAATCCGTTTGGAGACCCGGGATACGACCGGCAGATTGTTTCCCATGATTGAAAAACTGGCCTCTTCCATGAATTCAAGGCAATTTGTCGTCACCCGCGGCAAGAAGGGATGCATGCTCTGTGATCGGGCGGGGGGGCTGATCCAGGTGCCGAGTTTCGCAGTAAATATCGTCGACCGCGTGGGTGCCGGAGATGCGTTTTTCGCCCTGACCGCATTGCTCTCGTGTCTTTGCATACCGGGCGAAATCCTGGGATTCATCGGAAACATCGCCGGAGCACTTGCGGTGGAAACCATGGGGAATCAAAAATATATCGACAAAGAACGGATGATAGGTTTAATCAACGAACTACCCTGCTGATGCTGAGGGAAAGGAAATTAACCGAGATGCTTCCCAACGATAAAATTGAGACTGTTTGTGTGACCGGGGGTGCCGGCTATGTCGGATCTGTACTGATTCCCAAACTGCTGACAGCTGGATACCGTGTCAAGGTGATAGATCTTTATCTTTTTGGAGACAATGTCTTCGATTCGGTTCGAAAACACCCGGGGCTCATCGAAATTAAAGGCGATATCAGAAATCAGGAACTCTTAAAAAAAGTGATACCCGGATGTGATGCCGTTATACACCTGGCCTGCATTTCCAATGACCCCAGCTACGAACTCGACCCCGTGCTGGGAAAATCAATAAATTACGATGCCTTTGCACCGCTGGTGCGGATATCGAAAGCCTCTGGCGTCAAACGTTTTATTTACGCCTCAAGTTCGAGTGTATACGGGATTAAAGAAGAGGTGGAAGTTACGGAAGAACTGCCTTTAGAGCCACTGACGGATTATTCCAAATACAAGGCCCTGTGCGAAACGGTTCTGCTGGAGGAAGCCGACGACCGTTTCATCGTTTCCATCGTCCGCCCAGCCACCGTCTGTGGCTATTCACCACGGTTAAGACTCGATTTGACCGTTAACATCCTGACCAACCATGCTGTCAACAACGGAAAAATTACCGTGTTCGGAGGCGATCAGAAGCGGCCCAATCTTCATATTGAAGATATGACCGATCTTTACCTCTTCCTGCTTAGCCTGCCTGCCGAAAAAATTCACAAGTCGATCTACAATGTGGGATATGAGAATTACAAAGTCCGTGACATTGCAGAAATCGTTAAAGAAAGCCTGGGCGGAGAGATTCCAATCGATACCATCCCGAGTGATGATATCCGATCCTACCACGTGTCGTCCCGGAAAATCAAAAACGAGCTTGGATTCGAAGCCAAACACAGCCTGCAAGAGGCGGTTGCGGATCTCAAAAGGGCTTTTGATGAGGGAAAGATTCATGATTCCATGACGGATAAACGGTATTTTAACATCAAAACCATGCAGGAGATCAAGCTTAACTGAGGACACGCGAATATGGTAATCGGTGTGGATTTAGACAACACCATTGCACGGTATGACACCTCTTTCAGAGAAGTGGCTTTAGCTGAAGGATTCATCTCCGGAAGTTGGAAGGGCTATAGCAAAACCAAACTGCGTGATCATTTGCGCCGCCAGCGAGATGGTGAGGCGACCTGGATGAAACTGCAGGGGCGTGTTTACGGTAAATTCATGCATCGTGCCGAGATGATGCCTGGCGTGGCTAAATTTTTGCTGAAATGTAAAACGCGAAATCACAAGGTGTTCATTGTCAGTCATAAGACAGAATACGGTCACTTTGACCCTGATAAGATTTCTTTACGGCAGGAAGCTCTGAAATGGATGGCGGTTAAAGGCTTTTTTGACCCTGAATGTTTAGGCATTAAGAGAGAAAACGTTTTTTTTACCGACACCAGAGAAGAAAAGGTGGAAAAGATTGCCTGTTTAAAATGTGATTGTTTCATCGATGATCTGCCGGAGGTGTTTCAGGAAAAAAACTTTCCTAAAAATACACAAAAAGTACTCATTGGCAAATTTGACATAACGAGCGCTTCAAACCCGGTCATACCGATAAACAACTGGACCAGCATTTCCAATCATGTGTTGGGCGGTGCAACGGATAGAGATATAAAAGCCTTGTCCCGTGTTTTACTGAACAAATCTGTTGCAAGGGTTGAACAAGTTTCAGGTAGGGGCAACAGCAGCGTATACAAAGTTCAAATCAGTGAAGAAAGCAGCTTTGCGTTGAAATGCTACCCGGATCGGCTTATAGATGCCAGACCGAGGTTGAAGACAGAGTTCCACACCTTCAATATGCTTCATCAAAACAATGTAACCAATGTGCCGAAGGCGGTTGAAAATGATGAAGATTTCAACATTGGTATTTATGAGTGGATTGACGGTGATCCGGTTACTGACCCGACCCAGGGCGATCTGAAACAGGCAGTTGATTTTGTTAAGCAGTTATATTTTCTTTCACTGGAAACAGATGAGGCCTGCATTAACCCGGCTTCGGAAGCCTGTCTCTCAGGCACCGACCTCATCCAGCAGATTGAGAGAAGATTCAGGATACTGAATGACGTAAAGACGGACTACCCAGAACTCTCCTTTTTTCTGGGTCAAACCTTTCTACCTTTGTTGGAAGAGATCAGAGATGAGAGTTACTCTACTTGGCCTTTTGAATCAAGGGAATGCAATCTTTCTAAAAAAAAACAGATTCTAAGTCCCTCCGACTTTGGGTTTCATAATGCTATTCGGAAGTCTGACGGCAAGTTGGTCTTTATCGATTTTGACTACTTTGGTTGGGATGATCCCGTGAAGCTGGCCGCCGACTTTTTATGGCACCCAGCCATGGAGTTGCGTTCGAAGCTTGCCGTTGAATGGAAAACGGCTATGTTGGAGCTCTTCTCCGCCGATCCTGATTTTGAGAGAAGACTGGAAATTGCCATGCCTCTTTACGGATTGAGGTGGGCCATGATAATCTTGAACGAATTCTTGCCCGGGGTTGCAGAAAAGAGAAAAAGTGCTGGAAAAAAGTTTAGCTATAATTTTAAAAAGTATCGGAAACTTCAACTTGAAAAGGCAACACGCTATTGCGAGCGTGTAAAAAAAACAGTTCATCGATGACATTTATCCTTTTATTATGTACCAAGAGCTTATAAAAAAGGCCAAAAAACTTCGTCAGGATACATTCAACGCTTTTGTCGAACAAGGCGAGGCACACTTGGGGGGTAGTTTCTCCATAATCGAAATGCTCCTGTCCCTTTATGAAGTTGTTCTAAAAAGTGGGGATAAATTTATCCTCAGCAAAGCACATGCCTCTTTTCCGTTCTGTCTGCTTCTTAAGCAAAAGGGATATAATCCCCCGCTCACCACCCACTTGGAGATCGATCCCCGGAATGGCATTCATTGTACAACGGGAAGCCTCGGACACGGTCTTCCCATTGGAACGGGTATGGCCCTGGCACGGAAACTTCAGCAAAAAACGGGTCGCATCTATGTAATGATGAGTGACGGAGAGTGTCAGGAAGGGACCACCTGGGAATCGCTACTCATTGCGGCCAGACATAAATTGGACAACCTTATCGTTCTCATTGACTATAATAAGATTCAGGCGCTCAATACGCTGGAGCAAGCCCTTCCCCTTGACAATCTTTCTGCCAAATTCAAGGCCTTCAACTGGGATTGCGCTGAAGTAAACGACGGACATTCATTTGATGAACTGATACCTGAACTCAAACAGCAAAACCAAGTTGGGAGACCTCGTGCTATCATTGCTCACACAGTAAAAGGCAAGGGCATCAAAGCATTTGAGAACGATCCTGCCTGGCACGCCCGAAAGATCAAAGGGGAGGAATTGGAGATCGGTAAAAAGGAGCTGGGGTTGGTATGAGGCGGCGTTTCGGTAAAATCATTTCAGAATTGGCCAAAAAGGACCAAAAAATATATCTCATAGTGGGTGATATCGGCTTCCGGGTATTTGATGAATTTCGGGAAATGCATCCGAACCGTTTTATCAATATGGGTATCTGCGAACAGAGTATCATTGGCGTTTCCGCCGGTATGGCCCTGGAGGGTCTCAAACCCTGGGTCTACACCATTACCCCCTTTCTCATTGAGCGGCCATTCGAACAGGTTAAACTCGACATCGACCAGCAGAATGTCAACGTCAAACTCGTGGGCTTTGCAGATTACCCGACACTCGGCCCGACACATACCGAGTTAAATGGCAAAGAAATGATGTGTCTTTTCAAGAATATCAGATCGTTTTTCCCTAAAGACGGAGACGAAACACAAAAAATGATTTATGATGCATATAACCAAGAACTCCCCGCCTTTATCAGCCTGCAAAACGATCCCACGCTAAGCCGGTCTATTACCGGAACGAAATAGGTCTGCTTTGTTATCACAATAGTTGTTCATCATTGGAACATTCATCAGGAGAATAATTATGGGAAGACTTGTTAATTTTGTAACACCCCTTCACCAGGCTACCAGCCGGGCCTACATCGACAGAATGATCGACGACAAAGTCCAATGCATGATGAAGGCAAAAGAGTATGAATTCGATTACTGGGACGGGGATCGCCGGTATGGGTATGGCGGGTATAAATATATGGAGGGGCGATGGACACCGGTTGCCGAAGCACTGATCCGGACTTACAAATTGACCAATGAATCAAAGGTTCTGGATGTTGGGTGTGGCAAGGCGTATCTGCTTTACGAAATCAAAAAATTGCTTCCGGAAATAACGGTTCATGGCTTTGACATTTCCCGTCATGGCCTTTTGGACGCGAAGGAGGAGATCCGTGACAACCTCATTAACTACAAGGCCCAGGACCGCTACCCCTGGGGAGATGATTATTTTGACCTGGTAATATCTTTAGGGTGTTTGCATAATCTGAGGATCTTTGAACTGGAGGCGGCAATAAAAGAAATCGAGCGGGTCGGGAAACAGAAATATATCATGCTGGAAAGTTATCGCAATGAATTGGAGCAATTCAATCTTCAATGCTGGGCCTTAACTGCGGAATCTTTTTTTGATACTGCCGAGTGGATATGGATATATGAACACTTTGGCTATTCCGGGGACTATGAGTTTATTTACTTTGAATAATCTCAGGAGATCGATAATGAAGGTAAAGAAAACAAAAGCAGCTGTTCTCGTCGAAAACAACAGGCCTCTGGTGATCACCGAAATCACATTGCCGGAATCACTCACCTTTGGTCAAGTGTTGGTTAAGGTCTCTTACAGTGGAATATGCGGGGCCCAGATCAATGAGATCGACGGGGCAAAAGGACCCGACAAATTCCTGCCCCATCTTTTGGGACACGAAGGCTCAGGGATTGTTTTGGCGGTTGGTGATGGCGTGAAAACTGTCAACGTTGGAGATCCTGTTTGCATGCATTGGCGGCCGAGCAACGGACTTCAATCAGAAACCCCACGGTATATGTGGGGCAGTCAAAAAGTTAACGCGGGCTGGGTGACGACCTTTAACGAGCACGCGGTGGTGTCTGAAAACCGGCTGACGGTAATGCCGGAGACTTTCGATCCTAAATTGACACCCCTTTTCGGATGCGCGGTAACCACCGCTGTCGGTGTCGTAAACAATGACGCTCAGGTCAAAATCGGCCAATCGATGGTGGTATTCGGCGTCGGTGGTGTCGGCTTGAATATTGCACAGGCTGCCGACATGGTTTCAGCCAACCCAATTGTTGGCATCGATCTGCACGATTCGAAATTGGAATTGGCAAAAAAATTTGGATTGACTCATGGTTTCAATACCAATACCGAACCGGATTTAAACGCTAAAATTTGGAGTATCGTCGGTGAGCATGGAGCCGATATTGTCATTGATACAACCGGGAGACCTGAAGTAATCGAGCGTTCCTACCACCTGACCCACCCGGACGGGAAGACGATTCTTGTGGGAGTTCCCAAAAAGGGGGATAACATTTCCATCTACTCCTTGCCGCTGCATTTCAATAAAGTCATCACCGGATCCCATGGGGGAAACGCTGATCCGCATATCGATATTCCACGGTATATTCGCTTACATGACGCTGGAAAAATGAAACTGGACGGACTCATAACCCATGAATTCCGGCTTGAAGATATCAATGATGCCATTGCACTGATGCGGTCCGGGCAAACCGGGCGATGTATTCTATCCATGAATTGAATCTGATGTGTGTTTTTTTACTTGATGGGGTGAACAATGGATAAAACCGTGTTGGCTTATTATGGCGGAGATCCTGTGAGGACACGGCCCATGCCGCCACGGCGTCAATTCGGAATCCCCGAATTCGAGGCGGTCAAAAGGACTTTCGAGGATAGTTGGCAACGGGGAGTCGATTTCAGCTTTCAAGGTCACCAGGAAGCGGCCTATACTCGAGAATTCTGCGATTTTCAAGGAGGGGGTGGTTATGCGGATGCGGTTGCCACAGGAACACTGGCCAACTACGCGGCTATAAAAGCGCTTAATCTACCCTCCGGTTCCGATATCGTCGTATCCCCCATCACCGATCCCGGCAGTATCACCCCGGCCATTCTATCCGGTCACCGTATCAGCGTTGCCGACGCGCAGAAAGATGATTACAACATCGGCCCTGAAGAGTTCGACCGTGCCGTCACGCCAAACACCCGGGCGGCAATCCTCACGCACCTGGGAGGACGTCCTGCGGCCATGGATCAAATCGTAGAGATTGCAGAACAGAAAGGCATTCGGGTCATTGAAGACTGCTCCCAGGCTCACGGCGCCTTACAAAATGGAATTCGGGTCGGTAATTTCGGGACCCTGTCCTTTTTTTCGACCATGTATTCAAAAATCCATTCAACCGGTGGCTGCGGAGGATTGATATATACCCGTGAGGAAGATTTGTACTGGAGTATCCGGGCATGGGCCGATCGGGGTAAACCGTTTCACAGTGAAGCTTTTCAACCGAAAAACCCCACCGATTTTCTGTTCCCGGCAATGAATATCAATCTGGACGAACTTTCGTGTGCCATCGGTCGTTCGACCCTTTCAAAACTTCAAAAAACCATTGAACGGCGGGTTGACATCATACGGTGCATCGATGAGGGAATCCGAGACTGCAAGGCTGTTTACCCCTTCAAACTCCCTAAAAACATCTTTCCATCACCGTTTTTTCACACTGTACGCGTTCGAACAAACAGGTTATCGATCCCCAAAACGACATTTGCAGAGGCCGTGCGTGCGGAGGGCGTCGACATAAATCCCGATTATCGGTATGTCGTCTCGGAATGGAAATGGATTCAACCGCATCTTGTCCGTCCCGGTGACACGCCCGGTGCCCGTCGATTTCGGGATTCCAGTTTTAATATTCTTTTCCACGAGAAATATGCGGATGAGGATGTTGCGGATGTTATCGAGGGCATCCGGAAAGTGGATGAGGTCCTGACATCCTGATATCCGGCATTCACTATCGTGTCCGACTGGTCGAACAGGTACAAGTTATGGAGATCTTAATATGGCGATGATTCGAAAAATGCTGATCCTAGTACCGAATACGAGGTGGTTCGACAGGCGATATTTTCATAGCACACCCTACACCCCGTGCTTGCTTGCTGCCATTGTGAACGAGTCCGTTGACGTTGAAATACTGGATACCAATTTTGAGAACCTGACCCCAAATCAGGTGCAGGATCGAATAAAAGACCTGAGGCCGGATCTTGTGGGTATCACCTGTATGTCCATGGAGTATGCAAAGGCTGCCCACAAACTGGCGGATATCGTCAAGAGCGTCGATCAACAGATCCTTACAGTGCTCGGCGGTATCTATCCCACCTTGCTACCGGATATTGCATTGAAGTTTGATGCTGTCGATTTTGTCATTATCGGGGAGGCCGAGGTACGGTTTCCGGAATTGATACGTCGATTGAACGAACATCAATCCCTGGAAAAAGGGTTTGAGGGTATCGGTTATCGGCATGAGGGACGTGTTCGAATCGTGGACCGAGATACATATATCGAGCATTTGGATGCGGTTCCATTTCCGGACTACACGAAGGTGAATACCCGCAACTATTTTCAGACATACAACAAAGGATCCATAACGAGTCTTCCCAAAGCCATCCCGTATGCTGACACCATTACCTCTCGAGGATGTCCGTTTCGGTGTGTTTTTTGCAGCAGCCGTGCCATCAACGGAAGGAAAATTCACTATCGATCAGCCGAGAACGTGCTGATGGAAATCGACTGGCTGGTTGAACAATACAGTATCCGGCATATTACCTTCAATGACGACAACTTCTTTCTGGACAAAGGTCGCGTAATGAAAATTATGCAGGGTCTTGTCGACAGAAACTACGGGTTGTCCTGGAAAACGGTGAACGCCGCGGTTTATGCATTGGATGAAGATATTCTCGAGATGATCAAAAAAAGCGGCGGGTATCAGCTTTTTCTGGCCGTAGAGTCCGGAAACCAGGATGTATTGAAACATATTATTCATAAGCCACTCAATCTAGAAAAAGTCGGGAAGGTGGTCAATATCTGCAAAAAACTCGGTTTGCAAACCACCGGCATCTTTATGATTGGTCTTCCCGGGGAGACATGGGATCAAATCCGTGAGACTTTCCGATATGCCGAACGGATGAATTTTGACTGCACCATGTTCAATATTGCCACCCCCTTGCCCTGTACGGAGATGTATGACATCGCCAAAAAGAAGGGGTATTTGGACCAGGATGCCGATTTTGAAAATTTGGAGTTTTTCGGATTCGGAAAGGGTACCATGACAACCGAGGAATTTACACCTTTCGAGCTCCAGGTACTTCGGTCATTCGAATGGGATCGTATCAATTTTTCATCGGAACAAAAAAAGAAAATAAACAGCGAGATGCTCGGCATTTCATTGGAAGAACTTGACCGTCTCCGCAAGGAGACTCGAAGACGACTGGGGATACACAGTGTCTTTAATGAAAGCGTATCTTAAGACGGGCATGCACATCGGCATCATTACTTACCAGACCGGTCATCTTAAGACCTGGCAACTGTTGACGAAATTGCTGACAAAACCATATGACGTCTCTTTATATGCATTCCCTTTTCAAAGGAGACCGCAATCCGAGGCCATTTTCCCCGACCGTCCATACCAACTCATCGATATGGATATTGAGCGATTTTGTGATGAACACCATGTACGCTATGTGAAAATGACCGGATGGGACAGGGAAGATGCCCAAATGCTTGGCGGTGCAAAGGACCCCGAACCGCCGGATGTCTTTCTGACGTGTATCGCAAAGATAATTCCGGAAAGCTTTATCACCGGTAGAATAATCATCAACGCTCACCCCGGTCTCCTGCCGGAAAATCGCGGGCTCGACGCGTTCAAATGGGCCATCGTCAATGGTTGGCCGCTCGGCGCTAGTATTCATGCCATCGATGAAACCATCGACGGCGGTACATTGCTTTACCGCATTCGGATTCCGGTGTTTCCCGAAGATACCTTTCACGATGCCGCAGAAAGAGCCTATGGCATGGAATGTGAGCTGCAGGCGAATTTCGATTACTATCTTTCAAACCTGCAGAAAGGCGTGAAGATTACGGACTGGTATCCCCGTAGCACGGAACGATTGCCGGAGGAGATAAATGTGACAATTGACGCCATTTTTCAGGAGAAAAAAAACGATTTGATCGAACTATCCCGACTGGAAGATCCTCTCGCCACCGAGTTCAGAACGGAAGTAATTCGCTCAAACCGCCTCGGATAGAACATTAATGTCACACGGCCTTTCGGAATGGTAATCGGCTACCACCCGTTGCGCCGGGACGCGGATAGGCTAATTTGATGTCAACACAGAAAAAATCGACACCTGTTTCGGCGTTGCCGACCAAATTACAGATCGGCATACAAGACGGTTATTGCAATCTTAATTGTCCCATGTGTTTATTGCATTCACCCGAAATTCAAAGGATTGGCGATCAGATGCGGGGGCGGATGTCCCATGATTCATTTATCGGCATTTTGGACGCCTTTGACCCGAATCCTCCCGTGATCACTCCCAATCGCTGGTCAGAGCCGCTAATGCTAAGGGACTTGAGAAAATACTACCGGGCGATGAAGCAAAAGGGTTCCGAAATCAATCTCAACACCAATGGCCTGCTTCTTACCCAAGATTTGGCCGAGTTCTTTGTGGATATAAGGTTGGATTCGATTAGTTTCAGTATTGATGCCACCTGCAAAGAGACGCTTCAAAAATTGCGCGGCACCGATGCATTGGAGCGTTTACATGCGACGGTCCATATGATGTTAGAGGTGCGAGGGACCGGATCACTGCCCCGGATAGGAACATCCATGACTCTGGGGAAAGAAAATGAGCACGAAAAGGATGCATTTGTTGCCAACTGGTTGCACCATGTGGATGTCGTCCGAATCAATCGAATGTATGATGAAAATTTCAGACTGCACCGACAGCAACGAGTCCCTGAACGAATACCTTGCGAGTTTCTCTATACGACGATGGTGGTAGATTTCAAAGGGGACGTCTTTCTGTGTTGTCTGGATGTATACGGTAAAGAGAAAATTGGTAATGTTTTTGAAGAAGGCGTAAGTGCGATCTGGAATGGAGAGAGGTTTACCCAAATAAGGTCATATCATGAAAATGGGCAATACGATAAAATTCCGCTTTGTAAAAATTGCGAGACATGGTCAAACGCCATTTCCACGGAAACGCAGAATGGGGAAATACTGATCCGCGAAACACCGATCATGACTTTCTATAATCGATTGGATCGCTTAAACAACTGGAAAGATAACAGATCCACGAAGGCGCTTTATAAACCTGAATACGAGCAGATTCAATGAAACCCAATGATCACAACCCCTATCTGTCCTTTTACGGTAAAAACAAAATCTCACCGGTCACACAGGACCTTTCTAATTTCTCTCTCCACCTGCTCCGAAGAGAAAAGCTCTATCGTACCCTCGGTATTCCGATTATCGCATTTGAACGCAAATCGATCCTCGAAGTCGGTTGTGGCGGCGGCTACAATACCCTGGCCTTCCTTATCTGGGGTGCTCACATGGATTTGGTGGAACCGAATTCAAAAGCCCGGGAAGAAATCGAACCGCTTTTTACAAAGCACGGGGTCGATTTGAATCAATGGAAATTATATGATGCAACGATTGAGACTTTCAATCTCCAAACCGGATATGACGTGGTTATTGCGGAGGGCTTTCTGCAATGTATTCCGAACAAGGCGCAGGTCGTTGACAAATTGTCCGCTGCAGTCAAAAACGGAGGTGTTGTCGTTGTCACCTGTGCCGATGATATCAGTTTTTTCTTTGAACTGTTAAAGCGGATCATCGGGTTCCGGTTGATTCAGATATATAACGAGGATCGTTTCACCGGGCAGGTTGAACTGCTCTCCAAAGCGTTTGCGAGCCATCTCGATAGCCTACAGTTCGCATCGCGGCCTGTAAACGACTGGGTAATCGATAATTTAGTGAATCCTGAACCGTACGGTGACTTTTTGAGTATCGCCGATTGCATCGATCTGTTTAACAATGAATTTGAATTTCTTGGTAGCTCACCGCGAATGTTCACCGAATACTCCTGGTATAAAGATGTTCAATCCGATCAAAAATGCCAGGTAAAGGAGCGGTTCTACACAAATTGGCATCGCCTTTTGATGGTCGGAATGCCGGAGAGTGTAAGATCCAAAGGGGAAAACATCCGTTTAAAGGAGAGAATATACGCGTTGCGACAATGCATTGAGGAGCACGGCAACCGTATCGATGAACGGAATCACGGTGCGATCCTGCGCCACCTCGAGAAGGTGGGAGATCTCGCCGCGGGTATGGATCCCCGCATTTTGAAAGTGATTAAGGAAGTGAGCCATCTGCTATGCGATGATGCATTGACCCCCGAAAAAGTGTCGAATGCCGAACATTTTAAAACGGCTTTCGGATGCGGCCAGCAATATGTCAGCATGGTGAAAAATCATACGCCGAATAAACAGGGATGAAATATGTTTCCGAATAATAGATCCGAAAGAATCCTTTTGATTGAACCTCCGTTTTTCAAGCTTTTCGGGTACAAACGGTGGCACTATCCTATAACCCTCACCTTGGTGGGAACGTATCTCGAGGAACTTGGTCATGACGTCGTCATCTATGACGGGGATAGACCCGATGTAGATTGTAATGAATACAACCGGAGCGATGCAGCGGAGAATTATTTCCGCTATGGATTGACGTTGGATGATCCGAACCATCCGGCATGGGATGAAATTTTGCAGGTGATCCGGGAGACGAAACCCGATGGAATCGGCATTGCTGCCTCGATTACGGCCAAAATTGATTCGGCGAATCGAATCGCTGCAATGATCAAATCACAATATGACGATAGCGTACCGATCATTTTAGGCGGATCTCATGTGGGTGCAATGTTGAGCATGCAACCGGACTATGAATTCGATTCGATATATGACGGTGTTTACAATGACATCCCAGGGCTTATCGACAGAAAGCCAAACAAAAAATTACTCCTGGATTACGATCGATATGAACCGCAAAATTTCTGCAGTATCATGACCTCCTCAGGATGCCCAAATGCGTGCACGTTTTGCACCTATTCGACAGATCGAAAAACCATCTACCGAAACGTTCCGAGCATCAGAGCCGAATTGGAAGAGATTTATGAAGCCAATGGAGCCGAGCATCCAATCTACTTTGTCGATGACAGCTTTCTGTCTAATACAAAGCGGTTTTATGAGATTACCGGTGCGATAAAAGAACTGGGAATGCGTTTCAGAGCCGGCGGCCGGCTGATGAATTTATCAAAGGAAAAAATCGAGAAATTTATTGAAAACGGCGGGCTACAGATCTACGTCGGAATCGAAAGTGGTTCACAGAGGGTCCTGGATCGCATTCGGAAGCGATTGAAACTCGAACAGATCAGAGAGCGGACAAAGTGGCTGAATGAGGCCGGATTACCCTGGTCGGCCTTTTTTATCGTAGGATTCCCATTTGAAACCATTGAAGATCTCCGCATGACAAAGGAATTGATCCTGGAAATTGAACCGACGTTTGTTTCCATCAATCGTTTTGCGCCGTATCCTGGCACGGAGATCTACCGGGAATTTTATAAAGATCGTCACCCGCCGTTTAAAGAAATTTTTCAATTGAATGCCAAGATCCATCATGAATCCAATACTCAAATCGACAATTATATCGAAAGCCTTTTTGATTTTGCCGATCGATACAATGCTGAAAAAAACAGATAGCCGTAAGATATATTAGGATGCACATAATAATTTAAAACCATGAAAAACCAACTCAAAAAGATCACCAAAAAGATAAAAAGAAAGATACTTGTAATTCCTTTTGTAGTGTTTATCCGGCTGGTTTCACCGCTGCTTAAGATTCGATTCGGAATCATCGGCTCCAACCGGATCGGCCATTTTTTACATGCCGACTGGTATTTTTGTGAAAGAGAGTATTACGGAATACCGAAACGGACGCTTGATCTGTTTTATTCCTTTACTGCCGGTACCCAAATCGCCAACAATGCCTTTTTCCGTCTGTGGAAACGAAAAATAATATTTATTCCATTTGGAAATTTCATTCATGGCTTGGTGCGATATAATCAAAAATGGTTTGGAGCACACCAGTTCCAGATACCCCAGCAATACGCACTGCCATTGCAAAAACGGGTTGCTGTGGCCGTTCTTTTCCGGAAAACACCTTGTATCGAATTCTCTGAAAAAGAGGAAAAAAGAGGTGAACAATACTTAAGCAAGCTAGGAATTCCGGACAATGGTGAATTTGTCTGTTTCCATGCCCGGGATTCTGCCTATTTGAATACGACCTTTCCCAATCGGCAGTGGAAATTGCATGATGTCCGTGATTCGAATATTGACCACTGTATACCCGCGGTGAAACTGCTTACAGAGGAGGGCTATACTGCTGTTCGGATGGGAAGTGTAATTGAAAAGAAAATCAATCCATCCTTGACCGGTGTTGTCGACTATGCCAGCACTGAACTGCGCAACGATTTTTTAGACGTATATCTGTCAGCCAAATGCAGGTTTTTTATATGTTCCAGCAGTGGTATTGCTACGATGCCTGAAGCCTTTCGCCGTCCCATGGTTTATACCAACTGGCATGCCATCGGACAAATTTCAAACTGGGTAAACAATGCACTGGTTATACCCAAAAAGATTTTTTCTCGTCAAATTAATCGTGTTTTGACCTTCAAGGAGATCATAGATTTAGAAATCGCCGGGACGGTTGATCCCGACACACTTAAACGCCACCAGGTGGAATTCGTTGAAAACACTCCAGAGGAGATATCGGAGGTTGTTTTGGAGATGCATCAGCGGCTCAACGGTTCATGGAAAACCGAAACCGGCGACGCATTACGGCAGGAAAGATTTTGGAACATTGTCGGGAAAGGTATGTTTCGGGCATCTGACTTGCGAATCGGTGCCGCCTATTTAAGGAAGAATGAGTCGCTTCTCTGCTGAGACCCATGCCGTATCCAAAAAATTTACAACCGGTAAACCGGGCGATGCGTGACTCCTAAGGGATATACTGCTAAACATCTTGACCCCAGGCCCCATTCCGAAAAAATGAGAACGAATCGATCAACAGCCGGAGACGAAAATGCACCCTATCATTAAATTGAACGACAAGATCATTTCCCAAGAATCTTCCTGTTTTGTGATTGCGGAGATTGGACACAACCACCAGGGCAGCCTGGAGACGGCCAGGAAAATGATACGTGAAGCCGCTCTGAGTGGTGCGGACTGTGTGAAATTGCAGAAAAGAAACAATAAAAAGCTTTACACTACCGACATGTACAACAAACCATACGAAAACGAAAATAGTTTCGGTAACACCTATGGAGAACATCGAGATGCCCTGGAGTTCGGCGAATACGAGTACAGTGAACTCAAAGCGTATTCCGAAAAACTCGGCCTGGTGTTCATATCCACTGCGTTTGATTTGGAAAGTGTCGATTTCCTCGAGAGAATAGACATCCCCGCATACAAAATCGCTTCGGGTGATATCACAAATCATCCACTCATAGAGTACATCGCCCGGAAAAAGAAGCCCGTTTTCATTTCTACTGGGGGAGCCAATATTCAACAGGTGAGAGAGGCTTATGGGGTGTTGAAAAAACATACAGACGCCATCTGTATCATGCAATGCACGGCGGCCTATCCGGCAGAACCACAAGATTTGAATTTAAACGTTATCCCTGCGTATTTGACTGAATTTCCAGGTGCAATAATTGGGTATTCAGGTCATGACAACGGGATTATTATGCCAGTGATCGCCTACGTGCTTGGTGCTCGTGTCGTCGAGAAACACTTTACACTGAATCGGGCCATGAAGGGAACCGACCATAAGTTCTCGCACGAACCCACCGGGCTTCGAAAAATGGTGCGAGATCTGAACCGGGCCCGTCAGGCCCTCGGATCGGCCGAAAAAAAACAATTGTCCTGTGAGTCGTCGGCAGTCCAAAAAATGGGCAAGAGCCTGTTTTTTAGCCGGGACGTGCAAAGTGGAGAGATCATCAGCCAGGATATGATATGTCTCAAAAGCCCCGGTGAGGGAATTCCCCCTTCTGAACTGCCGCAGGTTATCGGAAAAAAAATTACAATGGACCTGCCAATTGAAACGCAATTGTCTTTTGAACACTTTCAATAGGCGGGCCAGCGTTATCCAAAAATCGGCAATGAGACCTAACAGTTTGAGTTATAGACCGTTTTCACCTTTTGTGGTGGTGGGGTCCTCGAAATCCGGAACCACCTGGTTGCAAAAGATTTTAGATCTGCATCCTCAAATAAGATGTCACTTCCAGATTCCGATTTTCCCGCTGAATCGAAAAGAACTATTCTATCCTGCATCTGTTGTCTTCAAGTGCGGGAACAGCCCCTATAATGGGCTTTTTGATCAACGCCAAGAGGAACAGTACCACGCAACATTAAATTACATCAACGGGATTAACGTATTAGAGCGGGAATTTTTCGAATCCAGAACAAGAGGCATGACACGCGAAGGCGCACATCAAACTCAAAGGCTCCATCGAAGAACCGTTAGAAGCATCGTTGAGGCCCTGCTTTGCGGTGAAACGGATAAACACATCGTCGGGACAAAGGCTTACACGGATTTGGATAACCTATTTGATATTTTCCCGGATGCGAAAGTCATCCATATCATTCGAGACGGGCGGGACGTTTGTGTTTCCAAAAGATTTCACACTCTTCGGAAAGGGATCTACTATTTTGGTGATGAAAAGAACATTGTTTTTCGTTTTATCAATCATTGGGACCTCAGCCTCCGCGTTGTCAAATTCCTGCGGCGTCGCTTCAATTGGTTTGGGAAAAACTGGTTCATGCAGGCAGGCGCCGAAAGCCCGTTATTTACTCAGACATGTTTGACAAAATTCGCTGAAGACTGGCGACGGGTTGTTACGTATATTCTTAAGAGAAACAGACAACACCCAGATCAGTTCCTAACGGTTTACTATGAGCAACTCAAAAACGATGGACATCAACAGATCAAGAAAATTCTAACATTTCTTTCAGCCCGATCCGATGCGAAAACGGTGGAAACGCTTATCGAAAAAACGCGCTTTGATAGACTCAAGAAAGAAAATCTGAATCTGAACAGCTTTTTCCGAAAAGGCGTCATCGGAGACTGGAAAAACCACTTCAAAAAGGACGATATTAAGCTTTTTGACAAGATTGCCGGTGAGCTTTTGGTTGATTTGAAGTATGAAAAAAAAAGAGACTGATAGAGATCAGTCAAATTCACTACACAAAATGATTAAAAAACAGATGCTCACTGAATTTTAACCATAATGAAACCGGATATGAAAAAAAAAATTATCATTTATATTAGCGACATCGGAAGCATTCAGAAATTTATCGGCACAGAATCTTTTCAGAACATAGAAGAGAAATTTGACATTACCTATATTATTAAACAAGAATTATCGGAAGCAGAACATGTGAAGCCGATAAAGATAAACAGTGTCTCTGTTGATTTCAGACAGATGGATTATCCAAGTCGGAAACTGTTAAAAAAACTATTTGCATTCCGTGCAGCTAAATATTCAACATCATATGCTTTTTCATTTTACAGGCCAGACGGCACATTTAAACGAAGATACCCGATTTATAAAATATTCACAAATTACCCTTTTTTGTTCACAGTCTTAAGGGGAATCCATAAATATGTACCGATCGACATATTTAGACTGCTTGCGAAGAGCCTGATCTACGAATTATTCGTCCTTCTAAGTGAAACTTTAATACCGTGTGACAATGATTTGGATACAATTTTCAAAAAACTTTCGCCTTCGGGCATTATTATTGTTTCAGCAACTTACGATATTGATGTGGCAGATATTGTACAATGCGCCAGAGGTTCAAAGATAAAATGGGGCGTGATTCCCATCGGATGGGATAATCTTAGCAGTAAATTCCTGTCATTTATCAGACCGGATTTTGTGTTTGAAAGGGGCAAAGATAATGCCGAATTGGCTAAAAGAATATTCGGTTTGAATAACAATCGTGTTAAAATTGTCGGCGTTCCTCACTATGAACCGTTTCTTAAATACCAGAAGATGCCTGACCGGGCTCGAAAAAGGGAAGATTATCTCGCAGATTTAAACATATCTTCTGAAAAGACGGTATTTTTATTTGGCGGATCGTTGAGGCCCTTCGATGAAGGTTCATTCCTGGAGTTATTGAATGAGGCCATTCAAAAAGATATATTGCCAAATGTCCATGTTATATACCGACCTCATCCAGAAAGAGATGAAAGAATCAGTGAAAAATCGTTTTTCGATCAAAAATTAGGGCATGTTACCTTTGATGATGAATTATTATTTGCTTATCGAAACCATAAATCGGGATATCAACCCGAATTGGAAAAATTTTCACCGCTATACAATGCAATTGATGCAATGATATCCCCATACTCGACGGTTATTTCGGAGGCGGCACTTTTCGGAAAACCCGTTCTCGGTTTAGGTTGTGATGACGGTTATCATTACGGCGTATACGGTCCGGTAGCCATGGCGAATCGTGAACATTTCAAAAAAATAAAAGAGTTTTACTGGTTTATCGATTGCATCGATAAGCAGAATTTTGTCATCGATTGTAAAAAACTGCTTGAGCTTGCATCACAACCTGAAATTTTAAAACAAATTAAAGAAGATATGAAAAGTATTATTTTTTCGGATCAAAGAAGCTACGCCTTGAGGATTCACGATGCGCTTGTTGCGGTAACCGGAAATTCAGTAACCCAGTGAAAGAAAGAAGTTTAAAGAACATCGTCCCCCCGCCGATTGGTATTAAACATCCCTGTTATATAATTGCCGAGGCGGGGGTCAATCATAACGGCGATTTGAATTGTGCAAAAGAACTCGTGGATGTTGCGGTGGCGGCAGAAGCAGATGCCGTTAAGTTCCAGTCCTATATTACCGAAGAATTGGTTTGCAGACACGCACAAATCGCAGAATATCAGCGAAAAGGCGGTCATAGCGCTTCAGATCAATTCGATCTGCTAAAGCGATATGAACTGGATTTCAGGACTCAGAAAGAAATATCAAACTACTGCAAAAGAAAAGGAATCCAATTTCTTTCGTCTGCTTTCGACACCATAAGTCTCGGATTCCTGATTGATGAGCTTCACTTGCGCCTTCTCAAGATTCCATCCGGAGAGATAACCAATGCACCGCTACTTCTGCAGGCGGCACGGAGCCAAAGACCGATGATTGTCTCAACCGGCATGTGCACCCGGGAAGAGATCGAAAAGGCTTTGACAATCATTGCCTTTGGCATTACCCATCCGACAGGTTGGCCGATTTCAGAAAAAGACCTTCTCCTGTCACATCATTCGAAAGCGGGGAGCCGATGGATAAAGGATAATATATTCCTGCTGCATTGTACCTCCGAATATCCAGCCCCGTTTCATAGTATTCATCTTAATACCATGAAAACCATAGCGCTACAATTCGATCAGGTGGTAGGATATTCAGATCATACTACCGGGATTCATGTTGCCATTGCAGCCGTTGCGCTCGGTGCTGCGATTATCGAAAAACACTTTACACTCGATCGCAAACAGATGGGCCCGGATCACTCGGCATCCCTGGAACCGGAAGAACTAAGAGAAATGATTTCGTGCATACGGCAAGTCGAAAAATCCCTGGGGTCAGATGAGAAATCCACGACAACCAACGAAATCAAAAACAGTCTTGTCATACGGAAAAGCATCGTTGCAAAAAAACGCATTGAGGTGGGTGAAAAATTCAGGCCGGACAATATATGCTGCAAACGTCCGGGAGACGGCGTTTCACCAATGCATTATTGGACTCTTCTGGGAACACCGTCGGATCGCATCTACAAGCCAGACACCCTCATAAGATTTTCTGGCGATGAACCTGTATCTGATAAAAATTTTTAACAAGAAAAGAATGCATCATGAAAATACTGGTAGTTGGCGCACACCCTGACGATGAGATACTCGGGGTCGGAGGCACGATTTGTCGCCATATCGTCAATGGGGACCAAGTCTCTGTTTGTATCGTTACAAAAGCCATCGAACCCCGATGGTCCAAACAGTACATGGAACAGAAACGGATCGAACAGCAAGCCGTCGACAGGCTTCTCGGCGTGTCCATGCGATATCATTTGGATTTTCCGACCACCCAGCTAAACACCATATCACAAGGTGAACTCAACGATGCCGTCAACCAGACAGTGGACGTCATCAGGCCGGATATCGTCTATACGCATTTCGGCGATGACCTCAATGCTGATCATGGGTTGGTCTCTCGGGCGTGCCTTGTGGCCACCCGGCCACCGAAACGAATTAAGCTATTATGCTTTGAAACATTATCCGAAACCGAATGGGGTACAACCGCGTTTAAGCCGAATATGTGGATCAACATTGGGGAATATATTGAAAAAAAGATACAAGCCTTCAATATATATGTGTCTGAAGTACAAAAATATCCCCATCCTCGAAGTGCCGACGGGATCAAATCGCTGGCACGAAACCGGGGGACAGAAGCGTGTCTCGAATATGCAGAAGGCTTTGTTCTGATACGTGAAATCCAGTAGAGAAATGAACATTTATTGGGTCTCAGCCAACCTGTTTGGCCTGGAACTCCTAAAACACGTCATTGGTGAGATACGGTTGCCGATCCGGGGAATTATCACCCTTCCCCGTGGGTCGAAAGTCGTTATGTATGACGGCGTACCATCCCGGTGTTGGAGGGTATTTGATGTTCCGGTTTATGAGACGCAGGATATTAATGAGGAGGCTGAATTTCTGAAGACCGGTGGTGCGGATTTATTGATTGTGTGCGGCTGGCGGCAGGTCATCAAATCGGATATCCTCAAAATACCGTGTTTGGGAACCATCGGTTTTCACCCGACTCTTTTGCCGGAGGGGAGGGGGGCGGCGCCGATCATCAACACCCTTCTTGCAGGAAAATCCAGGTCCGGAGTTTCCCTTTTCCAAATGGCGGAAGGAATTGACGATGGTGACATTATCGGTCAGGAGGCATTTCCGATAGATGTTTCGGACCATGCCGATGATTTATATACAAAGATCGTTGCTTCCGGCAAAAGGCTTCTTGACAAATATCTCCTTAAGATTCTGGCCGGGTCAGCGCCACGAATCCCACAGGTTGGGGAAAAAGCAACCTATTACCCCAAACCCAAGCTGGCCAATAACCGGATCAACCTTGATCAGGACAGCCCAGAACAAGTTTTCCGTAAAATAAAAGCTCTATCGAAACCCTACCGCGGAGCGTATATTGTTAAGGATGGTAAAAAGATCATCCTTTGGCGCGCTGAACTAACTCAATGAAACACATTTGCGTCTTAACCGGATCAAGAGCCGAATACGGGTTGTTGAAACCCGTGATTCGATCCATCGGGCATCATGCGTCGCTGGAATTGTCTTTACTGGTGACTGGAATGCACCTACTCCCTGAGTTCGGGGATACTTACAAGGAGATCCTCAAGGATGGTTTTAAAATAACGGAGAAAATCCCCATTCTAAACGGGGAGACTGAGGCTCTGGAAATGCCCATCGCCATCGGTAAAGGCATTGAAAAGTTTGCCCGCTCTCTGTTTCGATTAATCCCGGATGTGTTACTGGTACTGGGTGACCGGTATGAATCGCTTGCAGGCGCCATAGCGGCGGCTTATTTGAACATATGCGTTGCCCATATTCACGGCGGCGACAGCGCCCGGGCGGGATTGGATGAATCGGCACGTCATGCCATCAGCAAGTTTGCCCATGTGCATTTCCCGGCCACTGACACCAGCGCCGAACGATTAAGAAAAATGGGAGAAGATCCGTGGCGTATCCGAGTTGTCGGTGCTCCTGCACTCGACACGATTCTCAACACACCGTTGCTTACCCAAGACGAGCTGACGTCAAAATACGCTGTTTCATTTGACAAACCGGTCATCATCCTGGTGCAACACGCCCTTACCACAGAACCGAAGAAAGCCGGATGGCAGATGGCTGAATCGCTTGCGGCGATCCGATCAATCGACTGTCTGTGTATTGTCATCCATCCCAATGTGGATTTAGGAGGCAGGGACATCATCAATGAAATTCGAAAACTCGATCACTTACACGATATCCGGTCGTTTAAAAGTTTGCCACAGGTCGATTATCTCAGTTTCCTAAAGCATGCAAGGCTGTTGGTTGGAAACTCAAGCAGCGGAATCATCGAATCATCGTCGTTCAATCTGCCGGTCATCAATGTCGGAAATCGCCAAGAGGGGCGGGAACGGAGCAATAACGTTTTGGATGTACCCCACGACCGGATGGCCATAAAAGAAGCCATCAATAGGGCATTCACTGATCATGGATTTATAGAAAAGGTTCGATCCTGTAGAAATCCCTATGGAGATGGGAAAACCGGTCCTCAAATCGCGGGATATCTTAACGACATCTATTTTTCAAAAAACTGGATCCAGAAAAAGCTCTGCTATTGAACGATTCACTGGATCATTCGGATTGGGCCCAGAAACCATGAACGGAAAACAGGTTTTGATATATGGAAGCGGCGGACACGGGAGAGTTATTCTTGATATACTGCAAAACATGACGGGGGTCTCGGTGGCAGGGTTCATCGATGATAATGCATGTTCCGAAGGTGAACAGGCTGAAGGGGTTCGCGTTTTAGGAACCTCCGCTGATTTGCCTCGACTGCGAAGTGCCGGTATCCGCTATATCGTAATAGCAGTGGGCGACAATTACATCCGCGCCAGATTGTTCGATCATATTATCCATGAGGAATTTGAACCTTTTAATGCGATTCACCCCCGGACGATCATTTCAAATGATGTCGTTTTGGGTCGCGGTGTCGTTGTTATGCCCGGTGCCGTGATCAATACCGGGACAAAAATCGGAGACAATGCTTGCATCAATACATCAGCGTCAATCGACCACGACAACCGGATCGGCCACCATACCCATGTTTACCCGGGTGCTATATTGACCGGTGGTGTGTCTGTCGGGGACTTCAGCTATATCGGTACCAACGCCACGATTAATCCCTATCTGTCCGTCGGAGAGCATGTCATGATCGGCTCCGGGGCTGTTGTGACATCCGATATAGCCGATTGCGTCACAGCAGTTGGCATTCCAGCCCGGATCATCAAACGAAAGGAAACGCTATATGGATAACCCCGCTATTATCAACGGAAGAGCGGTAAGCGATACCACGATTCCCATTTTAAAGCCCTATTTGCCTCGATTCGATGAACTGGAATCAGACTTTAAACGCGTGCTAGCTTCCGGCCAAATTACAAATGGCCGCTTTGTGAGGGAGTTCGAAGCCCGCACATCGGAATTCTTGGGCGTTCGTCACTGTATTGCGGTATCCTCCTGCACAGCCGGAATGATGCTGGTAGCCAAAGCGCTAAGGCTGTCCGGTGAAATAATCGTTCCGAGTTTTACCTTTTCCGCAACCGGACACGCCCTTAAGTGGTGCGGACTCCAACCCGTGTTTGTCGAGTGCCGACCGGATACCTTCAACATCGACCCCGAGCATATCCGGTCGAACATCCATGAGGGGACCAGCGGTATTTTGGTTCCGCATATCTTTGGAAACCCTGCCGATGTTGATACGCTTACACAAATTGCCGAGACTCAAGGACTCAGTCTTTTTTTCGATGCTGCCCACGGTTTCGGATCCACATCACAAGGACGCCACATCGGCCGGTTTGGTAATGCAGAGATATTCAGCCTCAGTCCAACAAAGGTGCTGATATCCGGAGAGGGGGGTTTGATCGCCACTGACGATAAAGAACTGGCAGAACAACTCCGGATAGGTCGAAATTACGGAGACCCCGGCGATTACGATTGTCCATTTGCCGGATTGAATGCACGGATGACAGAGATGGGTGCCATCATCGGTTTGGCATCCCTTGAGATGCTGGATGAAAATATCGCCCGGAGGACACAGATTGCCGATCAATACCGTTCGGAGCTTTCCAGCCTGCCCGGTATCCAATTCCAGGCTATTGAAACCGGAAACACCAGTACATGGAAAGACTTCACGATCCGGATCGATTCGGATGCATTCGGCTTGAACCGGAATCGGGTCGCCATGGCACTCGATGCAGAGGGGATTCAATCCAGAAAATATTTTTATCCCCCCCTGCATCTAATGACAGCCTATAATGACGGTAAGACATCCAAAATAGCCCCCATGCCTGTGACCGAGGGTGTTTCCGAGAATGTCCTGTCTCTGCCGATCTATTATAGTCTGAAAGATGACGATATCGACAGGATTGTCGAAGCATTTCACCGGATCCATCGGCACGCCGACAAAATCAATTCATATTTCGACAAAAAAGATGGCATATGCTGAAACAACGAATCCAAAACGCAACGATTCATCAAGACAACAGTATCCGGGATGCCATGGAGCGGATGATGCTCAATGGTCTTCGTTCGGTATTTGTTGTCGATGAAACCCATTGTCTGGTTGGAATTCTTACCGATGGAGATATCCGCGGCGGGATTCTCAAGAATGTGAATATCGACCTGTCTGTGCGGGTTCTGATGAATTCTAACCCGATGGTTCTCACCGAACGGAAATCCCCCGAAGAGGTTCATCGGATCATGATGAAAACCTCCTACATGATACTGCCGCTGGTCAATGAACAGAACCAGGTCGTTGACTTTTACCATCTGAAAGAGATCAGCGAACAGATCTTTCCGTCGTTCAGCCATGGGCAAACAGGGTTGTCAAAATCCTCCGTTAAGGGCGGACGTATCTTGGTAATCGGCGGTGCGGGATATATAGGTTCCATTCTGTCACGGGAACTGTTGCGGAATGGCTACGCTGTTCGGGTATTCGACTCACTCCTGTATGGGAAAAATTCCATATCCGAAATAATGACTGATCCGAGATTCGAGTTCATCAGGGGGGATGTTCGGAATGTGGAATCGTTGATGGGTGCCATTAAGGATGTAAATGCTGTTGTGCACCTTGGAGAAATTGTCGGGGATCCAGCCTGTTCGCTGGATGATAATTTTACAATCGATGTAAACTTCCTGGCCACTAAAACCATTGCCGATATTTGCAGTATATACCGCATCCCCAGACTGATTTTCGTTTCAAGCTGCAGTGTTTACGGGATCGGCGAGGGGGTGTTGACCGAAGAATCGCCTGTAAATCCGGTATCGCTATACGCGAAATGCAAAATCGAGTCGGAAAAGGTCATTTTATCCCAAGCGAAAGATGCCTGTCACCCGACAATATTGCGTCTGTCTACAGTTTTTGGCGCCTCGCCCCGGCCGCGGTTCGACCTGGTTGTCAATTTGCTGACTGCCAAGGCAATTTTGGAAAAAGAGATATCCATATTCGGCGGAGATCAATGGCGACCGTTCATTGGTGTCTCGGATGTTGCCCGGGCCATTCTCGGCGTCCTGGAGGCGGAGACCGAATCCGTACGCGCTCAAATATTCAACGTTGGCGACGAATCCCTCAACTATCGGATTGTACAGATCGGCGAAATACTCAAAGAGATATATCCGCAGATAAATGTAAATATTCGCGAGGATATGGAAGATAAACGAAACTACAGGGTTAGCTTTAAAAAGATTAAAGACGTACTTGAATTTACGTGTAAAACCGATCTTCGTCAGGGCATCGGAGAGATTGCCAAAATGATAGAAGAGAAAGGTATCTCGGATTATCAGAATCGAATATTCAGCAACCACCGGATGCTTGCCGGTTAACCCGGCTGGTTTGAAAACTGACGAGAACACCTGTTACGGCATCATTACAAAGGAGGAGAAGTGCTGGATCATTTTAAATTTCAATTAAATACGAGATTGTCCTTTGGGATCGGTGTCACACGGAAACTTCCGGATCTCATCCGGCAAGAAGGGTTTCGCAAAGCACTCATTCTTGTCGATCAGGGAGTTGCCGACGGGGCGGATTATTTTTCCGAAATGGTCGATGAGATATTTAAAAAAATTCCAGAACGCGAATATATCTTCCTTCGTGACACCAAAGAACCGGACTACGACTATCTCGATATCGTCACAGAACAGGCCAGATCCCACACCGACGCGGATGTAATTATCGGTATCGGGGGGGGCAGCTGTCTCGATGTAACCAAGGCCGTTGCCGTGTTGATGACCAACCCCGGAAGGGGGATCGACTATCGAGGGTTCGACAAGGTGCTAAACCCCGGTATTCCAACCATTGCGATACCAACGACTGCCGGCACCGGAAGCGAGGTAACCGTAAACGCGGTTTTTACAGACATAACCGAAATGAAGAAACTCGGTATCAACGGGCGGTATATGAACGCCACGTATGCGATACTGGACGCCCATTGGACAATGAGCTGTCCCCAGACTACCGCCGTTTCATCCGGAATCGATGCCATGACACATGCCTTGGAGAGCTACACCTGTAGACAACATAATGACCTGACGCGCATGTATAGTAAGGAAGCCTTTCGACTGCTGTATAATGATCTTCCGACAATCGTCGATGAACCGGACAATCTGAGCCGGCGCCAGAACCTTCTGCTGGGTAGTTTTTTAGCAGGAATCGCCCTGGTTAACTCGGGATCCGGAATCGCCGGTGCCATGTCGTATCCCCTCGGTGTTCATTTCGGGGTTCCTCATGGAATTGGCGGCGGTATCTTTTTAACTTCGGTGATCGAATACAATATCGAGAAGGGATATGAGGCGTATGCAGAACTGATGGATCTGATCGGTACTCAACACGACCGACATGCAGAAGATAGAAATGTTGGATTCCTGGAAAGGATGCGCCGGCTCGTTTTGCGATTGAATGTTCCACAATATTTGAATGAGTTCGGAATAGACGGAAAAAATATTGACCAACTGGTCCAATTTATGATCCCGCTGCAGGCGGCATTTGATCAAAACCCGGTCCCTTTTTCTGCCCGCAAGAATGCTCCGGAACTGCTGTTTCGCCATATGCGCAACGATGGGATAACGATTTAAACGTGAAATACCAATCCTGTACCGATTACTGGTTGGATACCAAAGATTATTCCTTTAGAGGCGAGTTTGAAGCAATGTATCGTGACGTAGAAGATCCGTGGCATTGCAACATAGAAACCGATTCACTCAATAATCGCCATTTCATGGAAATTTTATTTTCCGACTGTAATCATTATGCCTCTATTTTAGATATCGGATGTGGTCTCGGGGGGGGTACCCAGCAAGTATACAAACGAAACGGTGGCGGGGAAACTCAAAGATGGGAAGTTTCAGCAACCGCTGTTGAAAAAGCAAGAAACACATACCAAGACATTTGCTTTTCATGCCGTGATATTTTGGACCACACGCATCGAAACAAAGGCAAGTTCGAACTTATCATATTAACCGAAGTCATCTGGTACCTGCTGGGAGGTTTGGACCGTTTGTTTCAAAAGGTCGGTCATTTATTGAAAAACAAGGGGTTTTTAGGGGTGAAACAGTATTTTTCTTTAAATCAAAAATATGGTACCGATCTGAAAAACGGAATCAATGGATTCGAGGATTTTATCCATATGCGAACAGACATGCAATTCGACACTAAAGTGACAAGCATTGTTAGAGGCTGATGGGTACTTTAAGAAAAGATTTCCATAAGAAAATTCTATAAATCTAACCTACAATACGGAGAGTAAATCATGCCGGGTTATGAAGTATTTGGTAACGAGGAAAGAGCGGCCATCAATGATCTGTTTGATCTTAACGGGGGGGTATTATTTGCCCATGGATTTGACGGTATCCGAAATAATATCTATCGTGTCCGGGAGTTTGAAGCGGCATTTTCAAAACATGTTGGATGTCCGTATGCCCAAGCCGTCAGTTCCGGTTCATCTGCGCTCAAGGTTGCATTGAAAGCCCTTGGGATCGGCCCCGGGGATGAGGTAATTACAACGGCCTTTACATTTGTTGCCACTGTCGAAGCTATTTTTGAGGTCGGTGCGATACCGGTTCTTGTTGATATCAACGATACATTGAACATTGATCCGAAAGCAATAACCGAGCATATCACTGAGAATACCAAGGCTATTTTGGTGGTCCATATGATGGGCGCCCCTGCTCAGATGGATGAAATATTAATGATTGCAAAAAATAATGAGTTGTACGTAATCGAAGACAATGCACAGACGTGCGGCGGTTCGTATAACGGAGAAATGTTGGGAACACTCGGGGATATCGGCACTTTCAGCTTTGATGCCGGAAAGGTTCTGACCACCGGTGAAGGCGGGATGGTCGTCACCAGGAACAAAGAATTCTATTTGCGGGCAAGAGCTTACCATGACCACGGTCACGTCTATGATAGAGACCTCGGAAGGGCTCAGGAACATGCCCTCATGCTGGGATTCAACTACCGCATGACAGAACTCCAGGGGGCTATTGGGATTGTTCAGTTGAACAAGCTCGAACACATAATCGCGAAACAGAGACAGAACAAGAAACGCTTAAAAGAGAAATTAGCCGGCCTGTCATTGTCATTCAGGTCGATTTGCGACGAGGTCGGTGAAATCGGGGATTCACTCATTTTCTTTGGTGATGCTAAAATCCAGACCGATCGTGTTTTTGAGATGCTGCAGCAGGCTGGGATCGGAACAAAAAACTTACCAGACGCAATCCGATGGCATTTTGCACGATATTGGGACCACATATATAGTGGTGAACGACAGGGCCTTCGACGATCGGATGGATGGGAAAAATCCGCCAAGCTTTTGGAATGTGCCATTGCTATTCCTGTCATGGTGAACATGACCGACGATCGGATTGACCATGTCGCGGCAAACATAAAGAAAGCAATCGAGGTGTCGTGATGGGCCTTTTGGCTTTTATCCCTGCAAGAGCCGGTTCAAAATCGATTCCTCATAAGAACATTACCCTGATCAACGGGAAACCACTTGTTCAATATACGATGGAAGCGGCTTTGCAGAGTTCCGGTATTGATTCCATTTTTGTATCGACCGATGATCCGGCCGTTGTGCAAATTGCAAACGGGTTGGGTATTGAGGTTCCTTACCAGCGTCCCCAGCGATTGGCCCAGGACGACACCCCGATGGTCGATACCGTTCTGCATGGGCTGGAATGGCTTCGCACCAACTGTGGCAATCGACCAGAAGCAGTCATGCTGCTGCAACCGACCTCACCTTTACGTAACGCCGATGACATCCAGGGCGCTATTAATCAGTTTCAAAAAACGGATGCGGACAGTCTGGTCAGCGTGCACGAGATGAACGAGCATCCCTACGAATGCATCCGGGATAAGGGCAGGTCGTGGACCTATTTGGCCAAATCGGATGTACCGTCTTATAGAAGGCAAGATTATAAAAAGACATTTTATTATATCAATGGCGCCATGTACCTGTGTCGGGTGGCATTTTTGGAATTGAAAAAAACACTTATTCAGGAGGGTGAGACAGCCGTATATATCATGCCGGCAGAGCGAGGGATAGATGTTGACACCGATTATGACCTTTTGAGATGTGAGCAATTTTTAGAGTATGACGACAATAGATAAAATTATCTTTTTTATCGAGAACCCACTTAGCCAAAGAGATTATGAGCGATTCGGGATCGATATCTTCCGTAAAGATGGTTTTGATGTCGATATTTGGAATTTTACCCCATTTTTGAAACCGGATGTACATAAATTGGTAAGACCACCGGATCCAAGCCGCTACGAAAATATCAATCTGATTTATCGATTTCAGGAATCAGATATCCGACTAAAAACTATGGCCGGAAAAATTTTTATTGTTAATTTTCTTAACTATAATGTCAAAAGCTTTCCAATTTTTCGAGCGCTTTCACGACACAAAATCCCTTACGCTGTCTATTTCGGAGGGGGGCTATTCAGCAAAAAAAAGAAAAAATGGCGCTATCTACGAAGATTGAAGAAATTAAAAAATGAATCCCTCCTTCAACTCTTCATCTATTACGTAAACACCCTCTTGAAGAAAACACCTAGCCGAATCTGGGGAATCGCTCCGGCAACCTTTATTCTTGTCAGAGGGGCAAATAGCATCACAGCCAAGGCGACTTCCGGACCAACGACCGAGACTGTTTATACTCATGCCCAAGATTACGATATTTATTTAAGGGATAAGCATCGACCGGTTAAAAAGGGAAATTTTGTTGTATTTTTAGATGAATACACCCCGTATCATCCAGATTACGTTCATTTCAAGATGTCCCCGCCGGTGACAGCGGATGAATATTACTCTTCATTGCGACGGTTTTTCGATTTTTTTGAAAGAAAATTTAACATGGATGTCGTGATTGCCGCTCATCCCAGGGCCACATATAGTCAAAAAGATCCGGTTTTCGGCGATAGGACAGTTCGTTGGGGGAGAACCTGTGATCTAGTCAGACGGTCGCAGATGGTTATTTTGCATTGTAGCACTGCAATTAACTTTGCTGTTCTTTATAGAAAACCGATGACGTTTATTACTACAAAACAGCTGGAAGATACAGAATATCGACTTTTTATCAAGGATCTGGCCGCGTATTTCGACCAAAAACCGATTAATATCAATGATAGGGAATCCTTTTGCGAAATTGGAGAATTTAACATCCCAGCCCCAAAATATGATCGGTTTATCTTCGATTTTATCAAAGCAGGCGGACCGAAATCGCTTCCGAGTTGGAAAATCTTAAGCAATCGGATCAGAGAATTAAACCAAACACCCACACCAAGATCTTAGACACCAGAATGGACGTTTATACACTTTTCTTACCGTAACCGGTAAACATCACCATGACTGGCAAGACAAACATTCGATATCAATATACACCTCAGATGCGATTCTACGACGGACTTCCTCATCACTATGAGCCGTATATCATGTTCACCCAATCGAAAAATTATTCCACGGATGTTATAAATACAGATCGTCACGGATACCGGTTTACCAAGCGCGGGTCTTCAGTGGCTACGGTCGATCGGATTGACGCATACGAAAGCGTCAACCTGTGTATTGGTGGTTCAAGTGCTTTTGGTGTCGGCGCCACCTCAGACGGGACAACCATCCCCTCTCGATTGTCGGATACCGATGGAAAGATATGGTTGAATCTTGGGATCAGGGCGGGAAACTCCATGCAGGAGTGTATTTCGCTTTTGAATATTATCGGCAGAACGAGAATTGAAAAAATCGTCGTTTTCAGTGGTTTTAATGATATTTATCTCAGCATGATAAATGAATGCGATGCATATTACGATTTCCTGTTTCAGAACAAGCGAATTCTCAGTGCGTTAGAACAATCGTCAATGACCTTCATTAAATCCCGAAAACGATGGTTCTCAAAGATTGTTGCAAAATGGAAAGGGATTTCACAGCAAGAGATCGCCCATCAATCATATCGAAAAATGCTTAAATACCGACCGGTTTCCTCGAATGATGGAAAAACAGCTGACGTATTTGAAAAATTCGGAAGGACATGCAAACGCTACTTCATTTTCCTGGCATCATTGAAAAGCCTTTTTGACATCGATGTCGTCTATTGTCTGCAACCCTATTTCGGGTGGACGAAAAAACCGGCCTCACCGGAAGAGAAAATATTGTTTTCATATCTCGAAGACAAACAAAAGAATTCCGTGTGGAACACGATAAAAAATAAGATCGACCGCACCACGTATTTTAAAATACTACAACTCGTGGAACAATTTTCACAGGAATACCGTGTGCCGCTATTGGATGCAAATTTAATATTCTCGACAGATGAATTTATGTTTGTCGACGGGCTGCATCTTACGGATGATGGCTACAGGGTGTGCGCAGATCACATAAATAATTCCCTAAAACAAATTGAGAAGAGTGGGGGTAATTGAGATCTGTATGGCCTCCATTTAGATCCTCTGCTCACAGAAACACGATAATGTCGATCGTTGACATAACCCGAATGAAAGTCTGATAGTTATGACAATTATCTACTGGATCACCGGACTGGCAGCAGTTCTGATTATTGTGGGGTTTATCAAGCTGATACGAAAAAATAAGAAATCGGGGAGCCCGCCCGATGATCGATACCCCTTGTGGTAGATGAAACGATATCAAAATAAATCCATCAAGATCATACTGACTCTCCCCCGGTGTGGTACGCATTTTTTATGGTCCCGCCATATTGCATCAAAAAATTATCAACTGTTATACGATGCAGATATTATTCCTGCGCTATCGGTATTGGCGGATAAATGTCCTGAGAAACTCGATTTCCTGAACCTCGCATCTGAAAATCCGAACTATAATTTTCAATACGGTTCTCAATGGGCAGCATGCGAAAACATGACGGCCAAGGAGCATTTGGAATACCTAAAGAGTAAATATCGTGCTGTATCATCGTTTGATCTGTTTAATCGTATACTGAATTTGCAAGACAACACGACGAAATACCTGTTTTCAGTTAACCGATTTGTGTATACAAACAGTTACCATTTTCTCTTCCACAATTTCATCTGGACAATTGAACACGCTGCAGAAGCTCTCGAAAAAATGAAAAAATGGTTTGAGAGCACCGAATTTGAGACTCGATACGTAATGGTCGTCCGTCATTTCCCCAATTGGCTGCAGTCCATGTTGAAGATGAAAGGAACCCGTTCCACTGATTGGATTCAAAAAGAACTGCTTGAATCGTACTATATTTTAAAGATGTGCATTAATTTAAAAATACCGATATTTGTGATGGATCAGATCATTCCACTTGTGAAGCAAGATATCTTGGAGTTTGATGAGTACCTTGAACCGTTGTCAAGTGACCAAATCGATGAGGTATGGGGTAATCCCGAAGTATATCTTCATGATACACTGACGAAACTACCTAAAAGACGTCCAAAGCTTTTTCGTTTTCGAAGATTTCTCCAATATGCGATGGAAAGGGATCCGATCAAAAGGACTTCATTGGTCCGATCAATTGGAAGACCTTACAAGATATCTAAGATTATTCCGTTTTTAAGAAAACGTATCCGCACAGACCTTAATGGTACCGTTTTATACAACGCAAAAATAAAGGCAGGTTGAACAATTGGTAAATACCGAAATGACCGAATGCCCATGCGTCAGTAGCCATGGTAACCCAGAGTCCACAAGAAAAATAGGCCTCGAACTATAGGCAGTGAACAATCTCTATTCGATAGCATGGTTGTTCTATAACGCAATTTGTTAGTGATACAATATATTACAATGGATTAAACGTATGAAAGAATCTGATATCCGCCCCAAGAATATTTTTAATCGCTACTTAGAAGAATGCCGCAAGGACAACATGTTTTTGCTGAAGGAAACAAGTGGTTTTATCAAAATCCGTTGCCCGGGATGTGGGCAGGATTCATATAAACCCTGTTTTACAAAATGGGGCTCAGCCTACCAGTTATGTAATTTGTGCGGTTCCCTATTTTTAAATCCCAGGGTGAGTCAATCGGAAATGGATCGTGTGCAATCAAAACTTGCGTCGATCAATTTTTGGCGATCACATTTCTATCGAGAAACACTTGAATCCCGTCGGGTAAATATCTTTCAACCCAGAGCACTCATTGTTCGGGATACGGCGAATCGTCTCGATATTTCCCCTCAGAGTACTTTTGTGGATGTTGGATCCGGATATGGATCCTTTTTGGAAGAAATAAAATCCCTCAATCGATTCGAGAATATCGTCGGCATTGAACCGGATAAGGAATTGGCGAAAGTCTGCTCAAAAAATGGTATTTCTATTTTGGATAAACGTATGGAAGATGTCGGCTATAAAGAAATTTCTGCCGATTTTATGACAGCGTTTGAAGTCATCGAGCACCTATTCGATCCTTCAGAGTTTTTCGAAGGTGTGAAGCAGATACTACGACCGGGTGGCCTATTTTTGTTGACCACTCTGACGTGTTCCGGTTTTGACATCCAGGCTCTTTGGGAACACGCAAAAAATATATATCCGCCACATCATATCAATATTCTTTCAATTAGCGGGTTGGAAGTGCTTGCCCAAAGGTGCGGCTTTGAAATTGTCGAAATTAATACACCGGGACAACTTGATGTTGAGATTCTCAAAAATGCTTTACTGGATAACCCGGATATCCCCTTGTCGAAATTCGAGCACAACCTCGTCTATCAATGTGGTGAAGCGGTTCAAGAAAATTTTCAGAAATTTTTACAAAATAATCGATTAAGTTCTCATGTTCACGTGTTACTCCGTCGAGTAGATAAGGAAATAACAAGATGAATACATTGAAAAAATCATTGTCAGACCACCGGTTAACCGTCGGTTCATGGTTACAGATTGATCACCCGTTAATCCCGGAAATTATTGCACCGGCGGGCTTTGAATGGCTCGTGGTGGATATGGAGCATAGTTCAATGGGATTGAATGATGTCATGGGAATGGTTATGTCAATCGAAGCCAATGGTATGACCCCGCTTGTTCGTGTCGGGGAAAACGACGCCAACTTAATCAAACGGGTCATGGATATCGGCGCCCATGGCGTAATCGTGGCCAATATCAAAAGCCGTAAAGAAGCTGAAGCGGCTGTAAATGCAGTAAAGTATCCGCCGGTGGGTACCCGGGGGGTTGGGCTCTACCGTGCACAGAAATTTGGCCGAGGGTTCGAAGATTACAAACGATGGCTTACCGACCACAGTGTGGTGATCGCTCAGATCGAACACATTGAAGCCGTCGGCAACATTGATGAAATCTTGACCACAAAGGGAATAGACGCCTTTATTATCGGGCCCTACGACCTATCCGCCTCGTTGGGTAAACCCGGAGAATTCGAAAACCCGGAAGTCATCTCAGCACTTGGAACGGTGCTTGAAGCAGCCAAACGGAACGGAATTCCGGCAGGATACCATTCCGTATCAACATGTGCTGGTGACGCCAAAAAACGGATCGATGAAGGGTACACATTCCTTGCGTTCGGTGTCGACTTTATGTTTTTTGGAGATTTGGCCTGTGCCGAGATGGCAAATCTGATGGGAGGAAGATAATGAAGGCTGTGGCTATTATCCCGGCACGTATGGCCGCTTCCAGGTTTCCGGGTAAACCGCTTGAGAAAATCATGGGATTACCCATGATCGAACACGTCCGTAGACGAATACAGTTGTGCGACTCCCTGGCAGAGGTGATTGTTGCCACCTGTGATGAGGATATTCGTGATGTGGTAGAATCATTTGGGGGTACGGTAATCATGACCGCAGACAGTCATGAACGATGCACCGACCGCATTGCCGAGGCGGCCCTAAAGGTGGATGCCGATATCGTGATCAATGTGCAGGGGGATGAACCGCTGGTGGTGCCGGAGATGATGGAGAAGCTTATTCAACCCTTTTTGGGCGACCCGACAATACCCTGCGTAAACCTTGTTGTCGAAATAACCGATATGGCCGAATTTGATAGCCCCAATGTAATCAAAGCCGTCCTAAATCCACGTGGCGAAGCCATGTACATGTCTCGCGAACCGATTCCCTCTAAAAGCAAGGCCGGGGCCGCACCCTATAAAATAATTAAACAAACCGGTTTGATTGCATTTGGATACGAATTTCTCCAGGTGTTTACCCGACTCACGCCGACCCCATTGGAAATCGTCGAGTCCATCGACATGCTGCGTGCAATGGAGCACGGGTATGTGGTCAATACCGTGGAAATGGATTGCATCACCATCGGAGTGGATGTGCCTGAAGACATTCAACGCGCCGAAGCCCTCTTGGCAAACGACCCATTGGTGGCGACCTATATTTGATGTGTCCGAGCATAAAACCTGCAGGACTCGAAGAAACCATGAAGAAAATACCGTTGAGAGTTGGCATCGCCGGATTCGGAGTTGTCGGTAAACGCCGACATTCGTACATCAATCAGCATCCCGAATTAAAAACAGTCTCCGTATCCGATCAGTATTTTAAATCCCACGGTATACTGGACAGTGGAATCACCTACCATCCGGATTACCGATCCCTGATAGAAGAAAACATTGACATCCTTTTTGTATGCCTGCCGAACTATCTTGCGGCCGATGCCACCATTGAGGGTCTTGCTGCTGGATGCCATGTATTTTGTGAAAAGCCTCCCGGATGCACGGTCCATGATATCGAACGGGTTATTCAGGCCGAAAAAAGGCATCCGGATCAGGTTCTGAAATACGGGTTCAATCATCGATATCACGATTCCGTACGCAAGGCCCTGGAAATCGTGGCTTCGGGAAAACTCGGACATGTCGTCAACCTCCGCGGGACATACGGAAAAAGTAAAATTATTCCCTTTTCCGGTGGTTGGCGGGCGCAACGAAAATATGCCGGCGGCGGTGTTCTGCTGGACCAAGGGATCCACATGGTGGATTTGATCCGGCTGTTTTGCAGCGAGTTTGTCGAGGTCAAAAGCTTTGTTTCCAACGCCTACTGGAAACACGACGTTGAAGATAACGCTTATGCGATCATGAAAGATGCATGCGGGAGAATCGCCATGCTCCATTCCAGCGCCACTCAGTGGCAACATCGTTTCGTCCTCGATATTGCATTGACCGAAGGTTTTATCGAACTCCGGGGCATTCTCAGCGGATCCAAAAGCTATGGTCAAGAAACCATTGTGGTTGGAAGACGTGATGAATCCGATTACGGCACCTTGAGGGAGGAAACCTTCACCTATCTCGAAGACAATTCATGGAGGGACGAAATTAACGAGTTTGCCGATGCCGCTATAAACGGATTGCCCATAAAGGCCGGTAGCAGTTCGGATGCCCAAAAGGCCATGTCGATAGTGTATCAAATTTATCACTCGGATAAAATATGGCGTACCCAATACAATATACAGGATCCGAAAAAAGTGGATTCCGTAAATCGCGGATGATTATCCTGCGATAATGGCACCTTTAATCGTTGAACCCTGTGACGCTCAGAACCCGACAATTTATTTAGTAGTAATACACCAAGGGGCCACGAAGATGCTTAATGGTAAGATTCCATGCCTACCCCGAATACTTGTCAGTTTACGGTAAATGGAGCCTATGGAACTTTATATTCATCCGCATTTCAAGAAATACTTTCAGAAATCTCCTATAGTTCTCGTTGATGTCGGTGCCAGCGGTGGTTTGCAGAAACACTGGTCAAGGGCTAAAGAGCATCTGTACACTATCGGTTTCGAACCCGATCCTCGAGAATATGCTGTTTTGAAAGAACAAAACATCCATCCCGGCACTATATACATCAATGCCGCACTCAACGGAGATTCGGGATTGTTGGATTTCAATTTGACACGAAAACAGGAATGTTCATCGGTATTCGTCCCCAATCGAGACCTTATCGACCGGTTCCCTGAATCCGAACGCTACGATATCCTGCAGACGCAACAGATGGAAGCGAATACCCTAGACCACCTGCTTGAGATGCACCAATTGCCCGATGTGGATTTTATCAAAATTGACACTCAGGGAAACGATCTATCCATAATCAGTGGCGCTTGGCAAACCATCGAGCGGGGTGTGTTCGGATTGGAAATAGAGGTGGAATTCGCCCCCATTTATTGCGATCAGCCGCTCTTTTCTGATGTCGATCCCATAATCCGCGAACTCGGTTTTGAGTTGTTCGACATCAAACCCTACTATTGGAAAAGGAAAACCGGAATCCATTATGGTAAACCAAAGGGGCAGTTAATTTTTGGCGATGCGCTTTATTTCCGTTCCGCAAACCGCTTCCGGGATGCTGTTTTGAACAGCGATGACGAATATTGGCAAAAGACAAAAGTCCTACGTGCCATATCGATTTGCGCCGTCTACGGGTATTTCGATTATGCCCGAGAACTGTTCGACAGCTTCTGTGATATATTTGATAAACCGGAAACGGATATTTTTTACGACGCCATTCAGCAAACCGTTGCTCGTTCGCATCGGACTCCGGAATTTCGTGGACGAACGAAATTGTTGCGTTTTCTCAAAAAGGCCATTCGCTACCTGGATAGAAAAAAACCTTCCGGGTGGGCCTTCAGCGGCCGATTGGGGAACCGATGAAACCGATTGTTGGAGGAAAAAGTATCATCGGCTCTACCGGAGATGCCTTCCGGGGGATGCAGTTCGCCACCGATGCAACACGGATTGCCCGGGAAGCGGGCCGAGCGATTCTGTCGCGCATGACGAACGGCAGGCAGGTGCTGGCGGATATGCCCCGGGATGTAAAGATCGAGGCGGACCTCTTTCTGGATTCTTTTATCAGAGACCGACTTGCCTTGATATCGGATTACCTGATACTCAGCGAGGAATCCATCGACAAGCAAACCACGGTCAGTACCTCGGCATATCAATGGATTGTTGATCCTCTGGACGGAAGCCTCAACTTCTCAAGAGGAATTCCCACATGCTGCATCTCCATCGGATTATGGCAAGGTATGGCCCCGATCTTTGGTGTCATCTACGATTTCCATCGGGATGAAATGTTTTTTGGAGCCCAGGCATCAACCGCCACCCTAAACGGTGTTTCGATACACACCGGTAATACCCGATACAAACATGATGCCATTATGTGCACCGGGTTTCCTACGGCGACCGATTTCTCCGAACATTCGCTTCGCGGATTTGTGAAAGGCCTTCAGACCTTCAAAAAGGTGCGTCTCATGGGATCGGCCGCCTTGTCTCTTGCTTATGTTGCCTGTGGACGTGCAGATGCTTACTACGAAAAAGATATCGCTATCTGGGATGTGGCGGGTGGGTTAGCTATTGTACAAGCTGCCGGCGGGCATATTTTCATCGAGCCTTCCGATAAAAAAAATCGACTGACTGTCCGTGCTGCTGCCGATCGCAGGCTATTTTTAGACGATGACGCTTGATTTCCGATACCGAGGACAGCTTGCTCCAAAGTATAAGTCGAGGTACGATCGGGTGGTCCACAGGATTTCGCAACCTTTTACCTGTGTTATCGATGCTATATCCAAACGCCAGTACGGAAACATGTCCTGGTGGGTGTCCTCACCAGCCAGCCGAAATATTTTATTAAGTCCGCTTTTTACATATTGCAGCTTTTTATCCCTTTTGCACGAGTTAGTCGAAGATCGAATTGAAATTACAAAAATTCTAACCGATTCGCGCGCCCTGGGTAAAATCCTCTCGGCCTATTTAGAAGCCAACAACCTGTGCGTCGAAATTTGTCTTTACCCGCGCCCCAAAAAACGCATCCGAAAACGATTGTGCAATGTCGTTCGAACCCCCTTCCATCATTTATGCCTCCATATCTGGATACGATGGATCCGCCGTTTTCGCGGCGGAAGACCTAAGCCTGGGGCAACACTCATCGACGTTTTTGTGGTGCCGAATCATGTGGAAGATGATCGATATTACTCCGGACTGATGGAGGAATTAACTGATGCAGAATGGAAAAACATCTGGTTTGTCCCCTGCTTTTCAGGATTTTCCCGGCGACAGCTCTACAGCGCAATACCTACCCTTTACGAATCATCTCGAAACATATTGTTAAAAGAGTGCTATCTGCACATCTCCGATTATGTGTTTGCGTGGTACCAGACCTTCAGATCAAGGTGCATAAAAGTTGGGGAGGTTTCTTTTCTCGGATTCGACATTACGACACTTGTGCATGAGGAATTGGGGGATGGGCGTGGATTCCCCTCTGCCTTTACCGCTATGCTGAACTACAGGTTTCCGAAAAGACTTCGGTTGGCCGGGATTCGTCCCGAATGTGTCATCAATTGGTTCGAAAATCAATGTATCGACAAGGGGTGGAATGCCGGGTTTCGCCGTTTCTATCCCAAAATCGCAGTCAAGGGTTATCAAGGTTTTGTTATTCCCGGCAATTATATATGGCTTTCACCAAGCTGCGAAGAGACGACTGGGGGCGTAATCCCCAGACAAATAGCGGTGGTCGGAAAAGGCATGATACCGATAATCAAACGGTTTTGCTCTGAACTTAATGTTAACATAGGACCGGCTCTTCGATATCGGCAAGTATGGAAGTCAAGGGTTCAGTATCCCGGATATTTTTTTTTTACCATCGTCGTGCCTTTGCATCTGGTACTTGGTGAAATTCGGCGAATGTTAAGGATGTTGATCGGGGTGCAATCGAAATTGAACGATCCACGGATTCGGTGGTGGATCAAGCCTCATCCAGGGATGTCTGCCGAAAAGGTTCGCAGAGCTATAAAGGAACCGTGGCCAGGTAATTTTACATTTATCGATGGCGATTTCCGGCCGTGGCTTGAGCAATCCCATCTGCTGATCAGCAACACTTCCAGTACCTGTCTGGAATCACTGGCCAAAGGCGTTCCGGTGGTGATCCTCGGAAATCCGACCGGTGTTACATTCAATCCCATACCGGAAACGGTGAGTGAAGAGATTTGGCGATTGTGCCATTCGGAAAACGACCTGATGGATGCCATTAAATATTTTAGACGAAATTATAGCTCAAAAAGAAATCAATATGAAAAAATCGGACTGCAAATTCGAGCGCATTACTTTGAACCGGTAACACCTATTGCCGCACGGCGTTTGATTTCTGAATACTGACAAATATCGACCTGCATTGGAAGAGAATTAACAGCAGAACATACGGATCATAATATAGCTTTGAAAATTATATTGAAAGGATACCATTTATAATGCAAATCGGCAAAATGCTTGTCACCGGTGCGGCAGGAATGGTCGGCAGCTATGTGGCTGAGATATTCGGTGATTTGGATCTGACATTAACGGATGTTGTTGGAGATTTTCAGTACCTTGATGTTCGTGATCCCAAAATGGTTCTTCAAGCGGCATTAGACGAAAAACCTGATGTGATCCTTCACCTGGCGGCTGCCACGGATGTCGACCGATGTGAAAGGGAACCTGATTGGGCATATCATATGAATACCATTGGTACGCAAAATATCGCACTTGCATGTCAGGCGTGTGGATGCATTCCGATTTACATTAGCACAGCCGCGGTCTTTTGGGGTGATAAGGCAGGACCCTATACCGAGTTTGACAAAACCGAACCGATGAATACCTACGGCCGATCGAAGCTCAACGGCGAAAAAATATTAATGTCCTTATGCAATCAATATTATGTCGTCAGGGCCGGTTGGATGATCGGTGGTGGATCGAATGATAAAAAGTTTGTCGGCTTCATGACCCGCAAGATTATAGACGACGCCAAGAAACTTACCATCGTTAACGATAAATTTGGAAGTCCAACCTATGCAAAGGACCTGCTGACAAGCATCCGTTGGTTGATCCAGACAAAATATTTCGGCTTGTACCATATGGTGAATTCAGGATCGGTGTCCCGATACGAAATATGCAAAGAAATCGCCAAAATACTGAATAATATCGATATCGAGCTTGTGCCTGTATCTTCTGCCCATTTTCCGCTTTCGGCACCGCGAGGCCGTTCAGAAGCAATGAGAAATGCTAAACTCGATATGTTGGGGGCACCGCCCATGCCGACTTGGCAGGAAGCGTTAAAGGAGTATATAACCGAGGAACTTTTACCCTTGTTTCTTACGGCCGATTGAGATGCCGAAAGTAACCGTATTGATGACCGTTTTTAACGGCGTTGCTTATCTTAAAGAGGCAATTGACAGTATTTTACAACAAACATTTGAGGATTTTGAATTTCTGATCATCGACGATACAAGTACCGATGGATCCTGTGACTTGATTGAATCTTATAATGATCCACGCATCCGATTGGTAAAAAATAAAAATAATATCGGCCAAACGCGCTCTTTGAATCATGGACTTGAGCTCGGTGTTGGAAAGTATGCCGCCAGGATTGATCAAGACGACATCTCTTTGCAGGATCGACTCGCCAAACAAGTTGACTTTTTAGATAACAACCCCAAAGTGGCTCTACTGGGTACCTGGTTTGAGCTCATATCGGCCAACGGAAGCACGATCAAAACCGTCACACGGCCGACCCGGCATGAAGATATTGTCGATATGATTACGCTGAATAACCCGTTTGCCCATCCGAGTGTCATGTATCGGCGCAACGCTGCCATCAAGGTTGGGGGGTACCCTGAAAAGTTTAGCTATGCGCAAGATCGTGTGTTGTGGTTATACATTAGCCGCGGTCATCGGGTGGCAAACCTGCCTGAGGTCCTCACCCAAGTGCGTTGTCACGAGGCTCAAGCAACACAATCCCCGGAATTCAATATCATCCGAAAACGGGAGTTTGTCGAAATCATGCGGATTGCTTCTAAGAATACCGGGATTTCACCTTCAATAAGAAAGGACTGCCGAACAAAAATCGTCAAAGGTCTTATCTTTTATGCTCAGGCTTTGGAAAGTGAGGGATATCGTTGTTCGGCATGGCAACAGCGATTGGAAGGGTATCTGCTGTACCCGGATGTGTGGTTTCGTAAATTGATACGGAAAACAAAACGAAAATTTTGAACAAACCATCTTCATATGAAACCATTCGAACGCTAATAATTGGATTGGGTTCGGTGGGCCTTCGACACGCCAACAATCTGCAGCGTCTCGGGGTGAAAAAAATCGGGGTGGTCCGACAGAGAAACCGACGATTGCATAAAGCTGTCGATCTGAGCAGATTCACCGTATACAGCGACATCAAAGAGGCGATCAGATCCGGCTATGATGCGGCCGTCATCTGTAACCCCACATCTCATCATATAGACACTGCGCTAATGATCGCCGATGCGGGTATTCACATGTACATCGAAAAGCCGCTGTCCCACTCCCTGGCAGGAATCGACATTCTCTCTAAATGCATCCGATCCGAATCTTCGCCTTTGGTAGCCACTGTGGGGTGTCAGTTTCGATTCCATCCGAATCTGGAAGACATCAGAGCCTGGATGACCGACAAATCTATCGGCAGAATCATTCACATCTGTGTAGACACCGGCGAGTTTTTACCATCCTGGCATCCCTGGGAAGATTACCGGAAGAGCTATGCTTCCCGGAAGGATCTAGGTGGTGGTGTTGTTTTGACACTCATCCATGAAATCGACTATCTGCACTGGCTGTTCGGGCCGGTTCGCCCCATTTCAGCCGTCGGCGGAACCTCCGGCAAACTCGAACTTGACGTTGAAGATCACGCCACCACATTTATGACAACATCGGGAGGCACCCCCGTGGTGATGCACCTTGACTATCTGCAGCAGCCCCCTTGCCGGAAAATGAAAATTGTTGGTACCAAAGGTACAATTGCCTGGGACTACCACAAAAACAGGGCCTGTGAATATGTCGACGGTGACCTGAAGCGAAACTCCCTACTTCCCCCGGAATGGGAACGCAACGACATGTTCATGGCATCCATGCAGGATTTTTTGGAGTGCGTCATCACTGGGAAAACACCGAAAATCTCTATCGAAGATGGAATTGAGACGCTGCGAATTGCCCTATCCATTAGAGAATGGATAAACGGGCACTCTGCATGTGCGACGGATATCGTTGATGGATGATGCCCACTCAATGCCTACTCTCGCGGATGCGGATGTGGATCAGCTTGTTTCTGTGGTGATGCCGGCATTCAATGCGGCCCCGTGGATAGCGGATGCGGTTACTAGCATATTGAAGCAGAGCTATCAACACCTCGAACTGCTGATCGTAGACGACGGTTCGACAGATGACACGGTAAAAATTGTCTCAAACATAGACGACCCACGAATACAGTTATTTAGACCCGGGCGTCTGGGGTTTGTCAATGCCTTGGCATTCGGCATCCGCCGGGCGCGGGGAAAATGGGTAGCCCGAATGGACGCCGATGACATCTCCCATCCCTATCGGCTGGATTTTCAAATAGAAGCGTTGAATGAACAAAAAGATAGCGTGATGTGCGGTACCGGCTTCGGTTATATCACACCGGGGGGGTATATCGTACAACGACATTCACTTGGAAAAAACCGCAATCTTACCGCCGAACTTATTACCCTGCGGGAAAAACGTTTTGCTGATGCGACCCTGGTTTTTCACCGCCAAACGGCCCTTGATGTGGGACTTTATGATGCGGACATCGAGCACAACGAACTGTCCCTCTGGTATAAGCTTTTGGCGAAAGGTAGAGGGGTCGAACTGGGCAGATGTACATATTTCCAACGTATCCATCACGGAGGTATGAACATTGGGCAGGATCGTGCAAGCAGGGATTCGGTCACGGCTAGAAATCGTTATGATTCCTGCCATGGTGAACAGATCCTTAAAATCACGTCTAAAAAAGAAATCTATCGCAGGCAACTAAAAGGAATTCGTCGAAAAATCTACATATGCCGTGCGGCCGGCGATTATTTCGGTTTGGGAAAACTGCTGTTCCATATCGTTCTGAAAAGCCCCTTGTCATTGGTGTTACGGGCTGTGCTGTATGCATGCACGGGACGGGAGTCGATCCGCCTTAGAATCACATCAGCAAAACGAGAAAAGACGGAATGCAGGCGTTTCGAACCGGAAAACGAGCAAGTGCTCGACTTCCTGCATTCTTACGGATTAAAGATTGCATAATTTGACTGAAACCACGCGCCGTGAAGGTTATCCATCCCTGGATATCGTCATCCCGGTATACAACGAAGAAACCGTCTTGCCCCTTCTTTTTGAGAGACTGGAATCTGTGTTTTCCCCCCAAGCCCTGAATCGACATCATATCAGTCGGGTGCGCTATGTCTTTGTTGACGACGGAAGCCGCGACCGTACCGCAGACATCATTCACCACTACATCCGACAGGGGGCGCCGGCGTCCCTGTACAGACTTTCTCGAAATTTCGGGCATCAGAACGCCCTGTGTGCGGGCATTCATCACGCCGATGCGGATATCGTCAGTATTCTGGATGCCGATCTTCAAGATCCTCCCGAAGTCATTTTTGAAATGATCGAAAAATGGCGTTGCGGTTATGACGTCGTGTTCGGGCAACGGAGAAAACGGAAGGAACATTTTTTAAAGGTCGCAGCGTACTGGACGTTTTATCGGATACTGTCCTTTTTGTCGGAAATCGATCTTCCTTTGGACAGCGGTGATTTCTGCCTGATGGATCGGAGAGTTGTCGATTCCTTGAAAAAGCTTCCCGAAAAGCTTTGGTATACCCGTGTGCTGCGCGCCTGGGTGGGGTTTTCACAAATCGGTGTCGAATACGAAAGATCCGCCCGGCAGGCGGGAAAGACGAAATATCCGTTTGCAAAACTTTACAAACTGGCAACAGACGGCGTGGCTTCGGCAAGCATCCGCCCCCTCCGTATATCTCAGGTCTTCAGCGTATTTTATCTTTTTCTGGCCAGTATTCTGTCGATCATATGTATCTTTAAATACTGGTCCTACCGGGGTGGCAGTAATGAATGGGCCATGTGGTTTCTGTTCTGCTACATCCTAATCTCCGTGGGAGGGTTTGTGCAGGCTTTCTGCATTTATATTTTGAGTTCTTATCTCGGCCGGACCTATCTGGAAGTAAAAAACCGGCCGACCTATGTCATCATAGAGCGCATCCATGGCACCTCGACTCCCGGCGAAGTCCGGCAGCGTGGTTGCAAACCGTAATGCTTACAAACAACTATGATGTCATTTCCGCCCCCTCTGCGATGGGTGTTTCCATGTCTGACGACTGGTACGCGCATGTGGACGATACCCATTTTTGGATGAGGTGGCGATTCCGGGCCTGCATGTCCCTTTTACGGGAGTTGAAAATTCCCATCCATAAACCGCTCACAGTACTCGATGTGGGCTGCGGGGACCGAACATTCAGTAATCAGCTGGAAAAAAAGACCCGATGGGTTGTAGACGGAACGGATCTTAATATTAATGCGTTGGAAAAAGCCAAATGGGGTAAAGGAAAGACCTACTGTTACGATATCGTAGAGGAAAACAAACGATTCATCGAACGTTACAGTCTGCTATTTCTTTTTGATGTCTTGGAGCACATCGAGAATCCACGGCCGTTCCTCCAATCCGCAATCCGGCACTTGAAACCGGGTGGGTACGTCTTTGTCAACGTACCGGCATATCCGAGGTTTTTTTCACGCTATGATGCCGCCGCAGGGCATCATCGGCGGTACGGAAAATCGACGCTTGCCGGAGAATTCTCCGGTACCGGAGTCCATGTGTCTTGTATGAGATATTGGGGATTTTCCCTGATGCCGGCTCTCATCGGGCGTTATCTTTTATTTTCTGTGGGAAGCCCCAGCCGGTGGCCCGATTCTAAAATCATCGCTCGCGGTTTTCAACCTCCGTCAGCTTTGATGAATATGCTATTTGTTGCATTGATGGAGATAGAAACAAGGTTACTTAAAAAACCGGCGGCAGGCACATCCATTCTGCTGTCGGGGAAAAAACAAAACTGAATTTAGAGGTTAAATGTTACAACCGAATCCTTTCAATAATTTCTACCATCGCCGTTGGCTTCGCCGATTGCTTGATTTCGATTTAGCCTTTCTTAACGGAAAGTATCCCCGGGTATCCCGGCACTATGCGGTAAAGATCGCCCGAAAATCTGTGGCCCCCCTCAGAAGTTTGATCTTCCGTCGACTGATCCATATAGATCGAACACGTGCAGCGCGGCGCATCCTTTCCATCCCCGATCTCAACAAAATTTACCAACATTACCGGAAAATATCGGACTCAGGGGGGGTGGAGCCCAATGACTATATCCGTATATACGAATCTGTTCGCCGACTTAAGCCGGAATTCGTACTTGAATGCGGAACTGGTTTGACGACCACTGCAATCGGCACCGCATTGCTACACAACGCATTGGATTATAACATTCAAGGACATCTTATATCCATGGAAGAGAACCGGAAATGGTATGATCATGCAGTGGCCTTGCTGCCAAATATTCTTTCAAAAACCGTCAGCATCTTCCACTCCCCGAAAGTCGTTCGAGAAGTTTCCGGATACAAGGGCGTTTGTTATGATGAAATCCCAAAACATCCTTACAACTTTGTCTTTATTGATGGACCCACGGAATCATCTCCCCTGACAGGGGAGGTGCTTTTTGACATGGATTTTATGTTTGTCGCAAGGACCAACCCTTTGGCCATCGGCATGATCGATCACCGTTTAAACTCGATCCAGTATCTAAAACCTGCCCTAAAAGCCAGTCATAAGGTTTACTATCATCCCATTTCGAAACTGGGATATATTCTCCCGAAACGGCAACACCCCTTGAATCTTTCTTGACCTGGGATTAGAAGATAGTCTGCATGAACTTTCAAAAGACCATATTCATTTCTGCCTATCGGGACTTTGCGATCCGATACCTCCTTTATTCAGATGTATTTCATAATCTGCGGTCGCAACCGTACCGGATCATTATTTTTCTTAAAGACAACGACATTAAATTTTATCGGGACCGGTTCGATTACCCCAATGTGGTTCTGGAACCGGTGTTTTATCATAAGGCACTGGGGCAATTGCGCCGCAGCCGGCTCAGCAGCTTTTTCGTGCTCGTGCGCAAATGCATGTCCGGGACCGCTCCAGGCTATCGCAACACGACCGATGATGTGCGTCGGTATCAATATTCACAAGAAATGTCCGGGCGAATTTCCCGAAAGGTTCGTTTTCAACTGGCCCGGCTGCTGTCCCGGATAGGTAGCCGGGTTCGGGTCATACGGGAACTCATCGTCAAATTGGAATCTTGGAATTTTCCCGGTCGGATGTACGATCAATATTTTGAAAAATATCATCCGGACATGCTAATTGTCACTTCACTAGGGCATATGATAGATCCGTTATTCATGAGAGCTGCTTCCCGGCATGGGGCCAGCGTCGTTGCGATTATGCGCAATTTCGATGCACCTACGACAAAGGACTATCGCGGTGCACATATCGACCATGTCGTCGCCTGGAATCCGATCATGGAAAAAGAGGTTCGGATTTTTCATGATCTGCCCCGGGAAAGGATCCATGTCGGCGGCATCGCACATTGGGATTTCTATTTTAACGGCCAATACAAGGTTCGGGAAAAACCATTCTTTTTAAAAGAAAACCGTCTCTCAAAAGACCGGAAAATCATTTTTTACGCCACATCTGGATTCAAGCTTTTTTCCCGTTCCTTCGATGTAATCATACAGCTTTTGTCTGCGGCTGAAAACAATCGCTTCCGCGATCCGGTTCAATTTCTGGTTCGTCTTCACCCAGCCTATCTGTCTAAAAACAATACGGGAGAGGGGCAGGTCATCGACCGGTACCGCAAACAGATGGCCGACATCGAAAGAAGATATCCGAATCTCGTGTCGTTTGTTCCCCCAGACATGCGGTTTTTAACAGACGGTATCGATACGCCGGTTGAAGACATGTATAAACTTGCAGATACCTTCACCCATGCCGATATTCTTTTAAACGAATACTCCACGGTAATGATCGAGTCCACCATCTTCGACCTTCCGATCATCAATGTGGGCCTCTACAATTATCGGGATACTGAGAAGCCCATCTCGTATCTTGAAAATTTTACGCACATCAAACGGCTGCTGAAATCGGGGGCTTCCAAAAACGCCTATACATTTGATCAGCTTGTCACCTATATCAACGATTATCTTGAAGACCCGGCCAAGGACCGCCAGGCGAGAAAATGCCTGTTTGCGCAGGAAATCAATACGCATATCGGGGAGGCTGGGTCAGCCACCGCAGCGATTCTTAGAAAACTAATTAACGAATAAATTATAAAGGCGTTTGTCCGTGGGAAAAACTGATATCCATCGAAAACTTCGTGCGCTGTATCGAAATATCCTGGTGTATGGTTATTACTCCGATCGGAAAAAACGCATCAATGTCATCAACCCGATATATCATCGCAGGCGGCAATACGAGCGGGAGTGCAGGCGGCGGATCGCGAAGAATGTACTTTTAAAGGGATATATTGACCAGATGATATCTCGGAGTGATTCCACCGGGTGTGAATATTCGGATTACTTTGAGTTGTATCATTCCATTATGGAACAAAGCCCCCGGTATATCCTCGAATGCGGTTCCGGCATCAGCTCCTGCGTGATTGCATGCGCCATCGAAAAGCTGAAGAAACATCATAGGGAACCCGTGGTATTTGTGTCCATGGAAGAGAATGCCTATTATCATGAACAGGTAAAACGTATCTTTCCCGGGGCGTTGCAGCATCGGGTGAATTTTGTTCTTTCGGATCGCAAAGAATCGCAATTCGGCCCCTTTCGGGGGTGTTTTTATAAGAACGTACCCGATTATCCCTATGACTTTGTTTTTATCGACGGACCCACGGAGCGGGCAGATGCCGGGGCGCAAAAATGCTTCAACGCGGACTATCTGCGCATCATTAAAAAATCGACCCATGCGGTAAACGGACTACTCGACCAGCGCATCACCACCTATTGGGCATTTAAAAAACTAATGCCTCGTGCCAGCATCCGTTATGAAGTCGTAAAAAAACTAACATCGATCAAGGCAGACAAGAAATCGCTCGATTTGTGTTAATAAGTTGGAATTCGGAATGGACGTTATGGCAATGATTCAACTATGACACGTGTTTTGGCCATTATTCCGGCCCGGGGAGGTTCGAAGCGGATTCCCGGAAAAAACCTGATACCACTTAACGGCAAACCGCTGCTGGCATATTCCATCGAGCATGCGTTGGCTGCAACCTCTGTCCAGCGGGTGGTGGTATCCACCGATGACCTGGAGATCAGCCGTGTGGCAGAGATTCACGGAGCGGAGGTTGTCCTCAGGCCGTCGGATATCAGCATCGACACCGCAACATCCGAATCGGCGCTGATCCACTGTCTTGACCATCTTTTGGAACTGGAAGAGTACGAACCCGAACTGGTAGTTTTTCTCCAGCCCACATCTCCCATCAGACAACCCGGCGATATCCAGAACGCCATTGAGCGATTGATGTCAAAAAATGCGGATTCTCTTTTTAGCGCCGTACCCGTTGAAGGATATATCTGGCGGGAAACCCCCGAATCTTTATCACCGATGAACTATGATGGAGTGTATCGTCCCCGGCGCCAGGATTTGACGGAGCAAATATGGGAAGAAAACGGTTCCATCTATATTTTCAAACCGTGGGTTCTTAGAAAATTCAACAGCCGGCTGGGAGGCAATGTGGTGATGTATCCCATGGCAAGGCTTGATTCGTATCAGGTGGATGAAAAGAAAGATGTCATGTTGATGGAAAAAATCTTGAAGTTGCAATCGGCAGATCAGCCACAAAGACACGGAGGTACCAAGAAGAGATAGATTTTAACATTGATCTTTTGTGTCTTGGTGCTTTAGTGGCAAAACAATTGTTGCCACAAAGACTCGAAAGCACAAAGAAAAGATAGAGTTCTAATCAAGAATGATAACAAAAAAATTATTTATTATCACTTTAAGCCTTGGTGCCTTAGTGGCAAAAATAATGGTGCCACTAAGACTCGAAGGCACCAATAAGAGGTAATTTTCTAGTAATAAATGATATTAAGAATTGATCCTTTGTGTCTTGGTGACTTGGTGGCAAAAATAATTGTGGCACAAAGACTCGAAAGCACAAATAAGAGGTAATTTTCTAGTAAAAAATGATATTAAGAATTGATCCTTTGTGTCTTGGTGACTTGGTGGCAAAAATAATTGTGGCACAAAGACTCGAAAGCACAAATAAGAGGTAATTTTCTAGTAAAAAATGATATTAAGAATTGATCCTTTGTGTCTTGGTGACTTGGTGGCAAAAATAATTGTGGCACAAAGACTCGAAAGCACAAAAAAAGCCTATGAAGTTTGAGCCCATATCAAAAAGAGAAGAATTTATTGCTGAAAAAATTGTAGGTGCAGCTTATAAAGTACATAAAGAATTAGGACCGGGGTTGCTTGAAAGAGTTTATGAAACCTGCTTTTGTCATGAGCTGTCCAAGAGTAAATTGAAATACCAAAGGCAGGTTGATATCCCGATTAATTATGATGGGATGATATTTGATGAGGGATTGCGTTTAGACGTTTTGGTGGAAGAGCTCATTATTTGTGAATTAAAAGCAGTTGACAAGATGAATCCTGTATGGGAGGCACAGATACTAAGTCATTTAAAACTAACCGGCAAACGTCTTGGTTTTCTTATCAATTTTAACGTGCCTCTCATTAAGAATGGCATCAAGAGGATTATTCTATGACCTTTTTGTCTTAGTGGCAAAACTAAAGGCGCCACAAAGACCCGAAGGCGCAAAGAATTAAAACCAAAAGTTGGAAAATGGCATCAACAGAATCAAATTATACCCTTTGTGTCGTGGTGCCTTAGTGGCAAAATTAAATTGCCACCAAGACACGAAGTCACAAAGAAGAGATAGCGTTATTGTTAAGAAATATTATGAAAATCATGTATTGATCCTTTGCGTCATGGTGGTTTTGTGGCGGATACCTGACTTTTCACAAAGACTTGAAGGCACAATGAATGAAAACGAAACGTAAGAAAAATGGCATCCAGAGAATCAAATTGTACCCTTTGTGTCTTAGTGCCTTTGTGGCTGAATCAATGAGAAAACCCTGGAGGATAAATGACAACTCAAGTTAAAATTGCAGATCGATGGATTGGAGATGGTAAGCCCTGTTTCGTCATTGCCGAGATCGGTATCAATCACAACGGCGACATGGATGTGTGTGAAAAATTGATCGATGCCGCTGTTTCAGCCGGGTGCGATGCGGTGAAGTTCCAGAAACGGACGATTGAGGTGGTCTATACAGCCGAGGAGTTGATGAAACCGAGAGAAAACCCATTCGGTGAAACAAACGGCGATCTGAAGCGAGGACTGGAACTGGGAGAGGATCAGTTTTCCAGGATCGCAGATAAATGCCGGTCGAAAAATATACTCTGGTTCACTTCATGCTGGGATGAAGCCTCCGTCGACTTTATGGAACCGTTCAATCCCCCCTGCTACAAGATCGCCAGTGCCAGCCTCACAGACGATGCACTGCTTCGCCACCACCGCGATTACGGACGCCCCATCATGCTGTCCACCGGTATGAGCACCATCGAGCAGGTGGATCACGCAATTGAGGTTTTGGGCACAGACAATCTTGTGCTGATGCATTGCACCAGCACATACCCATCCAAAAACGAGGAATTGAATCTTAAATTGATCCCGAAGTTAAAGGAACGTTACGGGGTGCCGGTCGGATATTCCGGACATGAGGTCGGCCTGGCCACAACAGTGGCTGCTGCCACAGTCGGGGCTTGCACGGTGGAACGGCATATTACCTTGGATAGGGCCATGTGGGGCAGCGATCAGGCGGCATCTGTGGAGCCCCACGGTATTTCCCGGATTGTCAGGGATATACGCACCATTGAGAGCGCCATGGGAGACGGCGTTAAGCAGGTTTATCCGAGCGAAATGCCGATCATCGAAAAACTTCGGCGGGTTGTCTGATGCATAAAATTCCAAATCCGGTCGTTTACGGCAGGACCATTCTGCTGGTGGTTCAGTCCGGTTTTGGTGCACGATATCTTTTGAGAACCGACATCCTGTCTGCGTTGAGAAGGGCCGGAGTCCGTCCGGTCATACTCACTCCCAACGCTTCGGAAGAATATTTTAGAAAAGAATTTATCGATTGTGATGTGGTTGTCGAAAAGTTGCAAGCCGACGCTTGCGCCCGGTACATAAAAGGATCTCGGGTACAGAAGATTTTGCGACGGGTCAGACTGCAGTCGCAACGTCTACCCGAGGCAAATGTCACCATCGGGATGGCTCGAAAACTGCTCAGGGATACCGGCGGCGCCGTGGGGCTGGCTACCCGCATGTATCTAAAAATCGAGGACGCAATGGTCTGGCTGGTATCGAGATTCAAGATACTCCGACGGTTGATGACCTGGACTGAACAGCATCTGTTTGTGGGGCACTTTCACCGGGATATTTTCGAAAAATACCGGCCTGCGGTGGTGGTTACCACAAGCCTGGGTTACTGGCACCCGGACGAGTTTGTCATGCGGGAGGCCCGGTATCATAAAGCCCGGGTGGTGCCGGTGATTCTCAGTTGGGACAACACCTCAAGTTACGGTATGGCTGCAGTTCCACCGGATTATACCATTGCCTGGACTGAAGTGATGAAACGGGAGCTGGTGGACTACCACGACATGCCCCCGGAAAGGGTATTTGTGGGAGGAGTGGCCCATTTTGATATGTACCATTACCCCAAGCAGCTGATGCCCCGTGAAACCCTTTGTCTACGATTTGGACTCGAACCGTCCCAAAAGATTCTTTTTTTCGCCACCAAATCCCCCAACTCCTATCCATGGAACAGCGATGTGGTTGAACAGCTGGCACAGGCTGTCGAAAGGAATGAATTCGATTCTCCATGTCAAATACTGGTCCGCCTGCATCCGATATACTATCGGTACCGCAACGGTGATCTGGTTTATCAAGCCGAACACGACAAGTTGGAAAGGCTGGCGGCCCGATACCCCTTTGTTCGGATAAACCATCCGGAAATAATCTCACAGACATTGTCCATGGACAGCTCCCGCGATGAAATGATACTTTTGGGATCCATTCTGAAAAACGCCCACGTATTGATCAACCTGTTTTCAACGGTTTCCATAGAGGCCAGCATCTTTGATCTGCCCGTGGTCAACGTTGCATACGAAGGGGATCCTCGGTTGAAACGTAAACCCAGGGATTCCATCGACTTTGACGAAGCCCAGACTCACAACCAGAGGGTCATCCGGACCGGCGGCGTTTCCATGGCCAGGAATCCGTCGGAACTGATAAAATACATAAATGCCTATCTTAAGAATCCTCGGCAGGATCAACAGGGGCGTATGTCAATTCGGAATCAGGAATGCGGACCATTCCCCGGGAGAGCCGGAGAAACCATCGGCGGATTTCTGGCTGATCTGGCGCATCAAAATTCATCAACTCAAACCGGTGGAGCGGTATCATGAATGAATCGGTGAACATCATTGCGGAAATCGGGCAAGCCCATGAGGGAAGCCTGGGCATGCTCCATTCCTATATCGATGCGGTGGCTGCAACCGGAGTGGATGCCATAAAATTCCAGACCCACATCGCAGCGGCGGAGAGCAGCTCCTTCGAACCGTTTCGGGTTCGATTCTCCTATGAAGATGCCACACGCCTCGATTACTGGCGAAGAATGGAGTTTTCCGAGGAACAGTGGGAGGGGATCAAAACCCATTGCGAAGAAAAAGAACTTGAATTTTTGAGTTCACCCTTTTCCTGTGCAGCGGTGGATCTTCTCGAAAGACTATCCGTGAAACGATACAAGATCGGATCTGGAGAAATCACAAACCTTCTGATGCTAGAAAAAATCGGAAAGACACAAAAACCGGTGATCCTTTCAAGCGGTATGAGCCCTTATGACGAACTCGACGCTGCCGTTCAGACCGTGTCCAGCTCCGGATCGGATCTATCCATTTTGCAATGCACTTCCAAATACCCCTCATCAGCCCAAGACACCGGTCTGAATGTGCTCTCGGAACTGCGGAACCGTTACAACCTGCCGGTGGGTATCTCGGACCACTCCGGCACCCCGTTTCCATCGCTGGCAGCAGTTGCCCAGGGGGCGGACATCGTAGAGATTCATGTGGTATTTGACAAGCGGATGTTCGGGCCGGATGCTATCGCCTCATTGACAATCGACGAGCTCAGTCAATTGGTTGACGGGATACGATTCATCAAGACTGCCATGGATTCACCCATTGACAAAAACGATATCCGTCAATTCTCGGAGATGAAACGGATTTTCGAAAAAGCCCTGGCCATTAACAAAGATCTGCCGTCCGGGCATGTGCTGAGAATCGACGACCTGGAGGCTAAAAAACCCGCCGATCGCGGGATTCCGGCCAGATCCTATCGGGAGATTATCGGCAAGACCTTGCGGGTCGACAAGAGAGAAAATGATTTTTTATTGTTTGAGGATATCCAATGAAACAGCGAAAAGTCTGTATCGTCGTTGCCAGCCGTGCCAATTACGGGCGGATTAAAACTGTGATGCAGGCGGTTAAAGATCACCCCGGACTCGAACTCCAGTTGATTGTTGGTGCCAGTGCTCTGCTGTATCGATACGGCAAGGTGATCGATATCATTGAACGGGACGGGTTTACACCTGATGCACAGGTCTATTTTGTACTTGAAGGGGAGAATCCCACAACCATGGCCAAATCGACGGGCCTGGCCATCATTGAACTGGCCACGATATTCGAGCGGCTGGAACCCGATATCGTGCTGACGGTTGCCGATCGGTTTGAAACCATCGCAACGGCCATTGCCGGAAGCTATATGAACATTCCGGTGGCACACACCCAGGGGGGAGAGATTACCGGCTCCATCGATGAAAGTGTCCGCCATGCAATTACCAAGCTTGCGCACCTGCATTTTCCGGCAACCCGGAAAGCAGGGGAACGACTGATCCGAATGGGAGAAAACCCGGATACGGTACATGTTACGGGGTGTCCCGCCTTGGATCTCATCAATGGGGCTGATCTCTCCTTGACCGGAATTGATGAACGTTACGGCGGTGTCGGCGCCCCTGTTGACTGGGAAAAACCGTACCTTTTGGTGATGCAGCACCCGGTGACCACGGAATACCGGGAGAGCCTGCGGCAGATCAACCAAACCATCGCCGCTGTCCACAAGACACAACTTCAGGCGGTGTGGCTCTGGCCCAATGTCGATGCCGGATCGGACGCTATTTCCAAAGGTTTGCGGATGTATCGGGAAGATCAGACACCGAAAAATGTTCACTTCTATCGCAATTTTGCGGTTGAAGATTTCCTCCGGATACTGGCCAACTCGGCATGTGCTGTCGGTAACAGCAGCAGTTTTATCCGGGAAGGATCATTGTTGGGGGTCCCGTCCGTTAACATCGGCACCCGGCAGGAGGGGCGGGAGCGTGGAAAAAACGTGATCGATGTCGATTATGATCGAGACGACATCTACGCGGCGATAATGCTCCAACTCTTAAACGGTGAATACCCGAAAAATCCCCTTTATGGTGATGGAAATGCCGGCGAGAAAATTGCCGGCATTCTGGTAACTGCCGATTTCAAGCTTCAGAAAAAACTGTTCTATTGATACCGGAAAGACAAAATATACTCGGTATCATTCCTGCCAGAGGGGGATCCAAAGGGATACCCCGCAAGAACATCCGCCCCCTAAACAGCCGGCCGCTCATTTACTACAGCATTCAGGCGGCACAGGAGAGTAAACTCCTGACCCACTGGATCGTTTCAACCGAAGACACAGAGATCAATCGAATCGCCGAAACACTGGGTGCAAAGGTCGTACCGCGTCCTGGATTCCTGGCCATGGACGAGACACCGATGCTGCCAGTAATCCAGCATACGATATCGTCGCTTCCGCATAATTTTGATACTGTTTTCATCCTTCAGCCGACATGCCCGCTGCGGACAGGCAACGATATCGACGGGGCGATTCGAACGCATATCCAATGCGCTTCGGATTCGGTGGTCAGCGTCTACCGGGTTGAAGATACGCATCCGGGCCGCATGTACCGGATAGAAAAAGGAAATTTGAAACCGTATGCTTCGGAGCTGATTTCGCTGAATCGCCAGGATCTACCCCACGTCTATCATCGAAACGGTGCTCTATACGGCACCCGGACCGATATTGTCATGGACGGAAGCCTTTACGGAAATACCATCGTACCCTACATCATGCCAAGAGAGCGTTCCCTCAACATCGATGATCCCTTCGACTGGCAAATGGCGGAATGTATTTTGAAACAGGAGAGCAGAGATGCTTCGCATTCTAAACGTTGAACCCGATCGGTTCTCTGAAAAGGCTCGAAAAATATATCAGCGGCTTGGAATGTATGAAGAGAAGACCCTTGATCGGGAACAACTGATTAGGGTCATCCACAACTATGATGTTTTAGTGATGCGGTTTGCGCATCGAGTGGATGAACCGCTGCTTCGGAAATCTTTAAAATTGAAAATTGTTGCCACCAATGTCACCGGCCCCGACCATGTCGATAACGATGCGTTATCTGCCCGGGGAATTCGACTCATCTGTCTGAAGGATCAACCGGCGCTCATGGACGGGATCCATGCATCGGCCGAACATACCTGGGCTCTCTTGATGGCGCTTGTCCGCAAAATACCCTCTGCAACGGCTTCCGTGCAGAAAGCCCAATGGGACCGCAACCTGTTTATGGGACATGAATTAAACGGAAAAACCATCGGTATCTTAGGGTTGGGGCGAAATGGGATGAAGGTGGCATCTTATGCAAGGGCCTTTGGTATGACAATTTTCGGTTATGACGCCTATATTGCTATAAACGACACAACAATTCATCTCGTGGATTCTTTAAACAACCTGTTGAAACAGTCCGACATTCTGAGCATTCATATTCCCCTTTCAAACGATACGTATGGCCTTATCAATGCAGAAAGGTTTGCCGAAATGCCGTGGGGCGGTTTTTTAATCAATACATCCCGAGGGGGTATTGTCGATGAACAGGCCCTGTTGGCGTCGCTTAAATCCGGCCATACTGCCGGGGCTGCGCTGGACGTTATCAAAGGAGAATGGAATAAACAATCACGGAAGCAAAACCCTTTGATCCAGTATGCGAAAGAAAATGACAACCTGATCATCACACCGCATATCGGCGGCGCTACCCGGGAATCATGGGAAAAGACAGAGATTTTTGTGGCAGAAGAGGTTCGAAATTACATTGGAAAAAGAAAAATGACAAAAAATCTTTCCCCAAATACAGTTGCATTGATGTCTGGTCTTGATTCGTAAAAAAATTAAAAAATCTCTCCGAAAAAAACTTGGGCATCAGCGAAGCAGAGAATGGGCCGATGCGCTTTATGGCATCAGGACCCGGATGTTGAGGTCCTCACGGAGGCTGCGAAATGGCTTATTCCAAGAATCCAATACACTGCAGTCCCTCGAAGCGTTCCACACTCCCGGTTACCACTGTTTTTTCGGCTACTATGATATAGGTCCTCTGGACCATAACGATACCCTGCTTCTGGCCTGTCGATGTCCGATCACCGGAAAAAATGACGAACTGGAAATCGGTTACTTCGAAACCCAAAACCCATCAAAAGGTTTTACTACCATAGATAAGACGCTTGCGTGGTCCTGGCAGTTGGGGTGCCGTCTTCAGTGGTATCCTTTGTTAAATACCGGAAAGGACCGTAGAGTCATCTACAACACCTATCAGAACGGTTCGGCCGGCTGCTGTGTTCGAAATTTACGAAACGGCTCTCTGGAAAAGAAGTATCAACGTTCTTTATTTTCCATCTCACTGGACGGAAAGATCGGGCTCTCGCTTAACTTTTCACGACTCGGGCGTCTCCGTCCAGGATATGGTTACCCTGTTACCCCGGATGACACTGCCGGAAACCCGGCTCCGGATCATGATGGAATCTGGCGGGTCGACATGACCTCCGGCAAAAGTGAAATGATTGTATCTATAGACGAAGCCAGACAAATGGATCCATTGTCCTCCATGGAAGGCGCCGAGCATTATTTTAATCATATCGCCATCAACCCGGATGGGAACCGGTTTCTGTTTTTTCATGTTTGGCTAAAAGATGAGATTCGGTACACGCGTCTGATTACCAGTGATATGGAAGGGCAAAACCGGTTCTCTCTGATCAATGAAGGGTTTGTATCACACTATACATGGCGAAATTCGAACCAAATACTTTGTTATTCGGCGCATTCTGACACCGGCAGAAAATACCACCTTTACGATGACAATAGCTGTGAAAGGCGGATCGTGGGGAAGGGGGTTCTATATACCGACGGACACCCTTCTTTTTCACCGGACCTGCGGTTTTTGCTGACAGACACCTATCCGGACCGGTATGGCGAAAGGCATCTTCTGGTTTATGATTTAGACACACACAGGCTTCTTCCTTTTGGTTCATTCTTCAGCCCGTATCATCTGTCCGGGCATCGCCGTTGCGATCTTCATCCGCGGTGGAGTCCTTCCGGAAAATTTATCGTATTCGATTCGGCCCATCGGGGACATCGCGCGATATATCGCATACCGTTTGATTTTGCTGAAACTTCGTGAAAATTCTCTACCTTCATCAAGTGCCTTTCAATAACCGTCGGGCAAACGTTATTCAGGTGCTCCAAATGTGCCAGGGATTCGCCGGATCCGATGTGGATGTGACCCTGGCACTTCCCGCCCATGCCGGATCAAACGGAAGGGACACTCTTTTAAAGGAGATCGAATCAGAACTGGGACGCACCCCTCAGTTTGATATCCGATGCTTCCCCAAACGATTTTTCGGAGACGCTTTCAAAGGGCTGGGAGCCTATTTGGGCGCACGACGTCTCATACACCATTTTAGGGGGGAGGTGGACTTCTGCTTTGTTCGGTCCATTTTTCTAGCAAGGCTGGCACTTCGGCACGGGATGAAGGTCATTTATGAATCTCACGGGTCAACGCTGCACCACCGGCTCAAACTCCTGGATAGAATTTACCGGAAGAGGCTCATTGCACTGTCAAAGGATAGGAATCTGATTCTATTCGTTGCCATTAGCCATGCCTTGGCAAATATCTGGAAAATGCGGGGAATACCCGGAGATAAAATCATGGCGCTCCATGATGGTGTATCTTCCGAAGCGTTTCAGAAAACCATTGAACGTCAAGAGGCCCGAAAACGACTTCGAATGGATCCGGATGGAAAGATTGTTGTTTATGCGGGGAGTCTATATCAAGACAGGAGTATCGATACGATTCTACGTTTGGCCCGAATTCATGAAACCGTTCGGTTTTATGTTGTGGGTGGGCCGGAAAGCGGAAAAGTACGTTACCTCCGTGAGACAAAAGAAATGGGATTGGGCAACGTCGTGTTCACCGGTCGTATACCCCACAGTCTCGTAAAGTGGTATCTTTTTGCGGCAGACGTATTGTTGATGCTCTGGAGTCGCCAGGTACCCACCATCCATATCTGTTCACCACTCAAAGTCTTTGAATATATGGCCGCAGAAAGGATCATCGTAGGGCACGGTTTTCCGACGATTCGAGAGGTTTTAAATGACGGGGAAACGGCATTTCTGTCGGACCCGGATTCTTTTGAAGATCTTAAGGATAAACTGGAACGTGCTCTTCAGATAACACTTCCTCACCCCATGGCTATACGTGCCAGGAAAAAAGCACTGCAATCCTACACATGGGAAAGTCGCGCATATCAAATCATTGGAGCAGCAAAGTGTCGGATAAGCGATATATCAGCATGACATTGAAAAACAGATCCATTACAGAAACGCAAAAGCAGCAAGCGGAATACTATGATAACGCATACACCATAGGTCGCAAATCAGTCGATAATACCCCCATGGTCATATGGTTTTCAGTTAAAGAATCTCTAAAGACTTTTATGAAAGCAGGTGATTTTTCCATCAGTAAATGCATCAAGGATATCCACAGCCGCTGGATTCATTCATGCACAAGAGGGCGCGTTCTCGATTTGGGATGCGGGCACGGGTCTTCCTTTTCCCATCAACTTGCCAAAAACAATGAAGCCTACATCGGTATCGACCTTTCGGAAATGGCAGTCATTAAATATAAAAATGAATTGGATCGCAAAGGGATCAAGAATCCGGACGTCCGGGTGATGGACTTTTTTGATAACGACTTTTCTGATGATTATTTTGACATTATTTATGCATCTGCCGTCCTTCATCACTTTCGCGATACAGACCGTCTGTATCGTGAATTATACCGTGTTGTTAAACCAACCGGTACCATCATATCCTCCGACCCACTCAGTACCTATCCGATCAGTGTGGCTGTTCGGAAAGTATACCGCCTCTTTCAAACAAACCAGGCTTGGGAGTGGCCCTTTGGAAAGCACACTTTTATCCTTCTTGAACGATATTTTATTGTCGAGGCGGTTCAGGGATTTATAGGACCGGTATGCCTGTTGGGATTTCTCCTGTCGTTAATACCCGGATATAAGGGTAATGGTGAAATTGTTTACCGGAAAGGAATACGATTGGATCTTGAATACGCCAGTCGGATCGGTCCCGCACTTTGGCGCCGTAATATCATCGCCATGAAGATGCGGAAAAGACGACATCCAATTAACTTAGGGTGTAAAGAGCCGGATTATTGATAAAAACTCTAAATAAAAACATTCGCCCCGTTATGGGCGCACTTGACTCCTCAGGGATGCTCTTGGGTCTTTTTTTGTTTTTTTTGCTGAGTGGCACATTGTTATTCAAGACAACAGGCATGCAGAAAATTCCGGCCGGAATAGGCCTTATCAGCCTGATCCCGCTTATTCGGCTCATATTCAACTCCAATCTATGGGCTTTGGTCGTTCTGTTTTCCGCTGCCTCCACCCAGGCGGTTTTTTTTGGATTGGGATTTCCCAGGGCAGTCCCGACTTTCCTGACAGAATTTTGCGCGGTGGCCCTCTTTATTAAAACGTTTCGATACGGATGCCATGCATCCATGCCCCTCACCCGGATGTCCGGTTTCTGGCCTGTCTTGGGGGTGGCTGGCTGTGTGATCATCTCCTATATAGTGAACCGTCCCGATCCCACGGCAGCCGTTCTTTGCATCAGACAGACCTTTGTGTTTTTTTTCCTCTTTTTTGCCCTGCAACGTTTGGATCTTAAAGCTGATACTATTATTGCCGTGAATCGTTTTATTGTTTTCTTGGTGCTTCTTCAGTTGCCGGTCGGACTACTCAAATGGGTTCTGGAGGGTCAAAATGAATTTTGGATCGGCACGATTTCCAGCCACGCCGGGTCCTTGAGTGTTACATTTCCGTTATTTGTGATCTGTTTTCTCGGGGCCTATTATTTTTGTACCGGGAAAATAGGGTATGCCGTTTTGGGCTTGTGCTATTTCCTCTTCGGTATTGTGGGTGAAAAACGCGCCATCGCATTTTACCTGCCGATTGTCCTGACAGGGATATTTATCTTTTATGTGGCTCAAGAAAAAGTATTGACCCTTCAATCGGTGCTAAAATCGTCTCTGGCGATTACCCTGATCCTTGTTGTCTCTTTCATGGCGCTCTTTGTTTCGGTGAAAGCGATCCGGACAATGAATCCGGATTTAAAACACGGGGGCGCTTTCAGTCTGCGTTACCTTATCCTTGACCGGCTCATCGGGTACAATTTTCGAGATCTTGAACCCGAAACAGACCCGAAAGAAAAGAATGCGACCATACTGACCGATGCTTCCGGCAAGAAACATTTTTTTATACCCGGAAGCGCTATGGGCCGTTTCAAGGTCATTGATGTGGCCGTTAAAAAGATGTGGAGAGATGGATTTGTCAACCTATTATTCGGGTACGGACCGGGAACAATGATCCGATCCCCGCACCTTGGCCGGTCAAAAGAGACTCCCTATGAAAAATTCGGTATCTACGGGACTTATACCGGATTTGTGGTATATGTACTCCAGATCGGCTTTTTAGGAGTCGCATGCTTGTCCGCGTTCATGATTCAGATCGTTAGAACCGTCTGCGGACAAATTAATTCCCACTCGACTCCTGCCACGCGTATGATGACAACCGGTTTCTTAGGGGCGGTCCTGTTATTTTTTATCGATTTTTTTACCTATTCCCAAACCATGTACTACCAGCATGCCATATTTCCTCTTTTTTTGTATTTGGCAACTCTGCTTATTCGTGGTTTTTCCGTACGAAGCCTAATGGAGATGCCGTGGTCCAAACGTATCGTTTAGGTGTTTCGATGAATAAACCTAAAATTCTGATTTTACTTACCTCCCTGAGGCGATGCGGACCCGTTTTAGGCGGTGTAGCACTCGCAAAACACCTGGACAGCTCACAGTGGGAGGTTACAGTAGGCAGCCTTGCTGACCGGGGTCCCGATACCGAAACCGTGATAGACGATCTGAACCGTTGCGGGATCCGGTTTGAAATTTTTGATCTTCCGGGATGGATCGATCTCATTCGCATGGGAAAAATTAAACTTTATCTTCAGCGGGAAAGAATTGAACTTGTTATCAGCTATGGGCTTCGGCCGGATATTATCAATGCGCTTATGACAGGCGAATCGATCCGGGTGGCGTCTATTCGAGGAATGCTCAGGCAGGAATATCGGCATAAGTACGGCGTCGTCGTATCGAAGCTGTTCAGTGCCCTTCATCGCCGAATGCTCTTAAGGATGCATCGGGTGGTTGCCATATCCAAGGCCATGCGAAACTATCTGGCCGAAGAAGGGATCGTATCTGAAAAAATCGAGTACATTCCCAATTTTGTCGACCTCTCCGGCATAAAACAATCCCATGGATCCATATCAAAATCCGATCAAGACATTACCATAGGTTTTGTCGGCAACTTTGTTCGGAGCAAAAGAGTCGACTGGATCATCCGTGCGTTTGATGCACTCCGGCAAAGACATCCGGACCTTCCTCTCAAGCTTGAACTTGTCGGGAAAGGACCCTTTTTTCATAAAATGAAAGAGTTGACTCGTAAATTGAATTTGGAAAACCACGTCAGCTTTCACGGCTATGTGATCGATGTTTTCCAGTATATGGAGAATATGGATCTGATGGTTATGGCCTCGAAAACCGAAGGGATTCCAAGAACACTCATGGAAGCAATGGCCCTGGGCAAAACATGTATCGGTTCATCTGTGGATGGGATTACCGAACTTATCATAGACGGAAAAACAGGATATTTATTTGATGCCTCCGATTTCAACGCCCTTGTGGACTTACTCGATTTTGTTGTTGGCGAAAAAAAATATTTAAACCCGATTACAGTTCGGAAGCATATCGAAAATAACTTTAGCGCCGAATTCGGTGCCGAAGCGACAGCTGATCTCTTTAGAAGGCTCTTAGATTAACAGGTCAACCGAATTCCTGATCGCGCTTATTGGTATTATTCTTTTGAAATAAACCGCCCCGGCGTCGCCTAAAGACTTCAGGCCTCGCTTTCAGCTGCGACCCGACAGGAAGCCGAGGCACGCAAGACGCTAGGTACGCAAAGGATTTTTTTGCGCCCTTTGCAAACTTATATGAAATACTCATATCTTGAACGCAAAATAGCCGATTCACTGGCCTATACCCCGTATTTGAAAACTATTGCCAAACGGGGATATCGGTGGATAAATTATTTTCTATTTTCGATACTTTCCGGCCGGAAGGAAACATCAACGTTTGCGGCTGGGGTCGGACCCGTTTCGGATCAAAGCTGTTTTTTCGGCTATTACGAACAATGCCAGATCAACAAAGATCGAAAGATGTTGATTTGTTCGACACCGCTGCAAAACAGAATGCCGGAGCCAAACGATATCCTGACGCTTCTGTGGGGAGATGTTTTTGACAAGGGATTTCGACCTTTTTCTTCGACCCATGCATGGAACTGGCAGCAGGGCTGCATGCTCCAGTGGTTAAAGGATGTCCACGGCAATGTGGTCGCCTACAACGATTATCAGGAGGGTCGTTTTGTCAGTGTCATCCGGAATTTAGACACCGGTTTTATGAGGCGGTATGACAGACCTATTTATACGGTTTCAACCGACGGCCGATTAGCCTTGACATTGAATTTTTCACGACTGTTCCGGTTAAACCCATCCTATGGCTATTGCAATGATGTGGTCTATACACTCAGACAAAAGGCACCGAGTGACGATGGCATATGGTATCAGGATCTGGAATCCGGAACGAGTGAATTGGTGATATCCTTACGGCGCCTTTCTCAATTTGAATCAAAACCGACTATGGAAAATGCATATCACAAAGTGAATCATCTTGCGCTTTCACCCGGTCGGAACAGATTCATGTTTATCCATCGATGGATTCGAAACGGAAAAAAACACTCTCGTTTGATAACCGCAAATACTGACGGTTCCGATTTATATGTGCTTGTCGATGACGAGATGGTCTCCCATTGCACCTGGAAAAATGATCGGCAAATTCTATCTTGGTCCCGGAAAAAGGGGATCGGTGATCGATATTTTCTATATACCGACAAAAGCAATACCTATGATATAATCGGGAAATCCGTTTTTAATGAGGACGGACATCCCTCGTTTTCTCCCTGCCGAAGATGGATGGTGACGGATACGTACCCGGATAAAGTCCAGATGAAGAGCCTTCTGTTGGGTGATTCAAAAAGCCATCAAAGAATAATATTGGGTCGTTTCTTTTCACCTCTCAAGTATTTCGGTCCGGTTCGCTGCGATTTGCATCCCCGCTGGAGTGCTGATGGAAAGTATATATCATTTGATTCCTGCCACGAAGGCATTCGAAATTCCTATTGTATTGAATTTGATCCGGAGAAATTGAGATGACTTCCGTCGATGTGATACAGGCGGTTTGCGATGCTGACACTCCCGGATACCTGGGCGAATCCATCAACAGCATCCTTGCACAAACCCGGCAGGTCCATGAGTATATTATTGTTCGGGACGGAAGCCTTAACAGGGAATTGGAAGCGATCCTCGAACAGTATCGGGATCGGATAACACTCATTGAAAACCATGGCCGGAAGGGGCTAGCCGGATGCTTAAACTGTGCTATTCGGCATTCATCCGCGCAGATACTCGTCCGGATGGATTCAGACGATATTTCCAAACCCCACCGGGTTGATATATTGGCGAGGCATTTTCAGACGGATAAAAAGCTTTTGGTGCTCGGATCCGGCGCGGAGGAGGTGGACGATAACGGGAATGTCTTCTTTGTCAAGGCAATGCCGAAAACCACCGGAAAGATCGTACAAATGGCCATGACACGCCCCCCGTTCATTCATGTTTCCGTGGCGTTCAAAAGGGAATTTTTCCAGACCGTCGGGCTCTATGACGAAACCTACCTAAAGGCCCAAGACTACGATCTGTGGGCCAGGACAATCGTCCACCATCCGGATTTGCTCGGTCGAATGAAAAATATCGACACCCCATTGATTAACGTAAGATTACCCGAGGATTTTTGGTCCAAGAGATCGTTTTCGAACATCCGGTACGGGACCCCGATTTCCTTGCGCCTGATTCGTCATTTTGGCGCATACCATCGTCTGGTTCCCCTGACCCTGAAAATTTTTATGCGACTGTCGCCGGCACCCATCAAAAGATTTTCATATAAATACCTAAGAAACTGAGATATTTCATCAAAAAAACATTATATGAAGAGACATAATGAAAACTGAAGAATATACACAGATGTACCGCCTGGAATTTAATCACTGGTGGTACACCGGTTTGGACCATCTCATTTTTCAAACCATCCGGCGGCTCGGTTTGCCTGCCGGTTCTAAAATACTCGATGCAGGGTGCGGCACCGGCAGGATCATGAAACGACTATCGAGCCTATATTCCGTCTATGGATTTGATTTTTCCGAAGCGGCCATAAAATTCTGCAAAAAACGCGGGATCCGCGGAATCAACCGGGCCGATATCTCTTGTATGCCCTTTGCATCCGAGTCGTTCCATCTTACCGTATCTCTGGATGTGATTTATCACCAAGGGATTCAAGACGATGCAGCCCCTTTAAATGAACTCTATCGGGTTATCAAACCCGGGGGGTATTTGATTCTGCAAGTTCCCGCACTTGAGATGCTTCGGGGGAATCACGATCGCCAGGTCGCAACCCGTGAAAGATACACCCGATCCGAGCTGATCCGCCGGGTAAAGAAAGCCGGATTCGATATTCCCAAAGCATCCTATCGACTCTTTGTTCTGTTCCCGATATTTATCCTGTCGCGCGTCTTTCAACACAAGAGCAAGCAAAGCAAATCAGACCTGTCCGAGCTGCCGGGATGGGCGAACCGCCTGCTGTATCGGCTGGTATGGTTGGAAAACCACTGGCTGGATCGACATCACGTTCCCTTGGGTTCCTCCATTTTTTTGCTTGCCCGGAAACCCCATACGATGAACACGCCGGCAGAGCGCAACAAAAAGATTAACCCGCATTGATGACCATCAGAGATTATATATGACAGGCAATGATTATTCCATCCTCACGGGTAAACGGGTTCTTATCACCGGCGGACTGGGGTTTGTGGGTGCCAATCTCGCTTATCGACTGGTGAACTTGGGCGCCACCGTCACCCTCCTCGACAGCCTCATTCCCGAATATGGCGGCAATCTTTTTAACATTCATGGTATCGAAGAAAAGGTCCGGGTAAACATCTCAGACGTTCGGGACGAATTCAGCATGAAGTATCTGATTCGGGATCAAGATTATGTATTCAATCTCGCAGGCCAAACCAGCCACATGGACTCAATGGAAAACCCTTTTACGGATCTCGACATCAATGCACGCGCGCAATTGTATATTCTCGAAGCCTGTCGAAGATATCAACCAAAGATCAAGATTGTTTTTGCCAGTACGAGACAAATCTACGGTGTGCCGGAGTATCTGCCGGTGGATGAAAAACATCCTTTGCGCCCGGTGGATATAAACGGTGTGAACAAACTGGCTGGAGAATCCTATCATCTGATTTATCATCGCGTCTATGGACTTCGCACGTCCATCCTGCGACTCACAAACACCATTGGTCCCCGAATGCGGATAAAAGACGCGCGGCAAACCTTTCTGGGTGTCTGGATTCGAAATCTAATCGAAAAAAAACCCATAGAAGTTTGGGAAGGCAATCAACTGAGAGACTTCACCTTTGTTGATGATGCGGTAAACGCTTTTCTTCTGGCTGCCGTAAACGACCATGCCGACGGCCGGGTATTTAATCTCGGCGGATCAAAACCCATCACCCTGACCGATCTTGCCGATTTGTTGATCCGGGTCAATGGATCAGGCGACTATATAACTCAATCATATCCGGAAGATCGAAAATTCATCGATATCGGAGACTACTACACCGATTTCCGGTTTATCTCATCGGCTCTGGGTTGGACACCACGGGTTCCGCTCCGGGAGGCGTTGAGGGAAACCTTGAATTATTACCAGAAACATTTTAAACATTACATTTGAAATAAGGATCAAAATCTCCCATGGCGTTGTTTCCCAGCAATCCGAAAGCAAGCTACCTTGCACACAAGCCGGACATTGATAGGGCAATAACCGGTGTTTTGGAAAGCGGTAGATATATTCTCGGGGATCAGGTTTCCGCGTTTGAAAAAGAGTTTGCCGAGTTTATCGGTGTGGGTTTTGGGGTCGGTGTAGCCAGTGGAACGGATGCCTTGCATCTGGCACTGCGTGCAAACGGCGTCGGTCCCGGAGATGAAGTCATTACCGTATCCCACACAGCCGTTGCTTCGGTGGCGGCCATCGAACAGTGCGGTGCGGTTCCGGTTCTGTTGGATATCGATGATAAGACATATACCATGCGGCCGGATGATCTACAGTCAGTTCTCTCCCCCCGGACAAAGGCGCTGATACCGGTTCATTTATATGGTCACCCCGCCGACATGGATTCGATCATGCAAATATCAGAACACTACGACCTTCGGGTCATCGAAGACTGTTCCCAGTCCCATGGCGCGACGTACAACGGTAAAACGACCGGCGCTTTGGGCCATGCCGGAGCATTCAGCTTCTATCCCACAAAAAACTTAGGTGCGATAGGAGATGCCGGAATGATCGTAACCGATGATGTCCACATCTGGGAGCGCCTGAATCTGCTTCGGCAATACGGATGGAAAGATCGGAATGAGAGTCAATTGCCAGGGACCAATTCCCGGCTGGATGAAATTCAGGCGGCAATCCTCAGAATCAAGCTGCCCTGGCTCCGGGACGCCAACGAGAAACGACGGTGTATTGCCGGTATCTATTCGAAAAGGCTTTGCACAACACGGTTGCATCTGCCCAGCCGGGCGGGGCAGACAACACATGTCTATCATCAATATGTCGTCCGAACCCGTCATCGGGATCATTTGCGGCAATATTTAAAAGAGCGGGGTATCGAAACCCTCATACACTATCCGATTCCCATACACCGGCAGCCGGCGTATTCCGGCAGGATTAAATGCGCCGCTTCCATGGTGCATACGGAACGGGTGGTAACCGAAATTCTTAGTCTACCCATCTATCCTGAACTATCTTCAGAGAGTGTCCACACGGTTTGCGACGCTGTTGCTGCTTGGCAAGAAAAATAATAACACCGTTGCCGGGTGCGGACGCGTATTGGGCACATATTCTGTTGGAACCACAACCTCTGATTCATCATTCCATGGATTGTAGGATCACCATGAACCCATGATTAGATTCTATTTATACGGTGCTCAATGAAACTGTCCATAGTGATTCCTGTATACAACGGGGCAAAATCCATCGAAAGACTGGTCAGCGAAATACTCAAAGATCTGGGGCGCTACGTTGAATTGGAAATTATCCTGGTTAACGACGGCTCCATGGATGATAGCTGGCAAAAACTCATTGAACTGAATGCATCCTATCCCGGTACGGTCACAGCCGTAAACCTCGCCCGCAACTTTGGAGAGCATAACGCCGTTATGGCAGGGTATCATCACTGCACCGGACAATACATCGTCAACATTGATGATGATTTCCAGAATCCACCCCGGGAAATTTTAAAACTGACGGATAAGATAAAAGAAGGCTATGATGTCGTGTATGGGTATTATGCAGAAAAAAAACACGGCTTTTTTAGAAACCTGGGAAGCTCCATTACAGATAAAGTGGCAAACATCATGCTAAAAAAACCCAATGATCTTTATCTGTGCAGTTTTAGAATAATATCCGATCGCCTATTAAATGAACTTGTCCAGTATGTCGGTCCTTACCCGTATATCGATGGATTGATTTTAAGGGCCACAGCCAACATCTCAACCATGCGCGTTGAGCATCAAACCAGAAAGGAAGGACGATCCGGTTATACCCTGATAAAACTTTTTCGACTCTGGTCCCATGTTTTTTTCAATTTTTCGATTATCCCCCTCCGTATCTCCACAGGAATGGGGTTTCTTTTCAGTATCGGCGGTTTTTTGATGACCGGAGCGGTGATCATCGAAAAAATATTGAATCCCCATCTCCAAATCGGATGGGCCTCCTTGATGACCATTGTGTTGACCCTGTCCGGCATCCAACTCATCGTGGTCGGCCTGATTGGTGAATATGTCGGGAGGATTTATCTCTCCCAGAACCGAACCCCTCAATTTGTCGTTCAAAATGTAGTAGAGCGGGACCTCTCCGCCAGTGATGGAAACCCATGATAAAATTTCCTGATTTTTTTAATCCAGATACGGTTCCAAAGAAAGTCACGGTTCACCTTGTTCTGGTATGTGTCTTTCTTTCCATGTTTGGATATCGATACAGCCAACGTGATACGAAACAATGGCATCTAAACAGTGATCCGGAAGTCTATATGGTCATGGGGCTCAATCTTTACCGGCACAGCGTCTTTTCAGCGGATCAACCGGATGCAAGCCAGGTGGAACCGACCGCATACCGTCTCCCGGTGTATCCGGGGTTCCTCGCACTGTGCATGGCATTGAGTACGGATATGACTGTGGATATCAGATCCCGTTCCATTTTTGTAAATCATTTTATAGGCGGACGCATCCAGACGCTGCTGACCATCATAACAGCGATATTGTCTATGACTATTGTTTTCCTGCTGACCCGGTCTTGGGTCAGCGCCTATGTGACGCTTTTTATCGTGGGACTCGACAATGCCATGAGAACCATCTCCTATTCGATCCTGCCGGAAGTCCTGGTTGCTTTTTTGATCACCGGGTTCTCCCTATCTTTCCTTCTATCCATCAAGAAAAACACCATATGGGTATCTGCCTTATCCGGTCTTCTACTCGGTGTGCTTTCCTTAACCCGGGGACAGTTTCAATACTTCATCCTCTTGGGTCTTGGTATATTTATCTGGAAAATGGTAATAGATTCGAACCAGCGAAAAAAACGATTGGTCTGTTTATGCCTCTTTGTCATGATCCCTTTATCCATTGTCTCTATCTGGAAGGCACGGAACTATTTTAACCTGGGAAGATTTTATCTGACGGATCGCGGCGGATTGGTATTGGATGCAAGGGCCAATTACAACATGATGTCCTCTCAAGAATACATGGCCTCATTTATTTTCTATTTGGAAAGAAATCAAGGGCCTGATTTGAGGAAATATTTCCCTGGGTTGGATAAGAGCAGTTATGCACGGTTGAATCCGGGTATAAAAAATCCCTTGAGCCTGGAAGTAAAGGCCAGAGGACGTCGCAATGAATTGATTGAGCAGTACGGCAGCTATAGCATCGCCGATGCGGTTCAGCTCAGAGAAGCGTTGGATAAGATCAAATCGCACCCGGTGCGGCATCTGTTGGCATGTTTGCCGTATGGATTTCGAGGGACGTTTGCTAAGAAGGGGCTTCGAGGCCCCATCCTTTTTGCCATGTTTTTCGGCATAATTTTTTGGGCATTTATCAAAAGAAGAGAAGATGTTCTTATCGGCCTGGCAGCGGCCCTGTTTTCCTTTGGATTCACCACCTTCGTATCTTTGAATGAACCACGATTTAATATTCCCCTGATTCCAATGCTCTACGTGGCAAGCTTGATCGTTATTCACCAAGTGATATCAGATATATATAGACGCATGAATCGAAAAACATGAGACATTATTTTTTCAGTTACACGAAAAGAAAACAGTACATTCTGCTTGCCGGAGATTTTCTGGTTATCGTTTTTTCTATCTTTATCAGTTATTTGATTAAAGATATCATCAATCGTGAACCGCATATTCTTCTCGTGATGCAATTACGGATTGATTTTCGACTCTTGTTGGTACCGGCCATCAATCTGTTCACCCTTTATATTCTTGATCTATATAATCTAAACCGAATCGTCGATCCCATCGTATCATCGGTTACATCATCACTAAGCGTTATGCTGGCGAGCGTTTTTGTCGGCGGTGTGTTTTTTTTCTTCCCGAAATATGTTTTAGGCCGGCAAGTACTGCTGATTTATACAGCGGTTTTGATCTTGATTCTGATTATGTGGCGGATTTTTGTCTGCCGCATCATTGTTAGTCGGGCAAGACCGAAACGAATGGCCTTATTGGGAAACGGGAATATTGTTCCATCAATAATTGAAGAACTCGCCAATATTCCAAACAATATTCTTGAAGTAAACCAGGTTTGCATCATCGATAATACCGAATATGATCGATGCAAATTGACCGAAACCATGATCGAATATGAAAGTGTCTTAGATCTATTACGGCAAGGTGTTTTTGATGTCTTGGCCTTTGAATCAGACAGCCACCACTTTACCGATGATGAAATCAGAAAAATATTGGAACTAAAATTTAAGGGTAAAGCAATTTACGACATTTCGGAATTGTATGAAAATATTACCGCCAAGGTTCCTATAAATTATATCAGCGGCAGATGGCTTTTAAACCGTAATGGACTTCAGGGGGAGTTGAACCGGACCTATTTAAGAGCCAAACGCTTCCTTGACATCGTCTTATCTTCAGTAATTCTGGTTCTGGCGGCGCCCTTGTTTTTAATGATCATTATCTCTATCAGAGTGGATAGCAAAGGAAAGGCTTTTTTTTCCCAGGAACGATTGGGGCTTCAACGGAAACCGTTCCGGTGCATTAAATTCAGGACGATGGTGGAGAATGCGGAATCCATCAGTGGACCCACATGGTCTTCTGAGGGTGATCCACGCATTACACGTGTTGGACGGTTTCTGAGGAAAACCCGCCTGGATGAGCTGCCACAGCTATGGAATATATTAAAAGGAGAAATGAGTTTTGTGGGTCCCCGACCGATTCGAGAACATTTTGCCGACCTGCTGGAAGACAAAATCCCTTTTTACGGTCTTCGTTTTAGTATCAAACCGGGACTCACCGGTTGGGCGCAGGTCCAGCATGATTATGCGGGTTCTGAAGAGGGACAGTTGATAAAATTTCAATACGAGTTGTTCTATATTCAAAACATGTCCCCTTTCCTGGACGTTTTTACAATTATCAAAACGGTTCAAAAAGTTCTGTGGGGAGGCGGAGGAATCTGAAAAATTTACCTGTTCACCCCAAACCCTGGAACGGTTCGGTTGCTTGATACGGTATGATGCTTAATCCGATTATGCTTAGAGCTGCAATATTGCCTCGAAAATTCATGAATGACTGGAAAATGTTGGGCGGTATCATCTTTACCGTCATTTTTTTCTATTTTTGCCAAACAATGAATTTTCCGGTTGCCTGGTTATGGCTGCCGGTTCTTGTCGTCATGGTTTTCTATTTTCAAGAGGGTTTCTGGAAAATAGAAACGCTGCAATGGATTCATCTACTGCTGGCTTTTTACGCAATATGGGTGCTGCTCTCTTTCCTTTGTCATTATTTTGCACTCTCGATGCTCAACCCTAATTCATATATAACGGTTCACCGGAACCAAATCGGGTGGGGCATATCGTTTCTATTCGAATTTACGCAAAGATATCTTTTTGCTCCGGTATTATTCCTTTCCGGGATATATTTTTTTTCCGGCCGTAACCGATATCGTCATATCTGCTGGCTGCCGCTGTTGTTTGTACCGTCCATGGGGGTTGCCGTATACCAGGGGCTTATTGACAAATCGTTCCTGAACCCTAACGGTCTTGAAATATGCGGATTGAGCAGAGATGCAAGTGCATTCGGCATCTCTCTGTTTCTTCTGATACCGCTTTGTCTTGTGGGGTTGATCACTTTTTCAAACCCCTGGCGCAAAGCGATTTTCGGGTCTGTTGCCGGTCTTATATTATTTTGTGTCCTGCTTCGAGGGCAACGAACCACTCTTTTGGGAATTATGGCGTTCGGTATATTTTGGCATTTTATCCGGTGCTGGGTGTATCGATTGCCTGTTTTTAGAATTTCATCCAAACTGATATTATATATTTTTCTGATTATCTTCTTTTTCGGTTCTATATTTGTTCTCGGAGATCGTTTAGACAAGAAAAAAAGCCTATATCTCATCCATGAAATAAAAAACAATATTTATGACCTGAATGCTTATGGGGTGGGGTTTTTATATCGGAGAAAAATAGAAGCTCGAATTATAAAAGCCCGGATCGCAGCCAAACTGACCCTGCTTTCCCCGATCTCGGGATGGGGTCCTGGTGGATTCATACGGAACATGAACAATATTCGTTTCATCGAAGGTAAAAAACCCATTCCGATTCATAATGCCGCCAACCATTACCTGCAAATGAGTTCCGATATGGGCATCATGGGGGCGTTGATGAACTTTTCCCTGCTTTTAGCTCCAATTATTTATGCGTTTAAGAACGGAAAATCAGTACAAGGAATTAATAATAGGTGGCACCTTGCGATTCTTTGTTCGACCTTGATGATATTTCTGTTTCTTTTTTTGTCAGGGCCGCACACCCTGTCATTGGATGTACTTTTCATTTTGTCGGCAATTTCGGGGTCTATTCTGACTGACTTAAACGGTGCCGGTGGGTCATTTGCGAAAATTCATTTTTGGAAATGGCTGTTTATTTTTTCGGGTTTTACGCTGTTTTTTTTGTATGGGGTATATGATAACAGTTTCGGTAAGAACGGATATATCGCCAGACAAAAGGCTCCATGGTGGCCGTTAAAAAACCAGTACGGTCTATACCCGGAAGAAAAATTAAACGGCAACCGCATGCAGTGGACCGCCAAAGAAACCGTCCAACGCCGAAAGGCGACGAGCAACATCATCGGTTTTAAAATTATCGCCTTTCCTTACAATATCGAAAGAGACAAGGGCCTCGTGGTGGAACTCCAAGTTAATGATACGATTGCAGGTGATTACCATTTCTTTCATCCAGGTCCGAGATACATGTATTATTATTTTCCAAAGATGGCCAAAACGGAAGTCGAAATTAGAACCGCGGTCAACCGGACATTCAATCCCTCTGAACTGGGCATCAATCGAGATAATCGAAACCTTGGAATTGCAATGGGTCCCATACGTTTTCTGAGAATCATGCCCGCAGAGGGGGTTGGATTTTACGACTGGGAAACCGGGAATTCAAACCCTATCGCGGAATGGCCCCGGCATGTTCCGCTCCGTTTCCGATGGACAAACATTCAGGCATCCTTAAATCTGACAGACCATACGGATGAAACCGCAACCCTTTATCTCATGTGTGCACATCCCGATATGGATAAAAAACCTGTAGTTGTTCATGTTTTATCCGGCAATACCATCAGCGTGAAGGAAGTTTTCAAAGATAATGGATGGCGCCGCATCAATTTGACTTTAAAAGAAATTGACTCAGAAATAGTGACAATCAGGGTTAACCGCACGTGGAATCCCAAATTTTTCGGTGTATCAGGCGATACGAGAAATTTGGGAGTTGCCGTGGCAATTCCCGAAGGGCAATGATGCTGCGATTTATGAAAACTTCGGGTAAGATAATGTCCGGTGTTTTGTTGTTGTTGCTGCTGTGGCCATGTCCTTCTGCGGTTGCCGAGTGGAGGGTCTTCAAGTATGCTGATATCGAAAATGGAGACCAGGACACCCTTCGGTTTTACCGAAAATGGAATGAGTCCATTTTTGTGATGATTATTTTGAAACCCGCAATTCCTGGGGTTTTCGCCAACCGATTGCCGCTGTATCGTATCGATTCAAACCCCCTGCACGATTTGAAACTTTACGGGAAGGTTCGAACCAATAAAGACAGCTGGGTCAAATGGGAGATCGATAACGGGCAGGGGCCAGCTAAGGAGAATCTGACCGAATTTATAAAGGGTAAAATCGCCGTTTTTCAATACTACAAACCGGATGGTGAAATATGTGAAACGGTGTTCTCTCTTGATAAGGCTGATGAGGCGATATCTGAATTGCTAAAGTAACACTTTTAATTATAGCTCGGAGGTAAAACGAATAACATGAAAAGAGCATTGATTACCGGAATAACCGGACAGGATGGATCGTATCTTGCTGAACTGCTGCTTAAACATAACTACGAGGTGCACGGGATCGTTCGAAGGGTCGCACTGGAGGACCCGACACATCGATTGTGGCGTCTTCAACACATTCTTGACCGGATCACACTCCATGCGGCATCGCTTGAAAGTTATGCAAGTGTCTTTAACGTTATCGAGCAGATAAAACCGGATGAATGTTACCACCTTGCTGCTCAGAGCTTTGTTAGTTACTCGTTTGAAGATGCTTTTTCCACCCTCAATACGAATATAAATGGAACACTTTATGTTTTATCTGCTATCAAAGAGAAGGCGCCGACTTGTAAATTTTACTTTGCCGGCTCCAGTGAAATGTTCGGAAAAGTAAAGGAAACACCGCAAGATGAAGATACCCCGTTTTATCCTCGCTCTCCATACGGTATATCAAAGGTGGCAGGTTTTGATTTAACGCGAAACTATAGAGAGTCATACGATATTTTTGCCTGTAGCGGTATCCTGTTCAATCATGAATCCCCCCGTCGTGGTTATGAGTTCGTGACACGAAAAATATCCAATTCCGTTGCCAGAATAAAGAAGGGAAAACAGAATGAGTTGCGGCTCGGAAACCTGGATGCAAAACGAGACTGGGGATACGCCGGTGATTATGTCGAAGGCATGTGGCTCATGTTGCAGCAAAAACAACCCGAAGATTTTGTCATTGCAACAAACGAAACGCACTCGGTAAAAGAATTTGTACAATTGGCGTTTGACCATGTGGGTCTCGATTGGGAAAAATATGTGGTGGTGGATGAACAGTTCTACCGCCCGGCCGAAGTGCAATTGTTGCTGGGAGATTATACAAAAGCAGAAGAAAAACTTTCCTGGAAACCGACCGTTGAATTTGATGCCCTGGTTAAAATGATGGTCGAAACAGATTTGAAAAATGTGTAACGGTTAAAGAATGGAAATTATAAAATATATACCCTTTGAAAGCCGTTTTTCGGCATTATGGCGATACCGAAGCTTTGTGGGGAGTATGGTAATTCGGGAATTTCGGATCCGGTATCTAGGCTCTCTTTTGGGAAGTATCTGGTCGATTCTGAATCCGCTTGCCATGATTTTTATTTATACCATAATTTTTTCAAAAATCATGAGAGCCAAACTGGCAGGTGTCAACGATACAATGGCATTCGGTCTTTTTCTCTGTGCCGGCCTGCTCACATGGGGATATTTTTCCGAGTTGCTCAATCGCTGTCAATATATATTTATCGAACAGGCAAATTTGTTAAAAAAGATGAAATTCCCAAGAATTACACTCCCGGCGATTCTTTTTTTGTCAAGCTCTCTGAATTTCATGATCATTTTTGGCATATTCATCCTGTTTTTACTGATCACTCACCGTTTTCCAGGGTGGAGCATATTAGGATTCGTTCCGCTGCTGCTCATGCAACAGGGGTTTGCATTGGGGTTCGGTGTATTTCTAGGTACTTTGAATGTTTTTTTTCGTGATATCGGACATTTTATCGGTATTGTTTTGCAGTTCTGGTTTTGGCTGACGCCCATCGTTTATCCGATTACAATTCTTCCGGATCGATTTCAAAGCCTCATCCGGATGAATCCCATGAGCCGGATCGTTATGTCCTATCAAAATATCATTCTGCGGAACGAATGGCCTGTTTGGGAAGATCTGCAGCTTCACATACTTATTTCACTGGCTTCCATGATTTTAGGGGCCTTTATTTTTGTGCGTTTGTCCGGGGATATTGTCGATGAGCTTTAAAGTAGGTTTAAACACGGACAAAAAAAATACTCAGGAAAACTCGTCCGAAATTGTCGTTGAGGGTCTCGGTAAAAAATACAAACGTTTCCCGAATCACTGGGCACGACTGGCGGAGTACTTTTCAGCTGCGCAATATTGCGGTCACAAACCCATATGGGTCTTGCGGAATATCAATTTCAAAGTTCATGCCGGAGAATCCGTTGGGATCATCGGTCAGAACGGTGCCGGAAAAAGTACATTGTTGAAAATCCTTGCCGGTACGACAAAACCATCAGAAGGGACGGTTAAACTTTCCCGGAATATAGCTGCCCTTTTGGAACTCGGCCTCGGGTTTCACCCCGACTTTACCGGGAGAGAAAATGTAAACATGTCCTGCCAAATGATGGGTCACCGGGCAGAAGAGATCATTGGTTTGATACCGGAAATAGAAAAATTTTCCGAACTCGGAGAATATTTCGATCAACCACTTCGGGTCTATTCAACCGGAATGCAGATGCGTCTTGCCTTCAGCGCCGTCACCGTAACCAGACCTGAGGTTCTTATCGTGGATGAAGCTTTGGCTGTGGGAGATGCATATTTCCAGCACAAATGCATGCAACGCATCCGTGCGTTCAAAAAAGAGGGGACAACCCTGCTCTTTGTTTCACATGATCCGGGCGCTGTAAAATCTTTATGTGACCGTGCGCTGCTGTTCGATAAGGGGCGGTTGTTTAAAGACGATTCACCGGATGTCGTATTAGATTACTACAACGCAATGATTGCAAAGAAGAAAGGTGATGAGGAGATCAAACAGGTCGAAAATGAATTGGGAAAGACGGTCACCCGTTCAGGAAGCGGCCAGGTCCGTATTCAAAAAGTGGATGTGTTGGATGAAGAGAATCGATCGGTGAGGGCGTTTTCTGTAGGAGATACCATAACAATCTGTTGTTATCTTCAGTTTCATGCCGATATCAAGAACCCAACCATCGGGTTTATCATTCGTGATCGATTGGGAAATGATGTTTTCGGTACAAACACATATTATTTAAATATTGGCGAACATGCCTACAAAAAGAGAGATCATGTCTGTTTTAAATTCACCATGAAACTCAACATCGGTACAGGGAACTATTCTCTGTGTGTCGCTGTTCATTCGGGATATGAGCATATAGAAAAAAGCTATGACTGGTGGGATCAATGCATGGTGTTTCAGGTAATCCCCAATAATTCATTTACTTTTGTCGGTTCTGCCGCGCTTCCGGTAGAAGTTGACATTCAAGGGATGCAATAGATGGTTGATCATTATTCTGAAGATATAAGTGCCGAAGAGCTCATGGCAAAAATCGAACAAAAAGTGCTTAGCGGGAGCAGGTCGGATTTCGAGGGGAATATAATGCCGGATCATTCCGGGAGAAATCGAAAATCGTCCTTTGATTGGACTCAAATCAACGCAAATCTGGATATAGCTGAACAGCATGCCGATGCGGGCACCAAGATGCTCCCGTTGCTCAGGTTTGGACGGAGTATCCGGTGGGTTGCCAGACTGGTCGGCCATCTGGTTCTTTATGTTGCCAAAATTATCACCATTCCTCAGATGCACTTTAACCGTTCTTTGCTCCAAACAGTGAGAAATCTGAGAAATGGGCTGCAGCATTTCGATAATCACCAGTTTGAGCGTGATCAATGGGTAAACAACAAATTCAGCGGAATAGACAGCTATTTTCAAGAACTGGACAAAAGACACGTCTGGGTAAAAGAAAAATTTGACGAAAGACATGTCTGGGTAAAAGAAAAATTTGACGAAAGACATGTCTGGGTAAAAGAAAAATTTGATGAATTTCAGAATCAAACAACAATCATAAATAGACGACTATTCGAACTTGAGAACAAACTCGTCGGGGCAACCGATTTTATTAATGACCACAACAAAAACATTTCCTATCTTAGACGAGACACGATCATCCAGGAACGCCGTCTTGGCGTATTGCTGGAAGAGGCCAAAAAGAGGCTGCCCGAGCCTTTTGACAAGGATCAGCTGGAAACCTTTATCCAGGAAGAAGAGCATATTCTGGATCCTTTGTATATAGCCTTTGAAGATCGGTTCCGCGGCACCCGTGCCGATATAAAAGGAAAGCTGGCCGAATATCTCCCGATGATAAACAAGGCAATGGCCGGTTCAAGAGAAAGACCCATACTGGATGTCGGATGCGGTCGGGGTGAGTGGTTGGAATTATTGAACGAGGAAAATCTGACGGCGAGCGGTCTGGACATAAATCGTATTCTGATAGAAGAAAACATCCGGCGGGATCTGAAGGTAAAAGAGGGTGATGTCATTGAATACCTCAAAACACTTCCTGATGACTGCTTAGGGGCGGTGACCGGGTTCCATCTGGTGGAACACCTTCCATTCAATATTTTGATAAAGCTTTTTGATGAAACCACCCGGGTGTTAAAATCCGGCGGTGTCGCCATTTTCGAGACTCCGAATCCAGAAAACATTCTAGTGGGCGCTTGCCATTTTTATGCCGATCCGACCCATAAAAATCCGATTCCCAGTTATGTTTTAAAATTCATTGCCGAATACAGAGGAATGAACAACGTAGAAGTGTTGAATCTTCACTCTTTTTCGGATGACATCAAACTTTCCGGTTCCGGGGAGATATTTGATAGATTCAATGAATATTTTTATGGGCCTCGTGATTATGCGATTATCGGATATAAGGTTTAAAGAAACTGGAACCGCTAAGGCGTAAAAAAACTGGAACCGCCCGTGCTCGCATCCCGCTTTGCGGGGCTTCGCTCAAGGCGCAAAGCGCACTAAGAGTTTTTATTCTTTAATGAAGGATCGTTCCGATCCGGAAAATTTACGTGTTTTCTTGGCGTCCTTCGCGCCTTTGCGGTTAAAATTTATTGAATTTGGATTTTATCAACTATGAATAAACCGGTTACAATTATCATACTCACCTGGAACGGTATCGAATATACAAAGAAGTGCCTTGAGACACTTCACAACAACCTGGATTACGAGCCTGTTGAAGTTGTTGTGGTGGACAACAACAGCACCGATGGCACCATTGAATACTTGGCAGGGATTTCCTGGATAAAAACAATCCTCAATAAAGAAAACATGGGGTTTGTGCGTGCCAACAACAGTGCCATTGAAATGGCAGCACCGGACAGCGATATCATTCTTTTAAATAACGACATTGAAATATACGATCCGAAATGGATCGATAAATTTCAATCAACCGCCTACAGCGATGAAAAGATCGGTATTGCGGGGTGCCGCATCCGAAGGCCCAACGGCATGCTGCAACACGCCGGGACCTATATGCCCGATTTTACATTCTGGGGACAACAGATCGGAGGCGGGGAAAAAGACATCAATCAGTATAATAGCGATAAAGATGTCGAAGGGGTTGTGTTTGCCTGCGTATATATAAAATCGACTGTCATAGAAAAGATCGGAAAGCTTAGCGAAGACTATTTATCTTATTTTGAAGACACCGATTATTGCCTTGCGGCAAAACAAGCCGGGTTTCGTGTCGTCAATTGCGGATCCCTAACCATCCTTCATCATGAGCATGTTTCGACCACCATCAATAAAATCAACCATTCGAATCTGTTTTTAAACTCTCAAAAGGTGTTCAAGAAAAAATGGATGCCGTATCTCAAAAAACGGCTGGACAGAGATATCTGCTGGCATTCTACTTTTAACAGGCCTTTCGGTTACGGCATGATCAGCCGAAGCCTTGCTGTATCCCTGGAAGATTCCGAAATAGGGGTATCCTATCGTTATTTATACGGCCCCGGTACCGTCTTTCCGGTTGAAGAAGAACCAAGCAATGAAGATTACCGTATCAACATCATTCGAAAACGGAAACAGGTAAATGATGCCCCTCAGATTATCTTTGGACAGGGGGACGCTTTCGACACCGTCAGGAAAGGGTATCGCGTCGGCTTTACGATGTTGGAGACCACAGGGGTTCCCAAGCAATGGGTCAAACAGATAAACCGGGTGGATGAAGTCTGGACACCCAGTCCCTTTAATGCCTGGACGTTTCAGAGAAGTGGTGTAAAAAAACCGATTTGTGTCATGCCCCTTGGCGTCGATACAAATTATTTCAATCCCCGGATTACCGGCTATCCCTTAAATGACCAATTCACTTTTTTGAGCATTTTTGAATGGGGTGAGCGGAAAGCTCCCGAGATTCTGCTGAAAGCGTTCAACCAGGCGTTTAACGTTACGGATCCAGTGATCCTTATTTGTAAATTCACGAATCATGATCCCACTGTCGACGTGAATGCCCAGATCGAATCGATGAATCTGGATCCGGAAGGCGGCCGGGTGGTTTTCAGTGTTAATCAGAATGTACCCTACTATCAATTGGGGCAGCTCTACAATTCCGCTGACTGTTTTGTTCTGCCGACGCGAGGGGAGGGCTGGGGAATGCCGCTGCTTGAAGCCATGGCATGCGGGCTTCCGGTAATCGCCCCCTTTTGGAGTGCCCAGCAGTTTTTTATGACGGATGCAAACAGCTATCCGCTTCAGGTTGAAAAATTGGTCCATGCCGAAGCCAAATGCCCCTATTATAAAGGATTTAAGTGGGTGGAACCGGACACCGGGCATTTAAAACGGTTATTTCGGTATGTTTATGAAAATCCCGATGAGGCAAAGAAAAAAGGGGGACAGGCGGCTGCGGATGTCAGAGAGAAATGGTCTTTTGAATTATGCGGCAAACGGATGCGTGAACGGATCGAAACCATTGAGACGGAGAGAAAAGAAAAAGGGGTAGCCGTATCCGGAATTCGTTACCCAGGCCAAAGCAGCAGACCGCTTATCGGGTTCGATATCTCCCGTGCCATCGGCGAACAGGTTACCGGAGTGGGAAGGGCCGGCCTGAATCTGCTCAAAGGACTTTCAAGGATTACTGGAGATGAAAATCCTTATCGCTATCTGCTCCTGCCGGGGCTAGGCGATTTTGTGCACCCGGAGTACATGAAACGGTTCTTTGCCGAAAGCATTGATGATGAGCGATTCACGTTGTACCGGGGTCCGTTGCCGGCATTTTGTGATGCCGATCATTATGTTCCCGGCCTGAACCTTGTCCACAGTACCGCATACATGAAACCGGATACATACGGGATTCCATTGATCGTTACGGTGCATGACTTAACATTTGTCACACATTCTCAATTTCACACGAAGGAGACGATACGTTTTTGTGAGAAAAACATGGAATTGGCTATAAATTCAGGCTGCCATTTTTTTGCCGATTCGAAAAATACGAAAAATGATATGAAACGGATTTACGGCATCGACGCGGAGCGGATTTCTGTGATCTACATTCCTATAGATACAGACACATTTTATCCTCACCTGAAAGAAGCGCAACTGAATATCCGTAAGAGATACGATCTGCCGGAACGGTTTTTTCTGTATGTCGGTAGTTTAGAACCCCGGAAAAATATTCAATCGGTTCTTAAATCGATGCAGCGATACAACGGATCAGAGCCTTTGGTGGTAATCGGTGCCAGCGGCTGGAAGAATTCCGATTTAAAAGACGCTTTTGAAGAATGCCAAAACAATGTCCGCCTCATGGGGTACATCCCCCAGGAAGATCTCCCCGTTTTTTATTCATCTGCTTTGGCCACAGTATACCCCTCCTTATATGAAGGGTTCGGGTTGCCGGTATTGGAAAGCATGGCCTGTGGAACACCGGTTATTACTTCCAATAACTCCTCTATACCCGAAGTGGCTGGAGACGCCTGTATGTTATTAGACGACCCGAAAAATATAGATGCAATATCTAAATGGATGGGTCGCCTGTCGGAAGATGAAAACTTAAGATCGCACCTCTCCGTTAAAGGAATAGAGCAGGCCAAGGAATTTTCTCTTGAAAAATGTGCCCTTTCCGCTATTCGAGAATATGGAAAAATGATCGAATCGAATCGATTTTTCTGATTCGGATATAAAAAAAGACCATTATCAATGAAACTTTCTGTTGTCATCCCATGCTACAATGAATCGGCAACGATTCAAACGATCGTCGATCGAGTAAAAGGGGCGCCCCATGATGAAATTGAAATCGTCATTGTGGATGATGCCTCAACAGACGGTACCCGGGAGCTACTAAAGAAAGAAATTGAACGGATCGTCGACAAGGTCATCTATCATGACGTAAACCGCGGGAAAGGCGCGGCCCTTCGATCCGGGTTCAGGGAAGTGAATGGAGATATCGTTGTCGTTCAGGATGCGGACCTGGAATACGACCCGGATGAGTTTCCGATTCTGATGGTACCAATTTTAGAAGGAAAAGCGGATGTTGTATACGGTTCCCGATTTACCGGCAGCGGTCCCCATCGGGTCTTGTATTTTTGGCATATGGTCGGTAACCGCTTTCTCACGTTACTGTCGAATATGCTAACAAATCTAAACCTTACGGATTTAGAGACATGCTATAAAATGTTTCGGCGCGAGGTGATTCAATCCATCGAAATCAAGGAGAATCGGTTCGGATTCGAGCCCGAAATCACCGCAAAAATTGCGCGAACCGGTTGCCGTATATATGAAGTGGGTATCTCTTATGCGGGCCGAACTTATGCCGAAGGGAAAAAAATCGGTTGGAAAGACGGATTCAGGGCAATTTATGCAATCTTGAAATATAACCTTTGGGCCAGATAGAGTAATGAGTTGTATCCGTATCATTGAGGATAGCTAACCGCAAAGGCGCGAAGGACGCAAAGTAAGTTCTTTTTTCGGCGAAACTGATAGGCTCTTTTCTTTTCCCCATCTGAGCATCGGCACGAGAAAGCTTAGCGTTCTTAGCGCCTTTAGTCCTGCCGGGACGGACGGTTCAAAATCAATCCGTTATTCTGATGTCAAGGACAACGTGTGCCCCCTAACATCTTAAAGGGAGAATTGTAATGGGAAAAATTCAAATTAGTGAGATGACTCTAAAAATACCACCTTCTATTGCTGCTGACATTGGAAGTAACGAAATTATTGAGTTGTTACTTCATAAGGCACTTGGGAAAAGAGAATTTTATAAAAGCAAAATCAAGATGTTTGAAGCCAAGTATGGGACTAATTTCACTTCTTTCAAGAAAAAAACAGAGAAGGGTGAAGAACAATTTCAAGAATGGGATGATTTGGTTCTCTGGGAGGGTTTTTTGCTCGCATACAGGGAATGGAATAGAAAATATAAGGACCTCAAGCTTTGTATGAAATAATTTCTGCTCTTAGACAATCCCCTATTGTTCTTGATGTTGAAGTACTTGAACTTATCGACGAAGATTCCGTCAAACTCATCAAGATAAAGGCAGTTCTCAAAGAAAACTGTCTTTTGTATATCACAGAGCTTCACACAAGAAATTATCAAAAATACTCATACCATTGTCAGAAGAATAATGGTGATTTAATAGTCAGATGGGATAATATGCCTCACTGGAAAGGCATGACTACATATCCTCATCATAAACATGAAAATGATGAAGTATCTCCTTCGTATAGAGTCACGATTGCTGATGTTCTGGATCAGATGGAGAAAATAATCGAGTAATTAAACTTGAACCTTTTACCTTTTGAAAGCTTATGAAAATCAGGGTGTGCCGGATTGATCAGATAGTTGAATTCTTCCTTAACGACGGTGCTGGGTACTTTTAAAACCATTGATTTCTTTTTCAAAACCCATTGGCTGCCGATATTTTGCGTCGATTGAGGAGGAGGGAAACTGTCCCAATCTTCAGGCAGGTCGATAGGATCTAACGGGATTACATTGATAGTGTCAAAGCCGGCCGGAATTCGGAAAAAGTTTTTTAATAACTCCTGTTTCGGCGTTACAGAAACACGAAATCTCAAAAATAAGACCAGTTATGGTTGGGAGTCCGGATTAATAATTGAAATCTACCATGCGAATCGGTATTGATGCGAGGCCGTTGAGCTACCGGCTCACCGGAATCGGATATTATTTAAAGTATCTTCTGGATGAGATACAGAAAATTGACACCAAAAACCGCTACTTTCTGATATCAAATGCTCCGATTTTCTATCATACATATAACCCGCTCTGGACTAAAATCGAGGGGAGATGCAAAAAAAAACTTTTGAGCACCCTCTGGATACAAACGTGTGGCGCCGTGAGTATCGCACGGCTCAAACTGGATCTTTTTTGGGGGCCGCGACATCACCTTCCGGTTTTATTACCGAAGCGGATAAAGGCGGTGATAACCGTTCATGATATTGTTCATCGGAAATTTCCAGAAACCATGACCTTACCGAACTTAATCGTCGAACGGCTTCTGATGCGCCGATCGCTGATCCGATCCGATGCGATAATGGCCGATTCTCATGCGACTGCCGCTGATATTGAGAAATATTATGCAATGGACGCCAAAAACATTTTAATCATACATCCCGGAATTCCGAAGTTTACACAGCACCCTGACAATCATAACGAAAGTACCCATACGCTTCCCGCTAAATATTTTCTTTTTGTTGGAACACTGGACCCGCGAAAAAACTTCCGTCGAATTTTTAAGGCGTTTGAACGGGTTGATCCCGTGCAAAATGATGTGCATTTGGTAGTGGTCGGGGCACGGGGGTGGGAGAAGAATGATTTATTTCAAAAATTAGACAGACACGCTTTATCGTCAAAAATTCATCTGAAGGGGTATGTTCCAAGAAAACAATTGGCACAGTTTTACAAAAACGCGCTCTGTCTGCTTTTCCCATCCCTTTATGAAGGTTTCGGATTTCCCATTTTAGAGGCGATGTATTACGGCACACCGGTTATTACCGCCAACACCTCCTCCATGCCCGAAGTGGCCGGAGATGCCGCCGTCCTGGTCGACCCGTACAATATTGAGGCGATAGCGGATGCCATGGGAGAAGTGATGGGAAACAGGAATCTCAGAGATCGATTGCGGCAAAGGGGCAGGGAGAGAATCAAACAGTTCGATTGGAAACAGAGTGCAGTGGAAACGATCCGGTTTTTTGAATCAGTGGTGGGCCAGTGAAGGTATTGCAGATATATAAAGACTATTTTCCTCCGGTAAGGGGGGGCATCGAGGGCCATATTAACCTTTTGGCCAACGGTCTTAAGGAAAAAGGGGTTCATGTCGAAGTGCTGGTATCAAACACTTCCAGCCGGCTCGAAAAAGAAATAATCGATGGTATCCCGGTTACAAAAGTTCCTCAGATCGGAAGATATGCCTCTGCTTCTCTGAACATGAACTTCTCATACTGGATTAATAAATTAGGAAAACAGTCCGATATCCTTCATTTTCATTTCCCCAATCCAACCGCAGAAATATCCTATCTGATTTCGGGTTTAAACAAAAATATCATCGTTACGTATCACAGTGACATCATCAGACAGGCCCGACTGTTAAAATTATATTCACCCTTTTTAAAGCAATTTCTTAAAAAAACTGATGATATTATCATCACCTCTCCAAACTATTTGGAAACTTCACCCTATTTGGCGAGTTTTAAATCGAAATGTACGTTAGTGCCTTTTGGAATCAACCTTTCAGAATTTAATTCACACATTCTCAACAAAAAAGACGTTCAAAGCATTCGATCGCAGCATGGGAAGTCCATCATACTGTTTATCGGTAGATTTCGATATTATAAAGGGTTGCACGTTCTTATCGAATCGATGAAAGAAATAGCAGGTAAACTTCTTTTGATCGGCGCAGGACCTCTGGAAACGAAATTAAAGAAACAGGTCGATAAGTTAAGTCTCAATAATAGAATTTCCTTTTTAGGTGAGCTTACCGATTCTGAAAAAATCAACTATCTTCATGCCTGTGATGTATTCGTACTGCCGTCTATTCATAGAAGTGAAGCTTTCGGAATCGTGCAGCTGGAAGCCATGGCCTGCTCAAAGCCCGTTGTATGCACCGAGCTGGGTACCGGGACATCTTTTGTGAATCAACACAAAAAGACCGGTCTGGTTGTCAAGCCGAAAGATCCGGCATCCTTATCGCAAGCAATCAATCATATTTTAAATAATCCGGATGTTAAAGAAAGGTACGGAAAAGCAGGATATGAACGTGTAAGTCATTATTTTTCACAAGAACGGATGGTTAACGAGGTTCTCTCAATCTATGAAAGAAATCTCGGCTCCCCACCATTGTCTTTGCCGGCTGTGGCAGCTGCTGATCTTGATGTTCAACCGCGTAAGATTAACGTACTCCGTATTATATCCAGGTTAAACATCGGCGGTCCGGCCATCCATGCCTATCTGCTGACAAAAAATCTCGATCCCGATAAATTTAAAACTTGGCTGGTGACTGGGAAATTATCCAATACCGAAGGTGATATGAGTTTTCTCTTTGATTCACTTGAAAACAAACCGATTTATATCGATGCGCTCCAAAGAGAATTGAGTCCGTTAAAGGATTTAATCGCGTTTATCGAAATATTGAAAATTTTATACAAAAACAGACCCGATATCGTTCATACCCATACGACGAAAGCCGGTGCCAGTACACGATTTGCTGTTTTTTTATACGGCCTGTTGACTCAGAAAAAAATAAAAACCATTCATACCTTTCATGGGCATGTGTTTACCGGCTATTTTACTCGGTTTATTTCTTCGATAATTGTCTTGATCGAACGGTTTTTAATGAAGATAACCGATGTTGTTATTGCGATTAGCCCTTCACAATATTATGAACTGGCCCATAGATACCGTATTGCCCCATCTCATAAGATCAAGACCAAAGAACTCGGGTTTAATCTGAAACAATTCTTAAACTGCGGACAATTCAGAGGGCAGTTTCGGAAAAGCCTCGGCATTGATAAAGATGTAATTCTTGTCGGAATCATCGGCAGACTCGTCCCCATCAAAAACCATAAGATGTTTCTACGATCTGCAAGACATTTCATCATTCAGAACCCTGATATCAAGGTAAAATTTGTTGTCATCGGCGACGGTGAATTGAGAACGGATCTTCAGGAATTTGCCCATAAACTCGAGCTCAATGAATATGTCGTTTTTTGCGGCTGGATAAAAGATGTTTCTCCGGTATATTCGGATTTAAATATTCTTGCACTAACTTCCATGAATGAAGGAACACCGGTGTCTGTTATCGAAGCAATGGCCTCCAGGGTACCGGTTATATCGACTGAAGCCGGCGGTGTCGTAGATCTGGTCGGTATGGATGATCATCAACACCGATCAAATGGGTTTAGGGTTTGCGAACGGGGTGTTTTGTGCGGCAAAGACGATGCCAAGGGGTTTTCCCAGGGGATCAGATATCTTCTCGATATGAAACCAAAGGATAAAGATTCTCTGCTCGACATGGCTTGCACGTTTGTTAAAGAAAGATATACCCAGGAGCGCCTTGTCCGAGACATTGAGAAACTTTATCATGACCTCATGAAAAATTTGATAAATATCCCATGTGCGGAATTACCGGATTCTCGAGCTTTAAACATTTTCAAAATCTGAGTGCGTCTCTTCCTGAGGCATCATCCCGTTTAACACACAGGGGACCGGATGACTGCGGACTTTTTGTGGATGAAACGGCCGGTATCGGACTGGCCCATCGAAGGCTGGCGGTAATCGATCTTTCTGAAAACGGCCGCCAGCCCATGGCGAATGATAACGGAAACATGCGTATCGTCTACAACGGCGAGGTCTATAACTACAGACAGATCCGATCCGAACTGATAGGGTTGGGACACCATTTCAGGAGTGAAAGCGATACGGAAGTCATCCTGAAAGCCTATGAACAGTGGGGAGTCGAGTCTTTTAACAGATTAACGGGAATGTTTGCCCTGGCGATTTGGGACGGTAATAAACAGCAGATCGTAATGGCCAGGGACAGGCTCGGCATTAAACCCTTATATTACCATCATACCGGCGAGCATTTCCTTTTTTCATCAGAACTTAAAGCAATGCAGGCATTTAGCCGGTTTTCACCAAACATCGACCCGGAGGCACAGTCCCTTTTTCTTCATTATCAATATGTGCCCGGTCCCAGAACCATTTTTAAAGATACATACAAACTGTTGCCGGGGCATTTTTGCATTGTGTCTGATAACAGCGTCTCAACCTATCGGTTCTGGGATATTCCCGATATCCATGAACAGAATGAACTCAACGAAACCGACGCCCTGGATCACCTGGAGGCGCTGCTCACCCGGGCGGTATCGGATCGGATGATCAGCGATGTCCCCCTCGGTGCACTGTTAAGCGGCGGGATAGACAGTTCTCTGGTTGTGGCGCTCATGCAAAAGGTGTCCGCCGCACCCGTAAAAACATTTACCATCGGTTTTGAGGAAGCCGGATACGATGAATCACCCTGGGCGAGAAAAATAGCCGACTATCTAAAAACAGACCATACCGAGCTTTTTATTACACCCAAGGCGGCAAGAGACGTCATTTCAGATATTTCCGATGTATATGATGAGCCGTTTGCCGATATCTCTGCCATACCGACGATCCTGGTGTCAAAACTCGCCCGCTCCGAAGTGACTGTGGCGCTTTCCGGAGACGGCGGGGATGAGCAGTTTGCAGGATATGTGAGATATTGGACCACACATTCTTTAATCAATTCCATGAAGTATTTTCCCCAATCCATGGCCGAATTTTTAACAAAAATCCCACCCCCACTCCTTTTTCGGTTTTACCGCCCCCTGATCCGGTTTCTTCCCCAACGGTTCCGGATCCAAAATTTTTATGATAAATGGGAAAAATTTTTATATCTTTCGAGTCAACGGGAGCTTAAAGAACTCTACCGCATGACCATCTGTCTCTGGACGCCTGAAGAGGTGCATGCATTAACCGGAAAAACCGTTCCGGGTAGCCGCTATGAGACCGAATTTGATCGAAACCCCCATGCATCCGATCTGAATCAGATGATGCGTGTTGATATGAATACCTACCTGCCCGATGCCATGCTGACAAAAGTGGATCGGGCCGGCATGGCTTCGGGTCTTGAGGTTCGGGTGCCGCTGCTTGATCACCGGGTGGTGGAATATACCATGGGGCTTCCGGATCATCTTAAATATTCCGCCGGAACCGGAAAGTACCTGTTAAAGAAATTACTTGAGAGATATCTGCCACCGGATCTGTTTGTCCGACCAAAGATGGGATTCGGTGTCCCCATGGGAGCCTGGTTTCGAAAGGAGCTCAAAGAATTTCTACTCGATTATCTTTCCCCGAGCCGCCTGAAGAGGACCGCTTGGTTCAACCCGTCTTATGTTGAAGGAAAAATTCAAGAACACATGTCCGGCCGGGTAAACCATCAATACCGGCTCTGGTCGCTATTGGTGTGGGAAATGTGGGCCGAGCGCTGGTTGAGCGGCAGATAAATAATCCACGGGGTAGAATAAATAAACAAGCGGATCACTAACCGCCGGGCGTCGTCTGAAGGCTTCAGGCTTCGCTTTCAGCTACGACCCGACAGGATGCCGAGGCAAGCAAAGGCGCAAAATAGGTGTTTTTTATTAACCACCCGCTACGCTCGACAGATGCTGACGGACGCAGATATTCTGCCTCCGCGACCAGGCTTCGCGCAAGGCTTCGACCCGGCAGGCTTACGGAGGCAAAAACAGCAACGGCTTGATGATAAAAACAGTGCGTGTGCCTGAAAGGCATGAAGCTTTTATTGCCGATAGTTGCCCGGCGGCGAAGGGATATTTTTTTGACACGGATTTCACGGATCAGGCTTCGCTCTGCGAGCTACGACCCGACAAGTTTACGCGGATTAAGTTTTTTTGTCGCCTGCGGCGAAAGAGCTATAACTGTCTGACATAGATTTCACGGATTACACCTTGCTATTGTTAAAAACGGGAAGGGGTCGTTTAGACAAAATATATTTTATTTTCTGCGCATTGTCTGCGAATGTCTGCGGCTAATTTATACAAACTATGAGCGAAAACAAACGAGAAACATTACTAAAAAAAGGTGTCCGGATTCCGAATCCTGAAAGCGTCGAAATTGGTGATGCCGTTGATGTAGACAGAATTTCCGGAGATGGTGTTGTCATCTATTCGGGTTGTAAAATCTTCGGTGCTTCAACCCTTATTCTGCAAAACACAAAGATCGGATATCAGGGACCTGCAACGATTGAAAACTGCTATATCGGCCCCGAGGTTCATCTAAATGCCGGCTATTTTAAAGAGGCGGCATTTTTAAAAGGCGCAAAAGCAGGACCCGGCGCCCAGGTGCGTGAAGGAACCATTTTAGAAGAGGGCGCCAGTGTCGCACACACGGTGGGGTTGAAGCAGACCCTTCTTTTTCCCTTTGTAACCCTGGGAAGTCTTATCAATTTTTGTGACTGTTTTATGGCAGGTGGGACCAGTCCCAAAGACCACAGCGAAGTGGGCAGTTCATATATCCATTTTAACTACACACCGAACCAGGACAAGGCAACGCCTTCTCTTCTGGGTGATGTTCCCCGGGGGGTGATGCTGGATCAACGGCCCATCTTTTTAGGAGGGCAGGGGGGGCTTGTGGGGCCCAGCCGACTCACATTCGGAACGGTCACCGCAGCCGGGTCCATCTGCAGAAAAGATGAATTGAGACCCAATCGTCTCATTCTGGGTGCCGCAGGGAAGGGGGGGTGTATCCCGTTTACCCCGGGGCTGAGTCAGAACATCGCCCGGACGGTCCGAAACAATGTTGTCTATATTGCCAATCTCATGGCGCTGATGCAGTGGTATGGAACGGTCCGTTCGCTCTTTATCTCCAGCGAATTTCCCGAACCCCTTTATATAGGATTGAAAAGCACTCTTTGTTTAGGTATTTCAGAACGGATCCGGCAGTTTAAACGCTATCGCAAAAATTTAATCCGTTCCTCAAAAGAAAACTCCGGATCATCATCCTTGAATACCCTTCATCAGGAGCTATATGATAAATGGCTTGAATTGGAGATATTTTTTACTAACCAGAGCGTGTATGCAGGAAAGGTTGAGCTTAGAGATCTTTTTCTTGAAGCATTGCATCAAAGAATAAAAAGGACCGGAAACGATTACATCCCCGTTATAAAAACATTGAATGATTCCGACAAACAGATCGGCACAAAGTGGCTGCAAGGCATTGTCGATGATACCTTAAGCGGCGTTTCCAAAATTATCCCGACGTTTGATATAAATAAGTTTGAAGTGAACTAAAGTGTAAAGTGAGCTAAAATTTTGGCATTCTATCAATTTTATAAAATAGTGGAGCGACACGCGGCGCCTGCGCTGCGCGAGCGACTCCTCAATTTTAGTCACTTTTAATTTTAGCCACTTCTTCTATTACTGAGATATAAACATGACAAAACTTTTCGGCACAGACGGCATCCGCGGCATGGCCAATCAGTACCCCATTACTCCCGAAACAGCGCTCAATGTTGGAAGGGCGCTTACCGGCGTATTTAACACTGAAAATTCAAAACTGAAGATTGTCATCGGGAAGGATACCCGTATTTCCGGAGACATGCTCGAATCCGCCCTGATTGCCGGGATCTGTTCCATGGGTGCAGATGTCTATCGGGTCGGTGTTCTCCCCACGCCCGGCATCGCTTTTATGACCCGGGATCTGAAGACTGACGCCGGGATCGTTATTTCAGCCTCGCACAACCCATACCATGATAACGGTATCAAGATATTTAAAGGAGACGGGTTCAAACTCACCGATAAAGAGGAAGTGTTTCTTGAATCGATCATTTTAAAAAACGATCTTTCGTCAGAAGCTGCCGGGATCAAAAAAACCGGCCGGGTTATTGACGCTAAAGACGCCGATCTCCGATATACCGAGTTTGTTCGAAAGCGGTTTCAGGAAGATTTTTCATTAAACGGCATGAAACTCGTTATAGATTGTGCTGAAGGCGCCACCTATCGTGTGGCTCCAAATCTTTTTTCAGAACTGGGTGCCGAGGTCGAATCCCTGTTCATATCACCAGACGGGGTCAATATTAATGATCGCTGCGGATCTCAGCACCTGGAGACGTTATCAAAAAGAGTGGTTGAAACGGGCGCTGCCGCAGGGCTTGCTTTTGACGGTGACGGCGACCGGGTCGTTGCCGTTGATGAACAGGGCAGGGCAGTTACCGGTGATCAGATTCTTGCGATTTGCGGAAAATATATGCTCGGAACCGGGGATTTGAAAAACAAGAAACTGGTCAGCACGGTCATGAGTAATTTCGGGCTCGGCATTGCGTTAAAAAAAATGGGGATCGAACACATCATAACGGATGTGGGAGACCGGTATGTTTTACAGGAGATGATTTCCGCCGGTGCTGTTTTGGGAGGAGAGGATTCCGGGCATCTCATTTTTTTAGATGATCACACCACCGGCGACGGGTTGCTGGCCGCCCTGAAGCTGATTCAGGCCATGATAAAGGATGGCCGTCCATTGTCCCGGATGCGCAGGATAATGCAGGTTTATCCCCAGATACTGCTCAATGTGGAGGTGAACGAAAAACCGGACCTTGGCACCGTTTCTGAAATTTCAGAATCCATAGAAGCCGTTGAAGCTCACCTAAACGGTCAGGGGCGGGTGCTTGTCCGTTATTCGGGTACCCAGCCGCTGTGCCGGGTCATGGTGGAGGGTCCGGATTATGAAAGCACGGAGGCTTTTTGCCTTCAAATTACCGAAACTATTAGGAAAATAATAGGAAAATAAAAATCTGGTCCTCTGGAATTATGGAAGCAACCGTAAACCGGGAGGCATAGCTAACAGGCTTTACCGGAATCAGTCCGAAAAGGAATCCAGGAGCCAGAATTAAGCATTCAGAATAAGGTATTCGACTTCGGCTCAATCAGATAATGAACTACCCCGCAGCAAGCTACGGGGTATCAATCGGAAATTTTCTTAACGCCCCAAGGGGCGGGGAATTAAACCCTTGTCCGCCTCCGGCGGATTAAATTTGCTGTAGCGACACGCAACGCAAACGTCTGCGCTACGTGAATGACATCCGAATTCTTCTGGCTCCTGACTCCTGGGTTCTGAATTCTCCGGCTCATCTTTGAGCCTATCTGTCTAATCTCTGTTTCCAAGGATCCGAAGCAGCATCAGAAACAGATTGATAAAATCAAGATACAGTGAAAGGGCGCCTAAGATGGCGCCTTTTCTTATGGCACCCTGGTCGATGTCGGCCGGTTGGGCCAGCGCCATATTTTTAATTTTCTGGGTGTCGTAAGCGGTGAGGCCGACAAAAACAAGAACACCGATATAACTGATGATCATGTGCATGCCGGAACTTCGGATAAAGATGTTTACCACCGAGGCAATGACAATACCGATAAGGCCCATGGCCATGAAACCGCCCATGGATGTCAGATCCCGTTTGGTGGCCCACCCGTATATGCTGCAGGAGACAAAGGTTGCCGAACAAATAAAAAAGGTCGAAGTGATCGAAGCACTTGTATATATAAGAAATATTGATGAAAATATGACCCCATTTAAACCGGCGTAGAGAAGAAAGAGTCCGGTTGCGGTGGATGCCTGGATTTTATTTATTCGTGCGCTGATTGAAAAAACCAAGGCGAACTGCCCGATAATCATTCCGAAAAAGATAAGCTGGTTGCTGAAAATCAGCTGAATGAGCGAATCGTTGTTGGATACGTAAAACGCGACAAAACCGGTAAGACCGAGTCCGACAGCCATCCAGTTATACACGCTCCGTACAAACGCATTCACCCGAATCTGGGTATCGGTTCTTTTAAGGGATATCGATTCCATTAGTGCCTCCGTAATTTTTTATTTATCGTCATTATAATAACACAGTCAAAACCTGTTTCAAGCGGTAAGAAAAAAATTCGATGAATTAGCTGTCCCTGAGCTAGGATCATGGGGTATAAATTTTAAACTGAACTTGGCAGAATCCTATGGATATTGTATAAGTGGTAGAATCAAGCGTGTCAATGGACCGGTCAATCGCCCGCAGCTTGTCGCACCGAGGGGAAAATTTAGCTCATCGGGGCTGAAGGGTCGTTTATTACCGATTCAATGCATTAATTGTCAAGAACATATATTTCGGAACCACGGCGTTTTTTAAAATGAAGCCTCAACAATTGTACCAGCACCTTAAGGAACTTGCCGAAAAATTTGATATTACGGTATCTGAAGATAATTTCCGAAAAGTCGGCCTTCATGTTCGAAGCGGATTCTGTACAGTTAAAGGCAAAAAACACTTTATCATGAACAAACATTTCAAAATTCAGAAAAAGATCGATACCCTGGCTGACTTCCTATCCACTCTGTCACACGAGCAGCTCTATGTGATTCCGGCGGTTCGTGATCTTTTGAACAGATCGACAAAAAAGGGGGGCGGCTCGGAGAAAAAAGCCCCCTCCGAGGGCATGTAATCCAGATTCCAGAATGATACATTTAAAAGTTTACATAATATATCTTATCAGACATTATAAGTTTGAAGTGAGCTAAAGTGTAAAGTGAACTAAAATTGTGGAATTCTATTAATTTTATAAAATGCTGGAGCGACAAGCGGCGCCTGCGCTGCGCAAGCGACTCCTTAACTTTAGGCACTTTAGTCACTTCAAATTTTAGTCACTAACTTTAGGTATTTTAGGCACGTTAAATTTTAGGCAATTCATAGTGAACAAGCGAAATCATGAAACTCACGGCCAGATCCTTACGGTTTCGAGGCTGACCACTGATATAAAAAATCTTCTTGAAGATAAATTTTCATTTCTCTGGGTTACCGGAGAAATTTCCAATTTCCGCACACCGGTTTCCGGGCATTTTTACTTTAATCTAAAAGACGAATCCGCTCAGATCAATGCGGTTATGTTTCGCGGACAGAACCGGATGCTGAAGTTTTCCCCCGAAGACGGTATGACGGTTACCGGACTCGGCAGAATCAGCGTATATGAACCGAGAGGTACGTATCAACTCATACTGGAGTATCTTGAACCGAAAGGTGTGGGTGCGCTCCAAGCCGCCTTTGAACAGCTCAAAGCAAAGCTGGCAGCTGAAGGGCTGTTTGATGATCGACACAAGCGCCCTATCCCTTATCTGCCTCGTAAGATCGCCATCGTTACCTCACCCACCGGCGCTGTGGTACATGATATACTCAATATTCTGAACCGGCGCTTTTCAACGATCCCCATTGTCATATTCCCGGTAAAAGTACAGGGGCAAGGCGCTGAAAACCAGATTGAAAACACATTTTCTGATATAAACCGGCGATCCGACATCGATGTCGTCATTATCGCCCGTGGGGGCGGCTCCCTGGAGGATCTCCAGGCGTTCAACTCTGAAAGAGTCGCCAGAGCCCTCTTTGGTTCCAAAATACCCGTGATTTCGGCCATCGGACATGAAACCGATTACACCATTTCCGATTTCACAGCAGATTTGAGAGCACCCACACCCTCTGCGGCTGCAGAACTGATTGTACCGCTAAAAGACGAATTGAACCGGAAGCATATGGCTCTTTTTCTCGACTTGAAATCTAACTTTTATCGCTTTATCAGAGATATGCGTACCCGACTGGATGGGACGTCAAAAAGACTGGTTGATCCCAGAAAAAGGCTGACGGATTTGAGGTTCCGAACCGATGAGAAAAACGACCGTATGGTCAGGGCCGTAAAGCATCTTATTCACTCAAATCAAAACCGGGCTGACGCATATTTAAAAAGACTCACATCGGCAAACCCTCAACATACGATCGATAATAATAAACTAAAACTTAAAGATACGATCAATAAACTTGCGTTTATAATCGAAAAAACCTATTCAAATAAAGAATCCGAATATCGTCGTTTAAAGGGAAAACTCGACGCTCTCAACCCTCATGCGGTATTGGACCGTGGTTACAGCATCACGCAACGGGTGTCCGACAAAAGCATTGTCTATGGTTCCGAAACAATATGTTTGGGCGAAAAAATTAAAGTTACGCTTTCAAAAGGCACTTTAATTAGCCGTGTTGAAAGGAAAATTTAAATGAAAAGCAAATCCTTCGAAGAATCGATGCAACAGCTCGAATCGATTGTTCAGCAGCTTGAAACCGGGGATTTATCCCTTGAAATCGCTTTAAAAAAATTTGAAGAAGGTGTCAAACTGTCAAAACTCTGTTCACGAAAACTGGATGAAACAGAAAAGAAAGTCTCGATCTTGATTAAGGATTCTGAGGGGAACACAAAGGAGAAACCTTTTATTCCGGAAACCGAAAACCATAAAAAACCTGAGAACTAATAGCACATGTTTGATCTGACTCCCTATCTTTCCCGCCGGCAGACCGAGATTAACACCGCCCTGAGAGATGCGCTTGATCCCGGTTCAAGGAATGCACCGCTTATCCAGGCCATGAATTATTCGCTTATGGCCGGGGGCAAACGGCTTCGCCCGATATTATGTATGGCATCCACCGAAGCCGTGGGTGGAAGTCCTGAACATTCTGTGGCGGCAGCGTGTGCTTTGGAGATGATCCATACCTATTCGCTGATGCACGACGATCTTCCGGCGATGGATGATGACGATTTGAGACGGGGTAAGCCGACATGTCATGTCGCCTTTGATGAAGCCACCGCCATTCTCGCCGGCGATGCGCTGCTCACCATGGCTTTCGACATCCTGGCAGATGGTTTTTTGCATAAACAGGCAGATCGAAAAAATGATATGGCAGTTATAAAAACCATTGCCCAGGCTGCCGGTTATCAGGGCATGGTTGAAGGGCAGATGCAGGATATGCTTTCTGAAGGCAGGCAGCTGACCATCGCGCAATTAGAGACCCTGCACACTTTGAAAACCGGAGCACTTATCAAAGCCGCGATCCGTACCGGCGCCATTCTGGGCAATGGTTCCGAGGCGCAGATTTGTCAGCTTGAAAACTACGCCGCACACATCGGCCTTGCATTCCAGGTCAGAGATGATATTTTAAACATTGAAGGTGATCCCAATATCATGGGAAAGTCGGTGGGCACGGATCAGGCCCGGGAAAAGAATACATTTCCGGCACTTCTCGGATTGACGGAATCAAAAAGATATGCAGAAGCACTTGTCAAGGACGCCTTAGCGTCTTTAAGCGTATTTGATAAAAAGGCTGACCCGCTCCGCGCAATTGCGCGGTATATCATCGAAAGAGCAAAGTGACGGGAGCAAAACGCAGTTGTATTTTTTAGACAAAATTGATTCCCCCCGGGATCTGAAAAAACTGAGCAGATCCGATTTGGACGTTCTGGCCGAAGAAATCCGTAAACGGATCGTTGAAGTGGTTTCAAGAACCGGTGGGCACCTGGCGTCCAATTTAGGTGTTGTCGAGTTGAGCATCGCGCTTCACTATGTCTTTGATACAGAGAAGGATCGAATCGTCTGGGATGTCGGACATCAATCCTATACACATAAATTGCTCACCGGAAGAAGAGAATCCTTTCACACACTGCGCCAGCACGGAGGGCTCGGGGGGTTTACACGCATCAGTGAAAGCCCGCATGACGCCTTTACCACCGGTCACAGCAGTACCTCCATCTCTGCCGGTTTGGGGCTGGCGTGTGCCAAACGATTAAAAAAAGAGCCCGGAAAAGTGATCGCCGTTATCGGGGATGGCTCCATGACAAGCGGTATTGCCTTTGAAGGCTTGAATCAGGCCGGCCATATCCATAAAGACCTGATTGTGATCCTTAATGACAACGACATGTCCATAGCGAAAAACGTCGGCGCCCTATCCTCTTTTCTGAGCAGAACATTTTCAAAAAAATATCTCCAGGATCTAAAAAAAGAGTTTGGCGAATTCCTGAAATCGGTTCCGAAAATAGGCGATGACATCTATCAGGTTGCAAAGCGCACCGAAGATTCCTTCAAAACCTTTGTAACTCCCGGCATGCTCTTCGAAGCGTTTAACTTTGACTATTTCGGTCCCATAAACGGTCACCGGCTGAACCATCTGATCGATATTTTAAACAACATAAAAAATGCCAACGAACCGGTGTTGCTGCATGTCATCACCAAAAAGGGCAAGGGATATCCGCCGGCTGAAAAAAACCCTGTTTACTACCACGGGGTCTCATGTTTTGAAGTCGAAACCGGAAACTGCCTTCCCAAAGCGTCGGACATTCCATCCTATACGGAAATTTTCGGCGACACCATGATCCGACTGGCTGGAGAAGATCCGCTCATCATTGCCGTAACGGCGGCAATGCCCGAGGGGACCGGGTTGTTAAAGTTTGCCGAAACCTATCCGGACCGATTCTTCGATGTCGGTATTGCCGAACAGCACGGGGTGACTTTTGCCGCCGGTATGGCCGCCGAAGGGATGAAACCGGTTGTTGCCATCTATTCGACTTTTTTGCAACGCGCCTATGATCAGGTCATCCATGATGTCTGCATCGAGTCGCTCCCTGTGGTTTTTGCCCTTGACCGGGGCGGTATCGTGGGTGAAGACGGTGCCACCCATCATGGTGTGTTCGATTTTTCCTTCCTGAGAATTCTGCCCAATATGGTGATCATGGCGCCAAAAGATGAAAACGAACTGCGCCGGATGCTCGTCTCCGCCCTCACCCACCCGGGCCCGACGGCCATCCGATATCCCAGAGGTGCGGGAATCGGCGTTCCCCTGGAGGAAGATATCCGGCCGTTGTCCATGGGGAAAGGGGAAGTTCTTAGAGAGGGGAAAGATCTTCTGATCCTTGCGATTGGAAGCATGGTTCACGAGGCCATGCGAGCATCAGAAAGCCTCGCCCAGGACGGTATCGATTCGACGGTGGTGAACTGCCGGTTTGTAAAACCGCTGGATGTCGATCTCATCGCCTCTCTTGCCGGCAAAATTCCGCATATTATTACCGTTGAAGAAAATGCCCGGCAAGGCGGATTCGGCAGCGCCGTGTTGGAGTGTTTAAACGATGAAGGGGTTTGCGGATTTTTTCTAAAAAGAATCGGCATTCCGGACAAATTTGTCGAGCACGGCCCCCAGAAGCTCCTCCGTTCAAAATGGGGCATCGATGCCTCCGCCATTGCGGAAACCGCAAAAAGACTCTGTGGGACCCCATTAAATGCATAGACGTCTTTTCCCATGAACCCACCGAAAAAGCGACTCGATATCCTGGTTGTTGAAAATGGGATCGCCGAAACCCGCCAACGGGCATGTGCCATGATTATGGCCGGAAAAATTTTGATAAACGGCTATCCCGGTGAAAAACCGGGAACCCAGGTCCCGGCGACCGCAGATATTTCATCAAGGGGCGAGGATATACCCTATGTCAGCCGGGGGGGAATTAAACTGGCATCGGCCCTGGCCGAATTCGGTACCGATCCCACCGGTCTGGTCTGCCTGGATGTGGGCGCATCCACCGGCGGGTTTACCGATTGCCTGCTTCAGAAAGGGGCAAAATCAGTCATTTCAGTGGATGTGGGCTATGGTCAGCTGGCATGGAAACTTCGGAATGACCCCCGCGTTCTGGTTATGGAACGGTGCAATATCAGGCACCTCTCACCGGATACCGTATCTGCAGCTGTTGATCTTGTCACCATCGACGTATCGTTTATCTCCTTAAAAATCGTTATCCCGAGTATCCTGAAGCTGATAAGGCAGGATGCCGTGATCATTGCCCTTATAAAACCCCAGTTTGAGGTGGGTAAAGGGATGGTCGGAAAGGGCGGAGTGGTGCGGGATCCTCTCCAGCACGATGCCGTCATTGGGGAGCTGTCGTTATTTTTCGAGCAACAAAACCTTGGTGTCCGATCGGTGATTCCGTCTCCCATAAAGGGTCCAAAGGGAAATAAAGAATTTTTCATCCTTCTGGATTGTATTTTTAGCTTGATTTTTTGACGCTTTCTAATTAAGAATTTTCATTTTAACAAAACGATTGCGCATATCGAATCCATATTATGTAGAGAGGAGCTCAAATGTCTGAAATGGTAGAAAAACTACGAAATATCGCGCTGGTCGGCCATGGCGGTTCGGGCAAAACATCACTGGCTGAAGTCATGCTCTTTACCGCCGGCGTTCTGAATCGGATCGGGCGTGTTGAAGACGGTAACACGGCCATGGACTTTGAACCCGAGGAACTGAAACGCCAGGCCAGTATCAGCACCGGTTTTCATCAATTCGAGAGGGATAAATACCAGGTAAACCTGGTCGACACACCGGGTGATCAGAACTTTTTCACCGACACAAAGATGTGTATGCAGGCTGTGGATGCAGCCGTTGTGGTGATTGATGCGGTGGACGGTGTCAAGGTGCAGACGGAACTGGCCTGGGATTTTGCAGCCGAATTCAATCTGCCCGCCATCGTTCTGATCAACAAGCTGGATCGCGAGCGTGCCGATTTCCAGCGTGCTTTCAGCGACGCGGCAAAAAGTTTCGAACCGAAGCCGATCATCATCCAGCTGCCCATCGGATCCGAAGCCGATTTTAATGGAATCGTCGATCTTATCAGCATGAAGGCATATATCTACGACGAAGATGGTACCGCAACCCCCGGAGAGATTCCAGATGACATGAAAGAGATTGTGGAATCCGAAAGAGAGGCTCTTATTGAAAACATCGCCGAAGCGGATGATGCCCTCATTGAAAAATACCTTGAAGGCGAAACGCTCTCCGATGAAGACATAAAGGCCGCACTTCGTAAAGGCACCCTGGCACGTACATTTGTACCGGTTATCTGTGGATCCGCCACAAAAAACATCGGTATCGACCTGTTGATGGACTATGTTATCCATTGTCTCCCCTCTCCCCTGGATCGCGGCGCCATTAACGGGGTGGATGCCGAAGGCAACCCAAGTGGGTGTGAACCGGATCCGGATGCCCCCTTTTCCGGGTTTGTATTCAAGACCATAGCGGATCCGTATGCCGGAAGGTTGAACATTTTCCGCATAGTTTCCGGGACACTGGGCGGCGACGGCAACTTTCTCAACATTACAAAAGACGGGAAAGAACGGTTTACCCAGCTTTTGCGCATCGCCGGCAAAGAGCAAAAACCGATTTCCCAAGCCGGCCCGGGGGCGATCGTTGCGTTGGCAAAATTAAAAGATACCACCACCGGAGACACCCTCTGCGGTGAGGGACATAAAATTAAATTTGTAGCCACTGAACCGATGCCGCCGCTGATGTCTTTTGCCGTCCACCCCAAGTCCAAAGGTGATGAGGACAAAATATTCAGCTCCCTAACGAAACTTCTTGAAGAGGATGTTGCATTAAAACTGGACCGGAACGCCGAAACAAGACAGATCCTGCTTTCCGGAATGGGCCAGGTCCATATCGAGGCTTCCGTTGAAAAGATGAAACGTAAGTTTAATGTGGAAGTGACCCTGACAATACCCAAAATTCCATACCGTGAAACCATCAAGAAGAAAGTCCGGGTCCAGGGAAAACATAAAAAACAGACCGGCGGCCATGGCCAGTTCGGGGACTGTTGGGTTCAGATGGAGCCCCTCCCCCGGGGACAGGGCTTTGAATTTGTTGATGCCATTGTCGGGGGTGTGATCCCCAAAACATATATTCCGGCCGTAGAGAAGGGCATCATTGAATCGGCCGTCCAGGGGATTTTGGCCGGATCTCCGTGTGTCGATTTTAGGGCCACCTTAGATTTCGGTTCTTTTCATGCGGTCGATTCTTCAGAAATGGCGTTTAAAATTGCAGGATCTCTTGCATTCAAAAAAGCCTCTCAGGAAGCCAACCCGATCCTTCTGGAGCCGATCATGGACGTTGCCATCATCGCACCGGATGACTTTATGGGAGATATTATGGGAGATCTGAACAGCCGCCGCGGAAGAGTACTGGGGATGGACAGCAAGGGCAAGAACCAGGTGATCAACGCCCAGGTTCCCATGGCCGAATTCCAGACCTATGCCCCCGATCTCAATTCCATGACCGGCGGCCGGGGAAGGTTTACCATGGAGTTTTCACGTTATGACGAAGTGCCTGCACAACTATCCCAGAAAATCATCGAAGAGATCAAAAAGGAAAAGGAAAAAGCATAGACTTGAGTGTTCAGCGTTCAGGGGTTCAGCGTTCAGGCCAGAGGCGGCGCTGAACCCTGAGATCCTGAACACTCGCACTTAAAGTGATCGGTTCCAAGTTCAAAGAGGGGAGTTTTTTCCATAAAATGTTCGGCTAGTTTTTCCAGTATTCTTTCAGACATTTCCCGGCCGGTGCATACCCATCCCAGAAAGCATCCCGTTTTGTTTTGAAAAAGACCCGGTTTTTTTTGCCGATCCTTTTTGCAAACAGGCATTTTTTCAGATGAAACCGTCTTGACCTCCGGTTTCCCATGTAACCGGCACCGGTCTCCTGAAATTTTCCCCATATCCCTCGCTTTGACATCATGGCTTGGCGCTGGGTTTTCAGGAAAAGATCGGTGTATTTGTAGTTTTCGTTATGAAAGAGACAGTATGCGTAACCGCTTCGAATCATGACCTCATTGACAAAACGCCCGTCTTTTAAAAACACGTATGCCAGCAACCTCCCGTACCGGTCTTTTTTGCTCCGGTCATATTCGAGTCTGACCCGTTTGCGGGAAACCAGTTTGATGTTATACTTTTTTGCAGCATCCCCGTATGGCTCGGCCGGTTGATCCCCGTGAGCGATTTCAGGGGTATTGACACCGATGTATCGAACCCGGACACCTTTTTCAATATGGATGGTATCACCGTCATTCACCCATTTGACGGTTTTCCAAGCCTGTGCGGTGACGGTTTCGGCACATACCCCGCATAAAAGCAGGAACGTACAGAGACCCGACAAATAACCGCACACCATGTCCCGCCTTTTCATTAGTGTCAGGCATCCAATCCGCATATCGTTTTGGCACTGTTATCCAGCATGGCCGAAAGCCCGCCGCGTTCCGCAGGAATAAACCCTGTTGATTTTTCCCACACCTCGTCATCTTCCATGCAAAAATAGACCATGACATCCGGTGCATGGCCCCGTATCCGTTCGACCATTGCACGATAGAGTTCAATCCGCAACGGCTTGAAATATCGCATTTTTCCGTCCAAGCCGGGCACAAACTCACCGTATACGATTTTAGACGTTCGGAAGCGGTGCTGAATGATCGATTTTAAAGACGGTATAAACCGAAAGGTCCCCAAACTGATCCAGACAATGTTCCGGGAAGAAACCGTTGAGAAAATTTGATCGATCACTTCAAGATATTCCGGGATGCATCCATCATAAATGATCATGGGATCAAAATGAAACGCCAGGGGATAGCCCCATGATTGGCTATGGGCGGCGGCGGCAAGTCTTTGAGTCAGAGAAGCGGTGTTTCGCTCTTCGGCTTCAATGATGCGGGGTGTATTCATGGACCAGGCGGTAATGGTTTTGCGGTTGTGGCAAAGGTTCTCCAGGTTTTGGATGGAAACGGTTTTTGTCTTCAGTTCCAATACGGATCGGGTTTGATCTGCAAATTTCGGGACGATCTGTCGGGAAAACCCGGTCCAGGGCTCCCAAATAAGGCTGTCGGTAAATTCCCCGGTGCCGATACGGTGGTTGCGCCCGTCTGAAAAGAGATCATCCAAACCGGTAAACAGATCGGAATGATTTACATAAAATTGAAGTACGGGCGGATGAAAATACGTCTGCAGAATGCAATACGCACAATCCATGGTGCAGTAAGTACCGATATGAAGAATCTTGTACCGGCAGCAGGTGTAATGACGGGTGCCGGGGCACCTGCGGATAAAACGACCCTTGTTCCGGGTCAGAAACAGAACCTGTTTCCCGAAAGATACCGGATCTCCTGATTCGGAAACAGATCGATATACCGCATTTTCGTTTTCAACAAATTCCACCGGGGCGTCTGCACGGCGGCAAATGCGATCCACTATGGGCAAGTCGGCAACCTGGGTTTCGACGTAAATTCGGCGAAGAGGTAATCCGTTCAAAGGGATGCTATTTTGAAACAAGACCGCAAACAAGATCGCATGCGTCTTCCAGTTCGAGCTTGCTCATATTCAGCACCAGATGATACAGGTCCGGGTGGTCATAGTTTTCTTTGCCGAATTTCCGGTACAGGTTTACCCGTCTTTTATCCTCACGGTTTACGCTCTGGAGGGCCTGTTGAGGTGAAAGATCGTAATGGGTTTCCATAAACCGGATGCGGTCTTTTTTATCGGCAATGAGCAGCGTGTGAAACACATCCTCAGTATCCCTTAAGATATACTGTCCGCCACGGCCAAGAATAACGGCATCCGCCTCCGCTGCGATCTGGCAGATAATTTTATGGAGCAGATCGACATATATCTCTTCGTCAATGTATCCGCGCTCATCGCTCAGGATCCGATCGACAAAACTCTTACGGACCAGGCCGGACATGAACTTTAGCAGTTTCCCGCCGGCTTCCTTTTCTATGGACTCCACCCAGTTGGTTGAAACTTTCGCCTTTCTTGCAACCAATTGGATAATTTCATCGTCGACAAACGTATATCCAAGCTGTTTTGCTATCATTTCTCCCAACGTCTTACCGCCGGCGCCGAATTGTCTGGAGATCGTAATAACCGACATGGAAAACCTCCCGTTATTCCCGTTCATCTATGGATTTATCGGATAAGCTCCGTTCCATAAGAAAAAAAATATTCAAACCCCTTTATAATATCAGGGACTCAGGTGAAATTCAAAACAATAATTTCATTCCCTTTCCTGAATCAGATCCTTTATGACGTCTGCATCTTCAAGGGTGCTCACATCTCCAAGGTCGTCCACACGGTTTTCAGCGATTTTTCGTAAAATTCGGCGCATGATTTTACCGCTCCGGGTCTTTGGCAGCGCATTGGCAAACTGGAGCCGATCCGGTGTGGCAATGGCCCCGATTTCCTTTCGGACATGCTGAATCAGCTCATTTTTGAGACTTTCCGTCGGGTCGGAACCGAGCTTCAACGTCACAAAGGCATAGAGTCCCTGGCCCTTAATTTCATGCGGCATGCCGGCCACTGCAGCCTCGGCAACCGCCGGATGAAGAACCAGTGCGCTTTCAATTTCTGCCGTGCTGATACGGTGACCGGAGACATTTATCACATCGTCCACCCGACCCTGGAGAAAATAATACCCGTCCGAATCCTGCAGGCATCCATCGCCGGTAAAATACATGCCCGGATATTGTGAAAAATAGGTATGTTCATACCGTTCATGGTCATTATAGATCGTTCGGGAAAGCCCCGGCCAGGGTTTTTCAATACAAAGATGCCCGGTTTCACCGGTCGGCATTTTTTCTCCGCGCAATTCAGCGTCTTCCACTCCGGGATTCGCAACCCTGGGGATTATTCCCGGAAAGGGAAAGGTTGCAGAACCCGGCTTTGTCGGCCATGCACCGGGAAGCGGTGTGATCATGATTCCACCGGTTTCCGTCTGCCACCAGGTATCGACGATGGGACAGTTCTTCTTTCCGATCTGATTATGGTACCACATCCACGCCTCAGGATTGATCGGCTCTCCCACGGTTCCCAGGAGTCTCAGGCTCGAAAGATCCCGATCACTAGGCCAGGTATCGCCTTGCCTGGACAGTGCGCGGATTGCGGTGGGTGCTGTGTAGCAGACATTTATACTGTATCTGTCGATGAGTTCCCAGGCGCGATCCGGTTTCGGATACATGGGGGTTCCTTCGTACATAAACGAGGTGGTGCCGCACAACAGGGGGCCGTATACGATATAACTGTGGCCGGTCACCCACCCGATATCCGCCATACACCAGTAGAGTGTTTCCGGATGTAGATCAAAAATCCATTTCTGGGTGATGTATACATAGGTCATGTAGCCGCCGGTAGTGTGGACTTGCCCCTTCGGTTTGCCCGTACTGCCGCTGGTATAGAGAATGTAGAGCGTCTCTTCGGCTTCCATCTCCTCGTACGGACAGGTGTCTTCGATATCATCCGCAGCCATTTCCTCATGCCACCACGAATCCCTTGGATTCGACCATGGGATCGGGTTTCCGGTCCGTTGGACCACGATGGCATTTTCGATGGTGGGACACGCCTCCATCGCCTCGTCGGCATTTTTCTTCAGATCAAAGCATTTCCCGGCCCGGATGGACTGATCGATGGTGATCAGGAGTTTAGATTCACTCTCCTGTATACGGTGCATAAGGGCTTCAGCGGAAAAACCGCCGAAAACGACACTGTGGGGCATGCCCAACCGGGCGCATGCCAGCATCGCCACCGGAAGATGCCACACCATGGGAAGATATATCGTTACCCGGTCTCCCTTTTTAAGTCCTTTCTTCTTTAACACGTTGGCAAACCGGCAGACCTCACGATGCAGGGTCAGATAGGTAAAAATCTTTGTATCTTCATCCGGTTCTCCCTGCCAGATGATAGCGGCTTTGTTTCGAAGCGGGGTGTCCAGGTGACGATCCAGGCAGTTGTAGGCCATATTGGTGTAACCGCCCTTAAACCATTCGTGGAAAACCCGTCCCTTCCGTATATCAAAATTATAGTCAAGGATTTCTTCCGGATCTTTAAACCAGGTCAACTCACTGGTTATTTCGCCCCAGAATCCTTCAGGGTCATTGACCGATCGGTCATAGAGTTCCCGATATTGCTCAACGCTCTTGATCCATGCGTTTTCAGAAAATGCCTTGTCCGGATAAAATTTGCCCTCACTCTGGTTAACACCCATTTTTGTCATTCTCCTTTCCAATGCATACGATCTGTTTCAGGCTATTTTTGAATCCCTTTCAATAAAATTTTAAACCCGGTGTCGAGAGAATCTTTTACAAAATTCCGAGTATTTTTCAGGACCTGTTTCTGCCCTTCCAGCAAGACAATGCCGGAAAACATGGCCCATACGATGTCTGCGAAATCGTCCGGGGAATCGGCAATAAACACGTTCTCCCGAACGCCGTGCCGGAAAAGATCGGCAACGGTCTGGAGTGCCTGGTTAGAAAGGTTTTGTATTTCAGATAAGAGCTCTGGGGATAAGTTTTTCAGAGTTTCCCCGGATTGTATGTGGAACATATTTAAAAGAATCAAGGGGTCAAACATATAGACATCAAAAAGAACCTCTTTAAGGGTCAAAATCCGATTTTTCGGATCCAAACCAATGTCCGACGTGACATGCTCCAATCGGATGAGTAGGTATTGCAGGATCCTCAAAGAGAGCGATGCGTAGAGTTCATCTTTGTTCTTGAAATACAGATAAAGTGTACCCGGGCTCAGTTCGGCTTCTTTTGCGATATCCTCCATGGTTGTCTTGTTAAAGCCTTTTTCGGTGAAGACTTTTTTGGCTGCAACCATGATCTGCTGGCGCCGACGTTCCCGTTCCCTCTGTTTTCGTTCCTGTATTCCCATAATTTAATGAATCCTATTTATTTCCTGAAAACATTTATAGATGAATACCCAAACATGTCAAGAAAAATTCAGATTCGCCCGGGCGGACGCGATTCCATCGCTGAATTCCGATTTGGCTATTTCCGTATTTTTAAAGCCGGTTCGATGCTCTTGGGTCTCATTTGCACGGGATCAAAGATCAAGACCGGGTCATCATTTTTTCAAGGTCGGGGTTTTCAACAAGATCACAAAGTGTTGATGTGTGTGTTTTGAGTTCCGAAAGGTTCGAGAAACGAAATTTTAACCCGTAATCCTTTCCCTCAAAATAGGGCGGCGGTTCGAGTTTGATGGAATGGCCAAGATTTAGCCGCTGTTTATACGCCTCAAACCGCTCCTGGCTTTTTGAAATATTCGGATACCGTCTCTGTTTTAAATAGTTCCGGATCGCCTGCCGTTTCCGGGTTCGGTCAAAATCCGGATTCGTTCGAATGGAATAAAAATCCGTGTCGCTCAAAAGCGAAGGGATAGAGATATCTTCCCGGGCAGAGATTTCATTTATCAGGGTAAACATCTCCTGTTGCTTGTTTAACCCGATTTTCAGATCACAAAAAAGAGTGCATAAGATCGTCGATTCCTCCGGTGCCATACACGCCAGTGCCAGGGCCATGGAAAGTGAAACCGATTCATCGATAACCGCATCTTTCACATTCCCAGGCAACCCGGAAAGGGATGCAACCTTTTCCATATACCGGGCATTGTTCGGCAATCCGAGGTCGAGGGCTATCCGGAGGCGTGTCGGCACATCCGAAACATGTGCCGAGAGCATGTTTAATGCCCGGGACATCTCAACAAGGTTGAGTGCCCGTTGCATGGAATTTTCACAAATGGCAATCATTGCGCATTTGCATACCGGGTATTTTTCTGCCAGCACCCGGGAACCGACAGACTCTCTTCCGAGTTTTTCACAGGCACGAATCCGGCGAAAACCCGACACCGGAGAAAACCCGGATGTTGTTTTCAGTAAAACGGGTGGGTTCAAAAGGCCCAGTCGCCGGATTGAGGCTTCCAGGGCACCGGTTGATGTATCGGTTGTGATGCGATACGTATCATCCCCGGTATCGATATCACCGATCGGTATCTTTTCTATTTTATGCTGCATGAGTGGAAACGGTAAGAATTTCGAGCGCTTCTTCGTATTTTTTTCGTGTGTTTTCAACCACATCTGCGGGCAGCCGAGGCGCCGGCGGTGCTTTATCCCATTCAAGTGTATTGAGATAATCTCTAAGGTATTGTTTATCAAAGCTTTTCTGGAATCCACCCGGTGCATAATCATCTTTAGGCCAGAATCGGGAAGAATCCGGGGTCAGCAATTCGTCGATCAATATGACATCATCGCCGATGCGGCCGAATTCGAATTTGGTGTCGGCAATAATAATTCCCTTCTCTAACGCCAACTCAGCCCCTTTTTTATAGATTGCCAGGCTCAACGCTTTAACCTTTTCCGCAAGCGGCTGTCCGAGCTCCTGTATGGCTTCCTCGAAGCTGATATTGATATCGTGCAACCCGATTTCTTCCTTGGTAGAGGGCGTAAATATCGGCTCGGCAAGCTTTTCGGATTCTTTAAGCCCTTGGGGCAGTTTGATGCCGCAAACGGTTCCGTCATTTTGGTACGATTTCCAACCGGAACCGGAAATATATCCCCTGACGATGCACTCCACAGACAATGGTTCGGCTTTTTTCACCAGCATGCTTCTTCCCTCCAGAACATCTGCATGGGGTTTACAGATATCCGGATATTCCGTCACATTGCTGCTGGCAACATGGTTCGGAACCAGAGGCTTCATCGCCTCGAACCAGAGTAGTGAAATTTGGGTTAATATTTTACCCTTCCCCGGTACCGCATCCGGCATCACCACATCAAAAGCAGATATACGATCCGTCGCAACCATCAGGAAGTGTTCATCAAGATCGTATATATCACGGACTTTACCCCGTTTGAGTAATTTTAATCCCGGAAAGTTTGTTTCATGGACTGCCTGTTGCATTTTTTCTCCCTGACTCTAGGCATTTTAGCCACTCTGAATTTTAGCCACTGCGTTTGATCGATTCATATCTTGTTACCATAATCATGTCAATACGGTGTATCGCGACAAATATATTGACAATCCGGGCAACACTGAATAAAAAATGCCTGTTTTGGTCTGTTTTTTCCGCGGTGACTTATTCACCCGTATTTTCGATTGCCAAACTGAAACCCTTTCGAATAACCGATTTCATCAAGAAAGATAAAATAAAGGAGAACCCGTTATGGACAGAAAAGTAACCGTCGTGGGAGCCGGAAATGTCGGTGCAACCACCGCCCAGCGTCTTGCAGAAAAAGATTTATGTGATGTGGTCCTGGTCGACATCGTAGAGGGTGTGCCCCAGGGAAAAGCCCTTGATCTCACCGAAGCCGCCCCTGTTGAAAAACACGATGCCCAGTTGATCGGAACTAACACGTACGCGGCCACCGAAGGATCCAACATCGTCATCATTACCGCAGGTATCCCGCGGAAGCCGGGTATGAGTCGAGACGATCTGATCAGCACCAATGCCGGTATCATGAAAAAAGTGACCGAACAGGTTGTCAAAGCCTCGCCGGATTGTATCCTGATCATTGTCAGCAACCCCCTGGATGCCATGTGCCACGTGGCGTTGGAGGCGAGCGGATTTCCGAAAAACAGGGTCATCGGTATGGCCGGTGTGTTGGATTCGGCTCGTTTTCGGGCGTTTATCGCCATGGAGATGGATGTGTCCGTTGAAAATACACATGCCTTTGTACTGGGCGGCCACGGCGATACCATGGTTCCGCTCCCGAGATTTTCAACCGTGGCCGGTATTCCCATCACCGAGCTGATACCCAAAGACAGAATCGATGCCATGGTCGATCGGACCCGCAATGGCGGCGCTGAGATCGTTAAACTGCTGACAACCAGTGCTTACTACGCACCGGCTTCGGCTGCCGTGGAGATGGCCGAGGCGATACTCAAGGACAAGAAAAAAATCCTCCCCTGCGCTGCCTACCTTGAAGGTGAATACGGCTGCAATGATCTGTTTATCGGTGTTCCCGTAAAATTGGGCAAAAACGGTGTCGAGGAGATCATCGAGATTCAGCTGACCGAGGACGAAAAGGCGGCCTTGGCAAATTCCGCAAGTGCGGTTCAGGAACTGAAAGACACACTCAAGAAAATTGACTATTAGGAAGGGCAAAGAGCATAGGGCATGGAGAATACCAGGATGCCGCCCATACAGCGATGCTCCATGCACGAAGCGCTCTGCTAAATCATTATTTAAGATATGATTTTACGGACGCGGCAACGCTGTGTGTAATTCCGGGCAGTGCGTTCAGTTCATCGAACGTTGCTGCCCGGATGTTTTTGATACTTCCAAAATGTTTTAGCAGAAGCGTCTTTCGCTTCTTTCCGACCCCGGGTATCGTGTCCAGGGATGAGTGCAAAGTCCGTTTATTCCGCCGTTGCCGATGAAACGTCACCGCTACCCGATGCGCTTCATCTCGAATCCTCTGGAGAAACAGAAGCAGTTCGCCGTTGCGTCCGAAATTTATGGCATTGACTCTCCCCGGCCCGTAGATTTTATCTTCGGTCTCTCCCCTTTTTTCATCTTTTTTCGCAATGCCGATCACATCAAATCTGCCGTTTAAATGCAATTCGCACAGAACATTGACTGCGATGTTCAGCTGTCCCTTGCCCCCATCGACCATCAGTAATTCCGGAAAAGGTTCTGAAGCCTTTCCCTTTCCGAATCGACGCCGCAACACCTCGGCCATGGCGGCATAGTCATCCGGGGCTTGTACCGTACGGATTCGATATTTTCGATATAGGGATTTTTTCGGTTTTCCCTTTTCAAATACCACCATTGCCGCCACGGGTTCGGCACCCTGAAGGTTCGAAATATCGATGCACTCGATCCGGTGCGGCATTTGCTGCATTTTTAATCTTGCCTTGAGTCTGGAGAGCATCTTTTCACCGGCATTGATGGCGGCGATCCGGTCTGCCAGTTCTTTTTCAGCGTTCCTGACGGCCATGGCAACCAGATGCGCCTTTTCCCCACGCTCGGGTCTTATTATGGAGACCGATCTTCCGCTGCTTTCGGTTAACTGCTCTTCCAGAAGCGTTTGATCCTCGATGGGGATCGGCACCAAGATCTGCCTGGGAACAAAATGTGCCTTTTCATAATATTGCCGGATAAAGCTGCCGATGATTTCATCATCTCCGGCCAATGTCTCTGATATGGGGTAATGTCGCGTTCCCATGAGATATCCGCCGCGAACCATAAAGAGGGTCACCAATGAAAATGCCTGGGTCCGGGCCATGGCCAGTACATCCCGGTCTTTAAAGTCGGTGGTCACGGCCACCTGCTTTTCAATGGTTTTTTCAAGGGCAAACATTCTGTCGCGAAGCCGGGCAGCCTTTTCAAAATCGTGTGATTCCGCCGCGCCCATCATCTCATGTTTGATCTCGCGAATCAGATCGGGGGTCCTTCCCTTCAGGAACAGAATCGCCTCCTTTATCATGTTCTCATAAATGAACGGATCCACATCCGTACAGCACGGGGCGAGACAGCGCTGCATCTGACAGTGGAGGCAGGGGCGGGTTCTTTTTTTAAATTCCCTTGTTTTGCATTTTCGCAGTTTGAAAGTTTTGTTGACAATGTTCAGCGTCTCGCGAACCGCTTGGGCTGAGGCATAAGGCCCGAAATAGATGGCGCCGTCCTTAACCGGTTTTCGTACAATGGTCAGATTCGGATACTCATCGGCCGGATTGAGACGCAGAGAGGGATACCGTTTATCATCCTTTAATAATACATTGTAGCGGGGTCTGTGCTTTTTAATGAGATTGGACTCAAGTATCAGCGCCTCCTTTTCGGTCCGGGTGACGATGGTATCGAATGTCGATACCTTCTGAACCAAAATGTTGGTTTTCAAATTCCACTGATTGGCGTTTCGAAAGTATGAGCCCAATCTTTTTTTCAGATTTCCGGCCTTGCCGACATAAATAACCGTGTCAAGGTCGTCTTTCATCAGATAGACGCCCGGAACAGTCGGAGCACGATCCAGTTTGTCCTGTAATGCACTGTTCATGGTAATAAAATACGATTATGCAGAATGTTCAAATTAGCCCTACCGCCTTTAAATGATTGAGCCTGGAGCATAGGGCATGGAGCATAGGGATAGAGACAACAGCTCTTTGTACTTCCCTTAACATTTCACTCGAACCCTTGAATCCTTGACCCCTCGAATCCTTTTTAGTCACGCTTAGCTCAATTGACGGTAATCCGCCTAACGCTCCCTTGATTAACGACAACGCATCGGGGGGGGATTTTAATACTCGAACACCACCCGTTGTTTTAGACTCTTGATTTTGTCCCGAATTTCTGCTGCCCGCTCAAATTCAAGCGCCTTTACCGCCTTTCGCATCTCTTTTTCCAGTTTTTTAACCCTGTCGTCGATATTTTCAAGTGCGTCCGTTCCATAATCGGCCGTTGTTTCGGACAGTGTTGCGGCAGGTTCTTTTTCGGTTTCGTAAAAACCATCAAAAACAGAGGTAATCTCCTTTTGAATGCTTACCGGTGTGATGTCATGCCGGATATTATAGTTTTCCTGGATTTTTCGGCGTCGATCCGTTTCCTGAATCGCCTGTTTCATGGATTTGGTCATCACATCGCCGTACATGATGATTTCTCCCTCCACATTTCTTGCAGCACGGCCGAAGGTTTGAATCAATGATCGACTGGAGCGCAAAAAACCTTCCTTGTCTGCGTCCAGTATGACCACAAGAGATACTTCCGGAATGTCAAGGCCCTCTCTGAGCAGGTTGATACCGACGAGCACGTCAAATTTACCTATCCGCAAATCCCGGAGAATGTCCATCCGTTCCAGGGTGTTGATATCCGCGTGAAGATATCGAACCTTTACCCCGAGATCTGAGTAGTATTCGGTGAGATCTTCTGCCATCCGTTTTGTAAGTGTTGTCACCAGGACCCGTTCCCCGCGCTTTTCTCTGATCAGAATTTCCTGATAGAGATCATCCACCTGGTTTGCGGCACTCCGGACACGAACAACAGGGTCGATCAGCCCCGTGGGTCGAACAATCTGTTCCACCAGATCGGAGCCTGAATTTTGCCTCTCAAATTCAGCCGGCGTGGCGGATACGTAGATGGTTTGGGCGACTTTTTCTTCAAATTCGCTAAATTTAAGGGGTCTGTTATCGAGTGCAGACGGCAATCTGAACCCGAACTCCACAAGGGTTTTTTTCCGGGAACGGTCCCCCTTGTACATGCCTGAAATTTGCGGTACGGCGATATGGCTTTCATCGATCAAAAGCAGATAATCGTCCGGGAAATAATCGAGCAGAACCGGAGGCGCGTCTCCGGCAGTTCGACCCGTAAGGTGGCGTGAATAGTTTTCAATACCGTGACAGTAGCCGAGTTCGTTCATCATTTCCAGATCGAAAAAGGTTCGCTCCTCAATACGCTGGGCTTCGATGAGCTTATTTTCCGATCGAAAGAAATCGACCCGCCCACTCACCTCCTCCTTTATGGACGCAATGGCCCGTTTGCGTGTCCTTTTCTGAGTCACATAATGGCTGGCCGGATAGAGTGTAACCCTTTCGAGACGTTTCTTGACGATACCCCTGAGGGGGTCGATTTCTGCGATGGAATCAACCTGATCGCCGAAAAATTCGATGCGGACGGCAGTCTCTTCTTCATAAGCCGGAAACACCTCCACCCGGTCTCCCCGGACACGAAAGGTTCCCCGGTGAAAGTCATAATCATTCCGTTCATAATGTATGGCCACAAGTTCCGCGAGCAGGTGGTCCCGGTTGATTTCCATATCGTTTTCGATATCGACACGCATGGCAAGGTAGTCTTCCGGTGCCCCCAGTCCGAAAATGCAGGACACGCTTGCCACCACGATAACATCTCTTCGGGACAAGACCGAGCGTGTTGCCGAGTGGCGCATCTTGTCGATCATCTCGTTTATGGAAGAGTCTTTTTGGATATAGGTGTCGGTGGTGGGAATATATGCTTCCGGTTGGTAGTAGTCATAATAGCTGACAAAATACTCAACCGCGTTTTCAGGAAAAAGGGTCCGAAACTCACTAAAAAGCTGGGCCGCCAGTGTTTTATTCGGTGCGATGACGAGCGTCGGCTTTTCCACCCGGGTGACCACATGAGCCATGGTAAAGGTTTTTCCGGATCCGGTTACCCCCAACAGCACCTGATGTTGTTTTCCGGCCATGACCCCATCGCTCAAACGATCTATGGCCCTGGGTTGATCACCCGCCGGGGAAAAGGTTGAGGAAAGTTTAAATAATGACATATTGAAATTGGTATCAAATTTTAGTTCATTTTTTTTCTGATGAAAATTTCCAGATGGTCCCGTCCGAGCGGTCCTCCAGTACGATATTCCACTCATCAAGCTGATTTCGAATCCGATCCGCCGTTTCCCAGTCCCGGGATGCTCTGGCGTCCTCGCGGGCCTGTATCAGTTTTTCGACTTCAGACGGGTCAACCGATTCTTTTCGGATCCCTGCGGATTTTCTTTTTTCAAAATAGTCGACAGGAGGTTCCGCTAAAATGCCCAGTATTTTGCCCATTTCCAGAATGTCATTGCGGGCGGAATCGATATCTTTTCGGATCTCACCCGTCAAGGGATCCTTTTTTTCATCCAGCAGACGGTTCATATTTCGAACCGCTTCAAAAAGGATTCCGAGCCCCTTGGCAGTGTTAAAGTCATCATCCATGGCCTCGCAAAAGCGTTTCCAGTAAGCCCCGGTCTCAACCGGTCCGGAATCTGGGCCAATCTCTTTTTCAACACGGTCAAGGAGGCCGTAGATCTTTTCAAGGCCAGTATTGCACTCAGCCATGGCCTTTTCGGAAAAATCGATGGGGCTGCGGTATTGTTTGGACAGAAGAAACAGGCGTATGGATTCCCGGTCATAGTTTTTGAGAACATCCCGGATCAGCAGGAAGTTTCCAAGGGATTTCGACATCTTTTCCTGATCGATATTTACAAACCCGTTGTGTATCCAATACTTGACAAACGTATGCCCGAAAGCCGCTTCCGACTGGGCGATTTCGTTCTCATGGTGCGGAAAAATGAGATCCTTGCCCCCGCCGTGAATATCTATGGTCTGGCCAAGGTATTCCGAACTCATTGCCGAGCACTCGATGTGCCAGCCGGGTCTCCCCTTCCCCCATGGGCTGTCCCAGGCCGGTTCTCCCGGTTTTGAGGATTTCCAGAGTGCAAAATCAAACGGGTTCTTTTTTCTCTGGTCGATATCCACCCGGGCACCTGCCTCCATGTCTTCCAGCTTTCGACCTGAAAGCTTCCCATATCCTTCAAATGAGTCGACCGAGAAAAACACATCCCCGTCGACGTCATAGGCATGGCCCTTGGTGATGAGTGTTTCGATAACCTTTATCATATGATCGATGTGTGCAGTGGCTTTCGGCTCGATATCTGCACGGTCGACGTGAAGCGAATCCATGTCCGTATGGAACTCCTGGATGTATTTTTCGGAGAGGGTCTCCCAATCGGTCGACAATTCTGAGGCACGGTTGATGATCTTATCGTCGATATCGGTAAAGTTCCGTACATAGGTGACGTCATAGCCCTGGCTGCGCATATAACGGGCAATGACATCAAACACCACCACCGATCGCGCGTGACCGATGTGGCTGGAATCGTAAACCGTCGGTCCACAGACATACATGCGCACCCTGCCGGGTTCAATGGGTTCGAAAATCTCTTTTTTGCGACTCAACGTGTTATATACTCTAATGGTCATTTTTCTCTTCCTGAAGTTTCAGATTCGCCGATTCTATCAGCACCACACACTCGGCACCGATCCCCTCTCCCTTTCCGATGGCCCCCAGACCTTCCATGGTCGTCGCTTTGATGTTAATCCGGTTCCGGGATACACCTAACGCCGTCGATATGCGCTCTTTTATGGCCTCTCCATAGGGTGCGAGTTTCGGCATTTCCGCAAAAACCGTCGTATCGATATTTACGATTTCGAAACCTTTTTTTCGAATCATATCGACGGTGCTTTTCAACAGCCCGATGCTCGAAACATCTTTAAACCGTGGATCGGTATCCGGAAAATGGATACCGATGTCACCCAAGCCAGCCGCACCCAGTAATGCATCACAGATAGCATGCAACAACACATCGGCGTCGGAATGACCGAGGAGTCCCTTTTCAAAAGGTATCCGAACACCGCCGAGAACAAGATCCCTGCCGGAGGTGAGCCTGTGAATATCGTATCCGTGCCCGATGCGCATGATCTGTTATCCTATAAGATTCCATGGACAATATAAGGTAAATAATCAAAAATACAAATCCCATTATTCTATCATAATAGGTCTTACGGGTAAAGGCGTTGAATATGGCCCCGGGATGCTTTACCTTGTAGTATATGGCCGGCTATGATATTTAATATCTATTCCAAAATAGGCAATTTCTGAATGGAGATTTTCCGCCGGTCGAAGATGCCGCCCATGGCGGTGAGGCTGATCCGCGGTCAGCAGGAAAAAAGTTATATGAAATTTACATTTCCAATAAAAAAAAGCCGGGGGTTCCGGCATAAATTCGACTTTGAACTCGGGTATCTTGTAAAAAGCCCGTGTCGAGAGTGCCTGAAAAGAAAAAAATTTCCAAAATGTATAGATGACTGTAATGATATCGACAAAATTCAAACGCTTTTGTCAGAAACCATCTCCTGCACCAAAGATCGGTAGCCCTGTCTGAACAGACACAACCTCTCATTGAAAAAGGAGGGCGTGACATGTTGCATTTAGAGGTTAAAACGAAACAAACACCCGAAAGGGTTCTCAATAAAATAAATGAATACTTTGGCCCGGGCGGACTTGGGCTCAAAGTCACCGGTGAGGGGTCACAGTGTCTTTCGTTTGAAGGCAGCGGTGGATATATTACAGCGACCCTGTGTCCGGAGGGGATAGTGACAAGGGTTAATCTGGAGACCCGCGAATGGGAATATCATGCGAAAAAATTTGCGAGGGGACTCCACTGATCATCCGGCCTTCTCTAAAATCATAAATTCAAAGCACCAAATTACAACTAGTCCGAAGACCCAAACTTCAAACGGGAAGCATTTCACCACAATGCATCCCTCAACCCGGAAGCGCGGTCAATTTTATTTGTTATGGTGGTTCTTAACACCTGCTCGGATCCGTAGATCGTAACCGTTTTTCGAGCACGGGTGACTGCCGTATAGAGAAGCTCACGGGTCAATAGCGGTGCTGTTTGATCGGGTAAAACCAATGAGACATGGTCAAACTCCGACCCCTGGCTTTTATGAACCGTCATGGCATAGACCGTTTCATGGGCCGGGAGTCTAAAGGGCGGAATCGCACGGAGACCGCCGGACGGATCCTGGAAATATACAAAAAGCGTCTCTGAACCGCTTGCCATATCCGGCAGCGCAATACCGATATCCCCATTATACAGCGATAAGAGATAGTCGTTTTCAGTGATTAAAACCGGCCGTCCATGGTACCAGTCGGAACTGCCGGTAAAAATTATTCCGGCTTTTCTCAGCTCGGTTTCAGCAAAACGGTTGATGCTGTCGGCGCCAAAAGGCCCTTTTTTTAGCGCACAGAGAATTCTTTCCCGGTGAATCCTGCCGATCCGCTCCTTGGGATCGACAGTTTTGTAATCGATACGGTATCCGTCCAGAATCGGTTTTGCCAGAAAACGGTAAAGTTCATCCGGGGAGTATACCGGTTGCCAGAAGATTGAGCGGACCGCATCTTCTTTCAGCGTTGCCATGGCCCGATCCGCATCTCCAAGATTCACCGCCCGGCTGAAGCTGTTGATGCCGCTTTTTGAAGAGAACCGATGACTCTGTTCCAGGATCACAATGCTGTCCTGCAACGGGGTTTGTTTACCATCCGACACATCCTGGCAATTCAGCGGGTCATCTATAATCGTTTCGATTTCCCTGCGGAACCCTTTTGAATAACGATTCAGGTTTTCTCGGTTGCAGATGTCGCCGAGAACGGATCCGGCTGCCACCGATGCGAGTTGATCTTTATCACCGATCAAAATCAGTCGTGCCTCCTCCGGAACCGCCTGAACCAGCTTTGACATCAGCGCAAGATCCACCATGGAAGCTTCATCGACGACCAGGATATCCACCGGCAGCAGATTGTCCGAATGATGCTGAAAATATGGAGAGCCCGGAATCGGTTTCAACATGCGATGAAGGGTATAGGCGTCGGTCGGAATGGCATTTATGACTTCTTCACGGCAGTCCAGATTGCTTTTTGCCTCGGCTATCGATTCCGCCATCCGTGCAGCCGCCTTGCCGGTGGGTGCGGCGAGCAGAACCCGTGACGGGCCCTGCTCTGCCAAGATTGCGAGAATTTTTACCACCGTATATGTTTTCCCGGTACCGGGTCCGCCGGTGATGACACAGAACCGTTTTAATACCGACACAACCGAAGCCACTTTCTGCCAGTCTGTATGTTCCGGTCGTCTGTCCGGGAAAAGACGCCGGATACCCTGTTTCAAAAGCGGTATGTCCACCCCTTGTATTTCGGCCGAAGCACGCCGGATGATGTCTTTTGCAAGCAGGTTTTCGTATTCCCAGTACCGGTAGAGATAGAGTCTTTGCTTTCCGTCCAGAACCAGGGGTGAATACTCACCCGGGGATCCGATAAAACGGGATCTGTGCAGGCTTTTAACCCATGGCACAAGGTCCGGGCACCGGATCGAACTGCCCCTTGTTTCCGATCGCTCCAGATAACGCCCCGCCATTGCGGAAATATCCAGGCAGACATCACCGTCACCGGAAGCGTGACTGACCAGAGCGGCCGCCAAATAGAGGTTCGGTTCGGCCCCTTTGGAACGGCGGGTGACAAACCTTGCAAAATGGATATCGATTTCCGAAAAATACCCGCTCTGTTCAAGTTCATCGATGCTGAAATGCTTCATTTGATTGATTCCGGTATGAGTGCGGAACGGAGTCCATCAATGACCTCTTTTGCCGGGAGGTCTCCGTAAATACCGAACGATGATCCCCGTTTTTGATCAATACCCCGGAGAAAAAGATAAAACACACCGCCAAAATGGGTTTCGTACCGGTAACCGGGTACTCGAACGGATAAAAACCGATCGACGGCAAGGGTGTAAAGATAGTATTGCAGGATATAGTACCCGTCAACCATTACGCTCGCGAGCGCTTTTTGATGATAATCTTCGATTCGAAACCCAAGATAATTGGATTTCCAGTCGATGATGTAAAACTTGCCACGATGTTCAATTATCAGATCCACAAATCCTTTCATGAATCCGGCAGTGGGTGAATAGATGAGCCTTTCCAGCCGGTCCGGAAAGTCTCGGGGAATACCGAGGTCCTGGCGAATGGTAAAGATGTTTTTAAGTTTTTCCGGTGATACGGCATTGAGCGGAAAATAAAACTCCATCTCATTGACCCGCTGTTCGGAATTCACGTCCATAAGCGAAAATGGTCCATCCCCAGCGGGCAGGGGCACAGACAGCACGTGCCGAATCATCTCTATAACGGTCTGCGCCCACACAGCATCAAAGCCGTATTCACCGAGTTTTGTTCGGACAACCGCCGTTAACCCGGCCGGAGGATTGGAAAAAGAGATATTTTCCAGAATCTCGTGAAAGAATAACCCGGCACGGATCCCCCTGGGGAAAGAAAACATGTCCGGTACCGGGGCGGTGTGATCGACTGCCGGATGATGGTAAACATGCGCATCTCGATCCGGAGATTCCGTCTCCGTACCATGTTGATAAATCAGAGAGGAATAGCTGGAAATTCTCCAGGGTGAACCGATTCCTTTTGAAAAATGGCGCCCGAAAAGCCTTACACTCACCGGTTGCGGATCGAAAGCCAGAGGTGATCGATTTTCCGGAAGATACAAAAATGAAATGCTGCCGTTTGCGGCCGCCACGACACCATGGATATCTGCAAGCAGTTGATCGGGTCGTATCAAGCGCATCTGACATTTCAGTTCGGAGACAATGTCAGAAGGCGCACACCCCGAATCATAATGAAACAGGTACGCAAGAGCGGATGTTTCAGCGGTTCGTATCCGTCCCCATACAAGATAGCATTTTTTTCTTGCACGGGTTAAGGCAACATACAGGAGCCGGATATTTTCAGATAGGAGTTCGTCTTGAGCAAGTTTTTTATGTGCTTCAAAATTATCGGAGCCAAGATCCAGACATACCTGCTCCTTTCCCCCGGGATCGTGAAAGACGATGTCGGGGGCTGAAATATCGGATCCATTCCAGGCAAAAGGACAAAATACGGTGTCGTATTCCAGGCCTTTGCTTTTATGGATAGTTGCAATTTTTACGGCATGGGCGTCGCTTTCAAGTCTGAGCTGATGCGCTTCCTGGCGCGGGGTTTTCGGATCCCGCTGCTCCGACAGCCATTTAACAAGACCGGAGATACCGAAACGTCTTTTGGCAGATACGGTCTGAAGAAGCTCTTCAATATGCAAAATGTTTGTCAACCGACGTTCTCCGTCTGGAAATGACAAAACCCGCTCCCGAATTTTCTCCCGGGTCAAAAAAAGACGAAACATCCGGATAAAACCGTCCATTTTCCAAACTTCGAGGTATTTTCGAAAATTTATCCGCCGGGAATCCAAACTCGAATCGCCGGTATCTGCCGCTTCAATGGTTTCACCGGATACCCCCATGATGTCGGTTGTCATGGCCGATCGAAATCGACGGTCGTTTCCGGGTTCTGAAACGCTCGATAGAATCTGTTCGATCTCCCCGGCTTCATGTGTGTCGAATATATTTCCGGACTGGTATAAAACCGCAGGGACAGACCGTGCCGCCAGCAAAGACTTGATGCCCAGTGCCTGTCGGTTTGTTCTCACCAATACGGCAATATCTCCCGGCTGCATCCCGGGGGTCTGTTTTCTAACCAGGTTGAGAATCTCATCTGCCACATATTCGGAAATAAGCCGGGTGGCTTCTGATTTCACAATCGGTTTTTCCGAATTCAGATCAAGGTACCAAAGCTCCAGAGGCGGCGCCCCCTCTCTGACTTTCTGTTTTGATGGTCTGCCCGGCACGGCATCTGTAAAGGAGATGTCCGGAAACAGAAAAGGGGTTTTTCTGTTTGAAAATATCGTATTGACGGCGGTGATCAGCTCGGGGTCGGATCGCCAGTTTGTTGTGAGAGTATATCGTTTTTCAGTGTTCCGGACCGCCTTTAAATAGGAGAAGATGTCAGCGCCGCGAAACCCGTATATCGCCTGTTTGGGATCACCGATCATAAAAAGGATCGTATCCTTCTGGGTAAAGAGTTTTGAGAAAATATTGTACTGAAGTGCATCGGTGTCCTGAAATTCATCAACAAGTGCGGCTTTAAACCGATTCCGGATCGCATGACTCAAGCGGTTCCCATGGGGTTGCTCCAGCGCCTGATTCACCGTTACGAGAAGATCATAGAAAAAATTTACATTCTCTTGGCGCTTCCGTTTTCCGAGCTCGATCCCGGCAAAATGAAACATTCGGGTTTTAAGATAGAGCAGGTACCTTTCGATCTCCTCCGTCAACGCCGCGTTCTCGGCGGAAAGTTCGGTACAGAGATTAAAAAAAGGATGCTCGGGCGGTAAATGTCCCTTCTTGGCAGATCGCTTCAATTTGGTGCTTGTCAATTTTTCAAACCCCTTAAACAGGGGAAATCCCGGAGCGACCGGTTGGGTCAAACGATCCATGGCCTCCTGCAGGGCAAGATTTTTTAACCCCCGCGAACCGTTTTTGAGGCTGCCGTAGATCGTTGCATTCAAACCCGGATCGTTTAGCAGGACGGGGCATAGATCCCTAAAAGGCGGCCACTCCGTGCGGATCCTTGATAATATGCATCGGTAGGATTCAAGATGGGTGAATTTCGGCTTTTTGAGCCTGGGCACGACGTTGATATCCGTTCTTTCATACCGTTCCATCATCTTGAGAAAAAATGCAGGATCCGAAAGCCCGCCTTCATTTCTTGCGTAACCGATAACTTCCGGAGGAAGACCGCAGATGTGTCTCCTCCAAAAATCATCTGCAACCCCCTGGAAGATACGGGTTGTTTCCATGGTGATTTCCGTATTAAAAAGACTTCCGGTCTCAAATGCATTTTCAAAAAGAATCCGCTGACAAAAACCGTGGATCGTAAAGATGGCGGCGGTATCGAAATCCGTCAATGCATCCGATATGCGTTGATGGGCCTCGATCCGATCCGCCTGCTTGGCAAGCAGGCTCTGGACCATCGGATCGGAGCAGACACCTGTTGAAAACCCGGTTTTTGCTTCCAGGAGTTTCTGACGGATTCTATCTTTCAGCTCTTCGGTGGCAGCCTTTGTGAAGGTGACCACAAGAATTTGATCGATCGTCAGACACGTCTCAAGAATCAGCCTCAGGAACAACCCGGTAATGGTGTATGTTTTTCCTGTACCGGCCCCGGATTCTATCAAATTGACGCCCGATAGGGGTGCATCGATCAGATCAAACGGAGTGATGTTCATCTCATTTCTTTTACGGTAAAGGGTAACGGTATTGTCGTCTACAAATAATATATACACCGAGACTTACCGACATGTCACGCAGCAATTCCCGGTAAAAAGGAGCGCTCCAGAGAATTCAGCGGATAACTGAGGTTTTGAAATACTCCATCCGGCAGGAGGCGGGTGGGTGTCGCGTCGAAGGGAAGATAAAACCGAACACGGATATTTGATTTACGTGGCAGGTTTGTGGTAATCATTCTACATTCGGAAACCGGCAATTTCTATAGGCATTTGATCAAAAACGCGATTGGGGAAATAATGTTTACAGGCACTCAAGAAATATTCGTTCTGGTTATCATCGCTGTCTTACTGTTTGTCCTGCCGAGAATGTTTTCCCGGAATAAATCCAAAAAAACACCGGATGCATCGCTATCAGATACTTTTTCCATGTTTTCGGGCCGCATGCGGCTTGCGCTTATCGCCTCTTTTATCTGGCCGATTCTGAGCGCAGTACACTTAAAACCCTGGGCAGACGGGTTGGATCCGTTTCTGTATTTCGGAATTGCGCCGGTCGCCCTATGGTGGAGCATCCGTTGGATCGTCGCCGGGTTCAGAAAGCACAAGAAGTAGCCGCGGCTTCAGAAATCATAGACACCGGTATAGTTTTCTGGTGTAATCGCCGTCAACTCCTGCTTAACCGCATCGGAAACATCCAGATTTTCAACAAACCCAGCGATCGCCTTCTGATCGATCGTTGAATATGTCCGCGTCAATTCCTTCAGTTTTTCGTAAGGCTCGGGGTACCCTTCCCTTCTCAAAACGGTCTGGATGGCTTCCGCCACCACCGCCCAGTTGTTCTGAAGATCGGATCTGATTTTATCTTCATTCAATATCAGTTTGTTCAAACCACGCAGCAGGGATTTTAGGGCGATAACCGTATGGGCAATAGGGACCCCCACATTCCGGGTGACCGTAGAGTCGGTGAGGTCTCTCTGGAGTCTTGATATGGGGAGTTTTGCTGAAAGATGTTCGAAAACGGCATTGGCAACACCCAGGTTGCCTTCCGAGTTTTCAAAATCGATGGGATTGACCTTGTGCGGCATGGTCGAGGATCCAACCTCACCGGGTTTGATCCTCTGCTTGAAATAATCCATGGAGATATATGACCAGATATCCCGGTTCAGATCGATCAGTATCGTATTGATGCGTTTCAGCGCATCGCAAAAGGCTGCCAGGTTGTCATAATGTTCGATTTGCGTGGTGACCCGGGATCGATCGAGACCCAGCACATTATTTAAAAAATTGTTTCCAAATGCGACCCAGTCGATATCCGGATAGGCCACCTGATGGGCATTGAAATTGCCGGTTGCGCCACCGAATTTGCCTGAATTGGGTATGGTTTTCAGCAGTTCAAACTGCCTTTTCAAACGATCCACAAACACATAGATCTCTTTGCCCAAGCCGGTCGGGGATGCCGGTTGTCCATGGGTTCGCGCCAGCATGGGCACCGATTTCCAGTCGACTGCCATGGTTTCCAATTTTTCGGTCACAGTATCGAGCATCGGTTTCAATACATCATGGCAGGCCGCCATTATGGAGATCGGCAGTGCGGTGTTATTTATATCCTGGGAGGTCAGACCGAAGTGGATAAACTCTTTGTGGGACCCAATGCCCAGTGCGTCGAATTTTTCCTTTAGAAAATATTCAACGGCTTTGACATCATGATTGGTTGTCTTTTCGATCTCCTTTACCGACGCAGCATCAGCCATGGTAAAGGAGAGATATATTTCCCTGAGTCGGTCGTATCGGTCTTTGTCAAAATCGTTCAATTGCGGCAACGGTAATTCGCACAATGCGATAAAGTACTCGATTTCCACCTGAACCCGGTACTTGATTAACGCTCCTTCGGAAAAATAATCGGCCAGTATCTCGACAGCCTTTCGGTACCTGCCGTCAATCGGTGAAATTGCCGTAAGTGCGGATAGTTTCATAAAGCGTCTGTCCTTTTATTTTGGTTTGCCAAAATCCAATTATGTTTTCTGGTAGAGAAAACAGCATAGAAAAATTCCAACCGGATATGGTGACCTTTAACAGCCGATCAATTTGACTGTCAAGGGGTTCTCCTACTTATCCTGGGCAGATCCCGGCATGGCCTTGAGTTTTTCCTAAAATAACATTATGCTTTTGTTGCTAAAAAATTCCCGTTAATCTTTTCTAAGCAATGGATTACACAGGATACATCCATGCCGTCAACCTATCACAACCACTCCAATTACAGCGATGGTAAATCATCCATTTTGGAAATGGTTTCTTTTGCACAAAAGAATGATATTGATGTGTTGGGTGTTTCGGATCATCTCTGTATACTCCCCACCGGTAAGACATCCGGAATATCAATGCCCGTGGATGCTTTGGATAAATATGTTCAGGAAATCGATTCATTTAAAAAGCTTTTACGCCCTGAGATCCGTATCGGTGTCGAGGTCGACTGGTTTCACGGCCAGGGTGATGTTATCCGGAATGTTATCGATCCGTTTCCGTTCGATTATCGAATCGGCGGGGTTCATTATGTGCAAGAGAACGAAATCGATAAGAGCGCACGGTACTGGAAATCGAAGACCCAGCATGAACGGGATCATCTTTACCGACTTTACTGGAAATGCATAAAAGATATGTCTGAAAGCGGTCTGTTCGATATTGTCGCCCATCTGGACTTGCCGAAAAAATTCGGTTTTTACCCCCAGGCGGACATGACCCGATCCATCAAAGAGGTATTATTGTCCATTTCCCGAAACAACCTGGTTGTCGAGTACAATACAGCCGGATTCGGTAAACCCTGTGCTGACGGATATCCGTCCATTGAAATCCTCAAGATGTGCCGAAAGCTGGATATCCCTGCAACGCTCTCTGCAGACGCTCACATCCCCCAGCACCTGTTGTTCGCATTTGACAGGGGAATCCATCGGCTAATGACCGCCGGATATACGGAAATTGCACGTTTTAAAAATAGAGAAATCTACTTTGAGCCGCTGACTCGAGCGCAATCCGGGATGTGTGATGAAGCGTCGGTTTAATCTTTTCCCGGAGCGTTGATTTATTAATACTGAAGAAATGGAGGATTTCCATGTTTAAACCGATCCGACTGTTGCTTGCCCTATCCCTTTGTGTCGTTCTGACAACCGGTTTCAATGCACCCCATGCCGCAGCCGGCGGAAAAAACAAAAACGCACAGGGATACGACAAAAAATCAAAAGGTAAACATGACACCGCCTCTGAAGATAAATCAGAGGCGGTGGTTAAAACCGATTCCCATAAGAAGAACAAAAAGAAAAAACAGAAAAAATCAACACAGAAGATGCCGCCGGGTCTGAGTAAAAAAGAAAAGGCCCAGTGGTCCCAGGGGAATCCGCCGGGTTGGCGCAAGGGTAAAAAAACCGGCTGGGGAGGCAGCGACATACCGCCCGGTCTTCAGAAAAAGAATAAGAAAGAAATCAAAAAATGGAAAAAAGAGCGGGCAAAAGCTTCCAAAAATACCGAGACCATGATCCGAAACCGAGACCGGGATAAGGACTCGGAAACCATTGAAAGAAACGCTCAAAGTGTGTCATTGTCGGTCAGCGAAACGGTCAATGCCGGCGTTCCGGCCGATCAGGTGGTGACATTGGTTCAAAAGACCATCGACAGGGATATGACCGGGGAAGATATCGAACAGGTGACCCGTGCAGTGGCCCATGGTGTGAGCCGGGGCAGCGACGCTGAAGCGGTTGTGGGGTATGCAGATAAAGTTCTGGACAGCAACGTAAAGGGAGAGGACGTTGCGCTTTCAATTTACAGATGGATCGAGAATAAAACAGGGGACAGGAAATAGAATCTCATGAAATTTTCAAAATACCACGCATTGGGAAACGATTATATCGTGTTGAACCCGGCAGACGGAATCTTTTCGGTGAACGCAACGCAGATTCAAAGGATCTGTCATCGTAACTTTGGGGTCGGGTCGGACGGAATTCTGCTCGGACCGTCTGAGAGTGCCGAAGGTGATTTTTCCCTGCGGATTTATAATCCAGACGGCAGCGAAGCGGAGAAAAGCGGCAACGGGCTCCGCATTTTTTCCAGATATCTATGGGATAATGATCTTGTCAAAGCCGACCCGTTCACCATTCTCACCTTAGGCGGCCTGGTCTCCTCCCGTGTATTTGCAGGCGGAAAAAAGGTTTCCGTCGAAATGGGGCGCGTCAGCTTCCATAGTGACCGGATTCCGGTTGTCGGCCCCCCCCGTGAGGTCATCAATGAAAAGATCTCCATAGGGGATGTCTCCATGACATTTTGTGCCGCCACCATCGGAAATCCTCACTGTGTGATTTTAAAAGATGATATTTCAGAAGAAGAAACCCGCCGCTTTGGGCCAAAAATTGAAATTGACCCCGTTTTTCCGAACCGAACCAATGTGCAGTTTATGGAAGTTATCGATCGGTCAAATATTCGGATTGAAATTTGGGAGCGCGGCGCAGGCTACACACTCGCCTCCGGAAGCAGCGGAAGCGCCTCTGCAGCCGTGGCCCATAAACTCGGCCTGTGTGATTCTCAGATTGTGGTCCACATGCCCGGGGGTAAAATCGATATTTCGGTATCGAACGACTACTCCGTGCTGATGACAGGGCCGGTGACAAAAATATGCGACGGGATAATTGATCCGGATATGTTTTAAAATCAAGTATTTCTCATTTTTTCCCGATAATCAATTTAATGCATACCGAATTAAAAATACTGCTTGCCAAAAAGGATGACACACTGCGGGCAGACTATGCCGCCTATCTCGAAACGCTCGGATACGTTGTCGAGCAGGCAAGGGACGGCGAAGAGATCCAGGCGATATGCCATCAGATGAAATTTGATGTCATTCTTCTGGACGATCACCTGGCCGGGTCGGGGAACGGGTTTCATGCGGTTTCAGAGATGAATCCTGATAATAACGGCCCAGGCATGATCGCGTTTATCGAAGACATGGACAAATTCGACGCTTCAAAGGCGGTTGCCGCCGGTATTTCGGATTGGGTTTCCGACAGAGGGGATCATGATGAGTTTCGGGCGCGGCTGGAACGTACGATCAGGGATCTGGCACGTCGCCAGGCCCTGGTCCAAAAGCAGCGTGAGTCGGAAAAAATCAAGATGGAGATGGAATATGTCCTCCAGGGTTTAAAGGAGATAGTGCGTGGCCAAAAGGGGTTTATCCTGCCGGATCGGGTAAAGAAGAGAGAGGATTTTCCGGCAATTATCGGTAATTCCAGAGAGATTGAAAAGGTGCTGGAACTGGTGCGCCTGGTCGCTCAAACAAATGCCACGGTCCTGATCACCGGTGAAAGCGGCACCGGCAAGGAGCTTATCACCCGGGCCATCCATTCCCAGAGTCCCCGGACGGATCACCCGTTTGTGCCGATAAATTGTGCCGCACTTTCGGAAACCCTTTTGGAAAGCGAACTCTTCGGCCATGAAAAAGGCGCCTTTACCGGTGCTGTTGCATCAAAACAGGGACTCATTGCCGAATCCGAGGGCGGCACCCTGTTTTTGGATGAAATCAGCGAGATGCCGCTTTCCTTTCAGGTTAAACTGCTCCGTGTCCTCCAGTACGGTGAGTACAAACGGGTGGGGCAATCCCGGATTCAAACCGCAGACATTCGGATCGTGGCCGCCACAAACAGATCCCTTGAAAAAATGGTAAAAGATGGATCGTTTCGGGAAGATCTCTTCCACCGGATCAATCAGTTTCAGATCAATGTGCCTCCCCTTCGCCAACGGATCGAAGATCTTCCCATGCTGAACCAGTATTTTCTGGAAAGAGCCTGTCGGGAGTATGACCGACCCCTGGTGGGGTTTTCATCGAAATTAATCGAAAAGATGTACCGATATGCGTGGCCCGGTAATATTCGGGAACTGGAGAGCATGGTCTCCCAGTCGGTGATACTGGCAAAACCGCCCATTATCGAGCTTATCGACATGCCCACCCTGGTTGAAAAACTGCATAAGAATCCCCGTAAAACCCGCCTGACAGATATGACATATGTCGAGGCCAAAGAGGCCTTTGAAAAGAATTATTTTCAAAATGTCATGGACCGTGCGGAAGGAAACCTTTCGGCAGCTTCCCGGCTCTGCCGGATGGATCGGAAACAGCTGCGTGAAAAAGTAAGAAAACTCAATATCGTCATGTCCGGCCATTCCGGACGTTTTTCAGATCCAAAAAAGAAGGCTTAGAAAAAGAAAAAGGCCGCACACGATCGTGCAGCCCGTTTCTCTTTCCGGTCAGGTAAAAAAATGACCCAGAAAAAACACCTCTTTTTTATACTCCCCTACCCCACATAACTCTGAACACCGCGGTATATTGAAAGCGCTGTATTTTTACCATACGGTGTCTCGGACATCATCGAAGAAAAAAGGTTGGTTCCGCTTTTCATCGAGAGACTCCCCTGTTTGGAAGTGTTTTCATCTCCCCCCATATGGATGACAGCGCCACTTGATGATGAAAGCGCATGTCCACCTTCACCGTTTACCCGAATCACACCCTTAAGTCCTACGGCGGATTGGGGCTGAAAACTCGAATCCCGCTCGGGCTGCATAAACAGGTTGGCGGCGGTAATCGGTTCCTTTACATTATCGAATTCCTTTTCGACAAATTCGGCCTGCTCGAACTTTTTCGCCTGCCCGATGCCTTGGGCCCCCATTCCGGGTTCCCCGGATGCATTGTCGGCTTCTTTTTTTAACTGACCCGGAGGTAAGTTTTCAGTTTTGTTTTGATTGGTATTTACCTTCGCTTTATTTATTGCAACCGACGGGTGGTCTGTTTCTCCATCTTTTTTCTCTAACCCCGGAGGGACTGCCTTCGGCTCATTATCAGCCTGTTTAGTCTGACCGACCCCATTGTTTTCGACAACATCTTTTTTCTCTAACCCAGGAGGGACGGGTTTTGGTTTATTACCCGCCTGTTTAGCCTGACCAACCCCGTTGTTTTCGACAGCATCTTTATTCTCTAACCCCGGAGGAACCGCCTTAACATTTTTTTCCTCCTTGTCGTCACCTGGCTTGTTATTGATACCTCCCGGCGTGCTTTTTATGTTGATATCGTTCTTATCATCTTTATCCTGCATCGTTTCCATGGGGCTTTTTATCTTGTTCTCATCATCGTCTTGTTTGTCGCGCATCGTTTCCATGGGGCTCTTTATCTCAATATCGTTTTGCGGCTTATGGGCCATCATGCGGTTTAACGGTGAAGCGGTACCGGCATCTCCGAACATCGGTTTTGAGGCTGCAGGCGGCGACAATGGAGCGGATTCCAGGCCGATGCCATTATTCTGTTTAAGTGGTGATGCAGCGCTGCCGAAAATGCCCTTTGCCTCATTTTCACCGGCCGGTTTCGATGCTTTGACCACAACCTGACCATTCGATTCATCTATTGTCTTTGCATCCTGTCCGTTTATGACGATCTGCCCGCTCGAATTGGTCGGTTTTACGATTTCTTTTTCCTCTTCAAAACGCTTTGTATACATTTCTTTTATGGAGGAGAGGATGCCCTTTTTCGAATCATCATCAGATTTAAGGGCATTTAGTTTAAATTGATCATGTCCGCCCTTCCGATATTTGTCCAGGACGTTTCCCATATCCAGCCGGACATTTCGGCTGGACTTTTCATGGCTTTTGGGAGCTTCTTCCGATTTTATGTGGTCGTTTTTGGCTGCCCGGGCGCCCTTTTTACTGATTTCAACTGAATAGGCTGAATCGGATCGTCCGCTTTTCGATGAATACCCCGATTTGACGCCATTATCAGTCGATTTTCCCCGGCTGCTCTCGGCTCTGGAAGATCTCATTTTTTTCGACCTTCTTACCGTGGAATTCGATTTATCAGCGTCTGTCGAAGCGGTGACGATCTTTTCATTTGCGCTATTAGAGTTGGATGGATTCGTTTTTTCTTTAACAGACTGCAGCGCTGTAAAATTTGCGTTTGATGAACTATTGCTTATGCTGATGTCGTTTGCCATTTGCCGTCCTCCCTTTTTTATTTTAACTTTTCTAATATCAAGAGGCGTGCCAACTTCTGGCTGTCTGTGTTTTTGACTCGTAAAAAATTGCTTAACTATTTGATATATTTCTATTTTAATATTTTAAACATCATCTCCCATGCCGATACAGCTTCGAATCTGCGGTTTTATTCGAGGGGGCAAACACCCCAGGTGATCGTAAGAAACAGGGATCTGATTCAGATTATATTTGCAATATTTACAGCGTGTTATAAATTTTCCCCATTCACTTGCGTAATGGGGGCAATCCCCCCCACCCCTTTCGCGGTCCGAACTATGATTCGGCCGTGCAGGGACAAAATCAAATATTGACTTTCCCATGGCTCTCGTGAAAAAAATCGAATCTGGATATTTTTCAAACCGCCGGGGCACGATTGGATTTTCTTCATATCCGGGAAAACGCCGATCGTCTCGGCAACTGATTACAATCATTAAATTTGAATGGTGCCTAAAATGATGGCTAAAATTATTCTCCTGGCCGAAAAAGGACCCGACAGAAACGCATATCTCGAGGCCATAAAAGCGCTCGATGTCAAGGTGGATTCGGTATCGAATTTCAGGCAGCTTGAAAAAAAGATGCTCAAAACCGCCTATCAGGGGGTGTTGGTGGATCTGAAAACAAAGATTAAGGGGATAAAAAAGAAAAAGGTGTTGGCATATCAAATACTTGAACAGTTTCCAGTGGCCCAGCTCCGACAGGATGAGCAGACCCGGCAGATCCATACGCTCTACTATGGCAAATCAAAAAACCATGGAACACTTGAAGATTTTATTCAGAACGGCTGTAAACCCTTTGCCCCCAGAACACTCCGCGCTTTCCCCCGGGCCCGTATCCATCTTAATGTAAGGCTCTCGCAGCCAGATCGCTTTTCAGGAAAGCAGACCGTTAAATCCGTAACCGCCGATATATCAAAGGGCGGATGTTTTCTTTTTACCGTGGAGGAATTTGACCTCAAGAAGAATATTTTTCTGATCTTTGAAGACCTGTCTGAGCCAGCACGTATCTCTGCTGAAATCCGCTGGATAAAACCCTGGGGAAAAGCACTCTACATGCCCGGTATCGGCGTCAAATTCGATGATCTGCCGGATAGTTTTCTTGCTGAAACCTGCGAAATAGGGAAAATACAAATATAGAATTTATTTTGATGAAAGGAACAAAGACACGATGAAACCGATTGCGCTGGCATCCAGTCTCTCCCGGGTAATACCATCCCGTATCCGGGAAATTGCCGATATCGCATTTACAATGACGGATGTATTGAGACTCCAGTTCGGAGAATCCAACGTTCCGACACCCCAGCATATTAAGGACGCCGCCGCACAGGCCATGGCTGAAGGGTATACCTTCTATACGGAAAACGCTGGGCTGCCGGGTCTCCGGGATGCCATAGCCGATAAATATAGACAGCTCCACGATGTGGACCTGGAACCCCGATCTGAAGTCATTGTAACCGCATCCGGGGTACAAGCCTTAAATGTCTCGATTCGCTGCATCATCGACCCCGAAGATGAAGCCATCATTCTGACACCGAACTGGCCCAATGCAACGGCAATTGTTAATCTTTGCGGAGGTGTTACACGGGAAATTACCATGAAACGGGAGTCCACCCGTTTCTGCATCGATTTTGAGGCACTGGAATCTGCTTTAACCCCTAAAACGAGACTGCTTGTTTACACGTCGCCGTCAAACCCCCTGGGCTGGGTGGCATCCATTGAGGAGCAAAAAAAGTTGCTGGCATTTTGCCGGCATCACGGTCTTTGGCTTCTGGCCGATGAAGTGTACGAGCAGATTTACTATTCCGGTGCTGTAGCCCCGTCGATTCTCAGACTGTGCACCAGGGATGACGCCGTTGTCGCGGTGCAATCCTTTTCAAAAACCTACTGTATGACCGGATGGCGCCTTGGATGGCTCGTCTCCCGGGCAGACCTTGTGGAAAAAGCGGCTCAGCTGAATGAATTTATCATCTCACATGCCCCGTCGATGATTCAACGCGCCGGTGAGATCGCCCTGAAACATGAAGATACGGATATACGTTCCATGGCAAAGGATATAGAGGATCGGGTCGAGTTTTGTCATAATGCACTTTTATCCATGAAAGGCGTTTCCGTACCCCGGCCAGAAGGCGCCTTTTACCTGTTTCCCCGGATCGAGGGGGTTTCCGACTCCTTCTCCTTTGCCGTATCACTCCTCAAAGAAACCCGGGTGGCGGTTGCCCCGGGGTCGGCATTTGGAAACGGCGGGGAAGGGTCGATCCGGATCTGCTGTGCAGCAGAACCGTCCATACTGGAACCGGCCATGGAGAGACTGGGGCAATACCTGGAAAACAGGTTCTGAGTTCAGCGTTCAAGGTTAGCCGCTCCGCGATTGTTTTTCTATTCTATACATTGGTAAAAATATTATGAAACCAACCTATGAACCTTTGAACGTTGAACCGATTCCTTTCGGTAATATATTGAAACGAACAGGAGAAAGTGCGTGGCATCCCGGAAAATAGATCCGAAAATAATAGCCCTGCTTCAGGAGATGCAGCAGCAGGGTGTGCCTCCTGTACAATCAATGAAACCCCATGAGGCGAGACGAACACGAAATCCGACCCTTGAGCATTTGAACGGATCTTCCGAAACAGTCGCCAAAATAGAAAACCTTAACATTCCCGGCCCCGGAGGCGATCTTCCCATTCGTGTCTACACCCCCGAAGGTAAACACCCGTTTCCGGTTCTGGTCTATTTTCACGGAGGCGGATATGTAATCGGGAATTTAGACACCCACGACGGCCCCTGCCGCGCCCTGGCAAACCGGACGCCCTGTATCGTTCTATCCGTAGATTATCGTCTGGCCCCGGAGAACCGGTTTCCGGCTGCTGTGGATGACGCCTATGCCGCTGTCTCTTGGGCGACGGACAATGCGGCAGTTATCGGTGCCGATGCCGGTCGGATGGCTGTTGCCGGAGACAGTGCGGGTGGGAACCTTGCAGCCGTGGTCTGTCTGTTGGCTAAAATAAATAGCTACCCGGATCTAAAATATCAAATCCTGATTTATCCCATCACCGATCTTTCAAATGTTGATAACGGATCGTACCGCGAACATGCCGCCGGATACATGCTGACACGGGAGGCAATGATCTACTACCGGGATCATTATCTCGGTATGGGGGGGGATCAAAAAGATCCGTATGCATCGCCGCTGCTGGCGGATGATCTTTCCGGATTGCCCCCGGCACTTGTAATCGCAGCTGAATTTGACATTCTAAAGGATGAGGGAAAGGCCTATGCCGATCGCCTTAAAAATGCCGGAGTACCGGTCATCTACAGCCTCTATCCTGATATGATCCATGCGTTTTTCAATCTCGGGGGTGTAACCGGCCGCGCACGGGACGCTATTGATGAAATCGCCCGGGAACTGCAGAACGTTTTTTACTAATACCCGAATTGAGCCAAGGCCCGATTCGGGAGCGGTCAGCAATCAGCTTTCAGGCGTCAGCCTTGGGGGAAATCGTTTCAACGGCTGCCTTGCGGAAAATTACAGGGGATTTTTTAAACGAAGTGAAGACCGCCGATAACATCTCAGCAAACCAGAAAGTACTCCGGCCCAAAGACGAAGAAATCCGTATCGCCCTGTGCCGGCTGATCCGAAAGGGGTCGCCCGGTTAGAAATACTCAATGCACTTCCCGGCAGTGATTCAAGAGCGGATCGAGTATTGCCGTTGATAGATTTTCAAATCTGTCGGCTATGGGATCCTCGTTTCTAAAACAGACGGAATAGTATGGGTCGTCTGACTCTCCCCATCCACCGCTAAAGGGGTTACCTTCCCATTTTCTGCAGGCGGCCCGGTGGGCGTCTCTTCTCGTATTACCTTTTGCAATCCGCCGGCAATATTCCAGTGAAGATTCAGGAAAAAACCGGAGCGGTTTTGATAACCCCTTCCAGTACAGATCCAGAAGGTGGTAGAGTCGATCTTTGCTGTCGGCAACCGGTGAGAATTGCCATCCGGAATCTTTGCAGATCAAGAGAGTGGTTTTGCTCATTTCATGACAGGCTGCACAATAGACCAGATGAAATATCCATGCGCTTACAAGATCCCTGCCCCTTGTATTTGAATATCGGACCCTGAGCAAACCGTTCTCATAAAGCGAGTTCAGGTCCCCGGAAAGATGAAATTCAGAAAGATCCAGCGCCGTTTTTAGCGGTTCTGCCTTCCTGCCGGTGTCGAATCGATCGATGTGCCGTATAAAAGATTCCGCATCAAGGTACATTTCGTTAAAAATAACCTCACCGGCATTGCCGTGGGGAAGCATCCCATCGGCACGATGCAGCTGTTTCATCCGGTCCGGAGACATGCCTGCCAGTATCCCATCGACAAGATTCTGACCGATAATATAACGCTGCAATGGATCCAATCCAAAATTTTCCCTTTCTGCAATGCCCGTCATGCCGTTTTCAAAGTAAATTCCCAGACGGTTTTGAAGAAAAAACCTTGCAGGGTTGCTGAAAAAACGGGCCATTTGACGGATTTCGACCCGTCGCCACTCTTTCGGTGGTGTGGATAGTCCCGGTGAAATAAAATGAAGCCTCTTTTTCGGTTCCGTCAGGCTGACAGCGGCCGCCAGGTTTTCTTCGGAATAACTGAACAACCGCATGTTTTCGTCAGTGAAATAATGGATGGAAAAGGCCTGGAGCGGATGTCTGGTGATAATATCGGTTTCCGGTTTCGCGGCCCCTTCCGATATGTAATCGATAAGCTCGCTGACCAGAACTGACGGTGGTATTCGGGTATTGTCTTGAATATTCTGTCCGATGAAGCTGATATAAAGATTGCGCCGGGCAGAGACAATCGCCTCCAGAAAAAGATAACGATCGTCATTTCTTTTCGATCGATCCCCCCGTTTCGGGTATTTTCCGATCAAATCAAAGGCCACTCGTCGAGATTCCCTCGGGAACGCATCCGTGTTCATGCCGATGAGGCAAACCACTTTAAACGGGACACTCCGCATGGGGAGCATTGCGCAAAAAGTCACACCGCCGGATATGAATCCCGCTCCGGCCCCCTCCGTTTCGAGCTGGTGCCGGAGATAGCTTTGAACGATTTCAAAGGCAACAGGTTTTGAAAATCCGCTCATTTCCTGTATATTTGATAGTTCTTCAAGCTGAAACCGGATGGTCTGCATATCCCTTTCTGTGTCATCGTCTGTTGCAAACAATTCATCGATGCCGAGCAGGAGCGATTCGCCCCAGCCGGCAATTGACAAATAATTGTCGAATCCCGCGATCCATTTTATCATCCGGTGTGCGAATTCGATAAATTTGCCGAGTATGATCGTATCGTGCCCTTCAACGTGATCATAAGGTAAAATCTCTGAAAACATTCGGCACCCGAATCCAGGCATGGCAATACCCAACAGCAGCCTGTCCATACCAAACTGCCACGTGTTTTCCGGATAATCGGGAAGACCCAGATCCAGGCGGTTTTCTGCATCGATTCCCCATCGGATACCGGATTCCCGTATCCATTTTTCGATCTTTTCAAGATCCTGTTCTGTCAGATCGAATTTTTTCCGTATACTCGCATATTCCAGCAAGGCCGTTATTTTAGACGCTTCAAATCGACTCCCTTTTAAATCGAGCAGGGACAGAAATCCGTCAATCAGAGGCCTTTCCCGGCGGACGCTCTGGTCAGCGATACTAAAGGGGATTTTATGAGATGTATCCACCGGTGCATTGAAAACAGCCTGGATGTATGGTGCATAAAGATCGATATCCGGTGTCATAACAATGATGTCCCGGGGGGTAAGACCGGAATCTTCTTCAAACATGGACAGCAGATTGTTGTGAAGAATTTCAATTTCCCGCATGGGGCTGTGGCATGAATGAAACAGGAGGCTTTTATCGTATTCCGGTGCCATCCCGGATATCTCCGATTGGCGGTTTCCATTTTGACCTGCCCGGTCTTCCAGATTTAAAATATCGGTTTGAATTCGGTTCAGGAGAGTTTTTTCCCCGGGTTGCAGGTAGGTTTCATTGAAATCCGGGTTTAATCCGCTGATGATGCTGAAAAAATCCCTACCTTGGGTTCCCATCGAGGCCAACAGCCGGTTGCCGGTATTTAGATGCAGATCGTTATCTGATGTCGCCTTCCCGTTGTAAGTTTTTCGGATGCGCTTCTTTTCGCGGTCGGATACGATGTCGGACCAAAATTCCCTGCAGGGATTCATGAGAAACAGATTAACGGAAATATGCCGCGACAGTGTTGAAAATATTTGCGTATAAAATTCCGGAAGGTGGGATATTCCAAAAATATTGACTCTTTCAGGCAAAATTCGGTCGAAATTCGTTTGGGATCCTATCATTTTTATCAGATCTGCCCGGAGCCGGGCACGATGCGGGGTTTCCGTTTTCGATACAAGTTTTCGCCAGAGTTGCGCCTGCCAATGATCTTTTTTGCCGGATTCCCAGGAAAAAACCATTTCCGGCCTGAAAACAAGGTACTGGTCGAAAACGTCCGCAATTTTTTCTGAAAGTTGAAACTGTTTGAGCCCTTGTCTGTCATTTTTCAGATAGGCTCTCAAAGATTCAAATTCTTCCCCCTCTAAGCAGACCGGCAACAGTTTCATGATAAAAAAAGTCAGAACATTCCGGTCGAATAGGGTTCGATCGGGCAAATCCGGAAAAAAATCATGGATGACATTCTGAATAAATACATTCGGAAAAGGGAACGAGACGTTCGCACTTATGCCGTTGAGGCGTGCCAGTTCCATAGAGATCCATCGTTCCATCCCCTTGCTCTGAATAATAACGATCTCAGGCTGCAACGGCGAAGAGAGGGGGTCCCGAACGATTTCAGCCAATCTTTCGGCTAAGATTTCCATCCGATTGCTGGCAAATATTTGAAAACCAGTGGGATTTGACATATGCTCCCTGCCCGGTCGGAAACCCAAAGTGGGTTATTTTTAAAATCGATAGATTTTATCCATGGATAATCGAATTTCTCATTATAGACCCTATAAAGGTTTCAGGATTGCTTCAAGAGCTTTGTGATAAATATTTTAGCAGATAGGAGTTTACTTGAGAGATTAACAAATTACGTTTATCTTCAAAGCCGTTAGATCTTTACTGGAGCTCTATAGATAACCGCGTAACAAATAATCGAAAAATTGACATCGTATTTCCCACGGTGCATGTTTAGGGATCAGTCCGCAAGGCAGCGAAACCCCAAAATGTTGGCAGTAAAATCAGTTGGATATTTAAACCAGGATTGCAGTGTTACATCCGGGCTTGAAACCCAGCTGCCCCCTTTAACAATGCGATAGTCCTGCCGGGTAGATGCCCCGTATGTCCCTTCCCACCGGTCCGAAGTCCACTCCAGGGTGTTTCCCAAAAGATCGAATAGGCCGAGCGGATTTTTTGCATTGGAGAAATTGTCCACCGGAACGGTATCGGATATTTCGCTCTCCTCTGTGTTGCAGACACCTTCTTTCCATTCATTCCCCCAGGGATAAATATTGCCGGAGGCGGTTCTGGCAGCCGCCTCCCATTCCGCCTCCGACGGCAATCGCTTGCCGACCCAGGAGGCAAATGCCATGGCATCTCTGAAACTGACCTGTACCACCGGATGGTTGCGTTTCAGGTGCAGGGTGCTTCCCGGCCCAGATGGCTGGTACCAGTAGGCGTTTTCCCGTTCTTCCCATAACGATGTTGCATTCCACTCATACCGTTTTTGTCCGGATATTTCATCATTTTTCCTTTGGAACCGCCCCTGATAGACAATTCCGAAACCGCATTCTTCAGCCGTGGTCTTATAGCCGGTCCGCTCTACAAACACCTCGAAAAGCGCGTTTGTAACCGGAAAACGTCCGAAAAAAATATCCGAAATCGTAATCTTTCGAATGGGTCGTTCATTTTTGCGGATGTTTTGCGCCCCGATAATATACTCTCCTCCCGGAATCAAAAGATACTGATTATAATGTTTTTCAATTTCCCCAAGATACCGCTCAAACCGCTCCGCTAAAAGACGTTTTCGTTCCCGGTCGGATAAGGCATTGTTAAGGGTCAGATCATCGTCCATAAAAGCGTCATACGGTGCATCAAAATTATCGAAAGGCGTCTCGGCATCTTCAACAGGTTCTGCAACCGCTTCCACCTCATCAAGCACCTCTTCTACTTCCGCACCCTCATCATCGATTGTTTCAAATTCATCTAACTCACCGGATTCGTCTTCAACCAATTCCTCGATAAGTTCATCCTCATCGATCTCTTCAAGTTCACCCTCATCTTCATCCGCTTCCAAATCGTCATCACCCGTTTCTTCAGCCTCGACCGCCTCATCATCATCTTCCACCAGCACATCGACCACTTCAACGCTGTCGTCTTGCTCATCAGGCACCTCTTCTACTTCCGCACCCTCATCATCGATTGTTTCAAACTCATCTAACTCACCGGATTCGTCTTCAACCAATTCCTCGATAAGTTCATCCTCATCGATCTCTTCAAGTTCACCCTCATCTTCATCCGCTTCCAAATCGTCATCACCCGTTTCTTCAGCCCCGACCGCCTCATCATCATCTTCCACCAGCACATCGACCACTTCAACGCTGTCGTCTTGCTCATCAGGCACCTCTTCTACTTCCGCACCCTCATCATCGATTGTTTCAAACTCATCTAACTCACCGGATTCGTCTTCAACCAATTCCTCGATAAGTTCATCCTCATCGATCTCTTCAAGTTCACCCTCATCTTCATCCGCTTCCAAATCGTCATCACCCGTTTCTTCAGCCCCGACCGCCTCATCATCATCTTCCACCAGCACATCGACCACTTCAACGCTGTCGTCCGGAACATTTTCAATGGCCGTATCGCCGGATTTTTCCGACAAATGGCGGACAAGCTCACTTATTTTGTCTTTTTCTTTCAGCAACTCATGATCCGGAATGTGGGAAAGAAGGTTACCGAACAGGTTTAGCATTTGTGGAATCTCTTCCGGCGGCAAAGGACGATCCGAATTTAACGATTCGATGAGGGTGCTCAGAAATTTGAGTACATTCTCATCCGGTATCTTTGTTAAGAATTCTCCAAACTGCTGTGATATTTTAGCTATCTGTTCGATCGAAATGGGGCCCCCGGCACTTAAGGCACCCGACATAGATCCGATGAACTGATCCTTTGCCTCATCAGACATGTCAAACAGGTACCCGGAACCGATAATAATCCCTTCCGGATTTGTTCCTTTCTCAAAGGCAAGGATCAGATCTTTGTTTATTGAAGATTTGATGCTGTTTAGATTTTTCAGCTTCGATCGGATCTGGTTTGGATTCGTTTCGGTGCTCCAGACTGCGGAAATCAAAGCCTCCGGGGGGATCGATTCGACCTCGTTTATGGCATCCTTATCCGTATAATAGCTCTTGATTGCCTGAATCAACCGGCATTTCTGGGTATTCGGATTCTTATAACCCAACCCGGATACTGCTTTTTCAATACCGTCCAGTGATATGGATTGATTCATCATAACGGTTCTTTAAAATATCTCCCGGCTTTTCAAGACGACATTTTTATGTTAACAAATATTTATGGCGCATATTATCTGCGTTTCCAGCCAAAAAGGCGGAACCGGAAAAACAACCACAGCGGTAAATCTTGCATCCTGCCTTGCTCTCTTTGAGAAAAGGACCCTGCTCGTGGACGGTGATCCCCTGGGCAGTGCAACCACCAATCTAGGTATCGACAAAAAGGCCCTGTCACTTGATCTTTTCGATGCGATGAGCGATTCCGCCAAATTGCAGGATGCCATCGTAAAGACTGAATTACGATTTTTGCACGTCCTTCCGGCCCGGTTCCGACTCTTTCAGGTAGAGACGCTTCTTTCGAATCAACCGCAAAGCGAGAAGACGCTTCGTCATCTGCTCGAAAATTGTTCAGATGCCTATGACTATATCATTATCGATTCGCCTGCCTCTTTAGGGTTTCTGAGCATCTGTACGATGGCGGCTGCCGATCGGCTGATTATTCCCCTTCAGTTTCATCTCCATGCTTTCGAAAGCCTCGGCCATCTCTTAAAGGTGGTTCGCCAGGTTCAAAAAAAAACCCGCTCCGATCTCAAAGTCGCCGGAATACTGTTTACCATGTGCCAGGAGCCCTCTGTTATTCAAAAAGACGTATTCAACCGGATTCTCACCCATTTTAAAGCCAATATCTTCTCAACGACCATCCCATGGGATAATAAACTGAGGGATACTGCAAACCACGCAAAACCGCTTATATTGCAAGACATTGCATCGAAAGCCTCCCGAGCGCATCTCGATTTCGCATTGGAGGTTATGAATTTATTTAAGCCCGATGAATAAACTGTCGATAACAGGTTAAATATTACAAGGGGATCGATATGAAAATTACTGACTCAGATATTATCAAAGCGGGTGAGCGGGAACTCATTGATACCATTATCGGTGATCTCGACTGGAATGCCATCGAGAAAATATTCAGCGAACGGCATGGGTTGAGAATCCAGGATGATGTGGAGTATCGACAGGGAGATATTGTGGTCCACAATGATGAGGTGGCCTACAAATTGGATTTTGATGTAAAATTAACCCTCTCGATCCTGCTTAACCGGGCTGGGAAATACCTTTCCTTTACGGCTAAAAATGAATTGCCGGGTGAAACCATGGAAAATGATCCGGACACGAATATGCAGCCTTTGCAGCAATCACAGCCGTTTATTGATCCGGGACTGGAATTCGAAGAAACAGAACCGGCCGTTGCTGCCGACCCTGGAAAGAAGCCCTCAGAAAACATGACCGCAATGGCCTCTGAAATATCTGATATGATAACAGAAATTAATGCAGAAACATAACGTCTATGACTGAAACATCTCTTGTATCAAATACCGATGAGATCCGGCAACGATTTGATGCGGTACTGAGGGACAACATCCGGCGTCTCTTGGATACCATGCCCGAGGCGTCCTCATTACCCTTTGACATCGTAACGATTACAAGCCTTATCCTGCTTGTTGAGCGTGAAAACGAGATCCGGACACATCCCGAATCCACAGAGGTCCGATATTCAGAAAAGACACTTGCCAATGATCTGGTTGAAACCGGTATCGATATGGATGGCCATTCGGAATCATCGCTAAAAAATTTGGCACCCATGGGATTTGTCACCATCGATGAAGACAAGACACTTATCCCTCGCGATTCGACTCCGAAACTGGTCGCCGTTCTGGATAATCTTTTTCCCGGTATGCCGGGTATGAATCTGGTCGCTTATTTTCTCCAGACACTGCAGGAAGCCGTCACCGGCAGAAAAGACGTTGAAGCGGCCATCAACCAATTCGAACAGACGCTTTTTACCCGGGGTGTTTCCCTGTCAAAACTGAATAAATCCACCGGATCGAACGGAAAATCAAATGCGTTGCAAAAGGAGCCCGAACCGACTCCAGAGGATGTAAAGGCGGGATCTCAACGCCGTAATGCAAATATGCAACGGTTGCGTGAAATGCGCTCCTCCCGGAGCGTACATTCAGAAAGGGCCACCCATGTAAAATCGGTGACACCGACGCATCAACCCGAAATCAAGGCCCTTTTTCCGCCGTCTGCCGCCGCTCCCGAATCGGCTGTCGGGGCGTTGGAAGACGTTGAAAATTCTTCGATTTCCCCGGATACCGAAGGCAATATTGAGACAGAAAAAACAGCTGAAAAATCTGAAACAGATACCCTGGAACCGCTCTCAATGGCCTCTCCGGATATCCAGGCAGGTGAAGTGCCGGCAGAACCGGACATTGTCGACACCGAAACCGATCAAACAGACGCTAACGCCTCAGATACCACAGCCGAAGAAGAAAACGGAGACGCGGTCATATCCTCTCCGGAAGCTTTTGATGAACCCATTGATATTGAACCACCTTCAGATTTTCCGGAAGACGAGGCCGCTTCAATCCCGTCCGATGCCACAGATACCGATACGGAAACGGTGAAAAAAGAGGATGTCGTTGACGAGAAGGTCCAGGCATTCCAGGAATACCTTGCAATGACATGTCCCTTCTGCAGGGAGGGAAAGGTCTTGGCCGCTGAGACCGAAAAGGGTAAGACCTATTATTCATGCGAAAACACGGAGTGCAACTTTATCAGCTGGGGAAAACCCTATCATTTCAGCTGCCCCTATTGCCAAAACCCATTTCTTGTGGAATTCAATACCCACGACGGTATCTGCGGGTTGCAATGCCCGAAATCGACCTGCAATTTTAGGCAGGATCACCTCGAGAGCCCCTTTTTAAGGCCGCCGGATATGCCGCCCCATCCGAATCCGGCTATGTCCACTTCTACCGGAAACACCGAATTCCCGGTGAAAAAACGAAAAAAACTGGTCAGGAAGAGGCTGGTCCGTCGAAAACGATAACCCGATTATCTATAAAGCTCCAGTAAAGTCCTGACGGCTTTGTAGATAAGCGTAAACGATAATTCGATTAGGTGTCCAACCGGTCCCCGATGTTCAATCCGATCTTTTCGCCAAATTCCGCTACGGAAATTTTCCCTGTCTCTTTATACTGAACACGCGTGGCAAGAATCGCACCGTCAGAGGTGGAAATCACAATCCCCTTATCGGAATGAATTGCGATGATCTCACCGGGATTGCCTTTTCCGGCACAGGGGGACCCTTCCCATATTTTTAGTTTTTCTCCCCGGAAAAAAGTGGTCGCCCCCGGAGCGGGGTTCGATCCCCGGATAAGATTATAAATTTTCTGCGTGGGCTGGGTCCAGTCGAGTATAACATCGGATTCTTTAATCACCGGCTGAAAGGACCCGAGCGGGTGGTTCTGAATTTTCGGAGACACTTTGCCTTCACGAATTAACCCGACGGCATCTGCGATCAATCTGATTCCAAGGGGGTAGAGTTTTTTAAAATAGAGGCTTTTGAGTGTTTCATCCGAATCGATGGCCACTTTTTCCTGAACAATGATCGGTCCGGTGTCTACCCCATCGTCTATCTGGTGGATGGTGACACCGGTCTCTTTCTCACCGCTGATAATGGCCCAGTTCATGGCCGATCCGCCACGATATTTCGGCAGGAGTGACGGGTGGTAATTAATCCCGCCATGGGTGGCGGCCGCGATCATTTCTTTGGGCACAAACTCGGTCACAAAAGCCAATACGAGCAGATCCGGCTTCAGGGCCCTTACCCATTCGATGGCTTCCGGATCTTTTAACCGGTCCGGCTGCAGCAAAGAAAAACCGCTGGTTTCCGCCAGGGCCACAAGCGGTTGCCCGGATTTTCCGGTAACGGTGACAACACCGACGATATTCTCTCCCTGCTCAATCAACACCTCCAGTGCGTCTTTTCCGAATACGGCCTGTCCGATCAAAATGATTCGCATCGATATGTCTCCTAACCCGGGCGAGCCGGTTGCAGTGAAACGTATATCCCGTTTTATCGGGGAATTAACTATAGATTATTAAACACGTAACGATTCGGTTCCGGTGGGGGAGCTTGACCCGATCAGCAAGGTAATATGAACTCAAACCGGCTTCCGTATTTGCCGTCGTCGGCAATACGGATAGAACCATAGTGGAGGTTCACAGCCATTTTACAGAACGTAAGGCCCAGGCCGGTTGCATATTTTCGACCGTCTTTCCGGCTGCTGATCTGTGTGAATTTATCAAACACAGCATCTCGGTATGCGGGCGGCACCCCGGGACCGTTGTCTTCAACGTAGAAAAGGATCTTGCCGGGACCGATCGATTCAAATCCGGTGACTACGGTTTCACCCGCTGGAGAGAATTGAATGGCATTGGTAAGCAGGTTCTGAAGCACTCTCAACAGGATGCCCCGATCCGCTTTTATTGCAAACGTTTCCCCTGATTTCGGAAAGCGTTCTCCTAGAAGAACATTCCGACTCTGTGACAGCCCCTGCAGTCGCGAAAGCGCTTCCCGGATCAGGTCTGAAGGGATTATTACCTCCACATTCAGCTCAAGGCTCTGCTCTTCCATCTTGGCGATATCCAGCAGGTCGGCAACCATCCTAAAGAGGGTATCGCACCCGGTGCGTGCCGATTCCACATAATCGAGGTTTTCACCGGTAACGGTATAGGACAGAATGTCGATATTGGCCAGCACTTCCGAGATGGGACCCTTCAAGTCATGAATCAGCATGTTAAAAAGTTCGGTGCGGATTTTTTCCAGTTTTTTCAGTTTTTCATTTTTCACCTGAAGCAGCTGTTTGCTTTTTCTAAGCGATTCCGCAAGACGGTGTTTTTCGAGTGCACTGATCACATGACCGGAAAGGGTTAAAAGTACTTCCCGATCGGACGCTGTAAAGCGGTCGGCGCCGATTTTTTCGGTCACACTGATTATTCCGATCACCTTGTTATGGCTTAAAATAGGGGTCAGCAGAAAAGCGGTTTTTTTATAATGTGCATACCGGTTGGAGAATAATTTTAAGTCGGCGCCTTTGCCGATGGAGAGTGTTTTTTTGTTCTTAAACACCCAGCTTGAAGGGGCATCCTCAGAGATTGCCTGTTTGGCGCCGATCAACCGCTTATCCGTAGATGCCGCAACTGATAGATATTTGCGGCCCTTTACGATCATAATGGATCCTCTTTCGGTTTCCATGCAGGAGACCACCGCAGCGAGGATCTGTTGCAGTTTTTCGTCGAACGAAAGCCGCGTGTCATTGGAGATGCGGGTGATGGTTGTCAGGGTACCCAGCATTGTTTCATCTCCGGTCGTCGGTATGATGTTTTAGCTACAAACATTGTTTAAGAAGCTCTTTTGCATGCTCATTATCCGGATTTTTCCGCATGATGGAGTTAAGGGTCTGTTCCGCACGGAGAACCTGTCCCGAAGCGATGTAGTTTTTGGCGACCTTCAGCTGGATATCGATGTTGTCCCGGTCTCTTTTTCCGGCTTCGATAAAATAACCCAACGCCTTTCGATACTGTCCCTGTTTCTCGTTTGCAATGCCGAGTTTATATACGATATCCTGCCGAGAGGGCATTTGTTGGGACAAGAATTCAAGATTCTTTTGAGCATATTCATTCTGGTCTTCTTCAAGACAAAAGTCCGCGACCTCTTCCTGAACGGACATGGAATTGTCGGACAGCGAAATGGCTTTGTCGAATATATTGAGCGCTTTTCGAACCTCCCCCCTCTGGATCAGCACTTTCCCGAACTGCACACTGCGACCCACATGCCGGGGGCTGATGTTCACTGCCTTGTCGAAAAATTTTGAAGCCTTATCGATTTGATCCTGTTTCAGGTAGAGTTCCCCCAGGGCATGAAAAGCCGCGACATCGAGTTTGTTCAGTTTCGCCGCTTTGGTTAAACATTTTTCAGCCTCCGTGAAGTCACCCATTTTGAGATAAACTTTACCGAGTTCACGCAACGGTCGGGTGGAGTCCGGAGCTGCACCGATCGCTTTGTTGAGTTCAGCTACCGCAGCTTCAAATTCTCCGGCTTCCTCCAAATCCCTCGCCTGCTTGAGGCGAAACGCCATGGGCGGAGGGTTGTTCGTTTTTTCAACCACCTCTGCGACTTTATCCCCCAGAGATTTCACGGTGAGGGGTTTGAGAATATACGCATCGATGTCTGATTCGGCAGCTTCTGCAACAATTTCGTAGTTGGCCTCGGCAGTTACCATCACCACCGGCATGTCTCTCATGGTTTTGTCGTCCCGTATTCGGGCAAGCAGTTCCACCCCGGTCATGGTGGGCATATTCCAATCGACAATGGCCAAATCGATCGGTTCTTTTTGAAGAACCGCCCAGGCTTCGGCACCGTTAAAGGCAAATCGAAATTTCGAACCATATTCAAGGACTTTTAGCATGCCGCGGATCGATTTGCACATATTCTCCATGTCATCGACAATAAGAACACTCATCTGTTTAAGATCGATCATAAACCCTCTCCTGAAAAATATCCGGATCTGTGGAGTCCGTAATCATAAAAAAACCGGTTCGGTCGAATTTAATCGGTGGTCGCCTGCCACAATCGGGCTTCGACATTGTTTTTTTTAAGCTTTAGTTTAACAGGCATAACAGAACCTGCTGGAAAAACAAGGTAAAACAGAGAATTGTTTTGTTCGGCATAGCTTTCAAACAGTTTCCATCGTTTTTCAACCCCCGCTTGATCCAGGGAATCATTTGTCTCCACCGCAAACAACCTGAACTGACCGCTTTTGATCGCAGTTACATCCGGGATATAGTTTTCCCCTGTCGATTCCCTTACCACCCGTTTCGGCATTTTGTAATCCGGTATGACGGAACGGATCTCTTCATGTTCTTTTTCGCTTAAAATTCTGATCACATAGGCAACCATCCGTTCAAGCGGCGTTAGTTTCTTTTTTTGTTTAAAAAACGATTTGATCATAATGCTGAACTCCGGTAAGCGGTGAAATCGATACGCATCGGCCAAAGACAATAATCGATCCGGCTTCATACCTTCTGGGTGCATTAAAAAGAGCGGTGTAGAGTCTTTCGCCAGAATGGTCATAAAATACCATATCATTTTGAAATATCAATGGAAAAATATCTATTCTCGACATTCGGCATCTATCCTCTTCATTTGTACATTTGATTCAACCGGATTAACATTCGGACCTCTATTTTTAAGGTAACTCTATTAGTTATCGGCATAAGTTCCAACTTATTGATTCTTATGCCTGGGTACGGTACAGTAAATCAGATAAAAGTGGTTATGCAGAGGGCGTAAATGTTTTTTTTACAAGCGTATATCGTATAAATGGTGATGTCCTTGAAAACAGACAATAAAAAGAGATTGATCCGGTTCAGAAACCTTTTTTCGACTGCATCGATCGATACCATGCTGGTACTCGTTGCTGAAAATCGCCGTTATCTAAGCGGTTTTACCGCAGAAGATACCCAGTTCGACGAATCATCCGGTGCCCTTTTCATCTCACAGAACAAAGGCATTCTTGCAACCGATTCACGTTATGAGCTCCAGGCACAAGCAGAGGCACCCGCCTTTGAGATATATTGTTACCGGAACGGCATGGAAAAAGCACTGCCTGGAATTTTGCAGGCGCTTGAAACCAAACGTCTGGGTTTCGAAAGCAATCGCCTGTCTTTTCAACAGTATCAAAAACTGACACACCAGATCGAAACCGATAAATTGCCGGTTAAGCTTGTCGAAACAGAAAACCTTGCCGATACGTTGAGAATAAAAAAGGATGAATCTGAAATTTCAGAGATCAAACAGGCACTGTCTCTTGCTGAAAATGTGTTTCGTGATGTTTTTCAAACCCTCCGGCCCGGCATGATTGAAAGGGATGTCGCATGGGCCATGGAGAAGGGAATGCGTGAGGCCGGTGCCGAAGCAGTCTCTTTTCCCACGATTGTTGCATCTGGGTCAAATAGCGCGCTTCCTCATGCAGTACCCGGGAATCGTAAATTCCGGTCCGGAGAACCGATTCTTTTCGACTGGGGGGCAAAACGAAACGGATACTGTTCTGATATCTCTAGAACCATCTGTATCGGCAAACCGGACGAAACATACCGTAAAGCATTTCAGACCGTCCTTGATGCGCAGCAGATGGCCATTGAGGCAATCCGTCCTGGTGTCAGCACAAAACATATTGACGGGATCGCAAGACGCCATATTGAAAAAAACGGGTTTAAAGGAAAATTCGGACATAGCCTTGGCCACGGAACCGGCCTCTCGATCCATGAATATCCGCGCCTGAGCCCGCTTTATGACAAACAGCTTGAACCCGGGATGGTATGTACGGTCGAACCGGGTGTCTATCTTCCGGAATGGGGCGGTATTCGTATCGAAAATATGATCGTTGTTAGGGATGACGGTGTAGAGGTGCTAAACGATTTACAGACGGCATTTTAAGATCGGGACCTCATCAAATGCATACCTTGGATGAATTGGCAGATCGATATTTGAACTATCTGATCCTGGAAAGAGGACTTTCCGAAAAAACCATTGGATCCTACAGCCAAGACCTGGTGCGCTATTTTCGGTTTTTAAAATCCAATCAAATTGACCATATTGAATACGCAGACACCCCGCTGATCCTGATGCACTTGGCGGGTTTGAGAAAAGATGGATTGGGGCAACGATCCCGGGCGCGCCACCTGGTGTCGATTCGAGGGTTTTACCGGTTTTTGGTGCGGGAAAAGATTTTAGAAAGAGACCCTTCTGGCACGGTAGAATTGCCAAAGACAATATCAAGACTCCCCGCCGTGTTGTCAGTCGATGAGATTCAGAGGCTTTTGGATGCACTCGATTCAGATACCCCGAAAGGCCTGAGGGATACTGCCATGATTGAACTCCTCTATGCCGCAGGTTTACGAGTTTCGGAACTGGTGGGTTTGAAACTACAGAATGTCAATCTTGAAGCCGGTTTTGTCAGAGTATTCGGAAAAGGGTCCAAGGAGAGAATCGTTCCCATTGGACAGTATGCAATGGATACCACGCGCCGGTATGTTGAGACGGCCCGGCCGCTACTGTTAAAAGGTGCCGCAAGCCGGTTCCTGTTTGTTGCCCGGGCAGATAAGCCCATGACGCGACAGGGATTCTGGAAACGCCTGAAATTGTACGCACAAAAAGCAGAGATTTACAAACCCGTCACGCCACACACCATACGTCATTCCTTTGCCAGTCATCTGCTTGAGGGTGGTGCCGATTTGCGGGCCATTCAGGAAATGCTGGGACATGCAGACATCTCCACCACTCAGATCTATACCCATGTTGCAAGGGAATATTTGAAAAAAACCCATGAAAAACATCATCCGCGCGGGTAGCCGCGCAAAGGGCGATGCGTTTAATTATGATCGCTTGAAAATTCGGTTATTCGGCGGAACCAATACTTTTAGCTTTTTTACCGAGAATTGCTGTTTCCCTGGGACCTTGCTTGACAGAGAATGATAATTTATATAAACAAGTCCATCGTAAATTCGCGTATCCGGATCGATAAACTGTGACTCTATTTTCAAAAAACAGAACCATCGGCTCCTGGCAAAGGAGAGAAATTGAACCAGAAGCCGGAAGCGACGCCATAAAAAAGGCACTCAGCCGTGTCACAGAACCGATCTCCCTCATCGACATGGATGGTCGTTTAGGTATCGGATATAAGGGCCGTACCATTATCGGAGATACCGAAACCGATCGATCCTCCGATTATCCCCTATTTGCATATGTGCCGGCTTTACATCCTCAGGATCTGGGTGATTCGGCATTTAAAAACGCCCATGGCCTCCAATATGCTTACGTAGCAGGCGCCATGGCCAACGGAATCACCTCTGCTCGAATGGTTGAAGAAGCCGGACGTGCCGGTATGCTCGGATTTTTCGGTGCAGCCGGTCTGACGCCGTCAGAAATCGAATCCGCCATTGAGAAGCTTAAGAAGAGATGCAGCGATTTTCCCTTCGGTTTCAATCTGATACATAGCCCGAACGATCCGGACCTTGAACAGACCGTTGTGGATCTTTATCTCAGGGAGAATATCCGGCTGGTCAGTGCCTCGGCATATCTGGACCTTACGTTGCCGCTTGTCTATTATCGTGTATCCGGCATTCACCTGGATCCGGACGGAAATATCATTTGTCCAAATAAAATCATTGCAAAAGTTTCTAGAGTTGAGGTGGCAGAAAAATTTCTCTCGCCCCCCCCGGATAAACTCTTGGCCCAGCTGGTCGCAGATAACCGTATTACGCCGAAAGAGGCAGCCTTGGCCAAACAGATACCGGTGGCTGAGGATCTCACGGCAGAAGCAGACTCCGGGGGGCACACGGACAACCGGCCGGCGATTTCGCTGCTGCCGACCATGATTGCTCTGCGGGATGACATTCTAAAATCATATCCATCCCCCCCGTCACTCCGCATCGGTCTTGGCGGCGGGATTGCCGATCCGGTATCAACAGCTGCTGCATTTTCCATGGGTGCGGCTTATGTCCTAACCGGCTCCATCAATCAGTCCTGTATTGAATCCGGCACCTCCGACACTGTCCGCCAAATGCTTGCCGGGGCCAGCCAGGCAGATGTTGCCATGGCCCCTGCCGCCGACATGTTTGAGATGGGGGTAAAGGTACAGGTATTGAAACGCGGAACCATGTTTCCCTTCAGAGCGGCAAAGCTTTATGAACTCTACACCGCTCATGATCGTTATGAGATGATTCCTGAAAAACAGAAACAGCTCCTGGAGCGGGATTTTTTTCGGGACAGTTTTGACACCGAATGGGATCGGACAAAGTCCTTTTTCAACAACCGCGACCCAAAGCAGGCTGAACGGGGAGAAATAGATCCGAAGCACCGAATGGCCCTGGTATTCCGTTCATACCTGGGCCAGTCCTCAAATTGGGCAAACACGGGGAATCCGGATCGGCGGATCGACTATCAAATCTGGTGCGGGCCGTCCATGGGCGCATTTAATCAGTGGGTAAAGGGGTCGTTTCTTGAAGATGTGGAGGCTCGCCGAGTGGTCACCGTTGCCAAAAATCTTCTTTTAGGCGCTTCGGTGATTATCCGCACAAACTGGTTGAAACACCAAGGCGTTCGATTGCCCTCCGGCCTCGGTGTATTTAAACCCATGCCGCCGGAAGATATCGACCGGCTCCTTAGCAGCACCCTCGGCTAAACCCCCTATCAGTTGAGTACTGAGTATGCCAGCTTCACTTTAAGCAGATTACAGAACCGCCGGAATATGTCGGTAATATGCAATAATTTTGTCCCGCCGAACGCATCCTGATCTTTTTTCCCGTCCGGATTTTTAAGAATCTTTTCCAGATATTGAACCTCTTCCACGGCATATCCTTTAACTTTGATGGATTTTTTGGAAATGATGCCCCGAACGGCATATGTAAATCCATTTTGATTGCCGGACCCATCTGTTCCGGAACAAATAAATATTTCAAAGATGTCGATCATTTTGAAGATATCATCAACCCCGTTGTGCTCGACACCGGAATTTTTATAAAAGCCGTTCTCTCCGAGCCAGGTTGAAAGATCGGTCAGAATGCGTTTCGTTTCCGGAATGGTAAACCGCAAGTCGGCCACAAGATGACCGCCCAGATACACCGTAAAGGCGTCATCTTGGGTATATTGCCGGGCATATCCGGACTGGTGCCCTCCAAGCGGATCCGGCGGAAGAAACTCCCGGGACCATCGTTTCCATTTTGCGAGATTGATATTAAAACGACCGCTCAATTGGCGGTTTGTATAGTATCGGATCATATACACTCCTAATTAAGTTAATATACCAATATTACAAGTTGCAGGTTTTTTGTCAACGCCTTGAAAATATTCTCAGGATGCATTATATTCATCAGGTTTTTCTAATATTCACCCGGGCATTTTCACATAGTAGATGACATACGCTCCTGGGTCCGGTTTAAAATCGATTGAATGGACAAAATAGATTACATGATGATTAAAGAAACGAAAAGACACGCTCCGCCCTCCATCGCCATTATCGGCATGGGGTGTTTTTTTCCGAAAGCCCCCGGCTTAAAGCAGTATTGGCGCCTCCTTTTCCAGGGCTTCGACGCGATTACCGATGTTCCGGACACACATTGGTCCCCCAATGATTATTTCGATAAAAACCCGAAGGCAGCGGACCATGTCTACTGCAAACGCGGCGGTTTTTTGTCATCGGTTGACTTCGATCCGGTTGAATTCGGGATTCCGCCCACATCCCTGGAGGCAACCGATACATCGCAGCTACTGGGGCTTGTCTGTGCGAAAACGGCACTCTCCGATGCCGGATACGGAGAACGGGAATTTAATCGAGAACGTACGAGTGTCATTTTAGGGGTTACCGGGACACAGGAACTGGTGATTCCGCTCAGTTCAAGACTCGGACACCCGATCTGGCGGAAAGCGATGCAGGATTCGGGGGTCCCTTCCCGCCAAACTGAGGAGATCGTCCAAAAAATATCGGATGCCTTTGTACCGTGGCAGGAAAATTCCTTTCCGGGTCTTCTGGGAAATGTTGTGGCCGGCCGCATTGCAAATCGTCTCGACCTTGGCGGAACCAATTGCGTTGTGGATGCTGCATGTGCCAGTTCCCTGAGTGCCTTACATCTGTCGTTGATGGAGCTCATATCTAACCGGAGTGATATGGTCGTTACCGGTGGTGTGGACACATTGAACGATATTTTTATGCACATGTGTTTTTCAAAGACCGGTGTACTGTCTCCCAGCGGCAATGCCAGGCCGTTTTCCAGTCAGGCAGACGGTACCGTCCTGGGAGAGGGAATCGGACTTCTCGTGCTGAAGCGTCTTGAAGATGCGGAGAAGGATCATGATCGAATTTACGCGGTTATAAAGGGGCTTGGCTCTTCCAGCGACGGAAAATCTCAAAGCATATACGCACCCAGAATCGAGGGACAGATCCGTGCGCTGCAGCATGCATACCGCGATGCGGATATTGACCCGAAAACCGTCGAGTTGTTTGAAGCCCATGGAACGGGTACCCGTGTGGGAGACAAGGTCGAATTTGAAGCGCTTCGTCAGGTAGTCGGCCATTCCGGAAACGGATCCGGACGAAATTGTGCCATCGGCTCCGTAAAATCCATGATCGGTCATACAAAAGCTGCTGCCGGTGTTGCCGGTATTATCAAATCTGCACTCTCTCTTTATCATAAGGTATTGCCGCCGACATTAAAAGCAGATGAACCGGATCCGGATCTCGGCATTAAAGAGAGCCCGTTTTATCTGAATTCAGAGACCCGGCCATGGATTCTCCGGAATGGTCACCCGCGCCGATCCGGCGTGAGTGCTTTCGGTTTCGGAGGCAGCAATTTTCATGCGATACTCGAAGAGTATCAACCCGAAAAGAAGCGGGTCTCCTGGGAGGGCTCTGTTGAGATCTTTGCGTTTTCCGGTACCACCCGGAAAACCCTTCAGAAGCGTATCGGTGATGCACAAAAACGGATCCAAGATGGAAAACCGGTTGCGTGGGTCGCCGGCCGGAGCCGAAAAGAATTTTCTGAAAAAGTATCTCACCGACTTCTTCTGCGCCTCGATCTTTCCGGCACTCCGAATATGGATAGAAAGGCTTCAGACCTTTTTGCAAAAGCTGAACAGCTGATTTCAGAAACCGGGACTAAGCAGCCGGCAGGGACTCGCGATATTTTTTACAGCGGAGGCAAAAAACCAGAGCGGATCGCCTTTATATTTCCCGGTCAGGGGAGTCAATATGTCGGGATGGGCAAAGATCTGGTCTGTCTTTTCCCGGAAGCATTGTCGGTATTTGAAAAAGCGGATAAAGCCGGCAACGGCAAACGACACATCAGTGAATATGTTTATCCGCTGCCCGACTATTCCGGAGGGACAAAAGATTCCCGGGAATCGGATCTGCGGAGCACGGATATTGCACAGCCGGCCATCGGAGCTGTCAACCTCGCCCTGCTGAAGGTCCTTGCCCGTTTCGGAATCAAACCGGATGCGGTCTGCGGCCACAGTTTCGGCGAACTGACGGCACTGTGCGCTGCCGGTTGGATCGATACGGATACCGTTTTGAAACTTGCGGTGCATCGCGGTCAATACATGGCGTTGTCCGGAAAGGATATTTCTGGTGCGATGCTTGCGGTCAGTGCACCCTTGGCCGAGCTCGAAAGTATCGCAAATGAAATAAGTCCCGATGCTGTGCTCTCAAACCGGAACAGCCCGACCCAGGGCGTGCTGTCCGGCACGACGGAGGCGGTTGCAGCTGCCGAAGAAAAATGCCGTCGTTTGGGATTTAGAACCAAGCGACTTCCGGTCTCAACCGCGTTTCACACCCGATACATGGAATCTGCAAAAGCACCCTTTGAACAGTTGCTCAAAGATATTCCGATGACCCCGACCGATATCCCGGTGCTGTCCAATCGAACCGGAACGGTATACCCGAAAAACGTGGATCAGGCAAAATCCATACTTGCTGAACAACTTGTCAACCCGGTCGACTTTATCGCCAATGTCAAAGCCCTTTACGATATGGGGGTTCGAACATTTGTTGAAGTGGGACCGGGTTCCGTATTAACCGGGCTGGTTAAATCCATCCTGTCCGGCGCCGCTGTCGATGCATTCTCCGTGGATGCTTCTACCGGCAAAGGCTTCGGGTTGTCGGATCTGGCAGCGGTTCTCTGTCGCCTGGCGGCACTCGGTTATCCCGTCGATCTGAGCAGTTGGGAAGAATCGATTTCAGAACCTGCCCGGCAACGGATGCCGATCCCATTGAGCGGGTCCAATTACCGAAAACAGCCTGCTGACCATGTCACCGAAAACAGGGGGCAACGAGAGGATCCATCGATAACCGAGACGGTCGTTTCCGAAAACAGTTCTAAAACGGATACCTTCGAAGCGGTAGAATCCCCAAAAATTACCCAGACGGCAAAAAACCAAAAACACAGAGAACCCATGAAAAGAGACCCAAAAAACCCGCATTTTATTGCCGATGCGCTGCAAGTCGCTAAAGAGGGACTAAAATCCATGCAGGCGATCCAACTGCAGACGGCTGAGACACATAAAAAATTCCTGGAAACACAGACAGAAGCCACCCGAGCGCTTCAGGAAATGATGCGGAGTACGCGCGATTTGACCCGTACCCTCGCAATGGATACGCTCGGTTCGGAAAACAGACCGTCTTATTTGCCAGAAACCGGCACCCGTCCTGATTCTCAGGCGCAGAGACCCGTTCCGTTACCGGTTGCCGACAGCAGTGATGCAGATCTTATTTCAAAAGTGATTGTATCCGAAAGCGCGTCTTTGCCGGAGCATGTCGATAAACCCGACCCCCCAAGGCTGTCATCCGGATCAACCGGCGGCACCATTGAGCAGACCCTTCTTGAGGTGGTAAGCCGGCTAACCGGGTATCCGGCTGAAATGCTGGAGATGGAGATGGACATCGAATCGGATCTGGGCATCGATTCCATCAAACGGGTGGAGATCCTTTCCACCCTGGAGGAAACCCTGCCCGGACTCCCGAAAATTTCTCCCGATATGATGGGAACACTCAAAACACTGGGGCAGATCGCAGATCATCTTTCCGATTCCAGCGCCTCTGCCCCTCATCCTCCCCGGGCTGTTGAAGTCGAAGAGAGTGCAAAAGATATTTCAGAGTCCTTGTTATCGGTGGTAAGCCGGCTAACCGGGTACCCGGCTGAAATGCTGGAGATGGAGATGGACATCGAATCGGATCTGGGCATCGATTCCATCAAACGGGTGGAGATCCTTTCCACCCTGGAGGAAACCCTGCCCGGACTTCCGAAAATTTCTCCCGATATGATGGGAACACTCAAAACACTGGGGCAGATCGCAGACTATTTAAGTCAAAAACAGAACCCGTTACCATCGCCAACCATTGCGACACCGGTTGGGGCCGGCTCCGAAGAAATTATTAACGACGATGAATGCGGAGATGCCGCTGAACGGCATGTCGTTATGACCGAGGAGACGCCCTTTCGATCCGGAGACGCCATCCGGCTGCCCCAGGGAAAAACCGTCTATGTGACCCGGGAGGCATCCGGTCTTTCTGAATCCATCATTAAACAGTTAAAAAAAAAGGGGCTCCATGCAGCCGGTATCCTGACGGATGCTGAAAGCGGGAAAGAGCGTCCAAAGGCTGCCGGTCTTATTATCCTGCCCGGAACGGACCTTTCCACCGCCTTCGGTCTTGCCAGGGCTTTCGGGCCGGAACTCCTGGAATCCGGCGCTTTAAGCGGTGCCGTCTTTGCAGGTATTTCAAGAATGGACGGGGCGTTCGGTTTTAGCGAACGCGGGTTTAAAAACCCCGATCAGGGTGGATTGGCCGGATTATCCAAAACAGCCGATATCGAATGGCCCCAGGTTTTATGCCGGGCATTTGATATTGATCCCGACTGGGAGGATATCGAGGCCATCGCAAAAACCGTAATCGATGAGCTTTTATATCCCGACACCCGGCCTCAGGTGGAAATCGGTCTATGTGAAAACATGCGTTATACACTCAGGTTGAAACCTGAAACCTGCCCCGACGGAACCATCCGTCTTAAAACCGGGGATCTGGTTGTGGTTACCGGCGGCGCACGCGGTATCACCGCTGATGCGTCTTTGGCTCTGGCCAGAAAAAACCGCCCCACCCTTCTGCTTCTGGGACGTTCGCCACAACCGGTTTCTGAACCTGACTGGTTGGCCGGCATCACAGATGAAGCCGACATGAAACGGGCAATCTTATCTTATGAATTTGCCGGCGCCACACCGACACCCCTGGCCCTTGAAAAAGCCTATGCAAAATATGTTGCAAACCGGGACATATTATCCAGCCTGGAGAAAATAGAACGCGCAGGGTCAACGGTTATTTATCGTTCCGTGGATATCCGGGACGGATCCGCCGTAAATGATGCACTCGCCCCGATCCGGTCAAAGCATGGTCCGATTCGCGCAATCATTCACGGGGCCGGTATATTAAACGATCGATGGATTGTCGATAAAACAGCCGAGCAGTTCAAATCCGTTTTCGATACCAAGGTGGATGGATTGATGAATCTCTTAACGGCAACCCGGGACGATCCGTTAAAATATCTGATTCTTTTTTCTTCAATCGCCGGCCGCATGGGCAACAAAGGCCAGGCCGACTATGCAATGGCAAACGAAGTCATTAACAAAACCGCCTGGTCGGAAGCTTCGGCGCGCCCGGAATGCAAGGTAATCTCAATCAACTGGGGACCCTGGGACGGCGGCATGGTTTCGGATGGGTTGAAAAAAGAATTTATTAAAAGCGGAATACCCCTGATTTCAGTTAAATCCGGCACCCGGGCGATGCTCAACGAGATGAAAGGAAAACCGGGCACCCCGCCGGAAATCGTAATCGGCGCAACATCATTCGGTGCAACCGAATACTCCCACGGTAAACCGGGTACCGGTGCACCGCAACCTGCAGACCATTCCGAAAATAGTGAAAATTTTTCACTCTCTTTCAAACGCGAAATCGATATCGATCAATATCCCATCTTGCGGTCCCATGTGCTGGACGGAAAGCCGGTGGTGCCGCTTGCCCTGATTGCCGAGTGGCTCGGAAACGGCGCGCTCCATCAACATCCGGGATTGATTTTCCGCGGTTTCGATAACCTGCGCCTCCTCAACGGCATCCGTATGGATGTTGCGAAAAGAGATATACGGCTTTTTGCAGGAAAACTAAAACCACGGGGAGATCAGTTTGAAGTGGATGTTCAACTGAGGGATGGCACAGAACAGGGGCGCGAAGTGATCCATTCCACCGCAAAAGCGATTCTGTCCGAGGCCCTATCATCTGCTCCGAGTTTTAAAAAGGATGCGGCAACAAAGGCCTATGGACGTTCGGTTGATGAGGTATACGAACAGATACTGTTTCATGGTGATAAATTGAGGGGTATCAAAACCATCTCGAGTCTGACACCCAATGGAATGACCGCCCGGCTTCTGTCGGCCCCCTCCCCTTCTCTGTGGATAAAAGATCCGCTCCGGAGCCGATGGGTCCTGGATCCGCTGTTGCTCGACGCTGCATTCCAGATGGCGATCATCTGGTGTTATGAAGAAAGGGGAAATGTATCGCTACCCGGCTTCTGTGCAAGCTACCGTCAATATTGCGAATCATTCCCGTCCGATGGCGTCACCGCAGTGATGGAAGTCCGTTCGGTGACCGACCGGAAAATGACCGGTGATTTTATATTTCTTCATGAAAACGAAACGGTTCTGGCACGGCTTGACGGCTACGACGCCATAATGGACCCGGCCCTGATTAACGCATTCAAAGCGGGGTAGCCGGCTTAATTAACAGCCTGTAAATTTCGCTAAACCGGTCGGTAATCGGGATTTACTTGGTTTTTCCTGAAGTAAAAAAAAGTGCCGGGTGGGGTCTCCACCCCACCCGGCGCAATAAAAAGGAGGTTATGAAAATGGGTTATCAATTGTTATAGCAAACAGCATACCATCTTTCATAGAAAACAATATTTAACATTAATTCCAATCGGTTATAATACTTGTTGCAGGCAGAGTACAGATGCAGCAGGCGCCATAATTTTGACGTTTCCCGCCAATTATCTGACACATCATGTCAACTATCTGACACTGAACCACCGATTCACCCGGATTTCCGGGCAGCATAAACCGTATCGAGAAACTGTTCAAGCGTCTGAGCATGCTGTTTTTCCTGTGAAATGATCTCGTCGATAACGGCGATTGTCTTCGGGTCTGAAACCACCGAACGGATCATTTCATAAAAGAGCGCCGTATCGTTTTCAAATTCAATCATCCGCAGGATCAGCGTTTCAGTCCCCTCGATTTTGGACAAATCCACATCCTTGAGGGAGAAACTTTCCTCACCAAGGATGTCTCGAAGAAGCCCCCTGCCCATGGTTTCAAGCTCCGGTATATCGGCCGTTTTCTCCAGGGACGGATTTAAATTTGAAAATGATTTTATATGTTGGCCCTCCTCATCCGCCTGCCATTTGAATATCGTCTGCAGCTCCGGATTCGTTGTTTTTTTTTGGGCGTTGCGGAGCAGTTTTTCTCCGTTTTCTTCAATCTGAATCGCCAGATAAAGGACATCGTCAATGGAAAACATAAACCGCCTCCGTATTAATTAAGAAATCTGCCAAACGCGTTGTCCCTGCCGAACCGTGTACTGCGGTATCAGATGTGTGGTACCCTGCAGAGCATTGCCTTCCGCGTCTTCAAATTGAAAATCTCCGGTTTCAAGGGCAAACACGGCAATATCGGCAACCGTACCCTTTTGCAGCGTACCGATCCGATCCGCCATGCCCAACAGACGGGCCGGGGTTGCGGTGGCACCGGCGATGACATCTGACAGATCCATACCGAGGTTTAAAAACTTGGATAATGTGTGCGGGAGGTCTTTCACGATCCGGGTCATGCCGCCCCGGGTAAGATCCGTAGAGATGGTATCCGGCAAGAATCCTTCGCCGATTGCAATTTTTGCGACATTGAAATCCACATGGTTCCGGCCATGCCCAACATCAAAAAAAATACCTCGCTGCCTGGCTTCAAAGACAAAATCGTGGATCCGGTTGTCTTTGTCAAGAATCCCCCATTCTTTGCCGTGTAAGAAATGACTCACGATATCTCCCGGATCCAGCATTTTGACGATCTCTTCAAGGGGTGCCGGTGGATCCGTTACATGAACCATTACCGGAAGACCACCGGCAAGGGATGCTGCGTGTTTTGCCAACCGCAGCGGTTCAAGCCCGTTATCGCCGACCACATCCTTCTGCACCCGGGCCTTGATGCCGATGATCAGTTCCGGATGATCTTTGGCAACGGCTGCAGCCCGTTCAGGATCATGTAGATTGAGATAGGTCGACTCCCCGACTTCAAGGTCTGCGATTCCGGTGGTCGAGATGTGGAGGAATGCACGAAGGCGGGTTTTCGAATGATCCATCATAAATTCCTTAAACACGGGAAAAGTTGCCGCCCCCGTGCTTCCGCCGTCGATAAAAGTGGTCACTCCGGTTGAACTGCAGAACGTATCCAGATCCGTTCCCAAACCGATGCCACCCAGCATCATGGCGTGTGCGTGAAAATCGATCAAACCGGGCACGACGATCAACCCGCCGGCGTCGATCGTTTCCCCGGCATCGGATGCACTCAGGCCCGGGGCAACATCAACAATATTTCCCCCTGAAATACCGATATCCATACGTTCATCCAGACCTTGCGCCGTATCGATTAAACGACCGTTGCGAATCAGTAAATCATACCCCATATAACCTTCCTTTCATAAAAAGAGGGAGCGCAGAGGCACTGCCCGCATCGCGCTCCCGATTGCAAAAAAAAATAACCATAAATTATGTTTTCACAGATCTGATCCAATCGTTTTTGGGCGGATTTTTGCCCCCATTCCATGAGTTTGTCAATATATGTTTTATCGAATTCCCCATACCACCCGTCATGATGTGCCATTATCAATGCAAAATATTGTTTAGAAAAAACTATACATTATATTTACATTGACATTTACTTTTTCCATATGATAGGTTTCCGCTGAATATTTGCTTAACAACAAAAACAGCCTATTGATTATGATTGCAGCAGTATGGAACGTTTCATCATCCATTTGAATGTCGCCGATTTTGCCGTCGCCGTTGAACGGGTGCTCGATGTCCGGCTGAAACACCGCCCGGTAATTATCGCACCGGAAGGTGCGGTCCGGGCGACCGTATACGATATGAGCGAAGAGGCATATCAGACCGGGATCCGGAAAGGCATGGCCTTGGGGAAAGCCGTACGTCTCTGCGCGGACGCGCGGATTCTCCCGCCGCATCCGGATCGGTATGAACGGGCCATGCACGCCCTGATCAAACAGGCTTTGCCTTACTCGCCGCGGATCGAACCGGGGAAACGGGACGGTCATCTGTTTGTGGATGTCACCGGTACCCGGCGTCTCTTCGGTGCCCCCGTCGACATTGCATGGCTTTTGCGAAAATATGTTCAGAAAGACCTGAACCTGGATCCGATCTGGGCCGTGGCGCCCAATAAATTACTGGCAAAGGTGGCAACCCGGCTCGTAAAACCCATGGGTGAATACATCGTGGAGCCGGGAACGGAAGAAACTTTTCTGGCGCCGCTGCCGGTTCGCCTGATTCCCGGTATTGAAAGGGAGGATCTGATCAAACTACAGGCATTTAACCTGACCCGGGTGTCTCAGGTGGCGGCACTGGGTCCGGAACATTTGACGGTGCCGTTTGGAAGCCGGGCTCATTTTATCTATGAAACCGTCCGGGGGATTGACCGGTCGCCGGTATCACCCGTGGGGAAAAAACCGCCCCAGGTAATCATCGATCACATTTTTGACAACGATACCAATGAAATGATCGTTTTGAGCCGGGCGCTATACAGCATGATCGAAACGGCGGGCCGGCGATTGCGGCGCCAGCGCCTTGCAAGCGGCCGGACCAGTATCGTTCTGGATTATTCGGACGGCGTTCGGCATATCCGGTACGTTCGGACAAGACCCGCCAGCGCCAACGATTTTACACTTTTTCAATCTGCACAGGATGCGTTGAAACGGATCTGGACCCGGCGGGTGCGGATCCGGCACATCCGCCTGATCTTTGACAAACTGGTGTTCCCACCGGCACAGCGCGGGTTGTTTCCCGCCGAATTCCGGGAAATGGAACGGCGGACCGACTTGATGGCCGCAATCGACAATGTTCGAAGCCGTTTCGGCCATAAAGCCGTTCAAATGGGACGGGTGCTGGCCGCCTAATGCAGCTTGCCGGGTCGTCTTGAGGGGGCTAAGGCCCCAAACCCAAAGGGCGGAGCACACGGAAGATCGTGTTTCCGTTGCTGCACCCGGGCGTCTATCCGGCAAAGGACGGAACATACGTGCGTGCGTGTTCAACCATGGCCAGAATGTTTTCCAGGGAAACATCCGGCTGGATATTGTGGACCGCCCCGAGAATATAGCCGCCGCCTTCTCCCAGCGCTTCGACAGACCGTTCGACAGCCTGTTTTACATCTTCAACACTTCCTCCGGGCAGAACCTGCTGGGTGTCCATACCGCCCCAGAACGCCAGGCGATCGCCGAAATTTTTCTTTAACGCAAAAGGATCCATACCGGCCGCTGCAACCTGCACCGGATGGATGGCATCCACGCCGATTTCGATCAGGTCATCCAGGATGTTCACCACGGACCCGCAGGAGTGATACAGGACTTTTGCCGAAGAGAGCTCGCGAACCAGGCGGAAATATTTCTGATGCCTCGGTTTGATATGTTTCAAATAGGCGTCGTGGCTGATCTGAAGTCCGTTCTGGGCGCCGATATCATCGCCAGCGACAATGATATCGACTTTCCCGCCGACGGCTTTCAGAACACGTCTGTTCATTTCTAAAGAGACTTCCAACACCGCATCGCAGATCGCATCAAACACTTTCGCATTCAGAGCAATATCGCAATACCAGTCCTCAAACCCTCGGATGTATTGGCTGATGTGAATAAAGGGAGGGAGCAAGGCCAGGGCAACCGCACAGTCCGTATTTTCACGGATCCATGCAACCCGCTCTTCGAGGCCCTGTACGATTCCCGGATCATCCGGGTCCGGCCATGGATACTTCATGACATCGCCCATGGTAATTTCCCCTGACAGCGGGGCCCCTTTCAAATCATAGTAATAACTGTGATCCGGCTTTATCCGCTCGATTCCCCACATATCACGGTATCCGTTCGGTTCCAGCTCCCGATCCGCGCCCGTGATGGGCGCTCCCGTAAACACGCCTCGAACATCGATGTCCATCCCCTGAAGAATGCGCTCATCCACCTTCACCACGCGCATCATGCGATTGCAAAGAACATCTTCGGTTCGGATGCCGAAATGCGTTTTCAGCCTGGCATAGCCTTCCACAACGATACTGCTGTTAACGGTGCCGCCGATATCGATGGGAACCCGGTCGGGTTGTTGATGCGATAAGGCGGCGAGGACACGCTCTCTGTGGGTCATGATTAAAACCTCCAATGGATAGGAAAATCAGTTTATGAATATAGAAAAAAAAACAAAAGCGAGTCAAATTAAAAATGGGGGCATCGCCCCGAGAGAACGGAATTAAAGACTGATTATTGAAAAGGTGCACCTGATGATACCCTTGACGATCCGATCTCATTACTCATTGATGTGGGGCACCGCTTCGGTCCAAAATCTTTGCCGTGCCGCAAAACGGCTCGGTTACCATCGTTTTGCCCTGACAGACACAAACAACCTGTACGGTCTGGTGACTTTTTTAAAGATGTGCAAACAGGAAGGCTGTACGCCCATAGTCGGTGCCGAACTGACCAGCATCGATGGCAGAAAACGGGCCGTCTGCCTGGTAGAAACCGAACAGGGGTATCGCAATCTCTGCCGCCTCATTACCCGCCGGCACATGGATCGCGCGTTTGATTTTGAAAACGCGCTGATATCCCACGCATCCGGGCTGAAGGTTTTGACCAAACATCCCGACCTTTTAACCACCTGGCATGCAGCCGGCGTCAGGATCGGTGCGGCCATGCCCCGCACCCCCCTGCCCCCCGGTCACCGGCTTCGCCGAACCGCCCGAAGACTCGGGGTGCCGTTGGTTGCAACGCCGGGAAATTTTTTCATCCGACCCGAAGGGTTCCGCATTCACCGTCTGCTCAGAGCGGTGGCAAAAAATACCGTTTTATCCCGGCTCGACCCCGGAGATATCGCCCCTACAGACGCCTGGCTGGCGTCTGCCGACACCTACTGCCGCCGATTCTCAATCTCTCCGGATGCAATTAAAGCGACCCGTCAATTTGCCGAATCGTTGACCTTTACCGGTCCTGAATTTAAAGCGGTGCCGCCGCCGTGGAAGGACCCGAAGGGTCGAAAAACAATCGCGTGTCTTTGGGAGGCGGCCTATGAAGGTGCCCGGGACCGCTACGGACGGGAGCTGTCCAAACCGATCGTGGATCGCCTCGAACTGGAACTTCGCGTGATTGCGGATATGGACTTTGCCGGTTATTTTTTAGTTGTCCGCGATATCGTAAAACTGAGTCCTCGGATCTGCGGCCGGGGATCTGCAGCCGCTTCCCTGGTTGCCTATAGTCTCAAAATTACCAATATTTGTCCGGTTAAACACAATCTTTACTTTGAGCGTTTTCTGAACCCGGGCCGAACAGATCCGCCGGATATCGATATCGATTTTGCCTGGGATGAACGTGACGATATCTTACGCCGTGTCCTGAAACGATTTCAGGGGCACGCCGCCATGGTGGCAAATCATGTCTGTTTCCAGCCCCGGATGGCGGTTCGCGAAACCGCCAAAGTCTTTGGCCTTTCGGATGCCGAAATCGGAAATGTCACAAAACGACTGCCCTGGCATTGGTGTGCGGAGACATATGATTCGGACTTTTTGACATGGCTGTCCCGGCGCCCCGAAGCAAAGGCTTTAGACTTTCCGGAACCGTGGCCGGAAATATTGCATCTTGCACAACAGCTTATCGGGACGCCGCGGCATCTCTCCGTTCACCCGGGGGGTATTGTCATCACGCCGGATCCCATCGACACCTACGTACCGATCGAAAAGACACCCAAGGGGATACCGATTATTCAGTGGGAAAAGGAGAGCACCGAATCGGCCGGTCTGGTAAAAATCGACCTGCTCGGGAACCGCAGTCTCGGAGTTATCCGGGATGCCGTAAAAAACATGGCCGCAAACCGGATCCCCTTTTCTGAAACCCGCTGGGAGCCGGAAGACGATTTTGCCACCCGGGATACCATCTCACAGGGACGCACCATGGGCTGTTTTTATATTGAAAGCCCTGCCATGCGGCTGCTGCAGCAAAAATCCGGAGTCGGAGACTTTGAACACCTGGTCATTCACAGCAGCATCATCCGCCCGGCAGCAAATGAATTCATCCAGGAATATCTTCGACGGCTGCACGGGGGGCACTGGGATCCGATCCACCCGTTGTTGGCCGATGTGCTGGGGGAGACCTTCGGCATCATGGTCTACCAGGAAGACGTCTCTCGGGCCGCTGTCGCTGTGGCCGGTTTTTCCCATGCCGAAGCGGATCGCCTACGGAAGATGTTGTCCAAGAAAGACCACGGGTACGAGCTGGGCGATTTCCGGAACCGTTTTTTCGACGGCGCAAGACCCCGGCGGGTTACCGAAGCAAAAATTACGGAAATCTGGAACATGATGATGAGCTTTAACGGATACTCCTTTTGCAAACCCCACAGTGCATCCTATGCGCGTGTCTCCTTCCAGGCCGCCTATCTTAAGACTCACCATTCGGCTGAATTCATGTCGGCGGTTATCAGCAACGGCGGAGGGTTCTACAGTCCGTTTGCATACGTGTCCGAAGCGCGACGCCTGGGGCTGAGCATTCTCCCACCGGATGTGATGAAAAGTGAAATCCGCTGGACGGGGAAAAACAAAGCGATCCGTGTGGGTCTTTTGAGCATAAAGGGGCTTGCAGCACAAACCCGGACACGCATCATTGCTGAACGTCGCAAAAATCCCTTTCAGGGGCTGAAGGATTTTTTTATGCGCATAAGACCTGGAAATGACGAAGCAAAGGCCTTGATCCGCTCCGGGGCACTGGATTCCATCTGCCCGGGTATTAACAGAACCGTCATGATGTGGGAACTGGCGGTCTGGCAGCAATCCAGGTCAAAATCCGGGAAAAACACAAAACTCTTCGATAACCGTCTGCCCGATACCCCGCCGCCTCTACCGCCGGAGTCGGAATCGGATCGGTTGCGCCGCGAATTTTCCGTTCTCGGTTTTTTATGCGATCGGCACCCCATGTCATTGTTCCGGGCAGCGCTGTGTCGTGCCAAAACGGTTCGGGTCACGGATCTGCCGCACTGCATCGGAAAACGGGTGCGCCTGGGCGCCTGGATTGTCACGGGTAAAGTGGTTCATACCAAACACGGGGATCTCATGGAATTTTTAACCTTTGAGGATGAAACCGGGATCGTGGAAACAACCTTTTTCCCACAGGCTTACCGGCGTTTTTGCCACATGATCGATGCTGAACGCCCCTATTTACTCTCGGGAAAGGTGGATCAAAACTGGGGGGCCGTGACATTGACGGTGGAAAACGTCGAACTGCTCAAGCGGTCTCAGACGATCACAGACGCCGCTGATTTGACTTCACATGCAGTTTGATGCCCGATTAAAAATTTTGGTTCTTCTCCAATTGAGTTGGAGAAAAGGGTCCAAGGATTCAAATGCCTGCAACTTTGCTCCGGCGCTCCATGAGCACGACATCCCGCCAGACACCGTCCATCTTCCCGACACCCTCCCTGCGGCCCACGACCCGGAAACCACATAAGCGGTGCAGCATGATACTGGCTTCATTCTCCGGAAATATACCGCCCTGGAGGGTCCAGATACCCGCTTTTTCTGATGATTCGACAAGGATTTTCAGCAGGATTTTGCCGAACCCCTTTCCACGTGCCGATTCGGCGACATATATGCTGACCTCGGCAACCCCGGCATAAATCTTTCTTTTGGATACAGGACTCAGTGCAGCCCATGCCGTCACGTTTCCGCTCTCCCGCAAAACAAACCTGCAAACGGATAAATGGCCCTGGTCCCAAGCCGTCCACTCCGGCGCATCCGTTTCAAATGTGGCATTTTTGGTGGCAATCCCCTCCTGATAAATGGTGCGGACCGCTGTCCAGTCTCCAGAATGCATCGTATCAACTGTAAAATGCATACGTTTCCTCTGCCCTCCCCGGTCTAATCACCAACCCTCCGGTTGAAAAATACCCAGCGTTATCCGGGCAATTTTTATATCAAAAGCTTTCCGTTCCGAACGATGGTTCTGTTTTCGTCGATGACAACGGTCGGTTTTACCATGAGGCCGTCCAGATGGATGGTGGATTCGACATCGCCGCCCAGTGATTTGTTATCTCCGATTGCAAAATGCACGGTTCCCTGGAGTTTTTTATCTTCTGCCAGGTTGCCGATCAGTCGGGCGTTCGGATTGGTGCCGATGGCAAACTCGGCGATGTTGCGGGCATTGTCATCGAGTTTGAAATATTTTTCAATGGTCTGTACATCTTCACCGCTGCCGTCAACCGATACGACCTTTCCATCTTTTACGTCGAGTCGGATGGGTCGGCTTAGCCGGCCGATACTGTCCATGGAATAATCGAAAACAAGGGTTCCGTTGGTGGTGCCCTCAATCGGCGACGTCGGGGCTTCTCCTCCGGGAAGGGCTGCAAAACCCATTTCTTCCTGAAAAAAACCATCGAGTCTGAACACTTTTCGACCGCCTATTTTAAACGTAACGTCCGTGCCTTCTTCCGATGTAACCCGAACCGTATCCGCACCGGTGAGGGCTTCGGCCACTTTTGCCGTAATGGCTTGAACCTCTTTAAAATCGCCGGTCATCGCCCCTCTGATCAACATATCTTCGTCGACGCCCCGGAGAATAACGATACGGGCCCCGGCAGCCGCGGCATCCAGGCGCGATTGGGTGTGTGTGATGGCATGGGTCGTCGGTGCAAACACGATATCGGCCGCTTTCATCGCTGCTGCAATGGTTGCAGGCGGCTCGTTTCCGTGTTCACCGGTCATGGGCATCATCGCCAGTACCGTTTCGGCGCCGATGCTCCGGCACACCGATGCGAAAGCCTTTCCGACGTTAAATTTGGCTGCATCGGTAATTACGAGCACGGCATCGCTTTTATCAACGCCGATCACCTCTGTTACCAGCCGATAGGCGGACGCCACCAGTTCAAGCTGCATCATATAAAATACCTCCTCTAATTGAATATTTTCGATTGCATATTGAATATTTGCGGAATGTTGCCCATTGAAAGCCTCAGGGTCGAACGATCAATTTAAAAAAGATAGAGCATCGCGATTCATTAAATATTCAATTCTTGTCCACCGTTGGTTTGGTGGATTCAATATTCAGTAGTCAATCCTGGTTTGCCCGGGTTAGGGTCCGGGATAGGCTCTTGACAAAAATAAAAGATCGAAATAGTTTTAAAAACCGTTTCAACACTTACGAATCGCTCGTAATGCTTTTCATCGAGCCGCCCGTTTTAAGGAACCTTCGTTTATGACCTGGACCCGATTCTCTCTGACAGTATGGCTGGTTTTGCTGGTTCCTTCCCTGGTTTTTGCAAAACCGGAAATCCGCACCGCCCTGGTGATCGGTAACACTCTTTATGCGTTATCTCCTCTGATAAGCCCTGTCAACGATACCGATACCATAGCGAAAACGCTTGAAAAATGCAATTTTACCGTAATTAAAAAATCCAATCTTACCCGAGACCATATGGAACAGGCCTTGTTGGAATTTCAAGAATCACTTCGACGTAAAGGGGGGGTCGGGTTTTTTTATTTTGCCGGAAACGGTTTTCAGCTAAATGGCATCAATTACCTGGTCCCGATCGATGCCGACCCGACAAATGAAACAGAGGCCGCATCAGCCTCTCTCAGCGTATTATCGGTTCAGGAAGCAATGAAAGAGGCTGGGAACCGCACCAACATCGTTGTTCTGGATGCCACCTACAAATCCCCTTTCGGTGAATCGGTTGAACCCGTAAAGCCCGGATTTGCGCTGATGGATGCGCCCGACGGGTTTGTCATCATGTCTGCGACACAGCCCGACAGCGTGGTGGCGGACAAAACAGGACGCGTGAGCCTGTTTACCGCCGGCCTTTCGCAGTCCTTCACGACGCCTGAAACCGAACTGCTGGTATCTTTTAAGGAGTTGAGCGAGGATATCGCCAAATCGACTCAGGACAAGCAGGTACCGTGGATAAAGACCTCGGTTTTCGAACCCATTTTTCTCTACTACCCCAAACTTCTTTTTTTGAATCTCCTTGCCGATATCGAACGGTTCAAAGAATTTTCCGAAGATAGCCGGGCAGATCAAACAAAAAGCGGATTTCAGACCCGGTCTGGAATCGAATCTGCTTGGCAGTCACTGCTGGGGTTTTATCCATGGTGGGCTTCAATGCTCAAATCCGAAGACCCCATCGACCTGATCGTTATCGCGCTCAATGAAAATCCCGGCAATGATCTATATAAACTGACGCAGCTGTTTAACATCGCTCTCAGGAGAACAAACAGCCTCGGAATGGATTTTGCCTATATCCCCCCGGGCAAATTTGTCATGGGAAGCCCTTTTGACGAACCGGGCCGGGGGGAGGATGAAAATCAAAAAAATGTGACCATCGGCAGTGGGTATTTTATGCAGACGACCGAAGTTACCCAGGCACAGTGGATGGCGGTCATGGAAAGAAACCCTTCAAATTTTGACGAATGCGGGCCTGATTGCCCGGTTGAAAGTGTATCCTGGCTGGATGTGAAGTCGTTTATTGAACGTTTGAATGCGCTTGAAGAAGACGGAACCTACCGGCTCCCCACGGAAGCCGAATGGGAATATGCAACGCGCACCGGAGAAGCCGGCTGGTTTACCTTTGGCAACGATCAGTACCAGTTTCCGGAATACGCCTGGTACAAGGGCAATTCACAAGACCGCCCTCACCCGGTTGCCCGGAAAAAACCGAATGAATGGGGACTCTATGATGTTCACGGCAATGTATGGGAGTGGTGTGAGAATCGGGAAGGAAAATACCGCCTGGCCCGGGGTGGCAGCTGGTTTTATCCGATGCTGTTTGCCCGCACCGCAAATCGCTTTTACATCTTTCCCAAGGACCGCAATTATACCGTCGGATTTCGCCTGGTAAAAGCACCCTGATGGGGTTGTTCTGAAATATCGGATATTCCTTGACAAAATTGAAAGAGATCAATAGAGAATGCACTGGTGCAACATAAATATCAAAGGAGTGAGTACCCATGGCGCTTACCAAAGCAGATATTATTGAGGTTGTCTACAAGGAGCTTGGGCTTCCGAAAAATCACTGCACTGAACTGGTTGAAACGCTGCTTGAAATCATGAAACAGACACTTGAAACCGGTGAAGACGTTCTTGTCAGCGGGTTCGGAAAATTCTGCGTCAGAGAAAAAAAGCAACGCAGGGGTAGAAATCCTGCCACCGGTAACGACCTGCTGTTGGATAAGCGGCGCGTGGTCACTTTCAAGTGCTCTCACCTCTTAAGGGAAAAAACAAATCGATAGGCATCAATCCTTGATATCCCGCGTTCCTGAAAGACAGTCAGAAAAGTCGATGACCGGTGATACCTATAAAAACCGGACAACTCAAAACATACAATTCGCAGAACAAATTAAAGAAAAAGCCTCCATTGACCGATGAAACGATAGAGTTTCCATGGCATTTCAGGGCATTCGCATGCTTCTAATAGAGGAGAAAGTCGGCATGTTAAGTTCACATCGTGAGTTACCGTCAGATCAGCGGATATTAGAGCTGGAAAGAGAGATTCTTTTGCTCAGAGAAAGAGAATCTGGGTTAAAAGAGTCGGAAGAAAGGCTTCGACATCTCTTTAACGGTGCGCGGGATGCGATTTTTATAACCGATGCAGCCGCAAACTTTATCGATGTCAATGACGGTGCCACGGTCTTGACCGGTTATTCCAAACCGGAACTGAACGGAATGTCCATCAAGGAACTCCAGGAAAATGAAGGCATGGATAAACTCCAAACCTCATTTGATCAGATCCTGAAAGGCGCATCAGTTACATTCGAGACAAGAATCCGGAAAAAGAACGGCGCATATGTCGACATCGAATGCAGCAACCGCCAGATAATGGTCCGGGGGGTTCCTTATGTTCACATGGTGGCCCGGGATGTTACGGAACGAAAACAGGCGGAAGCCATACTGTTGGAGAGTGAAGAGCGTTACAGAACGCTTTTTGAACAGAACCCTATCGAAATGATCATCGTCGACCAGCAAGGCCGTGTGAGTCGATACAACCTGGCAAAAAAAAGATCCGGGAGTCGGCTGCCGAAAATCGGGGCGGTTATGTATCTTGATTACGCCCGCCGCCACGAAATCGATATGTACGAAGAGTTGATGACGTGCATCCGAAGCGGAAACAGTAAAGATTTTCCCGAGCTGAAATACTACGATCGATTTCTCAGAATAAATATATCCCCTTTTCCAGGCGGCGCCATTATCACATCCATCGATATCACCGACCACAAACGGATTGAAGAAGCCCTGCGATTGGGCGAAGCACGATTTCGAGCCGCTTTTGAAACAAGCCCGGATGCGGTTCAGATCGTAAGAAAAAACGACGGCGTCTATGTCGATGTCAATGAGGGGTTCACCGAAATGACCGGGTATTCGCGTGAAGACGTATTGAATAAATCCTCACATGAAATCAGCATCTGGAACGATCCAGAAGATCTGGAACGGTTTACGGAAACCCTAGCAAAACAGGGTTTTGTCCGAAATATGGAAGCCAAGTTCCGATTAAAAGAACAACGGGCACGTATCGGTCTGATATCCGCTGGAATCATGATGTGGAGCAATGAGCCCCATATCCTTTCGGTCACCCGGGATATCGATGATCTAAGAAAAGCGGAAGAAGAGGTTCGTCAAATCGAGGAAGAGCGGAAAAAGACCGAAAGGCTTCAAATAATAATAGAAACTGCCGGTGCGGTCTGTCACGAATTAAATCAACCGTTGATGGCGATCTCCGGCTACTCGGAATTGATTCTTCTGGGAATTACCAAAGATGACCCCATGTATGATAAGAACTTGAAAATTCTGGAGCAGATCAGCCGTATGGGAGAAATCACCGGAAAGTTGATGGGTGTCACAAAATATAGAACAAAGCCAGTTGGGCGCAGCGGTAAAATCATCGACATCGACAGAGCATCGGAATAAATCAAAAGGATTAATATGATGGAATCGGCTGTTTTAGAAATTTATTCAGACTATATCTGACCCTGGTGCTACTTCATTACCGGGCGTATTGAAAGACTCCAGACCGAATTTAACATCTCTATCCAGTGGGTGGCATTTCCACTGCACCCGGAAACACCGCCTGAAGGGCGCAGCCTTGAAGATCTGTTTCGCGGGAGGGCTGTTGATATTCCGCAAATGATGGCACAGATGAGTCGGGTTGCACAGGATGCCGGATTGCCCTTTGGGGACCGGAAAATGACTTTTAACAGCCGCCTGGCACAGGAACTCGGCAAATGGGCGGAGCGTGAGGGAAAAGGCGACATTTACCATAACAGCGCATTTCGCACCTATTTTGCCGATGGCAAAAATATTGCCAGAATCTCAGTTTTACTCGAACTGGCTGAATCCATCGGGCTGTCATCCCGAACTGCTTCCGATATTCTTACAAACCGCACCTATCGAACTGCCGTTGATGCGGACTGGTCCCGTTCCCAAGAGATTGGAATCACGGCGGTTCCGACATTAGTTCTAAACGGCCAACACCTGGTCGGCGCTCAACCCTATGAGGCGATGAAAACATTTCTTGGGGAACATTCGATAGAGAGACGGCCATGAAACATCCCATTACTTGACATACTTACCGATATGATATATCTATCCATTATAATTATTGAATATTAGAATCCATGAAAAAGCCAACCCTCTTTTTTGAGGGGGACGGAAAACCACGGGTTTCAAAAGAGAAACGGCCGGGTTGCCTTGGATTAACGGTGTCATGTTTTTGTCGCTTCATCGCCGATGACCCGAGGTTGAAATGGAAATATCGCCGGTCGCTTCCTCAATACCGATGTTGACGCATCGGGATACTCCCTATCGTGGGAATCATCGATCCACACGTTCCCGCAATAACGATGAAATCTATCTCAGCCCGATTGCAGTGATAAAACCTGCCTTTGGAAAAAACCTTTCCAGCACCGATCCTTCTTACGAAAAGGGAAGCATCGTCGACACATTCGCCTAAGCCGGGCACGCCCCACCGGGCAATGAAAACTTACTGTAGATCTTTTTGGAAGCAACACCCAGAAACCGACAATTTGACGGAGCAAAAAATGAACGAACCATCCAAGAAAAAAACCCCTGTCCCCTCTTTCCGGGAAAAAAAGAAACAGAATGAAAAGGTGACGATGATTACCGTCTATGACTATCCTTTTGCCCGCCTGGTGGAAAATTCCCATGCCGAAATCATTCTTGTCGGCGACTCCCTTGGCATGGTTATCCAGGGCCTGGAGCATACCAATCCGGTAACCCTGGAAGAGATGGTATACCACGCCAAATCGGTTCGTCGCGGGGCACCCAATACCCTTATTGCCGGAGATATGCCATTTATGAGCTATCAGACAGGTCCTGAAAAGGCGCTTGAAAGTGCAGGGAAGCTTCTCAAGGAATCGGGTGTGGACTGTGTGAAAATGGAGGGCGGCGTCTACCTGGCGCCGCATGTTCGGCGCATTATCGAAGCCGGTATACCGGTTATGGGTCACATCGGATTGACACCCCAAAGCCAATCCGCCCTTGGCGGGCTGAAAGTGCAGGGAAAAACAAAATCCGAAGCGGATCAGTTGATTGCCGATGCAAAGGCCCTGGATGATGCCGGTGTTTTTGCCATGGTGTTGGAGTGCATCCCCGCAGGGGTGGCCAAGGTCATCACGGAATCCGTAAATGCCGTAACCATCGGCTGCGGCGCCGGACCTTATGTGGATGGACACAATCTAAACGCCTATGACATTCTCGGCCTTTTTGATAAGTTTGTTCCAAAATTTGTTAAACAGTACAAAAACTTCGGGCCGGATTTTATCGATGTGTTCAACACCTTCACCCGGGAGGTACAGACCGGTGCCTATCCGGGCATGGATCACAGTTTTACCGGTGGTGAAGAAATTTTGAAAATTTTCCCCATATAGCGAGGACCCGATATGTCTGAACCTCAAAAGAAAAGAGGCGGACTTAACAGTGCCATTATCACCTCGGGTATCGACCGTGCCACCCATCGATCCCTGCTCTACTCCCTTGGCCTGGAACCCGGTGATTTAAAAAAGCCCCTGGTGGCGGTCGTCAATTCGTTTAATGAATTGATGCCGGGACATGTCCATCTCCAACCGCTCTGTCAGGCCATAAAACTTGGGGTTGCCGAGGCTGGCGGTACGCCCCTGGAGTTTCCATCCATTGCCGTGTGTGACGGTCTTGCAACCGGTCACCGCGGTATGCGGATGCCCATGCCGAGCCGGGAGATGATCGCAGATTCCATCGAGTTGATGATTGTCGCTCATGCCTTTGACGCCATGGTACTCCTCAGCAACTGCGACAAGGTTACACCCGGGATGCTTATGGCGGCAGCCCGGATCAATATTCCCGCCGTTGTCGTTACAGGCGGACCCATGGAGACCGGATGTTTTAAAGGAAAATCGGTCTGCTATACCGATCTGATAGAAGCCGAAGGCGCAGTAGAAAAGGGGCTCATGGACCCGGCCGACCTGGCATCATTTGAGAGGGCGGCAAACCCCGGCCCGGGTGCCTGTGCATTAATGGGAACCGCAAACTGCATGAATATCCTTACCGAAGCACTCGGCATGACGCTCACCGACGGCGCAATGATACCGGCCACCCATGGTGCCCGGATCGCCCTTGCACGACACGCAGGCAGGACCGTCATGGCGCTGCACCGGCATCAGATTCTTCCCCGTTCGATTCTGACCATGGAGGCGTTTGAAAATGCCATTGCCGTTGATATGGCCATCGGAGGCTCAACAAACACCACCCTGCATCTTCCGGCCATTGCCCGGGAAATCGGTATCTCTTTGACCTTGGAGACCTTTGCCGTGATGGCAGCTAAAATCCCCCATCTGATGCTTCTCAAACCCGCAGGGGATCATTTTCCCAGGGATTTTTACAATGCCGGCGGAGTTCCGGCACTCATGAAATCCCTTCAAGAGGCCGGTAAGATTCATGGTGATTGTCTGACGGTGACCACAAAAACAATCGGGGATAATATATTGGACCGAAAAATTACCGATAATACCGTCATCCACCCATTGAACAATCCACTCAATGTATCCGGCGGGATATCCATACTCTACGGAAATCTCGCTCCTGTCGGGGCGGTGGTAAAAAGTTCTGCAGTGGTTTCAGAAATGATGATTCACACCGGTCCGGCAAGGGTGTTTAATAGAGAGGAACCGGCTTTAGAAGCAATTTTCAGCGGAAACATCAAACCGGGAGATGTGGTGGTTATACGATACGAAGGCCCCAAAGGGGGCCCCGGTATGAGGGAGATGCTCCTGCCCACATCCGCAATCATCGGAATGGGGCTCGGAAATACCGTTGCTCTGGTTACCGACGGCCGATTTTCCGGCGCCACCCGTGGTGCCTGCATCGGGCACATTACCCCGGAAGCATACCTTGGCGGCCCCCTTGCCCTTGTCGAGGAAGGCGACACCATTTATATCAACATTCCAGAAGGGGTTATCTCCCTTGAGGTTGAAACAGAGGAGATCGAACTGAGGAAAAGGCATTGGGAAATGCCGCCGGATCTTAAATTGGAAAAAGGCTCTCTTCTCGAGCGGTATCGCAGGATGGTCGGTCCGGCAACCCGGGGCGCTGTTTTTGAATAATTGAGGCTGTTTTATGCAAATAAAAAAGCTTCCCACCATGTCGTTGTATCCATCGAGACCATCTATATCAAAGGATGTAAAGAGGCTCGAATGAAAAGATGCACGAACAATTGAGAAGCTTTTTCAAATACGTTGACAATTAATTATATCAAATATCGTGCCAAATCCTTAAAATTGAAATTTTCTCACCTTTTCAATATCTTATAAAACTACCCACCGTTTTTAAATTCATTTTTCTATTGCCAAGTTGACAAAAAATGTCAAAAATATCGACAAAAAATGTCAATCGTTCCGAATTACAGAGAGGCAAATTGTCGCGTTTCGGTTATGGACTGCATCAATAAAACAGATAATTGATGGCGCGGTCGGTAAAATCGTCGATTTTTTGAAGCGATGCGTCATAACCCTCGTTTGTGGGGAGGTATTTTTTTCCGGCTTTGGCTTCCATGGGCTGACTGCCAGACGGCAAAAACTGCAGGCAATCGGCCCTCGGCTGCCCGGTTAAATTGTCACAGGGTTCGGACTTATAGAGACCTGTTGATGAACAGGCACATAGAGCTGTAAGGATGATCCAGGTAAAAAACCATTTCATACGTAATAATCCCCTTGCATTTAAATCGTATGGGATACTTCCATAGCAAAATACGTACCAGAGGGTATTGTACGGAGATACATTCATCATTCTACAATAATTGAATATTTTCGATTGCATATTGAATATTTATGGAATGCTGTCAATTTAAAAAAGACAGAGCATCGCGATTCATTAAATATTCAATTCTCAATAATCAGTAGTCAATTCCGGCTTGCCCAGGTTGGGGACCGTCAAACAAAAAAGGGGATATTTTGGTGCCTGGGGCGAGAATCGAACTCGCACGATCACAAGGATCAAGGGATTTTAAGTCCCTTGTGTCTACCTATTCCACCACCCAGGCGGGAACAGCGCCATGTTGCGAGGAACATCTTTCTGGTGAATCCAGAGGAAGAGGATAAAACAGTACGCTCTCTGTTTTCGAAACAAAATAGCCGGATATCCTCTGACCTGTCAATATTTTTTTATACAATCCGGCTTGCGCGTATCTCAGGACCTTCAGGGCATTCAAAGACTCTGTTTGATCCGGAGCAAAAACATTATTTTCTCGACCCTATCTTAAAGGCGTTCATAACACCGTGGCATTTACAGGCGGTGCTCAGCAACACGGGGGTATGAGACGCTTTGACAAGCCCTCGTGTCTCAAACAGGGCTTTTGGTGTGTACCCCCCGACCCCCGGCGCCAGCTGGCGACTGACGGCCGTTACGGATCGGAAATTTTGGAATATTATGCCCGCCAAATATGAATGTAAAATCATTGGGCGTGGTTTCCCTGTGCAGGAGCAGACGGTTTTCGGCTCCGGACAGTCATCCGGACAGATAAAACCGGCATTGCTGGTGTAGACCTCACCGTTTTGCCCCCGTATGGGATTGGGGAGCATCTCAAAAACCGGGGCTGGAACGGAAACCGGCTCGATAGAATATAAGGGATCCAACTCCATCCGTAGCCATTTATAGGCCATATGCTCGGGAATAGCCGGTATAATCCAGTCCGGGGGCCGCTCACCACCCAGTTGTTCGGCCAGATACACGATACCGTCCCGGCAAACGGTTCTGACCGACCGGTTTTTAAATTTTGCCAGGGCCGGGGCGTTCTGATCCACTATGGTTGTCTTTAACGACGGATCGGCCGCATTGAGGATATGCACCGCCCTCCTGCCAAAAGTTCCCGCACCGATCACCAGAATCCGTTTTGCGGGCACCGCAGCGGAAAATTTATCTGCCATCAGCCCTCCATCTTTTTTCCCATCGATCCGGGAAATGTTCCAACGTCTATCCGTTTATACAATAACTTAAGGAAAATATCGAATGTGTCGAAATATATTTCAACAACTCGATAAAAACACGTGCTCCAATATCGTTCGGATGTGAGTCAACTGAAACAAGGGTCGCCTCATGAAATGCGAAAACCATTCAGATCGTATCGCTGCCACGAGCTGTCAGAATTGCGGTACACCGCTCTGTGATCAGTGCGCCGTCTATATGGAAAACGGATCGGTTCGTTGCGACAGCTGCTCTCTGCTTGACACACTCAAACATCAGCACCAGGAGACACAGGACAAGCTTCTTGCCAAGCAGGAAGACCGGTTAAGGATCGCCGAAAAAAGAAAACGACAGATTTTAATTCGAAAAACAGTCCTCTACTCGTTTGTTCTGATTGCCGCCTTTGTGAGCCTTCGTGTTTTTCATCAGCTAAACATGCCGAAGAACACGGAAATCAATCTTTCCGATCATAACGATGCCATGCTCTATACCCTCGACCAGGCCATTTATGATTTTACCCAGGACAACAGCGGCGCTCTTCCGCATCGGCTGACGGATCTTATCGGCAGATACCTCCCGCCGGGAAAAGTCGGCAGAAACACCCTGGCCAAATTCTCATATGAAAAAGGGACGCCTCCTTCCTACCGGATTCGATTGAAGCGGAATATCGAAGATCCTATGGCCGGAATGATCATTACCGATGAAGGGTTTGAGATCGAATAGTGAAAAATAATATACTCAAATACAAGGCCGCCGGTTTCACACTCGTAGAACTGATGATCGTCATCGCACTTCTCGGCATATTTGCCACGGTTGCAGTCCCGATCATGAAAACGTATGTGAACAAGGCACGGTACAGCAAAGTTAAATCAACCCTTCACCAACTCATGAATGGACAGGACACATACTTTATTGGAAACGGATCTTTTTATCCCGAGGGGTTCGGTCGGCTGACCATTAACGCCGGTGAGGAGACAGATCTATCTGAACTCGGATATAAATTCCCCGCCGGGCACACGGACCGCTACCGGATCCAGTCCATAAATTTGTCTTGGAGGGGAAGAAAAATAAATATTTACACCATTACCGTCGATACGGATTTTGATTCTAACGGTAACGGCATCAATGATCGCTTTATTGCAACAACCGATTTCCGGAATGAATCCCCCCTTATAACCCGCGGTGTCGAACACTACCGGTATCTTCGACAGATCTGGTAAGAGAACTGCTGATATCCAGCGACTATTTCTTGTAAAAATCAGGACTATTTGATAACAGTCTATGCATGCTTTTATCCGTTAGAGGGCCGGGGCTGGTTCTCGCTTCAAAATCCCCCAGAAGACACGATTTATTAAAAAAAACCGGACTTGCCGTAAAGGTTGTGCCGAGTCGTATCGATGAAAGCACGATTCCGGTATCGGCCCCTGAAGAATATGTAAAAATGCTTGCAGAGGCAAAAGCGGACGATGTGTCCACCCGATATCCGGAAAACTGGGTAATCGGCGCGGACACCATCGTTTTGATTGAAGAGACAATCCTCGGAAAACCGAAAACTTACACCGATGCCCGTCAAATGCTTTTGCGATTGAGCGCAAAAACCCACCAGGTCCTGACCGGATATGCGGTCTGCTGCCGGAAAAAAAACCGGCGCTATTCAGAGACCGTTAAAACGGATGTTCAATTCAAATCACTTTCCGAAGGGGAAATTGAGTGGTATATTCATACGGATGAACCCTTTGACAAAGCCGGCGCATACGCCATCCAGGGGATCGGTACCTTTCTGGTAAAAAGCATCCGTGGATCATATACAAACGTGGTCGGACTTCCGGTATGCGAAGTCATTGAATTTCTGCTCAAAGAAGGGGTAATATGGGTTCACTGAAAGATCGACTTGTACATGTTCAAGACCGTATCCGAAAAGCTGCCGAAGCATGCGGCCGGGCATCGGAATCCGTAAAGCTGGTCGCCGTTACCAAAACCAAGCCGATTGGGATGATTCAAGAGGCAGTCGAGGCAGGCGTGTCCATACTGGGTGAAAACTATATCCAGGAGGCCCGGGATAAATTCAACGGTCTCCCATCCGGTACGGTCTCATGGCATTTTATCGGGCATCTACAGCGGAACAAAGCCAAATATGCAGTCAAACTCTTTGATCTGATCCATTCGGTGGACTCCCTGAAACTGGCCCGGGAAATTGATGAACAGGCAAAAAAAATTCACAAAATCCAGAAGATACTGATCCAGGTCAATATCGGTGAAGATCCTGCAAAGTTCGGGACGGCTGCAAAGGAGACTCTGGAACTTGTCCGTCGAATCAGCCGGTGCGAAAATCTTTCCATAAAAGGGTTGATGACCATTCCGCCAATTTTTGACGCTCCACAGCGGGTTCGCCCCTCCTTTGTTGCCCTGGCAAACCTGCAGCAGGACATCCGCTCGGAAAATATCCCCGCTGCCAGCATGGAAGAGCTGTCCATGGGAATGACCGGGGATTTTGAGACAGCCATTGAATGCGGGGCTACACTGGTCCGGATCGGAACCGCCATTTTCGGGAGACGGGTTTGAAACTGCTTCTCCATACCTGCTGTGCCCCCTGTGCCATCTATCCGTTGGAGACCCTTCGAGGTGAGGGATTCGAGGTGATGGGCTTTTTTTATCGGCACAACATTCACCCGTACACGGAATGCCTGCAGCGCCAGGATGCCTTAGAATCCTATTCGGAAAACGTGGGGCTTCGGGTTATTTACCAGGGCACCTATGACATGGAAGCCTTTATTCGACAGGTCGTTTTCAGAGAATCCGATCGATGTGCCTACTGCTACCATGACCGGCTCCAAAGCACAGCCAAGATTGCAAAATCAGGAAAATTTGACTATTTTACGACCAGCCTTCTGTACAGCAGATTCCAAAACCACGAACTGATCCGATCCATCGGTGAATCCATCGGCAAATCAGAGGGGGTGCCGTTTTATTATCATGATTTTCGAAAGGGCTGGAAACGAGGCATCGATGAATCAAAAAGGATGAAGCTCTACAGGCAGCAGTACTGCGGGTGCATATACAGCGAAAAAGAAAGGTTTTATAAAAAAACAAAACAGGATGTTTCGTAACTATATCTACTTTATTGTCGTACTGCTGATCTTTACCACCTACCAGCCCTCAAAAGAGCCTAATTTTACCCCCTCTGAAACGATATTACTCTTTTGCGGCCTTACGGTATTTTTCGCTATCATCACCCGGTTTCAATTTCAAAAACTGGAACGCCAGCTGCCTCAGGAAAGCCTGTATCGCCTCGACCATAAATTCAACGCCATCGTCAACCGCCAGGCAATCCTGGCCATCGGTCTGTTTGCCGTCAATGTCTACGGCCTGAACCTGTCTTTCCTCCTGGGCCGGAACCTGCTTCTAATCAAGATCCCAACCCTCCAGGCAGTGCTTTTTCTAGGGCTTTTTATCGGCTATTTGACCATTGTTTGGTTTTTCAGCCACAAACTGTATCGGCAGCTTTACAATATCGATATCACAAAAATATCCTATATTTCATCAAATATCCTTTTCGCCATACCGATTCTGCTGCCCTGGTTCTTTCTCTCCCTCATCTCCGATATTATTCTTGCCCTCCCCTTTCAGTGGCCCCGGCAGATACTTGCCACCACCGAAGGCCAGGTGGTCTATTTCCTTCTGTTTCTTATCGCCGCAGCCGTTTTCGGACCGGCACTAGTTCAAAAATTCTGGGGATGCAAGCCCCTTGAGACCGGCCCGAACCGGATCCGCATCGACCGGATCTGTCGAAAAGCCGGAGTGAAATTTTCAAATATCCTCTACTGGCCTATTTTCGGGGGCCGTATGATCACCGCCGGTGTGATGGGGCTTACGAAAAAATTCCGTTATATTTTGGTTACCGATGCACTCTTGAGATTCCTTGGACCGGAAGAGATCGATGCGGTCATCGCACATGAAATCGGACATGTGAAAAAGAAACATCTGGTGTTTTATCTATTTTTCTTCGTCGGCTACCTGCTCCTTTCTTATGCGGTATTCGATTTGATCCTCTTTATTATTCTCTACAGCGACATGACCTATCGATTCGTCGATTCTCTCGGTTTTCAGCAGAACACCGTAATTTCAGTTATTTTCAGCCTGTTTGTAATTATGATGTTTCTCATCTATTTCCGATATATATTCGGATACTTTATGCGCAACTTCGAACGCCAGGCAGATACCTATGTTTATCATCTTTTCGACAACGCCGGCTACCTCATCACCACCCTTCAAAAAATTGCCATGACCACCGGCCAACCGGCAGACAAGCCCAACTGGCACCACTTCAGCATTGCCGAACGGATCGATTATTTAAAAAAATGTGAAACGGACAGGTCATGGATTTCCCGCCATGACCGAAAGGTTAAGAGAAGCGTCGCCTTTTATCTGGTCGGACTTTTAGTGATCGGCGGCATCGGTTATCATCTGAATTTCGGTGAAACCGGCAAATTTTTAAACAACCGGTTTTTTGAAACCGTCCTCAAGCGTGAACTTGAACGGGCACCTGGAAATCCGAAACTCCACAGCATGCTGGGAGATCTCTATTTCAGTAAAGAAAAGTATCCGGAAGCCATTTCCGCCTATGAGCAGGCGATCGATCTGGCACCGGTGCGTCCCCAGGTGCTAAACAATCTGGCATGGCTTTATGCCACCTGTATAGATCATCGATACCGAAATCCCAAACGGGCCCTGCACCTGGCACAGAAGGCGGCATCTTTGGAGTCGTCACCCCACATCCTGGATACCCTTGCCGAATGCTATTTTATTAATGGATATCGCAAGGAAGCCATTGAAACAGGCAAACAAGCCCTGGCCCTGGCCAAGCCCGATGGGAGATATTTTGAAGAACAGTTAGACAAGTTTCGCGCTGCCCCGCCATGAAAAAATGAATACCCAACATTTGATATTGATGGATTCGTAAACAGTCGGAAACACTCTCTTTCCATCATTCCGGCGAAAGCCGGAATCCAGTAAAAACGGACAGTTAAAGCCCTTCTGGATCCCGGTTTTCACCGGGGAGACGACTTTTTACGAGACTGTCAATATTGAATGGATAAAAATGACAGTCTCGTTATAAATCGAGGTTTCATTATGTGTTTCAACCGGAGATACCAAGGCATCTGAAAATAGACAGAATCGATGTAAACAGCAGGGTACGGAATTTTCAAGTTTTTCATTCGACGTTGGACGTTGAGCGTTGGATGTTCGACGTTCATCTTTTAAGGTGATGTTCGGGATTGAGCCGGACCCTTTTGTTTCAACAGCTTTACGAGCATGGCATCTGCATGACACAATCGACTGGACAGGGTCGAAAAGAGGTTTTTGGCCACGTCCGGATACTTTTCGATAATTTCATAGAGTTTGTCTCCCGGAAACCTTTTGACCTGGGAACGGCCCTTTGAGACGATGCTTGTGGATCTTGGCTCTCCGGTGATTGCGGATATTTCACCGAAATAATCCCCGGGTTGCACAACTTCGGCAATCTTTTTACCCTGCTTCACAACCATAAGGGCACCCTGGATCAGCATAAAAAAGTCGTTGTCCCGGTTTCCTTCACGGATGATCACCTCTTTGTCGTGATACCGCTCGATTTCCGGGTTGACGAGATAGGATGGAAGCGCCTCTTTGGTTACGGTGGTCTGTTTCATGACCTCTTCGACCGAAGTCAGCCCCTCACGTATTTTCTCCAGACCGGCGTCCCGCAACGTGTTCATACCTTCCTGGATGGCCACCTTTCGAAGCTGGTCTTCCGAAACATTCGCATTGATCGCTTTTCCGACCTCTTCGGTCACTGCCATCAGTTCATACAACCCCAGACGTCCCCGGTAGCCGGTGCCGGTACATTCTGCACACCCTTTCGGACCAAAGATTTTCATCTCCGGTATCTCTTCGGCGGAAAAACCCAGATTCTGCAAATCCTTTGAATCGTAATGGGACACAGGTTCTTTGCACTTCGGACAGAGTTTTCGAACAAGGCGTTGAGACAATGCCATGGTGACCGAAGATGCGAGCATATAAGAAGGGATTCCGATATCGATTAAGCGTCCGATGGTTGACGGACAATCGTTGGTATGCAATGTGCTGAAGACCAGATGCCCGGTCATGGCCGCTTTGATTGCAATTTCTGCGGTTTCAAGGTCTCGAATTTCACCGACCATGATAATATCCGGATCCTGTCTTAAGAATGCACGCAGGGCGGCTGCAAACGTCATCCCGACCTGTTCCTTCACATGGACTTGATTGATCCCTTTAAAATTGAACTCGACCGGGTCCTCGGCCGTTAAAATTTTTGTATTTTCCCGATTAAGTGCATTTAACACGGAATAGAGGGTGGTGGTCTTGCCGCTTCCGGTCGGTCCGGTCACCAGCAACAGTCCATAGGGCCGATAAATGCAACGTTTGAGTATGTCAAAGGTCTTCGATTCAAATCCGAGTTTTGTCAAATCGACATTCAGGGCCGATTTGTCAAGAATCCGCATGACGACCCCCTCACCAAAGAGGGTGGGGAGGGTTGAAACCCGAAAATCGATGGATCGATTTTTACCGAATCGCATCTTGATCCTTCCATCTTGCGGGACGCGACGTTCGGCAATGTTGAGACCGGAGAGTATTTTTATTCTGGAAATCAGTGCATTTTTTATACTTAAAGGCAGATTCATGGATTTGAAAAGCGTACCGTCAAGACGGTACCGGACCTGTAGCGCCGCTTCAAAAGGTTCGATATGAATATCGCTGACCCCGTCATTTACCGCTTTGATCATAATTCCGTTTACCAACTTGATAATCGGTGCATCCACAGCAGAGAACTCATCTGAGGAGCCGTCATCATCTCCCGGTGTAGACAGCTCGACATCACCCACCGCCTCTGAAACCAGAGATCCGAAATCCTCTACTTCGGTGATCAGAATCGACTCTTGGGTTTGATCACTCACCCTGCTTTGAACAAGTTTTTCATACTCCTTATCATCGATCTTGTAGTGGAGCCGGTAGGCTTGGATGATATCGGCCTCCCGTGAGACAAAAATCCTGAGATTTTTATGGACTTCTTTTTGAAGTTTTTCCACAGCAGTGGAATCCGTCGGCTCTGCCATGGTGACTTCAAAGTTATCCCCCTGCAGTTTCAAGGGGAAGGCCATGAAGTTTTTGGCCGTTTCATAGGGTAAGAGTTCAAAAACGGCCGGGTCCGGTTTCAAACCCGACAGGAGCGCGACCGGATAGTTATACATCCGGTTTAGAACATTGACGATGGTCTCCTCTTCTATGTATCCGAGTTTTATTAAAATGCTGCCGAGGCGACCGGAATTTCTTTTCTGATATTTGAGCGCTTCTTCAAGCTGGGTGCTGGTAATATGACCTTCTTTAGAAAGGAGTTCGCCGATTCGGGTTTTTCCGGCCCCGGATTGATCCCGAATGGTCGCTTTTAAGCTGGAGGTTTTTGTTGGAACCGCATGAAGCGGAACCGTACGATGTTTCTTTGCCGATTTTGCCATTTTCACTTTCGAATTCCTGTGTTGACGGATAAGATCGCGTCCCCGAACCAATCGACCGAAGGATCCGAATCGGGTTTGCGGTTTCCGCTGCCGGTGGCAATACTGTTATTTTTTTTGATCCCGATCTTCTAAAGATCGGTAAAACTCAGGAAAACTTGAGTGAAAAAGTGGCCCGGGGGAATATTATTTTGATTAGCTATTTCAGTCAGTTAGGAATACAGAGGGTCCATGGGGCTAAAACTGCGGTTTATCGGATACAGACCTTGCGGACCTGGAGCAAATCACAGCTTCCGTTGAATATTTTTTCAATCCCATCCTGTTTCAACGTGGTCATACCGTCCAAAATGGCCTGATCCCGGATCTCTTCCATTCGTGCGCTTGCCTGAATCAATCTTTTGGCTTCATCGGTCCCCTGGAGCAGTTCATGAAGGCCCATCCGTCCGCGGTAACCGGTGTTTCCGCAAAGCTCGCAACCCTTGGGACGGTATAGGGTTAAGTCTTTTGAGTAAGGCAGGTTAATGGTTTTTTTAAAGGCTTCTTCGTCATATTCGCGAACCAGCTCATTGTATTCATCCCGGGTCGGCTGATAAGGCTCTTTGCAGTCTTTACAGAGCGTTCGAACCAGGCGCTGGGCCAGAATGCACAGCACTGCATCGGCAAAATTAAAGGGGTCCATACCCATGTCCAGAAGGCGGGTAATACTCTCCGGTGCACTGTTGGTATGAAGGGTTGAAAAAACCAGATGGCCCGTTAATGAGGCTTCGATTCCGATCTGGGTGGTCTCCCGATCCCGCATCTCGCCGACCATGATCACATCCGGGTCCGCCCGCAGAAAGGCGCGCATGGCGGCCGAAAAATCGAAACCGATTTTGGATTGTACCTGGACCTGGCGCAGCCCTTTCTGTGTGATTTCCACCGGATCTTCAGCCGTCCAGATCTTTGTTTCCGTTTTATTAATGTAACTGAGTGCAGAATGAAGTGTGGTGGTTTTACCGGATCCGGTCGGGCCGCACACGAAGATAATTCCGTATGGCTGAATAATACAGTTTATAAAGTTTTCTTGGTTTGCCTTTGAAAACCCCATTTTATCCAGCGGAATCGGTTCTCCGGCCGCGAGAATCCGCATGACGATATCCTCCACACCTCCTTGTGTGGGTACGGTTGCCACACGCAGCTCGATATCCTTTCCGCCATATTTTTTAAATTTAATTTTTCCGTCTTGTGGTTTTCGCCGTTCGGCAATATCCAGATCGCACATGATTTTGATCCGGGAAACCACGGCATTACGGTAGCTGTAGGGGATGGTCTGGTAAACCTGACAGGAGCCATCGACGCGGACCCGAACCCTTGTCGGTTCTTTGCCGGGATAGGGCTCGATGTGAATATCGGATGCGCCCCGGGCATAGGCGTCGAGAATAATCTTATTTACCAACTGGACAACCGCGCTGTCCTCCTCCCCCACGGAAGATTCGGCTTCTTCTATTTCTTCCGTTTCGTCTGCCAGTTGTGAGAGGATATCATCGATTTCCGCAAGTGTTTTATCATCGTGTGTAAAAAGCTTTATATATTCCTGGATGTCTTTGGGCAGAGATACGACAAATGAGAGTGCTTTTCCTGGAAAAAGCGATTTGATCATATCAATCTTCTGAAGATCGTTTGGGTTGTTAACGGCGATAACGATTTTCCCCTCTTCTTTGTTAAGGGGGACCCAAACATTTTTTTTCATAAAGGGTATTTTGAGTCCGGCCAGGATTTCACCGGGAATTTGCGCCTGGGGATTAAAATCGACATACGGCAGGTTGTAGAAATTACTAAGGGTCCGGCCGATGGCCTTTTTTTCGATTTTAATCTCGCGCATCAGCACCTCTTCGACCGTATCTTTCTGCTGCCGGGCGATGCCGATGGCCTTTTCGAGCTCCTTTTGGGTTAAAAGACCCTCTTCAAGAAGAAGGTCAAACTTTGTGGGACGTGATTTTGCGATCCGCTTCTGATTAAATAATGCGATTCCGAGAATATTGGCAAGGTCCTGGACCGAGCGTTCATCCATCTCGGTAAAGGCCATATCATCCTTCCGATTGATCAGCTGCAGGGCGCCCAGAAGGAATTTTTGAAAAATAATGGGAAGAACCAAAACCTGTCGGGTGGTGAATCCGGTTTTTTTATCCCAGCTGCTGTCGAATGTCAGGTCCGGATCGATTTTCGCCAGGGCGTTCTTGTCATAGACATCTTTAATATTGAGCAGTTTTTGTTTGTATGCAGAACAGCCCGAAAGGCTGCTGTTTGATATGGGAATACGGATCTCTCCGATTTCATCCCCCGACTTAAATCGTGAAACCAATTCCCGTTTTTTCCCATCGACGATATATATGGTGATCCGTTCCGCTTCGAACAGTGACAGGATGTCATCCTTCAGGTTGATAAGGATTTCATCCAGGTTTTTTGCGGCATTAATCTTGTTTCCGATTTTCTGAAGCCGGGTCCGGTACTCGACCTCAGATTTAAGATGATTGACATCTCCGTTATAATCGTTAAATGTTTCGACTTTTTTCAGCATAACAACGCCCGTTGTTCTGATCCGTTTTTTGTTGCCGCCATAGCGTTAAAAAAATTCAGCATCCTATTTTGGAGCGATGGGCATAAATTTTCCTGGCCCCGCCCGCTATCAGAAAAATCCCCATGATATAGAAACAGAATCGAATATAAAGACTGAGCCGGGAAAATTGTTCGATCGATTCTATTTTCGGCATGACTTGGGGGATTCTGAAAAACACACCGATGCCGGCCGCAAGCAGCGCGATACCCCATATTAGTTGAAAACGATGCTTGTTATCCATCATAGTTTGAAACAGATCTCAGTAAGATTTAAAAATGATTTGTTAAAAAAAAGTTAAGACCTTCGATATTAAACCAAATCCCATGCTTCTGTCAACGATTGCACATGATTGAACACATTATCGGTATTTTCGGCTAAAGCTGAAAATTTCTTGATTTCATATAACAACTAAGTGCAGCACTCACCTCGGTGGAGACGGATTTACAAAAAACCGATTCCCGCCGTGTGGCTTATAATCGCAGACAAATATGGATCAGCTATCTAATCCGCCTTTAAATACGGGTTTCCGTTTTTCCATAAACGCTGTGGTTCCTTCCTTTGCATCCTGACTGGCCATGCAAATTGCAAACGCGTCGACTTCAATATTGCACGCCGTTGCAAGGTCGGTATTCATACCGTTGTTGACGGCCTGTTTTGCCGCCTGCAGAGAGACACGGCCTTTTTTGGAAATGGACCCGGCCACCTTCATAACCTCCTCCATCAATTTATCCGCACCACAGAGGGTATTTACAAGGCCCATGCGGTATGCATCCGTTGCAGGAACCATTTTACCGGTAAAAATCAACTCTTTGGCGATGTTGGGCCCAACCAGACGAGGCAGTCTCTGGGTCCCGCCGAAACCGGGAATCAGTCCGAGATTGATTTCGGGCTGTCCGAAAGTCGCCTTGTCCGAGGCATATATAAAATCACAGGCAAGTGCGATTTCGGTCCCCCCTCCCAGGGCAAATCCGTTTACAGCTGCGATGACAGGTATCGGGATCTGTTGAAGTTTATGGATGATGCCATGGCCCTTCTGGGAAAATTGTTTTCCACTGAGCGCATTGAGTGTTGAGAGCTCCTTTATATCTGCCCCTGCCACAAAGGCCTTTTCCCCGGATCCGGTCAATACAAGCGCGCAGATGGCATCGTCTTCGGCAACTTCATCCAAAGCTTGGGAAAATTCTTCCAACAGTTCGGAATTAAGAGCATTCAAAACATTGGGGCGGTTAAAGGTAATGATGGCGACACCATCGCTGGATTCAAAAATAATATTCTTATAAGCCATTTAGGTCCTCCTGTAGTAACATTCTCTATTCATGATAAAAACCCCTATAGCACACAACAAATCGCATGCTCAAGTCTACTTCTCACCAGAAGCAGCCGGATAGATGGCGGACAGGATAAAAATTCCTCCGGTGATTTTAATTTAGTCGGATCCCAACAGGGATAGAGGGTTTGTTTCCTTAATATAGTTTCGAATACCATTTACAATGCCGACACAGAGCTGCTGCTGGTATTTTGCAGTGATCAATCGTTTGCACTCTCTGGCATTGCTTGTAAAGGATGTCTCAATTAATACGGAGGGCATCTGGGCGCCCAGCAGCACATAGAACGGTGCCTGTTTGACCCCAAGGTTTTTTATCCGGGTATAGTGCTTCCGCATCCGGGAATAAAGAGATGTCTGGACATGTGCTGCCAGGCGGCTCGATTCGTTGATTTTCGCGTTCTGCATCAGATCGTTCAAAATCGTCTGCAAATCGCTGATATTTTTTTCCGAAGTGGCATTTTCCCTCGCAGCCACCCGAATGGATTCTTCGTCGGTGGCAAGATTCAAAAAATAAGTTTCAATACCGAATGCTCTCCGGTTTCGGGTTGAGTTGGTGTGGATGGATATGAACAGATCCGCATTCTGAGTGTTGGCAATGGCGGTGCGTTCTTCAAGCGTCAGGTATCGATCCGTCCGCCGGGTCATAATGACTTTACACTTGAGTGTCTTGCGAATTTTCACCGCCAGTCTCTTTGCGATGGCAAGGGCGATGTTTTTTTCATGAACCCCTTTTAAATATCCCGGTGCGCCGAAATCGCGCCCGCCATGGCCGGGATCGATAACAATTGTTTTTACCCCCAGGGCAAATTGTTTTGCCAAGGCACTGTCCGGAATATCCGATACTTTCACCTCCACCGGGACCGGATGCCGTGCCGGTTTCCTCTTTTTCTTTGAACTCCCCCAGACGTCCAGTACAATTCGGAACGGGTTTTTTAACGAAAAAATCTTGTAGGTGGAAAAAGACTTAATGTCGACCACCACCCGGACCGATTCAGGGCTGTACTGTCCGGCGCGGGTATCGACGAGATGTTCGTCGTTTATTGGAATAATTTTCTGCGTATCGTTGCCCAGCAGACTATTGTCTAAGTCGACATAGAGTCTTTGGGGCTTTTTTAGAGACGGATCTTTTTTTAAAAGATGGTGACGATAGGTGATCGATTTGTCGGCATCGATGACAATGCGGGTATAGTTGGGGTTTGACCAGTAACGGAGCCCCGTAATATTCGCCCTTGAAATCGTTGAGGGTGCTGAAGGGATTTCTTTTTTCCGTTCTGGCCCCGGGTTTTTGGCATTTACGGGTTTTTTCCGTTTTTTTACCACCGAAAGCTGTTTTTCGGTCTGCCCACGGGCATCCGGGATGGAACCGATGGCAATGGTGGCTTTTTTACGATATTTGCTGTTCGGAAATCGCTTTATGATCCGTCTGTATATATCCAGGGCCTCCCGCTCATCCGCTTTCCGGCCGGATTGTTTATGGAGTCCCTGATAAAGGCGTCCGGATTGATAGAGGCCGGCGGCCGCCCATGGCCCGGACGGGTTGTGTCGATACACTGCCTGAAATTTACGGATGCACCGAATCCAGTTGTGACGGTACCGCTGTTTTGTCTGAGCCTGGCGCAGATCCTTGTAGCAGGCTTCGGCCAGAAAATACTTATCTCTTGCCGTAACCGCCGAAAATCCGGAAGATGGAAAACTGGCATCGACAATCAGTCCGAAAATAACGAATAGAAGCGTAAGGTATTTATGTGACAATCGATTTCGCCCTCTCATGCAGTTCAGCCAGATAATTCAATGCCTCAAGCGGTGTCATTCCATAAATATCGGCATTTTTCAAGAGGTCGAGGATATGATGCTCCGGTTTCTGGAAAAGATTCAACTGCACCGCCTTTTTCTCCTCTGTGTTTTCCTCTCCGGCATAAATCGACAAGCTGTCCAGCCCGTTTTCTCCGTTTTCAATTTTATGAAGGATCTTTTTTGCCCGCTCAAGTACCTGAACCGGAATACCGGCAAGCCGCGCCACCTGAATACCGTAGCTTCGATTGGTGCTGCCCTCGACCAGTTTTCTCAAAAATATGATCTCGTCATTCCATTCCTTAACCGCAATATTATAATTTCGGATACGTGCTTTTGTTACCACCAGGTCTGTCAGTTCGTGGTAATGGGTGGCAAAAAGGGTTTTGACACCGATGGTGTCTAAATCGTGCAGATACTCCGCCACCGCCCACGCGATGCTGAGGCCGTCAAATGTGCTGGTACCTCGGCCGATTTCATCCAGAATCACCAGACTCTTTCCCGTAGCATGGTTTAGGATATTGGCGGTTTCCTGCATTTCCACCATAAAGGTACTCTGTCCATGGGACAGATTGTCCAGGGCGCCGATCCGGGTAAAAATTCTGTCCGTGATGCTGACCTGAGCCTTTGCTGCCGGAACAAATGACCCCATCTGAGCCATGAGCACCAACAGTGCAACCTGTCTTAAGACGGTGGACTTTCCGGCCATATTCGGTCCGGTCAGGACAAGGATCTGATTCGCCTGATTGTCCATCTCGATGGTGTTGGGAACAAATCGTTCACCGGTGATCATTTTTTCAATGACCGGATGCCTTCCGTCTTCGATATATATTCGGCCGTCGGTTGTTATTTCAGGCCGGACATAGTTGTTGCGCACCGCGATATCGGCCAGACCCAGGAGACAATCGAGCCGGGCAAGAAACTGTGCCGCCTGCTGGATCTGTTTGCTGTTCCGGACGATCTCTCTGCGGATTTTGTTAAAAATTTCAAACTCCAGGGAAGCCCTCCGTTCCTCGGCACCGAGCACATCTTCTTCATAATTTTTCAGTTCGTCCGTGATGTAGCGTTCTGCGTTGACAAGGGTCTGTTTTCGGATAAAATGAGGCGGCACCTTTTCGGAATGAGTTTTCGGCACCTCAATATAATATCCGAAAACCTTGTTATACCGGACCTTTAATGAATTAATTCCGGTGGATTCCTTTTCCTGGACCTCCAACCGGGCCAGCCAACCTTTTCCATCACGACTCATCTGAATCAGCTTGTCCAATTCCGAGTCATATCCGGGACGGATGATGCCGCCTTCCCGGATCGTGGGGGGGGCGTCTTCCCGGATCGCACGGTCGATATGATCGGCCAACCGGGTCAAGGTATCCGGTTCTCCCTTAAAATCGTAAAGCTCTGATGTCAGTGATTCCAAAATTTTAAGGATTTCCGGGAAAACCTGAAGCGACTCCTTTACACCGATCATGTCCCTTGCATTGGCATGCCCCATGGTCAGCCTGCTGTTCAAACGTTCGAGATCCCGGACCCATTTCATATGTTCCCGGATTTTTTTGCATGGCGCCGTTTTTGTGCATGCCTCGGAAATGGCGTCCTGTCTGTCCCCGATGGCCGCAGCATCCATCAACGGGTACCGGATCCACTCTTGAAGCAGACGTCCCCCCAGCCCGGTTTGGGTCTGGTCGATGATGCCAAACAGTGTCCCCTGTTTTGAACCCGTGTGTATATTCTTAAGCAGTTCGAGATTTTGGCAACTCATATCGTCTAGTAGAAGATAACTGTCCAGGGTGTAGGTTTCGATCATGTTCAGATGCGCCACCGGCTGCTTCTGGGTTTCCTTCACATAGAACATGAGTGCGCCCGCAGCCCCTACCCCCGATTTCAGTTGCTCACACCCGAATCCTTCCAATGACACCGTTTTGAACTGCTCCATGAGTCTGTCTCTGCTTCGGGTATAATCAAAGACGCGGTCTTTTAAGATACTGACCGATTTCTCGGAAAATCTCTCCCGGATCGCCCGGAAATGCGGGGCATTTTTTTGGGATTCAGGAATCAACACTTCACGGGGGGATATGCGGAGAATTTCTTCCACAACCGCATCTTCTTCTAAAGATTCCATTACCCGGAAGGCGCCGGTGGAAATATCCAGATAGGCGAGCCCGAAAACACCGTTTTTCTCGGCAACCGCCAACAGGTAATTGTTTGTCTTTTCATCCAGAAGGTCATTTTCGATAATCATACCCGGGGTAATCACTCGAACGACATCACGTTTCACCAGCCCCTTTGCGGTGGCGGGGTCTTCCACCTGATCACAGATAGCAACTTTATATCCGTTGCCGATGAGTCGGGCAATGTAGGCCTGTGCGGCACGTGCGGGAACCCCGCACATGGGAATCGGTTGGGTATCTTTCTTGTTTCGGGATGTGAGGGTAATTTCGAGTTCACGGGATGCTGTTTCGGCATCTTCAAAAAACATCTCGTAAAAATCACCCATTCGGTAGAAAAGGATGGCGTCGGTGTACTTATCCTTTATGGACAAATACTGTTTCATCATGGGCGTTGCTTTTGGAGCGCTCATGACCCGTCAATAAAACTCCGAAAATTAATATGCTGCTCCTTATTTTGCCTCTGTATCGTCTTTATTATCTGTTTCATCGGTTTCTTCAGGTTCTGCCTGCTCGGGTGAAGCGTCTTCGGGTAACCCGGAAGGTTTATCCACCGGTTGATCAATCTCGATATCGGCTGGTGGAGTGACGACCGGAGACGGTGGCACCGCTATAACCGACGGTGGTTCAGGTTGCGGCATGCGTTTTAATTCATCGATCTCTTTCTTTAGGGTTGTCACTTCCTGGCGATGGGAATCCAGGGTTGCAGAAAGGCCTTTAATGGCTTTTCTGGCTTTAAATCGATCCCCCAATCCGAACAGAAAGGAGATTAGAAGGCCGATGATCAGCGTTGCCAGATAGTAGAGACCGTCGGCAAGTTCAGGCGTCTGGTATTTTACAAAATAGAGATTTAACTTAAGTGAACGGGAAGACAAAAACATCGACTGATTCTGAAAAAAGAGCACCATCAGCAAGACTAAGATGACAATCCAGATACCGGTTCTAAATTTGCCCATATCAAATACCTCTCAGCGTCGAATCTTATGGTTCAATTTACCAAAATGCAGCTTTAGATTGTTGAAGGTTTACTCTTTTTGGTATAAAAACTCAACCTTTTTTTGGGCCAAGGGGAACCAACTCAAGATCTCCCCAGGCGCCCATTTCATCGCCGATGATAATGACCAGTCCGGTCACCCCGGTAATCGATCGGCCGAAATCCATGGCCTGTTTGATGTCTTTCTTTGACCCGACCCGATTACCGATGGCTGTGGCAGCCGCATCGGCAAGGGGACAAGATTTCGCCTTTACGCTCACAGCATCTGATTTGCCGAAACTTTTAGAATGTCCCACTGTACCGGAAGATGTGCAGAGGGACACGGGATTGTTTTCCGGTTTTATCCGGATACCGAATTTAAAACTGAGGGGCGAATTTCCGGCAAACAGGCCGACAACGACAGGATCTTCTGTTTTTAAAAAGATATCTCCCCCGTTTTCAACAATGACCTCCCTGCATCTGTGCAGCAGCCCCGATCCGACATGTTCGGCAATAGCCCCGGCCACTGCGGCCATGGGACCCACCCCTGCCTTTTCTCCGGCATCGGCCATATCCCCTATGATGCGGGGCGCCGGCCCCGGTGGTTTCCATGGCTGCAACGATTTTAAAAACGCAGGATACCGTTCAATAAAGGATTCGATGATGCTGCGTTGCTGAAAAACCAATTCCCGGGCGTCTGCCCCAAGGGCCTTGTCGGCGCATATCGAAAGATCCGTTTCCTTAACCGTCACCGTAAAGGAAACAAGGTGCGTCGGTTGCACCCGATTCCGATAGAGACGTTTCTGATGGTTTGTAGCTTTTGAACCCGGCATGATACCTTTTATGAAAAGATGAACGTCCAACATCGAACATCGAACATCGAACGTCCAATGTCTAATGAAAAACAAAGATCCAATACCGAACCATGAATCTCCCTGCTCCAAGATACAGAGAATAAGCATGTTCAATATCTATTTCTGTTTCTTTTCAGCCGTTTAGATACTCGTAACAAAAATCTTCTTTAATTCTTTTGTTTCCTTATTTTACCCATTCAACATTCGATGTCGGAGTCTTCGCTACCTGAACATTCGATGTTCGACGTTCATCTTTTCATGGTTCGACGTTCATCTTTTCATGGTTCAATGTTCACTTAATCTTCATTCAAAATTCGATGTTGAACGTTCGATGTTCGACGTTCATTTTTTGAAGATCCGTGTATTTATCTCGGCGATAACCGAGCTACCCCGCTCCCGGCCTGGGTCGCAGGTACTCCGGGCATTGTCGCAGGAAGTATCGATCGGTCATTCCGGCGATAAAATCTCTGACAATCTCCTCTTTTGAAAATCGCTCGATATAATCTTCAGACATATCGGACAGAAACCCGGAAAAAATCACCGATGAGCAGTTTTCCTTTTCAATATCTTCAAGGTATCGATCAAAAAGCATCTCAAAGAGATCATGGATGGTGTTCAGGTGATGCTTGATGCCCGGGTTCATATAGATATACTCAAGGTTGAAGTTCTTTAACCGCTTTAATGCCTTCGAGATCCGGGCGCTGAAGGTAACAAACGCATTCCGGTAGCTATTTTGGATAACATCTGTGACCAGGTTGAAAACTATGGTGCCGTTACTGTTGCCGAGCACCGCAACCACCTCTTCGGGAAGATCGGACCGGGAAACCAGGTCTAAACGAATCGCATCTTCAATATCACGGCCGATATAACTGATCGTATCGGCCATTCTCACCACACATCCTTCAAGGGTCATCGGCATGAGAGGGAATTTCGAATCTTCTGTTTTTTTTGCCATTTCATTTTCTAATGATTCGAATGTTTTTTCCTTACAAGGTTTGAGCAGTTGGTTATGTATTTCTCCATCATGGCAGAGGATTCCATCCAGTGTCTGCAGGCAAAGATTCCATCCCCTGCCTTTTCGTTCCACCCGATCCAAAAACTGGACACTCTGGACATTATGTTGAAAATACCCGATCCCGTGAGACCGGCACAGTCCGGACAGAATACGCTCTCCGTCATGCCCGAAGGGTGTGTGCCCGATATCATGACCCAGGGCAATGGCTTCGATCAGATCTTCGTTTAAACCCAGAAACCGGCCGATGCTCCGTGAAATTTTTGCCACAAGCTGAACATGCAGCACCCGATGGGTGATATGATCGTTTTGAATCAGATAAAAGACCTGGGTTTTATCGATGTACCGGGTGTAGGCGCGGGAGTGAAGGATCCGATCCACATCGGTGGAAAAAGTCTGACGGTATCCGATTTCAAGGCTTTTTTCTGTATAACGCCGCAACCCATCGCTGCTGTATATGGCCCCCGGTGACAGGACTTCGGTTTCGTGCCGGTTTAAGATCTCACGTATTCCGTTGAGTAGAGAACGATCAAATTTCTCCATCTGCAATAAGACCCTCCATTAAATCTGAATAATCGATTCCCGCTTCCCGAAATCCTTCCTTGCCATATTTCATGTTTGCCTCAAGGACAAAGAACCGGTTTTGATATGGAAAGATATCGATACCGACATCATCCCAACGGCAAGCATTTGCCGTACGCAAGGCCAGATCCGTGACCGGTTCCGGTATTGGATCGAGAGATATGGTGCCGCCGAGGGAAACATTGCACCGGAACTCACCCGGTGCTGCAATACGCCAGTATGCGTGAACGACCTTGCCTCCGATCACCACAACCCGGATATCCCTGTCCCCCGAAAGGTATTCCTGAATATAGGCAGGCGTCTCCATGGCACAATATGCATCCAAATCGGATCTGTTCCGGATGAAAAAGACACCTTTTCCCATTGCGGATCCGCGCGGAATTTTTCCGATAAACGGAAACTTAAAGTAATTCATGATCGACTTCTTGCTTCGCCGTCCATAGAAAACCCTCGTTTTGGGATGCGGAATGCCGAGCAGTTGAAAAAGGGCCGTCTGTTTGATCTTGTCCTGGGCAAATTTGTAGGTATGGTAGCTGGGAAATGTTTTTTTTCCCATGGCATCAAACAAATCGGCATAAAATGAGGTGGGATAGTAGATTTTATCACGATTGCGCAGCAACGTGATCTCTTCAGGAGAATAATCAGAAAAATTGGGCCGGACACCGAGTGTAATAACATTTTTACACTTTTTAAGCCGTGCTTCAAGTGCGACCGCCTGTTGTTCGGAACCGGGATTCATCTTCTAAAAAGACTCCGAATCCGATCCATGCTCTGTTTCGTATGGCTTCCCGGCCAATAGATGCGATCGCAATTTATACACTGTTTAAACGTCTCGTTTGTCTCCCATATATAATCCGGAACCTGTCCGAAGACCCCGTTTTTATCTGTCGGCCGAATCGGTCCATTGCAACGGATGCAGCGGGTAAACGGTTGAATATCAGATAAACTCAGATCAAGTTCGTCAACAACCTGTCGTATCTGCTTCATATACCCGTCTGCATCAATGAACAGGACGCGTCCGGGTCGGTTCTTTTGATATACCTCCCGGGTCCGAGTCAGTCGTATTCTGCCGCCGCCTTGCATCCGTTTTGCAAACGGCTCCCTTTCGTATACCGTATCAAAGCCGAGCAGCCTGAGCCATTTGGCAAGCCTGCCAAGGGTATCTTCGGCAACAAAACGTATGTGTCCGCTGGTATCCACTGTTAAAATTATAAAAATGCAATCATCATCCTATTAAAGAATACGCGTACTCAGCGCTCTACTCTGTTTGGTGGTGGTTTAAGCATAAATGTTTCCGGTGATATTGAAGCATTGACCCAGAAGCGATCGATTTTAAGTTTAAAATAAGCCCCTTCATCATCTGAAATAATCAAAACAGACGGCACCCGATACCCTTTCACAGTATTCATCTTGGGAACTTCGATGCGGTAGGCCAGAAAATCTCCGATGTAGGTCTCAAGTTTTTTAATTTCCGTCCGGGCCGCATTAAGATATATTATCTGTTTTTCATTTTGCCACCATTCTTTTTTTAGAATGAGGACAGGTCCCTTACCCTCCACAGGTTTACGATACTCAACGGTACGCGGCGAATAATCCGGTATCCGTCCCGAAAGAAAGGTTACGATATCAACAGAGGTTATCGGAATCGAGAGAAAATTTTTAAGACTGGGGTTTTTTGATGAAAATTTTTTAACCGGATTTTCCGAATCTTCCGGGTTAAAATAATAGAGCCACGCCCCATCGCTTGAAAATCCCATCTTGGGAAGGCCGGGGCCTCCGGTTATTTCAACCCGTAATTTTCCAGGTCGGGCCCCCACCCATGCCAGGCGGGTAAAGTAATCTTTTTCATTTTTCCGGATGTTTGCCAGACCGAGCCCTTTGAAGGTTTTTAATGCTTCGTTGCGATTGACCAGTCTGCTCAACACCCTGTCATGTTGCGCCGGGTCGTCTCCGATAGTCTGGGTTTTTTGCCCAAGGCCGCTGCAACCGATGAGGATGATGAGTGCAATTGCGAAAAACAGGCACCAACGATGTTTCATAAGTATCAGGATTCTTTTTTAGACAGATCTCTAATCTTTTTCCGAATATCTTCCTTGTCTTTCTTCCGGTGCTGCAAGGACCGTTTGTAATATTCAAGCGCTTTGGCCTCATTGTTGTTTTTCAGATATGCATCACCCAGATGTTCCAGAATAATCGGATCGTCGGCAACCAGAGACGCCGCCTTTTTCAATAGCTCCAGGGCCTTATCATATTCCTCTTTTTTGAAATAAACCCACCCCAGGCTGTCGGTGATATAACCGTCATCCGGTTTATAGGTCAGGGCCTCTCTGACGAGCCGTTCGGCTTCATCAAGATTTTTCCCAAGATCCGCATATGTGTAACCGAGATAATTGAGGGCGTTTGCATTTTTCGGATCGAGCCGGATGACCTTTTTCATGGTCTCGATGGAGTTGTCTTTGTTCCCCGCTTTGTCATACACCACCCCCAGCCGGAAAAGTAACCGGACATGTTTTCCATCCAGTTTGACCCCGTCCTGCAAGGCATCGATGGCCTTTTCAAATTCCCCGATCTCTTCGTAAAACGAACCCAGATAGAGGAGAATATCCGGGCTCTTCGGCAGATTTTTTCTTGCAGCCGTTAAAAATCGGATGGCCTCTTCGGTATTGTCTCTTTCCTGATACAAAAAAGCGATGTGCACCACCGAATTCTGATAAAATCGTGATCCTTTCAAAACCTTTTGAAAATGATTCATGGCCTTTTCATCTTCATTAAGACCACTGTAAGCAACACCGGTCAGGTAATTCAAATCCGAACTTTCCGGAGCACCCGGCAGAATATATGACAGGACGACCAGTATCTCTTTATACTTTTTGGGGTTCAAATAGAGTTGGATAAGTTTTTGAATAATTTTCGGATTTCCCCCGCTTTCGGTACCAAGCGGCTTCAACAAAACTTCGGCAGCATCTTTATCTCCGAATTCATGCTGGATATATCCATATTCAAGGCGCGCTCCGATATCATCAGGATTTTCCCCGAGTATATCCGCATATGTCTCCAATACTTTTTCGTTCTGTCCTCTGTCCCGATAGATCCTTATGAGCTCGGACCGGGGTTCTTCCAGATCCGGCTGCAGGGCCAGTGTCTTTTTGAATGCTTTTTCCGCTTCGTTGAAATTGCCGCGTTCGGCATAAATTTTTCCAAGAAAAAAGAAACCGACATAGGATTCCGGGAAGTGCTTTACAAGACCCTCGTAGACCGTAAACGCACGATCATAGTCTTTCTTGTCCATGTAGATACGACCCAGGAGAATATAAATATTTTCCTGCTCGGGGTCCAATGATATTACTTTCCGATAGGCTTTTCCCGCAGCATCCAGGTCTTTGACAGACTGTTTGAGTCTTCCGAAAAGAATCAGGGTCTCAACATCATCCGGGTTTTTCTCTAAAAGCGCCTCCGCAACCGATAATGCCCGGGGGGTATTTTTTACCTGCACATACAGTTTGGCGAGTTCTTTTTTCAAAAAGGATGAATCGGGATCCCTTTCAATGGCCTGGTTGATAAACTGAATCGATTTATCCGCCTTGCCTCGACGTCGTTGAATCTGTGATTCGATAAAATAGTAGTATGGACCGGCGGCCTTGGGGGACGCGGTCATCTGTATCTCTTTATTCTTTGTGATCTGCTGGTTTACCGGACAGCCGAGCAGAAAGGTTAAGATCATCAACAATATCGTTAATCGTGTTTTCATGCAGAAGATATCCTAAGTATTTTTTCCTGAGGCGATGATCGGCGAAGGTTTAATCCATGCCGCCGCCATCTGTATAGGCGCGGAAATCGGGAATTTCACGTTTGAAAAATTCACGCATTTTCTTTACAACGTTTTTTTCGACCTGCCTTACGCGCTCGCGAGAAATACTGTAACGATCACCGATTTCCTGTAAGGTTACCGGAGTATCGGAAAAAATTCGAAGATCAAAAATCTCCAATTCCCGTTTGCTCATTTTTTTTCTAAATTCGGCAATCTTGTTGTGCAGGAGTGCCTCCATCTCCTTTTTAGCCACCTGGTCTTCAGCCGATTCAGCCTGGGTGCTTAGAAATTCGATCCGTTCGGTATCTGAATCGTCTTTTATGGGCGCGTCCAGCGAGACGTCCCAGCCGTCCAAACGCTGGTCCATGTCCACGATTTCCTTTTCGGATACGCCCAGACGTTCAGAAAGAAGTTTTGGTTTCGGGTCAAATCCCTGATCGATCAGTTTCTGTTTTTCTTTTTTGAGTTTAAAGAACAGCTTCCGCTGTCCCTGGGTCGTACCGATCTTCACAAGGCGCCAATTGTCCATGATAAACTTTAAAATATAGGCTTTAATCCAGAACGAGGCATAATATGAAAACTTGACGTTTTTATAGGGATCAAATTTCACAACGGCCTGCATCAATCCGATATTGCCCTCCTGGATAAGATCAAGGAGGTTCTGCATCCAGACACGCTGAAACTCCAGGGCGATCTTTACAACCAACCTCAGATTCGCCGTGACCAGTTTGTATGCCGCCTCTTTGTCGCCGTCTTCGCGAACCTGCTTTCCCAGTGTTACCTCCTCTTCTCGAGTCAGTAATTTGTACTGACTGATCTCCATCAGGTAACGCTGCAACGGATCATATTTTACAAGGGCTTTGTCCGAGGATTTATCGTCCTTAACGGCAGTGCTTTTCTTGTTCTGAGTGGGTTTCTTAGCGCGCGGTTTCGTAGTTTTGGACTTCGGTTTTTTCTTTACAGCGGTTTTCATTAGCTCGTGCTTTCAAAAGGTTTTTATGGACATCGACCGGAACGTATGCTACAAAAACACCCGATGCGCCTGTAGCTCAGCTGGATAGAGCAACGGACTTCTAATCCGTAGGTCAGGGGTTCGAATCCCTTCAGGCGTACCATGAATTCCAAGGGGGTGCGGAGTGTGTGCATACCCCTTTTTTCATGATACATGCATCTTCTTTCAAATCCTACGTATCCTTAGTGTCGATCGCATCATTCAAATACCATATTGTATCAAGATTCTTCGTGAAGTCAAGAATATGTATACCCATCCTCCCTGTTTCGACCGAAAATTTCTACGTTTGAACCGCTTCTTCAGGCTAGGAAATTTTGATGAAGCTTTCATTTTGAATTATTTTTCGCTAAAGTAAAGCGCATTGGCCTTGGGTATCAGTATTTATGTTCGTACAAGCATCTGCGCTTTGGCGGTATTTTGAAAACACGAGGAAAATATGCAGCTGAAAGACCTTTTATCCCTTGATGAATGGGTGGTTTTTGAAAAAACGATAACGGAACGCTTCGGGCTCGATGCAAATGTTTTTGATCCGGACGGTATCCGCATCACAAATTATAAAAACTGGATCAACCGGCTCTGTCCGAAAATTAAAGCCAATGATAAGGGGCAAAGTTTTATCTGTGCGGTTGCCCACCAGAACATCGCTGTTTTGGCCAAACAGATGCAAAAACCGGTAATCGAAGAATGCGATGCCGGTCTAACCAAAATTGTGGTGCCGATATTTCTGGATAACGAATTTCTCGGGGCAGCCTGTGCATGTGGCATGCTTATTGATGACGGTGACGTCGAGTCGTTTTTGATTAACAAAATCACTGGTATTGACGAAGACGTCATCGAAGCACTTTCGGTCAGCATCCCCACGATTACAACGGAGAAAGCCGAATCGGCGGTTCAGTTTGTTGAAAAAGCACTCGATACCGTCATAAAGAACTTCAAAGAAAACCCAAAACCATAAAGGAGCCGCCATTGGAAGACGATCACAAGCATATTCTGATCATCGGCGGCGGTGTTGCCGGATTGAGCGCCGCCGTGCAGCTGGCGGATTTTAATTACTCAATTATTTTAATAGAACAGACCGGCGCGCTGGGCGGCCATGCCGCGCGGTTTTCATGCAAAGCCGACCATCAATGCGTTAAATGCGGTGCCTGCCTCGTTGAACAAAAACTCAATCAGATCACCCGGCATCCCAACATCGAAATCATATTGAACACCAGCGTTCTAGATATCACAAAAGACATGCGTTTTTCCGTCGATACTCAAACCCGCGATGAAGCATCCGGAAAAAACGGGGACCGATTTCATAACAACTCTCTGGAAGCCGATGCAATCGTCGTGGCCACCGGGTTTCAGCCCTTCAACCCGGAGCTTAAACCCTATGGCTACAGACGGTTTGAAGATGTCATCACCACATTGGAGCTTGAAGACCGATTCAGAGCGGAAGGTGCGGTTAAACGGCCTTCAAACGATGTGTTACCGAAAAATATTGCATTTATTCAATGCGTCGGCAGCCGGGATGCCAAGCTGAACCATCTGTGGTGTTCTAAGGTGTGCTGCGGTTCCGCACTCCGTATGGCCAATCGAATCAAAACGCAGCAGCCGGAAACCGAAATCACGGTTTTTTACATCGATATTCAAACTTTTGGTAAAGATTTCGACGCTTTTTTTAGTCGTATCCGGGAAGATATCCGATTGATTCGGACCATACCCGCTGACATTTTTCAGGCGGAAAACAACCGGTTGCAGTTGAATTATTTCGCTACCGAATTAAAAGAGGAAATGTTCGATCTTGTGGTGCTTTCCGTCGGTATGATGCCTCATAAAGCCAATTACGATCTTTTCAAACAACTGGGTCTGTCTGTCTCAAATGATCCCGGCCCCCTGGAATATGAAAATGATACCTTTCCCTTTCGAAAAGGTGTTTTCCCGGCCGGGTCCGTTTTGGCGCCAATGAATATCGCCGACACCATCACCGGCGCCCAAAGAGCCGCACAGGATGTCGTGGAATATTTTAATGATTATCTTCCTTAACTTTAGGCACTTTAGTCACTTCAAATTTTAGGCACTTCTTTGAGGAGGACGGTTCATTGATCAAGCCAACGCTGGTATTGGGTAACAATCCATGTGCCCATCAGATCGTTTCGAGTCTGCTTTCCTGCGGCAAACCGGTCTTTATGGCCACCGGGGACACGGTTTCGGAATTTGAAAAAACAGAATATGCAAAATGGGAAACCTTTGAACTGCTAAAAGACACTTCTGTTCTGCAATGCCGGGGACAGGTCGGAAATTTCAGGGTTAAACTGACACGAAACGGGGAGGCGTTTTTTAGAAATGCCGAAACGATTATCATATCCGAGACCGCAGACCGCGAACCGAATCTTGGCGTCTATGGTTTAACGGCCGGCTCTTTCGTGCTGCCCATCTCAGCGCTTGCTGCAAAAAATACCCCTGACACGGCCTTTCTGGCGGATAGGAATGTCGCTTTCCTTACGGGACTTTACGCTGAAACAGGCCCCTTGATGATGAAAAATGTATTAAAAGCCGCCCACCGGCTTCAGACCCGTTTCAATTCCCAAACCTATATCTTCACATCGCATCTTAAAGTTGCGGGAAAGGGATTGGAGGCATTATCAAGGGAAGTAAAAAAATCCGGTACGGTTTTTTATAAATTTCCAGAAACCCTTCTCAAAATTTTTCAAAATCCCGACGGCAGGGTTCACATCACGTTTATCGATGAGATTACCCGGCATGACTTCACTCTGGAACCGGATGCGGTAATCGTTGACGAAACATTCGTACCCTCGCCCTGTTTGCGTAATTTTAGCCGGATATTTGACCTCGATACAGACACGTCCGGATACCTTCAAACCGATAACGTACACCGCACAAGCGTTATGACCAACCGGAAAGGGATTTTAGTGACCGGGCAATCCCGTTCGGTTCAAACGGAATCTGCCCAGCAGGCAGATGCCAAGGCGGCTGTGATAACCGCGCTTTCACTTGCCGAAGCGTCCGCATCCGGAGTCCCGGACAAGGCGGAAATCGATACCGGCCGCTGCATCCGATGTCTGACCTGTTTTAGAATCTGTCCCCATCGGGCAGTCACAAAAGAACGTAATCGGGTGGAAATTACCCCTGAAGCGTGTGAAGGATGCAGCATCTGCACGGCTGAATGTCCCCGGGAGGCCATCCGACTTACAGACCTTAACCCCTTGAATTTGAAAGACCACCTGGCGCAACATCAACAAAAGCCGGAAACATCAAACCCGTTGATCGTGGCCTTTTGCTGCAGACGTTCCGCCTTTACAGCCGGTGAAACGGCCCGTTCAAACAGCGACAGATTACCTGTAAATCTGATACGCGTCCCGGTTCCGTGTGCCGGCGGCATTTCCATATCGCATATTCTGACCGCATTTCAGCATGGTGCAGACGGCGTTATGCTCCTGTCCTGCCATGAGGGAAACTGTCATTCCGAACAGGGAAACCGCTTTGCCTCCCATCGGATGAACCGGCTTATCGGTATGTTATCGAATATCGGAATCGAACCGGAACGGCTGCTGTTAGACAGCCTGGCTGCAAATATGGCTTTTGAATTTGCACAGAAAACGAGTCGGTTCCAGGAAAAGATAAGGAGATCCCATGGCCAAATCCGTATCCCTTAACCGGCTCGACCATCGCCGGTTTGCGTCCTGGCCGTATTCCCAGGAAGCCTGTTTGACCTGCGGCCTCTGCTCGAGTTCGTGCCCGGTTTCCGGCATCGATGGATTCGACCCGCGGAAACTTGTCCGGATGATTTCGCTTGGCTTCAAGAAAGAGGTGATTGAATCCCCTTGGCCCTGGATTTGCACCATGTGCGGAAAGTGTGAACACGTCTGCCCCATGCAAATCGACATCCCGGACATGGTCCGAAGCATACGGGGGTTGCGGGACCGGGACGAGGTTCCGGGAATTATCCACAAAGGCGTGGCGGCAGCACTTCAAAGTGGAAACAATTTGGGCCTGCCCAAGGAGGACTTTATTTTCATCCTGGAAGATGTGGGTGAAGAGATCGCCGAAGAACCGGGGTTTTCAGGCTTTACCGTTCCCATCGACAAAAAGGGCGCCAATATATTAACCACCATCCATAACAAACTGGTCAACACTCACACAGAGGACCTGAAGCATTTATGGAAAATTTTTTATGCCGCTAATGAGGATTGGACCGTTCCTTCCGGAAACTGGGAGGGCTGCAACTGGGCCTACTTTAGCGGAGACGATGCCGCAATGAAGACAATGACCGGACGGATTGTGGATCACATGGATCGGTTGGAGGTAAAAAACCTCCTCTGGCCGGAATGAGGTCACGCCTATATGACGACCCGGTCGGGTCTTGAAAGATGGTACCCGGATGCATACAACCGATTCGGCACCGTGACGGTTTTTGATCTATTGATCCGATATATCAAAACGGGACGGATAAAACTGGACCGTTCCCGTTTTGACGCTTTGGCAACCTATCATGATCCGTGCAACTACTGCCGAAAGGCTGAAAAACTGTTCGGTCACGGTTACTATGAGGAGCCCCGTTTTATCCTCGATCAGTGTATCGACAACTGGGTGGAACTCTACCCCGACCGGCAGGATCAATTCTGCTGCGGCGGCGGTGGCGGGGCCATGACAACCGGCTATAATAAAGAGCGCATCTTTTACGGTAGAAAAAAGATGGCTCAAATAAAAGCCACGGGAGCTGAGATGGTGGTCGTGCCCTGCCACAGCTGCCACGGACAACTCAACAACATAAAAAAAGAGTTTGCCATGGATGACCTTGTGGTAAAGTACCTCTGGGAACTGGTAGCGGACTGTCTGATCCTATAGAATAAAGTTGCAAGTGATCTAAAGTGAACTAAAGTGCCTAAAATTAAGGTATCGCTCGCGCAACGCAGGCGTTTGCGCCGCGTGTCTCTCTATCTTTTTTATAAAATTGGTAGAATTCCTTAACTTTAGCTCACTTTAGGCACTTAAAACTTTAGTTCACTTCTATGATGGCGATGAACGCCTAAAGCCAGACCGCACCCTTATCCGCACCGGCGACAACTTTTCGGTAGGCAGAAAGCATCCCCGGTGCCGGATGATCCGGTCGCTTCAGCCCCTTTTCCTTCCGGCGGTCGAGTTCTTGATCCGAAACTAGCAGCTGAATGCGGCTCTCCGGAATATTGATTTCGATTTCATCACCGTCTTCGACATATGCAATCGGCCCACCGTCCCATGCCTCGGGGCATACATGTCCGACGCATGGACCACGGGTGGCGCCTGAAAAACGTCCGTCGGTCACCATGGCCACCGACGTATGAAGCCCCATGCCCACCAGCATTGCAGCCGGAATGGAAAGCTCCCGCATGCCCGGCCCCCCCTTTGGCCCTTCATAACGCACCACCAGCACGCAGCCGGGCTTTACTTCCTTTTCGATGAGAAACGTTCGTACATCCTCTTCCGAATCAAAAACAAACGCAGGCCCCTTGTGTACCAGCATACGCGGATCGACACCGCTCTTTTTCACCACAGCCCCCTTTGGGGCAATATTTCCCTTCAGAATCGAAAAACATCCATCGGTAGTCAATGGATCGTCGGCGGAACGGATAATGTTTCCGTCCGGTTCCATGGCAGCTTCAATGGCTGATCCGAGTGTTCCGCCCATGGCAAAAGGTACATCCAGATTCAGATGGTTCCGAATCGCTTTAAGTATGGAGGGCACGCCGCCTGCAGCGTGTAGATCATCCAGATTAAATCCTGACGACGGTTTGTACTTACCCACAAGGGGTACGGATGCTTGGAGCTGATCGAATCGTGGCAGGTCCAGATCGACTTCCATCAATGAAGCACACGCCATCAGATGCAATACGGCATTGGTGGATCCACCGGAGGCGGAAACATATTTGATGCCGTTTTCCAGTGCCGTCTGATCGAAAAATTTTCCAAAAGGCTGTTCTTCCCTGACCAGCGATACAATCCGCTCCCCGACATCCCTGCCCTGTCGTGCTTTGGCAGCATCAAACGCCAGCATGGTGGCGGATCCGAAGGGTGCCAGCCCGGTGGCTTCAAGAAAACAGCCCATGGTGTTAGCCGTACCCATCATGGAACAGGTTCCGGCCGTGGCGCAAAACCGTTCGGACCAGTCGATAAAAGTGGTCTGGTCGATCTCTTCACTGTTTCGTTTTCCGATGGCCTCTTTCAGATCGGATGTCACCACAACCTGATCGCCTATACGACACGGGAGCATGGCACCGGCGGTGATGAAAAGGGTCGGTATATTGATCCGGATGGCTGCCATGAGCATGCCGGGTAAAATCTTATCACACGAACCCAGCAGCACCATTCCCTCGAATCCGTGTGCCTGAACCATGGCTTCGATGGAAGCTGCGATCAGATCTCGCTGGGGCAGAATGTAATGCATCCCAGGTCCCTGGGCCATGCCGTCACAAGGTGCGGGGACATTGAATTCCCCCGGGGAGCCGCCGGCGGCCCAGATGCCCTCTTTTACCCGCTGGCTCAACTCTTTAAGCGGTTGATGCCCGGGGTTGACGTCGGTCCAGGAATTGACCACCGCAATTTGGGGTTTGTCCAAATCCTTACGCCGGTACCCCACAGAATGCATCAGTCCTCGAAAATAGGCTTCCGTGATCTCTTCCGGTTTTCCGCGATGGCCCCTCATGATGCATCTCCTTTTTTACGAAACTCAACCCCCAGCATCCGTTCAAAAACCTTTATCAAAGACCCCTTGCTCTCATCGCCAAACCCCTCGGCCAACCCCATCTGAAAGGTGGCGGTAGTGGCTTGAACCACCGGCAATGGTATCTTTTGGTGCGCGGATATTTCCGCAGCACTGACAAGATCCTTGTATGCGTGCTTTATGGGATATCCCTCATCGAATCGGTTCTCCAGGGCCAGGGGCACAAAAAACTCGGCCGCAAAGCTCCGCCCGGTACCGGTAGTAACAACCTGGGTGACTTTTTCAGGATCGAGTCCGAGCTTTGCCGCCATGGGTAGCACTTCCGCAACACCCGCACAGCTTATGTTAAACAGGAGCTGATTAATCAGTTTGGTGAGTTGGCCGCTTCCGACCTTCCCCATATGAACAATCTTATTTCCCATGACATTTAGAGCCGGACGAAGTTTTTCAAGTATCGATTCATCCCCTCCGAACATCATGGTCAGGGTCGCTTCCTGGGCCCTGGCCTCCATCCCAGATACCGGGGCATCCGCAAACAGAATCCCCTTTGCATTGAGTTTCTCGCCTATTTCCAGGGTTGCCATGTAACCGATGGTGCTCAAGTCAACAACAATCAGACCCGGTTTTCCGCCGTTAATAATCCCGTCTTTCCCCAGAATAACGCTTTCAACAACCTCTGTATTGGGAAGACTCAGGAATATCCATTCGGTCTGTGCCGCGATTTCCAAAGGTGTCTCGGCGGATTTAGCACCCCTTTCTTTAACAAATGTCACCGCCTGGGGATCGATATCCTGAACCCATACCTCAAACCCGGCTTTTACCAGATTCAAGGCCATCCATTTCCCCATCTGACCCAGCCCGATAAATCCAATCTTTCTGTCCATCAATTCCCTCCGTTTCAGATTTCGTCCATTTACAGTCCGGCCGCTCGAACTGCCGCTTTGATGGATTCCTTTTCTTCCGTTTTGAGTGGAAGCAGCGGTCTTCTCGGTTTTCCACCGAAAAATCCACCCAACTGCATCGCGTATTTTACACCCGCCACGCCGTAGCTGCCGGAAACCGATCGGTTCAGCGCAAAAAGTTTGTAGTGCAGATTTCGCGCCTCTTCGATATCGCAGGACATAAACTTTTCGTATAGTTCGCACGGAGGCTCCGGAAACGCATTTGCCAGTGATACCACACCACCGGAGGCACCGAGTACCAGCGCGGTAAAAAGCGTGCTGATGGTACCTGAAAGCACACTGAAGGCCGCATCACCACAGGCCTGCATATAGCTGCTCATATTTCCGGCAGAAGAATCTTTCATTCCGGCGATGTTTGGGTGTCCGGCAAGGGAATTAATCACTTTCGGAGACAGGGTTACACCGGTAAAACCCGGTGCATTGTAAACAACAACCGGAATGGTGAGCGCCTCTGCAATATCGGTATAGAAGGCGACCATGGCCTCATCGGTCATCTGCTTTTTAAAGTAAGACGGGGTTATCACCGAAACATAATCTGCACCCATGGCCGCCACTTTTTTACTGAATGCAATGGTCTCCCGGGTGGATTCGCACCCGGTGCCGGCCATAATCACCTGATGCCCGGCTTTACCATCTATGATGGTTTCAAATATTTTCAGTTTCTCATCTTCGGTCATGCTTTTGTTTTCACCGTTGCTCCCCAGGGCAAAGAGTCCGGTAAGCGGCGATTCCCTGTATTTTTGCATGTTCTCACGCATCATTTCCAGGGAGATCTCCTCATCGACAAAAGGTGTTGAAATAGGAGCAAAAATTCCGGACAATTTATCTGTCATATTCTGAATCCTCCAAATTCGGCGAATTCGCCAAGAGTTTAGTGTTTCACCAGATGGCTCCAGCGACCCAGTTTTAACACTTCTGGGTTTGCGACATTGGGTGGTATCTTTCCGTTAAATACATCCAGCACACATTCGGCGGCGGTTGTAGCCATGCGTATCACACAGTCATGGGTCAGTGCGGCAGTGTGCGGCGTTAAGATGACATTGTCGAGCCCAAGCATCGGATGGTCGGCCGAAGGCGGTTCCTGCTCCAACACGTCGAGCCCGGCGCCGCCGATCCGTTTCTGTTTCAGCACATCTGCAAGAGCCGATTCGTCCACCACCGCCCCACGGGAAGTATTTATCAGCAACGCATTCGGCTTCATCAGGGCAAGTTCTTTCCGCCCCGCCGCATGACGGGTCTTCTCGGTTAACGGCACATGCATCGATACCACATCCGCTTTTGAAAACAACGTATCAATATCGACAAATTTGACCCATTCACGGCAGGTGGATTCTATCCTTTCCGGTAAATAGGGGTCATGGACAAGGATTTCCATATCAAAAATCTGCCGACATATCCGGCCAAGTCCTGAACCGATCCGCCCGAATCCGACCAGGCCCAGGGTTTTGCCCTGGAGGTCCCGCGGCCGGTTCTGGTATCGGATGGTATACTGGTCGTTTCGAACGGCACGATCCAGTGCAGGGAGCGATTTTGCCAGCGCAAGCATCAAAGACAGACAGTGTTCGATCACACTGTTTGTATTCACGCCGATATTGGACGTGACGACGATCCCTTTTTCCGTGGCAGCCGTCACATCGACATTGTCAAACCCACCGCCTGTGCGCGAGATGATTTCCAACTGGTCTGCATGCGCCAGCAATTCCCGTGTAATGCTGATGCCGGTCCGCAGGATGAGACCATCTGCTTTTTTTATCAGGCGCCCCACCGTCTCTGGATCCCGATCCGGTGATAGAACAAATTCACACCCGGCCTTTTCCAGGATCGATAGCGCTTCGCTTTCGATGGGTTGGGGGAGCAGGACACGCTTTGAAGAAGTCATTACAATTAACCTTTTTCTATCTCAGGTATCGACCCCCGGAAACATCGATTGTCGTGCCGGTAAGATAACTCGATTCATTCGAGGCGAGAAATATTACTACCGAGGCCACTTCATCCGGTGTGCTGAGGCGCCCGAGCGGAATCGCCGCCAACACCTTTTTCTGTTCTGCATCGGTCTTGCTGTCCCACAGGGATTGAATCCGTTCCCCGGTTATGGTGACGGTCGGAGCAATGGCGTTGACGCGGATGCCGGCTTTACCCCAGTCATAGGCTAACTGCCGGGTAAGACCCTCAACACCGGCTTTGGCAGCTGTATACTGAACTCCCGCCAGGGATGCCCGCCAGTGGCCGGCCAGGGCCGACATATTGATGATGGACCCACCGCCCTGTTCCGCCATTATTGAAATCACCGATTGGCAGAAAAAAAAAGCCCCTTTCAGGTTTACGTCCATGACCAGATTCCAGTGCGTCTCTTCGATCTCATCAAGCAGGTGGGGGGTGTGAAGTGCGCCCCCGGCGTTGTTTACGAGAATATCGACACTGCCAAAATCGGTTGCCGTCTCCTGGACAAATTTAAACACCTCATTTTTGTTCCGAACATCGACCGGTTTGAAAGCAACAGGGGTGTCGTGCCGTTTCAGTTTCTCGGCAGCCGATTGGAGCGCTTCTTTATTGATGTCACATACCGCCACCCCGGCTCCGGCCATACAAAGTGCCTCGGCAATGGCGAATCCCATGCCCTGGGCAGCCCCGGTAACGATTGCATTCTGATTTGCAAGGCGTTTCATCGCTTATCTCCGTCCCCCTTCGCATTTATCATCAGTTTTAAAAAAGCATCGGCCACCGGGTCCATGAAATCCGGATCATTAATGTGTGCATCCAACTCGGTCACCGTAATAGCATCTTTTATTTCTCTTTTTAAAGCATCGATAAAGGCCCGGTTGCCATCCGGCTCCCAATGCGGAAGCCCTTCCCGGTCCGGATATGAAAAACCCTTCAACGGGATAAAAACCTGGGCGGGCCCCTTGGCAGCGTTCAGTTTTTTGGCAACGATTGCCCCGACCTGTTGCATTTCCTCCGGTGTCAATCGAACCAGAGTAAGATTCGGATTGTGAACGATGAGTTTGCGGGAACGCATCTCATCCGACAGACTGTCGAGAGGCCCCAAAACCACATAATTGATTCCGCCCGGAACAATCATCTGCGGAATCCCCATCTCCCCGCCGGCCGTAAGACGATCCTCCCGTATGGCGCCGTGAAGCCCTCCCACAAACCGATCACCGATTTCGTGAAGAGACAGGTCCAAAACAGCCTGAAAGGCGCCGTCACGGATCATATCTTCCATGGCGATGCCGCCGGTTCCGTTCTGGTGAAAGGTTACGACCTCGAATCCGTTTCTTTCCAGAATGGCTTTGCAGTGCAACGCGCCCGGGGTGGTAGTTCCCATCATCGACAGCGCAACGGGAACACCAATGGGCTCGTAGGATGTTTCTGTTGCGGCATTACACATGCCGCAAATCGATCCGGCGGCGTTTTCCAAGATGCGTTTGGTTAGAAAATTGAGCCCCTGCATATCGGCCACCGAGTGCATCATGCTGATGTCTTTGGTTCCCACAAAGGGTCCAAACGATGTCTTTCCCGAGGCCACGGTAGAAACCATGAGTTTGGGTACTCCGGTGGGAAGATTCCGCATTCCGGCGCAGGCCATATCGGTGCCCTGGGCGCCACCGATACCGATCACGCCCTGGAACCGTCCTCTTTCAAAATATTCTTTGCACAGCACTTCGATGCCGCGCATCATGTTTAGAATACAGGCACCTTTGTCTCCGGATGCCAGCGCTTCATCCAGGGGAATACCTCCGGAAAGTGCCACCTGTTCCCGTACAATATCGATCCGGGTATTCGGTGGTTTGAGAATACCGGTATCCATGGTCAAAACATTGATTCCGTATGATTCGATGCGCGTTTTCAGATACTGCGCCTCTGCCTCTTTTGTATCGAAGGTAGCGATCATCAAGACTGTTTTTTCCATCTGCATTCATACCCTGTCTATGTGAATTATAGACGGTACCTATTCACGTGCGGCTAATTTGTCAACCGGTTTTCTGATTATCCACAATACAGAATTCGATTCTGAGCTATGAATATTTTCGATAACAGAATTTTATCTGTTCTCTATAACGCTTTCTCGGGTCCCGGCGGGGAATAGATTACAATATAGGTAAAATCTTCTTCGGGTTCCGCCCACATAAAATGCATTGCGCCGGGGGGGACATAGACGGCCATGTTCGGCTCCAGGTTCAGCTTCTCACCGTCGATGATGATGCCCCCTTTTCCTTCGAGTGTATACATGCAATGCTCTTCTTCATGGGAGTGACCGGTGCCGGTGACATTGCAGTTTAACCCGGCTTTCATTGTATTTACCAGAAATGAAAAATTTTTCGCTCCGCATTTTTCATCCAAAAGGATTCTGAATATGGCAGCACCGCCGTGAGTCGGTTTCTCTTCTGCGTCCTTTAGGGGAAACAGGTAATTCTTGGTGGTCATGGGTTTTCCTCAAACGATCTGTTTTTATTTCGATTAACGGATAATTTCCCATTTAACGCGATTGCTCAGGGAGTGCCCTATTTTTTCATTTTGACAACAACTTTGATCGCGTCTTCGATCCTCTCCTGCGCGTATTTGATTGCTGTGGGAAGCGCTTCAAACTCGAATGTATGCGTATGAATAATGGTTGCATCGAAGCTTCGCTGGGACATCATGGCCAGGGCGCGATGGGTGGCACTCTGCCCCTCTCCCCGGATGCCGAAGACATAAATGTTATTGCGAACCAGATGAGCGACATCCACCGGAACCGGCTCCAGGGGAAATGCCGCAAGACAGATCCGCCCGCCCCGGTTGACCATCTTGGCCGCTTCATTCAACGCGTTTGGCGCACCGGAGCATTCCAGGACATAATGGACCCCTTTTCCCCGGGTGATGCGTTGAACCGCTTCAACCGGGTCTTCATTCCGGACATTTACAACATGATCAGCGCCCAGTTTTTCACCAAGTGCCAATCTGGCATCACGGGTGCCGGTAAGGATGACAGGGTCCGCTCCCAACGCTTTTCCAACGGCAACACCCATGAGCCCGATGGGGCCGGGTCCTGTAACCGCCAGTCTTTTACCGGCGATCAGACCGGCCATGGCATCGATACCATACATGGCCGTTCCGGCCGTCACCACAAGGGTGGCCTCTTCATCACTCATGGTATCGGGCAGATGCACCAGTGTATTGATGTGGTTTACGGCATACTCGGCAAAGGCACCGTCTGTGGTGAAGCCGTTTGCCCGGTGGCCTTTCATGTTATCGCCGTAATTTTGCCCGTAATTCAGACACGACGTATACATCCCCTCGCGGCATCGCTCGCACCGCCCGCAGCCGGCATGCACTTCAACGGTCACGCGATCCCCGGGCTGGTATTCGTCAACCCCGTCACCGAGCTTTACCACGGTGCCCATGTATTCGTGGCCTGGCGTAAAGTTCTTATTAAAGGGCAGTTCCCCTTCGATCATGGCCGGGAGTCCGTGGTGAAGAATCTCTATATCCGTACCACAGATGGCAGCGGCATCCACCCGTACGAGAACTTCTGCCGGTCCGGGTTCGGGAACCGGTTTTTCTGTCAATGAAAGCTCCTGGGGACCTTTCAGCACCCACGCCTTCATTTTTTCCGGAATATCGAATGTTGTATCCTTCATGTATATCTCCTCCTTTGATCGGTGTTTAGTCACTTATAAATAGTTTTTGTGTATTTTATGGCAAAATATTTTTCAAGACAATTATAAACGGCTCAAGGCAAGTGCCTAAAATTTAGAGTGCCTAATATGCCCAAAGTTAAGGGTGACAATCATTTTATAAAAGACAGAATTCCATAATTTTAGCTCACTTTACATTTTAGCTCACTTCAAACTTATATGAATAATCCGAAAATTTGCGACAAAAAACAGCGAATTCCGACCTGCTCGCATTAGGTGTTACCTCTATATTTCCTTATCAACGGCCAAACCAAAGGTCCTATAAACGAAACGATCGAAACAATGATAAGCGCCAGACATATCGGATGGGTTATAAAAATCGAGTAGTCTCCCTGGGAAATGATCAGAGACATTCTGAGATGTTCTTCCAGATTGGGGCCCAGAATAATCGCAAGGAGCATCGGAACGATTGGAAACCCACATTTTTTCATGAAATATCCGAGCAGTCCGAAACCGAACATGATGCCGGTATCAAAAAAAGTATTCCGCAATGCATAGGTTCCGACGATACAGAGAATAACGATAAGGGGCAGCAGCACCCTTTGAGGCACCTTCAGTACCCGGACCCAGATTTTGATGGTAGAAAAGGCAATGATCAGGGTCATAAGATTTGCCACAAGAAAGGCCCAGAAAACACTGTATACAAACTGCGGAGATTGCTGAAAAAGCAGCGGCCCCGGAATGAGGCCATGGATCATCAATGCTCCCAGTAAGATTGCGGTAATCGGATCCCCGGGTATTCCCAGCGTCAGCATGGGGATGAGCGCACCACCGGCCACGGCATTATTGGAAGACTCGGGGGCGGCGACACCTTCTGGTTCCCCCTTGCCGTATCTATGGCCATGCTTTGATATTTTTTTTGAGTAGTCGTAACTCAAAAAAACCGCAATGGGGCCCCCCGCCCCGGGGATTGCACCGATTCCGGTCCCGATGACGGAGCCGAGCAGCATGGTTTTGACAAGTTTTAAAAGGTCTTTAATTTTCGGCAGGACACCGCTCACATCCTCTTGGTATTTAGGTATCACCGGTATCTTACCTGCAATTCCCACCAGAATTTGTGGAATGGCAAAAAGCCCGATCATTGCGGGCAGAAACGATATTCCGGCTTGCAGTTCGACTTCTCCAAACGTGAATCGGGGTGTGCCCATCATCGGATCCAGACCCACCGTCATGATGATCAGTCCGATGACCCCGGAGATGAGCCCCTTTACAACCGATTCCTGACCGAAGCTGCAGATCAGTGTTAAACCGAGAAGCACAATAGCAAACAGCTCCGGAGCTCCGAAATTAAGCGCGAATTTGGCGATTATCGGAGCAGCCAGAACAAGGCAGGTGAGTCCGAAGATGCCGCCGAAAAACGACGCACTCACCGCCACCCCCATGGCCTCGCCCGCACGGCCCTTTTGGGCCATGACGTGTCCGTCGATGGCGGTGGCCGAGGCAGACGGCGTTCCGGGAATATTCAAAAGGATGGCGGACAGAGATCCACCGGCCATTCCGGAAGCGTAAAGTCCCAAAAGAAGACAGATGGAAGTGACTGCCTCCAGCTTGAATGTAATCGGTAAAAGCAGAACCATACCCAGTGAAATGGTCAGTCCCGGTGTTGAGCCGATGAACAGACCGAATAACACCCCAACGACGGAAGCTAAAATATTATACGGCTGAAGTATGTCGAATAACGCAGCGAGAAGAGCCCCGTCCATCGTTGTTTTCCCCTGTTAGAAAATCGTACCGTCCGGTAGGATAACCCTGAAAATTTTTTGGAAAAAAAGATAGATGCAAAAAGACGATCCGATGGAAACGAAAACAATCTCTTTCCATTTTCTGGATCCGCTGATCCACATAAGAACTGCTAAAAATAGAGGTGTGATCAGGATAAACCCAAAAAACTGAATGGCCTTTACATAAAGGTAGATAAAAACGGTTAAAAAGACGATGCCCAGACCCTCTTTTATCGAAATATCCGGATTGAAATTTTCAGTCGTTCCCTGCACACAGTTCTGAAGCAGGAGCCAAAAGGATAAGAGAAACAGGACCGTTGTCAGCAGCCACGGCATAAAGTCGCTGCCGAGTGTATTCGGAAGATTTCGGTCAGGCAACCGTGAGGTCAGATACGCATAGAAACACGCAAGGGCAATAAGAAGCAGAGAGGCAACAATATTAGCTCGTTTCACGCCGTTGTCCTTAAGTAAACGAGGGGTTGAAATCCTTTCAGCTTCAACCCCTCTGCTATCCCATAACTATTTTACCAGCCCGCCCATTTTCATGGCATTGGCAACATTGTCGTTCTGAATCTTTATGTATTTCTCAAACTCCGCCTTTCCCATAAAGCTGATATTAAAACCCTTCTTTTTTGCGATTTTAACAAATCCTTCGCTTTCTGATCCTTTCTTAAAAGCGGCTTCTAACTTTTGCGTCACATCCGCCGGTGTGCCTTTTGGAATGCTGATCCCCCGGAAAAGTTCCATCACCACATCATAACCCAGTTCCTTGAACGTCGGAACATCCTTGTAGACCGGGTCCCTTTTTTCCGTGCTCATCGCCAGGATGCGAAATTTTCCGGCCATGACCTGCGGTGCGGCTTCGGGTAACGGTACACAGATCGCTTCGATCTCCTTGCCCAGCAGGCTCGGCACTCTGCGTTTGGCCCCTATGGGCACGTGAATGACCCGAATGTCGGCTGCTTTTTCCACCATCACGGCGGTTAAGTGGGTCCCGCTGCCGGTGCCGGCATTTCCGATCTTCACTTTTCCGGGATTTTTCTTTGCGTAATCGACAAGTTCCTGAAACGTCTTCCAGGGAGAATCCGTCAGGACCACGATCGGCATGCCGGTAAAACCAATTCGGCACACGTGTTCAAACGCATCGTATTTAAACGGCACATTACCGATATTTGTCGAGGTGAGAATAGAGGTTGAATTCCACCCGACCGTGTACCCATTCGGCGCCGAACCCTTCAGTGCCGTATACATGATGCCGCCGCCGGCACCCGGTTTATTGATCGGGACAATGGGTTGCCCGAATGTTTTCTCGGTCCCGTTGGCAAGTGCTCTACCCATCAGGTCCGCAGACCCTCCGGCACCGAAAGGAATCAAAAAACTGACCGGCTTTGACGGATAGTCACCCGCAGCAAAAACACTTCCCGAACTGAACAACACAACCAACAGAACTGTCAACACGCCCTTAAAAATCACTTTTTTCATACCATACCTCCCATGTTTGATTAGATTGAAAAGATACGCTCCCCGTTGTCGCTATTGTAAAGCTTCAGGCAGTTCAAATAAGTTTGAAGTGAGCTAAAATTTGAAGTGAGCTAAAATTGTGGAACGCCGACAGCGCGGTCAATATAAAATTGATAGGGTACCTTAATTTTAGGCACTTTAGCTCACTTTAGGCACTTTTAATTTTAGTCACTTCTTTCTTAATTAAATCGTTGCCCATGCCTCCTTGATAACCCGTTTTGCATTGGCAATAATAATTTCCGAATACTCTTCGGCAAGAAGCGGCCGGACCTCCACACTGAGCACCGGCCTGTTTTCAGGACTCAAGAGCTTCTTATCAAGCAACAGTTTGAAATAGTTCCGGACATCTGCCGTATCCAGTTCCCCTTCGGGGATGCCGAATCGCGGTTGAAGATCTCCGTAGAGCGGGTGCCGCCTGTCCTTCATGACGCAATTGCCGATATGAAAGTGCATGGGATATTTCATTACCAGGGGTATGGCTTCCTCCGGCTTTTCACGCAAAAGCGGGAAATGCGACAGGTCCGCAAGAATACCGAAATTCTGATACTCCCTGGAGACATCCTCGGCAACGTCTGCAGCATCCTTAAAGGGTCCGATCAGACACGCCTTATCGATGTCTCGGTCGAATATCTTCAAGTATACCTTGATGTCCCCCTGCTCCTTTGCATACTCGCACCACTCTTTGAGCGTATCGACAAAGATCTTTTTGGCATCTTCCCGTTTTTCGTCCCCCGGGTCCTTTCCGGACAGAACGCGAACCGCAGATGCGCCCAATTGATACGCCTCGTCAATACCGCGTTTCACATTGGCAATCGCCTTATTTCTTTCGGCGGCATCGAATGCGTTGGGGTTTAACTTCAGGCCTAGAATCCGCGGCTGGGTTGCGTAACAGACTTTCATATGAGATACATCCAGCAGTTTTCTGGCTTCGTTCCGAACCTTAACATCCTTCATCCAGCCCACTTCAACAGCCGTCCAGAAATCATCTTCGACGATCTTCCTTAAGGTTTCGACCACAGGTCCTTCCCCGTTTACAACCTGCGGAAACGCCTTGAAATGAACGATGCCCAGATCCATGTAACGGTATATTGAAAAATTATCCATTTTCAGCCCCCTAAATACAGAAAGTAAATCCTTACCTTAATAAAAGCACAAACAAGCCTCTCAAGCCGTGAAGGTCAGAACCGTCCGTCCGACCACATGGCCCTGTTTCAAGCCGTCGAGGGCATCATTAGCGCGTTCCCAGGGGATTAGATCTGAGACCACCGGAGTGATTTTGCCCTGTTCAACCAACCGGATTATCGCCATTAACTGCTGTTTCGTGGAAAGGCGGGTTCCACAGATCGACCACTCGTTGTAGTGCATGGCCATGGTCGGAATCGATGCCTCCCCTGAAGGATCGTATCCGACCAGCACCAGACGCCCGTTTCTCTTGAGACATTGGAGGCTCCATCGGATGGAATCTGCCGAACCGACAATTTCAATAACAACGTCCACACCCATACCTTGGGTGATGTCCATGACGGCATCGTGCACATTCTGCTCACCGGCATGAATCACCTCCATTGCGTTAAACTCTTTTGCCAGACGCAACGGACCGGATCGTTGATCCACAACGATGGCATCGGCGCCCTGCAGATTGACGAATTGCAACGCGTGTATTCCCAAACCGCCGCACCCGACGATCAGTACCGAATCACCGGCTTTAACGCGGCCCTTTGCCATGACGGCATTATAGGATGTTGCCGCGGCGTCCGTGAGAACCGCCATCTTCTCTGCCGGTAGCGTTTCATCATATCGGCAGAAATTGTAGGCGGGCATCTTGACGTATTCTGAAAAGCCGCCCGCCATTTCAAATCCTAACCGTTTTACGGAAAAACAGACGTTTTCCCGACCGGTCCGGCACATTTCGCAATCCCTGCACCCGATGTATAAATACGCAATCCCCTTTTCTCCGCAGCGAATATTATCGACCATGGGACCCACGGATGCCACCTCACCGGCAATTTCATGCCCCGGAATGTGGGGCAGCGTAATAATCGGAGGCGGCAGAAGACCGGAGCAGATTTTGAGATCGGTGCCGCAAACCCCGCAGGCTGTCACCCGCAGAACGATTTCTCCTGGACCCGGCTCCGGCGTTTCAACCGTTTCCATTGCCAGAGGCCGATTATATTCCTTGAGCACGAATGCTTTCATAATGCGGTATCGCCTATTGGTTCGGTAAGGTTGCTTCGATATAAGATATTTTTGCGGTATCCTCTGTCAGATCCGCAATGTAGTAAGCATGTCGAAGGTCATTTCCCATCGCCAAAATGCCGTGTTCTTTCATCAGGATACACGGAACATCCATGTTTGCCTTGATCCCTTCGATCACGCAGTTGCAAAGCTCGGAAGATCCCGGACGAAAGCATTCAATCCACGGCACACGCTTCAGATTGAGCTGGGCCGAAATGGTCGAAAGCGGCAGCGGTCTTGATTTGTTCGAATAGGCCGTGGAATACGGCGGGTGCACGTGTGCGATGGCGCCGATATCGGATCTTAACTTATAGGCGGCCAGGTGGAAACCGGTCTCTTTGGAGCCTTTGAGACCCATGGGAGAATCGATGATTTCCCCTTCCAGATCGACCAGAAGATTCTGTTCGGGTTCAACATCACCTAAAGATATGCCGGTGGGCGTCACCAGAACCGTGTCGGTGCCCGGAATACGTACGCTCAAATTCCCCCCGGTGCCGCCGACCAGGCGCCGATTAAATGATCTTTGTGAAAATTCCGACAACTCTTTCCGATAAAAATCTAAATCACTCATTATTTCTCCTTAATTTATCAAATTTAATATTCGCTCCACACACATGTCTGCAAATTTCGAATCGTTGATGTGCACGTCGATTTCCTTTATCGGGATATCCGGATTAAGATCTGCTTTGAGTGCTTTCAAAAGCCGGTTGTTTCCCTGGGGATCGTACAAAGCCCCCCCCTTGCTGCCGTAAATAGACCATCCACGCATGGGGATAAGCAGTTCCAAAGGTCCCCTGGCCCCGTTTAATCGCTGGGCCATAACCCGACCCACCTCCTCCATTTCTTTCCGCGAAGCTTTAACGTTTGCATTATACGGATTGTGAAAATATGTTTTTCGCCGCCTGAGACGCTGGGGGATGGATTCTTTCGGACCGAAGCACAGATATTCCAGAGCACCGGTCGATACGACCTGGGCAATACCCGCATTGCCGGCAGCCGTCATGCGTCCGGCTTTTACCGGAACATAGGCGCCTGCCCCGACGACCTCTTCGGTCAGTTCATGGGGAGTCAAATCCACCAGACCCTTGAAAACGCCTGCTTCAACCAACTCCTCCATGGCGCTGCCGCCGGCGCCCGAGGCATGGAAGGTAATGACCTGGTAGCCCTTATGGCGCAGCAACGCCGTAATATGCTGGGCCGAAGGTTCCGTGTTGCCGAGGGCTGTGATGGCAATGGTCTTTTCATCCCGTTTCAATGATATCCGGCTCCCGTTTTCGACCATTCCCAAAAGGGCGGATACCGCGTTTGTTAAAACGGATCGGCTCACCGGGTTCGGACCGCCGACCAGGTCGGCCACGGAAAACATCACACCGATATCTTTATGCCCGGTATAGGGCCGAAGATTTCCGGATGCCACCGTTGAGACAAGAAACTTGGGAAACCCGATGGGGAGGATCCGCATGGCCATGGCAGCCATGGCCGTCCCCTGGTTGCCGCCGATACCGATAACACCGTCGAGTCTGTTTTTCTTCAGGAGCTTTAACAGTGCTTTTGATGCGCCGGCGCCCATTGCGGTCATGATCTGATCTCGCCTTCCCGAGGCAATGAGCTCCGGGAGTTTCCATCCGGCAAGTTGAGCGATCTTTCGGTTTGAAAAATCGATCCGAAGAGAGGACTTTGTGAGCGGTCCCACATCGATACAGACAGGCACATGCCTCTGTTTTTCGATAAGTGAGGTCATGAAAGCGACTTCAGGCGCTTTTGTATCAAAGGTGGCAATGACGGCAACGTGTTTCGGGGCCATACCTATTTCCAAAAAGATGAGGCGGGCTGATCAACAGCCCGCCTATGTCTTCTGTTAATGAATTATGCCCGGTTTTTGAAGAGTCTTGCTTCGTCCGGAACCTTGATATCAAATTTTTTGACTTCTTCAAGAAATGCAGCAAGCGCTTTGCCGCCGGCTTTGAAGTATTTTTCCCCTTTTTCTTTGCTTCCGGCAAAGGGGTCGCCGATGGTTGCGGTATCGCTGTATTCATGGTGCTCCATGGGAACCCAGATGTTCTCCGATTCCAGAAACCTTACGTTTCCGGTTCCGTCTTTCTTGGTAAATTTATCCCCCATCCATACCGGGGCATGGGTCCGGTCTTTTTTCGCCTTGTCCATATCGATCAGTGTTTCGTCATAGGCCCAAACCGTGCTGGTTTCAAGCTCTCCGGCATGCCAGCCCGGGGTGTCTTCCGGAGGCCCGGTCATAATGCCTTCAACAATCGCCATGCTGCGTTCGGTGGGTGTTTTATACCAGCAGACAAAACAATCGGTTTCATAGCGAAGTTTTCGGAGCACATCGTCAATAACTTTGGAATTACTTCCATGATGGGTCACAAAAACAATTTTGTTGTACCCGTGATAAATCATACTCATGGCCATTTCATAGACAATCGCCCGATAGGTGTCACCGGAAAAAGTGAGGGTACCGCTGCCCATTCCCGGTCTCCCCATGTGGTGCGGGGAATATCCGACGGGAATAATCGGTGTATACAACGTTTTCGCCAAAGGCGCTGCTTCCTTCACCACCCCCATGGTGGTAATGGTGTCTGTACCCGAAATGCAGTGTGAACCATGTTTTTCAGTGGACCCCATGGGGATCATAATGGTATCGTTGTTTTTCATGTGTGCATTAATCTCATCGTAACTCATATCAAATGAAGCGTAACTTTTTCTTCGTGCCATTTTTTTCTCCTTCAACTATTGGATTTGATTTTTAAAAGTGAACATATCTTTTGTTCACCGAATTATAACCTGGTACGACTTTTCATAAAGGAATCTCAAATATCACCGTGCGGGCGATGATCTCCGCTGGAATCCCGAACAACCAGCCGTGTTTTAAACCAGCGCATCCGGTCAAACCGATTACCGGCAATAAGATCGATCAACATCTCCATAGCACCCAGCCCCATTTGATATCGGGGTATTTCAACCGTCGTCAGCCCGGGATGAAAAAATGCGCTCAGCTGCACGTCATCAAAACCGACAACTGCCAAATCCTGTGGAATTCTTAACCCCATTTGTCTTGCAGCATATATGGCACCGAATGCCATCATGTCGTTTCCGGCCAGGATAGCCGTCGGTCGGCTCTCTTGCTCAAGCAGTTTTTCTGCTGCCACACAGCCGCTTTCCGGGGTAAGATCGCCCCACATCAGCATCTCTTTTTCAACGGGAAGCCCGTTTTGTGCCAATGCACTCTCATACCCCTTGAACCGGTCGATCATGGTGGATGAATCTTCAGGTCCACCGATAAATGCGATCCGCCGATACCCACTGTCGATAATGTGTTGGATGGCTTCGGTGGCGCCGCTGATGTTGTCCACAAGAGCTGCGGGGAAATTGACCTCGTGGCGTCCGATTACCACCACCCGGTCCTTTAGCTCCTTTAATGCCGACAGCGTCTCGTACCCGTGGATATAGCCGCCGCTGAAGATGACGCCGTCAACGATTTTTTCCCGGAGCAGATAGATCGATTTAATAATACGTTCACCTTTTCGATCGGTGTTTTGAAGCAGAATATTGTATCCTTTCTCATCGGCTGCATCCTGAATACCCCTTACAATCTCAGCATAGTAGGGGTTTGAAATGTCGGGGATAATCACCCCGACAGTCATGGTCCGCTTCATCAGCAAACCCCGGGCCAGCGCATTGGGTCGATAATCCAGCGCTTGAACAGCCGACATCACGCGTTCCCGTGCTTCAGAGCTCACCTTGTGATCACTCCGATTCAGCACCCGTGAAACGGTTGCAATTGAAACATTTGCCCGTGCAGCAACATCCTGGATCTTGGCCACAACAATTCCCTCGCCCATGGTAAACGTTTACCTTAATTTAAAAAACGGGCTTAAACTTGTCAAGGGATTTTTATTACAGCCGTTTCTTTTGTTTAATGTCAAAAAACTGTAATTTATTTAATACGCTGGTTTTATTAGCTTAATTTATTTTTAGAATAAAAATCGTAACGGGATGCGGAGGAATCTTTTAAAATAATTCCGAGACAGATTCAGAGGGATATAGTTGAATCGGCTATTTTATGGTAAACGTTTTCAATCGACCCAAGAACTAAAAAATAGCGGCTTCAAATCACCTTTCATTCTTCATATGCGTTTAGTTCAAGCAGTGCTTCTTCAAAAAGCTGCAATCGATTATGGATCCGGTCTCTTTTTGCCCCGAGTTCTTTTCCGGTTCTGGTATAAAAGGCCGTCTTTTTAAGCCGGTTGTTCCGTTTGACAATACCGAACAGGGTCTTGCAGTCTTCATACTTATCGATTCCCGACAGCCCGAATTCAGCAAAAATTCTCACCCCCTGGAGGACCCCGATCCACCCTATCTTATCCAGCACATCGGCATCATGAATGACCTTGGCTTCCAGAGTTACCGGTTCCAGATCAAAACCGGGATATTTTCCTTTGTGGCTCCTGATGCAGTCCGCAATTATTTCTTTTTCAGGATCCGTCCAGGCGTTAAGCCAGTCTGAACATTTTTCGGAACCGATAATATGATGATGCAATGGATCCGGATCATTTAAAAAACCGATATCATGCAATAGAATTGCAGGCATGACGATATCCATGTCAGCCCCTTCGGCTTCACCGATCCATATGGCATTGATGGTGTCTCGATAAATATGATCCCAGTTATGGGCAAATGGTCCATGTTCTCTAAACTGGTCCCGGACCCTGTCGTGAAGTTTTTGAATCCGATCAATATGCAGATATTTTTCAAGTCTCGCACGTGCAGACATATTAACGGTCTCCTTACCATAACCTCGAATCGATGCCTAATTATCTTTACGCGGTCATCTTTAAAACTCCAGTTCCGTCCCAACGGCTTTTAAGATAACCGAATATCTTTTTCAGCTTGTGGAAATAACAGCGCCTGCGACGACCAGCGACGCACCGATCGCTTTTTTTATGCTTATCGGGTCTCTGACACTCTCCAAAATACCGAAATGGCTGATCACGATGGCCGTCACGATCTGTCCCCCGATTAATAAAATAAAAAACTTTCTGGCGCCGATATGCGGAATAACAAATGTCGTTCCCAAAACGATGAAGGCACTTATAAAACCGGGTACAAAAAGATAGAAGGGCACCTGCCTCAATCTTTGCAGGGAATCAAATTCACCGAAAATGCAAAATATCAAAACCGCGGTTATCAGGGCGATCAAGAAAAATACGGCATTTGCAGTGATGGCGGATCCCACATATCTTGAAACGGAGCTGTTCATGGGCAAATAAATGGACATGATGATGCCCATCAAAAAAGCAAAAAGAACATATACGGTTGTTTGCATTATCAATATCCAAAAAATCTAATACGCGTTTAAAACCATCTCACCAGCACCACTCCGCCCACCATGAGCCCGACTCCGGTCATTCTCCACAGGTTTACCGGGTGTGGGGTGTACCCGATGAGGCCGAAATGGTCCAAAAAAACACCGGCGGTCATTTGACCCGCGACGATGAGCGCCACCATGGTGGTTGCCCCGAGTCGCGGAGCAAGCACTGTGGTTGAAAAAACAAAAAAAGCCCCCAAGCATCCTCCAAGCCAGATCCAGGCAGGGTACTTTGAAGCAGAGGAAATTTCCGGTATGGGAATCCGGGTGATCAACGCGTAAGCGGCAAGAGACAGGGTTCCCACTGCAAAGGATATCGCAGCGGTTAACACAGGAGATCGTGCCCAAAGATTCAACTGGGCATTAATACCGGCTTGGGTGGGAAGACAGGCGCCGGCAACCAGTGCGAGCAGGATAAAAACCAGAGCTGACATCTCTAATTCCTTTCTATGACGGCATTTTAATTTCCACAAACGCGGCTGTGGTTTCTCGAATGCCTTTCTCAACCGGCAACCGTTCCATACTGGAAGCACCCACAAAACCGTGAATCTTAACGCGTTTTAAAATCTCTTCCACATCCGAAGGCGTTGAAATGGGTCCCCCGTGACAGAGCACGAGGATCTCTGAATTTACCGTCCATGCTGCTTCTGCCATCTCCCGGGTTCGCTGGGCTGCTTCATCCAGTGTCATGGTATCGGTGGCACCGATGGAACCGCCGGCGGTCAAACCCACATGCGCCAGCAGACAATCACACCCGGCTTCTGCCATTATTCGAGATTCTTCCGGAGTGAAGACATACGGCATGGTAAAAAGATCCATCTCATGGGCCAGTGCGATAGCCTCCGCCTCTTTCTCATAGCCCATGCCCGTGCTTTCCAGAGCAGCCCGGAAGTTTCCGTCAACCATCCCCATGGTGGGAAAGTTGTTGATTCCGGAAAAACCTGCAGCTTTCAGCTTTTTCAGCCACACCTCCATGACACGTGTCGGATCGGTTCCATTTACGGAACAGATAACAGGGGTTTCTTTGACAATGGGTAAAACCTGTCTTTCACCCATTTCCAGGGAAATCTCGTTTGCATTGCCATAGGCCATCCATCCTGAAAGGGAGCCTAAGCCGTGCATCCGGTATGCACCGGAATTAAAAACCATAATCAAATCCGCCCCGCCCTCTTCTTCAAATTTTGCCGATATTCCGGTTCCGGCGCCAGCGGCAACCAGAATGCGGCCGGAGTTTAATTTTTCCTTAAGTCTCGAAACGACCTGCTCACGTGTGTACTGCTTCATCTAATCCTCCTCAGTTAACTCATACGCTGTTTCTTTGACCGGTTCTGAATTCACCGGCAAAGATTCATAAAAATACTATCCCTGGTATTCTGGCATTCAGAAATTTCAAATTACAAGCACCAAATTCCATACAAATCTCAAATTGCACATCCAATGACCAAAACAGGTTTGAAATTTAGAATTTTGGTCATTGTGTTTTGTTTGTTATTTATTATTTGTGATTTGGAATTTTAAATCGAACCTCTCAAACGTTTCTTTTTCAATAGAGCTAGCCGTTTGCGTACAGAGGCAGCGCTGAACTCTGAATCCTGAACGGTTTAACCATTACTTAGCAATTCTATCATCATCTCCCCTGCCCTGACAGCAAACTCCGGATCGTCCAGATGATGTGCATCTTCGACAATATCGACGGAGTCGGACAACTCACTTCTCAGCGTGGTGAACAGGGCATCGTTTGCCTTGGGGTCATAAAATATCTTACCAGGCCTGTCAATGCTCGACACCCCTCCCAAAGGCAACATCACACACACCGGTCCATTGGCCCGGTTGAGCTTATCAGAAATAAATTTTGCAATGGCCACATTTTCTTCGGGCGTGGTACGCATAGTGGTCATGGTTGGATTATGAAAATTGAGGGTGCGTCCGTGAAACTTTTCCGGGACCTGATTACGGGGCGGCAAGACAATGGTATCGGCCGCACCCGGGACGATTACCTGCGGCAGGCCCAGTAGTGCGGCTGTTTTCAAACGTTCAGGCCCGGCGTCGTGAAGGCCCCCGACCAGATGGGCGCCCACTTCCGCAAGTGTCATATCCATTACCGCATCGATCCGGCCCATGTTCATTAATGCTTCCATACTCCGCCCTCCGACTCCGGATGCGTGAAACACCCAGGCCTCATGGCCGGCTTCTTGGATGCATCGACACGCCCGGCTGACGCCGGGGGTGGTGGTGCCGTACATGGTAGCGGAAACCACTTTTTTTCCGGATGCGGAATACGGCTCATGACCTTTCACCGAACCGGCGATTCCCCTGGCCGCATTGTTCAGAACCATCTGCAGCATCGGGTTGAGTCCACCGATATCCAGTATGGAAGGGAGCATGACAATATCGAAAATATCCACATGCCAGCGGGTATTACCGGAAGCCAGGGTAGAAACCATATATTTCGGGATTCCATATGGAAGTGCTCGCATGGCCGCGCAGCAGATAGTTGTGCCCCCTGATCCGCCCAAACCGATAACCCCATGGGCTTTACCGGAATCGACAATCTGGTTCAGGCAGGCGGCTGCAGCCCGGCACATCTTCTCAACGGCATCACCCCTTGGCAGAGAACGGATCGCTTCAATCTTTTCGCCGATACATCCAACCACTTTTTCAACCGGAATATCAGCGGTAACCCCGCTTTCTCCCCGGGTCCCCACATCCATCAACAAAGTCCGGCAACCTGCTGCCTTTATTTGCTCTGCCAGATATGCCAGTTCGAGGCCCTTGGTGTCCATTGTACCGATGACAACAACTGTTTTTTCTTTATTTCTCATTCCATATATTAGTCCGTTTCGCCAAACCCGAATGCACGACTTTTTACACCATAAAGACCGGTAGGCCTGAATATAATCACCACGAACATAACGGCGAACGGGCCGACCATGGCCAAAGGACCGTAAAGGGTCCCGCCCACCGAAATCACTTGCCCTAAAATCAGGGCTGAAACCAGAGTGCCCTTCAAGCTGCCCAGACCACCCAGGATCACCGTGACAAAAGCGTACAGAAGCATTTCAAAACCCATATACGGAGTCACTCCCACCATCGGTGAGTTTAAAACCCCTCCGAAACCGGCCAGACCGCTGGCCACAACAAAGGTAATGGTAAAGATCTTGCGAATATTGATCCCCAGGCCCTGTACCTGATCGGGGTTCTCGATACCGGCCCTTATCGCTTTACCGACAATGGTCTTATTCAGAAATATATCAATCATGAAATAAACCGTGATGCTGATCACGAATACCATGATTCGGTACAGGGGCACATTGGCACCCAGAATTGGGACCATCGTCCGGAAAGGGACACCCACCGGCTTGCTGGCCAGCCCAAAGATAAGCTGGACCAGGCCGATTCCGATCATAAACACACTGAAGGTCACGACCATGGTAAACATCAGCTCTTTTCCATATACCCGCCGTAAAAGCTGTGTTTCCACAATAAATCCCACAGCCCCGGCCACCAGTGTACCGCAAATCAATCCCAGAACGAAACTCCCTGTAGATGCCGTCAACGCATAGGCCATATAAGCGCCAAAGGTATAGTAAACCATCTGCTCCATGTTGATAATCCGCATTAAACCGAATCCGATGCAGATGCCGGCAGATACAAGAAATAAAATACCGCTGATGGTTAATCCAAAAATGACCGCGGATACATACAATTCAAACATAACTTTGCCCTCATTTTAGCTGTAGCATTAAACCCGTCATCTGCCCTGCCTTTCCATTTGACTCTCAGACTGACGACTTGAGCAATTTCCCCCTTATTTTTGAACCGATGATCTGGAGAGTACCCCAGACACCGCCCTTGAAATTAAAGCAGATTAGAATGATAAAGATGCCTACCGGCAATTCCCATCCTGCTTTACCGAATAATTCCATTACAAAAGTGCCCAATTCCTTTAAGCCGATAAACGCCAGTGTTCCGAAAATAGGTCCGTAAACCCCCCCGCCTCCGATAAGCGTTGCCACCAGCACCTCGGCCGATCGGGCCGGTTCGGTTATGCTGGGATTCACGAAACCATAATTGATCGCATACAAAGAGCCGGCCAGAGCCGACAGGGTCGTCATCATGATATATCCGGTCCAGCGCAATTTGAAGGTGTCGTACCCTAAAAATTTCATTTTACTTTCACTGTCTTTCATGGCGCGCAGAGAAGCGCCCAGAGACGATCGGTCCAGCCAGGTATAGAACACCAGCACAAGAAACAGAATGATCATGGTAAAGAAGAACACATCGTTCGGTTTTCTCAAATCCAAAAACATCGTCTCATGCATGCGGGAACGAAACCATAGCCCGTCATCCCCCCGAGTAATGGGCAGCATGATCTTCTCGACCAGAAAAAGCCCCATGGCACATGTGGATGCATTGATCAGGGCATAATAATCCCCCCTCAAACGGATAAAGGCGGGCCCCAGTAACAGACCGGTTACGACCCCCATCAGAATAGCCAGGAAGATGGCAATAAAAATGCTATTTCCGACCCACGCGAGATATAGCGCTGCCGTGTATGCCCCGATACCCAGATAAAAAGGCTGTCCGAAAGAGACCATACCCATGTAATTATACAGAATCCCATTGCCGATGATGTATATGCCGAAGGTGCTGACCTCGAAAAGAAAGGTCATCTTGCTCGGAAATATATATCTAACAATCACCAGAAGCGCTATCATCACAATAGGGCCCCTTATATATCTTATGATGTTATCGTTTCCGTTCATCTACCCCCCTACTTTATCTCAAGAACAAATCATCTGGACACATTATAAATATTTCTCAAACGTCAAATCCCTGATTTCCTGCTTATCCTGAATTTCAGCGACAATTTTGCCTTCCCGCATCGCAATAACACGATCGGCCACCTCCGCCGTCAACGGCAGGTTCTGTTCGATGATCACCATGGTCGTGGTTTCGCTGATTTTTTTAAACGCCTTTTTTAAATCATCGATAACATGGGGGGCCAGCCCCTCGGTCGGCTCATCCATCAGTATCAAATCGGGCCTTCCCAACAGGGATTGGGCCATCAACAGCATTTGGCGCTCGCCACCACTAAGGTTTCCACCTTTGCGGCCCATCAGGGTCTTTAATTTGGGAAAATGCTCCAGAGCGCGATCCCAATCGTAATCCTTTGTCGCATACCCGCCCAGCTCAAGATTCTCAGTGACCGTCAGATCAGGAAATACATGCTTATCCTGGTTGATATACTTCAGTCCCCGGATTGCAACATCATATGCCGGCATCTCGCCAATGTCCTCGCCTTTAAAGAAAATCGTTCCGGAATCCTGAGTTAAGAATCCGGCGATGGTGCGAAGCAGAGTGGTTTTTGCAGCACCGTTTCTGCCGACGACAACAAGGACCTCTCCTCTTGCGATCTGGATGGAGGCGTCAAACAGGACATGAAGCGAATTGTAGGAAACATTAAGATTTCTTACATCCAGTAGCAACTCATTCGTGTTCATTTTGATAACCCGCCTAGTTAAGTCTTAATTGTTATTTCTTTGAAGTTTTTGCAAAAATATTGACTTGAGATATTTTATCATCTTTCAACGATTGCTTATTTTCGATTGCATATTGAATATTCAATAGCCGATTCGGGATTGTCCGGGTTACGTTTCCAGCTTCCAATAACACCGTCTGACTTCGGGATCTGTCAGGGTCGATTCCGTGTCGCCACAGCAGATTATCTCCCCTTCATGCATCACAGCGAGGCGGTCCACAAACGCCTGAAGTTTGGAAACTTTGTGTTCAATAAGTAAAATGGTTTTATCGTGAGTATATTTTTTAATCACCGTCACCACTTCGTCGATCTCTTGATCACCCAGTCCAGCGAAGGGTTCGTCAAAAATCACAATGTCCGGATCTGCAACAAAGGCCATGGCGAGTTCAAGTCTTTTTTTACTGCCTAAGGGCAGGTTCCCGACGATTTCACCCGTAAGATGATCCAGTTCCAGCATTTCAAGGGATTCATTGACGCGCTTCCGGATGTCGGCCTGTCTCAGGCTGCTGGTAAACAAACGAAGGGTAAACGATTTATTTTCTCTTTTACGATAATAGGAAAGGGCCAGATTTTCGTAGACACTCAGGCTGTCGAAAACATGGACCAGTTGAAAGGTCCGGGCGATACCCAGTTTAACACGCTGTGCCGGTTTTAAACGGGTCACATCTTTACCGTTAAAAAATACCTGACCCTCCTCGGGGGGATAAAACCCACTGATCAGATTGATAAAGGTGGTCTTGCCTGCTCCGTTGGGGCCAATGATTCCCAGGGTCTCTTTCTCCTGTAATTCAAAATCGACGTTGTTTACCGCCGTAAAATCTCCGAATCTTTTGGTAACCCCCTTGGTCATTACGACTGGCTGGTTGTCCATATTTTACCTCGTAATTCTGGAAACGTCCCTGTAAATCCAGTCGTTACTTCAGTGGCACAAGACCACTGAAGCAACGATTTTTTAATTCTCCAAATGGGTTAGATTAATACCCTAGGTCTTTCAAAGGCGGCAGCGCTTTTTTCCCACCGTAAGCACCGATGATTTCAAACACATCAAATTTATTTTTTCTCTTGTCGGCCGGTTTGCCTTTGACAAAGAAAGCCTGGTACTTTCCTTCAATCTGATGGTCTTCTCGAAAGTTGTTCTTGCCCTTGAGCGTGTCGAATTTAGCCGTGGCAAGTACTTTACCGACTTTTTTATCATCCACACTGCCGGCTTGTACAACCGACTGCAAAAGAACGTCTGCAGCAGTATACGCCAATACAGCGTACGCATCCGGCGGATGTCCATATTTCTTCATATGAGCAGCGCTGAATTCCCGGCCCGCGTCGGCCAGTTCCTTGTTAAAACTGTCCAGATCATAATAATAATAGGTAAGTGCGTACATCTGGGCGGCAACTTCGATTGGAATTCCCATGGCAACTTCATAGGCAGTCCAGGAATTGACCAGCGTGCTGACCTTGTGCAGGCCCATGTCATAAGCGGTTTTTAAACAGGCTATCGCATCGCCGCCGAACATGTTGGTAATGAAGGCATCCGGCTTAAGCGCCAGGGCCTTGTTGATCACCGTCGAATAATCCGGCGCACCTTTGGGTAATTCCTCATAGCCCAGCAGCTTTCCACCAAATTCCTTAAGCCCGTCTTTAAAACCCTGCAGCGTCACCTGTCCCCAGGAATCCGAGCGGATCTGATAAAAGAAAGTCTTTTTGCCCAGCCCGTTGATCAGAGCATCCGCCGTCAGATAGCCGATGCTCCAGGGAGTAAAGGCGACTGAAAAGGTAGCCACAGCCGGGTTACCCTTTTTAAAGGAATCGAGCGCCGGTACACAAGCGGGAATATACGGTGTGCCCGTAATCTTGCACTCCTCGTTAAAAGCCGCTGCCATGGGATTATAGACAGCTCCCACAATACCATGTGCTCCTCCCTCTACCAGTTCACGGAAACGACGAACGCCCACATCCAGTTTCATCTCGTCGTCTTTGGTCGTGAGTTCTACCGGAACCTTACCCCAGGGCATGTCCAAGCCGCCTTTGGCATTGATCTGTTCAACCAGCAGTGCTATGGCATTTTTCTGGGTACCGGCCACATGGGCCAAAGGGCCGCTGAGACTGCTGACAAAACCGAGCTTGTATACCTTGGGCTGCTTTTCTTTCGCGACGGCAATATTGGCCCCAAACATAAAAATAAGCCCGATAATTGCCAGTATTGTACATAGCCTTTTCATTCCCGTTTCCTCCTTATGTAATAATTGGGTAAGATGAAACCGGTATCTGTATGACCCGGTTTAAAGTCGACGCGTTATGCTATCACCCCCTCCCGCCCTTAATTTATTGGCCGCAGTATCCTTCTTTCTCAACAGTTTTTTTTCTATCTGGTGAAAACCCACAAGTTTTTTCGAGTGGTTTTTGTGAATAAACTCAAATGCTCTCTATTCGAAGTTCGGAAGAAACAGATGAATAGATTTCACTTGGTTGAAAAGATATAAGGCGCCGAATTCACCCACACGGCAGACGCCTTCTTTTTACCGGGATTCGACAGCCTGTGAGGAACATTGGATTTTAAAGTGATCGAATCCCCTGGTTTCAGATGATGGAGCTGCCCGTTGATTTCGACATCCAATTCCCCATCAAGAAGGAATCCGCACTCCTCACCTTCGTGAATGTATTGATGGCCGCCGGTAGATGCTTCCGGTGGAAACTCGACAATGATAAATTCAAATGGGAGGGGTAAGCCTCGGGTAAGAAGCTGATGCTGAACCCCACCCTGGGTCACTAATTTTTTTCTCTCTGAGGCCTTGAGAATGTTATGGTCCTCACCCTCAGAACCCGTTTCATCGGAGATGATATCGCCGAGATTGATTTCCAGTGCTTCCGCAATGGTTTGCATGCTGCTGAATGACGGATTGATGTTACCGGTTTCGATCTGACTCAAAAGGCTGATGGAGCGACGGGTTCTCTCGGCCAGTTCAGTAAGGGTCAATCCCTTTTCTTTCCTGATGATACGAACCTTTTCCCCGAAGCTTTTGGGATCGGAAATCATTTTAATAATACCTGTATATTTTATTATTTATGAAATGATTTCAGCCATGTTAAAACTCATAGGATTGTTGGACGGCGTTTGTCAAGGAAAATAATTAGATTATTCTATATCGTTTTTTCTTGACAAACATTGTCGAATATCTTTAATCATTTCAATAATGCTGAAATCATTTCAATTTAAATAAAATTTTCAAAAGAACTAAAATCAAATCCACCAACACCCGCCCCTGACGGGGCTACAGGAGAAGACAACCTCATGAACGAAAACATACCCAATACCATGAAAGCGCTGGTTCTGACAGGACCTGGAGAGTTTGACATCCAGGAAGCACCCGTACCCTCAGCAGGCCCATCCGAAGTGCTCTGTCGGATACGTGCGGTGGCAATTTGCGGCACCGATCCGGAAATCATTCGCGGCGGATTTCCAGGCTTTTGGCCGCCCTCGTACCCGTTTATCGCCGGACACGAATGGGCTGGAGAGGTTGTCGCCGTTGGTGAAAATGCAGTCGGGTTTGATATAGGTGACCGGGTTGCCGGGGAAGCCTGGAAAGGATGCGGGCTTTGCGACAACTGCGTTGCCGGAAATTATAATCTCTGCCAAAACTATGGCCGTCTTGAAACCGGCATGCGGCATTACGGATTCCGATGCCAAGGTGCATATGCCCAGTATAACGCCTACTCGGTGAAAAGTATTCATAAGATGGCCGACAATGTTTCCTACCAGGAAGGATCCATGGTCGATACGGTGGGACCCGGGATGCATTGCATCGACATGATGGGTATTACCACCGGCGGTACCGTCGTGGTAATCGGGCCGGGCCCCATCGGCCTTCTCACCATGCAAACCGCCCGTATTCGGGGGGCAAGCAAAGTCATTGTGGTCGGCAGGGGCGCCCGCCTGGAAGCGGCGGGGAGACTGGGGGCTGATATCCTTATCGATTTTGAAAAAGAAGATCCGGTTCAAGCGGTCCGGGCGGCAACCGGCGGTATGGGGGTTCACGAGGCTTTTGAATGCTCAGGGGCACCCGGTACCTTTGTACAGGCAGTGATGATGGTCAGAGAAGGCGGACGCGTCGGTCTGTTGGGCGTTCCGGACGAATCGGTGCGGGAGCCGGTGCCTTATAAACATATTTGCCGAAGTGAAATCGCCATTTTCGGAGTCAAGGCAAACCCGAACGTGGCGGCCAGGATTCTCAAGCTGATCGCATCGGGCCAGATGGTGGTAAAGGATTTGATCACCCATGTATTTCCCTTGAACGAATTTGACACTGCACTGGACACCTTTGTGAATCGACGTGACGGTGCGATCAAGGTGATCATTGAGCCGAATGGGTCGGAAGCAGCCGGTGAAGAAGTTTAAAGTGACTAAAATTTGAAGTGCCTAAAATTAAGGTATTCTATCAATATATAATGATCGCGCTGAAAGCGCCTTCAATTTTAGCTCACTTTAGGCAGTTTATATTTCAAATTTTTTGACTGATCGCTGATCTGCCTCCGGCGGAAAAGCTCCATTCAGAAGAGGAGACTTTAGATGATTAATTATACCATTCGACAGATTCAGACCGGATGGCAATTCCTGGACAAGGGACTATACGGTACGTATGGAAAGGGCTACGGTGAAATCATCGAACACCCGGTCTTTACCTTTCTCATCGAAGGCGGTGGGCGCAAAATACTCGTAGACACGGGAATGAGTGATACGATACATTCCGAAAAATATCACCATGACGGTCGGCAGGACCCCGGCCAGGCCATCCATGAGCAGCTTGAACGCCTCGGTATCGGTTGTGATGAAATCGAAATAATTATTTTTACGCACCTGCACTGGGATCACTGTTACAATCTGGACAAATTTCCAAAGGCCAGACTCTTTGTCAGTGAAACCGAATACCGGTTTGCCCTGGATCCCATCCCGTTTTACTGGAACTCATACGAAGCCCCGATACTCGGGCTGAAACGCCCTTTTGAAGGAAGGCATTTCAACCTGGTCCAAGGTGAAGAGGAGATCGCTGAGGGCGTTCGGGTCTATCCGACACCCGGGCACAGCCCGGGACATATGGCGGTATCGGTTCAAACCGAAGGGGGGATCTATTCTCTGATCGGAGATTTGGTCCTGCTTCGTGAATGCTTCGGCCCGAATAAGGATAAGGGGTGGCCCCTCACGCCACCTGGCCGGTTTTATAATATCCTTGAGATATGGAGCAGTATGGAAGAGGTCATTCGGCGCTCGGATTTTATACTGATGACCCATGATCCCATGCAGTTAAAATATGAAACCTACCCCTGTTCTCCGAATTGCATGGAATTCGCCTCCCCGGGTTGAGTCAAATACCACCAAAGAAAAGGTATGGGATAAGGAGGTTTTCATATGCCCAAACAGATCGTTCTCCTGGGCACCCTCGATACAAAGGGCTTGGAATTCCAATTTGCCGAGCAGTTAATCAAAAAAAGGGGACACTGTCCCGTGGTCATCGATTGCGGCGTCATGGGGAAACCCCACTTCAACCCGACGATCACCCGCCATACAGTTGCTGCCGCAGCCGATACAACCATCGCGGATATCCTTGCCAGGGCAGACAAAAACTATGCGATTCATACCATGACCGTTGGCGCGGCAGCCACCGTGAGAACCTTATACCAAAAGGGACAACTGGATGGGATTTTAGCCCTCGGTGGCGGCCAGGGTACCATTATCGGTACAACCGTCATGCAGACACTCCCTTTTGGTGTTCCAAAGGTAATGGTTTCAGCCGTTGCCAACGGACAAACCGCCTTTGGACCGTTTGTCGGAACCCGCGATATGACCATCATTCATTCGGTAGCTGACGTCCTGGGGTTGAATCAGATCACCCGTCGCGTTATTGCTGAGGGGGTCGGAGCGGTGACAGGCATGGTCGAGATGGATATTGAGGATCCGGCCGAAGAAAGACCGGCCATCGCTATGACCACAGCCGGAGTCACCACCCCGTGTGCCACCCATGCCAGGGAACTGCTCGAAGCCCGCGGATATGAAGTCATCGCCTTTCATTGTAATGGAATCGGTGCAAAGGCCATGGAAGAACTTGCAGAGGCAGGAAAGCTGGCCGGTGTTCTGGACATCAGTCCCAAGGACATTCCCGATCTTCTGTTCGGCGGCATTTTCCCGGCAGATAAAGATCGGATGAAAGCCACCTGCCGCCTTGGCATCCCGCAGGTGGTGGTTCCGGGTACCACCGATTTTATTCTTTATGGCGCAGTTGGCTCCATACCTCCAGATATCCTGAAACGGGCACATGTGATTCACAACCCCATTCATACACATGTCCGGGCAACACGGGAGGAAACAGCCGCAGTGGGTCGGTTCATCGCCGAACGATTGTCCCACAGCACCGGCCCGGCGGAAGTTCTGATACCGAATCGGGGGTTCACCCAGCTAAATGTCGAGGGGGGCCCTATGTATGACCCTGAAGCGGATCGCGGATTTCTCCAGGGGTTGAGTCACGAACTCATTCGAACCGGTGCACGTCATGTTAAAATCGAAGAATTCGACCTGCATATCAATGATGCTGCATTTGCCGAGACAATTGCCGATAGAATCGATGCCATGATCAAAAAGGAGATGGCTTGACAATGAATAAAGCAGACAAACAGGGATTTTATGCCAATCGATCAGACCTGAATATGGAGAAGTATTTGATCTTCGATTATTACTTCGAATCAATGGTCGACCCTGAGATGGCGGCCGCCCATTTATGCCAGGAGCAGTCAACCGCGCAGTGGAAGCGCGTGGGAGTTGACGAGGACCTTCGGGATCGGTTCGGCGCCAAGGTCATCGAATTGGCCCTTGAAAAGGAATTAGACAGACCCTCTCTGCTCTTTCCTGCAGATAGGGATAAACCGGCCTATGCATGCAGGGTCAAGATTGCGCACCCCCACGGCAACTTCGGACCGAAGCTGCCGAATATTTTGACTGCAGCCTGCGGCGAAGGCGCATTTTATTCCCCGGGGATCTCTACAATCAAACTGCATGATATCGAATTTCCTGAGTCGTTTCTCAAACATTTTCAAGGACCCAAATTCGGAATCCGCGGCATCCGGGAAATTCTGGGCGTTCATGATCGACCGCTTTTTTTCGGAGTGATCAAACCGAATATCGGGCTGGGCCCCGAACCGTTCGCCGAATTGGCCTATCAGAGCTGGCTAGGTGGTGTCGATATCGCCAAAGACGATGAGATGCTGGGCGATGTGGAATGGTCACCCTTTAAAGAAAGAGCCCGGTTATTGGGCCAGGCCCGGATAAAAAGCGAGCAGGAGACCGGTGTCGCCAAGATTTATTTGGCAAACATCACAGATGAAGTCGACCGCTTGATCGCGTTGCACGATATCGCCGTTGAAAACGGGGTGAATGCAATAATGGTCAACGGCATGACAACGGGACTGAGTGCCGTTCGCATGCTCCGAAAGCATACCCAGGTCCCCCTGGTGGGTCATTTCGACTTTATCGCAGCCTTTACCCAAATCCCTTATTTTGGTGTTCACTCAAAACTGATTTCGAAATTACAGCGACTGGTCGGTTTTGATGCCAATATCATGGCCGGTTTTGGAGCCAGAATGAAAACATCGGATGAAGAAGTGTTGCAGAATGTGGCGGAATGCCTGAAACCGATGGGACACCTCAAACGAACCCTTCCGGTTCCGGCAGGCAGTCAATGGGCGGGATCCACCGGAGAGCTTTATAAACGGTTGGGAACCATCGATTTCGGTATCGTTCCAGGCAGAGGGGTTTTCGAACATCCCATGGGGCCCAGGGCTGGTGGCGCCAGTCTGCTGCAAGGCTGGGAAGCGATCGAAAAGGGGGTGCCGCTTTCCACATACGCAGAGACGTATTCCGAGCTTAAGGCAGCCATTGACGCATTCGGTTAGACTTTACACGGCATAAGTAGATTCTGGATACTCATATGAAACTTCATTCAATTGGACAGGATTTACAGGATTATCAGGATTTTTTTCGTGCGGCGGCGCTGGTTTCTGGATGCTCGATGTTTTTATAATTCATTATCGGGGAAATATTGACTATCCAGGATCAAGATAATCTGGTCATAGCCCGTTAGAGCAACGACCGGTATCCAGTATCCAGCAACGAGTATCGAGGATCGATTCCATAAATCTGCAATCCATCAACTATTCGAACGAATATTTAAGCAGATAACGCAGGCTTTGTATGCTAACAGCCTTTAGCCTATAGCCTATTTTTCAGCATACTCGTAAATCCGATGGATCTTGACCTCGGATCTCCCCCCGGGGACATATTCAGCACGCATCCAGGTTTCTACCAGCTTTTTTGCGAGTTCAACACCCGTCACCTGGGACCCAAGCGTCAGGATATTCGCATTATTGCTTTTAATCGCTCTTTCCGCAGAATAAACATCCGAACAGAGCGCGGCATAGGCACCCGGCACCTTGTTTGCGGCAATACATACCCCGATTCCCGTCCCGCATATCAGAATACCCCGTGGGAACTTTCCGGCCGCCACGGCCTCTGCAACTTTTATTGCGACATTCGCATAAATGGGATCATCACTTCCAAAATCTTCATACACATATCCTGATTCGGCAAGATGCTCTTTCACCGCTTCCTTGTGATCTGCTGCATTGGGGTCGCATCCGATAGCCACTGTTTTCATGCTGCGTCCTCCTAATCTATTGTCCGCTCAACCGATGTTATATTTATATTTCCCTTCGGTGAATGTCAAACTTGATTATTCAGACTCGAAACGTTAAAAGAGTTATCTGCGCGTCACTCCATTGATACTGAATGCATGACGTGACAAATATGATGATGAAAAGGATGAGTAATGAAAGCGGAAATTGTAATGATCGGAACCGAGCTTTTGCTCGGTCAAATCGTAGACACCAATGCGTCCTATCTGGCTCGTCACCTGGCCGACCTCGGGATCGATATTTTTCGAAAAACCACCGTGGGAGACAATGAATACCGTATCACCAAAACCATCAAAAAAGCACTGGATCGCTGCGACATCGTCATCACATCGGGTGGCATCGGCCCCACCGTAGATGACAAGACCCGGGAATCCGTGGCCGGAGCCACTGATCAAAAGCTGGTTCTTAACAAAGATTTGTTGGAGCAGATAAAACGATTTTTTGAACGCAGGGGCATTGAACTTGGTGAAAACAACAAGAAGCAGGCGTATGTCCCGGAATCTGCCATCCCCATTGAAAACCCGGTGGGTACGGCCCCGGGGTTTATCGTCGAACACAAAAATGCCTGTGTGATTTCCATGCCGGGTGTTCCCCGGGAACTCTATTACCTTACCGAAAAGACCGTGCTGCCGTATCTTAAGAAAAAATTCGGATTAAAGGATGTGATCAAAATACGTCAACTCCGTACAGCCGGTACCGGGGAAAGCAATATCGATCGACTCATCGATGATCTTGAAGAATCCACCAATCCCACCGTGGGTCTGGCAGCGCATCCCGGATCCGTCGATATCCGTATCTCCGCAAAGACGGAAAACGAGGTGACTGCAATCCGGATGCTGGATGAAATGGAGAAAAAAATTCGGGAAAGGGTCGGTGATATTGTCTTCGGCGTTGACGACGACACCATCGAAAAGGTGGTGACAAACCTTTTAAAGGACAACAACCTCTCCCTGGGGCTGCTGGAAACCAATACCGGCGGCGTTTTCACCTCACGGTTTACCGAGGCAGGCAACGGTTTCAACACTTTGAAATTTTCAATGGTCCAATCTTTGGCAGATTGCGCAAAAAAATTGCTGCCCGATGTTCCCGGGCCGATTGCCGCTACTGAAAAAGTCGCTGAAAAACTGGCCCGGAAAATTCAGAAACAATCCGGTGCCGATATCGGCATGGCCATTGTGGGGGATGAAGATCCGGATGTCGGACCGTTTAAGAAAATTTCCGGGAACACCTATATCAGTATCTGTTCGGATTCAGACATTCAAACCGCTAACATTCAGATCGGAGGAATTACCCGGGACGCAAGAACTCGCATTACCTGCTATGCATTTGAAAAACTGAGACGCTACTTAATTTAACGGAAAGGAATCTGTTATGGAAATTACACGCGGAAGCCTGCTTGCCGGCGCACAGGCAGCCAGGGGATTATCTGTTGTCATCGATGTATTTCGCGCCTTTACCTGTGCCCCGCTCCTGTTTTCTATGGGGGTTGAAAAGGGGATCCTGGTATCGACACCGGAGGAAGGTCTTGACTTAAAGAAAGAAGACGCCGCACTCATTCTGGTTGGTGAAGTCGACGGCGCACCCATCCGAGGATTTGATTTTGGCAACTCCCCGAGCCAGATACTCAAACACGATCCGGCCTTTTTTAAAGGAAAGACAATTGTCCAACGAACATCGGCCGGTGTCCAGGGCGCCCTTGCGGCCATTGAAAATTCGGAAAAAGTGCTCCTGGCAAGCTTTGCATTGGCCGGATCCACCGCAAAATATATTCTTAAAAACAGGCCGCAACATGTCAGTCTCCTTGCCATGGGCTGGAATTTAGAGGTCCCTGCCCCTGAGGATGAGTGGTGCGCAACCTACATCGCGCATCTCCTCGGCAAAGGCGACTATGATCATGTCCAGGCACTTCGTGAAATCATTTTTCACAAAGAGGCCCAAAAATTTCTTCAAAGAAAAAAACCCCATTTTCCACCGGAAGACCCCCTGCTCTGCCTGCAGCGGGATGTCTACAATTTTGTGCTTCGCGCAGAACGGGAGGCCGGAATGGTGATTGTAAGGAAAGAAGAGGATGAAACACCGGCGTCTGTCTAGTACGTACCGGATACTTCTATTGGTTTCTGTCTGGATGCTGATCCTCTCCTGCGCGTCCAACCCCTTTCTCCAGCACCAGGCCGAGCGTTTCTATTACCAAGGCCAAAGCCTGCTGTCCCAGGGCAGAACAGATGAAGCCTATGAAAAATTCGACCAGTCTTTTAAGCTTTCAGAAAAGGCGGGTCACCGGATCGGCATGGCCCACAATCTCAACGAAAAAGCCATTATCTACACGGCAAAAAGCCAATATGACAACGCCCGGAAATCCCTGAATGACGCCATGGAGATCTACAAAGATCTTGAAATGAACCCGGAGGTATCCAAGGCGCTGAACAACCTGGCCCTTACCTATTTAAGAGAAAAACGGTTCCAGGAGGCGATCAAACAGTATGATGTGCTTCTTGAGTGGGACCGGACAACCGGCAATCGGCTGGGAGCGGCCATCGTTTTGAATCAAATGGGGTGGGTTTATGCGAGCTTTTTAAAAAACCCGTATAAGGCTTATAACATGTATTCGGATGCGCGGAATATTTTTACTGAACTCGGAAAATTGGAACACATAAAGGTGGTCGAAAAAAATATCGACATGCTCCTGAAACAGGTTTCGCAACCAAAACCAAGAGAATAAATAGCCGCACGACTCAGGTAGATAGGCTGCATTGTCACTCTTAGACCGATACGCCGACGCCCCGGCACTGATCATTAAATCAGGTTGCATTATGAGGGCAGTTTCCAGAGCATCCGTGACATGGGGATATAGAGGACATCGATGGGTTTATTGTAAAAGGTCTTCTCTCGGTCAATGACGATCTCAAGGACGTTGTTACCGATATTCGGTGCACGTTTTGAATTGACCCTCAGAGCATCCCAGATATCCTTAAACTCAGTTGAACTATAATCTTCAGTGGATAGCCCATTTGCGTCCGAACTGCTTGCCGTGTCGTTTAAGACGTAAAAACTCACGTTAAGGTCGGTTGCAGTTGAATCTTGCTTGTATCTGTACTTGAACCCACCCGGATTACCATTTTTGCCGGGACCGAGACTGACTGTTTTATATTCGCCGTCTTTCAGTTTGGGTAATGATCCATACTCATAGAGGGTGCCGTTAAGATTCAGCTTTTCACTTCCACTCTTGATTTTCTGATAGTACCTGAATTTTGCACTTAAAATTTAAAAGAGGGTAGATACCACCTGGGAACCCTTGCTATAGTGGTAATTGACACGATTACCCCATAATAGCAGGAGGTACCCAGATGGTAAAATTCAAGAAA